>Ga0207661_10000006_pt1 | contig 537727 bp, 494 predicted proteins | sample KBSC713LmetaG_FD_184337 | JGI IMG/M metagenome (GOLD analysis project Ga0207661, IMG submission 184337) | Corn rhizosphere microbial communities from Kellogg Biological Station, Michigan, USA - KBS C7.1-3L metaG (SPAdes) (version 2) | ecosystem: Host-associated > Plants > Roots > Rhizosphere ...
CCGACGGTGATCGGGACGCGCATCGAGAAGTCGAAGCTCTCGATGTCGATCGATGGTTTGTCGCCGCCTGTCGACGTGATGCGCCGCAGCCGGTAGTTGTAGAGGATCGGCTGTCCTTCTTTCACCGTCATTCCGAGGAGCGTCGGCTCGGCCACGCCAGAGCCGGTCAGGCCGTTGCCGGGTTTCGTCCGCTGCACCGTCGCCGTCATCAGGCCGTAGTGCGCGTAGCGAAGCGTCGACTCAAGCTGCTTCACGACGGGTGCAAGTTCGTCGGGAACGGTCGCGGTGCCGGGTAGCGCGCTCTTCGATCCGATCAGGACCGAAATCTTCATCTCGATGTCCGGCGTGTCGGCGACCGGCTGATCGAGACGCGCGATCGCGCCTTCGATCGCGGCGACGTTCTCGGGATAGTCGCGCACCGTGATCGTGTGCATCTCGCTATTGACGCTGATCGCCGATCCTTTGAAGCCGCTGCCGAGGAGCTTGACCGATGACGCGATCTCGCGCGCGTCGCGGTTGTGAACCTCGAAAACCTTGCTCCGATATTCGCGGACGTTGTTGTACTCCTCGGCTGCCGGCGCCGGCGCCTTCTCCTGAGCCAGCGCGCTCGCGGCGACGAAAAGCGCGGCGATGATGATGGTGATCCGTTTCATGATTTGCCTCCTGTTGTTGTCGATGGTGTCTGGCTCGCGATCCAGATAATGCGGACCTCGGGATCCGAAGTCCGGAATTCAAGGCGAATGTTTGGTTGGGTTGCCGATGCGTATTGCGCACGCGGATGTGCCGCGTGGCCATGCCGCGGATGATGAGCAACGACTCGAGTCGCCGGCGGCGCCGCGACCGTTGCAACGGCGACCGGTACCTTCTCGATCACCACCGGTTGCTTCACCGTCTCGATCGCGACCGGCGCTGGACGCTTCACGATGAAGACGACGCCAATCGCGATCACGATCGCCGCGGCGAGCGCGAACCGCATAGCGATTGGAAAAAAGGTATTCCGCGCCGCGATCTCGCTCATCACGTTGCGACGGATGGCGGCAAAGTCCTCTTCGCGCAACGGCTGCTTCGACCGGAACTCGTTCATGTTCATCGCGCACCTCCACGCCGTGCTTCGATCCACACGCGTAACTTCGCGCGCGCTTTGCTCACCTGCACTCGCACCGTCGCCGGCGCGATGCCGAGAATCGTCGCCGTTTCCTCGGTCGACAGCTCCTCGACTTCGCGAAGGATCACGGCCAGCCGTTCTTTCGCCGGAAGCGCATCGATGGCGCGCGTCAGCAACGCAGCGTCATCGTTCGCGGCGATCGTGTCGTCTGCAGAGCGGTGACTGCTCGCGACCGACAGCGCCTGATCGAACGGCGCGAAAATCCAGCGACGTCTGCGGCGCTTCTCGATGTCATGGCAGACGTTCACGGCAATTCGAAAAAGCCAGCCGAAGAAATCGAGCTGTTCGTCGAAGCGCCGCAGATGGCGGAAGACGCGCAGGAACGTTTCCTGCGTCGCCTCCTTTACTTCTTCGGCATCGCCGAGGATGCGCCAGGCCAGGAGTGAAACGCGGCGTTCGGATGCGAGCATGATCTCCTCGAACGCTCTCTCGTCGCCATCGCGCGCCGCGCGGATGACCGCGAGGAGCGCCGGCGACGTTGCCGATGTCCGCGTCGCCGCCGCATCCACTCCATCCGTCAACAGCGCCTCGGCGGTCATCTTCGTGCGTTCTCAAACAACCTCTACTCGGGTGAGGAGGAGATCGTTTATTGAGACGCGCGAAGAGATCGCCGGTGACGGCAGCGATTAAAAAACACCCTTAACGAATTGTTTTGATTATGGAAGTAGACATTGATACACGGATGTCCTATACTATGTTCCAGCTTCAGCAAACGTAAGTCGTCCCTTTTCCAGTTGCCGTGACTACCGCTTCACAACGTGACGGATGGCATCGCTATGACTCACACGAAGACGTCCCCATCTCCCGCCCCTGGTCGAACCATTGATATCCGCGTGACCATCGATACCGATTCCGCACCTCGGTCTCGGGATAGCCCCGAGGACGCTGCGGCTCCAATGAGCATCTCCCAGGACCAGGGGCACGTGATCATCACAGGGAGCCAGGGGGTCGAGAATCGGGGCGCGGACGAAGTCGTTTTCGAGGCTCGCCCAGGCGACACTCTTCGCTTTTTCACCTCGTCCGGATCGAACAACTTCGAGCAGATCGCCGTGATCGAGGATATCCGTTTTGCCGAGGGCGACGAGATCCTGAAGGACTTCGCGCAGCAGACGTTTGAACGGACGGGTGTCGCTCCCCACTCGAATACGGACGTGCTCCCCGCCAGGCTCGTCCAGCAACAGTTCCGGCTCTCCCGGTGCCTCGTCGTTTGCGGCGGAACCGGGAGCTACGACCTTGTCGTCGCGCTCTACGACCGAAATGAGGAGGCTCAACCTCGACTAATCGGTCGTTACCGGTGGGCAATCCAGCTCACGGCCAACATTCAAAAAGGAGAAAACCCATGAGCAAGACTATCAATATTCTGATCACGATCGACACGGACAGAGTGAGAACGATCCCGAACCCCAGTAAAGACCCGGCCAAGCCGACCGGCGTCGCCCATAACCTCGGGTACATGGTCGCCACCGGCACAACGGTCAACAGCGGTCAGGGCACCGGGGACCTCGACATCAACGCCCTGGTCGGCGATACCGTACGCGCCTTCGCCACGTCAGGATCCGACAATTTCGAGGACGCCGTGCTTCTCTACGGCATGCCGAAGTTTGCCGGCGACTCAGTGATGTCACCCTATTTCTACATCAACTTCACAAAGTCGACCGTTGTCCCTCAGTCGACTTCAACACCGCTGCCGGCCAGGATCGTGGACGAGACGTTCTGGTTCTTCCAGGCCAACGTGATTGCCAAGGGAACGGAACAGTACATGGTGCAGTTCGGCCTCTATACGCGAGACGTCACAACGGGGCAACCCGTACTCTACGGCTACTTCGCCTGGGATCCGACGATTCGCGTCCAAGGCTGATGCTTCGACGAGCATTGCGTTAAGACGAGGGCGAAGACTCTCGAAGTCTTTGCCCTCGGTTTCGCGTCGCCGCTCCCTACTTCTTCGCGTGCGCTGCGTCGAGCTCCGCGAGGACGTCTTCCGCGTGGCGTTTCGTGTCGACCTTTTTCCAGATCTTCTTGATGCGGCCGTCGGGGCCGATCCAGAACGTCGTGCGCGCGACGCCCCAGTAGCGTTTGCCGTAGTTGTTCTTCTCTTTCCAGACGCCGTACATCTTGGCCACGTCGGCGGTGGGATCGGAGAGCAGCGGGAAATTCAGGTCGTACTTGCCGCGAAACTTGTCGTGGCTTTCGAGCGAGTCGGCGGAAACGCCGAGGACTACGGCGTGCGCTTTGGAAATGTCGGACTCGTGATCGCGGAAGTTGCAGGCCTCGGCGGTGCAGCCGGGCGTGTCGTCCTTCGGATAGAAATAGAGGATCACGTCCTTGCCGCGATTCTCCTTCAGCGTCATATCCTTGCCGCGCGTCGACGGCAGTTTGAAATCGGGAGCCATGTCGCCGACTTTCGGCTCGTAGAAGTCTTGCATTGGTTCTCCTAATTCGTCATTCCGCTTCCGAACAGCACTTTCTCTGCGACGAGGACGGCGTTCAGCGCGGAGCTGCGGCGGAGATTATCGCAGACGGCCCAGACCCAGAAGCCGCCGCGAATGGAGGCGTCGGCGCGCACTTCGGCGATGAGAACTTCGTCCTTCCCCGCCGCGTCGATCGTGCCGAAGGCCTGATCGTCCTCGGCGAACGCGATCGCGGCATTCGCGCCGAGGGTCGTCGTGATGCGGCCGACGTCGAGCGGCTCTTTCGTTTTCAGGAACAGCGAAAACGTGTGGCCGTGAAAGATCGTCCCCTGCGTGATCAGCAGTGCCAGTTGCGCGTCGGGGTCGGTGAGCGAGCGAATCTGAGAGGTGATGAACTCCTCGTTCCGCTCCGGCGCCGGATAGAGATTGAAGGCCAGCTGGCGATCGAAGACTTCCTGCGGAACGGTCTGAATATTCAACACGCTGATCGTCTGCTTCGCCAGCTCCTCAACGCCGAGCTGTTCGAATGTCGACGCCGGCTGCACGACCGTCGCGGTGCACATCTCCACGCGGCTGAGCATCTCGATCTGATGCAGGATCAGCGCGATCGGGATCGCCACGGGATGCGGCGAAACGATCAACCGATCCTCCGAACCGAGATTCTCGAGATTCACGCCGGCGACGGCCAGCTTGCCTTCCACGGTCGACGGCTGCGACAGATCGATGGCCACGAACCGGTCCTCGTCGTAGCGCTCGATCCATTCGCGATTTCCCTCGGCGGGACCGCAGAAGAAAACGATGTCGCAGTCTTCCAACTCATCGTCGGAAACGGCCAGGACGACTGCCGGTTCGTCGCCGATCTCCGTCAGCGCGCCGGTAGCGCTGCCGGTACTGTCCATGAGCACGATCTTCGCGAACGGAAAGGCGCGCTCGCGCAGGATGGACTGGATTTCGGTGCCGACGAGCGTGAGCGGATTGACGATGCCGAGGCGATAGCCAGCGGTGGATTTCGGATCGATCATGGCGGTGCGGGTTGTAGCACGTCGGCGGCTTTGCGCGACGGAAACGCGATCGACCAGAGCCTCAGCAGCGGGCCCGAGGCGAGATACGAAATCGCGAAGACGACGCCGACCTGGCGCGGCCAGGCGAAAGCGACGGCGATGATTGCCGCGATCACCACGATGTACATCAATGAGCGGCCCTGCTGGAAATGAAGTCCCTTCTGCGCGCGCCAGCGGATCGGCGACACCATCGCGAAGGCCGTACACGCGGTGAGCACGAGGATCACCAGCGCGAAGCGGCGATCGAGCACCGGCGCCGGTGCGTACCAGATCAGCGCCGCGATGGTCAGCGCGCCGGCGGGACTGGGCAGTCCGACGAAATAGCGGTAGTCAGTCTTCCCCGTCATCACATTGAAGCGCGCCAATCGCAGCGAGACGCTGACGAGAAACAGGAAGGCGATTCCGACGCCGAGTTTGCCGAGCGGATGCAGGCCCCACGCGTACACGAGCACTGCCGGCGCGGTGCCGAACGTGACGACGTCCGCGAGCGAGTCGTACTCCTTGCCGAACTCGCTCGTCGCTCCGAGCTGGCGCGCGATCATGCCGTCGAACGTATCGAAGACCGCCGCGATCAGCAGCGACACGCAGGCGATCTCGAAGAAGGAAATGGCCAGATCGGGATGACCGGCGGTCATCGCCTCGCGCGCGCGCAGGCTGTTCACGATCGAACGGAAGCCGAAGAAAATATTCAGGATCGTGAAAAGAGTCGGCACGATGTAGACGCCGCGCCGGAGATTCTTGCGGACGTCCGGCCGCTGCATCACTTCACTCCAAGCTCGGCCACGATGGTCAGGCCGACCTTCACCTTGTCGCGCATCCCGACTTTGATCACCGCCTCGGCGGGAAAGAACATGTCCACGCGCGAGCCGAACTTGATCATGCCGACGCGTTCGCCGCGCACGACTTCATCCCCTTCTTTTTTGTCGAAGACGATGCGGCGCGCGAGCAGTCCCGCGATCTGTTTGAACGCCAGCTTCGCGCCATGCTTGTCCTCGACGACGATCAGATTCTGCTCGTTCTCCGTCGACGACTTCTCCGCGAACGCGGCGATCTTCTTCCCGGGGTTGTAGCGGTAGTGAATGATCTTCCCCGTGATCGGCGCGCGGTTCACGTGCACGTCGAACACCGACATGAAGATGCTGACCTGCTTGGTCAGGCCGGGCCAGATGTCGCCATCCGGAACGTCCTTGATCGCGACGACGGTGCCGTCAGCCGGCGAGAGGACGTCGACATGATGTTCAGAGCCGGTGCGGCGCGGATCGCGAAAGAAGTTGATGAGGAAGAGCGCGAGCAATCCGAGGACGATCGCAGCGACCGTGTACTGGAGAAGCAGCGCCAGAGCAGTCAGGATCAGAACCGGGATCAGGAACAGCCATCCCTCGGGCGCCCACGGCATTTTGCGCATCGGCGCGATGGTAGTGCAAAGCTGGAGCCGATGGGAACCCACGTCGCATTCCGGCCTCAAAAGGCTGCAAACGCGCCACTTAGCGTGGTCGAAAGCTGGCAGGCGGAGTGCTACAATTTCCGGCGAAGGTACTTCGAAGGAGGATAGAGGATGTCGAATCAAATCGCTGACATTCAACGGATTCTCAGCACCGAAGACAACGAGTTTCGCCAATGGCTCGACGAACACCACGCGTGCGAGTCGCGGCTTGGCGAGCTCTCAACCAAAAACGAGGTCTCCATCGATGAAGAGCTCGAAGAGAAAACGTTGAAGAAGCGAAAACTCCAGTTGAAGGACCAGATGGCCGCCCGAATCCGCTCCTACGAGACATCGAACGCGATGGCATAGCGGAAACGAACGACACACCTGATCAGCGAAGGCCGCGGGTGACCGCGGCCTTTTTGTTTGCCCATACAATCCGCGCGATGCCGCGCCGCCTTCTCATCGCCGCAACGTTTCTCCTCATCGCAGGCGCGCTCATCACGCCGATGCAGCGCGATCTCTTCGTCGGCGATGAAACGAAATACGGCCAGGTCGTCCGTGAGATGCGCGCCACCGGCGCATTTTTTCTGCCGACGCTCAACGGCACGCCGTTCACGCACAAGCCGCCCATCCACTTCTGGATGATCGATCTGCTCACCTTCCCGCTCGGCGTCTATTCGACGTGGGCCTTCGTCCTCCCGTCGCTGATCGCGTTCGCGTTTCTCCTCTGGCTGATGTGGAAGATCGGCGGACCGCTGGCCGCGTTCATCTGCGGTTCGTCGCTGATGATCTGGACCTCGGCACAGTCGGCGCGGATGGACGTCAGCTTCACTGCACTCATCGTCCTCGCGCTCTGGCAACTTGAGCGCTTCTTCGATCGCGACGATTTCCGAGCGCTGCTCTGGTCCGGCATCGCCCTCGGCATCGCCGTTCTCATCAAAGGTCCGATGGCGCCCGTGATCGCGATCGTCCTTTTCGTACTCGAATGGATGCGCCGCAAACGGATTCCAATCGGCAACTACGCGCCGGCGATCCTTGCGATGATCGTCATCCCTCTGCTCTGGCTCGTTCCCGCCATGCGCCTCGGCGGCCGCGCCTACACGCACGACATCATCGTCAAACAGACCGTCGGCCGCGCCGTCGCCTCGTGGGTTCACAACGCGCCGCCGTGGTTCTACGTGATCCACCTGCCGGCGTCGCTCTTCCCCTGGTTCTTTCTCGCCGCCGCCGCCGTCATCGCGCTCTGGCGCACGCACCGCTTCCTCATCAACTGGATCCTGGCGGTGCTCATCCCCTACTCGCTGATGAGCAGCAAACTCGACGTCTACATGATGGCCATGATCCCGCCGGTGGCGCTGCTCATCGCGGAGTACGTGACGTCGGAGCGCGGCCGTGCGGCCCGCTGGTTGAACGCGATTTCGATCGCCATCATGGCCCTCATCGGAATCGGCGGCCTGTTCGTCACTCCGCAAATGATCAAGAGCCCCGAAGGTGCGCTCGTTCAACTGCCGGCGGTGAAGATCTTCTGCGTCATCACGCTGGCCGCGGCGATCCTCGCGTTCGTGATCGCGCTTCGTTCTTCGCCCGTCACGTCGACCGTCGCCGCCGGACTCGTTCCCATCATCGCCATGATCGTCATTGCCATCGCGCTGATGCCGGTCATCAACGACCTCTCCTCGACGCGCCCGCTGGTTGCTGCGCTCGAAAAGCAGCGCGTTCCGCCGGAACAGATCGCGCTCTACGCATCGCCCTATCTCTGGACGCGCGACATGCCGATCGCATACGAACACGTCACTTACGCCACGCCCTACACGCTGGCGCAGATCACGCCGACCGTGATCGTGACCGCGCGCGCGCACGCCGGCGAGATCGCGCCGCAGTTGTACGGCTACCAGATGGTCGACCCCGTTCGCATGATCGGAAAGTGGTTCTATGTCTATCGACGCTAAACGCCGCCTCGCGGCCGCGGTGTTCGTCGTCCTGCTCGCGCTTTCCGTCTTCTGGCCCGCGCCGGCCATCGAGATCAATCAGCTCTGCTGCCACGCTCACCTCGCCGTCGACAATCTCTCCTTCCTCGGACGCGAAGCTCCAGCCTGGGACGTCGCCTTCTGGTGCATCGCCGGGCTGTTCCTGCTGGCTCTTCTACATTCCGGTGAGAACTCCGATTTCCGCGAGATCTGGACCGTCTCGCGCGCCGCGCGCATCCGCCTTCGCAAAACGGATGCTCTCATCGTCGTCGCATCCGCGATTCTCGTCGCGATCATCTGGCATTTCGCTGACGCGCCTATCACGGCGTGGGCCGAGCGCATTCAGACGGCGAACGTCGAGGACACAATCCGCATCGCCAACCGCTTCGGCGGCGGGATGAATCCGGCGATGGTCGTCGTCTTCTTCCTCGTCGCCGGCATCGTTTACCGCACCCGTCGCTGGATCGCCTACGGCGTAGCGATGGCCCTTGCTGGCGCCGCCGCCGGCGTCTCCGTGCAAATCGTCAAATACACCGCCGGCCGCACGCGCCCCGAAGTCTGGCTCGGCCCCTTCCACCACGCCCGCGCCTCCGCCACGTCCTTCCCCAGCGGCCACACGGTCGGCGCCTTCGCCCTCGCGGGAGTGCTCATGCTCGCCTCCCCGTCGCGCACGATGCGCGCAGTCGCCTGCCTCCTCGCGCTGTCAGTCGCCATTTCGCGCGTCCTCGCCTTCCGCCATTGGACAAGCGACGTACTCGCCTCCGCCGCAATCGGGATGATCCTCGCAGCGATCGCAGTTCGGACGGTCATAACCGCCGAGGTATCATTTCGCGAATGACGGAACTGGCCTTAACACCGGCGACTTATGAGGACCTGATGAAGGTCCCCGACAACTTCGTCGCGGAGCTGATCGACGGGGAGCTGTTCGTAACGCCGCGCCCAGCGCCTCGTCATGCGAATGTCACGTCCTCCCTCGGTGCGGACCTGCACTATGCGTTTCAGCAGGGAAATGGCGGACCCGGTGGATGGTGGATTCTCATCGAACCGGAACTGAACCTTCGGGGACGAGCTCTGGTTCCTGACATTTCCGGATGGCGCCGAGAGCGTCTCCCGATACTGCCGGACACAGCGACGATCGACGTAGTCCCTGATTGGGTTTGCGAAGTGCAATCACCAAGTACGGCGCGGTTTGATCGAGTCAAGAAGCTTCCCGTGTACGCCACGCATGGTGTCCAGCATGTCTGGCTGATCGATCCGATCGCCAGAACGCTGGAAGTGCTGCGCCTCGAGAATGATCGCTGGATCCTCGCTGGTAACTACGGGGGCGATGACATCGTGCGCGCCGAGCCATTCGAAGCCGTAGAAATCAAGCTCGCTACGTTCTGGATCGATCCGCCGACGAAGTAGCCGCTTAAGCTTCAACCTCCGCGAAATTCACTGACACCAGTCGCGAGCAGCCCGCCTCCTCCATCGTCACGCCGTAGAGGATGTCGGCGGCTTCCATCGTGCGGCGGCTGTGCGTGATCACGATGAACTGCGTGTCGCGCGACATGTCGCGGACCAGGCGGACGAAGCGCTCGTTGTTGATCTCGTCGAGCGGGGCGTCGACCTCGTCGAGGATGCAGAAGGGCGACGGCTTGTAGCGGAAGATCGCGAAGAGCAGCGCCAGCGCGGTCAGCGCGCGTTCGCCGCCGGAGAGCAGCGCGATCGACTGATTCTTCTTGCCGGGAGGCTGCGCCACAAGCTCGATGCCGCTTTCGAGGACGTCTTCCTCATCGAGCAGTTGCATGCGCGCGGTGCCGCCGCCGAAGAGCGACGTGAAGATTTCCGTGAAGTACTCGTTAATCGCGTTGAACGCATCGCGGAACAGCTCGCGCGACGTCAGGTTGATCTTGCGGATGGTGCCGCGCAGCGACTCGATCGCCTGCACCAAGTCGTCGCGCTGCGTGCGAAGGAACGACTCGCGCTGTTCCAGCTCCGTGTGCTCGTCGATCGCCAGAACGTTGACCGGACCGATTTTCTCGATCCCATCCGACAACTTCGCGACCTCGGCTTCCAGCGCCGCGCGGCCTTCGTCATCCGAGGGCGGCTCGACATCGGCGAGCGCATCGATGCCCGCGTGCAGATCGAGTGCGATCTGCTCGCGCAGCAGATCGAATGCAGACTTCGCGCGATCGCGGCGCCGTTCCGATTCGAACAGCGAATCCTTGGCCGTGTTCCACAGCTCGCGCGACGCCAACGCGCGCGCTTCCAGCTCTTCCACGCGCACCTGCAGATCGGCCACTTCGGCTTCGAGACCGACGCGAACCTCGCTCAGTTCGTGGAGCTTCTTCAGTGACTCGTCGAGCTGCCCGCGCGAACGCTCCACGGCCGCTTCCGTCTCTTCGCGCTTGCGAGCGAGTGACTCGATCTCCTGCTGGAGTTGCGTCGCGCGCGATCCGAGGGAGATCACGATGCGCGAGAGATTCTCGTGTTCACGCTGGATCGCGTTCACGTTGCCCGCCGACGCTTCCACGTCCACGCGCGCCTTCGACGCCGCCTCGGTCACCGCTTCGAACGTCTCTCGGAGATTGGTCAGCTGCTCTTCATGCTGCCGGATCTGATCCTGGCACTCGCTTTCCTGCGCTTCGAGCTGCTGCAGGTCGGCGATGGCCGCGTTCTTCCGGGCGATGAGCTGTTCCTTTTCTTCCGCGTAAAGAGTCTGCTCTTCCGACGCCACCGCCAGGTCGCGCTCGAAACGATCCAACTCCTGATTGGCGCGCTCGCGATTGCTGCGCCGTTCGCGCAACTCCTGCTCCGCCGAACGGGCTCGCTCTTCGGCCAGAATGCGCGCGTCGTCCGCGGCGCGAAGATCCTCTTCGATCGTCTGCAACTCCGCCGCGATGCCGCTGGCGCGCGTCTCCTCGGTGCCGAGGAGCGCTTCGAGATCGGAGAGCTGCCGCTTGAGTGAGAAGACGCCCGGCGTCGCATTCTCGGACTTACCGCCGATCACGAGCGGACCGCGAACGATGTCTCCTTCGAGCGTGACGAACGTCGCGCTCGGCCGCTCCTTCGATCGATCGAGCGCCTCGCCGAGCGTGCCGACGATGTACGCCTCGGGCATCGCGCGGCGCACCGCATCCGCAACCGGACCTTCGCCGACGACCGCGTATTTCGCGTCGCCGCGACGCCCGCCTTCGCCTGCGGCTTCGTAGTCGAGCGTGATGAACGCGCCACGTCCTGCGCCGCGCTGACGCAGACGGGCGATGGCGTCGGTGGCAACGCGCGTGTTGTCGACGACCACCGCTTTCGACACGTCGCGAAGCAGCGTGTCGAGCGCGGCCTCGAATCCTTCCGTCGCCCGCACGGCCTCGGCGGCCGGCGTCGCGTTGGGGATGAGCTCGAGAATCGCGCGGCGGACATCTTCTTCCTGCGATTCGAGCGAAATGAGCAGCGTCCGCAGCGAATCGATCTTGTACGTCATCTGCGACACGCGATCGCGCGCGCCGGCCATCGTTTCGCGGAGGTCGTTGCGGCGCGTGGTCAGTTCGTCATTCAGCGCGACCGCTTCGCGGGCGAGCTGCCGCGTGGTTTCGAGCAACTCCTCGGCTTCGTTGACGCGTTGATCCCATTCCGCGCTCAGCGACCGCGCGCCGTCGCGGCTTTCGGTGGCCTTGCGCGCCGACTCGCTCAACTTGCCGAGGTAGAACTCGCACTTTTCGACGGCGACTTCGATTTGGTGCACCTGATTGCGCGCCTCGGAAATCCGCGCGATGGTCCGCATCAAAGTCTCGCGCGCATCGGCCAGCGCCTTCTCGTGACGGCGCACTTCATCCGCGCGTTCCTGCCGATCGCGCTCCGCCTGTTCGGCGATTTCGCGCAACCGATTACGCTCACCGCGCGCCACTTCGAGCGCCTGCGCGCGCTCGTCGAGGAGCGCCTGCTGCTCGGCCCCTTCGCTCTCCAACTGCGCGATCTGCGTCTGCGCGTTGCCGCTGCGCTGCACGAGATCGCCGAGGTTCGTTTCCGATTGCTGCATGAACGAGCGGAGACGCTCGACGTCGCCTGACAGTGACGCCACTTCCTCACGCACATGCGACGCGCGCGACGACTTTCCGGAGAGCGCCGTGCGATTCTCGGCCAGCTCCGCTTCGTCGGTCGCGAGTTGTGCGGCCAGCTCGGACTCACTCGCTTGCGATGCCGCAACGCCCTCGTCCGCGGCTGACTGCTCCGCCTGCGCGAGCACGATGCGGCCTTTGTACAGCGCGCGCTTCGCGGTCGACAGTTGCTCGCTCAGCTCCTTGTGCCGCCGTGCCTTGCCGGCCTGCCGCTTCAGCGAATTCAGATTGCGCGTGACCTCGGCCAGCGTGTCGTCGATGCGCAGCAGGTTCTGCTGCGTCTCTTCCAGCTTCATCTCCGCCGCGCGCCGCTTCGTCTTGTACTTCGTGATGCCGGCCGCTTCCTCGATCAGCCGGCGGCGATCCTGCGGCTTGTTGGAGAGGATCAGATCGATCTTGCCCTGCTCCATCACCGAGTAATTGCGGATGCCGAGGCCCGTGTCCATCAGAATGTCGGAGATGTCCTTGAGGCGAACGCGCTTCCCGTTGAGGCGAAACTCCGACTCGCCGGTGCGGAAGACGCGGCGGTTGATGACGATGCGTCCGTCATCAGACATCGGATGATTGCTGTCGCCGTTCGACGTCGCGAGCGTGAGTGTCACCTCGCCCATCGACAGCGGCCGGCGCCGCGCCGAGCCCTGGAAGATGACGTCGTCCATCGTCTCGCCGCGGATGTGCGAGGCGCGGTTCTCGCCGAGGACCCAGATGATGGCGTCGCAGATGTTGGACTTGCCGCAGCCGTTCGGGCCGACGACAGCCGTCATCGGCGCGGGAAAGGCAAGCTGCGCCGGATCGTAAAACGATTTGAAGCCGTGGATTTCAAGCTTGTCGAGACGGAACATTAATGAAGAACACCCTGACTGATCTGATTTGGACGCGCCGGATGGTACTGCAATCGCGCGCCGCGCCGTGATGCGAATTCGCCGCGTGTAAACCGCTCATTGCAAAGGGAAATTCGCCGTTGACAGCAGCGCGGCGCAACCGTTCCTGTGCACATAGAATGCGTGGCGATGCAGATCGACGATTTCCTCCGCCGCGAGATCGCCCTCGGCAGTTTCCCCAGCGCCGTCTACGCGATCGGCTCCTCGCGCGGCATCGAGCACGAGAACGCGCTCGGCTACGCGATCGCGGTTCCCCTGCGCATCCCTGCGACGCTCGACACGCTCTACGACTGCGCCTCGATCACCAAGCCGCTGATCACGACGACGCTCGCGCTGCAGATGCTCGATGTCGATGCGATCCGTCCGCTCCTTACTCACAGCTCGGGTCTGCGCGCGTGGATGCCGCTCTACACTTATCCCGATTACCTGACCGCGATCCGCGAACATGGTCCCGAGTACGAGCCCGGCACGCGCGTGGTTTACTCCGATCTCAACTTCATCCTGCTCTGGTCGATGCTGCCGGATTACGCGAGTCTCGCGCGCCAACGGATCTTCGCCCCTCTCGGCATCGAAGACGACGCGATGTTCCATCCGCCGCTAACGCTCCGTCCCCGAATCGCCGCGACCGAATGGGGCCAACGCTTCGAAGCAAAACTCGCCGGCATCCCCTCCATTGCCGCAAACCGCGACGGCCTGATGTGGGCCGAAACGAACGACGGCAACTCCCACCACGCCGGCGGCACCGCCGGCAACGCCGGCCTCTTCGCCACGGCGCGCGGCGTGTTCCGTCTAGCGCAGTCGTGGGCCAACGCGGAGTTGCTACCGCGTTCGGTCGTCTCCGAGGCCACGCGAAATCAGACGGATGGCCTAAACGAATCCCGCGGCCTCGGCTGGCAGATCTCCCCGACGGGCATGTACGGCCACACCGGCTTCACGGGAACGTCAGTCTGGATCGATCCGTCACGCGATCGGATCATGGTCTTGCTCACCAACCGTGTGCATCCCTGCGCCGCGCCGATTGCGATGCAACGGATTCGAGCCGAGTTTCACCGCTATGCCTAACCAAAGGGAACGGTTCACGCGGAGACGCGAAGGCGCGGAGAAAGGCTCTCCTCCGCGGCTCCGCGGCTCCGCGTGAAAAAGCGTCTTAGCTCCACACGCTTCCCGGCGCCCAAGCCGAAGCCTTTGCCCGCAATGCCTTCGCGCGCGAAACATCGCCTGCGGCGTCGGCGAGCGCGGCAAACATCACCAGCGTCTCGGCCAGCAGTGGATCGGGATCGGTGTAGTCGTCGCGGAAGCGGGTTTCGAGGAGCTCAAGGTTGTCGGCGTAAATGCGTAAAGCATCCTCGCGGTCGCCGCGCTTTAGGAGGATGTAGGCGAGGCCGAGGGCCTGGAACTCCTGGATCTGGGGATGGAGGGCGATCGTTTCCTCCATCAGGCGTTTGGCTTCGTCGAGGTCGCGGTTGAGATGAGCGAGCGCCAATGCAATGCCTTCCTGCGCCGCAGGGTCCGAGGACCGGCGGTACGACGCGATCGCGTCCTCGAATCGGCCGAGGAGTTTGAGCGCCTCGGCGCGGTGGAGTGGATCATTCGCGGCGGCGGCGGCGGCTTCCTCGTAGCGATGCTGCTGGATCAGTTGCTGTGCGCTGGTGACCGGCTTCTGCGCGAGCATCAACGCGGCGAGCCAGCCGATCAGGATCACGGCGAGGACGATGATGGCTAGTTGCAGCATCGTGCGAGTATTCAACAAAAAGGCCGCCGAGGTCGGCGGCCTTTGCGTTACGCCGCTTTTTTCGCGGCGGGCTCGTTGAAGAGTTGAAGCGCTTTCTGGAGGATCAGATCGTCCTTCGGCTTCACCGCGGCCCGCGGCGCGCCGTGCGGCGCGAGGACCGTCGCGTCCGTATCGCGGAGCGCGAGCGCGGTCAGGTCGACGACTACGTCCGGACGGATGCCGCCGGCCTTGATCGCCTTCATGTCCGGCGTCGTGTAGTGACCGACGGTCATGTAAACGCCGCCGCCGCTCGGGAGCGGGATGAAGCGCTGGACAATCGATTTGCCGTAGGTCGTCACGCCGACCACTTTGCCGCGCTGATTGCCGTGAATGGCGGCGGCGAAGATCTCCGCGCCCGACGCCGTCGATCCATCCGTGAGGACTTCGAGATCGCCGTCGTAGGCGGTGTTGCGGTCGGCCTGCCACTTCTTCGCGTCGACCTTGCGGCCTTCGATGGACGTGATCATGCCGCTGGTCAGGAGCTCGTCGGCCGAGGTGATCGCCTCGTCGACGTCGCCGCCGGCATTGCCGCGAAGATCGATGATCAGCTTGCGATTGCCGTTCTTGCGGATGTTCTCGAGCGACGTCGCCAGTTGCGCCGCCGTCCCTTTTTCAAAGTACGGGATCTTCACGTACGACACGCCGCCATACTGCTCGGTGGTGATGGCGAGCGGATGAAACGACGCCTGCTGCAGCGTGAACTCGTCGCGCTTGGTCTGGCCGCCGCGAAGAACCTGCAGGCGCACCGGCTTCGTCGCGCGGAGGAGATTGCGGACCTGCCACACGGCCATCTTCTGCGTCGGCTGACCGTCGATCTTCTCGATGAAGTCGCCGCGCTCGATGCCCGACTTCGCGGCCGGCGATCCAGGAACGGCAGCGATCACGAACGCGTATCCGAACCGCTTCGTGACGATGAGACCGACGCCGTTGTCTTCGACGTCGCTGAAGTTCTTGTACGCGGCCATCTGCGCCGGCGGCACGTAGTAACTGAACTCGTCGATGGCGTCCGTGACGCCGGAGAACGCGCCGTCCAAGAGCTGCTCGGGCGGTACCTGCTCGACGTAGTTGTGGCTCACGAGGTCGTACACCTCGGTGAAGATGCTGAGGTAGCGGTAGACGTTGTTCTTCTGCGCGGACTGGCCGAAAAGGGCGCCGCCGAGGAGCGAGAGGAGAAGCGCAACGGAAACGGAGAGGAAAGCGATTTTCTTTTTGCTCATGTCGTCGTGCTCGTTACCGCAGCCATTTCTGCGGATCTTCAGGCTTGTTGTCCTGACGAATCTCGAAGTAGAGGTAGCCGGAATGCGCATCCTCCGATTCGCCGACACCTGCAAGCGCCTGTCCAGCATTGATGCGGTCGCCAACCGCGACGGCGGGCGATTTGAGGTTGCCGTAAAGGGAGAAAACGCGATTGCCGTGATCGAGAATCACCAGATTGCCGTATCCCTTGAACCACTGTGAAAATAGAACTGTTCCCGCGAAAACCGACCGCACCTCGGCGCCCGGCGCAGCGGCGATTTTGAGGCCGTTGCTGAAGGTAACGGTCGAAAACTTTGCGTTACGCTGCTTTCCGAAGTGCTCGATGATCTTTCCCTGGACCGGCCACGCCAGCGCGCCCTGCACGCTGCGGATGTCCGTCGCTGCCGCGGCCGCTCCATTCTGACGCGACAGCACGTCGAGAAGATGCTCGAGCCGCTTGGCCTTTTCTTCGAGCTCGGCCAGCTTCTGCTCGGATGCATTGCCCTGATTGCGAAGCGACAGCAGCGTCCGCTCTTTGTCGGCACGCGCCGCGGCTACTGCGCGCTGGCGCTGCTCGACGATGCGCCGAGCGGCGGCGACTTTCCGCTCGCGATCGGCCAGCTCGGTCGTCCGCACGCGCAGCTGTTCGCGTTCGGCTTGGAATCGTGTGACGGCTCGCGCGTCGCGCGACACCAGGAAGCTCAGCATCGACATCGCCTGAACCGGGTCGCGGCGATCGTCGATCGACAGGAGCAGTCGCACGTAACTCAGTCCGCCGAGGCGGTAGAGCGCCGCCAGCCGCTTTCGCAGAAAGTCTTTTTCGCGCGCGATCCGTGGAGCGATGGCGGCGATCTGCGATTCCGTCTCGCGACGCTGCTCTTCGACCTGCGATTGCAGGTTGACCGCGAGCTGCAGTTCATTCGTGCGGATTCCGAGCTCGAGGTCGGCTTCTTCGAGATCGTGCTCGGCGCTGCGCGTCTGCGTGCGGAGGTCGTCGAGCCGCGTACGAAGGCGGGCGATGTCGGCGCGGATGCGGGCCAGGTCGGCGTTGCGCGCGCTCTGCGAATGCGCCGCAGTGATGCTGACGACCAGCACCAGCGCGACAGCGATCGCTCTATGCGTCGGGCGAGTAGTCGCGCAATGCATGCCTGGCCGCCTGCTGCTGCGCCTCTTTTTTCGACGATCCTTCGCCGCGCGCCACGAGGCTGCCGACCTTCACTTCGACGATGAACCGTTTGTCGTGATCCGGTCCCACCTCGCCGACCACGCTGTACTCCGGCAGCGGAAACCCACTCCCCTGCGCGAGCTCCTGCAGCGCGGTCTTGTAATCCTGAAACAGCAGATCCTGCGAATCGATCGCCTCGAGGTCCGGCATGAAGCAGCGCTCGATCAGACTGCGCGCGGCGTCGATGCCGCCGTCGAGGAAAACGGCGGCGAGCATGGCTTCGAACAGATTCGCGAGCAGCGAATCCTTCTTCCGTCCGCCCGACTTTTCTTCGCCGACGCCGAGGAAGAGCACATCTCCCATCCCGTACGAACGCGCCTTCGCCGCCAGGCTGGTCGAGCTGACCAGGAACGCTTTCATCTTCGAGAGCGCGCCTTCATCGAGATCGGGAAAACGGCGAAAGAGCATGTCGCCGATGACGAAGCCGAGGACGGAGTCGCCGAGAAATTCGAAGGTCTCGTTGTCGCGCAACGAATCGTTCTTCGCCTCATGCGAGTACGACTTGTGAGTCAGCGCGCGCTTGAGAAGGTCCCGGCTCTGAAAACTGTAGCCGATGCGGGATTCAAACTCGGAGAGGTCGGCGTGCAATCGCGCGTAGTTTAAAGGAAACGCTTCATTGCAGGGCCTGCAATGCCTGCCGCGCGGTCACGATGTCGGCGGCGTAGCGATCCTTCGGCGCGGTGGCCACGAATCGCGAGAGCGCGGACTTCGCCTCATTCACATGCCCGGCGCGGCCTTCGACCAGTCCGGCGTTGAAGAGGGCGTCGTACTGGCGCGGATCGATGGCCACGGCGCGATTCCACGACTCGACCGCGTGCGCGTAGTCGTTCTGCCGCGCGTAGACCACGCCGAGGGTGTTGAGCGCTAGCGGCAGGCGCGGGTTGAGAGCGAGCGCGCGATTGAGATACGACTGCGCGGACGGAACATCGTCGCGCCGCAGCGCCACGATGCCGAGATTCTGCAACGCCGGCGCGTTGTTCGGATCAAGCTGCAACACGCGATTGAATTGCCGCGTGGCGTCGTCGACCTTTCCCTCATCCGCGAGCGCGATGCCGTATGCGTTGAGCGCGTCCGGATCGCTTCCCGACGCCAGCGGCGCCAGGATCTGCACCGCCTCGGCGGTCTTGCCGCTTTCGGTGAGCAGCAGCCCGAGTTGCACGCGGAGGCTGGCGTCCTGGCCGTGACCGATGGCCGCGCGCAGGTTCTCGATCGCGCCGGGGACGTTCTCTGTCTGCTGCAGCACGAACGCGAGCAACTCGCGGCCGGCAGCCATGTCCGGGCGCGCAGCCACGACTTCTTTCGCCAGCTTCAACGCGCGCGGAACGTCATGGGATTCGTACGCGTCGATGACGTCGTGCATCTTGTTGTCGAGCGCGACGAGGTTTTTCGGATCGTCTGCGACGGTGTACGTTGATTTCCCCGCATCGTTGCCGGTGACGTAGCCGAGGCTCCGCAACTTCGCCATCTCCTCGGCCGAAACATTGCGGCCGGCAGTGACGGTCGCGTGCATCCCCGCCAGCAGTTGCCGCGCTTCGTCAGCATCGCGCCGCCGATCGGCGCGAAGATTGGTGAGCTCTTTCGGATCGCGCGGCAAGTCGTACAACTCGGCGATGGGAAGTTCGATGTACTTCTCGCCTCGATGAATGACGCCGGTCAGCGGCGCCCATCCGCGATTCAGCGATGCCGACAGCGATTCGAAATAGGAATCGCGCGGCTCGATCTTGCCGAGGAGCGACGCGCCTGGAAGGATCGGCGACTTCGCGATCGACAGCGCATCGAGCACGGTCGGGACGATGTCGACGTGGCGCACGTACGCCGGCTCGACGCGATGCTTCGCTCCCGGCGCGCGAACGATCAGCGGAATCTTGAGCGTGGCCTCGTAAGCGAAGAGACCGTGCGTCAATTCGCCATGATCGCCGCGCCCTTCGCCGTGATCCGCAGTGATGATGACGAGCGCGTTCGGATCGCCGTCGATGATCGGCGCGAGCTTCGCGTCGAGGGCGTGATCGACCGCTGCCACTTCGCCGAGGTATGGATCGGACGCATACTCGGACGCGAACGGCTCGGGCGGACGATACGGCGCATGCGCGTCGTAGAGATGCACCCAGAGAAAGCGCGGCTTGCCCTGATTCGCGCTCCACCAGCGCGCCGCCGCGTCGAGGACCGCGCCGGCCGGCCGCTCCTGATTGGCAAAATCGAGCGACGCCGCGCCCTTGCCGTAGTTGTCGTCGTAGACGTCGAATCCGGCATTCAGTCCATAGCGCGCGTCGAGCGGATACGCGCCAATGAACGCGCCAGTCGTGTAGCCGGCTCGATGCAGCATCGCGCCGAGAGTTTCGTTCTTCGCATCGAGCTTGAATCCGGCGTTGTCATGCACGCCGTGCTGATACGGATACAAACCAGTCAATATGTTGACGTGCGACGGCAGCGTGACGACGTTGTGCGCATGCGCATTGGTGAAGACGACGCCCTGCGACGCAAGCCGATCGAGAAACGGCGTCTTCACGCGTGTATTGCCGGAGTACCCGACCGCGTCAGCGCGAAGGGTGTCGATGGTAACGAGGATGACGTCCGGTTTTCCGTGCAGCGCAGTCGTCGGGGCGGACGGCTCGCGATGACAGGCGAGGATGGCGATGGTCGCGAGTAGAAGAAAAAGCCGGCGCATGGAACGGACGAAGGATACCTTCCTGTAGCACGCCATGCCGTCAAGCGCTCCAACCCTCCCGAGCCTCACCAGCACAGACAGGAGTGTCTGTGCCACATTGATTGCCGTTCTTGCCCGAGGAATTGGGTATCGGCGAGAGCCGGTGTGGCACAGACACTCTTGTCTGTGCTTTGGCAGGCTGCACTGCCTGACCCTGTAAACCAACGATACAAACGCTCCGGAATTCGTCCTCGGCGCGCGCCCGTTCACGGCGGCGTGATGCGCATCGGTCGCAGCCTCGCAATCCTCGCAGCGGTCTTCGTTCTGAGCGCGGCGTCCGACTTACCGCCGGTTCGCGTTGTTTTTGCGCGAGTGCCGCCCGTTCCGACTGACGGTTGGCCCCAACCCGAAATCGCGGAGCCGTTCGCGCGGCAACTGATCGATCAATTGCCACCTGCCGCCTTCGATGCTGCTGTCTACTCCAATCCCGAGCTCGTTCCCGCCGTCCTTCGCAACCTCGGCACCGCGCTGCTCTCGCACGACGTGCAACTGCAGATGGCCGTGAAACGCTACGCGACGGCAGTCGTTCGCGAGCACGCGGCACGCCTCCCGCGCGATTTTTCCGACGACGATCTGCACAAGCTCGTCGCCTTCCAGGTGCTCGATCCGCTGCGTTACGGCGAGGACGAGGAGTTCCGGCGCGCCATCGATATGGTCCTTCCCGCGTCGCTCAGCCCGGCATTGCCGGAGAAACTTCGCCGCGCGGACGTTAATGAACTGAACCGCGTCGCGCCGATCAATTTCGACACCGCGGAGGCCCTCGCCGTTTCGGCCGGGCTTGTGCGGCCGAGCGGCAGCCGCTTCGTTGCGCACAGCAATGCGACGATCGACGTCGCCAGTAACGAGCCGATCGAGGCGTCGATCTACTCGATCAATTCGCGCTTCGTGAAAACTGATGAAGCGAAACGGTTTCTGACCGCGGTTCGCGCAGCAGCTCCGCAGCGCAGGATCGTCGTGATCGGCGATGAGTCGATCGCAGGTGCGTTGCAAAAGGATCTCGCGGCGCTGCACATCGACTTCATCGACAACCTCAATCGTCCCTTGACACCATGGCCGCGCGATCCGTTCTCCATCGCGCGCGCTTCGGACGGCTCGCTCGTTTTCATCAATCGTCCCAACCAACAGCGCAACCGTGAGGAGGACGCGAGCATGGTGCGCGTGCTCTTCAACGGTCTTCCGAAGGCGCTCGACGACCATTGGAAGCCGCGCTGGACCACCGGCGCGACGTCGTTTCACAACGGCCAGATTCTGCTGACGCCGAAGGCGGTGTGGATCTCGATGCACTCCGTCGAATTTCGCGCGCTCGAGCTCCTCGGCATCGATCACGTTCCGGTGGAACGATTCGGATCGCCGGAAGGGATCGCGCAATACATCGCGGCCGTGCAGCGCGCTGCGAACGAATTGTCGAAGCTGTACAACCGTCCGGTGCGCTTCGTCCACGAACTGCCGCACACGCCGCAGCAGATCGAGGCCCTCGGCGGCGGCGCAGGTTTCGATCTCGATTCCATCGTCACGCTGCTACCGCATGCCGATGGTTCGATCGATGCGCTGGTCGGCGACGTCTCGCTCGGTGCGAAGCTTGCCGCCTCCGCAAAGCAATGGCGGGAATTGGAGACTACGTACTCACTCGCCGCGAATGCGCGCGAGGCGGTGTTGTCCTTTCAGAGCGATGCATCGTCGATCGGCCTGCGGCGTTTTCTCGATCGATGCGCGAACGATCTCGCGGCGAACGGGATCAAAGTCCGCCGGCTGCCGTTGCTCATGGTGCCGACATCGCTACTCGCGGATGAGGATCGGCCGGAAACTTCGTACTTTCTGGTCAGTTGGAACAACGTCGTCCTCGAACGAAATCGCGCCGAGGGATTCGCATCAGGTCTACCAGCTGTGGATTCCGCCGCGCGTTCGACGTTCAAATCCGCCGGCTACGAATTGACCCTTTTCGCTCCGCTCCCGCGAAGCGTCGTGCTGAATGGCGGGTACCGATGCGCGTCAAACGAAGTGCGCGTTGCGCGCTAAACTGCCGAGGTACACTTTTTCCCATGAACGACGACGAAAAGCGCTTCCTGGAGCAGATCCAGAAACAGAACGAAGACGCCCATGCGGAGACTAGGCGGCAGTTCCAAGCTACTGCCGACAAATTTGCGCAGGAGCATGCAGAGACGCGGCGTCAGTTTTCTGAATTCGCCCAAGCGATCGAGCAACGATTCGACGAAACCTCGGTGGAGATGCGCCGGCACTTCGACACCGTCGCCGAAGACATGCGCGGAGATATCAAGTTCCTGGCGGAGAGCCTTGCTCACGTTGACCAGAAGGTCGACGCCAACAGCGCGAAGATCGATCAACTTGCCGCTGACAACGAAGTGTTCAGGGCAGTCTTACTCAACCACGATCGCCGTCTTCGTGTGGTCGAAGACATCGTCCTTCCGCAAAAACCTTCGTAGCGAATCAGCCGCGATAAAGCGCCTGCAACTGCTTGTCAGTCGGATAGTGCGTCAGTCCTCGCGACGCCCAGAACTTCGCGCCCTTCGTGTCGCCGATCGTCTTCAACGTCTCGGCGATGGCGACGTACGACGGCGGCGTCGGCGCGGCTTTTTCGAGGGCGAAAATCAACTGCGTCGCGGCGGCGGTGCGGCCTTCGACGGCGTAGAGCAGGATCAGGTTTTTGTACGGCTGCGGATCCGTCGGGAAGTTTTTGATCTCGGTCAGGAACGCGGCCTCGGCTTCGTCGGAGCGGCCGAGACGGGCCAGGCAGTCGCCGCGGAAAAAGTTGAGGCGCGGCAGCGCGGGCTGGTTCTTCGCCTGACGCAATGCGGCGGCTTGATCGAAATCGCTCAACGCTTCCTCGATTTTTCCTTCCTCGAGCGCGATCTGGCCTAGGAGCATCAGATGGCCGGGACGGTTTTTGTCGTTGTCGAACGCGGCGTTCGCTTCCTCGCGCGCCTTCGCGAAATCCTTGCGGCGCAGCGCAACGCGGGCCAGCACTTCGTGCGCATCATGCGGCGTCTGTTTCAACACCAGCTTCGCGTGAGCCTCAGCGTTATCGAGGCGGCCGAGCTCCAGTGACAGATTCGCGACCGTCACCGCGAGCGAGGCCGTATTCGGCGAAACGCGCAGACCTTGTTTCGCGGCATCGATCGCCTCTTCGCGGCGGTTCAGTTTGGAAAGTGCGCGCGATTGCAGCGCCCAGATGTCGAGCATGTTCGGGTTCTCGCGCAGCAGGCCGTTCGTGACGGCAAGAGTCTCTTCAAACTTGTTGTCGCGGAAGAGCCGGAACGCATGGGCAATCGCGTTCGCCTTGCCGATGTTTTTTTTGGGATCGGGCAGGACTGCGTCGGGCGCGGTGGCGACGGTTGATCCCACGTAGCCCAACGCGATGAGCTGCTGCTTCTGCTCGTCGTCGACCGCGGAAGGCGTGGCCGCCGATTTGATGTACGGCTTGATCTCTTCGCGCAGCGCCGTGTACGTGCGGCGATCTTCGAGCAGCACGTTGCGTGTTTCGGCGGGATCGGTGGAGAGATCGTAAAGCTCCGGATCACCGGCGTGGATGTAGTGCTTCGCCCCCGAAATGAGCGAGTGCAGATCGTTCCAGCCGAAGTGCAGCCTCGGATAGTACGTCTCCGAGTAGATCGGGCGATCGGCGGCGGGCTTTGAGTCGATATCGAGCAGCGATTTGCCGGCCAGATTCGCCGGCGGCGCTCCGAACGCGGATGCGATCGTCGGGAAGACGTCGATGAGCTGCACGGGAGCGGCGACGCTTGTTCCTTTTCGCGCGCCCTTCGGCAGTTTCAGCATCAGCGGGACTTGCAACGTTTCGCGATACAGCAGGACGCCGTGCTCGTCTTCGCCGTGATCGCCGAGGCCTTCGCCGTGGTCGGACATCAAAAGGATCGTGGCGCGGTCGTAGATGCCTTCCGCGCGCAGGTAGTCGAGGAACTTGCCGACGACGTCGTCGGCCGTCGCTACCTCGCCGTCGTACGGGCTCGCATAGCGGGAACGGAACGGTTCGGGCGGCTCGTACGGCGTGTGCGGCTCGTAGATGTGAAAGAAGAAAAAGAACGGCTGCGAATCGTGCTCGTGTTCGCCGATCCATTTCTGCGCCAGTGCGCGCGTCGCGTCGCCGCTGCGTTGCGCGCGGCCGATGCTGAGGAATGTCGGATCGATGTCGATCGTGTCCTCCCAGAAATCGAAGCCGCGTTTGATGCCGGTCTCGCCGCGAAGGACGACAGCGGACACCGCGCCGCCGGTTGCGTAGCCCTTCGACTTCAGCAGTTGCGCGAGCGTGGTCGCTTTCGGATTGAGGTCGTAGCCGAGGTTGTCGCGAATGCCGTGGTCCGCGGGGAGGAGTCCGGTGAAAAGGCTGGCGTGCGAGACGAGCGTCAGCGGGCAGTGCGAATAGGCATGCTCGAAGAGAATCGCGTCGGCGCGGAAGCGATCGATGGCCGGCGTGGCCACTTTCGTGTAGCCGTACGCGGGGAGATGGTCCGAGCGCAGCGTGTCGATGGAGATGATGATGATCGGCGCGCGTCCGTCGATCGGACTGCGCGAGCCGTGGCAGGCGAATAGAAAGAAAAGAGTGAAGAGCGAAGAGTGAAGAGTGAAAAAAAATCGCTTTCTTTCACTCTTCACTCTTCACCCTTCACTCTTTCTTCAAACTACTTGATCGACTTCAAATACTCTTTCGCTTCTTTCGCCTGATCGCTGTCGGGGGCGAGCTCGATCACTTTCTGGAGATCGGCTTTCGCTTCCTTTGCTTTGCCGGCCTGGATCGTGGCCAGGCCGCGGTAGTAGTAGCCGTCAGCGTCCTTCGGAGTCGCTTCGATGACTTTCGTGAAGTAATCGCGGGCGGCGGCGGGCTGCTTCTTGTTCATCAGCACGATGCCGATGTTCGTCAGCGCGGTGGGATCGACGTCGGCGGCGGGAAGCTTGTCGACGATCGCTTTGCCTTTGTCGAGCTGGCCGTCTTCGAGCAGCATGTTCGCGTAGAGCATGGCGTTGCGGGCGTTGGCGGGATCGGCGGTGTAGACGTCGGCCATCGTGCTCACGGCTTTCTTCAGATCGCCCGCGCCGTAGTAGGCGCGCGCGAGTGCGAAGCGGATGGGCATGAACGTCGGCAGCGCAGTAGTTGCCTTCTCGTACGAGGTGACCGCTTCCGGGTAGTTCTTCGCGGCCAGCGCGGCGTTGCCCGCTTCGACGGCGTCGGCGATGTCTTTCGACACGACCTGCCCGCCGATCTTGACCTCTTCCACCGGCGGCGCTTCCTGACCGGCGGCGGGCGCGGCAGCGACGACTGCCGGCTCCAGCTCGATCTTCATCGGCGGAACGCGTTGCCCTTCGCCGATCTGCATATTGCCCTGCCGGACGACGTAGCCGGGCGCTTCGACGTCGACGTTCCAGACGCCGGCGTTCATGCCTAGGACTGCCCACTTGCCGTTCGCGTCGGTGGTGACGTCGGGGCCGCCCTTGCCGCCTTTCTGAATGCGCAGGCTCACTTTCGCGTTCGGGACCGGCTTGCCGGTCGCCTTGTCGACGACGTAGCCGGAGAGGCGATTGTTGCCGCGCCAGTCTTCCGACGCGATGAGCATCGAGGCTGCGCAGATGAGAGCTGCGGCGAGGAAAAATGTCTTCTTCAAATGGTCCCCCTGGACGGCGCTTGTCTGGATTCGGTGAAACGCCAAAAAAAACGCCGCCGGAGGATATTCCCCCGGCGGCGGTAGAACAAACGACTCGAACTAGAACGTGAACTTGGCGCCCAGACGCCAGATACGCGGCGACTGGATCTCGGTGATGTTGTTGCCCGAAGCGAACGGGGCGCCGGTGGTGAAGAGGCGCGTGTTGCGCTGCAGGACGGTGCGCTGGTTCGGAACGTTGAACAGATCGGCCGACAGCGTCAGGCCGACGCGGTTCATGAAGCGGATGTCCTTCGCCGCGCGCAGATCGAACTCGTAGACATTGTTGAAACGCGTGGTTCCGATCGGCTGCAGGATGACTTCCTGACGGTTCGGGGCGAAGTTGACGACGTACGTCGCGCCGCCGTTGATGCCGCGGACCTGATCGACATACGGCGCGGGATACCCCTGACGCGCGGAAAGGCTTGCGCCGACGTTGAAATCCCACGGCAGCTGATACAGGCCGGTGAGGTTGAAGTTCCACTTCGAGTTGATGAAGACGTTGCCGAACGCACCGGAGCCGGCCGAACGCGGGGCCACCTGACCGCCGGGGCAGTTGCCGACGTACGGCATCGGATTCGGGAACGCTTCGGCGCTGCAGTGTTCCGTGTAGCTGTTCCAGCTGGCGTTGCCGCGGAACATCCACTTGTGCGACATCCGCTTGGTGGCCGTCACTTCAACGCCTTCGAACTTCTGCGTGTAGCCGGGAAGATTCGTGATGACGCCGAAGGTCGGAGCGGGAACGCCCGACTTGATGACGTAGACCGGCACGGTCGGAAGATTGATCACCTCACCGGTATGCGGATCGGTGAACGGCCCGCCGGCCGTCGGATGCGCGCTGGAAACCACCCAGTCCGCGCGCGTGTAGAAGTCATTCGAGCCTTGCGTCTTCTCGTAGCGCGTTCCGACGAGGTCGGAGTAGTGGCGATACGTGAAGTTCATACCGACGGAGAAATCGGACATCAGTTCGCGGTCGAAGCCGAGGATCAGCTCATCGGTCTTCGGAGCTTTGGAGCCGTAATCGACGCGGATCTTGCTGATCGGCGAATTCGGCTGCGACGGATCGATGTAGTTCGAGCCGTAGAACTGCAGCAGCTCGTTGCGCTGAATGATGTTGTCGTGGTTCTGGTCGACGCCGTAGAAGTAGAAGTAGCTCACCAGGCCGGTGGGGCTGGCGTTGGACACCGTGGCGCCCATCTGGCTGACGTAGCGGTTGTAGCCGGCGCGCAGGAGCGTCTTCTTGTCAGCGCCGAGCGCGTACGTCAGTCCGAGGCGCGGCGTGACATTGTTCCAACTGAGTTTTCGTGAGTCGCCGTTGAAGGTCAACTGCGAAAGACTGCCGGTGAAATTGCCGGCGGCGGTGCAGGGAAGGCCGGAGCCGGGCGAACAGGGCAGCGTAAGCGGAGTACCGATGATCGCGTTCGCGGGCGCGCTGGAAGCGGTGTTGAGCGACTCCTGCCTGTCCATGCGCAGACCGGCCTGCAGCGTGAGATTGCCCATCAGGATCGTGTCGCCCGCGTAGAGGTCGCGGTACTTTTCGCCGTAGTTCTTGTCCGCGTTGCGGGTGACGGCGGCGATCTGACAATTTGCAGGCAAGCCGGCGGCCGTGCAGTCCGAGGCGGCGATGGAATTGAGCTCCCAGAATCCGGAAGCAGGACCCGGCCAGATCGAGCTCGAATGGACCGGCGTGTCGCGGTAACCGAATCCGAACTTCAGCTCATGATTCATCGTGCCGATGTCGAAGAATTTCGAACCGTCGACGCGGTACTGCTTCTGCGGACGATCGGTCGTGTACGTGACGAAGTTCTGCGACCACGCGCCGGTTGCGGCATCGAGCACCGTGCTCGGAGCGCTCGGTCCCACTCCGCCATTGGCCAGCAGGCCGAAACCGCCGGAGACTTTCGACCACATGCCGGTGACATAAAGCGTCGACCCGACGATCTGCGTGTCTTCGAGCTTGTAGACCTTGGTCGGTCCAAGCTGATGCCACGCCGTTTCGAATGGATGCGTCGGCGAGAGGTTGCGCGCGTTGCGGACCTTGTCGCCGAACGTGTAGAAACCGACCGCGCTGTTGCTCGGCAGGAGCTGCGCGTTCAGCTTTGCGTTCTTGTCGCGCAGGACGATGTTGTCGGGAATGACGAACTGCCCGATGTTCTGCGTACCGGTGTTGGAGATTTTCTGCTCCGAGCTGGCTACCCAGGCCCAGAGGTGATCGCGCCATATCGGACCGCCGACTTCGGCGCCGTATTCACGGTTGTAGTCGACTTTGTTCGTCGCGGCGAGATAGCTGGTCGCTTCCGACGGGATATGCGCTCCAGCCTGGAGGCTGCCCGGCGCGTAGAAGTAACGGCCGGAACCGCGCAGATCGTTCGAGCCGCGCTTGGTGACCATGTTGAGCTGCACGCCCGGAGTCATGATGCGCGGATCGGAGCCGCCCGTCGTGACCTGCATCTCTTCGAACGAATCGAAATCGAAGTAGAGCGGCGTGCTGCCGGTGGCGCCCATGTCGGTGATGTTGACGCCGTCGACGTTCCAGGTGTTGTCAGTGGTCTGCGCACCCTTGGCAACGTAGACCGACTGCTGGCCCGACTGGCTGCCGCCGACGTTGATGCGGTCGACCTGAATGGCCGGCGTGGTCTGCATGACCGCCCACGGATCGCGGCCGCTGGGGACCTTTTCCAGTTCGACCTTGGAGACGCTGGTCGAGTCGCCCGCTTTCCGCACATCCAGCAGCGGCGCCTCGGCGGTAACCGTGATCGACTCCGCGACGGACGGATTCAGCGTCATCGTCACGTCCGCGTTGCGGCCGATGTTGACGGTGATGCCGGCGCGGGTCGAGGTTCCGTAGCCCGCCAGATCCGCCTTCAGCGTGTACGTGCCTGGCGAGAGACTGACGAACCGGAAATCGCCCTGGGAGTCGCTGATCTGCGTCTGCGGAGCGCCGACGCCGGACAGCACGACGGTCACGCCCGGCAGCGCGCTTCCGTCCTTCGCCTGAACTTTGCCGTAGATGTTGCCTGTCTGGAACTGAGCAAACGCGCTGACGGCAAACAGCGAGATGCAGAGGGCGGCCAGGACCGCCAGAAATCTGGGATTGGGGCACCGTTTCATAGTGGCTCCTTTCTCACGTGAAAACCTGTCGCTTCGGGGTGTGCAGAAGGCCGGCCGTCACGCCGGCCTCAATCAAATCATTGAAATCTCATGAGTTAGGTGCCCGGCAGCCCTGTCGCTGGATGACATGGGATTCAATGCGTTGGTCCCGCACGATCCGTTTGTTGAATCCGCGCACCAGATCACGAAGGAAAGACTAGCAAACTTTTTGTGACGGAGTAAAACAGAAACGGCCCGCCGGAGTAGCTCCGGCGGGCCGTTCTTTGGACCGTTGGTTGGCTGAGAGGCTAGAAGTTGAACTTCGCGCCGAGTCTCCAGATGCGGGGAGACTGCATCTCGGTGATGCGGTTGCCGCCGGAACGGGAGGTCGTGCCCGCGGCTGCGTCGTTGATGATGAGCGTCTCACGCTGCAGGACGGTGCGCTTGTTCGGCGCGTTGAAGAGGTCGCCCGAGAGCGTCATGCCGACACGGTTCATGAAGCGGAAATCCTTCGCGATGCGGAGGTCCAGCTCATAGACGTTGTCGAAGCGGATGTCGCCGATCGGATCGAGAACGACGCCGATCGTGCCGCCCGGAAGACCACTGACGTTCGAACGGAACGGCTGCGGATAACCCTGACGCGCGCTGAGGCTCGCGCCGAGGTTGATGTCCCACGGCATGATGTAAGCGCCGGTCAGGTTGAGGTTCCACTTCGCGCTGATGAAGTCATTACCGAAGGCGCCGGAGCCGGCAGACTGCGGTGCGACCTGGCCGCCCGGGCAATGACCCGGTCCGCCGGAGACGACCGTCGAACCCGGAAGAGCAGGGGTCGGATCGGCGAACGCCGACGAGCCGCACGACTCGGTGTAGTTGTTGTACGTCAGATTGCCGCGGAACATCCACTTGTGCGACATGCGCTTGGTGGCCGTCAGTTCGAGGCCGCTGTATTTCTGCGAGTAGTCGGGACGCGTGGTCAGCACGCGGTAGACCGGGACAGGAACGCCCGTCTTGAGCTGGTAAAGAGCGACGCCCGAGGTCGTGTTGAAGCGGGCGATTTCCGTACCGTTGCAGACCTGCGCTGCACCGACGCCGCTGATCGAGCCATTCTTGGTGGGATCGCCGGCAACCGGCGCGCACTGCACGAACGTTCCGCCCGCGGTCCTGCTGGAGAGGACCCAGTCGTCCGGGGTGTAGTAGTCGCCTGCGCCCGCGGTCTTTTCGAAGCGGGTGGTGAAGAGGTTGTTGTACTTGCGGTAGGTGTAGTTCACGCCGACCGAGAAGTCGCTCATCAATTCGCGCTCGGCGCCGACGATGATTTCGTCAGTCGTCGGCACTTTCATGCCGTAGTCGACGCGGCGCGTCAGCGCGATCGCGGACGGGTTGGCGGGATTGACGCCGGCGAATCCGTTGATCTTCACCAGCTCATTGCGCTGGATGACGTGGTCGCCATTGGTGTCATTACCGAGAATGTAGAACGCGGAGTAGGCCAGCGGGTTGGCGCCGGAAACAGCGGAGCCGATCTGGCTGGCGTAGCGGTTGTAGCCGGCGCGGAGGAGCGTCCGCTTGTCGGCGCCGAGGCTGTAGGTCATCCCGATGCGCGGGCTGACCGTGTTCCACTTGAGCTCCTTCGGATCGCCGCTGAACGTAACTCCGGGCAGCGACGCGTTCAACGTACCGCCCGTGCAGGAGGAAGCGATGGTGGTCGAGCAAGGGAGATTGAGAGGCGCGGCCAGAATCGGGTTCGCGCCGATGATGACGCCCGTGTTCTGCGACGACTGGCGATCCCAGCGCAGGCCGCCCTGCACGGTGAGGTTGCCCATCAGAATCGTGTCGCCGACGTAGAAGTCGTTGTACTTCTCGGCATAGGCAACGTTGACGTCGCGTGAAAGGTTGGCCACGCCGCACGTCGACGGAAGTCCCTGCGCCGTACACGTCGCCGAAAGGCTGGAGAAATCCCACCATCCGTGCGCCGGGCCGGGATAGACCGACGTCGAATGAACGGGCGTGTTGCGGTAACCGAAGCCGAACTTCAGCTCATGGTTCATCCGGCCGACGTCGATGAACTTGGAACCGTCCAGACGCTCCTGCTTCTGCGGCCGGTCGGTAACGTACGTGTAGAAGTTGTCGTGATTGACGCCCGCGACGTCGCGCCAGCGCGACGGAGCGCCTTCGCCCTGTCCGCCGTTGCCGTTCAGGCTGAAACCGCCGGAGATCTTCGACCACATACCGGTCAGGTAAAGGCTCGATCCGACGATCTGCGTGTCTTCGAACTTGTAGACGGTGGTCGGGCCGATCTGGCGCCACGCAGTCTCGAAGGGACGGGTCGGAGAAAGGTTGCGCGCGTTGCGGACCTTGTCACCCCATGTGTAGAAGCCGACCGCGCTGTTGCTGGCCACGATCTGGGCGTTCAACTTCGCGTTCTTGTCGCGAAGGACGATGTTGTCGAAGAGACCGACGACCGGAGTGGGAAGGCCCGTCTTCGGGTCGAAGGTGATGGTGTTTGAGGCCTGTACGGAGATCTTGTCATCGCCGCGCGCGCCCCAGAACCAGAGGTGATCTTTCCAGATCGGTCCGCCGGCTTCGATGCCGTAGTCGCGGACGAAATTGACCTTGTTCGTGTTCTGGAGGTAGTACGTGGCCTCGTTCGGAACTGTCGCGTCGGCTTGCATGCTGCCGGGGGTGTAGAAATAACGTGCTGTACCGCGAATGTCGTTCGTGCCGCGCTTGGTGACCATGTTCAACTGCACGCCCGGCGTCTCGATACGCGGGTCGGAGCCGCCGGTGGTGGCCTGCATCTCTTCGAACGAATCGAAATCGAAGTAGAGCGGCGACGAGCCGGTGGCGCCCATGTCGGTGATGTTCACACCGTCGACGTTCCAGGTGTTGTCACGCCCCTGCGCGCCTTTGGCGTAGTAGACCGACTGCTGGCCGCTCTGGCTGCCGCCGACGTTGATGCGGTCGACGTTGACGGCCGGAATCGACTGCAGAACCGTCCACGGGTCGCGCGAGGTGGGAACCTTCTCCATCTCGATCTTCGACACGTTGGTGGCGGTGCCCGCCTTGCGGACGTCGAGGAGCGGCGACTCCGCGGTGACCGTGATCGATTCGGCCATCGAGGCGTTGAGGGTCATGGTGATGTCGGCGTTCTGGCCGACGTTCACGGTGAGTCCCGCGCGCGTCGCGGTTCCGAATCCGGACAGTTCCGCTTTCACCGTGTACGTGCCGGGCGAAAGATTCGGAAACCGGAAGTTGCCCTGAGCATCGGTGACGGTGGTCTGCGGAGCACCGTTGCCGGTGAGGGTGACGGTCACGCCGGGAAGAGCGCTTCCATCTTTTGCCTGGGCTTTGCCGAAGATGTTGCCGGTCTGGAGCTGTGCGAACGCGCTGACGGCCATCAGCGAGAAACACAGGGTGGCGACGATCGCCAGGATCCTCGAATTGGGGCACCGTTTCATAGCGGCTCCTTTCTCTAATGGGACCTGATTTTGGGGACGTTGCCGGACTGTGCAGATCGCGGCCCAAATGCCGTGATCCGAGAAAACTGAGCGAATTCAAAGAGTTACACGTCGCGCCACGATTCGGACACCCGAAGCGGATTCAAATCGCCGTCGTTTGCCGTCCGTTTTACGAATTCAGAAATGGGAACGATTGGCGCGCAGTCTAGCAAACTTTTGGCGACAGAAATGACAAACGCCGCGAATTTCTTCGCGGCGTTTGAGGCCTGCCTTCCGGCTGCCTACGAGGTTAGCTGTCGGATTCGGACTGGAAGCCCTACCAGCTTCTGGCTGGATTCACCCCGGACGGTGGCAAGCCGTCGCTCAATTGGTTCCCCCGTTCCTCGGCGCCGAGGATTAGGCCGGCAAGCCGCCACGCGTAGGCGGCACCGCGGAGTGTACGAGTTCGCGCGCGGATGTCAATCGAGCGCGAGCGTGGAAGTGGGAGTCATTGCGATTGTGTCGCGAAGCCGCTCCCACTCCCCACCCCCAACTCCCCACTCCCCCAATCCTTACTTCACCGGCGCTGCGGTCCCCGCTTTGGCGAAGTCGCCCGCCTTGATGATCGTGATCTTGTTCGGGTCGATCCATTTGCGCAGCGCGGCGTTCACTTCGTCGAGCGTCAACGCCGATACTTTCTGTTCGAACTGCGCGTCCCACTGCATCGTGCGATGGGCGAACAGTTCGCTGCTGAGCGTGCGCGCGAGCGAGGCATCCTGCGCGCGTTGAAGTTTGCGATTCTCCAGAAAACCCTTCTTGGCTTCGTCGACCTCCTGCTGCGTGAAGCCGTCCTTGAGCGCGCGAGCGATCTCTTCGCGGAACGCGGTCTCGAGCTTAGCGGCGTTCTGAGGCGCATAGATCGCGAACGTGGTGAAGGTCCCGGACTTGTCGAACGAGCTGACGTTCATGAACGAGCCGACGCCGTAGCTGAGCCCTTCCTTCTGCCGGATGCGGCTGCCGAGGCGGGAGTAGAGACCGCCGCCGCCGAGGATGGAGTTGGCGATGACGAGCGCGGGATAGCTCGGATCGTCGTCGCGAATGCCGAGATTGAGACCGGCCAGGAAAAGTGCATTGGCCTTGTCCGGCGTCTCGAACGATTGATTGACCGCGGCGATGTCCTGGTAGAGGCGCGGGACGCGCGTGAAGCCCGCGCCGCTCTTCCAGTTTCCAAAAAGCTCGGCGGCCTGCGCCGCCAGCGCCTTCGCATCGAAATCGCCGACCACGGCCAGTTCGCCGGCCGAGGCGCCCATGAACGACTTGTAGAAGTTCTTGATGTTCTCCAGCGTCATCGCGTTGACGGTGGCGATGTCCTCTTCCGGAGTACTGATGTAGCGGACGTCGCCCTTCGGATAGTCATTCATGTGCCGGCTGAACGCGGTCTGCGCCACCGCCTGCGGATCGGTGCGCTGCTCTTCGACGCGCGCCAGCATCTCCTGCTTCCACGTATCGAGCTCGCTCTGCGGGAACGACGGCGATTCGAGAATCTCGGCGATGAGCGCCATCACGGCGGGCAGGTTGTCGTGCGTAGTCTCAACGTTGACGCTCACCGACGTCGGCGCCGCCTGAACGTTGACGCGCGCCTTGAGCCGATCGAATTCGTCCTTGAGCTGCTGGCGCGTGTGCTTGGTCGTCCCGCGCTGCAGCATCTCCCCCATCGCTTGCGCGGTGTCGCCGAGGTTCATGAGCGATTTCTCGTCGCCGAATCGAATGGTGAGATTGGCCAACACGGAGTTGCCGCGCGTCTTCTTCGGCAGAAGCGCCAGTTGCAGTCCCGACGGGAGCACCGAGCGCGTGGTGCGCGACTCGATGTTCGCCGGGGAAGCATCGAACGCCTCGCCCGCGGCCACCGGCGCGTCACCTTTGTAGTTGTCGACCAGCGACGCGATCGACGGCGTGGCCGGAATCTGCGCGCGGTCCGGTTTCGGATCGGGGATGAACTCGCCGACGGTACGGTTGGACGGCTTCAGATACGCGGCCGCGACGCGCTGTACATCTTCGGGAGTGACTTTGCGCAGGTTGTCGCGATTGATGAAGAAGAGACGCCAGTCGCCGGCGCCGATCAATTCGCTCATGGCCAGACCGACACGATCAGGCGCGTTGAGCGCAAGCTCGATGTTCTTGAGCAGCGCCGTTTTGGCGCGGTCGACTTCTTCCTTCGATACAGGATTCGTTTTCAGCGCCTCGATGGTGGCCGACATCGCGTCGCGCGCGGCATCGAGCGACTGCTCCTGCCGTACGGACGCCTGGAACGCGAGGAAGGCGGGATCGTGCATCTCGAGAAGATCGCTGCCGACATCGGTCGCTTTCTTCGTCTCGACCAGCGCTTTGTACAAACGTCCCGATGGCGTGTCGGCAAGGATGCGCGCCAACACCTGCACGGCCGCGTAGTCGGGATGCGCGGTGGCGGGGACGTGATAAACCATGCAGACCGACTGCACGTCGCCGACGCGGCGGAGGATGACCGAACGCTCGCCGTCCTGCACCGGCTCGACGGTGTAAGTCGGCTGCAGTTTGCGCGTCGGACGCGCGATTGATCCGAAGGCCGCATTCACGTCCGCCAGCGCTTTCGACTCATCGAACTTGCCGGCGATGAGCAGCACGGCGTTATCCGGCTGGTAGTAGTTCCGATAGAAAGCCTGCAGCCGGTCGATGGGAACGCGCTCGATGTCTTCGCGCGAGCCGATGGTGGAGTGTCCGTAGTTGTGCCAGAGGTAAGCAGTGGAGAGGACCCGCTCCTCGAGGATGTTGTCTGGATTGTTCTCCCCCGACTCGAACTCGTTGCGGACAACCGTCATCTCCGAGTCGAGATCCTTCTGGGCGATGAAGGAGTGGATCATCCGATCCGCCTCGACTCCGAGCGCGAACTTGAGGTTGTCTTCATTGGCCGGCAACACCTCGAAGTAGTTGGTGCGGTCGTACCAGGTGGAGGCGTTGTAGTTCGCACCATGCGCCTTCATCTCCTGCGGAATGACCTTGTGCGACGGCGTCCCCTTGAACATGAGGTGCTCGAGCAGATGCGCCATCCCCGTCTCGCCATACCCCTCATGCCGCGACCCGACGGTGTACGTGAGGTTGACGGTAACGGTGGCCTTGGTGGGATCGGGGAAGAGCAAAACGCGAAGTCCGTTCGAAAGCCGGTACTCGGTAATGCCCTCGACGGAGGTCACCTTCAGCGGCGCGGACGTTTTTACGGACGCCTTTTTCTCGCCGTACGAAGCAACGGCCGCAAACAACAGAATCGGCAGCAGAATCGCTCGATAGTGTTTCGTCATGAGTTCTCCCCTGTTGATTTGATGGTCCATACGATAGCGCGGGCAAGAGAACCTGTTCACGCGGAGGCGCGGGGAACGCGGAGAGGAATTGATTTTCTCCGCGTCTCCGCGTCTCCGCGTGAAACAGGTTCCCCTACTGCGCCGCGGGACGCGGCAGCAACGGCTCGAAGGCGCGCACTACCTCGGCGTTCTCCACCGGCACTGGCGACGGAACGGAGATCGCGTTCAGATCGGGGAACGTGTAGCTGACCACCTGCAGCTTTGGCCGGTTCACGTAGCTCCACAGCTCGCCCTGGAACTGCTCGGGCGTCGTCCCGAATGCCGTCTGGAAGGCGACGTCGACCTGCTTCTTCGCGTCGAGCAACTGCAGAAAGGTTCCAAGCTGTCCGGCGCGCTGCGGAGCACCGACCAGGAGGTAATGCACGAAGAGCCATGACGTGGCATAGAACGGCCCGGCGTGTTCGCCGTTGTACTCAGGCGAGCGGGTATCGATTGCCAAGACGCGGCGCAGCGGCATCAGCCCTGTCTCCAGCATCGTGTCGACGAACGCCTTCGGAATGCTCCCCACCACCACCGCTTTCCCCTTCACAGTGAACGTCGAATAAAACTCCGCGACACCCTCCTGATACCAGAGCGGCAGACCAGCCGCGGTGTTCTCGATCAGGGAGTGCGTGATCTCGTGATAAACGATGCGGTCCCCGCGGGCGCCGGCATCGGTCTCCATGGCCACGAAGAACCGGCCGTCCGAATGGGTAAAAAAGCCGGCCAGCTCCGGTCCACGGCCGCCGAAAACCGCCTTGCGCACCGGTGCGAACGTCGGCTCGCCGTCGAAGACGAAGATGGTCGTCGGCACCGCCGACTCCGTGCGCAGCCCCATGATGTGCCCCAGCGCTCCACGCATCCGCTCGATGTTGCTTACGATCGCCTTCGTCGTGAAGTCATGCGCATTGCTGTAGACGACCACGTTCCGCGTCTCGCTCTTCGTCCATTTGCCACCGAGGTCAAGGGCGTGGGCCGGCAGGGCGAGAAGGGCGAGGAGAAGCGTGGCGAGGCTCGACATACGGCTCATTGAGGAATGATACCGGGGCGCATGCTCCGGCTGCACGCATTGCGTAACGTTGCTCCGCTGCGGCAACGTGCCGGAAGAAGCGGCCAGTTCCGCGGCAATAGATCGAAGGTCTGACCAACTTCCCTCGCGCGCGGCATCGACGACGAGCAGCAGCGGATACTAATGCAGCCCGAACTCCGGGCGCCCCGACGAACGCATGCCCTATCGGACGATCCGGCTCCAGCCGCGCCGCGATGTAACACCCCCACGACACTGATGACGAATCCGATGCCTCTGTGACGTGGCGGGAAGTGGTTGAGACTACTCGGCATTCTTCGATGAAATTCTACGGTTTACGACGCATCAGGGGAGTTGAACTATTTATCGGAGACCTCATTTCGAGCGGCCAAAGCTGTGGATTACTTGTAACATCGAAGAATGCACTGGACCTGCGTAGTCGACTGGCCTGCGGTCTTCAACGGTACTACCGCGCTTTGCACGCTCGCTCTCGTGGTGATCACGGGCCGATATGTCTGGCTAACCGGGAAAATCATGGAATCGTCTATAGTTCAGGCTGAATCTGCGAATGCCACTGCTAGATTAGCGCTCGATGCACACCGTGATGACAGACGGCGGAATGCCGAGAACATCTTGTCTACGTTTTCGCTAATCGATATGCAGATAGCGTGGCTCATGGCGCAGACTAAAGTGACGGAGTCGGCTCCGAAACGATACGCGGCGAGGCGGGCCGAACAAATGGTCGAGCCGCTGAAAAGATCGCAGGAAATGCTCGCCGAACTCGATGAGCTTCGGATGCCGCGCGCGGTACGCAATCAGCTACGGAAGACGAATGATGCTCTCGTAATGCTGATAGACGCCATCCCGCGACCCTTAGGCGTTACGCCCGGATACGAGATGCCGGAGTGGGAATTGGACATTGGGCTTGAGCGGGTAAACCCCCTAGGCGCGGAGATAATCGAAAGCGCGCAGATCGCGATGCGGCTTCTGCACACGGAGTTGCAGTCGCTGGTCGATGAAAAGCCAACTGCGCTGGTTCCATCCGAGTAACCGATATTGCTCCTTCCCTCGCAGTGGTCTGACAATTAGGGAAAGTATTGAGCCGACCGAGCGATGTCTTGCGCTATCTCTAGTTTTGTCGAATTGCTCACCCGCCGACCACGTACTCCCGCGTAGTCTTGCTGTCGCCCGCTGAACTCTCGTCCAACTATGCGTCGAGCATCCTCTTACAAAAGCAATGGCAGAAACACCGATAGCCCGCTGAAGATTACAAGCACAGCGTGTCCCGAGCGGATGATATCCCGGTATCGCTGTCCAACTCGGCACCCGTTCAAGCAAGTGCGTGGAGATCGAGTATCGAAGGACCGCCTCCTGCGTCGTCTCTCTCCTCAAAATCCAGGATGACAGGGCCTGTCCTGAAACCGCGCAACGTCAATTCGAAATATCGGATCTCACCGGATCGATCGCGAAGCTTCATTCTGTACCTCAGCTCCTCAGGAGAACTTCCCAGCAGATTCGTCGGCGCGTTGAACACGTCATTCGCTGAAAGGGCGCTCGGATACCATGTTTGCACCGTATTCGCCGGGGTAATGCAATCGAACGCTAAGCAAGTCACCGGCGACCCAACATTTGTTAGTTTCAAATCGAGCCGAAGGTTGCTGATGCTATTGCTCTCTAACCGAAAGAATGGTCCTGCTTCTACACGATCATGGCGCACCTGACGATCGAGTTGTTCCTTCAACGCAACAACCTGATCCTGCATCGCCGCTAAGATCTCTTCTTGATCCTTGCGCGACTCGCGGGCATCCCGCATCTGAATGTAGATCGCGATCAAAGCGCCCGGAACGACGAGCCCTGTGAACAGCGTATTCAGACCACCAAAGGCATCGCCGAACACGCCTCGGTTTACAGACGATGGTATAGCGCGCCAGAGAACGAATCCGTAGGCAATCTGCACAGCCACAACCACCGTCACTCCTATAACTATCCACCGCAACACGATGCGATCCTCTCGGTTCGCGCTAGACATTCCGTGCCCTCTCCCGGCCAACCGGGAATGATCCACCCTGTAATTCATCGGTCGATTCTACGGCGAATACGTCCGAAGAATTGCCCCGGCACCCGATTCCACTTCCTTCATCGGCTTCTGGTCGGGACCACAACTGTTGCGATGCACGTTGAGACACACCAGTATGTCAAGCTGCGGCGACGGTTGCCGAACCGATCGCTGTTCGCCAGAATCGTGGCATGCGAAAGAAATCGAACTCTCGCTCTCCTATCGGCCATTTCTCCCCAGACCCCGACCGCTGCAGCTACGAGAATCTCGTCGGCACCTGCCGCTCGTGCGAAACCGAGGTCATCGTCAACCGTGCGACTGATCTCCGCGGCACGTATCCCTCCTCACGCGTCACCTTCAAGTGTCCCAGCTGCGGTCGTCGGCTTCGGCCGGGCGGCGACATCGCAAACCCTCCGGTTAATCAGTTCATCTACGACGCCTACGAACCGATGCGAAACAGGCGATACATGCAGGTGGTTCTCCTAACCGCACAATCGCTGGAGCTCGCGCTGTCGATGTGTGTCCGTCACTTCATCATAACCAAACTTCCGAAACCTAAGCGACTGCGGAAGACCAGCCCGATTCTCAAAGTCGTCGTCGCCTTCAATAAGGCGCTCGACGGCCTCACTCTCGGAACGCTCCGGAAGGTCGTCGCGAAGCTCGCCCTTCAATCCAACCCAACCTCCATCACCGACGCACTGGCTACGATCGCGACAATGCAACAGATGCTACAACGGCGGAAGCTCAAGCTTCCCACGGAGGCTGAAATCGCCGGTCTCGCGAATGCTGATCTCCAGGAAGCGGTCCGCAGGTTGGTTGGTATTCCGAACTACGTGAAACTCCGCAACAAGGTCGTGCACGAAGCACTGCGACCCACACAGAGCCAAGCGGAGTGGTGCATGGAGAACATTCCGAAGTTGACGCGAGCGCTGCTGCGCGGTTTCGAGATCGCCCCCGGTCAACTCGTCATGCCCCCAACGGCCGGCTAAGACTTATCCACACCCACAGCAACCCGAAGGGGGTCACACCTTTGTTCTGCGCGCTGCACGCGTCTGGCCAAACGTTCCAAGACCGCCAGTCTCGCGCCGCACGTGGAGGATATGCCAAAGCGAAGCAGCCCCTGGGGGCGGCAACCCCGGTCCCATACCCGCTCCGGCGACACCGCCGATGCAGTGACGTGATCCGGTTCGTGCAGTAATCCCCGCGCGTGCGCGTCCTAAGGCGCGCCCGCGCATTTCTTTATCCATGATCATCGTGCTCGCTGCCGGCGTGATGGTCTCGATGCGGCGCGCGGTGTCACGAGTACCGCTGCGTCCCGCTTTTGCGGCGATCAGCCGGCGTTGTACTACGCCTACATGCGCCTCGATCGTTTCTCGGTCGACGTCATGACGCGGATTCGCATCGAAATCGTCCGGACGCTTGACTGTTGGTCGCCGCATGATCCGTCCAGCATGCCTGACGCCGGGGCGGACATCAAGCAGAGTCGCGTCGGCAGGTGGCTGAGAGGTGGCCTCAAAACCGGACTTCCAGTGTTACCCGGTGATCAGCGTAAGTTGTTGATTTGAGTGGTGCCCAGGGACGGAATTGAACCGCCGACACGAGGATTTTCAGTCCTCTGCTCTACCAACTGAGCTACCTGGGCCCGAGGGTGGGCGGGGAAGCGGGCGCGGAAAATACCATGCGCAGGCGGAGGTGTAAATGCCTCCTCGCTCGCGGTTCATTCCGGAACGGGCGTCATGCTGCGACAGGTAGCGCGCGGGATGCCGAACGGTTCTCCTCGAAGGCCGACCTCACCCACACGTTCTCGTTTCGCGTGAAGACGTTCTGATTTCGTGTTCACACGTTCTCGTTTCGTGTTCACACGTTCTGGTTTCGTCTTTCCGCACGTTCGGTCTCGTGTTCACGCGAAATGGTTTCGTGTTCACGGCGTTCCGGTTTCGCCTTCGGGACGTAATTTTTCGTCTTAGGGGTCCGAGCGGAGAGGAAACGAGGGATGCGAAGGCCCAACGTCGGCCTCCGCATCCCTGGGACTGCTACCTCACTTCATGCACTTGTCGCAGATCTGCTTGACGGCGGTGGCGTCGCTGGCTTTGCCGCGGGAGTCCTGGACTCGGAGCGTGGCGCCGTATTGGCCGCCGGACTGGTATTGGTGATCGATGGTGGGGCTGGTCGTGGCGACGGGGGCGGAGCCGTCGCCGAAATCGAAGACGTATTTGACGATCGTGTCGCGGAGCTGCGGGTCGGTGGACGTCGCGTCGGGATCGTAAGAGCGCGAAGCGTCGAAGTGGACGTTGAGGTTCTTGCGCGGGCCGATGGACGATGCGTTGAGGACAGGCATCGGGGCGTGGTTCGGACCGCACTGCGCGACGGAGACGGTCTGCACCGAGCCGGTGCCGATACCGCTGTCGGGCATCAGGTCGAGCGGCTGCGAGAGGACGCCGCCGGGCTGCGTGGAGGTAACGGCGAGCAGCGAGGTGATGCTCTGGCCGGCAGTCACGCCGATGTCGCTGGCGCGGACGACGATGGTGATGACGCCGGTGGCCGGCGCGTAGCCGCTTCCGGCCAGCGCGGGAACGGGCGTTCCGTCGACGAAGTCGCCGCGGTAGCTGCCGTTGCTGTCGGCCTTCACTTTGTACGACTCGAAGCGCGGCGTGCCGGTGGAGTCGGTGATCATCCGGACGGCGTAGGCGACGTTCGCGCTGTTCCGGAACGACGTGAACCAGACGGAGCTCGGCGGGAGCGTACCGTTCGTCGATGCGGTCTTGAGCTGGAACGTCATCGACAGTTGTCCGCCGGCGAGATACGGCTCGCCGACCGTGAGCAGTGTCAGGTCGGCCGCCGGAGGAACGGGCGCGCCCGGCGACTGGCCGAGGACCGTGACGACGGAGACGGTGTCGCCGGTGCCGTCTTTCGCAACGGTGAGGCCGGGAGCGACGCAGATGTTTTCGGTCGGGAGCAGCGGCGCGACGACGTTGCTCGGCGAACCGGTGCCATTCAGGTTTGCCGCCGACACGCGGTACGAATAGCTTGAGCTTGCGGCGATGGCGGTGGTGTCGTCGTACTTCGTGGCCGTTGCGGTCAGCTTGGCCAGGACGCGGAACGAGCCGCTGTTTTCGGAGCGCTCGATTGTGTAGCTCGTGATCGGCGACGCGCCTGCGGAGGGAACGGTCCAGTTCAGACTGACGCTGAGCGGACTGCGCGAACCGGTCAGTGCCGGGCTGGCCGGGAACGCGCTCGGCGGCGGCGGGTCGAAGGCGGCGAGCATGCGCTTGCCGGTGACCTGGCGCGCGACGTAGCCGCGGCTGCTGAACGAGCCGGGGCCGCCGCTGACGCATGCGTCGACGCAGCCATCGGCGTAACCGACCACGATGCGGCCCTGGCCGTCGATGTCGGCATCCATGAAGTCGAGCAGGTTGCGGTCGTCGGGCGTGTTGCTGCAGAACGTGCCGCGGTCGCAGATGGAGCCCTTCTGCGTCGGGTCGTTCGGCGTGACGTTGTTCAGTTCCCACGTCGCGCCGCCGTCGAAGGTCGTTGCGGCGTAGAGGTACCACTCCGCCGTGGCCGGGAACGTGGTCATGTCGCCCGAATCGCCTTCGGTGGTCGTGCCGTGGAAGATGAAGGCGGCGCGGCCGGGATCGCCGGCGACGACGGTCGGGAAAACGATGTTGGTCAGGCCGGCGGGGGCGCCGACGTCGGTGGCCGGCTCCTGCCAGAGGATGGTCGGGTTGGCGGGATCGGACTTGTCGAGCGTTCCTTTGATGATCATCGGACGGTCGTCGCCCGACTCGCCGTAGCCGTACCAGACGGTCTTGCCGTCGTTGGAGATAGCAATCGACGAATCCCAGCGGCCGCTGGAGGTCGCGGGGACGGTGATGTAGTGCCACGTCTCGCCGGCGTCGATCGACAGCGAAACGCCTTCGTGCCCTTCGCACGAATTGTTCATCGGGACGTAAACCGTGCCATCCGCGCCGACTTTCACGTGGCCGTGGTTGCCGCAGCCGTCGGTGGCCGGGAAGATCGGACGGCTGGGATTGAACGTCTGGCCGCCGTCGTCGCTGCGCGAGCAGAACGCGTTCACGTCTTCATGCGAGCAGTAGTACATCGCATGCGGGTAGTCGGCGCCGACGCGCGCGGTGATCGGCTTGGTGTTGTTCGGATAGGGGCCGACGGCGATCGACTGGTTGTCGACGCCGTGCACCTGGCCCGGTCCGGTCAGCGACCGCGTCCAGGTGTTGGCGTTGCCGGAGGCTTCGCTGTAGGCGATGTAGCTGGACGCGGCCATGAGCTGCGCGATCCAGACGCGGTGGTCGACGCTGCCGTCCGGCATGCGGTGCTGATCCATGGTCATGAACGGATCGACGGTGGTCGGCGCGCCGCCCGTGCCGAGGTTGCGCCAGGTGGCGGCGGCGGGACTGGTGGAGTCGTCGAACGACGCTTCGAGGACGTCGAAGTTGAAGAGCATGTAGGCCTTGTTCGTGCCGAGGTCGACGCCGATGGTCGGTTCGTGGGCCTGATCGGTGCGCGTCGAAACGGACGCCGGCGGCGTGTAGTTGGCGAAGGTCGTGTCGCCGAGTTTCACGGTCGTGCTCTGCGTCGGCGTCGGTCCGGTGATGAGCGATGCCGTGACCGTCGCGGTGACGGCGGCCGGGATCGAAGGCACGACATAGACGCGGTACGTGCTCGTGCCGGACGTCACCGGGAACTCCGTCGCTTCCGGCGACGGCGGGTTGTTGCGCGACTTGCGGAACGGTGCGCCCGACGCGGTGTCGTACGGAGGCTGGTAGATGTGCATGTCGAGATCGCTCGCCTGCGGATCCCAGCCGAGCGAGACGCGGATTCGATCGGTGGGATGCAGCTGCGCGTAGTCCGTCGGCAACGACACGTTCAGTTGCACGACGTAGCAAGGATTCGCCAGCGCGTCGCAGATGAAACTGTCCGAGTTGCCCATGCCGGCCAACTCGAGGAGCAGTCCGGCGCTGTAGGTCTCGTTCGGGACGAAGAACGGACCGCCGGTGGCGCTGGCGGTGCGGGCGGTGTCGGTCAGCGTGAGGGTGGCGGCGGGGTTTTGGGCGGACGCTGCCGTGGCGATGAGGAGAAGGGCGACGCATGCGAGAAGCCGGCGGTCGAACATCAAAAGCCTCCAAATCCGGTTAGGGTGTTTGCGCTGAGCGGTAGTAACGCTACCGGCGCACTGCAAACGTCAGACCAGCGTTGGAGGTCACATTCGCGAATCTTGATAGAAGGACCGGGTTCACGCGGAGGCGCGGGGACGCGGAGGAGTTACGAGATGCGCGATTGGACGACGACGGCGAGATCGCGCAGCGGTTGGGCGGCAGGGCCGAGGTTGGAGATCGAGGAAAGAGAGGTCTCGACCAGTTCGTCGCTGAGCTTTTTCGCGCCGTCGACGCCGGCGAGCTTGACGAACGTCAGGCGGTCGGCGTCTTTGCCGACGTCTTTGCCGAGTTGTTCGGGATTGCCGGTGACGTCGAGGATGTCGTCGGTGATCTGGAAAGCCAGGCCGAGGTTTTTGGCGAAGACTTCGATGCGGCCGAGGGCGGCGGGAGAGGTGTTGGCGAGCATGGCGCCGACGGCCGCGGCGGCGACGAAGAGCGCGCCGGTCTTGCGGGAGTGGATGAATTCGAGCGTGTCGAAATCGAGGCGCGACGTCTCGCTGTGCAGGTCGACCGCTTCGCCGGCGATCGTCCCGTCCCAGCCGACGGCATCGACGACGCGCTTGATCACTTGCAGCATCGGCCACTGGCGCGGCGTCAGCGCGGCGTAGTTCTTCGCCACCAGTCCGTACGCGTGATTGAGCAGCGCGACCGACGAGAGAATCGCCAGGTCTTCGCCGAATTCGCGATGGAGCGCCGGCTGGCCGCGGCGGAGTTGCGCGTCGTCCATCGACGGGAGGTCATCCAATATCAATGATGACGCGTGGATCATCTCCATGGCAGCGGCGGCGTCCGCGAGTTTTTCCGCCTTGCAGCCTGCCGCCTCCCCTGCCGCCAGCAGCAGGACGCCGCGCACGCGTTTGCCCGATGAGGTCAGCGCGCGCTTGAGAGGATCGGCCAGCGGCTTCGGGGCGCCGGCGCGGAGTGCGATGTTTTTGAGGGTTTCGTCGATCAGCGCGCGCCGCGCGGCGAAGTAGTCGTTCACCGGCGCGCATGGTAGCATCGGCTCACTTCGGCAACGGGAACTCTATGAACCTGAGACACTTCGGGCGTGCCCAGCAGATGTGGGTTCTGATCGTGGCCTGCTTCACGCTCTTCGCCTTGTTCCTGCTGCTGGTTCCCGGGATCACCTTCGCCTTCTGGTGGCGGGCGTTGCTTGCGGCACTCGCAGCCAGCGCGATCACGGTCGCCGCCTTCCAGTGGTGGCTCGGCGCCGTCCTCGCGCGCCGCGACTCCTCGATCCAACTCCTGAACCGCATCACCGCCGGCGATCTCTCGCTGTCCGCGCGCGAAATTCAACTGGCCACGCAATCGGCGCGGATGTCGGCGGCGATGCGCGCGCTCGTCTCGAATCTGGAGCGGACCATCCGCCGTTTCGCGCAGCTGGCCACCGACGTCGCCACCGCCAGCAGTCAGATCAGCGGACGTTCGCGCGTGCTGGCGCGCGGCGCCGGCGAGCAGCTCATCTCCACCGAATCGACCTCGGCATCGGTCGGCCAGATCGACCAGACCATCAACAACGTCCGCACGTCGATGGAAGAACTCTCCGCGAATGCCGAGGAGACCTCGACGTCGATCTTGGAGATGTCGGCGTCGATCGAGGAAGTGAGCCGCATCGCCGACACGCTGGCCGAATTCGTCGAACAGACGTCCTCGGCATTCGAAGAGATGAGTGCGTCGATCTCGCAGGTGGCGGCGAACACGGAGAGCTTCTCGTCATTCGCCACGCAGACCGCCAGCTCGATGGTGGAGATGAATGCGACTACCGAGGAGATCGGAAAGTCTGCGAAGCAATCGGCGGAGCTCGCGAAGTACGTGAAGGACGCCGCCAGCGAAGGGCGCGTCGCCGTCAGCGGGACCGTCGAAGGGATGCGCAAGATTCAGGTTGCGGTCGACGAGGCGAAAGCAGCCCTCGGCGATCTGGCCGAGCGGTCGCAGGAGATCGGCGAGATCGTTCGCGTGATCGACGAGATCGCCGGACAGACGAACCTCCTCGCGCTGAATGCCGCGATCATCGCCGCGCAGGCGGGCGAGCGCGGCAAAGGTTTCGCCGTCGTCGCCGACGAGATTCGCGATCTCTCCGAGCGCACCTCGGTGTCGACCGACGAGATCCGCACGCTGATCCAGAATGTGCAGCGCGCCGTCGATCGCGCCGCCGAGCAGATGACCATCAGCAGCGACCGCGTGTTCGACGGCGTGGCGTTGACGGCACGCGCGGAACAGACGCTCGACAAGATCCTCGACATGACCGCGCGCTCGACGAACTCGATCGCCGAGATCGCGCGCGCCACCGACGAACAGTCGCGCGGCAGCGCCGCAGCGACGGCGGCCATCGAAGAAGTGACGAAGATGGTGCAGCAGACCGCCAGCGCGACGCAGCAGCAGTCGCAGACGGCGCGCAAAGTCGGCGAACAGACGTCGATGGTGCGCGACTACACGAAGCACCTCAAGCGCGCGATGTCCGAACAGGAAACAGGCAGCCGCGCCATCAGCCGGGCCATGGAAAACATCATGGGCCTGGTGCAGAACGTCCTCGAATCCACCTCGGTGCTGGCCACCGAAAGCTCGGCCATCGTGAAAGCGATGGGCGTGATCCAGCAGGCCACGCGCGAGTCGAACGTTTCGATCGGCGATCTGAATCAGATGGCGAATACGCTGTCACAGGAGTCGACGCTTCTGAATTCGGAGCTCGATCGCTTCACGCTGCCGACGCCGACCGAGGGCGGCAAGCTGACGACGTTGACGGTGTTGTGGCAGCAACTGACGCTGGATCCCATCTTCGTCGGATCGGCGGCGCTCGGCTACATGTCGAAGACGATTCAGGCGCACCTGGTGATGTACGGCGAAGGCGCGGAGTTGATGCCGGGACTGGCCGAGCGATGGGAAGTGCTCGAGCAGGGTCACGTGTATCGCTTTCATCTACGGCACGGCGTGCGTTTCCACAACGGACGTTTGTTCGAAGCGAAGGACGTCCACGACTCGCTGGTGCGGCTGCTGCTGCCCGAATTGAATTCGCAGTCGGGCTGGATCATGCGCGAAGTGCGTGGCGCGGCCGAGGTGACCGCGGGCCGCACGCGCACGCTCAGCGGCATTCAGGTGCGCGACCAGCACACGGTCGACATCATCCTCGAAGAGCCGCTGGCGTTTTTCCTGTCGCTGCTGACGATGCACGAGGCGGCGATCATTCCGGCCGAGGAGGCGCGCGATCCGGAGAAGTTCCGGCTGCATCCGGTCGGCGCGGGACCGTTCCGCCTTGTCGAAGCCACCGAAGGCGAACGCGTTCGCGTGCAGCGCAATCGCGATTACTACGTCGCCGGCATTCCGCACCTCGACGAGCTGGAGTTCCGCCTCGACCTGCGCAGTTTCCGCGACGTGGCCCAGGCGTTTTTGCGCGGCGAGGTGGACGTCGCGCACGGCGTGCCGCTGAATATCGTCAACGACGTTCGCGCCGATCCGCGCATTGCGCCGTACATGCTGACCACGATCCAGTTGCACACGTCGTACTTCGGCTACGACTGCACGTCAGCGCCGTTCGACCGCGTGGAAGTGCGCCAGGCGATCAATCACGCCATCAATCGCGACCGCATCAACGAGCGCGTCTTCGCCGGCCTCGGCGTCGTAGCCAAGTCGCTGTTGCCGCCGGGACTCCTCGGCTACGACCCGAACCTTCGCGGCATCGAACACGATCCGGAACGCGCCCGCTCACTGATGCGCCAGGCCGGCGTGACCGGCGGACTGCGCGTGGAGTACCGGACGTGGGATACGGACGAGTTCAACAACTCGGGCCAGCTTCCGCTGATCATCGAAGACCTCGCCGCGATCGGCATCGACGTCAATGTGACGATGCATTCGGCCGTCGATGCGCGCAAGCCGCTGGTCAAACCGGGACACGGGATGTTTTTCTGCGGCAACTGGTACGCGGACTTCCCCGACTCCGACAATTTTTTCTACGTCTTCTTCCACAGCGACGCGCATTCGATCCGCGGCTTTTACTACCACCGGCCGGAGGTCGACGCGCAGATCATCGAGGCGCGGCGGACGAACGATTCGGAACGGCGCGCAGAGATTTATCGTCAGTTGAATCAGATGGTCATCCGCGAAGCGCCGCTGGCGACGCTCTTCCACGAGCGTTTCTTCGTGCTGCAAAAACCGGAGGTTCGGGGGCTGCGGACGTCGCTGGTTCCACCGCCCGTTCGGTATCACGGGACGTGGATCGAGGAGTAAGAGAACCGGTTTCACGCGGAGGCGCGGAGTCGCGGAGAGGAGATGTAGACGCCCGCGACGATCATCGCGCCCGCCAGTAGCGCGATCGGCTTGATCTGCTCCTGTAAAAAAATCGCGGCGAGGATGACTGCGAAGACCGGTTGCAAATACGTGTACGCGGCGACCACCGAGCTGTCCGCGTACTTCAGCGCCCAGGCGTTCATCAGGTACGCGGCGACTGTAGGTCCCGCGACGACGAACGCGAGCGAGCCCCACGCATCGGCGGAAATTGCGCGCCATGGCTCGTGGAGCATCGGCCAGGCGGCGATGGGGAGCATGACGATCGATGCGATCGCGAACATGCGCGCGATCACGCGCCGCGCGGACATGCGCGCCATGGCCGGCTTCGAGAAGACGAGGTAGAGCGCGTACGACAGCGAATTGGTCACGATCATCAGGTCGCCGATGAGCGCGCGCGGGCTGCCGCTGAGGCCTTCGCCGCCGACCACCAGCACCGCGCCGATCGCAGACAACACGATGCCGCCGATCTTCGCCACCGTCGGACTCTCGCGTCCGAGGACGATGCCGGCCGCGAGCGCGAAGATCGGGATCGTCGTGATGAGGATCGCCGCCGCATGCGCCGTCGTCAGAGCGAGGCCGGCCAGGAAGAACGTCTGATTGATGACCACGCCGAGGATGGAGAAGCCGAAGAGCCGCCAACCGTCGCCGGGCTCGAGCGGTGCGGCGTTCCGTTCGCGGAGCACGGTATTGAGGACGATCGCCGCCGCCAGCACGCGTAAGTACGCGAACGTCAGCGGGTTGAAGACATGCATCCCGATCTTCGAGATGATGTAGTTGATGGCGAAAAGAACGGACACCGAGGCCATCGCGGCGTGGACCAGGAGAGTGCTTGGCGGCTTTTCCAAGGGGCGGGCATCATAATCGCGTAAACGCGGGCGGCGGACAGCCGTCCAAAGGGTCGTGGGTACCGTGGCGACATTCCGAGTGAATCCGATCAGCGAATCCGCGCCGTCCGACCAGGAGCTCATCGCTCGCACGCTGGGCGGCGACGGTGCGGCCTTCGGAATCCTCGTCGAACGCTTCCAGCGCAAGATTTATCGCGTGGCCTACGCCATCACCCGCGACGAAACCGAGGCCGACACGATCACGCAGGACACCTTCATTCAGGCCTACACGCACCTCGGCAAGTTTCAAGGCCGCTCGGAGCTCGAAACGTGGCTGACCCGCATCACCATCAACCGTTCGCGCGACTGGTTGCGCCGCCGCAAGTTCGTCAGCCTTTTTTCGCACGACGACGACAACGACGACCGCATCTACGCGATCGAGCCGGTCGACGAGCAGCCCGACGCCGAACGGCAATTCATGTCCCACCAGCTTCGCGCGGCCATTCTCCGCGCCGAGCGCACGTTATCGTCGCAGCAGAAAATCATCTTCCGTCTGCGACACTATGAGAATCATTCGCTCGAGGAGATTGCAGAGCTCCTCGGCTTGCGCTCCGGAACGGTCCGGGCGCATCTGTTCCGCGCCATCCACAAAGTCCGCAGAGAGCTGGGCGAGTGGGTGACGAAGAGAGAGGGAGTTCCCCATGCCTTATCCGATGACACAGCACTTTAGCGAAGCAGATCTACTGGAGACGTACTACACGCAGCCGGGCGAATCGATGCCGGTGATGATGCATCTCGCGGATTGCAGCGACTGCGCCGCGCGCTACGAGCGCCTGGAGCGCAAGCTGCGCGAAGCGGCGGCGTGCAACACCGAAAAGCCGGCCACGTTCTGGACGCGCCAGCGGCTGCAGATCATGCGCCGCGTCGATGCGCAGAACGCGCACGCGATCAGCGCGCGCCGCACGCTTCGCGTCGCTGCCGCGGCCATCCTGTCGTTCTTCCTCGGCGGCGCGGTCGTGTACGAGACGGTCAAGCCCGTTCATCAGCCGGCGCGCGTCATCACGGTTCCTGTCGTTGCGCAGCCTGCGCCCGCGCCGTCCGCGGCCGACATCCACGATGCGTGGCAGTCGGAAGAGCTGCAGGACTTCCACAATGTGGTCGAGTGGGAGTCGTGGGTAGCGGACAACAAGACGAACACGAATCAGGGGAAATCGCTGTGAAGCGTCTTCTGCTCGCAGCACTCGTTCTCGTTTTCGCGGCCTCGGCGTTCGCGCAATCGGCGATGCCGCCCGGCAAGTGGTGGCGCCGTCCGGAGATCGTGCAGAGCCTCAATCTCTCCGAGGAGCAGCAGAACAAGCTGGAGAACATCTTTCGGACTTCTTCTGGCGATCTCATCGATCTTCGCGGCGAAGTGGAGAAGCTGAACATCACGCTTCGTGGCGATCTCGATCAGGCTCAGCTCGACCGCGCGGCGATCCGCAAAGACGCGCAGCGTTTGTCGGATGCGCGCACGCGGCTCTTCGAACGCGAATTGATGATGCTGGTCGACATGCGCGCCGTCCTCAACGACTCGCAGTGGGATCGCATGCGCGCTCAGCTCGAACGCTTCGGCAACCAGCAGCAGTTGCGTCCGCGGGCGAACGGACGCAAAAACCAGAGATAACCCTTTTTCACGCGGAGCCGCGGAGAACAGAAGTTTTATCTCCGCGTTTCCGCGGCTCCGCGTGAAACCGGTTCCCTCTCGAATCAAGCCAGCAGCAGCGTAAACCGCGCAGGATCGTACCGAAGCGCCATCAATTTCCCCTTGTGAATGGCAAGCGATCCCGGCAACGTCACTCGCAGCAGGAACGCGCCGCTGAGCACTCCGACCACGTGCCACGCGCCGCCGTAGAAGCTGGCCTCCTCCACGCTGAAGATGAGATCTGACTCTTCGCCTGGCGCGGCGACGGAGAACTCGTCCGGACGAATCAGCGCGATCCCTTCCCCTTGAAACGGCGCCGGATCGACTTCCCATGACCCGATGATCGACTCGACCACATTGCCGCGGATCGTCACCGGCACGACGCTGACGTCGCCCGTCGCCGCCGCCGCCGCTTCGCTGTGCGGATTCCCATACACCTCGGACGGCATCCCGGTCTGCACGACCCGTCCGCCGTCGAGCACGATCACGCGATCGACAGCGCCCAACTCCGCGATCGACGACGGCACGGTGATCACCGTCGTTCCCATCACGCGAAGCGTCCGGTAGAACTCGTCGGAGAGGTTCTCGGAGGCACTCGACCCTTCGAGTACGCGGTCGGCGATCAGGATGGCCGGCTTCAGGATCTCGATCCGCGCCAGGTTCGCGCGCGTTCGCTCCGTCGATGAAAGCGCGTCGATACGCCGGTCGAGCAACAACTTCCATTTCGTCGACGCCATCTCGATCTCGTGCTGCCGATCCTCGCGATCGATCGTTCGCTGCCGCGCCGCCGCGACGAGCAGATGGCGCACCGACCAGCGCGACGGCGCATCGATAGCCGCCGTCGTGTAGAGCAGCGGACGCCGCGCGCGCTTGAGGCTGGTGACGTCGCGCGATCCGATGCGGACTTCGCCCGATTGCGGCCTGCGATCGCCGGCGAGAATCTGCAGCAGCGTCGATTTGCCCGATCCTCCAGGACCGACGATCGCCGTGTGGGTCGATCTGGGGAAGATCACGGTCCCGAGGGCGGCGTCCGTCAGCGATACGTCGAGCATCGGTGGGATTGTTTCACGCCGAGGCTACGGTCCCGTGCGGTACGCCACTTGCACGGCACTCCAGCGATCTCGGACCTTCTTGATTCACGGAGCGCAGGTGAGCATTCGAGCGCGGCGTACCCCCTTCAAATTGCGCAAGCTGCTGGTCATCGACGACGACGCGACTCTGGTCGCCGCGTATCGCGATCTCCTGCTGCCGTACGGCTTCCAGGTCCTCACCGCGACCGACGGGCAGGACGCCATCCCCATCGTCGAGCAGAACCCTGACATCCTGCTGGTCATCCTCGACCTGGCCATGCCGCGCATGGACGGCCGCGAGTGGCTGCGCTGGTTCCGCGGGCATCGCCGCGAATCGCCCGTCATCATCATCTCCGCCTACAAGCTCGACGCGAGCGACGAAGATCTGAAGCCCGCCGTGATCCTCGAGAAACCGTTTCACGTCGCCGAGCTGCTCGACATGGTCGGGCTTTTCTGCGGACTCGGCACGCCGATGGCCGCCGAAGCCACGTAGACTCCAGCCATGGCGCGAGTAGGAATCATCGGCACCGGCTGGGGCGCGCGCGTGCAGGTGCCAGCGTTCCGCGAGGCCGGACTCGAGGTGGTCGCCATCGCCGGCCACAACTCCGAGCGAACAAACAAAATCGCCCGCCAGCTCGACGTCGAGTCGTTCGACGATTGGCGCAAATTGATTGCATCGAACGTCGATCTCGTCACCATCGTCACGCCGCCCTCGGAACATCGGGAGATGGCCGCGTTTGCGCTCGATGCCGGGAAGCACGTGCTCTGCGAGAAACCAACAGCGTTGAATGCCGACGAAGCCGAGCAACTTCTCGCCGCGGCGCGTCAGCATCCCGATCAGATTTCGCTGATCGATCACGAGCTGCGCTTCCTCCCCTCCTTCCGCGCCGCGCGCGAACGGATCGGCGAGCTTGGCGGGATTCGCTACGCCGAGGTTCGCTACGCCAGTCCAGGCCGCGGCGATCGGTCGCGGGAGTGGAACTGGTGGAGCGACGCGGAACAGGGCGGCGGGATCTGGGGCGCGGTCGGTTCGCACTTTGTCGACACCCTCCGCTTCCTCGGCATGGAGATCGAAGCGGTGCAAGCCACGCTGCGCACGATCATCGACAAGCGCCCGTTCGAAAACGCCCTGCGCGAGGTGACCTCAGACGATTTCGCCGACGTTTCTCTCCGCCTCGCGAACGACGCCATCGCATCGATGACCTTCAGCGCCGTCGCCTCAGGCCCCGACGAGCCGACCACGCTCACGATCCACGGCGAAGAAGGCGCGATGCGCCTCGTCGGCGAAGATCTGCTGACCGCGATGCGCGGCGAACCGTTCACCGCCGCGACTACCAGCAAACCCTCCGACCGCCGCGGCAACTCCGCCGGCGGCGCCTTCGGTACCGGCACGTACTTCCTCGGCCGCGCGCTACGAAGCGCGCTCGACGACGGCGACCGAGGTGCGCTTGCGAACGCCGCAACGTTCGTGGACGGCCTCAAGCAACAGCGCGTCCTCGACGCGGCGCGCCAGTCCAGCGCCCACGACGGACGCTGGACCACGATTTAATCTGCGTAAATCTGCGTCATCTGCGGATAAAGGTTATCCGCAGATGGACGCAGATGACACAGATATTCATTTCACGACGGGCACACCAGCCGCCAGTTTGTTGAACGCCGGCAAATCGGTATCCCAGATCGCCTTCAGCTTCGCCAGCTCGACATTGATCTGCGCTACCAGCTCATCGCGAACCGCGATCTGCTGCGCCGTCGGCGCATACGGACCGGTCGCTGCGGAGTCGCCGACGCCGGCCAGCTTGTCGTTCAGCCGGATCGGATAGTTCAGCGGATCTTGCGAGCTCTTGTTCTTGGTCTGATACAGCGCCTCTTCCACCGCGGTCATCTTCTTGTCGAGATCGTTCGCCGCGGCGACGACGGCCTTGTTGTCGGCAACGCGCTTCTTCACGTCGGTGAGCTGTTTGCGCACCTCGCGAATGCGCGTGATCTGCTCATTCACCTCGGAAAGTTTGTCGTGGACGCTGGTGACGAAATCGAACTGCGCTTTCAGATCGGCAGCGGTCGACGTGCTGCGCGGGTCCTGCCGGATTTCGAATGACGTCGTGACCGGCGGCTGATCGCCGACCGTGAGCTTGGCCTGATACGTCCCCGGAATCACGCGCGGTCCGAGCGTGCCACCGGCCCACATGATCAGCCCCGGGAAGCGCTTGGCCTCGGCGGTGCGCATGTTCCAGACGAAACGATTGTGACCGTTGACGACGTCTGTCAGCTTGTTCGAATCGCGTCCGCGCCGCCCGCCTTCATCGCCGCCGCCTTCTTCCTCCGCCTCACCGCCCTCGGATTTGATCGCTTCCTTCGGCTGCTCGGGTTCTGCGAGTGCAGTCACAGCCGCCGTCCCTGCCGCCTCGCGCGGTTTCGCGGCCTCGGCCTGCACCGTTCCGGTGTACTCGCGGATCACTTTTCCGTCGCCGCCGAGGATGGCCATGGAGACTTTGGTGCCGGGCTTCTGGCCGTGGATGTAGTAATCAATGATGGCGCCGTTGGGCGGATTCGTTCCCTGCCCGCCGCCGCGCCCTCCGCCGCCCGCCGTCCGCCACGTGAGCGCGGGCGTGAAGATGTGAACCGGCTTCGATGCGACGTCCGGCGTCAGCTGGCGCAACGGCTCGAGGTCGTCGAGCATCCAGAACGCGCGGCCGTGCGTGGCGGCGATGAGCGCATCCTCGTGAACGAGCAAGTCGTGTATGGGAACAATAGGCAGTTTGTACTGCAACGATTGCCAGTGGCCGCCGTCATCGTACGAAACCCAGACGCCGCGCTCCGTACCGGCGTAGAGCAATCCGCGCTTTTTCGGATCGGCGCGGATCACGCGCGTGAACTCGGTGGCCGGAATGCCGTCGACGATCTTCGTCCACGTCTTGCCGTAGTCCGAGGTTTTGTAAAGGTAGGGATGAAAATCGTCCCACTTGAAGTTCGTGGCCGCAACGTACGCCGCGCCTTTGTCGATCGGGCTGGCGTCGATCTCGTTGATCATGATCCATTCGGGCATGATCGACTTCGGCGGGGTGACGTTGTCCCAATGCGCGCCGCCGTCGCGGGAGACGTGGACGAGTCCATCATCGGACCCGACCCACAGCACGCCCGCTTCCACCGGCGACTCGGCGCCGTAGAAGATCGTGTCGTAGTACTCGACGCTCGTGTTGTCCTTCGTGATCGGCCCGCCGCTCGGCCCTTCCTTCGACTTGTCGTTCCGCGTCAGATCGGGGCTGATCACCTTCCAGCTCTGTCCCGCGTTCGTCGACTCCAGCAGGTACTGCGACGCGGCGTAGACCTTGTTCGGATCGTTCGGTGAAAAGAAGATCGGGAAGTTCCACTGGAAGCGGTGCTTGATGTCGGCCGCGCCCGCGCCCATCGGATTGTCGGGCCACGGATTGACGTCGCGCTGCTCGCCCGTCTTGTGGTTGTAGATGGTCAGCAGGCCGCCGTACGACCCGCCGTAGACGATGTCGGGATTCTTCGGATCGGCCACGATGTAGCCGCTTTCGCCGCCGGCCGTCTCCTCCCAATCGCGCGGCCCGATTCCGCCGCCGCCACTGCGATGGCGGATGCGAACGGCGGTGTTGTCCTGCTGCGGCCCGAGGAGGCGATAGGGGAAGTCGGTATCGACGGAGACGCGATAAAACTGCGCCGTCGGCTGGTTGTCCTGCTTCGTCCAGTTCACGCCGCCGTCGGTGGTGACGTTCACGCCGCCGTCGTTGGCCTCGATCATCCGCTGCGGATCGTTCGGCGCGATCCAGAGATCGTGATTGTCGCCGTGCGGCGTGTTGATGGCGCTCCACGTCCGGCCGCCGTCTTTCGTCTTGTGGAAGCGGACGTTGACGACGTACGCCGTGTCCTCGTCCTTCGGATCGGCGTAGATCCGCGTGTAGTACCAGGCGCGCTGGCGAAGGTCGGCGGAGTCGCTCGTCTTCGACCACGTATCGCCGCCATCGCGCGAGCGAAACACACCGCCCTCTTTCGCTTCGACGATGGCGTAGACGTTCTGCGGATTCGACGCGGAAACGCTGACGCCGATGATGCCGAGCGTCCCCTTCGGCATCCCCTTGTTGCGCGACAACTCTTTCCACGTATCGCCGCCGTCCGTCGACTTCCACAGCGCCGATCCTTCGCCGCCGCTGTCGAAAAAGTACGCGCCGCGCCGGAAGCGCCACGTCGAGGCGTACAGGATGCGCGGATTGGACGGGTCCATATTCAGATCGACCGCACCCGAATCGCGGTTGACGAAGAGCACGCGCTCCCAGTTCTTGCCACCGTCGCGCGAGCGGTAAACGCCGCGCATGTCGTTCGGCCCGAAGGCATGCCCGAGCGCGGCGACGTAAATCAGGTCGGGATTCGAAGGATGAACGCGAATCCGCGCAATCTGCTGCGAGTCATCGAGCCCGATGTGCGTCCAGCTCTTGCCGGCATCGGTCGACTTCCACATCCCCGCGCCTGGCGAGACGTTGCCGCGGATGGTCTCCTCGCCCATCCCCGCATAAACGACGCTCGGATCGGACGGCGCAACCGCAACGGCGCCAATCGTCCCGCCGAAGAACCCATCCGAAACCGGCTTCCACGACTGCCCCGCATCCGTCGTCTTCCAGACACCGCCGCCGGTCGACCCGAAGTAGTAGACGTTCGGCTGATCGGCGATGCCCACGACCGCGTCCGCCCGCCCGCCGCGATACGGCCCAACTTCGCGCCACTGCATCCCCTTCAGAATCGACGCATCCGGGAGCGCCGGAGCCGCAACCTTGGAAGGTGTTGCCCCATAGGCAACCGGGACGAGGAAACCGGCGACAGACAGCAGCCGCAGCAGACGATTCATGCGCTCTCCCTCCGAACGGGCGCATGTTTACCACAAACGGTGGTTACGGCCGCGAAGGACGATGCCGCAGCGAAACCTGATCGTCGTTGGCAATGACGATCGCGGCGGAGGGTGCATCGATCGTGGCGTTCACCGGGTCTGAGAGAAACACTGAAAATGTTTCATCCGGCTCGGGAAACGTATCGCCGATGATGCGCAGCTCGATCGAACGCGATACCTCGCCTGGAGCGAACTCGATCACGCCGCCGGCTTTCTCGTAGTCCTCTCCCTCGATGGCGCTGCCGGCGAGGGTGGAGAAGGAGACCCGAATCGTCTCTGAGCTGGCAGCCGAAAGACTGGCCACAAGCGAGAGATTCGTCACACCTCCGTTCCCCTCGAGAACACGCGCTCCATGGATCGAAACCACCGGTGCGGAGACGCTTTGGGTGATGGTCTCACTGCTCGATTCGAAATCATCGCCGCCGCTGTAATCCACCACGAGCGTGTGATCGCCGATAGCGAGGGGTTTCAGGCTGAAGCTGGCCACGCCGCTGGCGAGCACTTGCGTTCCAAGAATCGCGGCGCCCTCCCTGATGGTAACGACGCCCGTCGGAGCGATCGGCGAGCCAGGCGTGACGTTCACGAACACCGTGACGAGCGGCACCTGCCCGACACCGATCGGCGTGTGCGTCCGCGCATCGACTTCGGTCCGGGCCTTGCCGACGCTCTGCTGAATCGCGGATGCAGTGCTCCCGGCAAGGTTCGCGTTGCCCTCATACGCCGCCGTGATCGACATGACGCCGGCATGCAACGCGGAGGTCTCGAAAATCGCGGTGCCGTTTACCAACGGCACAGTACCCAAAGGCACGCCGCCGGCGAGGATGGTCACATTCCCGGCTGGCTGTGCCAAAGAGGGCGATTGCGCACTTACCGCCACCGTGAAGCGAACCGCCTGCCCGTAAGTGCTCGGGTGGTTGGCTGTGATTTCTGTTTTCGTCTGCCCCTGAATGACGACGTGCGCAATACCGGTCGATACGCTGTCGGGAAAACCGCCTGTACCCTGAAACGTTGCGACGATAGCGTGCGTCCCCGTGTTGAGCGTCGTGACCGGGAGGTTGGCGACGCCGTTCTGCAACGGTGCTGCGCCGATCGTCACTCCGTCTGCAGTGAACACGACGGACCCTGTGGGCGTCCCGGATTGTGCGGTGACCGTTGCGGTCACGGTGAATGGTTCGCCGAACTGCGTGGTAGTGGCATTCTGCGATAGTGCGGTGCTGCTTTCGCCGAGTGTAGTCAGGACGACATCATTGCCGTCGCCGCCAACGTACGAAACACGGAACCGGTGGACGGCGGTAAAAATCGCGCCTTCGGGCAGTCCGGCGAACGTTCCGATCACCGGATCCGTTCCGTCGTTCTTGATGATGGTGAAACTCTGTCCGACGGCAGGATTGCCAAAGGGTAAGGCTCCCAACGGTGCGCCATTGAGGGTCACCGTTCCCGTCACGTCGATCTGATCTCCACCCGTCGAATCTAAAAAAGCGAGTATGCCTCCACCCTGCGCGGGGGGAGTTACCGCGGAAAGCGTAAGCGACTTCGTATGAAGCACTCCGCCCGGCGGCCCAGGCGAGACATAGCCGAACTGCGAAGGTGTAATCGTCACATCCCCCAGCGTCGCACTGAGTGAACTCTGCGAGATCTGCTCGATCGAGATCGTTGCGTTCGGCAGAGAACAGGTCTCTCCCAGCGCCAGGCCGCCGCCCGAGGGGCCGCCATGAATCGTTCCGCTGAAGTTGCCGCTATTAAGGAAGATGCCTCCCGCGAACACCATCGCGGTCGAAATGATCGTCCCATTTCCATTGATCGGGCCGTTGAACGTTGCTTGTTGCGCGGTCAACGTCTGGCCGTTGATGTTCATGGCGCCGTTCGAGACTCCGGAAAATGACACCGAGGCTCCGAGTTTCAGGTCTGCGCTGCATATGCACCCGCTAACGTTGCCGGTCAGCATCAGAAGATTGCCACTCAAGGTGTAGGAGTCGTCACTGAAGGTCATTGCCCCAAACGCAGTCCCCGGCGGCAGATCGTTTGACATATTCCGGTTCGCTGCACCCGCTTGAAAAATCAGAGTGTCGTCAGGCTGCGGCACTCCGGATGGAGACCAGTTCCCCGGCTGCGACCAGTTGGCGTTCACTGCACCGGTCCAGGTGCGCGTGGCAGCAAAGAGGGACACGGATGTGAGTAAACACACGAGAGGTGCGACGACGCGGAGCCGATTGAGCATAGTAGGGACGCCTTTGATTATTGGGACCGGAGGGAAATCATAAACCCGCGAGAATTGAGGAAACTCCCGGTCGCGCCTGCCTCGATATCAAGAAGCAACAAAAAAACGCCGCCTTTCGGCGGCGTTTCAATCAGCAGTATGTGAATCGAACTACGAGTTCCCACCCTCGTCGCCGCCACCCGTTTTCGGGGCGTCGGACGCTTCGCGGGCGCCGCTGTCGCTGTTGAAGCGGGGGCCGCGGTCGCCTTCGTGGCGGGGGCCGGAGTGGCGCGGGCGGTCGTGGTCGCGGCGAGGGCCGCGGTCGCGATCTCCACGTCCGCCGCCGCCGTCACGGCGAGGGCCACGATCGCGGTCGCCGAAACCGCCGCGTCCACCGCGATCGCCGCCCGATCCGCCTTCGCGGCGCGGGCCGCGCGCTGCGGCGGCGGCGAGCACTTCCTCGGTCGGAGGCGGAAGGAGCGGCTTGCGCGACAGACGGATCTTGCCGCTGTCGGGCTCGATACCGACCACCTGCACTTCGACTTCATCGCCGATCTGCATCACGTCGGTCACCTGACCGACGCGGCCGTGGGCCATCTCCGAGATGTGCAGCAGGCCGTCCTGGCCGGGCATGATCTCGACGAACGCTCCGTACGGCTCGATGCGCTTGACCGTCCCTTTGTAGTTCGCCCCAATCTCGGCCGACGCCGTAAGACCCTTGATGATGTCGATGGCGCGATTCGCGGCTTTGACGTCCATCGAGGCGATGGTCACCTTGCCGTCGTCCTCGACGTCGATCTTCGTGCCGGTTTCTTCGACGATCCAGCGGATGGTCTTGCCGCCGGAGCCGATTACGTCGCGGATGCGGTCCTTCGGAATCTGGATCGTGTAGAGGCGCGGCGCGTATTCGGAAAGCTCGGCGCTCGGCGTGGAGATCGCGGCATCCATCTTGTCGAGGATGTGGATGCGACCTTCCTTCGCCTGCGCCAGCGCGCGGGCCATGATCTCGCGCGGCAGTCCGGCCACCTTGATGTCCATCTGCAGCGCGGTGATGCCCTTGCGCGTGCCGGCGACCTTGAAGTCCATGTCGCCTTCGTGGTCTTCCATGCCGGCGATGTCGGAGAGGATGGCCACGTCGCCGGCGTGATCGCCGGTGACGAGTCCCATCGCAACGCCGGCAACTGCCGACTGGAGCGGGACGCCGGCCTGCATCATCGCCAGCGAGCCGCCGCACACCGAGGCCATCGACGACGAGCCGTTCGACTCGAGGATGTCGCTGACGATGCGGATCGTGTACGCGAACTCTTCCTGCGGCGGCAGCATCGGCGCGAGCGCGCGGCGGGCGAGGTTGCCGTGGCCGATCTCGCGGCGGGCCGGGCCGCGCATGAATTTCACTTCACCGACCGAGAAGGGCGGGAAGTTGTAGTGGAGCATGAAGCGCTGGAAGGTCTCGCCTTCGAAGTCTTCGATCTTCTGCGCTTCCTGCGGCGTGCCGAGGGTCACGGTGACGAGCGCCTGCGTCTCGCCGCGGGTGAAGATGGCCGAGCCGTGCGTGCGCGGAAGCACGTTCAGGTCGATCGTGATCGGACGGATTTCGGTGAACGAGCGGCCGTCGACGCGCTTGTGTTCCTTGAGCATGAGATTGCGGAAGATCTGCACTTCCATCTCCGCCCAGGCGGCGTGCGTGGCGGCGAGGCGCTCGGTGTCTTCCGGCGCAATCGCGCCGAGGATCTGTGTCTTCAGCGCCTTCAACGCAGCGTAGCGCTCGTGCTTGCCGAGGGTCTGCATGGCGGCCTTGAGCGCATCGCCGTGCTGGCCCATCAGCTCCGTCACCAGCTCTTCGGTGAACTTGGGAGTGAAGGTGACTTCGAGCTTCGGCTTGCCGGCTTCGGCGCGAAGTTCGAGCTGCAGCGCGCAGAGGCGGCGGATTTCGTTGTGCGCCGCTTCGAACGCGTCGAGGACGACGGTCTCGTCGACTTCGCGGGCGCCCGCTTCGACCATGACGATCGCGTCGGGCGTACCGGCCACGACGAGGTCGAGGTCGGAGAGGTCGCGCTGCGCGTTGGTCGGGTTGACGACGATCTGGCCGTCGATGTAGCCGATGCGCACGGCGGAGATCGGATTCGGGAAGGGGATTTCGGAGATCACCAGCGCCGTCGATGCGGCGTTGATGGCCAGGATGTCGGGATCGTTCTCACCGTCGGCGGAAAGCACGAGGCCGATGATCTGCGTCTCCTGCCGGTAGCCCTTGGTGAAGGAGGGGCGGAGGGGACGATCGATGAGGCGGGAGGTGAGGATTTCCTTCTCGGTCGGACGCCCTTCACGTTTGAAGAAGCCGCCCGGGATGCGGCCGCCGGCGTAGGTGTACTCCTTGTAGTCGACCGTGAGCGGCATGAAGTCGCCGAGGACGACGCCATCTTTGTAGCAGGCCGTCGCCAGGACGACCGTGTCACCGTAGCGGATGACGCAGGCGCCGTTGGCCTGGCGCGCGACCGCACCGGTTTCGATCGAGAGCGTGCGCCCGCCGATCTGCAATTCCTTCTTGTACATTTGATTCCTTTGTGCCCGAGGCCACTCATCACCTCGAAGCAGTAGATTTGTCCGCTGGTGGCCGGATGATGGGATCCGGCCGGAAGGAGTAGAGCGCGTGCGAGCCACGCGCCAGAAAAACCTCGGGCGCACTTGCGTGCGCCCGTTTGCTGCGGGCGCATTCGAGCGCCCCGATCTGGTTACTTGCGGATGCCGAGCCGGTCGATGAGCGTGCGGTAGCGATCCTGGTCCGTCTTCTTGAGGTAGTCCAGAAGGCGGCGGCGCCGGCCGACCAGCTTCAGGAGACCGCGGCGGCTGTGATGATCCTTCGCGTGCGTCTTGAAGTGCTCGGTGAGGTAGGTGATGCGGTTCGAGAGGAGTGCGATCTGCACTTCTGGCGATCCGGTATCGACGTCATGGACTCGATACGAGGTGATGAGCTCTGTTTTCTGCTCTTTGGTGGTTGACAAATCACTGTCTCCTTAAGACTTAAACCCTTGTAAATACAAACGTCCGCTTCAAAACGCGACACCATAACAGCCGTGGAAGGCAAAATCAATCCCGCGAGGACGCAGCTACCGCGGTCCGGCTCAGAACCTGCGCGGGCGGCGAAGAATTGCATGCGGTGGATTCATGCTCCGGGAAGTGGAGGCGACGGCGATGAGCCGCGCTTTCGCGTTCGAGGCCTCGGCTGGCGCTTGCGCTGCGACTGCGGCTGATTTTCCCTGACGATCAGGAGGCCGATGAGCGTTCCGAACGACAGCATCATCATCATGTACAACGTCGACAGGATGGCCTTGCGCAGGTTGATCTCGGCCGGGTCATAGCAGTCCGTGACCTGCAAGGGATTGAGGGTGATCGCCTCACCGATGCAGGTCGTGATCGGGAGCTTCTTCGCGACACAGGGGCAGTCATCCAGCATCTTGCTGCCGGTCACATATGCCACGACGCCGTGCTCCCCTTCGAAACTGACCTGAGTGACCATGTACGAATAGACGACGTAGAGCGTGATGGTAATCAGCGCGAGGAACACGAAGTTCCATCGGAACCAGCGATTCAGATGTTTGCGCGCGATCACGTCCTTGCCAATGAACTGCACGGCGACGGCGGGCAACGTCATGATGAACGCGACGAAAGGGATGAGCGTCTGACTGAAGTTCCGCGGAAAGACGTCCAGGATCGACGTAAAAAGCGGAATGTGGACCTTTCCGAGCAACGGCGCCATGCCGACGACGAGCGTGACTCCGAATGAAAGAAGATGGTTGCGATACTTCCGGGCCCCCTCCGTGAGCCGGATCATTGCTCCACCTTGCAGAACGACATTCCGCTTCCTGAGTCCGGAACCAGTTCGCACCAGACTCGCTTGGGAGTGCCGTTCACGAAATCGATCCTGGTCTGGCTGACTTTGCGCCCCGCCATCCGCGCCACGAAGTCATACCGGCCGCGCCAGACATGCGGCAACTGCATGTTGGTCATCCCGGAGAGCTTCGTGACGGCGGCAGCACCGACGGACATTTCGAACGTGGCGAGCTCGGGATTGCTCCGGATGAAGAGCGTTGGCGCGAGGCTGTCGTAATTCAGAATGTGATCGATCACTTCTTCCAGTTTGCTGAACAAACTCGCGACTGCATTGGTGCGGTAGCCGCTCGTCGCATCGTCCGGACGCGAACGTACCAGTTGAATGGGATCGAGCGGCAGCGGCTCGCCGAGCTCGCTGGCGCGATCCAGATCGGCGTCGAGGGTCAGCGCCAGCGCCGCGCCCTGCGGCGGAATGGCCTGGCGGACCTGCTCCCGAATCCTCTCCACGGCGCCGGCGACCTCGGCGCTCGAATAGCAGCGCGCCTCACCGCATCGGAGCGCATGCAGGGCGGCCAGAGACGATGGGATCGACTTCCGCACGAGATCGAGTCCGCCACGTGCGTTGCAGTCGGCCCTCGTCGTCTGCACCCGCCGCCCCGGGATGCTGCGCGTCGTCCCGCCGATCGATCTGATCCGCGGCGCGAGACGGCATGGAACCATCTCCAGATCGTCAGCGTTCGGCGGAAGCACCTGTGCGCTCACGAACGAATGCGTTCCCACTAAAAACAGCGCAAGGAAGGTAGAGCGAGACGGCATGATGACGTTCCTCATCGCTAATTTCAGAACGACTTGTCCACGTTGAGTTGAACCGTTCGGAACTTCAGGTCGGAGCGGAAGACATCCTGCGTGAGGTCGACGTACGCCGAGATGCCGTGGGGGAAAACGGAGAGAAGTCCCGCCGCGACCTTTCCGTAATTCGCATCGGGACGGTCGATCGGAATCGTGAAGGGCGTGCCGAGGGAATCGCGCAAGAAGTGGGCGGTCACGAGGCGCGCGGCGCTATGGAACTCATGGACCATCTCTCCACGAACGTAAGGAAAAAGAGTTCCGAACGCGACGGACCTCGCGGATCGGACGCTCAAAGAGCCGGTCGCCACGAGCGAGTCGATCTCATGTCCTTGTACGAAGAGGATCAACGGACCACTTCCGTTCTCGGTCAGGTCGCCGATGCGCGTGCGCGACCAGGAGCCGGACAGCGACGCTTCGAATTCGGACCGGCCTCGGTGCGCCTCCACTCCCGTGGCGCCTGCCAAAGTGAAAAGGGTCGCGTCGTTCACGCTTGTCGCGCGCGATGGCGAGAGACCGGAAATGTCGACGACGTGTTCGGAGGCGTAGCGATTCCTGCCCACGCTGAGACTTCCGTCGATGTGGACTCCGTCGTAATGCAACCCCGCATCCGTGGGCCGAGCGTCCTTCGTCAGGAGTCCGTCGCGGCTTGCGTAGATCGAAATTGCATACGCGTTGACCCCCACCGAGCCGGCCTTGCCGTCCAGCGTTGCATCAAGCTTCAACAGATGGAGAGAAGCGCCGAAGATGTTGTCGCCGGACTGGCGGTCGACGCCAGCCATCAGGCCGCGCGAGTCGAGGTCGAAGCCGAGTTGCCCCATGCGCGCGATCCGATTTCCCGAGCCGAGGTTGCCACTGAGATATGCCGACAAGCCTTTGTCGTCGCCGTCTTCGTCAGCGGCTGCGGACGACGCCATCGACATCGCGAAGAACGCCTTCGACGACGACGGCCCCGATGACGCCGTGAGAGTCGGCCGGCGGGTCCCGGACCGTTTGGTTCTCACCGTGAATAGCCGCGCGCCAATGGCGGACGTGACGGCCGAAACCACTTCGTCGGACACCTTCGACTGAACGCCAGACTCCTGCGGCGCGATGCGCTCGAGCGCCACCGTCAGATCGCTATTGGATAGTGGAGAGAGCTCCGCGCAGACACTCGAGAACGTCGCATCATTTCGTAAACAGATGTTGTAGAGGACCTGCACAATCGAATGCAGTCCAGGATCCACAACGCTGTTTTCGAAGGATTTGGAGCTCAGCATGAATGTGACGGAGAGGCCCGCAGCGGAGGCTTCGACTTCGACGGTGCCGACGCTGCCCGGCGTGACGTTCGTGCTCGCACGTCCCTGTGCGTCGGTGATACCCGACGGCCGATCTAGTTGCGCCTGACCTTTCGTGACGCGCCACTCCACGGCGGCGCCGGAGATGGGGCTTGAAGGTAGCTGTGGAGAAGCCTGAACCTGACCCGCAAGTTCCACCACGAGCGGCTGCCCCATCGGCTGCCCGAGGAGGCCCTGCTGGTTGTTGCCGCTGATGATCGTCAGGTTCACCGCCGCAGCCGTTTCGCTGCTGATCGCGCAAATCAATGCGGAGAGTCCGATGATCATCAGACTTCTGGACGACATCCGAGACCTCTTACTTGGGGAGTGGCTGAATTACCGAAATCCCTACCGGATAGTGATCGGAATCGGCGAAGTGTTTCAACGAAATCGGAAACCCGTCACGCAAATCGCCGTACGAAACCGTCATGCGCACGCTGACGACGCTCGCCCTTCTTCTCACCGCTGCCACCGCCTCGGCCGACATCTTTGGCGACTGCTCGCTCACGGAAAAACGCAACGTCGCGGCGCCGGCGGCGGGCGTGAGCCGCATCGTCATCATCGGGCGCGCGGGATACCTTCACGTCAACGGCCGGCGCGGAGCGGGCGAAGTCCGCGCCACTGGCACGGCCTGCGCGTCCAGCCGCGAGGTCCTCAGCGACACGAAGCTGACCATCTGGCGCAACGGTTCGGAACTGCGCGTCGAAGCGGAGACGCCGGACAACAATGGCTTCTTCGGCAGCAGCGCCAAGCTCGACTTCGACGTCACCGTGCCCGACAACGTCGCACTGCGCGTGGAAGATGGCTCCGGCGAGCTTTCCATCGACAACGTCGCCGGCGTCGATCTCACCGATGGCAGCGGCGACATCGTCATCCACAACGTCATCGGCGACCTCTCCGTGCACGACGGATCGGGCGACATGACCATCGACAACGTCTCCGGCAACGTCCGCATCAACGACGGCTCCGGCGACATCGACGTGAACGGCGCCGGCAGCGTGGAAATCGCCAACGACGGCAGCGGCTCGGCTGACGTCCGCAACGTCAAGCACGACGTCCACATCGGCAATAAAGGCTCCGGCAGCGTCGAAGTGTCCGACGTCGGCGGCGACTTCCGCGTCGGCAACAAGGGCGGCGGCTCGATCGATTGGAAACGCGTGGCCGGGCACGTGGATGTTCCGGAGCGCTTCCGGAGATGACTCTGTTATCCTCCACGTCCCTCATGCGGGGTTAGCTCAGCGGTAGAGCGTCTGCTTTACACGCAGAGGGTCACTGGTTCGAATCCGGTACCCCGCACCACACCGCAACAGACTTGTGGCACCCAACGTGGATGAAGCAACGGTCCGCGCCGGTTGCGGGTCGAAATGCTTTCTCCATTCAAGCGCCGCAAGCGCGTTCTTCTGCTGGATGACGATCCCTCCATGCAGCGCCTCGTGGCGCGCATCCTCGGCAACGACGGATTCCGCGTCGACGTTTTTCTCACCGGCAGCCAGGCCATCGCCGCGTTGCAGAAGGTTACGTATGACGTCCTCCTTCTCGATCTGATGATGCCGCACGAAGGCGGGATGACCGTGATCCGCCACCTGCGAACGAAAAATCCGCAGATGCTGAAGCGATCGATCCTCCTGACCGCCTCGCCCGACTCGCTGATCGACGCGCTTTCGGGTGAAGTGAGCACGGTCGTTCAGAAACCGTTCGAGCCGAAGCAACTCATCGACGCCGTGCGGCTCATGAGCGCGTCATGAGCGGCAACTTCACCATTCTCGAAGGCCGCTACGCCATCGTGCGGCTGCACGCCGATGACGCCATCCCGCCATGGGCGCGCGGTGCGTTCCTATCGATCACGCGCACCAGCGAGGAGCTGTCGATCGTCTGCGAGGAAGGAAACGTCCCCGACGTCATCGCCGATCGCGGCTGGCGCTGTCTGAAGCTGGCCGGTCCGATGCCGCTCGATCTGACCGGCGTCGCCGCCGCATTCACACGCGTGCTCGCGGACGCCGGCGTGGCGCTGTTTGTCATCTCCACACATGACACCGACTACGTGCTCGTCCGCGATTCCGCACTCGACGACGCGTCCGCCGCCTTGCGCGCCGCCGGCTACACCGTTCGATGATCGCAGCGTAGTGCGGGCGTCTCGCCTGCATCCGTCGTGGCGTCTCGCCCGACGGTGGTTCTGCGATTAATCGACGCCTGCGCAAGCTTCACGAAAACCCCGCCGGGCGAGACGCCCGGCGGTTGCAGGCGGGACGCCTGCTCTACTCCTCCGGAACGAACTCCAGGCAGGCCCGGATCATCCCCGCCACCTCGGCGATCTTCAGCGGACGCCGGATGATGATCTGCACGATCTCCGTATCGATCGCGTCCTTCGACGAGCGGATGTCCGCCGTCATCAGCACCATCGGCCTGAGGTTCGCGGGCAGCGAACGGATGCAGTCGAGGACGCCGTCGACGCCCGGCATTTCCAGGTGCAGCAGCATCAGCGCGTAGCGGCGCGCGCCGAGTTGCACGAGCGCATCGCGCACCGACACGGCCGCGTCGCAGAACACATCACGGTCGAGCAGCGCCCTGGAAAGTAAAGCGCGGACTTGCTCGTCGGCGTCCACCAGCAGGACGCGCGAGTTGTGGGTCATCGAGTCGTTACCCCTTGCCGACGCCACTCGCGTTACAAATAACCTGCCACGAAACCTTGGCGTGGCATCCGCTACAATCCGGCGGGATGGAACCATCGCTCGCCGTCGACGCGCCGAGTACGACGCGCGAGCGTTTCGTGCTCCACGAAGCTCTCGCTCTCCCCGCCGGCAGCTTCGCGGACGATGTCCGCCGAGGGCTCACGGCAACTCCGAAGTTCCTGCTGCCTCATTACTTTTACGACGCGCTCGGCTCGGCGCTTTTTTCGGCCATCTGCGAGTTGCCGGAGTACTACGTCACGCGCGCCGAGGACGAGATTCTGCGGACGAAGGCAGCGGAGATTGCGGCCGCGTTCGGACCGAACGTACGCATCGCCGAGCTGGGCAGCGGCAGCGCGCGGAAGACGCGGCATCTGATCGAGGCCGTCCTGCATCGCCAGCCGTCGCTCGACTATTTTCCGATCGACGTCGATGCCGGCATCCTCGCCTCCAGCAGCCAGGAGCTGCTGAACGCTTACCCGAACCTCTCCATCACCGCCATCTGCGGCGATTTCCGCGATCCCGCGGCGCTTCTGCGTCCGTATCTGACGCCGACCAGCGCGCGCACGATCATCCTTTTCCTCGGCTCCAGCATCGGCAATCTCGATCCCTCCGCTGCCGGCGCGATGCTCGCCAACCTTCGCACCGCACTCGTTCCCGGCGACGCTCTCTTCCTCGGCGCGGACCTTCGCAAATCGCCGTCGATCCTCGAGCCTGCCTACGACGATGCCCTCGGCGTCACCGCCGCCTTCAACCGCAACGTCCTCGTCCGCATCAACCGCGAGCTCGGCGGCACGTTCGACCTCGCCACCTTTGCGCACCGTGCTTTCTACAACGCCGCCGAGGGACGGATCGAGATGCACCTCGTCAGCAAGATCGCGCAACGCGTGCTCATCGGCGGATACGAAGTGGCGTTCGAGGAAGGCGAATCGATCCACACCGAAAACTCGCACAAATACGACATCGCCACGCTCGCCGCCCTCGCCGCCGCCGGCAACTTCAGCATCGAACGCCGCTGGAGCGACAGCAACGGCTACTTCGCCGATCTGCTGCTAGTGGCGGAGTAGCGGCTCGCTGTCATTCTGAGCCGCCGGAGCCGCGTAGTCGCGCAGCGACGGAGCGGCGCAGGACGGTCGAAGAATCCCCGGCTGCTAACCGCGGGTGGGCGGTGGTGAAAAAACGCAGCCCCCTCCCTTTCCGGGTTACCAGCCGGGGATTCTTCGCCGTCCTGCGCTGCTCGCGCTTCGCGCTCCGCAGCTTCGGCGGCTCTGAATGACACCAGAATGCATCCCGCACCTGCGCTGTTCTGACTCGCGCCTCACAGGTTTTCTGAGTATCATTCCGCGTCCTGTGCCGAGGTAGCTCAGTTGGTTAGAGCACCAGATTGTGGATCTGGGGGTCGCCGGTTCGATCCCGGCCCTCGGTACCATGGACCCCCGCCCGAATGACCAACACCGTCGAACCTCGTGTCTCCCGCGGTCTGCGCGACCTCCTTCCCGACCAGATGCTGGCTCGGCAGTCGATGGTCGATACGATCCGCCGCGTCTACGAACTGTACGGATTCGTTCCGCTCAACACTCCGGCCATCGAGTTTCTCGACGTCCTCTCCGGCAGCGCGGGGCAGGAAGCGCAGTCGTCGATCTTCCGCGTCACGAATCCGGAGAATGAAGCGCTCGGATTGCGCTTCGATCTGACCGTGCCGCTGGCGCGCGTCATTGCGCAGTACAAAGAGTTGCCGCGCCCCTTCCGGCGTTACCAAGTGTCGCCGGTCTGGCGCGCCGACAAGCCGGACAAAGGCCGCTTCCGCGAATTCACGCAGTTCGATCTCGATTCGGTCGGCACCGAGTCGGAAGTCGCGGATACCGAAGTCATCGCCGGCATGTGCGACACGCTGTCGGCGCTCAACGTCGGACGCTACCTGGTCCGCTTCTCCAGCCGCGCGATTCTGAATCTGCTTCTCGATTTCGCCGGCATCGGCGCGGAACAAGGCGTGGACGTTTTCCGCGTCCTCGACAAGCTCGACAAAGTCGGCCTCGACAAAGTCTCGCGCGAGCTGATGAACGGATACAAGGACGAATCGGGCGACACGATCCGCGGCGTCGGATTGAGCGCCGATCAAGTCGATCGCATCAAACGATTTCTCGACATCAAATCCGACTCGCGTCGCGAGGTGGTCAGCAGCGTACGTTCGCTCTTCGAAAAACTCGATCATGCCGCCGCGCAGATCGACGTGGTCGAGAAAATTTCGAATCATCTTTACGCCCTCGGCTACGGCGACGATCGCGTCTCGCTCGATCTTTCCATCGCCCGCGGTCTCGCCTACTACACCGGTCCGGTCTTCGAGGCGATCCTGCTCGACGCACCGCAGTTCGGCTCCGTCTTCGGCGGCGGCCGCTACGACGATCTGGTGATGCGCTTCCTCGGCGAGCGCATTCCGGCCGTCGGCGCGTCGATCGGCGTCGATCGCCTCCTGGCCGCCCTCGCGCACCTCGGCCGCGTCGATACCAGAAAAGCAACTGCCCGCGTGCTGGTCACGAACATGGATCGCGCGCTGACCGACGACTATCTGCAGATGACGTGGGAACTGCGCCGCGCGAACATCCCCACCGAGTTCTACATCGGCACCGCCAAGCGCCTCGGCAAGCAGCTCGAGTACGCCGATCAATACGACATCCCGCTGGCCATCCTCTGCGGCTCGAACGAAAAAGCGCAGGGCGTGGTGACTGTGAAAAACATGGCCGCCGGCCGCGCGAAAGCGTCGCAGCTCGATGACCGCAGCAAATGGCTGGCGGAACGCCCCGGACAGACGACGATTCCGCGCGAGCGGCTGGTGGAAGGAATCAAGGAGCTGCTCGCGGAGATCGATGGGTGAGAAGCTGATTATTTTCCTCAGCCGTCGCGAGCTTCACCAGCACAGACAAGAGTGTCTGTGCCACACCGGCTGCGCCGATAACAACATCACTCCAACTCCGGCAGGATTAATGTGGCACAGACACTCTTGTCTGTGCTGTGGCAAGGTGCACTGCCTGATCCTGTGAACCAATGACCAACACGATCCTCCTCGACGGTTACTCGCTCACGATCGAGCAACTCGTGCGCATCGCGCGCGAAGGCGCGCGCGTGGAGATCGATCCGTCCACCAACGAACGTGTCTCAGCCAGCGAACAGCTCATCGCGCACGTTGTCGAAAATTATCGGCGCGCCTGGGAAGCGGGCGAACCGGCGGCGACTGAGTACGGCGTCACCACCGGCTTCGGTGAATTCAAGGACAAGCCGATCGCTCCCGCCGATCTCGAACAACTGCAGCGCAACCTGCTGCTGTCTCACTCCGTCGGCGTCGGCGAAAACTGCGATCCCGACGATCTGTCGAACTATTACGCCGCCGACGTCATCCGCGCCGTCCTGGCTACGCGCCTCAACTCGTTCCTACAGGGACACTCCGGCGTTCGCCGCAAGCTCGTCGACATCGTGCAGGCCATGCTCAACGGCGGCGTGATTCCGCTCGTTCCGCTGCGCGGCTCCGTCGGCGCCAGCGGCGATCTCTGTCCCCTCTCACACACCTTCGCCACGCTCCTCGGCAGCGGACGTTTCTACATCGCCGGCACGAAGGATCTCCGCGATGCGTCGGAACTTCCGGCGCTCCTCGGCTTCAACGAAGACGAAATCAAGCCCACATTTAAAGAGGGCCTGGCACTCGTCAACGGCGTCAACTTCTCCGCATCGATGCTTGCCTTCGGCGTCGCCGATGCCGAGCGGCTGGCGGATCTCGCCGATGCCGCGGCGGCGATGACGCTCGAAGCGATGTGCGGCTGCACGCGCGCGCTCGATCCGAAAGTTCATGACGCGCGCGGCCACGCCGGCCAGATCGCCAGCGCCGCGCGGATGCGCGCGCTGATCGACGGCAGCAAACTCGTCGAGCGCGCCGGCGCCGTGCAGGATCCGTATTCGCTGCGCTGCGCGCCGCAGGTTCACGGCGCCTCGCGCGCCGCCATCCGCTACGCGCGCGACGTCGCCGAGCGCGAGATCAATGCCGCTACCGACAATCCGCTGTTTTTCGACGGCGAGCCGTTCGACATCCGCTTTCGCGACAACTGGCCGGACAGCTATCGCGGCGATCAGCGCCTCGCCTACTCCGCCGGAAATTTTCACGGCCAGCCGATCGCCCTGGCCGCCGACTTTCTCAGCATCGCGCTGGCCGAGTTAGCCAACATTTCGGAGCGCCGCACGCAGATGCTGCTCGACAGCGATCACAATCGCGGATTGCCGCCGAATCTGACCACACGCCCCGGCGTCAACTCGGGGCTGATGATCACGCAGTACACCGCCGCCTCGCTCGTCTCCGAGAACAAAGTCCTCGCGCATCCGGCCTCAGTCGATTCGATTCCGACCGGCGCGAATGCGGAAGATCACGTCTCGATGTCGACGCACGCCGCGCGAAAGATGCGCACGATCCTCGGCAACGTGCAGAGCGTCATAGCCATTGAACTGATCGCCGCCTCGCAAGCCGTCGAATGGCGCGTAGCGATGATGCAAGGTGTGGCCGAGGCGCACACGCTCGCGGACGCGGAAACGCAGGCCGCGGCATTCGAAGCGAACGTCTCCGGACGCGCGCCCGAAGTCGCCCGATTCCTCGGCACTGGCACCGCCGAGTTGTATCTCCGCATCCGTGCCCTCGTCGATCCGCTCTTCGCCGACCGGCCCCTCAACGAAGCCATCCGCCGCGTGCGGCTCGGCATTTGCCAGTAACCCCGCATGCGCGATCTCGACCTCGGCGACGGCATCATCGTTCCCGCGAACCTGCTCCGCGCCGCGACGTCACGCGCGGGCGGTCCCGGCGGTCAGAACGTGAACAAGGTCGAAACGCGAGTCACGATCGAAGTGGCCGTCGACGCGCTCCCGCTGCCCGACGACCGCAAGTCGCGCATCCGCGAACGCCTGGCCGGACGCATCAACAAAGCCGGCGTATTGCGCGTGACATCGCAAGCCGAACGAAGCCAGCTCGCCAATCGCGATCGTGCGTTAGCGCGCATCGAAGAGCTGCTCGCCGACGCAATCGCAGAGCAGGAAACGCGCAAGCCGACACGAGTTTCACGAGCGCAGAAGCAGCGGCGTATCGAAGAGAAGAAACGCCGCGCCCAGACAAAAAAGCTGCGGTCAACATTCGATTAGCGCGGCGTTGCGCGCGAAGGCGCGCTTCACAATCCAGCCCCGCGCTCTGCGCGGGGTTGCGCGCGCCGGCAGGATTTGTGGCCGCGGAGGCGGCCACCACAAAATGCACCGCCAGCGCGAAATGAAAATTTTGTAGCGGCCGCCTCCGCGGCCGCATATCCCTGGACCTCACGCGGACCCCCGCGCCAAGCGCGGGGCTGGATTGTGAAGCGCGCCTCCGCGCGCAACCGTCGCACATGCGCGATCCACGAACTCGTTAGTTACTTCTTTGCCGGCGCCTCCCCCTTCACGCCCGCCCAAGACGTCAGCGCGGCGTCGGCGGCGGGTTTGAGTTGAGCCCAGCTCGCGCGGGCGTCCGCCGTTGGGGCGGTGTCGGCGCTGTCGATTGCGCCGGCGAGTTTGGCCAGGGCTTGGCTGATGAAACGCAGCGACGACTCGGGCGGCGGCGGGGCGGTGAATTCGTCGCCGGCGATCGTGCCTGACACGGTGGTCGCACGGCTCTTCTGCGCTTCGGTGATGTCGGTGCGTTTGACGAATGCTGCGGCTTCGCCGAGGGCGGCGGAAAGGGCGGCGCGCGTCTGTTCGACTTCGCGCGCGAGGGCGAACTGTTCGGCGTAGGCGCTTGCGGGAAGGTTGACGCGCGGATCGGGAACGACGGTCAGCGGCTGTGTGAATTTCTGGCCGTTCACGGTCAGCACGACTTTGTAGTTTCCCGGCGGCGCCCAGATTCCGTCCGCGAACGGGCCGCTGCCGCCACCACCGCGGCGTCCGCCGACGCCGGCGGGCGCGGGATAGTGCAGCGGCCAGACGAAGCGGTGCATGCCGGGCGTTGCGGCGACGGTCGACGGCGTCGTGAACCACTCCGGTGCGGTGCCGAGGCGTTTGAGGTCCATCGGCGAAGGAACGTCGGCGCTGCTGTAACGGCGGACCAGCGCGTCGTTCGCGTCCAAGATCTCGATCGTCACCGGCTGCGTTGACGCGTTGCGGACCACGTAATCGATGTACGCGCCGAACGGCGGATTCGGCGCCATCGGCTCGTCCTTCGGCATCGGTGAGCCGGTGAATCCGGCCGGACGCTCGCGGACGGCGATCGCCGGTCTGAAGAGGAAATCGCCGGCGGGCACGTCCTGCCGCAGCGGCGTCACGTTGTCGATGGCCCAGAACGCGCGGCCGTGCGTGGCGATGACGACGTCGTCGCCGTGGACGTCGATGTCGCGCACCGAGGTCGTGGGGAGGTTCAGTTGGAGCGTCTGCCAGTGATCGCCGTCGTCGAACGACACGTACACGCCGCGCTCCGTGCCCGCATACAACATTCCTCGGCGCACGGGATCTTCGCGAACGACATTCACCGTTTCATTGATGCCGTTGGACGCGAGCTGCCACGACTTCCCGCCGTCGTGCGTGCGGTAGATGTACGCCTTCGTATCTTCGATGCGATGGCGATCGACGGCGGCGTACGCGGTCTCGCCGTCGAAATGCGAGGCGTCGATGATGCCGACTTTCGACCATGCGGTGAGCGCGGGCGGCGTCACGTTCTGCCAATGCGCTCCTTCGTCGTGCGTGCGCCAGATCTGGCCGTCGTCGGTGCCGGCCCAGAGGTCGTGATCGATCGTGCGCGACGGCGCGATCGCATAGATCACGCCCTGCCGCGGACCGGGTTGGGCTTTATCGGCCGCGGTAAGCGGATCGAGATTTGACGGAACGGCGGGATTCTCGCGCGTCAGATCGGGACTGATCACCGTCCAATGCTTGCCGCCGTCGTCGGTGCGGAACATGCGCTGATTCGAGAAATAGAGAACGCGCGGATCGCGCGGCGAAAAGACGAGCGGCAGCGTCCACGTGCGGCGGTCGTTGCCGGGATAGGCGATGGTCGGATCGACCGACTGCGTCTGCTGCGTGCGCGTGTCGAGGCGATCGACGCGGCCGCCATAAATAATGTCCGGGTCGTTCGGATCGGGCGCGAGATTGTCGCTCTCGCCGCCGGCGGTGGTCTCGCGAAACTCCATCAGCGTCACGCCGTCGATCGTGCCGGTGCGGCTCGGAATGCGCGCGGCGCCGGAGTCCTGCTGCGCGCCGTAAACCCAGTACGGGAAGCGGTTGTCGGTGACGACGTGGTAGAACTGGCCGGTCGGCTGATTGAACCAGCTGCTCCACGTGCGGCCGCCATTGACGGAGACGACCGTGCCCTGATCGACGCCGAGGATGCGGCGCTCGGGGTGATCGGGATCGATCCACAGCTGGTGATAGTCGTCGCCGCCCGGCGCACCTTTCACCGGCGCGAAGTTCTTGCCGCCGTCGGTGGAGCGATAGACGTTGACGTTGATCGAGTAGACGGTGTCGGCGTCCTTCGGCTCGACGGCCACCTCGCCGAAATACCAGCCGCGCGACCAGATGCGCGCGTCGCTGCTGCTGCGCGTCCAGTTCGCGCCGCCGTCATCGCTGCGGTACATGCCGCCGTCGCCGACGGCATCGACGACGGCATAGACGCGCTGCGGATTCGACGGCGCGACGGCGATGCCGATGCGTCCCGGCTTGGCCGGAAATCCGTGTCCGGTGATCTCGGTCCAGTGATCGCCGCCGTCCGTCGACTTGAACAGACCGCTGCCCGCTCCGTTCGACGGCGGATAGACGCTCCACGGCGTGCGGCGCGTCTGCCAGAGCGACGCGTAGAGAACGTTCGGATTGCCCGGCTCGAAGGTGATGTCGATCGCGCCGGTATCGTTGTCGTTGTTGCGCGAGAGGACGCGCTGCCATGTCGCGCCGCCGTCCTTCGAACGAAAGACGCCGCGCTCCGCATTCGGACCGTACGGATGCCCTAGGGCTGCGACATAAACAATGTCCGGATTGGCCGGGTGGACGACGATGCGTCCGATCTGCTGCGAATCGAGCAGTCCGATGTGCGACCACGTCTTGCCGGCGTCGGACGACTTGTACATCCCGTTGCCCTGCGCGATGTCGGAGCGCATGTCGGCCTCGCCGCTGCCGACGTAGATCACGCGCGGATTCGACGGCGCCACCGCGATGGCGCCGATCGAACCGATCGGCTGATCGTCGAAGATCGGCAGCCACGTGCGCCCGGCATCCTTCGTCTCCCATACACCGCCGTTCACGCTGCCGAAGTAGAAATGCTCGGCCTCGCCGGGAACGCCGGTCACGGCGAGCACGCGTCCCGCGCGGAAGGGGCCGAGGAGACGCCAGTGGAGATCGGGAAAATTGGTCGCGGCGAGGGCGCTGGTGCAGGTGAGAAGAACAAGGACGCGCAAAATTCGCATGGCCGCGAATGATAGCTGCACTGTCATCCTGAGTCGCCGGAGGCGTCGCAGCCGAAGGCGGAGCGCCGGAGGACGACGAAGGATCTCAAACTTCCCGTCACCGGCTGGAACCCGTGTGGCGGACTTGCGCGGCTTGCGGCTGAGCCCACGCGGTTTCATCACGAGCCGCGCATCTTGAGATCCTTCGCCGTCCTCCGGCGTTCCGCGCTTCGCGCTCCAACGCCTCCGGCAGCCTCAGGATGACAAAACCGTCACTGAATCGAACCGCCGACATCCGTTATAAGAGCCCCATGAAACTGCACTGCGCAGCCGTCGCCATTGTCATGCTCCTTCCGGTTGTCGCCTTCGCCGACGATCCGCCGGCCACGAATCCGTTTTTCGAGAAGAGTCCGCTCCCCTTCGAGGCGCCGCCGTTCGATCGCATCAAGGACAGCGATTACCAGCCGGCCATCGAGGAAGGGATGAAGCGCGAGCTGGCCGAGATCCAGGCCATCGCCAACAATCCCGACGCGCCGACGTTCGCGAACACGATCGAGGCGATGGAGAAAACGGGCGCGTTGCTGCGGCGCGTGCAGCGCGTGTTCGGCGGGATGACGCAGTCGAACACGAATCCGGCGCTGCAGAAGGTCCAGCAGACGGTCGCGCCGAAACTGGCCGCGCATCGCGACGCCATCAACCTCGATCCGAAACTCTTCGCGCGCATCAAGGCGATCTATGACGCCCGGAACAAATCCGGCCTCGATGCCGAGCAGAAGTTCCTCGTGGAGCGCTACTACAAGAATTTCGTCCGCTCCGGCGCGCAACTCAACGAAGCCGACAAGACGGCGTTGCGCGCACTGAACCAGGAGCAGTCGAAGCTCACCACGCAATACCGCGATCGCGTCCTGGCCGACACGAACGCCTCGGCCATCGTCATCGACGACAAGTCGCTGCTCGACGGTCTGCCGGAGTCCGACATCGCCGCTGCCGCCGAACGCGCGAAGGGGCGCGGCATGGAAGGGAAATGGCTGCTCACCCTGCAGAACACGACGCAGCAGCCGCCGCAGACGTACCTGAAAAATCGCGACCTTCGCAAGCGGCTTTACGAGGCGTCGATCGCCCGCGGCAATCACGGCGGCGACAACGACACGAAGGCCATCATCACCCGCCTCGCGCAGCTTCGCGCCCAGCGCGCCAAGCTCCTCGGCTATTCGACCTACGCCGCGTACAACCTCGACGACGAGATGTCGAAGACGCCGGAGAACGCGATCAAGCTGATGACGAACATGGTCCCCGCCGCGTCCGCGAAAGCGCGCGCCGAGGTCGCGAAGATGCAACAGCTGATCGATGCGCAGAAGGGCGGATTCACGCTCCAGCCGTACGACTGGCAGTTCTACGCCGAGCAGGTGCGCAAGAACGAATTCGATCTCGACGAAGGTCAGGTCCGGCCGTACTTCGAGATCAACAACGTCCTGCAGAACGGCGTCTTCTACGCGGCCACGAAGCTGTACGGCATCACGTTCAAGGAGCGCCACGACATCCCCGTCTATCAGTCTGACGTGCGCGTGTTCGACGTCATCGACTCCGACGGCAAGCCGCTGGCGCTTTTCTACCTCGATCCGTTTTCACGTTCGAACAAGGCCGGCGGCGCGTGGACAAGCAGTTTCGTCGGCCAAAGCAAACTCCTCGGCACGAAGCCGGTGGTGACGAACAACGAGAATTTCACCAAGCCGGCCGCAGGCCAGCCGGCGCTGCTGACGTTCACCGAAGTGACGACGATGTTTCACGAGTTCGGCCACGCGTTGCACGGGATGTTCTCGAACGTGAAGTACCCGTCGTTCGGCGGCTCCGCGGTGCCGCGCGATTTCGTGGAGTTCCCGTCGCAGTTCAACGAGCACTGGGCGATGGAGCCGACCGTCTTCGCGAATTACGCGAAGGATTACAAGATGGGAGCGCCGATGCCGAAGGAGCTCGTGGAGAAGCTGAAGAAGGCCAGCAAGTTCAATCAGGGCTTCGTCACGCACGAGTACCTCGGCGCGGCGCTGCTGGACATGGCCTGGCACACGATCCCCGCCGACGCACCGCTGCTCGATGTGAACCAGTTCGAGCCGGAGTCGCTCAAGCAGTACGACGTCTATCTCGAGCAGGTCCCGCCGCGTTACAAGTCGACCTACTTTTCGCACATCTGGGGCGGCGGTTACGCGGCCGGCTACTACGCCTACCTCTGGAGCGAAGTGCTCGACGACGACGCCTACTACTGGTTCAAGGAAAACGGCGGCATGACCCGCGCGAACGGCGACAAGTTCCGCAAGATGATCCTCTCCCGCGGCGGAACGGAAGATCCGGCGGCGATGTATCGCGCGTTCCGCGGACGCGATCCGAAAGTGGAACCGCTGCTGGAGGAACGAGGGCTTACGGGGAAGTAGGTGATCTCACACCGCCGCGTTAGCGGTTTCAGAGGATAGCGAGGGGTGCGAGCAGCTTCATCGCGAGCACCCCTCGACCGAAAGTCGAAAAAGAAAAATGTGCCGCGTCAGCGGCACGAGATGGATCGTCACATTTTCCAGTGCCGCTGACGCGGCACGAACCGTGGGCACCGCCCTTTTTCCAGGGGTGTTCGCTTCGCTCTCACCCCTGGCTACCCTCTGAAGCCGCTAACGCGGCGGATACTCATGCAATGAAAATCATCGCCATCTGCGGCAGTTTGCGCTCGCAGTCTTCGAATCTCGCGCTGCTGCGCGCGGCGACGACGATCGCGGCCGAGGTGGAGATTTACGAGGGATTGGCAACGCTCCCCCACTTCAATCCCGATGACGACGTCGAAGGCGCGACGCCACCGCCGGCCGTTGCCGAACTGAGAACGATGCTCGCCGATGCGGACGGCATCCTCATCTCGTCGCCTGAATACGCGCATGGCGTTCCGGGCTCGCTGAAGAACGCTCTCGACTGGCTTGTATCGGACGGCGCGCTGGTCGACAAGCCGGTGGCGGTGATCAACGCGTCGCCGGTCGGTGGGGAGTTCGCGCGAGACTCGCTCGTCGAGACACTGCGGACGATGAACTGGCGCGTGACGGGGACATGGTCATCGCCGAAAAAAGTGCGCGATGAGAATGTCGATGACCAGGTCGCGGCCGTGATCCGCGCGGCGCTCGAATCGTTGGCGTAGTGCGGGCGTCCCGCCTGCATCCGTTGGGCGTCTCGCCCCACGGGAGGTCGTGAGTCATTGCTCAACTTGCGATTGAATCCCAGAAAACCCCGCCGGGCGAGGACGCCCGCCGGTTGCAGGCGAGACGCCTGCACTACGCTTTCCGGGATGACGGCGCCTGCCTCGCGTGTTGCGCAACGTCATGAAAACGACGCACACGTCCCTTTTTGCGGCAGCGATCGTGCTGACCGCGTTTGCCATGCAGGCTAAGACCACCGCCACCGCCCGGCAGAATCCGCTGCTCAAGGCCAGCCCGCTGCCGTTTCACGCGCCGCCATTCGACAAGATCAAGACCGGCGATTACAAGCCGGCTATCGAAGCGGGCATGAAGGAGCAGCTCGCCGAGGTCAAGGCCATCGCCGATCAGAAGGCCGCGCCGACCTTCGCCAACACCATCGAGGCGATGGAGAAATCGGGAGCGCTGCTGACGCGCGCGTCCAAGATCTTCTTCGCCCTGACCGGATCGAATACCAACGACACGTTCCAGAAGATCGAAGCTGAGGAGTCGCCGAAACTGGCGGCGCACAACGACGCGATCTTCATGAATCCGAAGTTGTACGCGCGCGTGAAAACGCTGTACGACAAGCGCACCAGCATGGGACTCGATGCCGAGTCGCAGTACCTCATCGAGCGCTACTACAAGTTCTTCGTCCGCGCCGGCGCGCAGCTCAGCGACGCCGATCAGAAAACGTTGCGCGCGCTGAACAAAGAAGAGTCGACGCTGACGACGAAGTTCCGCGAGCACGTTCTCGCTGACACCGCCGCCGCGGCCATCGTCGTCGACACGAAAGAGGAGCTGGCGGGATTGCCGGACTCCGACATCGCTGCCGCTGCCGATGCCGCCAAAGAAAAGAAGCTGACCGGCAAGTATCTCCTCACGCTGCAGAACACGACGCAGCAGCCGGCTCTCACCTATCTGCAGAATCGCGCCCTGCGCGAGAAGCTGTTCAACGCCTCGGTGCAGCGCGGCAATCACGGCGGCCCGAACGACACGAAAGCGATCGTCACCCGCCTGGCGCAGCTCCGCGCGGAGAAGGCCAAGCTCCTCGGCTATCCGACCTACGCGGCGTTTTCTCTCGACGATCAGATGGCCTCGACGCCGGAGAACGCCATCAAGCTGCTGACCGGACTCGTTCCGGCGTCGACGGCGAAAGCGCGTTCCGAGGTGGCCAAGATGCAGGCCATCATCGACAAGGAAAACGGCGGATTCAAGCTCGCGCCGTGGGATTGGCAGCTCTATTCGGAGAAGGTCCGCAAGGCTGAGTACGATCTCGACGAAGCGCAGGTGCGGCCGTACTTCGAGCTCGACACCGTGTTGCAGAAAGGCGTTTTCTACGCCGCCAATCAGCTCTACGGTCTCACGTTCAAAGAGCGCCACGACATTCCGGTTTACCAGCCGGACGTGCGCGTGTTTGAGGTCTTCGACAAGGATGGAAAATCGCTCGCGCTCTACTACGGCGATTACTTCTCGCGCCCGAACAAGAGCGGCGGCGCGTGGATGGACAGCTTCGTCGACCAGTCGGGCCTCATCGGCACGAAGCCGGTCGTCTTCAACGTCACCAACTTCACGAAACCAGCGCCCGGACAGCCGGCGCTGCTGACGTTCGACAACGTCACCACGATCTTCCACGAGTTCGGCCACGCGCTGCACGGCATGATGTCGAACGTGAAGTACCCGACGCTGGCCGGCACCAACGTGCCGCGCGATTTCGTCGAGTTCCCATCGCAGTTCAACGAGCATTGGTCGCTCGAGCCGACGGTGTTCGCGAATTACGCGAAGCACTACAAGACCGGCGCGCCGATGCCGCAGGATCTCGTCGAGCGCATCAAGAAGTCGCGCACGTTCAACCAGGGCTACGCGACGACGGAGTACCTCGCCGCCGCACTGCTGGACATGGCCTGGCACACGCAGGCTCCGGGCACGGACCAGCGCGACGTCAACGTCTTCGAGCCGGAGGCGCTGAAGGGTTTCAACATCGCCATGACCGAAGTTCCGCCGCGATACCACACGACCTACTTTTCGCACATCTGGGGCGGCGGTTACGCGGCCGGCTACTACGCCTACCTCTGGTCGGAGCTGATCGACGACGACGCGTACTACTGGTTCAAGGAGAACGGCGGAATGACGCGCGCGAACGGCCAGCGCTTCCGCGACATGATCCTCTCGCGCGGCGGCACGATGGACGAGGCGACGCTCTATCGCGCCTTCCGCGGCCGCGATCCGATCGTCGAGCCGCTGCTGCTCGAGCGCGGACTGAAAGAAGAACCGGGCAAGTAGAAAAAAGAGTGAAGGGTGAAGAGTGAAGAGTGAAAACACTCGGAACCTCTTTCACCCTTCACTCTTCACCCTTCACTCTTCTCGTTACAATGCGCGGCTATGCGCAAGACCCTCATCGCATTCGCCGCCATCGCCGTCCTCACCGTCAGTCTCCACGCTCAGGAACTGCCCGCCGAGATGCGGGCCAGCATCGATAAATCTGCCGCGGAGATCCTCACCAAAACGGGCGCACCGAGCGCATCGATCGCGGTCGTCCGCGACGGCAAGATCGTTTACGAGCACGCGTACGGACTGGCGAACGTCGAGACGAAGCTGCCGGCGACGCCGCAGATGCGCTACTCGATCGGCTCGATCAGCAAGCAGTTCACAGCCGCCGCGCTGCTGATGCTGGCCGAGGAAGGCAAACTCTCGCTCGACGATAAGGTCATTCGCTGGCTTCCCGACCTCACGCGCGCTGGCGACGTCACCATCCGCCAGCTGCTTTCGATGACCTCCGGCTACCAGGATTTCTGGCCGCAGGATTACGTGATGCCGATGATGATGCAGCCGGTGACGGCGCCGGAGATCGCCAGCCGCTGGGCCAAGATCCCGCTCGACTTCGAGCCCGGCGCGAAGTGGCAGTACAGCAATACGAACTACGTGATCGCCGGAATGATCGCGGAGAAAGTGGCCGGTATGCCGCTCCTCGATTTCCTCCACAAACGCGTTTTCGATCCGCTGCACATGACCACCGTCTCCAACACCGACGCCGCGCCCCTCGGCGCCGGCGATCCGATGCGCTACCTGCGCTACGCGCTCGGGCCGGTGCGTCCCGCGCCGAAGGAAGGCGCCGGCTGGATGTTCGCCGCCGGCGAGCTGGCCATGACCGCGCACGATCTGGCGCTGTGGGACATTTCGATGATCGATCAGACGATTCTGAAGCCGTCGTCGTATCGCGCGATGGAGACCGAGGTTGAGTTGAACAACGGCGTCGGCTCGCGTTACGGACTCGGTGTCGGTATCGGCACTGCCGACGGCCGCCGCGTGATTTCTCACGGCGGCGAAGTCTCCGGTTTCACTGCCCGCAACGAGGTCTATCCCGACGATCGCGTGGCCATCGTCGTCCTGACGAACATGGACGCGACCGGCACTCCCGCACAGATCGCCACCAGCATTTCGAAAACGATCTTCGCCCAGACCGATCCGGCCACTCCCAAAACGACCGAGCAGATGCGCAAGATTTTCGACGAGCTGCAGAAGGGCCGCATCGACCGCTCGCAGTTCACGTCAAACGCGAGTGCCTATTTCGACGAGCAGGCCGTCAAGGATTTCGCCGCAAGCCTGGCACCCCTCGGCACGCCGCAGGAGTTCGTCCAATCCGCCCAGTCGCTGCGCGGAGGAATGACGTTGCGCCGCTACCGCATCAAGTTCCCGACAAAAACGCTGGCGCTGACGACGTTCATCATGCCGGACGGGAAGATCGAGCAATACCAGATCGCGGCAGCGGAGTAGAAGGCGGATCAGCAGAGAGGTACCGCGCGGCGTAGCGGCAACCAAAGCATCTTTCCCATCGAGAGTCCCTCTCCCCGCGTCTTCTTTGCGGGGAGAGGGAGACACGAAGTGCGGGTGAGGGGCGTTTTACGAGGCTCGATCGTGCCAAGCACCGCCCCCTCATCCGCCTTCGGCACCTTCTCCCCCGCAAAAAAACCGCGGGGGAGAAGGACTCTCGATGGAACGAATGCGTGAGGACCATCAAAGAAAACTTCGCGGCGCGCGCAGAATCGATGGGTTAGTAGTACCGCGCGGCGTGTGAAAACGTCTCTCTGCTACCCTTCCCATATGCGTCTCGCCGTCAACATCGATCACATCGCCACCATCCGTGAAGCTCGGAAGAGCGACGAGCCGGATCCGATTGCGGCTGCGGTCATCTGCGAGCTGGCGGGGGCGCAAGGCATCACCGTTCATCTGCGCGGCGACCGGCGGCACATGCAGGATCGCGATGTGGAGATTCTGAGGCGGACCGTTTCGACGCATCTCAACGTGGAGATGGCGGCGTCGCCGGAGATGATCCGGATCGCGCAGACGGTGAAGCCGCATCAGGTGACGCTGGTGCCGGAGCGTCGCGACGAGCTGACCACGGAGGGAGGGCTGGACGTCGTCCTGCACTCGAGCAACATCGACAAGACCATTCGTCAACTGCTGGACGCGAGCATCGACGTTTCGATCTTCGTCGATCCCGATCTGGAGCAGTTGCGGCAGTGCCAGAAACTGCGCGCGCCGCGGGTCGAGATCAACACGGGCAAGTACGCCGAGGCGTGGAAGCGGGGGAGCGGATGGTCCGCCGAGCTGGAGAAGGTCGCCACCGCTGCGAAGGCGGCGCGGAAGATGGGGTTGGCGGTGTTGGCCGGGCATGGACTCGACTACCGCAACATCGACGGCATCGCCGCGCTTACCGATATCGAGGAGCTGAACATCGGACACTCGATCGTCGCGCGCGCGGCGCTGGTCGGACTCGATCGCGCGGTGCGGGAGATGATCGAGTTAATGACCCGGCCGCGACGGTGACGCGGCAAGTGCGGCGCGAATCCGTCGCACTCGTCCCCGCTCAACCCTCCCCGAAAATCGTTCCGCCTCGTACAGCGCGATGAGTGGCGTGAGCTCCGCGGCGGCGGTTGGATTCGTGATGCGCAGCCGGTTCAGCGCCTCGGACATTGTCATCGCCGGGCCGACGTCGATGCCTAGGCGGTGGAGATGGGCGGCGAGGAGATCGAAGAGGGAGCGGCGGCGGCGCGTCAGCAACACGACGGCGAAGCCGGCGATGACCAGCAGCGTCAGGAATGACAGGTACGTGCGAAACGCCGCAGCGTGAAGCGCGGCGGTCATCGACGACGCCGCAGTGCGAATGCGCTCGATGAACGTCACCGCCAGCGCGATCTGATCGCCGAGGCCGTAGGTCAGGATATGGCGGTCCCAGAAATAGTTGATCGAATCCGTCAGTGCCGCGGCGTAGACGCGCAGCAGCCCTTCGCGCGCATTGCCGGGGCGGAGCGACGCCGGCGTCGGATCGAAGGTTTGCCATGACTTCCCGTCCCACACCTCCACCCAGGCGTGCGCGTCCTCGCGGCGAACGACGAAGTAGCCCGTGAGCGGATTGAGCTTGCCGCCGTAGAAACCGCCGACGATGCGCGCCGGCACGTTCAGCGACGTCATGAGCGCCACCATGCCCGCGGCAAAGTACTCGCAGTGACCGCGATGCTCCTTCAGCAGGAACTGATCGACGGTCATGGTGCGTCCGATCTTTGACGGATCGGCGAGGTACGTGAAGCGTTTCGAAAGGTACGTTTCGATCGCGGCGGCCTGCCGCATCGGATCGGTCTCCGTGCCGGCGATCTGTTGCGCCATGGTGCGCACGGCCGGCGTGACGGGATAGTTCGAGATGGTGACCCGCTGCGGAAGGCGTGGCGTGGTCCCGCGCGCGAGCGCGACGTCGTACGCGATCACATCGCGATGCGAGCTCCACACGGTGAAAATGTCGCGCGTCGGTCCTTCGGCAAGATTCCCGGCGCCGGTGACGTCGTACGTTCCGACCGGCAGGAAGAGCCGGCTCCCGATCAGGAAACGCTGCTGCACGCTGGCCTTGCGCGTGAAGCCCTCGGGACGCGCGACGTGCGTCGTTCCGTCGCTGCCATCGAGCGGGACGAAATCGCGCCGCCCCTGAATCCACGTGTTGTTGAAGAAGCGTTCGTAGATCGTTCCCTTCAAACGCAGCGGCGTGAAAAACGGAATCGTCTCCTGCCCCATCCAGACGCGGCTGACCACCGAGGCGTCGCTGCTGATGGAGCGCGTTTCGTTGAGATTGATCGAGTCGCTCAGTCCCGTCGTGGCGTTGGTCAGCGGACCGGTCATGCCCGGCAACAGCGGATTGCGGATGCGCGGCATGAACGGAAAAAGACACGTGCCGATGGCGAGGGCGCCGAAGACGTAGAACGATGCCGCGCGGCCTGACGGCGGCTCGGCGATCGGCGTTCCGGTCATGGCCACCGTTTCTTCGTGGCTGAGATGCATGAGCTGCCGCAGCAGGAGGAAGCCGAAGATGACGATGAACGGCAGGATGGCGATGTGCGTCGACGTCGCCACGCCGGCCGTGAAGATCAGCGACGCGGTCAGCAGCCGCTGTGGCGTGTTGCGCGTCTTCTCCGATTCGATCGGCTGATATGCAGCGATAAAAAGGATGAGATGCGTCGACGCGGCGATGGCGCTGCGCGAGATCAGCGCGGCGTCGATGATGTAGAACGGGACGTAAGCGATAGCCAGTGCGCGCATCACGGCGGCCGGGATCACTTCCGGCGATTTTCCGAACGCTACTCGCGCTGTGACGACGATCATGACCGCGTGAAAGACCAGCAACGGCGCCGCGGAGATGGCCTGCGTCGCGTACAGCGGGATCGCTGCGAAGATCGCGAGGAAGAGTAGCTCTAACTCGTAGCGGCGAGCGTTAGCCATGACTGACCTCGGCCAACGTCGACGCGGGAGCCACGCTGAAAATCACGCTGTCGCGATCGACCGTCTGCGCGACAGGCTGGCGTGTCGCGTCGAGCAATGCCAGCGCCCGGAACATGGAGACCGCGCCGGCGCGGCCGGAGTGCAGCGTGCTCTGCGGAATCGAGAACGCCACTTCCAGCCCGCTTTTCAACGCGTCGTCGAGGAAGGTCGCGGCCTCGCTGATCATCTCCTCGAATGACTCCTCGCTGACGTGCCGCGGCCGGTACGGATCGACGACGATGTGTACCGAGCGGCCCGTCTCGACTTCGGTCTGCTTGATGATCCAGCGGCCGAGGGATGCGGACTTTTTCCAGTGCACGCGGCGGAGCGAATCGCCGCGGACGTAATCGCGAAACGAATGGATGTCGGTGCCGCCGCCGATGCGGTTCGCCGACTGCAGTTCGCCCTGATTGGGGCGGAAGCGGTCGCGCGGAACGTCGTCGCCGAGGAGGCGCGGGAAGACGATGACGTCGCCGGTGAGGCTCGGACGGCGCTTTTTCAGAAAAAACCCGAACGGATAACGCGTGTAGAGATCGATGCGCGTGAGGTGTGTCAGACCGCGGCGGCGGAATGAGAACATCGCATGGGCGACGATCTCCTCGCCGCGCGCGATGATCGGAATGACGAGCGGCGCGGCTAACTCCTCCGAGGTCACGATCACGTCGCGCACGTTCCAGATGCGGGAGCGGTTGCGGATGCGAAGGCGTCCGTGCGCCGGACGCATCGCCCACGCTTCGTCGACTCCATCGAATGTGACGACGAGATGTTTGAGTCCGCCCTTCGAGGCGATGCCGGAGAGCAGCAGGCAGCCGAGCAACAGCGACAGCCCGATGTAGAGCGCGTTGTTGCCGGTGTTGATGGCCGCGAAGCCGATGACGACGGTGAAGATGACGAACGTCGTGCCGATCCGCGTGAGGCGGACCACGCCGTCGAACTGCCAGCTCTGTTTCGTCACGGGCATGTGAATGTCGGGCGCGGGCATGGGATTCCGGACTTGCATCTGCCTACACTTCTTGCATGAACCGCCGCTTCGTCATCGTCTCTGCAATCGCCTTCGCCTGTTCGCGCGCTTCCGGTCAGATGCCGGCAACGGTCAACGCCGCGAATGATCCGCTGCTGCAACATCATGAGATTCGCATCGATCAATTGCCGAAGCCATTCGCCACGCCCTCCTCCGGCAATCCTCCCTCGGTCAGCGCACCGCCCGCCAATGCGACGCTGCACGCGCCGCCGGGGTTCCACATCTCGCTGTTCGCCGACAAGCTCGGCGACCCGCGGGCCATGCTCCTGGCGCCGAACGGCGACGTGATCCTTTCCGAGCCGGGCGAAGGGAAGATCACGATTTTGCGCGACGCGAATCACGACGGCGTCGCCGAGCAGCGCTTCACATTCGCCAGCGGTCTCGATAATCCGTACGGGCTGGCCTTTCACGGCAAGTGGTTGTACGTCGGCAACGAAAGCTCCATGGTGCGCTTTCCGTACACGACTGGGCAGACTTCGGCAAACGCGAAGCCGGAGCAACTGGCGTCGCTGCCGCCGGGCGGCCATTCGACGCGCGGCGTGCTGTTCAACAAGGCCGGCACGAAGATGTACGTCTCGATCGGATCGCGATCGAACGTCAGCTCCGGCGAGCCGCCGGAGCGCGCGGCGATCGTCGAGTTCAATCCCGACGGCACCGGCAAGCGGATCTTCGCCAGCGGCCTTCGCAATCCCGTGGGCATGGCGTGGGAGCCGGCCACCGGCGCGCTCTGGACCGTCGTCAACGAACGCGACGGACTCGGCGACGAGCTGGTGCCCGACTACGCCACCGCCATCCAACCCGGCGCGTTCTACGGCTGGCCGTACGCCTACCTCGGCGCGCACGAGGATCCGCGCCGCGCCGGCGAACAGCCCGACCTGGTCCGGAAAACCATCCCTCCCTCCGTCCCGATCCAGTCGCACTCGGCACCGCTCGGCATCGCTTTTTACCAGGGGACGATGTTTCCGCCGGCGTACCGCGGCCGCGCCTTCGTCGCGCTGCACGGATCGTGGAACCGCGCGCACCGCACCGGCTACAAGGTCATCAGCATTCCGATGACGAATGGAAAGCCGACCGGCGGATACGACGATTTCGTGGCCGGATGGATGCCTTCCGAGACGCAGCGCGCCGTCTGGGGTCGTCCCGTCGGCCTGCTCGTGCTCGGCGATGGATCGCTTCTGATCTCGGACGACGGCGGCGAAAAAATCTGGCGCGTGACCTACAAAAAATAGCGTCGCCGGATCGGGATCACGGCTTCTGTCTTGCACTACTGATTCGTGAAGCTACTGCGAATTACGAAAGGAAAAGCAGATGCCACGAAATGGGAAATCGGCAGTCCGCAAGGCCGGAGGCGCCATCGCCCGAACGGCGCGGAAACTGACCGCGAAACTGAATCCGCGCAAGCGTTCCGCCGCTAAGACGGCTGAGGCGGCCAAAAAGAAAATCGCCGCCAAACCGCAGACCGCGACCGCACGCGCCAAGCAACCGCGCACCGACGTTGCGCTCGATCTGATCGCGAATACCTATTCGCCGAAGCAGACGAGCCTCAAAGCATCGTTCCGCAGCGACGGCAGCGATCAGCATCTCGATCAGGAGATGCCGATCGGAGGAGCCGACCGCTGGCAGGACGAGGATCACTTCACCAACAAATCGGGCGATGCCCGCATCGGCACGCACGGCCGCAGCTACGAGCCGGGCGAAGCCGATACCAGGAGGAGATAAAACGATGGATACACCGATGGGCAACTCAGGATTCGGCAGCAACAGCGGTTTCGACGCCGGCACAACGCCGACGTCGACCGGCGGCACAGGAACGATGGCATCGACGTCGAGCGGCGTCTGCCCGACCTGCGGCCAGTCGAAGAACACGTCCGCCAACAGCGGTCTCGAACAGTTCCTCGGCAAGCTCGGCATCAGCGAAGAGATGGTCAGCAACCTCAAGTCGTCGATGCAGAACGTCGACGTCGAGGAGTACCTCAACACGGCCCGCGACTATCTCAAGGGCGGCACCGACAAGGCCACCACGTATGCGAAGGAAAACCCCGGCAAAGTGGCCGCGGGCGTAGCGGTCCTGGCAGTCGGCGCCGGTCTTCTGATCAGCGCCATGAATCGCGATTAGTTCGATTGAGCGCCGGCGCCCTCTCGCCGGCGCTCATAGAATGTCGCGATGCCGCTCGTTCCGGAGCTCGATGTCACCGATCGCACCTGCGACGTCGGCGGCATCACCATTCATTACGTCGAGGCCGGACAAGGTCCGCTCATCGTTCTGCTGCACGGCTTTCCGGAGTTCTGGTATTCGTGGCGCCATCAGATCCCGGCGCTGGCCGCGGCAGGCTTTCACGTGATCGCGGTCGATCTGCGCGGCTACGACGAGTCGTCGAAGCCGGCTGACGTTGCGTCGTACCGCTTGCCGGACTTGGCCAAAGACATCGCCGGCGTAATCGCGCAAACGGGAGAAGCGCCGTGCATCATCGCCGGCCACGATTGGGGCGGCGCCGTGGCCTGGCTGACGGCGATGCTCTATCCGGAACTGGTCAGCCGGCTGATCATCCTCAACTCGCCGCATCCGGTCGCCTACCTGCGCGAGATGCGCCGCTCCGCGCGGCAGAAGTGGCGCGCCAAGTACCAGCTCTTTTTTCAGCCGCCGTGGTTGCCGGAGTTCCTGATGCGCCGCTTTCGCTACGCGATCCTCCGCCGCTCCCTGTCGCGCCTCGGCGGATTCACGAGCGCCGAAATCGAACGCTACGTCGACGCGTGGTCGAAGCCCGGCGCGCTGACCGGAATGACGAACTACTACCGCGCCATGCGCAAACGTAAAACGATGCGCGGCCTGATGCGCCGCATCGACGTCCCCACGCTCATGATCTGGGGCGACCTCGACCCCTTCTTCACCCGCGAGACGCTCCGCGATTTCGCCGAATACGTCCCCGACATCGGCATCGAGCACATCGCGGACGCCGGCCACTTCGTGCAGACGGACGCCCCGGGGAAGGTGAATGAATTGATGATCCGGTTCGCGAGAGGTAGTTGATCAGTCGATCACTGAATTGCTCGGTCAGGAGTGAACCCGGGTTTCCAGTTTCAGACACTGCAATTTGCTAAAGCACAGACAGGAGTGTCTGTGCCACACCGGCTGTGCCGGTTGCACGTCTAGGGGATTCTTGCACCGCCAATGTGGGCGCAAGCTACATGAGGCGTACCGTGATGGATCTCGTCGGCAGGATCAATGTGGCACAGACACTCTTGTCTGTGCTGGTGAGGCTCGGGATGCCTGAAAATCAATTACGCATCACGAACCGCCGAATCAGTCGACTGATCGACTGCGTTTCCACTCCGCCCACTGCTCGTCCAGCGAGCCGGTGAAATCGCGCTTGGGATTCCAGCCGAGTTTCTGGCGGGTGGTTTTGCTGGAGACGCGCTGGTCGATGGCGAGGGCGTCGGCGAAGGGGCCGTATTGCTCGCGGGCGGTTTCGATCGGAACGGTTTCGATCACGCATCCGGCGGCCACCGCGAGGGCGCAGCCGAGGAGGGTTTCATTCGTGTCGTCGACGGCGTGGAAGATGCCGGTGGCGCGCTGTTCGGTGATGCGAACGTAGCAATCGGCGAGGTCGTGCAGGTTCACCATCGCCCACTGATTGTTGCCGTCGCCGACGAGGTAGACCGGCTTCTTCTGCTCGGCTGATTCGAACCAGCCGGCGCAGAGACTTTGCTTGCCGCCGTACACGCATCCCGGCCGGATGACGGCGCTGCGTCCTGTGGCCAGCGCGGCCTGCTCCTGTGCGGGGCGCCAGGCGACGATCGGCAGCGGATCGGGAGGCGTCGATTCGTCGGCCACGTCGAATCCCGTATTGCCGCAGACCCAGACGCCCGAGGTGTAGACGAAGAAGCCTTGCTGCGCGGTGAAAACGTCGAGCGCGATCTGATTCAACGCGGGCGCGTCGGCCGAATGCGACTGCGCGATGTGGAGGATCGCGTCGTAACTTCCGAACGAATCGGCCAGCGTCGGAAGCGATGCCAGATCCCCGGCCACAATGACCACGCCGAGATCGCGCAACGCTTTCGAATCGGTTTCCGGACGAACGAGAGCGGCAACGTCGTGACCGCGCTCGCGAAGGGCTGGGGTGACGGCGCTGCCGATGTAGCCGGTGGCGCCGGTCATGAAGATCCGCATTACTTCTTCTTCTCCATGGCGCGCTTGAACGCAAGCGCCATCGCGCTTTCGCCCGACTCGTTGTCGCCGCGCTCTTCGGCAAACTTCACATATTCATCGCGCTCGGCCGCGGCTTTCGCGGCTTCGTGCGACAGCGAGATGCGCTTGCGCTGCGGGTCGATGCTCATGATGCGCACGGCCAGCTTCTCGCCCGCCTCGTGCGCGCGCGACGGATCGGCGCCCGGCGCTACGGAGATTTCGGAGTTCGGAATCAAGCCGGTCAGGCCAGGCTCGAGCTGGACGAAGATGCCGGGCGCGCCGCCGTGATCGACGGTGCCTTCGACGACCTTGCCGGCCGGATAGCGTTGCGCGGCGCCGTCCCACGGATCGCGCGTCGCCACTTCGCGAAGCGACAGCGAAAGACGCTTCTTCGATGCGTCGACTTCGCGAATCCAACCGGTGACCGGCGTTCCGATGGCGATGTCGGCGTCGCCCTGCTTCACGCCGAACGGAAGCTGCGAGTAGTGAACGAGTCCGTCGATGCCCGGCTCGACCTCGACGAAAAGGCCGAAGTCGGTGGTGCGGACGATGCGGCCGCTGAACTGCGTGCCGGCGGGATAACGCTCGCCGACGTCGCTCCACGGATCGGGCTCCTGATCCTTCATCGAGAGCGAGATGCGCTTGCCGTCGTTTTCGACCTTGATGACTTTGACACGCACTTCCTGTCCGACGGCGACGACTTCGTTCGGATCGGTGACGCGGCGGCGGCTCATTTCCGAAACGTGGAGCAGGCCATCGATCCCGCCGAGGTCGACGAATGCGCCGAACGGCGTGATGGTCTTGATCGTGCCGGTCAGCTCCGCGCCGGGGACGATGTTGCGGCGCGTCTCTTCGGCCTTCGAGGCGTTCGCTTCCTTGAGCAATGCGGCGCGCGAGACGACGATGCGGCGGCCGTCGTCGGAGAGCTCCGTGACCCGGAACTCGTACGACTGGCCGATGAACTGATCGGGATTGTCGATCTTGCCGAGAGCGATCTGCGACAGCGGGCAGAACGCGCGCAGGCCGCCGACGTTGACGTCGAAGCCGCCTTTGTTGCGCGCGGCCACTTTGCCTTCCACCGGCAGGCGGTTCTCGTACATCTGCCGGAGCAGATCGAGAGAGGCCTTCCCTTTGGCGAGCTTGCGCGAGATGCGGATCTCGGGAGAGGTCTTGACGACGGTCCCTTCGACGGTGTCGCCCACGTCGAGTCCGTCGAGCTCGTTGGCGGCCATGACCGCTTCCGAGGGGCCGCCGTACGAGACGAAAGCGTCATCGCCGGAGATGGATACGATCTGTCCTTTGAGCAACTCGCCCTGCTCGGGGGTCTTGAAATTCAAGCTCGCTTCAAATGCCTCGGCAAACGTTGCTTCGGCGGCTTCTCTCTGGGTCATGGATCGTAAAGCCTTTCAGTGGGATGGATCTCTGGACGGCGAGATCGGTTGGGCAGCGTATCTTACTCGAAGCCGGGATGCCTTGCGCGTTGATTGCCCGAGGCTCAGTCAACGATGCGTTATCAAAGATTCTTCCTCGGCGATTCTGCACGTTTTCGGCCGCCGTTTTCGGGCGTTCGCGAGCGCTCAAAAAATATTTTCGCGACCCCCTTGCATGCGGCAAAACGGGGACCTAGATTGAGGCTCCCTGACGCGCCGGATGCTTCATCGCAGATGTCAACGGCGAGTCGGGTGGTTCCGAAGCGCGATGGGTTTCGGGGCTGCCACGCGGATGCTTCTTTGCAGCTGTCAACGCGCGGCAAACGGTTGCGACGGGCAAAGGACGCCGGAACCAAAGTCGGTTCGAATGCCCCCTGGTGGCTGTTAACGGATCGAGAACGGGCTCGCGAGATCAGGGATCGCGAGCCTTTAATTTTTTCAGCGTCTGCTACGATTCCGCCCACCGATGAGCACGCGCGTCTACCTCGTCCGCCACGGCGCGACGGAGCTGTCTTCCGAGGATCGTTTCGCCGGCGCGATCGACGTGAAGCTCTCCGATGAAGGCCGCGAGCAGGCGCGACTGCTCGGCAAACGTCTCGCCGCCGATCCACTCAACGTCGCCTTCGCCAGTCCGATGACGAGGACGATGAACACGGCCAGCCTCATCGCGGAGCCGCACGGTTTGGAAGTGACGCCAATCGACGGCCTGCGCGAAATTGCACACGGACGTTGGGAGCGGAAGACGCGTGCCGAGGTCGAGCAGGAGTTCCCGGAGGAGTACGCGCGCTACGAGACCGATCCGTACTCCTTCGCGCCGACCGGCGGCGAGAGCGGACTGCAGGTCACGGCGCGCGCGCTGCCGGCGTTGTTGAAGATCGTCGAGGAACATCGCGATCAGCGCATTCTCATCGTCTCGCACAAGGCCACGATCCGGCTGCTTCTCAGCTCACTGATCGGTTTCGATCCGCGCAAGTACCGCGACCGCCTCGACCAGAGTCCCTGCGCGTTGAACATCCTCGACTTCAAGGACGTCACCTCGCCCCGCCTGACGCTGTTCAACGACACCTCGCACTACTGCGTCGACGTTCCGCAGGTGCCGAAGAACCGCCTCTCGAAAACGTGGAGCGGCAACAAGCAGGACGCCCCGTCGGCGTAGCCGGCGTGAGAACCGTAGCCCCCGGCTTCGAGCCGGGGGACTTCAATTGCGTGTCGAAAGTGAGAGCGCGCTTCAGCGCGCGAAAGAAGCTTTCTTTCGCCCGTTAAAACGGGCTCACAAATATGGCGCGGCCCTGGTCCCCCGGCACGAAGCCGGGGGCTACGGTTCTCACGCCCGCCTTCGGCGACTGGCGATGCGCGCCGCCCGCGAGAGTGCGCGATCACCATCAATGTCGACGGTGCGATAATTCGCGCTCCCCGTGAAGACATACCTCGGCCGCTATAACCCGACGGTGGTTGCTGCTCCGCGATGGCGGCGGATGGAAATGCTGCTGCGCGATTCGCTGGTCGAGCTTGGGCACGAGGTCGTGGAGCGGGAGTGGGATCCGGGCGCCGACCGGCGCGGCGATTCGGGATTCACGATCCTGCCGCATGCATCGCGGCGCGAGCGTCCGGATGCACATCTCTTTTTCAAGGAGATGCACCTGCCGGGACTCTTCACGGTCGACGTCGATGGATGGGGCGTCGAGCATTCGGCATTGCAGCGAGGGATCGATTTCGAGTGCATCGACGCTGACGCCGCAGTCCCCCGCGTGGCGGCGCTGCGCGAGCGGATGGTGACTGGAAATCTTTCGCGTCAGCCGCAGCCGGCTGGCGGCGAGGTTCCCGACGCCGGCTACATTCTGGTGGCGCTGCAGATGCCGGCCGATTCGGTGATCGTCGATCACTCCCCGATCTCGATGATGGAGTTGATCGACGCTGTCACCACGTGGGCCGAGGCGCGGCGGCAGCGCGTGGCGGTGAAGCTTCATCCGTGCAGTTTGAAGATCACGGACCTCGTGGAAGTGGTCGAACGGCGGACTCGCGGAAGCCGGTACGTCGTCGAAACGCGCGGCAACATCCACTCGCTGATCGCCGCGGCGCGAGGCGTTTTCGTCATCAACTCGAGCACCGGCTTCGAGGCGCTCTTGCACGGGAAGCCGGTGGCGACGTTCGGCGACTGCGATTACAAGCGCGTGACTTTCGCCGCGACGCCGGACACGATCGACGACGCGGCCGATTGGTGCGATGCGTTCGGCGCGGCCGAGAAGTTGCGCGCGGCCCAGTTCGTCGAGTGGTATCGGTCGCGGCATGGTTATCCGCTCTTCGATGACGACACCACTACGCGTCCGCGGTTGCGCAACTATTTGTCCGAGGTTGTACCGCGATGACGCTACTCGACGACTACGCGCGGACCGGCGTGCTTCACCCGCTGCCGGCGCTCGATGGCGGCGAGGTAGGGCGCTTCCGGCGTGGTGCGGAGGAGCTGGCCGATCGGTTTGAAGGAGAGAAGGCGGCGATCTTCGGCCAGGCGCATCTCTTCCATCGCTGGGCGTACGACCTCGCTCTCCATCCGCGCATCCTTGATGCCGTCGCGAGGATCGTCGGCGACGACATCCTCGTTCACTCAACGTCTCTCTTTCTGAAACGGCCGAACACGGCGGACTTCGTGTCGTGGCATCAGGATGGGTATTACTGGAATCTCGACGAGCCGCGATTGGTGTCGGCGTGGATTGCGCTCACCGACAGCGCGACGGACAACGGCTGCCTGCGCGTAGTGCCCGGCTCGCACGCGCGGCGGATGGAGCATCGCTCGGCGCCGATGCGCACGAACGACATGCTCGCCAGCGGATTGGAAATCGCGGTGAATGTCGATGAACGCGAGGCGCAGGACGTCGTCCTCGCCGCCGGCCAGATGTCGCTTCATCACGTCCTGATCGTGCACGGATCGCACGCGAACCGTTCGTCGCGGCCTCGCATTGGATTCGCGGTGCGCTATGTCGCACCCGAGGTCAGACAGGAGCGCGATCATCATGAAGTTGTGCTCGCGCGAGGCCGCGATCGATACCGGCACTATCGCGTCATCGAAGGGCCGCCGGCGGAAGACGGCGATCCGTTCATCAGGCAGGCGGCGTGGAACCGCGAGCGGATCGCGCGTCACTTGCCCGCGATTGCGCCGGCTCAGGCCTCGCCGGGTCCGAACACGACCAGCCCGAATCCGACCGCGAACAGCGTGTAGATCGCGGCGAGCGCGATCACCGGCCACGCTTGGTGGCTGTGCAGCGCGAAGCGATCGAGCGTGATCGCGCCGACGGCGAAATGGAGCAGGTTGCCGACCGCGATTGGACGGTTGTAGATCCCGCCGACGCGGCTGCCTTTCACCATCCAGTTCGCCATCGCGAAGCCGAGGAGGAGCGCGGCGCAGAGTTGGACGAGCGGCGGCAGCAGCGGCGACGACGGAACGTTCGCCGCGCGCAGAATTTCGTCCGGCGCGAAGAGGGCGGCGATGCCGAGGATGGCCAGGAAGATGGCGCTCGCGGCCATGAGTGCGCGCGTTTTCATGCGGTGGCGTGGCGCACGTTGAACTTCCGCTCGACGTGGATGACCCCTTCGATGTCGCCGATCGAGCGAATCACGCGCTCGAGATGTTTGAGATCGGCGATCTCCAGCGTCAGTTCGGCTGTGGCCTTCCCTTCGTTGACGCGGCTGTCCATCTGGCGAATGTTCGTCTTCATGTTCGCCACCGTGCTGACCACTCGCGCCAGAATGCCCTGCCGGTCCTCCATCACGATCTCCAGCTCGACCTGGAACTGCGCTTGGCGCTGGTCGGCCCACTCGACGGCGATCTGACGGTCGGCGTTGAACATCAGATTGCGGACGTTCGGACAATTCGCGCTGTGCACGGCCACGCCTTTCCCGCGCGTGATGTAGCCGAGGATTGGCTCGCCGGGCAGCGGCTTGCAGCAGCCGGCCAGATACGTCATCAGGTCGTCGAAGCCGCGCACCTTGATCGCGGGCGAAGTGCCGGTGAACGGAAAGATCTTCCGGACGGCGCGGCTGATGACGCCTTCGTCGACCGGCGGCTGATCTTCTTTGGCGAAGCGCTCGACGATCGAACGCGCCGAAACTTTCCCGTACCCGACGTCCGCGTACAAATCATCAAGCCTCGGCAGCGCGTACTCGGCCAGCACCGCGTCGAGCGCGTTCTCGGCCACGAGCTTCCGCCACTGCACTTTGTAGCGCTTCGCTTCTTTGTCGATCAGCTTCCGTCCCAGCTCGATGGAGCGGTGCTTCTGCTCCGTGTTCAGCCAGTGGCGGATCTTGTGGCGCGCCCGCGAGGTCACCACCGTGTTCAGCCACTCGCGCGACGGCGTCTGCGTCGGATTCGTGAGCACTTCGATGATGTCGCCGTTCTTGAGCATCGTGCGCAGCGGCACCAGCTTGCCGTTCACACGCGCGCCGGAGCAGTGGTCGCCGACGTCGGTGTGAATGCGGTATGCGAAGTCGAGCGGCGTGGCGCCGCGCGGAAAGGCGAAGACGTCGCCTTTCGGCGTGAACGTGTAGACCTCGTCGGGATAGAGATCGATCTTCAGCGAATGCATGAAGTCGCGTGGATCGGTGATCTCGTGCTGCCACTCCACGAGCTGCCGGAGCCAGAGGAAGTTCGTGTCGTCCGCCTGCGCGCCGATGCGCCCTTCCTTGTACTTCCAGTGCGCGGCGATGCCCTGCTCGGCGATCAGGTCCATCTCGCGCGTCCGGATCTGTACCTCGAACGGCTGCCCTTTCTCCGCCACCACCGTCGTGTGCAACGACTGGTAGAAGTTCGGCTTCGGCATGGCGATGTAGTCCTTGATCCGGCCCGGGACCGGACGCCACATCTGATGGATGATGCCGAGGGTTGCGTAAGTGTCCTTGAGACTAGGTGTGACGATGCGGAACGCGAGGTAGTCGTAGACCTGGCCGACGTCGATCTCCTGACGACGTAGCTTCATCCAGATCGAGTACATCGACTTCACGCGTCCAAAGACGTCGCCGTTGATGTCGTTCTCGCGGAGCTTGGCGGTGAGCGTGCTCTTGATGCGCTCGACGATGTCGCCGGACACGGCCAGCTTCTCGTTCACGGCGCGCTGAAGATCGTCGAACTCGCGCGGGTGCATGTGGCGGAACGCGAGGTCTTCCAGCTCGTTCTTGATGCGTCCCATGCCGAGGCGGTTGGCGATCGGAGCGTAGATCTCCATCGTTTCCTTGGCGATGGCCACGCGCCGCTCGACCGGGAGGAACTCGAGCGTGCGCATGTTGTGAAGGCGGTCGGCCAGTTTGACCAGGACGACGCGGAGGTCGCTGACCATCGCCAGCAGCATCTTGCGGAAGGTCTCGGCTTGTTGCTCTTCTTTCGAAACGTACGCATAGCGGGAGATTTTGGTGACGCCGTCGACCAAATCGGCAACGTCGTCACCGAAGATTTCCTGCAGCGTCTCTTTCGTAGTCAGCGTGTCTTCGAGGACGTCGTGCAGCAGGCCGACGGCGATGGACGTTTCGTCGAGCCGCATCTCGGCGAGGATGTAGGCGACGTTCAGCGGATGCACGAGGTACGGCTCGCCCGAGCTGCGCACCTGTCCGCGATGCTCGCGCGCGGAAAAAACGAAGGCGCGGTCGAGCAGTTCCTCATCGAAGTCCGGCTTGTAACTCTCGACCTTGTCGAGGATGTCTTCGAAGCGGAGCATGGATGGGGGATCGTAGCAGGGTGTGGGGTTTAGGGTGTGGGGCGTGGGAACTGTTCACGGATCTCGATTCGATCCGCGAATGACAACCGACTACCGGCTCCCACACCCCACACCCTACTCCCCACTCGCCACAGCTAGGCACCCGTCTTGCTCCGTCCGCTCCCGGAAACCGGTTGCAGTGGCGTGGGGCCATGAACCTGCCGGTGATTAACGGAAACGTGAGGCGGTGAACAACATCGCATCACACAACATGGAGGTACTTGTCGTGTCCAAGCGTTCGTCTCAATTTGTAGTGTTTTTCCTTGTCCTCGCGTTTGCGGCCATTCCCGCGTTCGCCGGTCCGGTCCCGTCGAAGACCGCGGCCGATCAGAGCATCGACCAGCGCGCCGCCGATCTGGCGGTCGTGCGCGACGTCGCTGCGAACGACCAGGTGGCCAAGGTGCTGACGGACCGCGGCTTCACCAAGGAGCAGGTCAATCAGCGTCTGGCCCAGCTCTCGCCGCAGGACCTCCATCAGCTCGCGCAGAATATCGACCAGGTGCAGGCTGCCGGCCTGACGCGCCAGGAATGGATCTGGATCGGTATCGGCGCACTGGCTGCGTTGATCCTCGTCATCGCACTCGGCTGATTTTTTCGACGTAACTTCGGGGGCGAGCGGTCTTCGGGCCGCTCGCCTCGTGTTTTCAAGGAGAAGCGAATGTTGAATGTTGAATGTTCAATGTTGAATGTTGAATGTAAAAAACCGCGCCGTCGATCCACTCAACATTCAACATTCAACATTCAACATTTAACATTTGCCGTTCTCCTCCTCCTGACGTCCTGCATCACCATCACGCCAAAGACGCAACACGCCTCGAATACCGCAACCGTGATTCCCAACGTCCCCGAACAGCATTGGGGCATCGAGTCGTGCGGCGCCGGATCCCTCTCGACCGTTCTCCAGCACTACGGCAACACGACCTCGATGCAGTCGTGGGATGCGACGCTGCCGAAGACGCACGGCGGCGTGCTGACCATCGACATGCTCCTCGCCGCGCGCAAAGCGGGCTTCGACGCGCAGCTCGTCACCGGCACGCCGGCCATCATCACGAACGAGCTGCAGCAGGGACGGCCGGTCATTCTGATGCTGCAGGTGGTCGACTCGCCCGGCAAGCACTACGACTTTTTCCACTACATCGTCGCCGACGGATTCGATCCCGCCTCGGGACTGATCCGCACGCAGTTCGGCGACGGCAAAGGCCGCTGGACGAGTTTCGACCGCCTCGAAAAAGCATGGTCCGGCGGAAGCCACACGGCAATCCTGATTCATCCGGGCAACACGTCCGACGCGCTTCGCGCCGCTGTCGCACTCGAAGACGCGGGCAAGTACGCGGACGCCGCCGCTGCCTACCGCACCATCCTCGCGCAACATCCCGAGTCGCTCCTCGCCTGGACGAACCTCGGCAACGCCGAAACGCAACTCGGCAATCGTGCCGCGGCCGAGGAGGCGTTCCACAAAGCGCTGGCAGTTGATGGGACGTCGCGCGACGCGCTCAACAATCTGGCCTGGCTGCTCTATCAATCGAAGCGCTACGACGAAGCCGAGTCACTGGCGCGAAAAGCGGTGGCGCAACACGGACCCGATTCGTACATGGTTCTCGACACGCTGGCGCGCGTCCTAGCCGCGAAGGGTTCCTGCAGCGAAGCGATGACCACCTTCCGCGCCGCGATCGACGCCGTCCCGCAAACGCACGCGTCAGCGCGCACCGATCTCGAAAAGGCGATGACGGAAGCACAGATGAGCTGTAGGTCGTAGGAACGTCAACGCGCGCCTGCGGCGCAACAAAAATGCGATACGTTCAACATCGATGTTCTCCAACCGCGCGCAATGGAACGCCGCCGTCAACCGGCTCACGCTCGAGCGCAACGCGTATCGCGGCACGCTGCTCGATCTGACGAACTCCAATCCCACCAAAGCGGGATTGGACTATCCGCTCGACGAGCTCGCGGAGGTCATGTCCCGCGCCGCGCGGGCGCCGTACGATCCGCAACCGCTGGGAATCGCGTCCGCGCGCGAGGCGGTCGCGCGAGAGCTGGAATGCGACGCGGGCGACGTCGTCATCACCGCGTCGACCAGCGAGGCGTATTCGTTTCTTTTCAAACTGCTGTGCGATCCCGGCGATGCGGTGTTGACGGCGAAGCCTTCGTATCCGTTGCTGGAACATCTTGCCGCGCTGGAGTTGATCGGCCTCCACTACTTTCCGCTCGAACTTCACAAACGGTGGGAAGTCGTCGACGCGCGAATCCGCGACGCGCTGACCGATCGCACGCGCGCCATCCTCGTCGTCAATCCGAACAATCCGACAGGGTCGTACATAACCGCCGCGGAACAGGATGCGATCGCCAGCTTCTGCGTGCCCGTCATCTCCGATGAAGTCTTCCACCCCTTCGCGTTCGGTGATGCATCGCCATCTTTCGTTCGCGATGACGTCCTCACCTTTACCCTCGGCGGCCTTTCCAAATCGGCCGGCCTGCCGCACTACAAGCTCGGATGGATTCGCGTCAGCGGTCGGGGTAAGCGTGATGCGATCGAAGCGCTGGAGCTGATCGCCGACAATTTCCTCTCCGTCGCCACGCCGGTGCAGGTCGCGCTGCCGGAGTTGCTCGCCATCGCGCCGCGCATTCGCGAAGCGATCCGGAAACGAACGTCAGCAAATCTTGCAGCGCTGCAGGCGACGATCGCGAATGACCCCGCGTCAACCGTGCTGCCGGTGGAAGGCGGCTGGTCGGCGATCATCCGCATTCCGCGCATCGAATCGGATGAAGCGCTCGCGTTGCGTCTGATCGAGGATCACGGCGTCGTCGTTCATCCCGGATACTTTTTCGATTTCGATGCGGACGGCTACATCGTCGTGTCGCTGTTGACGGAGCCGGAGATTTTCGCCGAAGGAATCGACCGCATCATCGCGGCACGTTCTTGAACCGATCCGCTTCGCGGCGTTCGCGTTTCGTCGGACGTCCCGCGCCACGCTCGCGATAGACCGCGCCGCCCGTGTCGAACTTCGGCTGCACCGGCGTCTCATCGAGGTACATCGTCCGCGCGACTTCTTTCGCCTGCTGTCCATCCGGAACGCCCTTCACGATCACGCGCCGGAACGTCTCGCCGGAGTAGAACTCGATCACGTCTTCCTCGCGCACGGGCGCGGCCGGTTTCACGCGCTGCCCATTCACCTTCACGCGGCCGCCGCGGCAGGCGTCCGTGGCCTCGGTGCGGTGCTTGAAGAGGCAGACGTGCTTCAGCCAGTTGTCGATGCGATGTCGCTGCGAGTCGCTCATTCGGAAGAGGTTATAATCCGCCGCCATGATCAAAGCGGACATCGTCAACAAGGTCGCGGAAACATCCGAAATTTCGCGCGTCAAGGCGGCCCAGGCGGTCGACACCGTGATCGAAGGACTGCGCAACGCGCTCGCCCGCGGACAGCGCATCGAGCTCCGCGGCTTCGGCGTTTTCCAGGTCAAGCAGCGCAAGAAAGGGATCGGACGCAACCCCAAGACCGGCGTCGAAGTGAAGATCCCGCCCGGCAACACCATCCGTTTCAAACCCGGCAAAGAACTGCGGAACCTTCTGTAGTGTCCGAGACTGTTCTCGTCCTCGATTTCGGCTCTCAGTACACGCAGCTCATCGCCCGCCGCGTCCGCGAACAACGCGTCTACTCCGTCGTCCTCCCCTTCGACACCTCGGTCGAAAAACTCCGCGGGCTGAATCCGAAGGCGATCATTTTCTCAGGCGGTCCGCAGTCGGTGTACGCGGAGGCCGCGCCGATCTGTTCGAAGGAAGTATTCGACCTCGGCGTCCCGATCCTCGGCATCTGCTACGGGATGCAGCTCACCGCGTATCTGCTCGATGGCAAGGTCGAAGCCTCATCGGAACGCGAGTACGGCCGGGCGGAAATCGACGTCACCACGAACGACTCTCCCCTCTTCGCCGGCACGCCCGCGCACCAGCGCGTCTGGGCCAGTCACGGAGACAAAATCGTGCGCGCTCCAGACGGATTCCGGATCACGGCGTCGTCTGCCAACGCGCCACTCGCCGCTTTCGAAAACGCCAAGCTGCAGTGCTACTGCATTCAGTTTCATCCCGAGGTCACGCACACGGAAGCGGGGACTGCGATCCTTCGCAACTTCCTCTTCGACATCGCCCACTGCACGCCCTCGTGGGACCTCGGCGATTACCGCAAACGCAAGGTCGATGAGATCCGCGCCACCGTCGGCGACCGCAACGTCATCGCGGCCGTCAGCGGCGGCGTCGACTCCTCGGTGGCCGCGCTGCTCGTGGCCGAGGCGATTGGGGATCAGCTCACGGCCATCTTTGTCGACAACGGCGTGCTGCGAAAAAACGAAGCGACCCAAGTCATGTCGCGGCTCTCCGAAGGTCTCGGCATGCACATCATTGCCGTCGACGGACGCCAGCGCTTCTACGACAAACTGGCCGGCGTCGAAGATCCTGAGACCAAGCGGAAGATGATCGGCAACGAATTCATCGCCATCTTCGAAGAGGAAGCGAAGCGGATCGCGGGCGCCGAGTTTCTGGTTCAGGGGACGCTCTACCCCGACGTCATCGAGTCGGTCTCGATCAAGGGACCGTCCGCGGTCATCAAGACGCATCACAACGTCGGCGGCCTGCCGGAAAAGATGGGACTCAAATTAATCGAGCCGGTCCGCGAGCTATTTAAGGATGAAGTCCGCCAGCTCGGCATCGAGCTCGGACTGGAAGAAGAGTTCGTCTGGCGCCATCCCTTCCCCGGCCCAGGTCTGGCCGTGCGCATCCTCGGCGAGGTGAATGCCGAACGGGTCGCCATCCTGCAGAACGCCGACGAAATCGTGATCGACGAGATCCGCCGCGCCGGCCTTTATCGCGAGATCGCTCAGGCGTTTGCGGTGCTCCTGCCCGTGCGCAGCGTCGGCGTGATGGGCGACGAACGGACCTACGAGAACGTGGTTGCCGTCCGCGCCGTCTCGACCACCGACTTCATGACCGCCGACTGGTACCGCATGCCGCACGACCTGCTGGACCACATCAGCCGCCGCATCGTGAACGAAGTGCGCGGCATCAACCGCGTGGTCTACGACATCTCCTCGAAGCCGCCGAGCACGATCGAGTGGGAGTAAACGGCCAGTCCTACGAGCGGTAGAAAAAGAGGCCCGTCAGAACGGACTTCCTCTCGGACGCTGAGGAGATTTCGAAATCTGTCCTTCAGGATGTTGCCGATCGGCCGCGGAAAGACTATTTTGTTCCCCTAGTCCATTTTCGGTAACGCGCGGCGGGCGACAGAAACCATCCCGGTGTAGACGTTCGTCGCGCAAACACAGGAGGAGATTCATGCGTACCCACGTCCGGTCCAGGGTTTTACTCTCTCTGTCGGCAGCCCTTCTCATTCTCTCGTCAGTGACGGCATTCGCGGCAAGCGAAAACCGTCACGAAACGGTCGGCCACATGACGGCAAATGCGGCTGGCGTATCGTGGCAGGTCGGCCCCGACAACGATGCCGTCACGCTGACGATCACCGGTCCCAATAACTTCCTTTACACGCACGAGTTTCCGAACGCGCATTCGGTCAACATCAAATCGCGCGACCTCGGCGCGAACCCCGCCGACGGCCAGTACATGTACGAAATGCGCGTCACTCCGCGGATTTCGTCGAGCGTGAAAGCGCAGCTGGCCGCTGCCCGCGCCGCGAACGACGATGCCGCCGCCGCCCAGATCATGGCCGCGAACGGCATTACATCGACGCTGGCGCAGTCCGGCACGTTCTCGATCCTGAACGGATCGTTCGTGTCGTCCGACGCCGTTGAGCCGGGTGCAAACGCCGCGGGAACGAAGTCGGCAACGTCGGCGACGAAAAGAGACGTCACCACCGACGACGGCACCGCTTCGGCCCAGCTCCATAACGCTCCGGTCAAGGCTCTCGACGTCGTCACCGCTGACGACGAGATCATTCAGGGCAGCCTCTGCGTCGGCCTCGACTGCGTCGCCAACGAGTCGTTCGGCTTCGACACGATCCGCCTGAAAGAGAACAACGACCGCATCAAATTCGACGACACCAGCACATCGACCGGATTCCCGAACCACGACTGGCAGCTGACGGCGAACGACTCCGCCAGCGGCGGTGCGAACAAGTTCTCGGTCGAAGACATCACCGCGGCAACGGTTCCGGTGACGATCACTGGCTCCGCGCCCACGAACTCGGTATTCGTCGACAGCACCGGCCGAGTCGGTTTCCGCACCTCCACTCCCGTGCTCGACCTTCACGTGGCCACCAGCAACACGCCGGCCATGCGCCTCGAGCAGAACAACAGCGGCGGTTTTACGGCCCAGACCTGGGACGTGGCCGGCAACGAAGCGAACTTCTTCGTCCGCGACGTCACCGGTGGCTCGCGCCTCCCGTTCCGCATCCGCCCCGGCGCTCCGACGAGCTCCATCGACATCAGCGCCAGCGGCAAGGTTGGCGTCGGCACGGCCAGCCCGAGCGAGCAGCTTCACACGCTTTTGACCCAGGACGGCCAGACCGTGTCGATGGTTGAAAACGCCAGCGCCGGCTCGAGCGCCGCCGCCATCGTGCGCGCCAAATCCGACACGGCGAACGTCCAGCTGAACGCGCAGTCATCCACCCGCTCGGTGACCCGCTTCGGCCAGTCCGCCGCCGGCTGGAACGAGCTGATTCAGGTCAGCGGCAACGGTCTCTCCGTCGGAACGACGACCGCTGTGCCTCTGATCCTCGGAACCAACAACACCAACCGGCTGCAGATCGACGGCAGCACCGGCGCCGTCACCGTTTCCGGCAACTTCACCGTCACCGGCGTGAAGAACTTCGCCGTTCCCGATCCGCAGGACGTGAAGCGAGCGATCTACTACGCATCGCTGGAAGGCCCCGAGGCCGGCACGTACTTCCGCGGCACCGCGAAGACGGTGAACGGCGAGGCCGTGATCGAACTGCCCGGCTATTTCGCGCGCGTCACCGAGAAAGAGCGCATGACCGTGCAGATCACGCCGGTCGGCGCCCCGAACCAGCTTTATGTCTTTGAAAAGACGCCCGAGCACCTTGTCATCAAAGTCGCCAAAGGTTCCACCGACGGCGAGTTTGACTACTTCGTCCAGGGTGTCCGCAAAGGCTACCTCGACTTCGCCGTCGAGCGCGCCAACGACCTGCCGAAGAACTAATCCGATTCCACGCAACGCGAACGGCCGCCGGGCAACCGGCGGCCGTTTTCTTTTTGCGAAAAAAAAAGGACGGGGCGCGGTGGAAGAACCGCGCCCCGTCAGAGCAGTTGATCCCGGGTCCCTCTCCCCTGGATCGCGGACGGCGCGCAGGAGGGGCGCGCCGTTTCGGAAAATGTCAGTCGCTCAAGTTGCGGATCACCGTCGGAATATCGAGGTCATTGCCGAAATCGCTCGACGCCATCGGCCCGAAACCGCCGGAGCCGTCGGAGCGGCTGAATCCTTTGCGAAAAAAGGGCGGATCGTAGATCTCTCCCTCCGACCCCACCTGCGGCGGCGCCGGCGTTTCCGGCGCAACCTCGTGCTGCGCCGCGATCTCCTTCGGCGCGAACGGGCGATACGGAATCGATCCCGAGCTCGACCCGGAACTCGATGCCGCTCGCGCGTGCGCGTTGCCCGACGAAAGCTGCTCGCCGCGCGTGTTCAGGAAACCCTTCGTGGCCGAGTCGAAGCCTGTCGCGATGACGGTGACCTTCACCTCGTCGCCCATCCTCGGGTCGATGACCGTGCCGAAGATGATGTTCGCTTCCTCATCCGCTGCTTCCTGAATGATCGACGCCGCTTCGTGCACTTCGAAGAGCGTCATGTCCGAGCCGCCGGTGATGTTGATCAGGACGCCCTTCGCCCCTTCGATCGACGCTTCCTCGAGCAGCGGCGACGAGATGGCGCGCTGCGCCGCCTCGACCGCGCGATGTTCGCCTGAGCTGACGCCGGTTCCCATGAGCGCCATGCCCATGCCGTGCATGATCGTCTTCACGTCGGCGAAGTCGAGGTTGATCTCGCCGGGGACCGTGATCAGATCGGAGATGCCCTGCACCGCCTGGCGCAGGATGTCGTCCGCGATCGTGAATGCTTCGTTCAGCGACGTTGCGCGCTCGACGAAATTCAGCAGGCGCTCGTTCGGAATGGTGATGAGCGTGTCGACCGTCTCGCGCAGCGAACGGATGCCCTGCTCCGCCTGGATGCGGCGGCGCTTTCCTTCGAATCCGAACGGCTTCGTGACCACGGCCACCGTCAGCGCGCCGAGCTCCGCGGCCAGCGAGGCGATGATCGGCGCGGCTCCGGTGCCCGTGCCGCCGCCCATGCCGGTGGTGATGAAGATCATGTCCGCGCCGGAGAGCGCTTCGAGAATGCGATCGGTGTCTTCGAGCGCGGCTTGCTTGCCGATCTCGGGATTCGCGCCGGCGCCGAGGCCTTTGGTGAGCTTGCCGCCGATCTGCAGCTTCACCGGCGCGAGCGACGTGCGCATGGCCTGGACATCCGTGTTCGCGACCATGAACTCGATGCCCTTGATCCCGGCCTGGATCATCCGGTTGACCGCATTGCCCCCGCCACCACCCACGCCGATGACTTTGATTCGTGCGCCGAGCTGCTCCTCATCGAGCATCACGGCCAGCCTGCCGTCACCAGGTTTTTCGTCAAATGTGATCATTTACCGTCTCCAGGAAGAGTAACCATTATTTGTGATGTATTCAAACAAAATTTGTAGTTTCTACGTCTGCGTGAAAAGCGACTTGAACGAATCGGCGATGCGGGCGAAGCCGCGCCGCGGACGCTTGCGCACCTTCGTCCGGTCGCGGAAGCCCCACAGCAGCAGTCCCGCCGCCGCCGCCCACTCCGGTCCGGCCACGGTGTCGGAGAGTCCGCTCAATCCGCGCGGCACGCCTTTGCGCGCCTGCTGATCGAACACCTGCTCCACCATCTCCACCATCCCGTCCATCTCCGCGCCGCCGCCGACGACGACCACGCCGCTGCGGATTTCCTTGTCCAGCCCGACCTTCTCGATGTCGCGGTAGACGAGCTTCGCGATCTCCGCCGCGCGCGGCTCGAGGATGTTCGTCAGCTCGTGCTTGGAGAGAATCTTCGGCGCGCGTCCGCCCACCGTCGGCACTTCGATCGGGTCGTCCTCGGTGACCAGCGATCCGAGCGCGCAGCCGTAGCGCTTCTTGATCCGCTCCGCGTCTTCCATCGGCGTCCGCAGCACGACCGAAATGTCGCTGGTGAAATGTCCGGCGCCGACCGGCAGCACGTTCGTATGCACGACATTGCCTTCGAGGAAGACAGCGTAGTCGGTCGTGCCTGCGCCGATGTCCATCAGCAGCACGCCCATCTCGCGCTCGTCCTGCGTCAGCACGGCCTCGGCCGCGGCGAGCTGTTCGAGCACGAGCTCCTGCACCGCAATGCCGGCTTTGTTCACCGCGGTCAGCACGTTCTGGTTGTGCGTGCGCGCGCCGGTGACGATGTGGACGTTCGCTTCGAGGCGTCCCGCCGTCATCCCGAGCGGATCGTGGATGCCGTCCTGGCCATCGACGACGAATTCGCGCGGAATCACATGCAGCAGCTCCAACTCCGCCGGAACGTTGATCGACTTCGAGGCTTCGATGACGCGGTCGATGTCTTCGCGCGAAATCTCGCGGTGCTTGCCGGTGACCGAGACGACGCCGCGCGAATTGACGGAGCGGATGTGATCGCCCGCCACGCCGACGTAGACCGACTCGATCTGCAGCCCCGCCATCACCTCCGCTTCATCGACGGCTTTCTTCACCGCGTCGATGGCCTGATCGAGGTTGATGATGTTGCCGCGCCGCGTTCCCTTCATCGGCGACGTGCCTTTGCCGATGATCTCGATCTGACCGCGATCGGTCACTTCGCCCACCAGCACGCACACTTTTGAAGTTCCGATGTCGAGCGCGACGATGTATTTTTCTTCGGTCTTCGGCATTCGCTGTCTCCTGACTAATTCGTGATCTGCGTTGCAATCGGTTGCTGCGGTGCCACGGGCGCGAGGGAGGCGGCGTGGACCGGTTTGACGACGATGCGGCCGGCGAAACGGAGGTCGGCATACTCGATGTCGTGCGTGCCGAGGTGCTCCGCGCGCGCGACGGCGTAAAGGTCGCGCCATTTCGCGGAGAGGTCGCCCTCCTCGGCATAGACGAACGCGCCGAGCTCTCGATCGAAAAGCGCGAAGCCGTTCGGCGCCACCGGCTTGACCTCAGAGATGCGCGAGTAAATCTGCGGGTCGCGTGTGCGCAGTTCGCGAACGAGCGCGACGCAACGCGCGAGCTCGGGACCCGAGGCGTTGGTGATGAGTGGGAGATCGGTGTCGCCGACCGACGGCGACAACTCCGCGAACGCGACACCGTCTTCGTCGACGTACGTCATGCGATCGCCCGTCGATGCCAGCGCAACCGCCTCGCGCTCGACGATGCGAATGCGCAGCGTGTCGGGCAGTTTCTTCTCTGCTTCGATCCGTTTCACCCAGCCGAGGCGGCGCAAATCGGCCTGCAGCCTGGCGATGTCCATTCGAAACAAGTTCGCGCCGATGTACTGATTTGTGATCGCGTTGATGGCCGCGCGCGACGTGTGCGTGGCGCCGATGATCTCGATCGCCTTCACGCCGAAGCGCGCGTCGTCCTGCGTGCGGCGATAGGCCAGCAACAATCCGATCAGGATGCCGCCGGCGACGGCGACTTTGCCCGCGATCGACGCGAAGCGCTGCAGTTGAATGCGGCGCTGATTGCGGCGAAGGCGCGCAACGTCCGCCGGACGGAAAAAGCGCGGCGAGGTGCTGTCGTAACCGGCCGACATCAGCCCCTCCCCTCGTCCGCGCCGCGCACGAGCGCCTCGGCGATTTCGTGGACGTCGCCCGCGCCCATGGCGATGAAGACGTCGTTCGGCTGCAGGCGGCGGCGCAGCTCGTTGATGATCTCGTTGTGGCTGCGGTCGAGAAACTCGATGGCCTCGGAACGCTCGGAGATCATGCGCGACGAAATCCCTTCGACCGGTTTTTCGCGCGCCGCGTAAATCGGCGCGACGAATGCGACGTCCGCGCCGCGCAGCGATTCGGCGAACTCCGGCGCGAAATCGCGCGTCCGCGAAAAGAGATGCGGCTGAAAGAGCGCGACGATGCGGCGATCCGGATAGCCGCCCCGCGCGGCATCCAGCGTCGCTTTGACCTCGGTCGGATGATGCGCGTAATCGTCGACGACCAACGCGCCGTTGTAGTCGCCGAGGATCTGGAAGCGCCGGTCGACGCCGAGAAACTTGGCGATGCCGGCGGCGATGGCGTCGGAACGGACGCCGAGCTCGCGCGCGACCGCAATCGCGGCCAGCGCGTTGCGCACGTTGTGCTCGCCCGGCACGAAGAGCTTGAAGAAACCGATGCCTTCGACTTCGAACGACGAGCCGCGATCGTGAAACTTCAGATCGCGCACGGTAATGTCGGTGCCGGCGCCGAGTCCGTAGCGAATGATCTTCGGATCGCTGCCACGCCCTCGGCGATCGAGCAGCGCCGCGACCGCAGGATCGTCGACGCAGCCGATGATCGCGCCCCCGGGACGAACGTTCGCGGTGAAGATGCGGAACGCTTCGACGATGTTCTCGAAGCTGCCGTAGTACTCGAGGTGATCGGCCTCGATGTTGGTGATGACGGCGATCTCGGGCCGCAGTTCGTGGAAGGTGCGGTCGTACTCGTCCGCCTCGACGACGACGACGTCGCCCTTCCCATCCTTCGCGTTCGAGGCGATGTTCTGCAGGATGCCGCCGATGATGATGGTCGGATCGAGGCCGGCGTCTTCGAGGACGGTGGCGATCATCGCGGAGGTCGTGGTCTTGCCGTGCGTGCCGGAGACGCCGACGCCGCGCTTCTCGTTGACGATCGCGGCCAGCAGATCTTTGCGCCGGATGATCTCGATGCCTTGATCGCGTCCCGCATCGACCTCGGCGTTCGCGCCTTTGACGGCGGCAGTGACGACGACAGCGTCGACGCCGGCGAGGTGCGCGGCGTCGTGTCCGATGCGGACGTCGACTCCGCGGCTCGCCAGAAGGGACATGGCCTCGGAGCGTTTGAGATCGCATCCGGAGACGGTTTTGCCCCGTCCCTTCAGGATCTCTGCAATCCCACTCATTCCGATTCCGCCGATGCCGACGAAATGAATGTTCTTAATCTTGTCTAAATTCATTCGGATTGTGGGTTACTAATAAAGGATTTTATTCGCTTCGTTCAATTTTTTCGAGTAAATCAACGATCTTTTTTGTGGCGTCGGGCGATGCCAGCGACTTCGCGGCCGTTCCCATCGCCGCCGTCCGGCCCGGATCGTTGGCGATTTGCGTGATCGCAAAGGCCAGCCGCTCCGGCGTCAGCTCGCTTTCGGTGATGACGATTGCGCCGCCGGCCTGCTCCACGGCGCGCGCGTTCAGCTCCTGGTGGTTGTCGGTCGCTGCAGCGAACGGGATGAGAATCGCGGCCCGTCCGACCGCCGCAAGTTCGCCGACCGTCATCGCGCCGGCGCGGCAGACGACGACGTCGGCGGCCGCGATTTCATCGACGATCGGATCGAGATACGGCACGACGCGCGCGTCGGCAAACGCGGAATCGCGATACGACTGCTGCACGCGCTCCAGCTCCTTCGGCCCGGTTTGGTGAACGATGAGGAGACGATCGCGCAGCGGCGCCATGAACAACAGCGCGGCGGTCATGGCGTCGTTGATGACTCGCGACCCCTGAGAGCCGCCGAAAATCAGCAGGCGTTTGCGGTCGTCGCCGGCCGACCGGTTGCCGACGGCGTCGAAGAACTCCTTGCGGATCGGATTGCCGGTCAGCACCGCGTCGGAACGTTTCAGCCGAGGGCCGGCTGCTTCGAACGCGATCGCGGCGGCGGTGACGAAGCGCGCCAGAATCCGATTCGTCAGTCCGGGGAACGCATTCGAATCATGAATCAGCGTCGGAACGCCGCGCAGCTTCGCCGCGAGCAGCACCGGCCCCGAGGAGTAACCGCCGACGCCGAGGACGACGTTCGGATGATGTCGGCCGACGAGTTTGAATGCCTGCGCGAAACCGGCCGGCAATCGGAACAGGCCCTTGATCGTGTCGCCGAGGCCTTTGCCTTTCAGGCCTCCGACGGAGATGAACTCCAGCGGAAAGCCGGCCTTCGGAACGATCGTCTTTTCGAGCCCGCGTTCCGTGCCGACGAAGACGACGCGGCGCGTGGCGTTGCGCGCCATCCACTCCTGCGCGATGGCGATGGCCGGGTAGATGTGCCCCCCCGTACCGCCGCCGGCGATCATCAACGTTTCCCCAATCCCCTTCACGCCCCGCACATCCATGGGTCTGATTCCTCAACCTGATTGCTGCGATAAATTCAACAAGATCCCGACTGCGATGAGACTGGTGATCAGCGACGAGCCGCCGTAGCTGACGAGCGGCAACGGCAGACCTTTCGTCGGCAAAAGACAGAGCGCGACGCTGACGTTGATCAGCGACTGGATTCCGATCAGCAGCGTGAACCCGAGCGCCGCGTAGAAGTCGAAACGATTCTGGCTGAAGCGCGTGACGCGGAAGCCCCGCCACACCAGAAAGGCGATGAGTGCGATTAGCGCGAACGCGCCGATGAAGCCGAGCTCCTCGCCGATGATCGAGAAGATGAAGTCGGTGTGCGGCTCGGGAAGGAAGAAGAGTTTCTGCCGCCCGTTGCCGATGCCGAGTCCGCGCAGTCCGCCGGTTCCGAGGGCGATCAGCGACTGCATGGCCTGGAATCCTTTGCCCAGCGGATCGGCCTCGGGATTCATGAACGTGAAGAGTCGGTCGCGCCGGTACGCGGCGCTGAAGATGAGCAGGATTCCGGCGGGGATGATCATCAGCGCGAAGGTGACGACTCGCATCCACGAAACGCCCGCGGCGAAGATCATCCCGGCGGCGACGAGGACGAGCGTGGTGGCAGTGCCGAAGTCGGGCTCGAGCAGAATCAGTCCCGCGAAAATCGCGACGACGAATGCAAGCGGCAACAGGGTCGAGGTCAGTTCGTTGATGCGCTCTTCCTTGCGCGCGAGGTACGACGCGAGGAAGAGAATCAGCGCGGGCTTGGCGAATTCGCTCGGCTGCAGCTGGAAGTGCGACAACACGATCCAGCGATGCGTGCCGTTGATCGGCGCCTGGAAGAGCGCGATGACCAGCGCGATCAGCACCGCGGCAACGCCGGCGTAGATGATGCGGCGGTCGCGCAGCCGCACGACGTTGAGGCGCATCAGCGTGACCATCACGGCGCTGCCGGCGATGAGAAACACGAACTGCTTGGCGATGAAGTAGTACGGGTTGTCCGACCCGACCTTCTGCATGGTGATGATGGCCGAGGCCGAATAGATCATGACCATGCCGACGACGACGATGAGCATCGCCGCGCCGAAGAGGTAGGTGTCGTAAGTGAGTTTGCGGCTCATGATTTTGGTACTCGGGTGTCGGGTGTCGGGTGTCGGATGACGGATGACAGAACGGCTGCGCGCGAAGGCGCGCTCGACAATCCAGCCCCGCGCTTGGCGCGGGGTTGGGACGTGCCGACCGATATGCGGCCGCGGAGGCGGCCGCGATAAAATCTCGCGCCGCGCGAACATTTTGGAGTGGCCGCCTCCGCGGCCACCAACCCTTTGCGCACCCGCATACCCCGCGCCGAGCGCGGGGCTGGATTGTCAAGCGCGCCTCCGCGCGCGACCAGACGCGAGCTTTTGCTAGTGAGCGCGTTCATCGCAGGTTCCTTACGAGCTCCTCAAAGTGGTCGCCGCGATGTTCGAAGTTTCGGTATTGATCGAAGCTGGCGCACGCGGGCGAGAGGAGAACGACTTCACCGGGCTTCGCGTGCTCGCGTGCGTAGGCGGCGGCGTGTTGCATGTCGCCGGCGTCGATGATGGTGGTTGAATCGGCGAGTGCTTCGGCGACTCGTGAAGCCGCGCTTCCGATGGTGAGCACGGCGCGCGTTTTGTCGCGGACGAGATCGCGCATCCGTTCGAACTCGCCCGCTTTGTCTTTGCCGCCCAGGATCAACCAGACGCTCGACGGCGGGAACGATTCGAGCGACTTCAGCGTGGCATCGACGTTCGTTCCTTTCGAGTCATTGATCCAGCGGACACCGTCCAGCTCGCGAACGAGAACCATGCGATGCGGGAGGCCGGCGAAGGAACCGAAGGCGATCTGCACGCTGACGTCGTCGACGCCGACGGCGCGCGCGGCCAGCCAGGCGGCCAGCGCATTCTCGACGTTCGCGGTTCCTTCGAGCTTCAGCGATGAGCGCGGGATACGGCGCTCCGTTCCGGCAAGACAGAGAACGAGATCGTCGCCGTCGAGGTACGCGCCTTCGTCGATCGTCTTCGTGCTCGAAAAACGCCACACGCGCGCCTTCGCGTCGCGCGGCGTTCCGCGGCGATCGGAGGCGCCGACGATGGCCACGTCGTGCGGCTGCTGATTGCGGAAGATGCGGTACTTGGCCGCCGCGTACGCGTCGAACGAGTCGTAACGGTCCATGTGATCCGGCGTGATGTTCAGCAGCAGCGCGACGTTGGCGCCGAAGGTATCGACCGTTTCGAGCTGGAACGACGACAGCTCGAGGACATAGGTCCGCGGCCGATCGAGATCGAGCGCGGCGATCAGCGGCTCGCCGATATTGCCGGCCACGATCGGCTGCCGGCCGTCGATTTTCAGGATCTCGCCGATCAGCGCCGTCGTCGTCGACTTCCCGTTCGATCCGGTCACCGCGATGATCGTGCTTCCCTGCGGAATGTGGCGGTAGGCCAGCTCGACCTCGGCGATCACCGGGATCGGCAGAAGACTGGCCTGCTGCAGCAGCGGAATCGTGCGCGGAACGCCGGGGCTGAGGACGATGGTGCCGACGCCTTCGAGCAGCGACGCGTCCTGCGCGCCGAATGCGCGCGCGACGTTTTCGTGCAGCGGATACGGCAGGTTCGGATTCGCATTCGAATCGGTGAGCAGGACTTCGCCGCCGCGGGCGGCGAGAAAATTCGCCGCGGCCACGCCGGACTTGCCCGCTCCTATGACCAGAGTCTTCATCGCAATTTCAGCGTCGACAGCGCCACCATGGCGAAGATGATGGCGATGATCCAGAAGCGGACCACGACTTTCGTTTCGCGCCAGCCCGACAACTCGAAGTGATGGTGCAGCGGCGACATTTTGAAAATCCGGCGCCCGGTCAATTTGAACGAGGCCACCTGCAGCACCACCGACATTCCTTCCATGACGAAGAGGCCGCCGACGAGGCCGAGCAGGATTTCCTGTTTGATCATCACCGCCAGACAGCCGATCGCGCCGCCGAGCGCCAGCGAGCCGACGTCGCCCATGAAAATCTCGGCGGGATGCGCGTTGAACCATAGGAATCCGAGCGACGCGCCGACCATCGCGCCGCAGAAGACGGCCAGCTCGCCCGCCTGCGGAACCCAGGCGATGCGCAGGTAATCGGCTACGCGGAAGTTGCCGGCGGCATACGTCAGGATGGTGTAGGTGACGGCGACAATGAGCGTCGATCCGATCGCGAGACCATCGAGACCATCCGTCAGGTTCACGCCGTTCGACGCGCCAACGAGCACGATGATGATGAACGGGATGTAGAGAAATCCGAGGTTGAGGTGCAGCGCCTTGAAGAAGGGGAAGGTGAGAACGGTGGAGTAGTTGTTGTGGATGGCCGGCAGGTACGCGATGGCCAGGCCCGCCGCCAGCGCGACGCCGATCTGCATCGAGAATTTTTCTCTCGCCGTCAAACCTTCGTTCTGCTTCTTGGTCAGCTTGCGGTAGTCGTCGACGAAGCCGATCGCGCCGTATGCAACCGTGACGAAGAGCACGATCCAGATGTACGGGTTGGAGATGTCGGCCCACAGAATCGTCGGAATGACGATGGCGACGTTGATGAGGATGCCGCCCATCGTCGGCGTACCGGCCTTCTGCTGATGCGACTTCGGTCCTTCCTCGCGGATGTACTGGCCCGCTTTGATGCGGCGCATCCGCTCGATCAGCCACGGTCCGAAGATGAACGAGATGACGAGCGCGGTGAGCGCCGCCCACGCCGACCGGAAGGTGATGTACCGGAAGACGTTGAAACCGGAAATCATGTTCCGGAGCGGATAGAGGAGGTAGTACAGCATCAGTGCGCGCCCTCCGCGGGTCCGTTGGTCAAGATGTTGACGATCCGATCGAGGCCGATGCCGCGGCTGGCCTTGATCAGCACGAGGTCTCCGGGGCGGATGAAGGTCTTGAGAAACTCACCGGCGCTCTGCGCGTCGTCGAAGTGATGCAGTTTGTCGTCGCCGAATCCCGCTTCGCGTGCGCCGTCGAGCAACGCCCGCGAACGCTTGCCGACGCCGACGACGGTGTCGACGCTCGCCGGAATGGCGCGGCCGGAGTCGCGGTGGTAGTCGAGCTCTTTGTCGCCGAGCTCCAGCATGTCTCCGATCACCGCGATCCTCCTCCCATTCACATCGGCCTCGGACATCAGCGTCAACGCGCGCCCGAGGGCGTAGGGGTTGGAGTTGTAGGTGTCGTCGTAGATCGTGGCGCCGCCGGCGTCGAGAATGATTCCGCGGTGATACGCCGGCTTCACGTTCGCAACGCCGCGCGCGATCCCGTCCCACGAAATGCCGATGGAGCGGGCGGTGGCGATGGCCGCGAGGAGATTCTCGAGATTGTGGCGGCCGGGCAGCGACAACTCGAACGAACGTCCCTGAACCTCGAACGAGGTGCCGAGAAGGCCGCGCTCGCGGATGTTGACGCCGCGGAACTCTGCCTCGTGCTCGATGCCGTACGTGACCTTGCGCCCCTCGAAGTTGCGGCTGATGTCCATCACGTACTTGTTGTCGACGTTGATGACGATCGTCCCGCCCGGCTTCACGTTCTCCAGCAACTCCCGCTTTGCCTCGGCGATCTTTTCGATCGTGCCGAAGAACTCGATGTGCACCGGTCCAATGTTCGTGTAGACGCCGACGTCGGGATGCGTGAGCCCCGCCAGCGTCGCGATCTCGCCCTTGTGATTCATCCCCATCTCGCTGACGACGACTTCGGCATCGTCGGGCGTGTTGTCGATGCAAAGCGGGCAGCCGATCAGGTTGTTGAAATTGCCCCACGACTTGAAGGTGCGCTTCTCGGAACCGACCAGCGTGGCGATCATCTCCTTCGTGGTGGTCTTGCCTGCGGAGCCGGTGATGCCGATGAGCGTGAAGGGATAGCGTTCGCGAATGGAGCGCGCAAGGTTCTGCAGTGCGACGGTCGTGTCGGCGACGCGCACGATCGCTTTGTTCGCGGGAACGTCGTCCGGAACTTCCGAGACCACGGCACCGCGCCCGGTGTTCAGAGCCTGCGCCACGAACTGATGGCCGTCAAGACGGTCGCCTTTGATGGCGAAGAAGGCGGAGTCGGGCATGACCTCGCGGCTGTCGATGACGACGGAGTCGGCGGTGACGTCGCCGCCCTGCACGATCTCGCCGCCGGTCATCTCGGCGATCTGGCGGAAGGTCAGATGCATGTCGACCTCCGCATGGTGATGTTCTCTTCCGGCTCCGCCGCGCTGACCCGATCGCGGCCCTTCCCCCGAAGCTGCCCGGCGATCGCCAACCATCCACCCGCACGGAAAGCAATCGACGGAGCCGGAACAGAACACGTATCCGAACGCTGATAATGATAAGTCAATTTGATTACTGATTTCAACATGATTTTTATGTTTTGTTTTCTTGTCTTGTTTTTAATTCGCGCTCGGCCTCTTCCCGGTCGTCGAAGTGGATGACCTGGTCGCCGATGACCTGATATGGCTCGTGCCCTTTGCCGGCGATGACCACCACATCCTCGTCCGACGCCTCGGCGATCGCGCGGCGGATCGCTTCGCGGCGATCGGCGATGCGTGCGTAGTTCGTCGCGCCGCGCATGCCGGCTTCGATGTCGTCGAGAATCGCTTCCGGCTTTTCGCCGCGCGGGTTGTCGCTGGTGAGGATGGTGTAGTCGGCCAGCCGCGCCGCGATCGCCCCCATCTTCGGACGCTTGTCTTTGTCGCGGTCGCCGCCGCAGCCGACGATGAGGACGACGCGCCGCCCCTTGGCCAGATCGCGCACGGCCTGCAGCAATTTCTCGAGCGCGTCCGGCTTATGCGCGTAGTCGACGATGACCGTCGGTCCGCCGTCCGACTCGACGTACTCGAACCGGCCGCGCACGGCAGCGAGATTGCGGATGCCGGCTTCGATCGTGGCGACGTCGATGCCCACCGCCTGCGCCGCGCCGATCGCACCGAGCCAGTTGTAGAGATTCGGCGCGCCGAGGAGGCGCGACTCGATGCGCACCTCGCCCGCGGGCGTGACGACGCGGCCGTTCAATCCTCGGACAGAAATCTCGAAGCCGGCGAGCGGATGAATGTCGGCATTTGCGCCGCGGCCGAACGAGACGACGCAGTCGCCGAGCTCGTTCGCCAGACGCCGTCCGTATTCGTCGTCAATGTTGACGATGGCCGTCTTGCGCGTCCGGTCGATCTGGTCGAAGAGAATGCGCTTGGCGGCGAAGTAGTCCTCGAAATCTTTGTGAAAGTCGAAGTGATCCTGCGACAGGTTCGTGAAGACCGCCGCCGCGAAGTGGATGCCGTACGTCCGCTTCAGCGCCAGCGCGTGCGACGACACTTCCATCACCGCATTGCGCACGCCGGCGTCGACCATCTTCGCGAACCACTGCTGCAGCACGACCGCATCGGGCGTGGTGCGGTCGGCCATTAGCCGCTCGTCGCCGGCGCGATATTCGATCGTGCCGATCAGTCCGACCGGCGCACCGGCCGCGTCGAAAATCGACTCGACCATCTTGGTCGTGGTGGTCTTCCCCGAGGTGCCGGTAACGCCAACGAGAGAAAGCTTGCCGGCTGGACGGCCGTAGAAATTCGCGGCGATGAGCGAAAGCGCGGCGCGGGCGTCGTCGACCTGCACGGACGCGGCGCTCGATTCGCCAACGATCGCGGACGCGCCCTTGCGGATCGCGGCGTCGATGAAGTTTGCGCCATCCGTTTTGAATCCGGGAATGGCCACAAAGAGCGCGCCGGGAACGACGAGCCGCGAATCGGCAGTGACGTTCGTGACCTCGGCATCGAGATCGACGCTTCGCGCGCGCACATGCACGTCCTTCAACAGTTGACGCAGTTTCATCGCGTCCCCTCCGCGAGGGTCAGCACGACCTGGTGATCGTTCGGCAGGGCTTCGCCCGGCAACGGTTGCTGTGTTTGGACCACGCCACTCCCCGAGGCGCGGACGCGGAAGCCGGACCTGGTGGCGAGCGCCACCGCCGCACGCGCGTCGAGGCCTCGCAGGTCAGGAACTTCCGATCCCGCGGTCTGCACGCCCTTCTGCGAAAACGTCGCCAGCATCGGCGTGCCGAGGTCGATCGTCCGCGCGGGAACGGACGGCGCGACGTTGAGATAGCGAAGCGTCGATTCGGCGATTTCTTTGAAAGCGGGCGCGGCCACGGTGCCGCCGTACTCGGCGGTTTTCGGCTCGTCGACGACGACGAGGATGGCCAGCCGCGGACGGTCGGCTGGAACGTAGCCGCCGAACGAGGCGATGACCTTGTCGCCGTAGCCGCCGCGGCCCGCTTTCTGTCCGGTCCCGGTCTTCCCGGCCACGATGTGCTCGGCGAGCGCGGCGTGCGCGCCGGTTCCGCGCGCCACCACGGCCTTGAGGATCTCGTTTAACACCGCCGCGGTTTTTTCGGAGATCACGCGCACCGGCGCGGCCTGCGGCGGAACGTAAATCGTGTTGCCTTTGACGTCGACGACTTTCTCGACGATGCGCGGCTGTACGCGCACGCCGCCGTTCGCAACCGCGGCAATGGCGGTGAGGACCTGCAGCGGCGTCGTGCCGATTTCCTGGCCGATCGACATCGATGCATTCGAAAGCTGCGACCACTGCTGCGTACGGCGCACGCGTCCCTGCGCCTCGCCGGGCAGCGCGATACCGGTGCGCTCGCCGAATCCGAAGCGGCGGATGTAGTTGTAGAAGCGGTCCTGCCCGAGCGCGAGGCCGACGCGGATCGCGCCGACGTTCGACGAGTGCACCATCACATCTTCGAAGGTGATGAGGCCGTAGCGGTTGTGGCCGTGCTCGTGAATCTGCGTGCTGCCGATCTGGATGTAGCCGTCGCCGCAGTCGATCACCTGCGACGGAGTGACCACGCCCTCTTCCAGTCCGGCCGAGGCGGTGACGATCTTGAAGGTCGATCCCGGCTCGTACTGATCCTGCACGGCGCGGTTGCGGCGATCGTCGGGCGTGAAATCGCGGATGTGGTTCGGATCGAACGACGGATTCGACGCCATCGCCAGAATGCGGCCGTCGCGCGGATCCATGACGATGGCCACGCCGTCCGCGGCGCGGTACTCATCGACCGCCTTGGCCAGCGCGCGCTCGGCGATGAACTGCACCACCGAGTCGATGGTCAGGACGACGCCGTTGCCGTCGATGGGCCGGTTCGCGCCCTCGCCGCCGACGAGGTACATGCCGCGGCGCGCGTCGCGCAGGAGCGTCACGCGCCCGGCGCGGCCGCGCACTTGCGAGTCGAACGAGTGCTCGATGCCGCCGAGTCCTTCGCCGTCGAGACCAACGTAGCCGACGACGTTCGCGGCCAGCATCGCCCGCGGATACGAGCGGCGATGTTCTTCCAGGAAGTAGATGCCGGGCAGCTTGAGCGCCTTCACGGCCGCGCTGGTTTCGAGTGGAAGCTGTCGCGCGATCCAGACGAAGCCGGCGTTCGTGGAGAGTTTCGTCGCAAGGTCGCGCGCGTCCATCTGCAGCGAGGCCACGCTGGCCAGCGCCTTCGCGGTCTGGATGCGATCGCCGATAGCCTGCGGGTCGGCGTAGATCGATTCGGCGGCCACGCTCTCGGCAAGGATCCGTCCGCGGCTGTCGGTGATCGAGCCGCGCACCGGCTGCAGCGCGAGCGTCCGCTCCTGCTGCCGTGCCGCTTTGACGACGTATTCGCCATGCCGCACGAGTTGGATCTGCACCAGGCGCGCGATGACGATCACCGCCCACGCGGCGAGGACGGCGAAGAGTTGCAGGAGGCGCTTTTGCGAGATCGGCATCAGCGGACTCCGGGTGTGGGGAGTTGGGTGTGGGGTGTGGGAGCCGGCTCACTCGATTTTTGCACCATCACCACTGCGCGAGGATCGGTGCGTTGAAATCCGAGGGTGACGGCGCGCTGCTCGACGGCGGCTAATGATGTCCGTCGATCGAGCTCGAGTTGCAGCGCTTTGTTTGCGTTCTCGATTTCCTGCTTCTGTTTCTGCAGGCCGGTCGCTTCGTGCCCGAGGCGGATGACTTCGAGGTTCTGCCATGTGAAGAAGAGCAGGAACGCGCCGATCGGGATGCCGAGCGCGAGGACCGCCCACAGCTCACGGGAGCGCCGGCGGTCGCGTTCGCGAACGATGTGGGTATTCTCGATGGGCTTCTTCTGCGCGTACATGCGGGGACGGCCTCGGGGACTGCACGGAGCCTGGGAACAAGGGTGAAGATCTGCCTACTAGTACGTCCCGAGAACCATCCACACCCACCCACGCTCCCCCGACCACCCCTCCCGAGCTCCCGCGGCGTACACACGCCCACCCTTCCCCAACCTTCACCCTTGTTTCCGGGCTCCGGTAACACGGCTCTCGGCTGTCGGCTGTCGGCTCTCGGGTTGAGAGCAGCCAGCGGCAAACGAAAGCTGATACGACAAAGAACTACGACTACCCGACAGCCGACGGCCGAGAGCCGACAGCCACCTTCTCCGCCACTCGCAACTTCGCACTTCGCGATCGCGGATTTCGTTGAACTTCTTCCTCCGAAGCAGTGACCGGACGGCTGGTCAGAATCTCGACGACTTCCTTCGCGCCGCAGCCGCACACCGGCAAATTCGGCGGACAGGTGCACTCCCCTTCCAATCGCCGCAGCGCCCGTTTGACGATGCGGTCTTCGAGCGAATGGAACGAGATGATTGCGATGCGCGCCCTCGGCTCGAGCACTTCCACCGCGTCGTCGACGAACTTGTCGAGCCCGACCAACTCCTCATTCGCCGCGATGCGAAGTGCTTGAAACGTGAGCGTTGCCGGATCGATCTGTCCCGGCTTCGACCACTTCACGCTCCTGACGATCTCCGCCAGCCTCGCCGTCGTCTCGATCGCTCCCTCGGCACGCGCGGTGACGATGGCCTTGGCGATCCGTCGCGCCATCGGCTCTTCGCCGTAATCGCGCAGGATCGTCGCGAGCTCGTGTTCGCCCAGCGAATTGACGAGGTCCGCGGCCGTCTTCGACTCCGGCCCCATGCGCATGTCGAGCGGCGCGTCGTAGCGGAACGAAAATCCGCGCGATGCGTCGTCGAGCTGCATGGAAGAGACGCCGAGGTCTGCGAGCAGGCCGCTAACCGATTCGATGTTCTGCTTCTTCAGGATGTCAATGAGCGTCTCGTGCCGCCCCTGTGCGAGCGTCACGCGATTTCCGAATCTCTCCAGCCTCGCTGCCGATGCGGCCAGCGCCTGCGGATCGCGATCGATGCCGAGGAGTCGTGCCGAGGGATAGCGGTCGAGTAAAGCCTCCGCGTGTCCACCCAATCCGATCGTGGCATCGACGAGCGTTCCGTCATCGCGCGCGGGACGGAGGTATTCGACGATTTCGCTTAAAAGAACCGACTGGTGCATGACCGCTCACACACCATGCAACTCCAACTCTTTCCAGTCATCGTTGGTCAGAGGCGTCTCCGCCATCCGCTGCTGGATCTTTTCGCCGTTCCAAACGATCAAATGGTCCGTGTTCCCGATGACCACCACATCCTCGGCAATCCCGGCGACCGTGCGCAGGATGGCCGGGATGAGCACCCGTCCCTGCGTATCGATCGTTCCGATCTGGCCGAAGTAGTTGACCTTCTCCTCCAGCTTGGCCTTGGCCATGGAGGTGGAGGGGACCTTCGCAAGCCGCCCCTGAAAGTCCATCCAGACCGGCATCGGGTAGATCAGAGCCCGCTCGCCGTCCTTGGAGGTGATGAAGCAATCGGAGCCGAACTTCTCTTCAATGACCTTGCGGAAGTTGGCCGGGATCTTCAGACGACCCTTGTCGTCGACCTTGGCCGGGGCATGCCCCATGAGGACTGGTTCGACCATTTCCGCAGAACTTTCGTGATTCGAAGGCTGTTTCTACCACTGGTAGCCACCTTTGTCCACAAAAATCCACTCGCCGGAGAGTTTCTATCCGCAGATGCCGCAGATGAGGCGCAGATCGATATGGCTATGATGTCGCCCGCATGTCCGAAGAGTCACAGCAACCTGAGGTTTCCGAGTCTGAACTGATCCGCGTGCGGCGCGAGAAGCTCGATCGCATCGCGGCGCTGGGATTTGATGCGTTTCCGACGAAGGCGGACGTCGATACGACGATCGCTGAGGTCGTCGCGAAGTACGAGCCGAAATCCGCGGAGGAACTGGAAGCGGCGAAAGCGGTCGTGAAGATCGCCGGGCGCGTCATGGGGATCCGCGCCTTCGGGAAGGCGGCGTTTCTCGTGCTGTCGGAGAAAACTGCTCGGATTCAGGTGTACTGCCGCATGGACTCGCTCCCCGAGCGGGAGTGGTCGCTTTATCAAAACCTCGACGCCGGCGACTGGGTGGAAGTAGCGGGCACGGTTTTCCGCACCAAGACCAACGAGCTTTCCGTCAAGGCTTCGCACCTCGGGTTTCTGGTCAAGGCGCTGCGGCCGCTGCCGAGCAAGTGGCATGGGCTGACGGACGTCGAACAGCGCTACCGGCAGCGCTACGTCGATCTCATCGTCAACGACAGCGTGAAGGCGACGTTCGAAACGCGCGCGAAGATCGTCCGCTACATCCGCAACTACTTCGACGGACACGGCTTCATCGAAGTCGAGACACCGATGATGCAGCCGATCGCCAGTGGCGCCGCGGCGCGGCCGTTCCGCACCCATCACAACGCGCTCGATCTCGACCTCTTCATGCGCATCGCGCCGGAGCTTTACCTCAAGCGGCTCATCGTCGGCGGCCTGTCGCGCGTCTACGAGATCAACCGCAATTTCCGCAACGAGGGGATTTCCACGCAGCACAATCCCGAGTTCACGATGCTCGAGTTTTACGAGGCGTACGCCGACTACAACGACCTCATCGAGCGCACCGAGGAGCTGTTCAGCGGCTTGGCGCACGAGGTTCTGGGGACGGACGTGGTGCGGTTCCGCGGCAACGAGATCAGCTTCGCGCGGCCGTTCAAGCGCTTCACGATGAAGCAGGCCATCGCGGAGTTCGGCGGGATCGACATCCGCGAGCTCGACGACCGCGGCAAACTGGAGAGCCTGGTCATCGCGCGCTCGAAGAATTTCCATCCGAAGGCGGACGGAACGCATGGTCCATCCGACACGCCGCAGCAGAAGCTCGCCACGATGAACACCGGCAAGCTGATCGCAGAGCTGTTCGAGGCCGTCGCCGAACATCAGTTGATCAATCCGACGTTCATCACCGATTTCCCCACCGAGGTTTCGCCGCTGTCGAAGCAGCGCCGGGACGATCCCGATTACGTGGAACGCTTCGAGCTGTACGTCGGCGGGATGGAAGTGGCCAACGCCTTCTCCGAGCTCAACGACGCCGACGAGCAGGATCGCCGTTTCCGCCAGCAACTCGGCGAGCGCGAACGCGGCGACGACGAAGCGATGCAGATGGACGAGGACTACGTCCGCGCTCTCGAATACGGCATGCCGCCGACCGCCGGCGAAGGCATCGGCATCGACCGGCTGACGATGATCCTCACCGACTCGCCGTCGATTCGAGACGTGATTTTGTTTCCGCTGATGCGTCCAATTCGGGAGTAGGGAGTCGGGAGTGGGGAGTCGGAGACAAGCATTTCATTTCCGACACCCGACACCCGACACCCGACACCCTCTTCCATGATCGAAACCCGCATCGCCCGCCGCTATCTCTGGTCCGCCCGCAAGCGGCGGCATACGGCGTTTCTTTCGTCGATTTCGATGCTCGGTCTCGCGGTCGGCGTGGCCACGCTTCTGATCTCGCTCGCGTTGATGGCCGGATTGCAAGGACAGATCAAGCGGCGGCTGATCGCATCGAGTCCGCAACTGTTGATCGAGCCCGCGGGGTCGCCGACCATCGTCGATGCCGACGCGATCGTCGCTGAGAGCAAGCGGCTGGGCATGAATCCGATTCCGCTCGTCACCGGCATCGGCTGGGGCGCGAATGACAAGGTGCGGCGCGGGCGTCCGATGCGGCTGCGTTCCGCCGCCGGGCAAATGCGATCCGACAGCGACATCCTCGTCACGCGCGATTTCGCAGCGGCGCTTTCGCTCAACGTCGGCGACACCGTCACGGTCGTCGCGCCGCGCACGCGCCTCACGCCGTTCGGTCCGATGCCGGTCTGGCGCAAGTACCGGATCGACAGCATGTCGCCCGCGAGCAACGACGAGCAGCCGGTGGACGCGTACCTCAACCTGCGCGAAACCGAGAGCCTGTTCGGCACCGGCGGCAAGCCGACTTCGATCGAAATGTACGGCTCCGAAGATCGCGCCGAGGAGATTCAGGCGCAGCTGGCGAAACAGTTTCCGGGCGTGCAGGTCAAGACGTGGAAGGAGATCAATCGGCCGCTGTTCCTCGCGCTTCGGCTCGAAAAAATCGTGATGTTCGTGACGATCTCGCTGATCATCTTCGTGGCGGCGCTGAATCTGATCTCCTCGCTCTCCATGCTCATCCTCGAAAAACGTCCCTCGGTCGGCGTCCTGCGCACGCTCGGCGCAACGGAGCGAACGATCCTGGTGATCTTTCTGGAAGTCGGCCTGCTCATCGGCCTCTCCGGCACCATCCTCGGCAACGTTTTCGGACTGACCATCTCGTGGGCGGTCAACCATTACCACCTCGTGCCGCTGCCGGTCGGCATCTACCCGCTCGCCTACCTGCCGCTGACGATCGATCCAAGCGACGTCCTCGGCGTGAACGTCGTGGCCATCATCCTGTCGGTGATCGCAACGTGGTATCCGGCCCGGATGGCTTCGCAGCTCGACCCGATCGCCGCAATCCGCGAGGAAGCATGAAACGGATCTTTCTCGCCGCAGCCGTTTTCGCGTTCGCCGCTTCGTGCGGGACGATCGTGCATCACGATCTGACGCTGACGTTCGACGACAGCGGCGAACGCGTCACGGTCGCTGCGGCGACGTCGATTCCGACGACGAAGGATTCGAAGGACCGTGCACGCGACGACCATCTTCGCGAAGACATCCTGGCCGGCCGCGACGAATGGAGCCTGCGCTTTGCGAACGCGAATCCGGAGTCGTACCGCGTCGTGCTCGACCGCGCGCGCGGCGAACTGATTCGCGCCGAGCGGAGCGCACGCATCGATGCCGTCGATCTGCAGCAGATCTTCTTCGACGTCTCGGTCTCCGCGGTCGTGACGCGCGGCGACGGCTGGGCGGAGCTGGCGATTTATCCCGGCACGTCGACGCGCGCGACGCGTCCGCAGCGCGACGATGCGGAGAAAAAGCTGCGCGCCTACTCCGAGCGCGCCATCCGCTACTTCGCTGCCATCCGCACGATGTACGACTACATGAACGAGAATCCGCCGCGCGCGAAAGAGATTTTCGCGGCGCTGTTCCGCGATGAAGACGACGCGCAGCCGTTGCTGATCAGCGCCGACGAGCATGACCTCGTCACCAACGTGCGCCACGCGCTGAACGAGCTGACGGAAGACGACAACACCGAGCAGCTCGAAGCGGAAGCGGATCTCGTCTACAACCCGCTTCCCGCCCGCATCGTCGTCCGCGTCCCCGGCGAGCCGCTCGTCGTGGAAGGTTTCGCGATCGGCAAGGACCACGAGCTCATCGCCGAGCCGCCGTCGCTACTCGAAGCGATCGCATCACTCGAAGGACGCTGGGTAACGCCCGATCCTCTCGCCTTCGCCACGCGCCCCGACGCCGGCAACGATCCCGCCAGCGAAGCCGCCCTCATCGCCGCCATGCCACGCCGAACGTCCGCCGTCGTCGGCGCCATCGAAGTCAGCGACGCCATCGTACAAAAGCTGCGTCCCGCGCCGCGGTACCGCGTTCGGTGGATCGTGAAGAGAGTGTCATCCTGAGGCTGCCGTAGGCGCGGAGCCGAAGGCGGAGACGCCGGGGGATCTCAAGCTTCCCAAGCTGCGTTGAATCCGAGTGGTTTTCAGCACGAGTTGCGCATCTTGAGATCCTTCGCCGTCCTGCGCCGCTTCCGCGCTTCGCGCTCCACGGCTCCGGCGGCTCAGGATGACAGCGTTCACACCTCGCGCATCATTACCACCGCTGCTTCTCCGTCCGGGTAGTAGCCGTTGCGGACGTACTCCGGCTCGAAGCCGAGGAACGCGTAGAACTGCTGGGCCTCGTCGTTGGAGCTGCGCACTTCCAGCCAGATCGACGTCACCGCGCGTTCGGCGGCGAATGAGAGACAACGTTGCATCATCGCCAGCGCAATGCCTTGCCGGCGCAGGCTGGCGTCGACGGCGATCTTGTTGATGTGCATCTCGTCGGCGAACCACATCGCGAACAGATAGCCAGCCACCGCGCCGTCAACGCGCGCGACGAGGTTGTAGCGGCTGTCATTCGTGATCTCGCTTTCGAAAAACTCGCGCCGCCACGGCGAGGGGAAACAGCGCACTTCGAGTGAATGCACGTCGCGGAGGTCCGCCGAAACGGCCCGCTCGATGGTCAACCCGTCGATCATTTCTGCTGGAGTTTGACCTCGGCTTCCGCGAGGCGGACGTAGATCGGCGTGATGTCGCGATACCGCTCGCCGTCGCCGCGAAGTTCGATCTCGCGCGCGCGGTGGGCGCAGGCGAGAGCGACATTGTCGCGCTGCATGAAATGGGCGACGCGGATGACGTGATCGAGCGCATCGGCCTCGTCTCGCTTCGCCAGATGCGGCGCGACGACTTCGCAAGCGTCGTCGAATCCCGAAATGTAAAACTCGCCGCGGCCGGCATCGTCGACAATCGCCGCGCGTCCATTCGACGGCGCGATCGCTTCATGCGTCGACATCGCGCAAACGGGTTTGCCCAGGGCGAGCGCGAGGCCTTGCATCGTGGCCAGACCGATGCGGACGCCGGTGAAAGAGCCAGGTCCGCGCGTAACTGCGAAGAGATCGATCGACGTTCGCTCGATCGCTGCCTCCGTCAATAGCCAGTCGATCGCCGGCAGCAGTTTTTCGTTCCGCGACGATCGCCCTTCCAACGCAACCGCGCCGAGGAGTGCGTCGTCGAGAACCAACGCGACGGAAAGGATGGGCAGCGAAGTATCAGCGGCGAGGATGAGCATCCGGGATCACGACGCGGCAGCGGCCGGCATGCCGATGTCGACCAGCTCCATGCCGATCTCTTTCGCCACTTCGCGCGAACGCTCGTCGCGATAAAACTCGCCGAAGTAAATGCGGCGGATGCCGGCGTTCGCAATCAGCTTGAAGCAGTTCCAGCACGGAGACGCGGTGGTGTAAAGCTCGCCGCCGTCGATCGCGATCCCATTCTTTGCCGCCTGCAGAATGGCATTGGCCTCGGCATGCACAGTCGTGACGCAGTGACCGTCCTCCATCACGCAACCGGCATCCTCGCAATGCGGCAGCCCGCGCAACGAACCGTTGTAGCCGGTCGAAAGGACGGTGCGATCGCGCACGATCACCGCTCCGACGTGTTTGCGCATGCAGGTCGAACGCGTGGCCGCCTGCTGCGCGATTCCCATGAAGTATTCGTTCCAGCCGGCACGCATCGCGCGATTGTAAAGCAGGGCGGTGAGGCAGGGACGAGGGAGATGAAGCAGAGAGGATCGACAGCGAGTACTTCCCCTCGTCCCTGCCTCATCTCCCTCGTTCCTCATCCCTGCTTCACCCGCGCATGAAACCTGCACCAATGCGAAGCGTGTCCTCCAGGGCGAAGGTGTTGATCGTCGAAGACAACTCTGACGTCCGGAGGTTGTACGCGATCGGTTTGAATCAACGCGGCTACGAGGTCAAACTGGCCGCGAATGGCGCCGAGGCGGTCGAGAGGATCTCGTCGGAGAAGCCGGACATCGTACTGCTCGACTGGCTCATGCCGTTGATGGACGGCGGCGAAGTCCTCAGCAAACTCAGCGAAAACGGCAGTCGCAATGTCCCAGTGATCGTCATCAGCGGTCAGCCCGCACCCGACGAGCTCGATCCGCGCATCCGCTGCTGGATGACGAAGCCGGTATCGATCGACGATCTGGTAACCGAGATTCAGCGATGCAGTGAACTCAACTGACTCACCAAAACAGCTCACTCCGTCAATCAGCTACAATCCCACGCATCCATGGCCAAACTCTTTTTCGTCGGGCTCGACGGTACGGAGAAGAGCTACCGCTTGCAGACGCACCGGCCGTTCACGGTCGGACGCGATCCCGGCAACGACATCATCCTGCGCGACCCGAAAGTTTCGCGGCATCACGCCGAGATCGTCTTCGAGCGCGGCTTCTTCGTCGTGCACGACCTGACCAGCGCCAACGGCACGTACATCAACGGCAAGCGCATCCGCGTGGCGCCGCTGACGCACTCGGCCAAAGTGCGCATGGGCAACACGTACGGACGATTTTCCGAGGAGCTGCCGACGGAAAACGATGCGGCGGCGGAACCGTTCGAGCAGCCGCTGCCAGTCCCCGCCCCGCCCGAGGCGGACGTGTTCGCGCAGATGGAAGCGATGCCGACGTCGACCATCGAGCGATTCAATCTCTCCACGCAGCCGCACGAACAGATGTCGCCCGCCGAGCTAAAAAAAAAAGCGGAGTAGCGGATGACGCCGGCGGCACGGTGGCGGTCCTCGATCCGCCCACCGAGCCGATGCCGGATTTGCCGCCGTTGCCAGCGTCGGCACCGGCGCCACCGCCTCCTGCCCCGCCGAAGCTGACCGGCGCGCTCGACCGCTCGCGCTTCCAGTTCATGACCGGCATCGCGGCCGGCGAAACGGCGTACATCCGCGGCGACGACGGCAACGCGCTGCTGTCGTATCGCAGCTTCGCCAGCATCGTCGGCGTCATCGCGGCGTTGATGTCGTCGGTGGTACTCGTGGCCGGAGCGGCCGGCGTAATTTTTCTGCTGCTCGAAGGGCGTCCGCTGCCAGCCATCGCCGCGCTGGTGCTGAGCGCCGCGTTCTCGGCCATGATCATCATCCTCATTCCGGCCACGCACGTGACGATCTTCGAAGGCGCAACACCGGCGATTACGATCGCGCAGCAGTCGAGCGTGAACTTTCCGACCGTGACCTACGCCGTCGGAACCGGCGACGGCAAGCCGGTAGCGCGCATCGCGACATCGTTCTTCACCCGCTTCGGCCGCAATCGCTGGGAGCTCCTCGACGCGAACGATTTTCTCGCTCGCGGCGAGGCCATCGAAGAGTCCCTCGGCCGTGCTCTCGTCCGCAAACTCTTCGGCAAGTTCGCGCCGTTGTATCAGTCGAACATCCGCATCACCTGGAACGGCGAGGAAGCGGGATGGATCATCCGCCGCCCGGGCGCGGATCGGCACGCGGATGTGCTGGAGTTGAATCCGGAAACGACGCTCGATCGCCGCGCAGCGGTTGCGTTGGCGGTTTTGGTCCTCGGCTCAGAGCCATAACTCACCGTAGCGCTGGCGGCCCGCCGGCTGGACCGCCGCCGGCTCGGCGGCGCGTACCGAAAAACGCCAGCGAGCCGCTGGCGGTCCAGCCGCCGAGCCGGCGGCGCTACGGCGCGGTCTTCATCGGAACGATTTCGATTCCCGTGTAGTAGTGCGTGAGGATCTGTTGCGCGGTCCAGCCGGCGGTGGCCATGCCGTACGCGCCGACCTGGCAGAAACCGATGCCGTGTCCCCAACCCTTGCCGTAGAACGTGTAGCGGTCCATGCCGTCGGCGTCCTGCGTTTTCTCGTAGACGAAGAGATTGTCGGGCACGTTGAGCGACCAGCGAATCGGAAGTCCGCGCAGGATGAAGGTGCGGCCGTTTTCGGCGGTCACTTCCATTTCGGCGATGCGCTGCGAGGCATCGACCGTGAGCGGACGAATCCCCTGCAATTGATGGATCGGATTGCGTTTGTTGATCGACGTCACCAGCTCGTCCGCGCGGAAACTGCGCGTCCAGCTGGCGAAGTTGGAGCTGCGGTCGAACGAAGCGCCGTCGAGGTAGGCGTTGATCACCAGCGCCACGGGAGTCTTGCTGACGTCCGAGGTGATCGTGGCGCGGTCGCCGATGGTGACCGGAGCGCTGCCGTACTCCTGATAGCGATCGCCGATCCTGCGGAAGACCGGCAGGTTGGTCGGCAGCGTGAAGCGCGTCGGCTTGCCGTCGATCTTCAGCGTGACATCGCGTCCGGCCACAGTGAGGATCTTGCCGGTGGCGTCGCTGATCACGTTGTGTTTGCGAATCCAAGATCCGAGGAGTCCGTAAAGCTCCTCGCGCGGCATCGCCGCGTTCATGTCGATGCGATCGATTCCTTCGGCGGGCAGGAACGCGAACTTGATCAGGAACGCCGCGGCGCGATACGGCACCGAATCCTTCGCAGCCGTTTGCGGAAAGTAGTACTTGCGATCCTCGGGCATCGTGACGACGGTCGAGTAGCGGTCGAATCCAAGCACCGAGGCGAGATAGGTCAGAACGTCGCCGCGGCGCGACGACGCCGGCGATGCGGTGGCGAACGGCGTGAAGCGCAGCTTCTGCATCGCAGCGGTCACCGCTGTTTCGACCTCGCGCGCGCTCCAGGACGTGCCGCTGTCGGGCAGGCCGGCGATGGCGGAGAAGAGGCGCGCGTTTACCTGCGGTTCGGTGAGCAACGCACTGTCAGCACGGCCGGCGATGGTCAGCACTTCATCGTCCACGCAGCGGACGCGTTTCAGATACGGCTCGTTGCGACCCGGAAACATCGTGCCGACGTCGGACGTCTCGCCGCCGCACGTGGCGGTGTAAAGCGCGTCGATCGGCTGGCCGTTGTATGTGGCCACGAGTCCGGCCGTCTCGCGCACGGCGCGGTCGGTGAGCGGATCCTCACCGGAGAATCCGTTGTAGGCCTGACACGCGGGGCCGGCGCAAATGTCGTAGCCCTCGCGCTTGAACTGGCCGAGGTTGCGGACGGCGTAGGTGCGCGCGGCGATGGCCTGCGCTTTCAGCGCTTCGACTTCGTCATAAATCTTCGGACCCATCTCCGCGGGGACGACACCGCGCAGGTAGTCCTCCATGTTCAGTTCGTTGATGACGTTGTAGGTTCCGCGCGGATTGATGAAGACGCGTGCCGCGGTGCGGTATGGCTTGTCCGCAATCGTCAGCGTGTCGGCATTGACGGGGATGATGAGTATCGACTCGCCATCGAGCGTGGACCGCTCTCCTTCGTCATCGACGAGTTGGTGCTTTTTCTCGAACGGCTGGTCCGTCGGCCGTTTCACAATCAACAGATTCGTGCCGTAGCCGCTCTGCGTGAGCTGATCGCGCAATGGCTGCGCCGCGTTCGAGGTTGCAAAGTCGCCGGCGATGACTCGGTACGCGGTGCCCGCGGTGTCGGGCAGGACGTCGACGCGCTGCTGCGAATCCGTGCGAAGTTTTTCGGCGAGCGTATTGGCACTCGCGAGATCGGAAACCGTGCTGACCTGCACCGCGTAGTGCAACGCGGCGTCGCTGACGGGCGCGGTCAGCGTGAAGCCGCGGCGAATCGTGGCGGATGTCGTGTCGGTTATGACGTAGTAGCCGCCGGCGAGCCGCGGAAAGGTGACGGTCGTCTGATCATTCACCAACCCGACGCGGATGCGCGGCTCGGCGATCGTCTTCGCGACGGAAGCAATAGTCGTCAGCGCATTCGCCGAATGGACTGGCGCCGGAGGCGGCGCGACGGTCGTCGTCACGGCAGGTTGCGGCGTCGGTGCGGACGCGCAAGCGACGAAAAACAAAAGCGAAAGGCCAACAGCGATACGTTTCATCGAGCGACATCCTTGCAAGAAGAGAGACAGCGGGAGTGATCCACCGGACATTTACTGTTCTCCGAGGTACACTTTTCCACCATGAAGCCGAAACTGAGAACGATCATGACCACCAACCGTCACACGAGCGTGCCGCGCAAGGCAATGCGAGCGGCCGCGAAAGCAGTTACTGCCGCTCGCGACCCCGAAACTGACCGCATCGTGCGCGGACTGGCGAGCCCGAAGGAAGAACTCCCGGAAACCGCTCGTAAGTGACGATGCCTGAGGCGGACTACGGCCGAAGGGTCTTCGTAAACTGTCCCTTTGACAAAGAGTACCGACACCTTTTCGAAGCGATTGTATTCGCCGTTCACGACTGTGGCTACGTTGCGCGATGTGCGCTCGAAGTCGATGACGGCAGCGAGGTCCGAATCGAGAAGGTGGCGAGAATCATCGGGGATTGCAAGTTTGGACTTCACGACATTTCTAGAACCGATCCCGACGTCGCGACCGGGTTACCCCGCTTCAACATGCCCTTCGAGTTAGGCGTCTTTCTGGGTGCGAAACGCTTCGGCCGCACCGAGCAAAAACAGAAGTCATGTCTCATTCTGGACGTTGAGCCATACCGGTATCAGAAGTTTCTCTCCGACATCGCAGGTCAGGACATCGCTGCGCACGGCGGCAAGGTCGAGAGCGCAATTTCGCGTGTCCGGGATTGGCTCAGCAACGCAATAGCAACATCGATTCGGCTCCCTGGTGGCGAGGCAATCGCCGCACGGTACAGGATTTTTCGTCGGGAGCTTCCCGTAATGTGCGAGAGCTACAGTTTGCGCATGGACGAATTGACGTTCAATGACTATGTCGCTCAATTGGAAGACTGGCTGACCCAGAACCCCCGCGTGGCTGTCTAACGCCTCTCCCGCCTCACCTCTTAAAAAACATCGCCACTCCCATCGCCAGCCCGATGACCACCACCGCCCTTCGCACGAACGTGCGGCCGAGGCGGTGGGCGATGCGGGCGCCGAGGTAGCCGCCGACGATGGCGGCGGCGGCCATGATGGCGCCGTCGCGCCAGAGCACGGCGCCTCCGAAAGCGAAGTAGAGCGCGGCGATCCCGTTGATGCAGATCGCCAGCAGGTTCTTGAGGCCGTTCATCTCGTGCAGGTCGGTGAGGCCGATCAGGCCGAGCGCGGCCAGCATCAGGATGCCGATGCCGCCGCCGAAATAGCCGCCGTAGACGCCGACCAGGAACTGAAAGATGAAGACGAAGACGACCCAGCCCGCGCTTGGATTTTCGTGCGCGCGCGCGACGGTGCCGAGGCGGCGCGTGATTACCTCCTGAGCCGCGAGCAGGAGCGTCGCGCCGAGGATCAGAAAGGGGACGAGGCGGGTGAACGTCTTCGTCGACGTGTGCATCAGCAGCATCGCGCCGGCGCCGCCGCCGGCGAGAGCGGGAATCGTCAGCAGCAACAGCCAGCGGCGGATCTTGGCCAGCTCGCGGCGAAAGCCGACCATGGCCGCGAAGGAGCCGGGCCAGAGCGCGAAACTGTTCGTGGCGTTGGCCATCACCGGGTTTACGCCGATCCAGACCAGCGCGGGAAAGGAGATCAGCGTGCCTCCGCCGGCGATCGAATTGATCGCACCGGCGGCGAGTGCGGCCAGCGCGATCACTGAATCGTGGAGAAGCGGTTCGGTCAGGAGATTTCGTCCTTCAGCACGTCGCGAAGCGTTTCGGCGATCCGCGTGATCAGCGCCTGGTCGGGTCCCTCGACCATGACGCGCACCTTGTTCTCCGTGCCGGAGTAGCGGACCAGTATCCGTCCCTTCCCGTCGAGTTGCGACTGCGCTTCCGCGAGCGCAGCCTGGTACTTCGGCAGCGATTCCAGCGGCGGCTTCGATGCCACCTGTTGATTGAGCAAAAGCTGCGGCATCGGCGTGAAGGTCCGCAGTTGCGAGAACGGCGTGCCGCCCTGCGCCAGCAGTTCGCCGAAGACGAGCGCGGTGTGGATGCCGTCGCCGGTGGTGTGCACGGTCAGGTCGATGATGTGACCGGACTGTTCGCCGCCGATGCTGGCGCCGCGTTCGAGCATCATCTCCAGCACGTACTTGTCGCCGACGTTGGCGCGGCCCAGCTCGATGCCATCGTCGCGCAACTGCTGCTCGAAACCGAAATTCGACATGACGGTCGTGACGACGCAGCCGCCTTTCAATGCGCCGTTGCGTTTCAGACGCTGCGCCCAGAGGTAGATGATCTCGTCGCCGTCGCGGATTTTCCCCGCGTCGTCGGCGAAGATGGCGCGGTCGGCGTCGCCGTCGAATGCCACTCCGAAATCCGCCTTCTCTTCGACCACGACCTTCGCCAATCCCTCGGGATGCATCGCACCGCATCCGTCATTGATATTGCGTCCGTCCGGCCGGTCATTGATCACGACGACCTCGGCGCCCGCACGCCGAAAAACCTCCGGCGCGATGCGAAACGCGGCGCCGTTACCGGTGTCTAGGACGACTTTGCGTCCGCGCAGCGCGTCGGGCGCGACGCCGTCGTCGAGGAAGCGTTCGTAGCGCTCGATCAGTTCCGCGTTGTCGTCGGTGGCGATCGCCGGAATCGTGACGCTCTCCCGGCGAATCGCGCGCAGCTCGTCTTCGATCTGCTCTTCGACCGCGTCGGGAATCTTCATCCCGTCATGTCCGAAAATTTTCACGCCGTTGTCTTCGAACGGATTGTGCGACGCGGAAATCGAGATGCCGGCCGCGGCGTCCGAGGTGCGGCAGAGATAGGCGACGGCGGGCGTGGGAACGATGCCGATGAAAACGGCCTGACCGCCGCCATGCTCGATGCCGGCGGTGAGCGCGCGCGCGATTTTGGGGCCGGATTCGCGAGTGTCCATGCCGATCAGAATCGAGGGACGAGGGACGAGGGACGAGGCAGGAAGCACCGCGTCCGATTTTCCCTCGTCCCTCGTCCCTCGTCCCTGCTTCAACCGGTGCGCCAGCGCCTCGCCGAGCGCGAACATCGTTGGGCCATCGAACGGATACTGGTGCGCTTTGCCGCGGATGCCGTCGGTGCCGAAAAGCGTCCTCATTGGTCCCCTTTGGATCTTGGTTTTTTTGCCGGCGGCGACGTTTCCGTCTCCGTTGCCGTCTCGGTCGTGCTGGTGACCGGCGCGACCGGGCCGATCTCCGGATTTACCGGCACCGTTGCCTGCGTCGTCGGCGGCTCGATGATGCGGATGAGCGAAGAGTCGGAGACGACCGTCACGTTCTGCAGGAACGTCTCGGTGCGGCCGGTCATGATAATCCGTTCAGTCGCCACTTCCGTGACGTTTCGGATCTGCGAGGCCGGGCCGGAGATGAGGGCGTGATCGGGGATGAGCGTCGGATCGCCGGCGTTGTAGCCAGGCGGCGGCTCGCCGATCAGGAACGGCCGGATGGGGACGACTTTCTGCCGCAGCGCCTCGACGTGGAAGCGCAGTTTGGTCGGCTCCATCGCCACCACGTCGATCTGCGGCGGCACGCTCATGGCCTGCGGACTGAGCGTGATCACCGCGTCGCCCGGCGTGACCCAACTCACGTCCAGCGTGACCTCGAGGTTTTGCGACGACAGCGAACGGAGATCGGAGACGCGGCCGCGCAAGCGGACGCTGACGGTGTCGGGCAGCGGCGTGGTGATGGTGAGGTCGCGCGGCATGCGCACGATCGATACCGGCGCCGCGAACGCGCGCTCCGACACCGGCTCGCGCCGCGGCGCGGAGACGGCGAACCACACCACGAACGCCAGGAAGAGCGAGAGGAGTTTGAGCGGGAGATTGGCGGTCATTTGCGAATCGCCCTCAGCCTCTCGTTCATCAACTGCATGAGTTGATCGCGGTCGAGATGTTCGTGCAGCGCCCCTTCCGTGGCGGCGGCGATGGAACCGTTCTCCTCCGAAATGATCAGGATCAGCGCGTCGCTATCCTCGGACAAACCAATGGCCGCGCGATGCCGCGTTCCGTGCGCGAGCTTCGGATCGGCGGACGTCGTCAACGGCAAAAACGCGCCCGCCGCGACGATGCGGTTGCCGCGGATGATGGCCGCGCCGTCGTGGAGCGGACCGCCGGGCACAAAGATGCTGATCAGCAACTCCGCCGACACGACCGCATCGACGCTCTTCGCCGCCTCGGCATACATGCGCAGGCTCTGCGAGCGCTCGATGGCGATCAGAGCGCCGATGCGCTGTGCCGAAAGGACCATGGCCGCTTTGACGATTTCGTCGAACGGCACCGGCGTCGCGGCACCCGCCACGAGCGACAGCAATGGATTCGAAGCCATCCTGGCCAGCGCGCGGCGGATCTCGGCCTGAAAGAGAACGATCACCGCGAACGGGAGGTAAAACAGAATCTGCCGCGAGATGGCCTCGAGCGCGGGAAGGTCGAAGGCGCGCGCGACGAAGAAGGAGCTGCCGAGGACGACCAGCCCGATCGAGACCTGCATCGCGCGCGTGCCACGGATCAGCGCCAGGATGTTGTAGATGACGAAGGCGACGATGAGGACGTCGAGTGCGTCGCGCCACGTGAATTGAAGCGAGAGGATGCGGTCGTACCAACTCATGGTTGCCGCCGTCCTTCGATGGCCATCCACACTTTCAGAAAATCGACCGTTGCGCGCACGTCATGCACTCGTACGACCGACGCGCCCGCGCGTTGCGCAGCAGCGACGGCGGCGAGCGATCCGAGAGCGCGGTCGGGTCCGGAAGCGCGTCCGGTGATGTGGCCGATGAACGCCTTGCGCGACGCGCCGATCACGAGCGGACCGAGCGCCGTCAGCTCGTTCGCGCGCGCGAGCAGTTCGAGGTTCTGGTCGAATGTTTTGGCGAATCCGATGCCGGGATCGATGAGAATCTTCCCGCGATCGACGCCGGCGGCGACGGCATCGTCGATCATCGCCGACAACTCGCGGGCGACGTCCTTCACCACGTCGTCGTAATCGGTGAACTGCTGCATCGTGGCCGGTTCGCCGCGCATGTGCATCAGGATCACCGGCACGCCTCTCTTCGCCACGACGGCTGGCATCCCCGCCGAGTAGCGCAGCGCGCTCACGTCATTGACGATGTTCGCGCCGGCGGCGATCGCTTCCTCCGCCACCGCCGCTTTGCGCGTGTCGATGGAGATAGCGATGCTGCTGCGCCGGCGGATCTGCTCGATCACCGGCACGACGCGATCGATCTCGACCTGCGCCGCTAACGGCTCCGCGCCGGGCCGCGTCGACTCGCCGCCGACGTCGATGATCGCCGCGCCATCCTCTTCCATCTGCAGCGCTGCGTGGACTGCTTTCGATTGGTCGAAGTGAACGCCGCCGTCGGAGAAGGAGTCGGGCGTGACGTTGAGGATGCCCATGACAGCGGGCGTTTTTAACTGCTCAATGTTGAATGTTGAATGTTGAATGTTGAATGTTGAATGGACCACGGGACCCTGGCCTTTCATTCAACATTCAACATTGAACATTCAACATTCAACATTTGGGTCTCTTTCGGCCGAGGTGCTACGAGTCCCTTTCGCGCCGGATTCGCGCTCCCAGCGGATTCAGCCGCTCTTCGATCCGCTCGTATCCGCGATCGATCTGGTGAATGTTGTGGATCACGCTCTCGCCTTTCGCGCAGAGCGCGGCCAGCAGCAGCGCCATGCCGGCGCGGATGTCGGGGCTGGAGATCTCCGCACCCGTGAGCCGGTTGCCGCCGACGATGATGGCGCGGTGCGGGTCGCAGAGGATGATGCGCGCGCCCATCTGGATCAGTTTGTCCGTGAAGAAGAGCCGCGACTCGAACATTTTCTCGAAGATCATCACAGTCCCCTCGGCTTGCGTGGCGATGACGATCATGATCGACAGCAGGTCGGCCGGGAACAGCGGCCAGGGACCGTCGTCGATCTTCGGCACCGCCGCGCCGATGTCGTAGCGGACGCGCAGCGCCTGATCCTTCGGGACGCGGATGTCCTTCCCTTCCACCTGAATGTCGATGCCGACTTTCTCGAGCATGTAGCGGACCGAGTACATGTGATTCGGCACCGCGTCCTCGATCACCAGCTCGCTGCGCGTGACCGCGGCGAGGCCGATGTACGAGCCGACTTCGATGTGATCGCTGGGGATGTGAAACTCGCCGCCGTGCAGCGACTCGACGCCGCGGATGCGCAGCGAATTCGTGGCGATCCCTTCGATCTGCGCGCCGAGCAGATTGAGAAACGTACAGAGATCCTGTACATGTGGCTCAGCGGCCGCGTTGTAGATCAGCGTCTCGCCGTCGGCGAGGACGGCAGCCATGATCGCGTTCTCGGTCGCCGTCACCGAGGCTTCGTCGAGGAACATGTTCGCGCCGCGCAGCGCGCGCACCGACATCCGGTACTCCTGCGCGGAGACTTCGATCTGCGCGCCGAGGGCTTCGAGCGCGAGAAGGTGCGTATCGACGCGACGCCGTCCGATGGCGTCGCCGCCCGGCTTGGCGATACTCGCGGCGCCGCAGCGCGCCAGCAGCGGGCCGGCCAGCAGGATCGACGCGCGGATTTTTCGCGAGAGATCGGGATCGGGCTGCGAGGAGCACTCACCCTTCGTGTGAATGCGGACCACGTTCGTCTCGATCTTTTCGACGGAGGCGCCGAGGCCCTCCATGATCTGGAGCATCACGCGGACGTCCTGAATATCCGGCAGGTTGCGCAGGACGATGGGCTCGTCGGTGAGCAGACAGGCCGCGAGGATCGGCAGCGCCGCGTTCTTGTTGCCGCCCGGCTTGATGCGGCCCTCGAGTCGCCGGCCGCCTTCGACGATGAAACGTTCCATCATGCGGCGCGGATTGTATCCGCGACCCCTGCTACCATGATCGCCAATGATCGTCGCCCCTATTTCCTCCGGCAGTGCGGGTAATTCGTACTACTTCGAGAGCGACGGCACTTCCATCCTCGTCGACGCCGGCCTCGGGCCGCGCGAGACGAAGAAGCGGCTGGAACAGGTCGGGAAAACGATCGAGCAGCTGCAGGCGATCGTGATTACGCACGAGCACTACGATCACATCCGCGGCGCCGGATCGATCGGACGCAAGTACCACATCCCGATCTACCTCACGCAGGGCACCCTCGACGCGAGCAACATCGACCGCGACGCAATCCGCACGATCGTTTTTCCGAACGATTCGACGTTCACGATCGGCGAGCTGAATATTCATGCGCGCCGCACGCTGCACGATGCCGCCGATCCGGCCTGTTTCGTGATCGAGTCGCGCGACGGCACGCGCGTCGGAGTGGCCAGCGACCTCGGGCACGCTGACGCGCCGGTGATCCGCCACCTCTCCGACTGCGACGGACTTTTCTTCGAGGCCAATCACGATCTGGACATGCTGCGGATGGGAAGCTATCCGTGGTCGCTCAAGCGCCGGATCATGTCGCGCTTCGGCCACCTTTCGAATGACGACTCGATGACCGCCGTGCAGCGGATGATCGGCGCGGATCTGAAGAACCTCTGCATGATCCACCTCTCGCAGAAAAACAATCACGAGTCGATCGTGCGCGACATGGCCTCGCGCCTTCTCTCCCGCCTCGGCGCCACGAATCAGCTAGAGCTCTCGATCGCGAAGCAGTTCGAAGCCACCGGCGTCTACGAAATCGCCCGGCGCCGTCCCGCGCGTCCGCGCCTCCCGGCCATCAACACGCAGATGGCGTTGTTCTAGGTTCACGCAAAACTCGTCGCTGGCGAAGCCTGCGTAAGGACCGTAGCCCACGGGTTTACCCGTGGGAAATCGAGTGTGTGGCATTTGGGAGCCCGTTTTAACGGGCGAAAGAAAGCTTTCTCTCGCCCGCCAAGGCGGGCTCACAAATCGGGACGCATCGCGGTACCCACGCTTGAAAGCGTGGGCTACGGTCCTTACGCCGGCTTCGCCGACGAGACACATCGCACTCTGGCCTGTGCTTTCGCATCAGTCGCGCATCAGTCGCGCATCAGTCGTGCAGGGGCTAGAATGCGCCCGCCGCGCGGGACGCGTGTGCGAATCACTTTTTGACGGAGAACGAAGCGATGCGGATCGGTGTACCGGCTGAGATCAAGAACAATGAATACCGCGTGGGGATGACGCCCTCGGGCGCGCAGGACCTCACCTCCGACGGTCACACCGTCTACATTCAGTCGGGTGCGGGCGACGGCAGCGGCTTCGCGGATGCGGAATACTCGGCCGCGGGCGCGAAAATCCTCGCCACCGCCGACGACGTCTTCGAGCAGTCGGACATGATCGTGAAGGTCAAAGAGCCGATCGACGCCGATCTGGCGCGGCTCAAAGACGGACAACTTCTCTTCACCTATCTGCATCTCGCGCCGGTGCCCGATCTGACCGCGTCGCTGCTGAAAAAGAAAATCACCGGCATCGCGTACGAGACCATCACCGACGAGCGCAAACGGACGCTGCCGCTGCTCACGCCGATGTCGGAAGTGGCAGGACGGATGTCGGTGCACGTCGGCGCGTATTACCTGCACAAGCCGAACAACGGGCGCGGCGTGCTGCTCGGCGGTGTGCCGGGAACGCTGCCCAGCGACGTCGTGATCATCGGCGGCGGCGTGGTGGGCACGAACGCGGCGAAGATGGCCGTCGGCCTCGGCGCGCGCGTGACGATCCTCGACAACAATCTCGATCGCCTCCGCCAGCTCGACGACATTTTCCGCGGCACAGTTCAGACCTGGGCCTCCAGCGGCGCTCACCTCGCCGAAGCGTGCAAACGCGCCGACCTGCTCATCGGCGGCGTGCTGATCCCCGGCGCCTCGGCGCCGAAGCTCGTGACGCGCGACATGGTGCGCAGCATGAAGAAGGGTTCCGTCATCGTCGACGTGGCCATCGACCAGGGCGGCTGCGTTGAGACCGCGCATGCGACGACGCATTCCGATCCGGTCTACGAAGTCGACGGCGTCATCCACTACTGCGTGGCCAACATGCCCGGCGCGGTGCCGCGCACGTCGACCATCGCGCTCACGAATGCCACGCTGCCGTACACGCGCAAGCTGGCGTCGGAAGGATTTAAGAAAGCCATTTCCGATCCCGGCTTGGCCGAGGGCGTCAATGTTTATGACGGGAAAATAACGTATAAAGCTGTGGCCGATTCGCAGGGCCGCGAGTACACAGCCCTCGATAAGTTGCTGTAATCTGCGGCGGTGAAAACGCGTTTCTTTGCTCTTCTTTCCGCCGCTATTTTCGCGATTGCCCTCGCTCCGGCCGCGTTCGCGCAGCCGGACCTGAGCGTCGTGAAAAATGGTCCAGCCACCGCGAGCGCCGGCAATCAGATTTCGTTCGACGTCAACATCGCCAACATCGGAACGGCCGCCGCGACGACGGTGCAGTTGACCGATCCGCTGCCTGCCGGGATGACCTTCGCCGCGCTGACGCAGAACAACGGTCCCGCATTCAGTTGCTCGACGCCTCCCGGCGGGACCAACGGAACCATCACCTGCACCATCGCCACGCTCAACAACGGAACGAGCGCGGACTTCACGCTCATCGTGAACATCCCCGCCGGAACGGCGCCCGGCACCGTGTTCAGCAACACCGCCACGGCCTCCAGTTCGCCGGCGGATTCCGACACCAGCAACAACTCCGGAACGGCAACGGTCACGGTCACATCGGAAACCGATTTGTTCGTGTCCAAGACCGGCCCGAGCACCTCCGGCGCCGACACGGATGTCACGTTCACCATCACGGCCGGAAACGAGGGACCTGACACCGGACCGATCTCGCTCACCGATACGCTGCCCGGAACGATGACCTTCGTCTCCATTACGCAGACGAGCGGTCCTAGCTTCCCCTGCCCGACGCAGCCGACTCCCGGCTCGGGCGGCACGATCGATTGCTCGGCCACGCTCGCGTCGGGAGAGAGCGCTACGTTTTCTCTGGTCGCGCACATTCCGCCCGGTACGGCACAAGGCACGACCTTCACGAACACGGCCACCGTTTCGGGAAACGGCTTCGATCCGAATAGCGAGAACAACAGCGCTTCAACCTCGGTGACCGTTCCGATTCCGCAGGCCGACCTCAGCGTGCAGAAAGTCGGCCCCGACACCGCCGCGCCGAACACCGATGTCTCCTACTCGATTACGGTCGCCAATCCCGGACCGAACGCGGCCGACAGTGTTTCGCTCACCGATACGCTGCCCGGCACGATGACCTTCGTTTCGATCATCCAGAACAGCGGGCCGGCGTTCGTTTGCACCGGAGGGAGCACGACAACCTGCTCCATCCTCAGCATGCCTGTCGGCACCACCGCCACCTTTACGCTGACAGGACACATTCCCGCGGGGACAGCATCGGGAACGACCTACACCAATGTCGCTCACGTATCGACCACGACCGACGACCCCAATCCCGATAACAACAGCAGCCTGACCGAGCTCGTGGTCATTACGAGCGATCTCCAGGCTGGGAAGAGTGGCCCGGCCGCCGCGTTTGCGGGGAACACGATCTCGTGGACTCTGACCATGACCAACAACGGTCCGGACGCCCAGAGCGCGGCAACGATCAGCGATACGTTGCCGGCGGGAACGACGTTCGTCTCTCTCGTGCAGAACACCGGGCCGGTCGCTACCTGCAGCAACCCCGGCGCCGGAAATGCGGGGAGTGTGGAGTGCTCGATCTTTTCTCTCGGCTCGGGGGTAAGCGCCCAGTTCACACTCACGGCGCTCATCAATCCTTCTTTCCTGGGAACGTTGAGCAACACCGACACCGTGTTCGGGACGAACGCCGATACGAATCCGAACAACAACAGCGCCACCGCAATGACGGTCGTCACCGCCAGCGCGGACCTTTCGGTGGTCAAGAGCGGACCGTCAACGGCAACCGCCGGCACGAACATCACCTACACGATCAGCCTCACGAACAACGGGCCGTCCGCTTCCGGCGGCGGCGGTTTCGCCGACGGCTACCCGCCGAACACCAGTTTTGTCTCATTTGCTCAAAACAGCGGCCCTACGCTCAACTGCATAACTAATCCAGTACTCAACTGCAGCGGCAGCATGTTGCCTGGCACCACGGCGGCGTTCACGCTGGTCCTGAGAATCAATCCTTCAGCCCCTGCCGGGCCGCTGAGCAACACCGCGAATGCGATGTCCTCCCCCGACGTGCCCGATACGAATCCAACCAACGACCACTCCACGGTCGTAACGACCGTTTCGAACAGCGCCGACGTTTCGATCGTCAAGACTGCTGCCGCCGCGGCAGTGGCCGGCTCGAACCTGACCTACAACATCAACGTCACGAATAACGGCCCGTCGGACGCCGCGTCCGTCACGATGTCGGACACGCTTCCGCCGAACACGACGTTCGTCTCCGAGTCGCAACCGACCGGTCCGGCCTTCATCTGCACCAATCCGCCGGTGGGAAGCGGCGGCGCCGTCTCCTGCTCCATCGCTATGCTCACCGCCGGCACATCGGCCACGTTCGCGATCGTCGTGCAGGTCGTTCCGGCCGCACCGGTCGGACCGAGCAGCAACACCGCGACGGTGACGGCGTCGACGCCCGATCCGACGCCCGGCAACAACAGCTCCACGGCCATCACCACCATCGCGCTGGCGACCGCCGATCTGTCAATTACCAAGACGGCGGCGCCCGGTCCGTATGGCACCGGCCTGCCGCTCACCTACACGCTCGTCGTAACGAACAATGGCCCGAACGCCGCGTCGTCGGTGACGGTAACCGACACGCTTCCGCCCGGCACGACGCTGCAGTCGTCGACGCCGGCCGGCGCGTGCAGCGGCACGACCGTCGTCACCTGCAACGCCGGCACGCTCGCCAACAGCGCGACCGCGACGTTTACGCTGACGATCCTTCTGCCGACAACGCCGGGCTCGATCACGAACACGGCCATCGTCAGCGCCGCCGCTACCAATCCCGATCCGAATCCCGGGAACAACACCGCCACGTCGACGATTACGGTCATTCCCGCGGGGAACATCCCGATGATTTCGCCGCTGTCCCTTCTGCTTCTCTGTATCGCCCTCGCCATCGCCGGCGCGTTCGTGCAGAGACAGTAAGTACGCCGGCATCCCCATCGCTTCCGTCGAGCGGCGCCACCAGCGAGGTGGCGCCGTTTTTCCATCGGCCAACGAACGCCACAGCTTTGTAACTCAACCATTTCCGCAATTTATGCAATTGATCGTACGAGCTTCTACGCAATGCGCACGCAGCCCTTTCCAGCACTGATCCTTCTTTTTCTCGGCGCCTCGTGCGCGAGCATCCACAACATCGGCAATGTCGTCGATCCCGTTTCGCATGGCGCCGGCACTCCTGCGTCGCCGTCCGCGGCGTGGACGCCGCCTGCGAATGCGATCCCGCCGAAGGTTCCGACGCCGGCCGACCTCGTTCTTCCGCCAACCGGCGTTCCGCTCGAGCTGGCGCAGATCGTCGATCTCGCCCTGTCGAACAATCCGGCCACGCGCACGACCTGGCTCGAAGCGCGCCTCGCCGAGGCCAACCTCGGCAGCGTTCGCTCGGCGTATTTGCCGACGGTCGACCTCGACGCCTCGCTCGCGCACGCGCGCACGAGCACAGGCACCGCGACGACGCTCAGCGGCCCGAACCTGTCGCTGGACTATCTGCTCTTCGATTTCGGGGGACGGAATGCATCCGCCGAGGCCGCGCGGCAGACGCTCATCGCATCGGGCTTCACGCACAACCAGACCATTCAGGACGTCATCCTTAGCGTCGAGCAGGCGTACTACGACTACCTCGACGCGAAGGCTTTGCTGACCGCGCAGGAAGCGACGATCAAAGAACGCCAGACCAGTCTCGACTCCGCCGACGCGCGACACCGCGCCGGCGTGGCCACGATCGCCGACGTGCTGCAGGCGCGCACCGCGCTGTCGCAGGCGAAGCTGACGTACGAAACGATCGAGGGCAATCTTCGCCGGTTGCAGGGAACGATCGCCACGTTGATGGGCGTGCCGGCATCGACACCCTTCGTCGTCGGCGACTTGCCGGCAGATGTGCCCGCGCAGCAGGTCAGCGACGCCGTCGAATCGCTGATGGCGCGCGCCGTCACCGAGCGGCCCGATCTCGCCGCCGCACGCGCCGAGGTCGAGCGTGCCCGGCAGCGCGTACAGGTCGTCCGTTCCGAGGGGTTGCCGTCCATCGGACTCGGCGCCAGCGTCGGCAACGTCTTCACGGACGGACTGAATCATCGCTCCACGCCTTACTCCGCCGGCATCTCGCTGCGCGTGCCGCTCTTCACCGGATTCCGCAACACGTACGACATCCGCGCGGCGCAGATCGAGACGCAGCTGGCCGCGGAAAACGCGCGCAACGTCGAGCAGCAGGTCGGATTGCAGGTCTGGACCAGCTACTACGCGTTGCAGACCGCGATGCAGCGCGTGGCGACGAGCCGCGATCTGCTTCGCGATGCGCGCGAATCGGTCGACGTCGCCAGCGGCCGTTACAAGGCCGGCATCGGCAACATCCTCGATCTGCTCACGGCTCAGGCCGCGCTCGAAAATGCGCGCGCCGAGGAAGTTCAGGCACGCACCGACTGGTTCCTCTCTGTTGCACAACTCGCTCACGACACCGGCACGCTGACGCGCGCGGCCGCATCGCAAGGAAAGTGATCACGATGATTCGAATGAAGTCGACCGGCCTTCGCGCCGCAACCTGCGCCGCGATCGCCGCCAGCATCCTCGGCTGCGCCGAAAAGAAAGAAAAAGTGCGCGAGGAGCGCGTCCCGGTCACCGTTGCCGTCGCCGAACAGCGTGACGTACCCGTGCAGGTGAAAGCGATCGGCAGCGTCCAGCCGATTTCGACCGTGGCCGTTCGCGCGCTCGTGGCGGGGCAGCTTCAGCGCGTCTGGTTCCGCGAGGGCGACGACGTCCGCAAAGGGCAGATGCTTTTCACGATCGATCCGCGTCCGTACCAGGCCACGCTCGCGCAGGCGGAAGCGAATCTTTCGCGCGATGAAGCGCAGGCGCGGAATGCCGAGTCCGAAGCGACGCGCTACGCAGAGCTGGTCAAGAAGGACTACGTCACGCGCGAGGAGTACGACAAGTTCAAATCGGGCGCCGAGGCCGCGCGCGCCGTCGTCGCGGCAGATCGCGCCGCAGTGCAGAATGCGCAGCTGCAACTCGCCTACTGCGAGATCCGTTCGCCGATGGACGGCCGCACCGGAACGTTGCAGGTCCAGGCGGGCAATCTCGTCAAAGCGAACGACACCACTCCGCTCATCACCATCAACCAGATCACGCCGATCTACGTCAACTTCTCCGTTCCGGAGTCGCAGCTCGGCGACGTCCGCGCGCGCGGCCTCGGCAATGTGCCGGTGACCGCCGCGCCGCAGCAGGGTGGAACGCCGGTGCAGGGCGGCAAGCTGACCTTCGTCGACAACGCCGTCGACCCCACCACCGGCACGATCACGCTGAAAGCAACGTTCGCGAACGAAGGCCGCGCCCTCTGGCCGGGCGAGTTCGTGAACGTGGCCATGACGCTGTCGAACCGTCCGAATGCCACCATCGTTCCGCTCCAGGCGGTGCAAAATGGGCAGAAGGGGCAGTACGTTTATGTCGTGACGAGCGACAACGGCGTGCAGATGCATCCCGTCACCGTCGTGCAGCAACTCGAAACGCAAGCCGTCATCGGCCACGGCGTCAACCCCGGCGACACCGTGGTCACCGACGGCCAGATCCGATTGACACCGAAGAGCAAAGTGGACGTGAAGAAGTCGCTGTAAACGCTGCAGCAACCGGCCGAGCAACCCACTATGAACATCGCCGCCCTCTTCATCCGCCGCCCCGTCATGACCACGCTGGTCATGCTGGCCATCGTGCTGTTCGGAATCATGGCCTACCGCCAGCTGGCCGTGAGCGATCTTCCGAACGTCGACTTCCCGACGATCAACGTCAATGCGTCGCTGCCCGGCGCGAGTCCGGAGACGATGGCCTCGGCCGTGGCCACGCCGCTCGAGCGCCAGTTCTCGACCATCGCCGGACTCGACTCGATGGTGTCGTCGTCGTCGATCGGATCGACGAGCATCACGCTGCAGTTCAATCTCAACCGCAACCTCGACAACGCCGCGCAGGACGTGCAGGCCGCCATCGCCGCGGCGGGACGGCAGTTGCCGCCCAACATGCCGGCGCCGCCGTCGTACAACAAGGTCAATCCCGCCGACACGCCGGTTCTCTACCTGGCCATCACCTCGGACGACATGCCGCTGTACCAGCTCGACGAGTACGCCGAGACGATGATGGCGCTGCGCATCTCGGCGATCGAAGGCGTCGCGCAGGTGCAGGTCTACGGCGCGCAGAAGTACGCCGTGCGCACGCAGCTCGATCCGCGCCAGCTGGCCACGCGCGGCGTCGGCATCGACGAAGTCGCGAACGCCATTCGCGCGAACAACGTCAACCTCCCCGCCGGCGTCCTCACCGGCCCGTACACGAATTACACGGTGCAGGCGAACGGGCAGCTTTTCAAAGCGGCCGACTACGCGAAGGTCATCGTCGCCTATCGCAACGGACATCCCGTCCGTCTCGGCGACCTCGGCAAAGTCATGGACGACGTCGAGAACAACCAGACCATGGCCTGGTTCCGCGGCAAGCCGGGCTTCATCCTCGCCGTGCAGAAGCAGCCGGGAACGAATGCCGTCGAAGTCTCCGACCGCGTGCGCGCGCTGCTGCCGACGTTCCGCAGCGAGTTGCCGGCCTCGGTCGACCTGCAGGTGCACCGCGACCGCGCCGACTCGATCCGCGCCTCGGTCGACGACGTCAAGTTCACGCTGCTGCTCACGCTCTTCCTGGTCATCCTGGTCATCTTCCTCTTCCTGCGAAACGTCTCCGCCACGATCATCCCCAGCCTGGCGCTGCCGCTGTCGATCGTCGGTACGTTCGCAGTCATGTACCTGTTCGACTACTCGCTCGACAACCTCTCGCTGATGGCGCTCACGTTGTCGGTCGGGTTCGTCGTCGACGACGCCATCGTCATGCTGGAGAACATCGTCCGGCACATGGAGATGGGCGAGAAGCCGATGGAAGCGGCGCTGAACGGCTCGAAGGAGATCAGCTTCACGATCATCTCGATGACGATCTCGCTAACGGCCGTCTTCATCCCCATCCTCTTCATGGGCGGCATCCTCGGCCGGCTCTTCCACGAATTCGCCGTCACGATCGGCGCCGCGATTCTCGTCTCCGGCTTCGTCTCGCTGACGCTCACGCCGCTGCTCAGCGCGAAGTTCCTCCGTCCGCACAAGGGCGAGAAACACGGCAAGCTCTATCAGGCCACCGAGAAGATCTTCGACGGCATGCTGGCGCTGTACGAACGCGGACTGCGCATCGCCCTCAACCAGCGCGCGCTGACGCTGATTTTTTCGATCATCATCCTCGCCGCAACGGTGTGGCTCTTCATGGCCGTGCCGAAAGGCTTCATCCCGAATGAAGACCAGAACGAAGTGCGCATCAGCCTTGAGGCCGCGCAGGGAACGTCGTTCCCCGAGTTGATGCGCCATCAGAAGATGGCCATGGACATCGTGGCCAAAGACCCGCGCGTGGCCGCGTTCTTCTCGTTCGTCCGCGGCGGCAACAGCAGCGTCATCTCGCTGCGCCTCGTGCCGAAAGGACAGCGCAAGGCATCGATCGACGACGTGATGAACGATCTCCGCCCGAAGCTGAACGCGATTCCCGGCTACCGCGTCTCGCTCCAGAATCCGCCGCCGATCCGCCTCGGCGGACGGCAGTCGAACTCGCAGTATCAGTACACGCTGCAATCGGCCGACACGGCAACGCTCTACGACGCCTCCCAGAAGATGATGGAGAAGATGCGCACGCTGCCGGGCTTCGTCGACGTCAACACGGACCTCTTCCTGCGCAACCCGACCGTCAACGTCGAGATCAATCGCGACCGCGCCGCCACGCTCGGCCTCACGCCGAACCAGGTCGAGGACGCGCTCTACTCGTCGTACGCGACGCGCCAGGTCTCGCAGATTTACGCGCCGAACAACACGTACCAGGTCATCATGGAGCTCGATCCCGAGTTCATGAAAAATCCGGCGGCGTTGTCGATGCTGTATGTCCGTTCGTCATCCGGTGACCTCGTGCCGCTCGATGCCGTCGCGAAAATGATTCCGACCGTTGGTCCGCTGGCCGTCAACCACTCCGGCCAGGCGCCGTCGGTCACGCTCTCCTTCAACCTCACACCGGGCACCTCGCTCGGTGCCGCCGTCAGCGAGATCAACCAAGCCGCGAAGTCCACGCTGCCGGCGAGCGTCTCCACCTCGTTCCAGGGCACCGCGCAGGCGTTCCAGTCGTCGCTGCAAGGCCTCGGACTGCTGCTCCTCGTCGCCATCGGCGTCATCTACATGGTGCTCGGCATCCTCTACGAGAGCTTCATCCATCCGCTGACGATTCTCTCGGCGCTGCCGTTCGCGGGATTCGGTGCGCTGCTCACGCTGCTTGTCTTCCACGTCGATCTGTCGATCTACGCATTCGTCGGCATCATCATGCTGGTCGGACTCGTCAAGAAGAACGGCATCATGATGGTCGACTTCGCGCTCGAAGCGCAGAAGAGCGGCAAGGACGCCACCGAAGCGATTTACGAAGCGTGCGTCGTCCGCTTCCGACCGATCATGATGACCACCATGGCCGCGCTCATGGGCACGATCCCCATCGCCCTCGGCTTCGGCGCAGGCGCGGAATCGCGGCGCCCGCTTGGCCTCGCCGTCGTCGGCGGCCTGCTCTTCTCGCAGACGCTGACGCTCTTCGTGACGCCGGTGTTCTACGTCTACATGGACAAGCTGCGCAAGAAGCCGCACGCCTCGGGGCCGGACACCGATGCCATCGAAGATGAATTCGCGGCGCTGCAGCCGGTAGCCGAAGAACAGCCGGCCGGTGTGATGTTCAGCACGGCCAAGCCGGAACCGGCTACATAGTCATGACGCTCATGCGCCGCTGCAACAGCATCCTCTTCCTGTTCGCAGCGGCTTTTTTTGCGGTGCGCGCGAACGCGCAGACGGCCGATCTGCTCATTTCGAAGAGCGCGCCCGAGGCAGTGACCGCGGGCGACACGATCGAGTACTCCGTGTTCGTCTCCAATCCCGGCCCCTCGACGGCGAATAGCGTGACCGTCACCGACACACTGCCGGCCGGCACGACTTTCCTTTCACTGAACGCATCGACGAGCCTCTTTTCCTGCACGACGCCCGCTGTCGGAGCCGGCGGCACGATCACCTGCACCGCCTCCGCTTTCGACGTCGAGTCCGAAACGAGTTTCACGATTTCCGTGAAGACCTCGCCGAGCGCGTCTTCCGGCCAGATCAGCAACACCGCCACGATTACTTCGACGACGCCCGACCCGAACACGTCCGATAACTCCAGCACCGCCTTGACCGGCATCGACGCGGCGTCGACCGCGTCCGCCGATCTCTCCATCGATTCCATCCTCGGCTCGACCAGCGCTGCTTCGGGCTCGACATTCAGCTTCCAGATCGTCGCATCGAACAAAGGGCCGTCGACCGCGCATCACGTGCAGCTCACCGACGCCGTTCCCGCGAACGCCACGTTCGTTTCCGCCACCGTTTCCGATCCGCTCGGCGCCTTCACCTGCGTCACGCCAGCCGTCGGGACAAACGGCACCATCACCTGCTCGGCCTTGACGCTGGACATCCGCTCAGCGAGCGATCAGCCGACGTTCCTCTTCACGTTCCGCATCAACGACGGCGTCAGCGCGGGAACCCTGCTGACGAATACGGCCTCCATCTCCGGCGATGAATCCGATCCGAACTCCGGAAACAACAGCGCCAGCCGCTCGACGAACGTCACCTCGCAACCCGCATCGGCCGACCTCTCCGTGGCCACGTCCGGCGGCGGAGATACGTTCGTCGTCACCGTCTTCAACGCCGGCCCCAACGACGCCGCCGGCGTCACACTCACCGACGCCGTCCCATCCGGCAGCACGTTCGCGTCATGGACGCAGACCTCTGGCCCGCACTTCGATTGCACCACTCCCTCGGCGGGCGGCATCGGCACCATCTCCTGCACGATCGGGATCTTCCCGGGCGTGGCCAGCAGGAGCATCAGCGCTACGTTTGAGCTCGCGCTCAATACGTCGGGCCAGCCGACGAACACCGCCACCGTTACCAGCACGACCGCCGATCCGCGGTCCGACAACAACACCTCGACCTTCCCCGCCTCGGCGAAATTGACCATCGACGACGTCCGCGTCAGCGAAGGAAACTTCGGCACGACGTCAGCCATCTTCACCGTCCGCCTGCAGCCCGCAAACGCCACCGTCACAGCCACGGTCGACTACCAGACCAACGGCATCTCCGCGAACCCCGGCCTCGATTACGTCACCACGCAAGGCACGTTGACCTTTCAGGCCGGCGAGACGGTGAAGACCATCTCCGTTCCGATCATCGGCGACACGTTCGATGAAGGCGACGAGCTCTTTACCGTGCAGCTCTCGAACGCCGTCAATGCCGCCATCGAGCGCGGCACCGGCACCGGCACGATCGTCGACGACGATCACGGCGGTCCGGCCATTCCGTTCGCCAGCATCGGCGACGTGAACATCGTCGAGGGCAACAGCGGCCTGAATCTAGCCTCGTTCACGCTGCGGCTGAGCATCGCCTCGGCGAGCGTGACCCGCGTTCGCTTCCAGACGCAGGACGGCACCGCCACCTCCGGCTCCGACTACCTCCCCGCAAGCGGCGAAATCACGTTCTTCCCCGGCGAGACGGTGAAGACGTTCACCGTCGTCATCCTCGGCGACACCGTTTTCGAGCCTGACGAGACATTCAACATCGTCATCACCGGCGCCGACAACGCCACCTTCTCCTCCACCCCAGCGACCGGCACGATCCTCAACGACGACGCCCAGGTCCCGCCCCGCCACCGTTCCGTGAAGCACTAGCGTCCTGCCGAATCCGCACGCTTGACAGAATAATGGCCTCGCCATATTGTTAGCACTCGTGATGCTTGAGTGCTAAACACTCAGCTTCTCGACAGCAACCAAACTCGCGGCGTTCTGCCGTGAAGCAAATCCGAAGAAATGGGTGAAAGGAGACACAGATGGCTATGAAACTTCGTCCGTTGTATGACCGCATCGTTGTCACGCGCAAGGAAACAGGAGAGCAGGTGCGTGGCGGCATCATCATTCCGGACACGGCCAAGGAGAAGCCCCAGCAGGCGCAAGTGATCGCGGTTGGCGAGGGTAAGTTCGCCGAGGACGGCAAGCGCATGAAGCTCGACGTCAAGGCCGGCGACACGGTCCTCATCGGCAAGTACTCCGGCACCGACATCAAGATCGATGACGTCGAGTACACCATCCTCCGCGAAGACGAAGTCCTCGCGGTGGTCGAGTAAGCAACATCAACTAAGGAGAAAAACCAATGGCAAAGCGTATTACGTACAGTGAAGATGCCCGTCAGGCCATTCTTCGCGGCGTCAACAAGCTCGCCGACGCGGTCAAGGTGACCCTCGGCCCCCGCGGCCGCAACGTCGTCATCGAGAAGAAGTTCGGCTCCCCCACGATCACCAAGGACGGCGTCACCGTCGCCAAGGAGATCGAACTGAAGGATGAGATCGAGAACGCCGGCGCGCAGATGGTTCGCGAAGTGGCCTCGAAGACTTCCGACACCGCCGGCGACGGCACCACCACCGCCACCGTTTTGGCCCAGGCCATCTACCGCGAAGGCATCAAGAACGTGACGGCCGGCGCGAATCCGATGGACGTCAAGCGCGGCATCGAAATGGCCGTCAAGGCCGCCGTCGAGTCGATCGACAAGCTGGCCAAGCCGGTCGAGGGGAAGGACATCGCCCACATCGGCACGATCTCCGCGAACAGCGATGACGAGATCGGCACCATCATCGCCCAGGCGATGGAGAAGGTCGGCAAGGACGGCGTCATCACCGTCGAAGAAGCGCGCGGCCTCGACACCGTCCTCGAAGTCGTCGAGGGCATGCAGTTCGACCGCGGCTACCTCTCGCCGTACTTCGTCACCGATCCCGATCGCATGGAGTCGGTGCTCGAGAACGCCAAGATCCTCATCTACGAGAAGAAGGTTTCCTCGATGAAGGACTTGCTGCCGATCCTCGAGCAGACCGCTCGTCAGGGCAAGCCGCTCCTCATCATCGCCGAAGACGTCGAGGGCGAGGCTCTGGCCACGCTCGTCGTCAACAAGCTGCGCGGCACGCTCAACGTCGCCGCCGTCAAGGCGCCGGGCTTCGGCGACCGCCGCAAGGCCATGCTCGAAGACATCGCCATCCTCACCGGCGGCAAGCTGATCTCCGAGGACATCGGCGTGAAGCTCGAGAACGTGAAGTGGGAAGACCTCGGCGATGCCAAGCGCGTCACGATCGACAAGGACAACACCACGCTCGTCACCGACACCGATGACAAGACGCGCAAGGAAGCAATCGCCGGCCGCGTGAAGCAGATTCGTGGACTCATCGACGACACGACCTCCGACTACGACCGCGAGAAACTCCAGGAGCGCCTGGCGAAGCTCGTCGGCGGCGTTGCCGTCATCAAGGTCGGCGCCGCGACCGAGACCGAGATGAAGGAAAAGAAGGCGCGCGTCGAAGATGCGATGCACGCCACGAAGGCTGCCGTCGAAGAGGGCATCGTCCCGGGCGGCGGCGTCGCGCTGCTGCGCGCCATCCCGGCCGTCGAGGCTGTGAAGGCCGAGGGCGACGTGAAGGTTGGCGTCAACGTCATCCGCCGCGCGCTCGAGGAGCCGTTCCGCCAGATCGTCTTCAACGCCGGCAAGGAAGCGTCGGTGCTGCTCAACGAGATCAAGCAGAAGGGCGGCAACTGGGGCTACGACGCCCGCAACGACGAAGTCGTCGACATGATCAACGCCGGCATCATCGATCCGGCCAAGGTCACGAAGCAGGCCCTCCAGAACGCCAGCTCGATCGCCGGCCTGATGCTGACCACCGAGGCCCTCATCTCCGAGATCAAGGAAGACGAGAAGCCCCAGCCCGGCGGCGGCGCCGGCGGTATGGGCGGCGGCATGGGCGGCATGTACTAAGTTTCATTTACAACGATCCACAGAACGGGCGAGCCGCAAGGCTCGCCCGTTTTCGTTTTTGCCTTTCGTCGGCGAAGCCGGCGTGAGAACTGTAGCCCACGCGTTCACGCGTGGGTCAGCGGGAGGCGTCGTTTTGTGAGCGCGCCTTGGCGCGCGATAGAAGCTTTCTTTCGCCCGCTGAAGCAGGCTCACGAGATTGCGCGATCTGAATTCCCCCAGCTGAAAGCTGGGGGCTACGGTTCTCCTGACGGCTACGCCGCCAGCCCTGACGTTATTCAACGAAGACGTACGCCGTGCTTTGCGTCAGATTCACCGGTTCGTACTTGCCCGGTTTCGATCGATTCTCCGTGTCGCCGAGGCGCGATTGAACCGAGGTGTGAATCGTCATTCCCGGATCGACGACGCGATGGAAACGGCCGCGGCTTTCGTAGAGCGCGTTGAAGGAATCGTGCAGCGTGCCGTACGGCGCGTCGTCCGCGCACTGCGTGCCGAACTTGTCGTCCTTGAAGAGGAGGCCGTGCTTTCGCGCGCGGGAGGCCATCCAGCAGAGCGTGATGTCCGCGAGGCGGTGATCGTCGTCGTAGCCACCGCCGATGTCGGAGTGCACGCCGGCGAAGTAGACCTGCTCGAGGTGTTGTCCCGGACGAACGGTCGCCGGATCCCAGTACGTCGGTTTGAAGTCGAAGCGCTGCTCGTCGAGGGCCATCGCGTGATACGCGTTCTCGATGCGCGGCCCGAGGCTGAGATCGTGGAAGCCGGGAACGAACAGTGTGGTCGTGGTGGCGAAAACCGGCACGCCGAGTGCGCCGACCGTGTCCCAGACGCCGATCATCTTGATCGGCGCATCGACGGCGTTTGTCGCTTTGAAATTCGCCACGAGCTTGTTGTTCGCGTCGTCCTTCGGCCGCGTGTAGTTGTTGAAGACGATGTCGAACATGTCGCGGCGGTTGGTGGCGGCGAAGCGCTTGCGGTCGAGAAGGCCGACGCGGTCGATCATCCCGCCGAGGCTGCGGGCCTCGTAGGCGCCGCGGCTGAAACCGAAGATGAAAATCGCATCGCCGTCGTCATAGTTGTCGGTGATGAATTGATACGCATCGCGGATGCGGTCGTTCAGGCCGACGCCGAATGCGCCGCCCTTGATCTTGTCGTACCAATCGGTGCCGACGCCTTTCGTGTAGTGCGTGACCTGCCGCTTCCCGTCGTTGACCGCGGCTCCGTACATCGTGCCGACGTTGCTGTTGTTGCTGACGCCTTCTTTGTACGTGTCCCACGTGCCGTCGAGAAACGCCGCGATATTTTTTGCCATAGTGGCGCGATTATCCGCTCACCAGTAGCGGTGAACAAGCGTCAGAAGCGCCATCGCGTTGCAGATCACCGCGATCGCGATGACGACCCACGGACTTTTGCGCAAACGGATTCGTGGAAGCGCGAGCGCGGCCAGGAACAGCGGCAGGATCTCCAGAAAGTAGCGCCCCTGAACGCCTTCGATGGCATCGCCGCAGACCACCGACCAGATCAAGTATTGCGACAGCAGGATTCCGCCGATGGTCATGACCACGATCGCCAGCGCGGTAATGCGGACATGCGCTCGCAACGCCGCGCCGCACGTGAGCGCGACGCCGAGGAGCAGGATGATTTCGAGAGTGATGACGATCGGGGAGAGCTTCAGCTCGTTCGCGCCGAAACGGCCGATCATCTCTTCGATGTAGAAGCGGCCGTTCGTCACGGCATCGTGCAGCATCACCTGCGCGAAGTGGATCGGATCGGAGGCGATGCACCGGATCTGCGCTCCGGCATCGACCGGCAACCCCCGGCGTGGGTTGTAGGCGCCGCGCTGCGCCGACGCGATCGCCAGCAGCGTTCCGAATGCCGTGGCGCCGAGGATGGCAAGGCGTTGCCGCCAGCGAAGCGGCGCGACAAGCGCCAGCAGCGCGATTAAAAAGTACGCGGGCTTGCACAAACCCGACGCGAATCCTGCCAGCGCGATCAGCCAAGTACGCCGCGGCAGCGAGAAGAGGAGCGCCGTGAAGAGCCAGGCCAGCACGATGGTCGGAGCGTCGGCCGACAACGATGCCAGCTCGTAAAGCGACATCGGCAGCAGCGCCGCCGCCGCGAAGATCGCGCCGTACTGCGGTGCCGCCCGGATCGCCATCGCAATGAGCAGCACGGCCACGAGCAGGTTTGCGATCCGCCCGCCGTAAAACACGATCACCGGCCGCAGCGGCAGCGACGCGACCAGTCCCGTGGCCACGTACGGAAACGGCGAGTACCACGCCGCGAAGCGGATCGGACGTCCCATCCGGCCGTCGTACCGAAGCGCGGCGGCGGTTTTCAATTTTTCAGAAAGCGTCTGCGCGGGCGACGTTCGCTCGATGATCCAGGTGAAGTCTTCCACCGTCTGCGGCATCGGCATCAGGTCGAGTCCGCGCGTGGCCAGCAGATGGCCGCGGCCGACCGCCAGCGCGCGCCAGAAGTGATTGCTCTCATCGGGAACCGCAAACGGCGGCGTGACGAAAACGTACGCGATCCCGAGGATGAGGGCCGCGGCGGCGAAGAGGCGAGGACTCACGGCGCGGCGAACTGCGCGAACGTAATCACGTTGCCGGCGGCATCGCGGATGATCGTCTCCGTCGATCCATAGAACGTTTTGCGGCTCGCCGCGATGATCTCCGTTCCGTCCGGAATCTGCGTTTTCAACGCATCGAGATCGTCGACCTCGAAGAACACCGCCGACGCGCCGATCGCGCGCGCGCCTTCCAGCGCCTTCGCCTCATCGCCGCGAACGCTGTCGAAGGTCTGGTACATGACTTCGATGCCGTCGCGCGTCAGCATCACGAACCCGAGCGCGTCGCCGTGCGGCACCTCGGCGGCGCACGCGAAGCCGAGCGCGTCCCACAACGGCAGCAGCGGCTCGATGCGGTCGACGATCAGCACGGGCGTGATTTTCTTGATCATCCGCGCACGATAGCGTGCCCGGCCATTGCCTTACAATGCGCCGCAAATGAAAAACGCGATGTTCGCCGCGCTGCTGACGCTCTCCGTCTTCTCGCTCTTCGCACAATCGCCCGAATCCGCTCCCAGCCGCCAGCCCGCGCCCGCCGGCGCGCGCCGCGAAACGCCTCCGCCCGCGGACAACGAGGACCGCGCCGACGCACCGCGCGAAGAGCCGCGCAACGCGCGACCGCCCGCCGACGCGAAAGACAAAATCTCGACGACGCAGCACTCCGTCACCATCGGCGGCCAGACCATCAACTACACCGCCCGCTCCGGATTCATGATCATGCGCGACGAGGACGGGAAGCCGCGCGCCAGCTTCTTCTTCACCTCGTACACGAAAGACGGTGCCGATCCCGCGCGCCGCCCCGTGACCTACACCTTCAACGGCGGCCCGGGCTCGTCCTCGGTCTGGCTGCACATGGGCGCGTTTGGTCCGAAACGAGTTGTGTACGCCGACGACGAAGGCCACGCCGCGAAGCCGCCGTACCGCACGGTCGACAACGAAGGAAGCATCCTCGACGTCACCGATCTCGTCTTCATCGATCCGGTCACGACCGGCTACAGCCGCGCGATTCCGTTCAGTGACGCGAGCAAGTTCCACGGCGTCGATTCCGACATCCAGTCCGTCGGCGAATTCATCCGCCTCTGGACGACGCGCTATAGCCGCTGGGCCTCGCCGAAGTTCCTGGCCGGCGAGAGCTACGGCACGACGCGCGCGGCGGGCTTATCCGGCTGGCTCGGGCAGCAGGGCTTCTACCTCAACGGCATCGTGCTCATCTCGTCGATCCTGAATTTCGAGACGGCATCGTTCGACAGCGCGAACGATCTCGCCTACGAGCTCTTCCTCCCCACGTACACGGCCATCGCCTGGTACCACAAGCGCTTGCCGTCCGACCTGCAGTCCGGCACGCTCGAACACGCGATCGCCGAGTCCGAGCAATTCGCCCTCGGCGATTACACGCACGCGCTGATGCAGGGCGACCGCATCAGCGATCAGGAGCGCCGCGACGTCACCGCGAAACTGGCGCGCCTGACCGGCCTCACCCCCACGTACATCGAGCAGACCAACCTGCGCGTGAACATCGGACGCTTCGACAAGGAGCTGTTGCGCGCGCAACGCCGCACGGTGGGACGCCTCGACGGACGCTTCATCGGCATCGACAAAGACGCCGCCGGCGAGAACGACGAAGCCGATCCGTCCTACTCGGCCATCTTCGGCGAGTACACGGCCGTGATCAACGACTACGTCCGCCGCGAGCTGAAGTTCGACACCGATCTGCCGTACGAGATCCTGACCGGCAAGGTCCGTCCCTGGAACTACGACCGCGCCCAGAACCGCTACGTCGACGTCGCCGAAACGCTCCGCGGCGCTATCGCCCAGAACCCGTTCATGAAGGTCTTCGTCGCCAACGGTTACTACGACCTGGCCACCCCCTTCGCCGCCACCCGCTACACCTTCGCCCGCATGCAACTCGATCCCGACCTGCGCAAGAACATCTCGATGGACTACTTCGAGACCGGCCACATGGTCTACATCGACCGCAAAGCACAAGCGCGGTTGAAAAAGGATGTGGACGAGTTCATCAGGGCAAACGCGAACGTGCAGTAGGAAAACGTGCACCAGGATTTTGAGATCGTTGGTGCCATTGAGGTCGTTGAGACGATCGCGACGGGTAACGCAATCCGCGAGATTGCGGGGTTGATCGACGAGTTCGGTGCGGGCCGATGGCGTAAACTCAAAGGCGTCGCACTCGTTCGCCTTCCCGATGACTCAATGCGACTGGCTGAGCTCCACTGGTACGAAGCTCACGGAATCGGGAAACGAAAAATCAAGATCAAGCGTTACCTCGACTGAAATGGATATGGACAAACCAAGCCGCTTCGCAATCTGCATCAAAAAGGACGACGACATCAGGCATCTGAGGGTCTATCCGGTCATCAACGACGATGACGCGGAGCGGACAGGAATGCTTCGTGTGATCGACGATTCCGGCGAAGACTATCTCCACGCTACGGCCAGATTCATCGTTGTCAACGTCTCTGAAAGCGACGCGCAACGCCTGCTTCAAGCGATTCAAATCCCCACTCCGACCCACACCTGAGCTGCGCTACCATGCGCGGCGCATGGTCCGCATCCTCGTCACCAACGACGACGGCATCTACAGCGAAGGGCTCCGGAAACTGGCGGATGCCTGTCTGCGCATCGACGGCGTCGAGGTGGTCATCGTCGCTCCCGACCGCGAGCAGAGTGCGGCCTCGCATGCGCTCACGCTGAACCGTCCGCTGCGGATGCTCAAGCTCCGCGAGAACGAATACATCGTCGACGGCACACCGGCCGATTGCGTCAACCTGGCCGTGCTCAAGCTGATGCGCGACGACCGCCCTGCCCTGGTCGTCTCCGGCATCAACTTCGGCCCCAACCTCGGCGACGACGTCACCTACTCCGGCACCATCTCCGCCGCGTTCGAAGGAGCGCTGCTCGACGTGCCGTCGATCGCCTTCTCGACGCTCGTTGGCGAAGGCTTTTCGTTCGAACGCTGCGCCGAGTTTGCCGAGAAGCTGATCCGTTGGGCGCTCGAGCATCATCGCGATCCGCACATCATCCTCAACGTCAACTTCCCCGTCGAGTTCAGCGGCGTTCGCGTCGCACGCCTCGGCAATCGCATCTATGCCGGCGACATCCTCGAGCGTGCCGATCCGCGCGGACGGACTTACTACTGGATCGGCGGCGGCAAGCCGACGTGGCGTCCCGGCGAGGACACCGACTTCGAGGCCGTCGAAGAAGGCTGCATCGCCATCACGCCGCTGCACCTCGATCTCACACATCACGAATCGATTCCGCGGCTCAAATCGCTCGAGGATCTCCTTGGCCACGCTCCGAAGGGATAGCGCGCCGCAGCCCGACTTCGCGCACCTGCGCGCCCGCATGGTGCAGGACTACGTCGCCAGCCGCGGGATCAAGGACGAGCGAATCCTGCAGGCCATGCGCGACGTCCCGCGGCATCTCTTCGTGCCGACGCTCGTGGCCGCGAAGGCCTACGGCTCCGGCGCGCTGCCGATTGGCGCGAAGCAGACCATCTCGCAGCCGTACATCGTGGCGCGGATGATCGAACTGCTCGATCTCACCGGCAAGGAAAAAGTCCTGGAGATTGGCACCGGCACCGGCTACCAGGCCGTCGTCCTCTCCAAGCTGTGCGCGAAAGTCTTCTCCATCGAGCGCGTCAACGAGCTCGCGCTGCGCGCCGCAGAGTTGATCCGGACGCTGAAGATCTACAACGCCTCAGTCAAAGTATTCGACGGGACCTACGGCTGGTCCGATCAGGCGCCATTCGATCGCATCATCGTCGCAGCGGCCGCGCCCGAGGTGCCGAAGCCGCTGCTTGAACAACTTTCGAGGACTGGCAAGCTGGTCATCCCGATCGGAGAGGCGGGCAATCAACGCTTGGCGCGCGTGATGCGCGTCGGAACGCGCGTCCAGATCGAAGACTGCGGCACCGCGGAGTTCGTGCCGCTGGTGGGAAAATTCGGCTGGAAAGAGTGACTTGTCATCCTGAGCCGCCGGAGGACGGCGAAGGATCTCAAGTTGCGCAACTCGTGCTGAAACCCATTGGATTCAACGCAGCTTGGGAAGCTTGAGATCCTTCGACCGTCCTGCGCGACTCCGGCTTCGCCTGCGTCGCTCCGGCGGCTCAGGATGACAACTGGCGCCGCTCTTGAACGTCCCCAGCCGTGCGCGCGCGCAGCCTGCTCATCATCACCGCCATCGTCTCGTCGCTTCTCGGCGCGGTGGTGGCGTGGCTCGTGCTCACCGTCCCGAATGATCTCCAGGCCGGCGCGATGCTGAGAGCCGCGCGAAAGGACGTCGCCGCGGGACACAACGACAAAGCGCGCCAGGAGCTCTCGCGAATCATTCAGCAGTATCCGCGGACCGACGCTGCTGCGGCGGCGACGGTCGCTCTGGCCACCATCGCCGACAGCGAACGGCACACGCTCGCAACCTCGATCGAAAACCTTCGCAAGACCTCGGAAGCACAACAGAAGCAGATTACCGACCTCACGGCGCGCGTCGACACGCTCGCCGCGGCGCCTCCACCGCAACCGGTCACGGTGCAGGCGCCGGCTCCAGCGAAGAAACCGGCCGTCCATCACTCGCGCCGCAAACGGCGCCGCTAATTGAATACAATCCCGCGAACATGGCGAAGGAACTGCGCATCATCAAAATTCACGGCAAAGTCCAGGGCGTTGGCTATCGCTTTTTCGCCACGCGCGTGGCGCGCCGCCTCGGCCTCAAAGGGACCATCGAAAACATTCGCGACGGTTACGTCGAAGCGATCGTCGAAGGCGAGAAGGGCGTCATCGACGAATGGATCGAAGAGTTGAAGGAAGGGCCGAGGTACGCCGAGGTCACGAACATCGAGCAGGAGACGAAGGATTACACCGGACGGCTCGGTGACTTCGACGTGAAGTTCTGATGGATCTGCGACCGTTCATCCGCGACGTTCCCGATTTTCCCAAGCCCGGCATCGTCTTCAAAGACATCACGCCGCTGCTCCGTTCGCATGAAGCGCTCGACTACATCTCGCACGCGCTGGCCGAGCCGTTCAAAAACTCCGGCGTGACGAGCGTGGCAGCGATCGAATCGCGCGGCTTTATCTTTGGCAGCGGCGTTGCGCGCGTTCTCGGATGCGGCTTCGTGCCGATCCGCAAGCCGGGCAAACTGCCGTGGAAAACGCGGCGCAGCGAGTACACGCTCGAATACGGCAGCGGCATTCTCGAGATTCACGACGATGCACTCACCGCCGACGACCGCGTGCTGCTCATCGACGACCTGCTCGCCACCGGCGGCACCGCCGCCTGCGCGGCAACGCTCGCCCGCGAATGCGGCGCCACCGTAGTCGCTGCCGGATTCGTCATCGAATTGACGTTCCTCGATGGGCGCGCGAGACTCGATGGAGTTCCAGTTCACGCGTTGATCGAATACTAGGCTGTCAGCAGCCGAACCATGTACGACCTCATCGTCATCGGCTCCGGACCGGCCGGCGAGAAGGGCGCTGCGCAGGCGGCGTACTTTGGGAAGAGTGTCGCTCTCATCGAGCGCGAGCCGGTCCTCGGCGGCGCGTGCGTCAACACCGGCACGATTCCGTCGAAGACGCTGCGCGAGTCGGCGCTGGCGCTTTCCGGATTCCGGCAGCGCGGATTCCGCGAAGGCGCGATCGATATCAACATCAACTGCATCACCGTCGCCGATTTCATGTACCGCAAGGATCACGTCGTCGCGCACGAGTGGAAGCGGATCGACGACAACCTGCGGCGCCACAAAGTCGATCGCTACCAGGGCACCGCGCGTTTTGTCTCGCCCACGCGCGTGGCCATTACGAACGCCATCGGCGAACAGACCATCGACGGCAGCATCGTGCTCATCGCTACCGGCTCCTCGCCGCATCGTCCCGATCACGTCCCATTCGATGGCGACGTCATCTGCGACAGCGACACAATCCTCGGCATCGACCGCATTCCCGCGCGCATGGCCGTCGTCGGCGCGGGCATCATCGGCGTCGAGTACGCGGCCATGTTCGCGGCGCTGGGCGTCGAGGTGCATCTCATCGACGGCCGCACGTCGCTGCTTCCGAACATCGACCGCGAGATCGTGCGCATTCTCCTCGGCGAGTTTCAAAATCGCCTCGGCATCACCATGCACCTCGGCATGGACGTCGCGTCGATCGAGCGCTGCGGCGATCAGGCCTCGCTGACGCTGAAAGACGGCCAGTGCATGGTCATGGACAACGTCCTCTACGCTGCCGGCCGATCGAGCAACGTCGAGGATCTCAACCTCGACGGCGCCGGTGTGAAGACCGCGGCGCGCGGACTGATCACCGTCAACGACGACTACCAGACCTCGGTGCCGAACATCTACGCGGCCGGTGACGTGATCGGCTTTCCGGCGCTCGCATCGACGTCGATGGAGCAGGCGCGCGTGGCCATGGTTCACGCCTTCGATCTCAAATACAAAACGAAGGTCGCGCCGATCCTGCCGTACGCGATCTACACGATCCCCGAGGTGGCGACCGTCGGATTGAACGAAGAGGATTGTCGCAAGAAGGACATCCCATGCGCCGTCGGCCGCGCGTTCTACCGCGACAACGCGCGCGGCGAGATCATCGGCGACGTAAAAGGGCTGATCAAACTCGTCTTCGACCCCGAATCGCGCAAACTCCTCGGCGTGCACATCATCGGCGAGGGCGCGTCCGAACTGCTGCACATCGGCATGATGGTCATGCAGTTCGGCGGAACGATCAACGCATTCATCGACTGCGTTTTCAACTTCCCGACCGTGAGCGAGGCGTACAAATACGCCGCCTACGACGGCCTCGGCATGATCAACCGCAAGAAGACCGTCGAGCAGGAGCTGATATGAGGCAGATCGGCGAGATCATCGAAGGGCATCCCCTCTTTCACGTTCCATCAACCGCCAGCGTCCGCGACGTGGCGCGCACGATGAGCGAACGCAACATCGGCGCGATCGCAGTGCTCGACTCAGGCAAACTGGTCGGCGTCTTCTCCGAGCGCGATGTCCTCACGCGCATCGTGGCCGAGGGACGCAACCCCGATGAGACGCGCGTCGAGAGCGTGATGACGAAAGACATCATCGTCGCCGCCCCCGCCGACGACATCAACGAAGCGCTGCAGAAAATGCACGAATGCAATTGCCGCCATCTTCCGGTCGTGCAAGGCGGCAATCTCGTTGGGATGATCTCCATCCGCGACCTCCTCAAAGTCGACGACGACGCCAATCGCGCGAAAGCAACGTTCCTGCGCGAGCTGGTGACGTACTCGCCCGATTACGAGACGTAGAGATTGATCCGCAGACTACGCAGACGCCAGCCGCAGATTAACCATCGGCGAACCTTGCGTCACATGGACGTTTGGCTGCAGTTCGAACGAATCATCCGTGTCGCTGGCACCGCCGAGGAGGAGGCAAAGGCGGGCTAGTTCCTTGAAGGCGGCGGGCTCGCCGGTGAACGTCACGCCGGCGGCGTCGGCGCGCACGGTCAGAGGTGTTCGCATCAGGCCGTCCAGCGCCATCATGGCCAGGTCGTAATTCATTCGTCTTCTCCCCCATAAACCACGGAGTTTTTCTCCGTCTCCTGCAGCAGGATTTCGTGCAACGTTCCCTCGGTGATCGCCGGCGCGAGCTGCTGCCAGAACGCGCGCGCCAGATTTTCCGCCGTCGGAATCACGCCCTGCAGAAAATCGACGTCCTCGTTCAGGTTCGTGTGATCGACGCGATCGATGATGCGCCGCCGGACGACGTCCTTCAGCACTTTGAGGTCGATCACCATGCCGGTCTCGGGATCGATCTTTCCCTTCACGCTGACGTGGATCACGTAGTTGTGGCCGTGGCCGCGCGGGTTGTCGCACTTGCCGTAGACGCGGCGATTCCACTCCGCGTCGTACTTCGGATTGTTCAGCCGGTGCGCGGCCGAGAACGTGAGTCGGGCGGTGATGATCATGAGTGAAATCTACAACGTCACGCCGGCCAGCGCCGCACGGATCTCGTTCTGCTGCTCGGCCAACTTCTGGCGGATCTTGAGGAATCGCGCGTCGCTCTGCAGGAATCCGAAGAGCGGATTGGCGAGGACGTAGCTCGCCGTCGGCTCCTTGCGCGCCACAGCGCGGTCGAGCGCGTCGTTCACGCCGCGCGCGTCGCCGTTCATGGCCGCGATGTCGGCAACGCTCGTCCAGTAATCGTCGCCCGGCCTCGAGGCCGGCTCCGCGGCTCTCAGTTCCGAGGCGGCCGCCGCCTTGTTGCCGGATTGCGCGGCGAGGTAGGCCTTCAGGATGTGCGCGCCGTAATTCGGGTCCGACTGCTCCAATTTCTTCAGCTCCACGTCGGCGATTTCCGTCGAGTGCCGCAGAACGGCGACGCGGCCGATCTTCAGCGCGAGCGACGGATTGCGCGGCATACGCTGCTCCTCCTCGTAATACTTGTCGGCAGCAGTGTCGATGCGGCCCGAAGCGACGAGCGCGTCGGGCGCATGCACGGCGCCCGCATCGGAACTGCCGAGCCGTTTCAGCGCGGCGGTGAAGCGATCGTTGTCGCCGGCGGCGAGCGCGTAATGTCCGATCGTGTTGAGTGCATCTACGTCGGAACGATCGTGCTGCAGTACCGCCGCGTACGAGGTGAAGGCCGATGGAAGATCGCCCGTGGCCAGGCTCGCGCGCGCAACCCGGCGCGACGCGTCGAGATTCGTTGGATCGAGCGCGATGATCTGCTTCGCCGCGGCGACGGCATCCGCATCCTTACCTTTCGCGTCGAAAAAGCGGAACGCCATCAGTTGCGCCGGGAGGAAGCGAGGATCTGCCTTGATCGCATTTCGCAGCGCGGCGTCCGTTTTCGCATCATCGTTCGCCGCGTTCGCGACGACCGCGTCCGCGAACGCGTTGTAGGCATCGGCGCTTGCCGCGCGGCGATCCGAAATCTTCAGATCGCCGGCGATCCAGGAAACGAGCGACTGAATCCCGCTCGACGCGTCAATCAACGGCGCGGCCTGTCCCTCGGCCGGTTTCTTCGAATCGGTGACCGGCACAATCTGCAGCGCCGCGGCGCCGCCGGTCAGCTTCGCCGTGTATGCGCCGATGTCCACTCCCTTCGCGTCGACGACGCGCACCTCGGGAAACGAGCGCAGGATCTCCATCGCCGCGAGCCGGATCGCATCTCCTCGCTGCTGCAACAGCGGATCCGGCGGATCGATGCGGAACGGCTCGATCACGATCTTGCGAGGCGTCGCGGCCGTTGCTGGAGGCAGACCGGACTTCTTCACCACGACCGGAACGTCGTCGTGATTCCGGTTGCGCATCCAGAGAAAGCCCAATGCGCCACCGAGCACGATGATTGCGGCTGCTGCAATCGACGCGAACAGCTTCCGCTTTTTTGTTCGCTTCAAGCGAGCGTTAGCCTCGGCTTCCGCCGCGGCAGCGACGCGCGCGGCCTCTTCCGCTTCCGCGGCAGCGCGTTCGGCGGCCTCCGCCGCTTCGCCCTCGGGCGCGATCGTGAACAGCTTCACGCCCGCGCGTGCGCCCGCGTCGCGCAAGCGCGGCCCGACGCGTCCCTTCTTCACGAACGCCTCGGTGATGTACAGCTTCGCTGCGTCGAGTTGCTGGAGAATCTCGTACGCTTTTTCGACCGCCGGTCCGGCCGCGGCGCCGTCATGCGTCTCGACCTCGCCGTAGTGCAGTAGCAGACGCACCGGAATCGGCTCGCCATCCTGCTGCTCGGGCGAAAAGTCGAACGCCCCTTTTCGTCCCGCCTCGAGCGCGTTCTCCAACGACGGAAGCTCGCCGACGAAGCGCGGTCCGAAAGGATCGGCGACCTGCCCGTCGAAAAGGTAAACCGCCTCGCCGAGGATCTGCTGCATGCGCGCAGCGGACTTGGCGGCGGCGGCAGGATCGACCGCGTTCACGTCCTCGTGATTGGCAATGTCGGCAGCCAGGATGATCGACTGCCGCGCCTGCACGGCGTGACGCGCGGTCGCAACGGCGTTGAGCGACGCGCGGGCAATCTCGTTCGACCACTCCACGACCGTGCCATCGACTTTGAGGATGTCGTCGATGATCGCCTTGGCATTTTTGTATCGCTGAAACGCATCGCGGAAAAAGCATTTGCCCGTGACGTTGAGAACGGCGTTGTCGATCTTCGGATTGATGGCCTTCGGCGACGGCGGCTGCTCGTTGACGATCTTGTGCGCAATCTCCGCGGCGGTCGGCGCGAGAAACGGGCGGCGCCCTGTCGCCAGCTCGTACATGATCACGCCGATCGAGAAGACGTCGGTCTGCGTCGACAACATCTGGTTCGTGATCTGCTCCGGCGCCATGTAGCTGACCGCGTTCGGATCGCTTCCCTTTTGCGAAAATGACGAGCCTTGTCCTTCGCGGCGCGGCAGAAACGTCAGCGCGTTGAGGCCGGCCACTTTCACCTGGCCGTTTGCGTCGACGAGCACCGAATCGCCGGCGATGTTGAGGTGCAGCACGTTCTTCGCCTGCATCAGCTTTACCGCGTCGGCGAGCTGATAGATGACGCGAAAGAATTCGGTGCGATCGGCGGCGCGGCCTCGGTATGCGGTGGACACCGGAAGGCCACCGAACCACTCCATGATCATCACCAGCGCGTCATCGGCAGGACAGATCTCGAGGATGGTGACGAGCGAGGAGTGATACAGCGCCGCGCCCTGCCGGATCTCGCGAATGACCGCCTCGCGGCGCGCCGGATCGCGAGGCAGTTGCTTGGTCAGAATCTTCAGCGCGACGGTCTTGCCGTTGCGCGTGTCTTCGGCGCGCCACACCGAGGCGCCCACACGCTCAAGAAGCCGGAACGACAGAATCGTCCCGCCTGCGACGAACGGATCAATCGAGGACATGTGCGCGAATTATATTGCGCGAAGATGCAGCAGGTCCGCGCCGCCTTCAACCGTCTCGCCGGCCTTCACGAAAATCTCGTCGACGACGCCGTCCGCGGGCGCGGGAATCTCGTTCTCCATCTTCATCGCTTCGAGCACGAGCAGGCCCGCGCCGCGCCGCACTTCGGTCCCCTTCTCCACTAACACGCGCGCGATGCGGCCGGGCATGAGCGCTTTGATGATGCCGCTGTCGCCGAGGTGGTCGTCGCCGCGCTTGCGGCGAAGGGCGAGCGGATCGACGATCTCGATGTCCAGCCGCGACGCGCCGATCGTGATCTGGTGCGTCGAACCTTCGCGATGATGCGCGAGCAGAAACTGTGTTCCGTCTTCGAGCCGCAGCGATCGCAGTCCGCCGGCGGTGATCATGTCCGCGGCGATCCAACGCTCGCCGAGCTTCACTCGGTACGTGCTGCCATGCCGCTCCACTTCGAGCGGAATCTCTTCGTCGCGATAGCGGGCATTGAAAATCAATCGCGCCCCCGCGTTGCTTCGAGACGCGCCGCCTGCCGCCATCGCGACACGGTTTCTTCCGGCAGGCGCACGTTCTGCGCATCCTCGAACGCGACGATCGCCGCGGCGACGAGCGCGGCGTCGCGCGTGGCGTCATCGGCCGGACGATGTTCGAGATCGAGCTCGGGCAGCACGCGGTCGATGAAGCCGGTGTCGAAATTTGCGGTGCGGAAGTCGGAGTGCTGCATGAGAAATGTGAAAAACGGGATCGTGGTGCGAATGCCGTCGACGCGGTACTCGCCGAGCGCGCGCAGCATGCGATCGATCGCCTCGCCGCGCGAGCCGGCGTGTGCGATGAGTTTCGAAAGCATCGGGTCGTAGTAGACCGGAACGGTGTAGCCGGCATACACGCCGTTGTCGTTGCGGACTCCGGGACCTTGTGGAAGATCGAGATGGCGAATCAGTCCCGGCGATGGCGCGAATTTCCTCGCAGGATCCTCGGCATACACGCGGCACTCGATGGCGTGTCCGTTCGGCGCAAGATCGCCCTGCGCGATTCCCAGCTTTTCGCCGCGCGCGACGCGCAACTGCGCTTTGACGAGGTCGATCCCCCACACCATCTCGGTGACCGGATGCTCGACCTGCAATCGCGTGTTCATTTCGAGAAAGTAGAACTGCTTGTCCGGCCCCATCAGGCACTCGATCGTGCCGGCCGAGTAGTAGTTGACCGCCACCGCGGCTTTCACCGCCATCGCTCCGAGGCGCGCGCGCAACTCGGCGTCGACGACGGGCGAAGGACTCTCCTCGACGACCTTCTGATGCCGGCGCTGTAAGGTGCACTCGCGCTCGCCGACATGGACGATGTTGCCGTGCTGATCGCCGAGAACCTGCACTTCGATGTGCCGCGGCGACGCGACGAATTTTTCAGCGTAAACCGCGGCATCGCCGAAGAACGATTGCGCTTCGCTGGTGACGCGATCGAACGACGGTCGGAGGTCTTCCTCGCGTTCGACGAGCCGCATCCCTTTTCCGCCGCCGCCGGCCGAGGCCTTGATCATGATCGGAAAACCGGCCTCGCGCGCGAAGGCCTCGATCTCGTCGAACGACTTGACCGCTTCCGTCAACCCCGGAACGACCGGCACGCCGGCGGCCTGCATGCGCTGCCGCGACTCGGTCTTCGATCCCATTGCGTCAATGGAATCCGGCGAGGGTCCGATGAAAATGATGCCGGCATCGCGGCATGCGCGCGCGAAGTTCGCGTTCTCCGCGAGGAAGCCGTAGCCGGGATGGATCGCCTCCGCGCCGGTCTTCTTCGCGGCGTCGAGAATGCGATCGATGCGCAGGTAACTTTCGCGCGACGGCGCCGGCCCGATCGGCATCGCCTCGTCGGCGTGAAGGACGTGCAGCGCGGCGCGGTCCGGCTCGGAGTAAACGGCCACCGTCGGATAGCCAACCTCGCGGCAGGCGCGCATGACGCGGACCGCGATCTCGCCGCGATTCGCGACCAGGACTTTCATCGCGGCGCATTGTAATCGCTGCTAACATCCGCGCCCATGGCAGAGGAACCGCTACACGACCAGCGCACGCAAATCCTTTCCGGCGTCGTCAAAACGCTGCTCGACGATCTGAAGAACGGATCCGGCGACAAAGATCGCCGCCGCCAGGTTGAAGAGTGGATGCGCACGCTGGCCGAGAAGTATCCGGAGTTCCAGATCGAGACCGGCCTGCGAGACTACTACCTGGCCGAGGCCGAACGCCTGCGCCTCGATTTCGAGAAAGCCGTCGAGCTCAACGAGAAGCTCGCCCTCGGACGTTCGATCGAAGGATTCCTCGATCGCGCCGCCGACTACGCGAAGCGAATCGCCGAGAAGTAGTTGCATTCGTTCCCAAAATGGGTACGATCGTTCCCGAAATGGGAATCCTGCCTAATACAGATCTTGCCAGCAGCGCGATCGCCGCAGCGCTCTTCACGCCTGTTCAGCAACGTGTGCTAGGGCTTCTGTTCGGACAACCGGCGCGCCGATTCCAGAGCGCGGAGCTGATTCGGCTTGCCGAGGGAGGCACTGGCGCCGTACATCGGCAACTACAGCGGCTCGCCGATGCGGGACTCGTCCGAGTGACGCGCGACGGCAATCAGAAGTACTACCAGGCGTCCACGAACACTCCGGTCTTCAGCGAACTTCACGGCTTGATCGTCAAGACCATCGGCGTTGTCGACCCCCTCCGCGCGGCTTTAGGTCCGCTCGCGAAGAAGATTCACCTCGCGTTCGTCTTCGGCTCGGTCGCGAAAGGAAGGGAACGCGGCGACAGCGACCTCGATCTCCTCGTCGTCACGGACGATCTTTCCTACGCAGAGGTTTACGCCGCGCTGGAACGTGCGGAAAGGAGCCTCGGACGCACGATCAATCCCACAGTCTTCACAAGCCGCGAGTGGAGAACGAAGCGCGCGAAGAAGGACTCTTTTTCTGCGCGCATCAGCTCACAGCCGCGGCTGTATGTGATCGGAAACGACAATGCCGACGGATGATGCTCTCGAGAAACTCGTGAGCGTCGGCTCACTGAAGCGCGAGCCGCCGAACGCCGACGAAATCGCGGGCCTGATCCGCACGGCAACGGTCCGGCTTGCGGACGCCGAAAAAGAAACCAATGCCGCCGAAAGCCGCTTCGATCTCGCGTACAACGCTGCGCACGCGCTGTCGCTGGCGGCTCTCCGGCTTCGTGGGTACCGCTCCGAGAAGCGCTACATCGTTTTCCAGGCGCTGCCGCACACCCTCGGCGTCGACAATCCGACGTGGCGCCTCCTCGATCGCTGTCACCGCGAACGAAACACGACCGAGTACGAAGGCGTCAGTGCCATCGACGAGAAACTCCTTACGGGGTTGATCGAAGCGGCAAAAGAGCTCCTGGCCCGTCTGCGATCACTCGTGTAACAACAAAAAAGCTCGCGTCGCCGCGAGCTAATTGATCTTCCTTGGTGCCCAAGGCCGGACTCGAACCGGCACGGATTTCTCCACACGCCCCTCAAACGTGCGCGTCTACCAATTCCGCCACTTGGGCTTTAAAGAACGCTGCTACTTCTTGGCTGGAGCTGCCGGCGCCGAGGGTGCGCCGCTCATGACCGAGGAGCGCGGGCGAGCCTGAATGATCGCCAGCGTGAGCGAGGTGATGACAAAGAGGACGAAGAAGCCGGTCGTCAGCTTGTGCAGAAGCGTGGTCGCGCCGCGCGCGCCGAATGCGGTCTGCGAGCCGCCACCGCCGAACGCGCCCGCGAGATCCGCCCCCTTCCCCTGTTGCAAAAGGACGACGAGGATCAGGAACAGGCTGATGACGATGTGCAAAATGACAAGAAGTACGATCATGGATTCTCCGAAGCGAAGCTGCTAACGGGACAAGGGGGCGAATTCTTCCCGGAAAGGCACTGAGTGTCAAGGCTGCCGCGGAAGCCTCTTCATCGCCTCGGCCAGCGCCAGAAACTTCTTCGAATCGAGGCTCGCGCCGCCGACGAGAAAGCCATCGATGCGGCCATGCTCGATCAGGTCATCGACGTTGTCCGGTGTCACGCTGCCGCCGTAAAGAATCGGCGTGCGTACCGCGAGTTCGGCGGGCCAGAAGCGTTCCAGCGCTGCGCGAATGGCTTCGACGATCTCGGCCACCATCGCGCCGGTTGCATTGCGTCCAGTGCCGATCGCCCAGATCGGTTCGTAAGCGACGATGACTTCCTTGGCATTCGCGAGCTGCGGCACGGCGGCGGCGCGAATCTGGTCGGAACAAAAGGTGACGGCGTGACCGCGTTCGCGTTGCTGCTCGTTCTCGCCGATGCAGAGGATGGGCGTGAGACCGGCGTCGATGGCCATTCCGAGCTTGCGGGCGATGAGCGCGTCGTCTTCGCCGTAAATCGTGCGGCGCTCGGAATGACCGACGATGACGAAACGCGCGCCGCAATCGCGCAGCATGTCCGCGGAGATTTCGCCAGTGAACGCGCCCGACTGCTGATCCGCGCAGTTCTGCGCGCCGGTATTCGCGAATTTTGCGGCGACGTCTTTCAGATAAACGTACGGCGGTGCGACGACGACGTCGGCGCCATTCATCGCGTCGAGAAACGATGCGACGCCTTCCGGCGGGACGTTCATCTTCCAGTTGGCGATGAGGTAGCGGTTGGGCATCGGGCGTGGAGTTTATCGCCTACGCCGACAGCGAATAGCAGTTCTTGCCTGCGCGCTTCGCCTCGTACAGGCGTTCGTCGGCGCGGCGGATCACATCGGCGGCGCTGGTGTCGGTGCGCTGGTAGTCGGCGATGCCGAGGGAGATCGAACAGCGGATGGAGCCTTCGTCGTCGGCGGGAATGGTCAACATGCGTACTTTCTGCAGGATGCGGTCGGCCACGGCGCAGGCGCCGCCGAGGTCCGTGTGCGGCAGGATGATCGCGAACTCGTCGCCGCCGAATCGCGCGAAAAGATCGGGAGGGCGCAGCGTCTCGCGCACCGCGCCGCAGAGCTCCGACAGCACGACGTCGCCAACCGTGTGGCCGAAGTTGTCGTTGATCGCTTTGAAATCGTCGATGTCGAACATCAGGAGACTCAAAGGTAACGAATAGACGCGCGCGCGCTCCATCTCCTGCGGCAGCTGGCGGCGGAAGTAGCGCTTGTTGGCGATGCCGGTGAGGTCGTCGGTGTCGGCCAGGCCCTGGATCTGTTCGCGCGCGCTGAGCTGGCCGATGAGCAGCGACACCTGTGCGGCGAAGATCTCGACGATCTGCCGCTCCTGCTCGTCGAACGGCTCGCCGCGATAGACGAGCAGCACGCCGCTGCTGCGATTCTCGACGGTGATGACGGCGTGCGTGGAGTGCTCGATGCTGTTGCCGGTTCCCCTACCGTCGCTACGCTGCGGAAGATCGCTGCGTTCCGCTTTCACGATCACGTCCGCCGCGGCGAACGAAACGGGGATCATCGTCTCCAGCGTGCGGCGCAGACTTTCGATCAGCGGCGGCGCGATGAGCGAGCCCGCGCCTTCGCGCGTGACGACGTAAAGATCGAGGTTCTGCTCGAGCATCACCGCGGCGGCGAGATCGAAATCGATGGCGTGGTCGAGCGCGCGGAACGACGACACGAAGAGGTCGGCGATGTTGCCGGCGCGCGTCGCGGGGCCGGTGAGCTCGCGGATCAGCGACAGAACCCCGGCGATCGGTTGCTGCTCATCACGTCTCACGGATGGCTGAATTATACGGAGCACCTATAATCCGACGCCATGACCATGCCCGAGGCGGAGGCGATTCCATTCGAGCCGCAGGACTTACGCGGCGAGCGCCTCCTCGTTCTGGCTCCGCATCCGGACGATGAACTGATCGGTTGCGGCGGCCTGGTGGCGCTGCATCTGCGCGAGGGCCGCAAGGTGCACGTGGCCGTGGCCACCGATGGCGCGCAGGCCGGCGACGCCGCGCAGCGCGAATCGGAGTCGCGCGCGGCGCTGGCGCTTCTTGGCGATGTCAGCATCGAATTTCTCCGTTTTCCGGATCGCAAGCTATCCGGCCAGCGTGAATTAGACGATCGGATGGCGGCGATTCTTCGTGAATGGAAGCCCGATCTGATCGCGGTTCCCAGCCCGCTGGAAATCCATCCCGATCACATCGCGCTGTCCCGCGCCTTCTGCGATCTGATCGCGCGCGATGCGTCGCTCTTCGCCGATCTGGCCGCGGCACGCATTGCGTTTTACGAAGTGAGCGCGCCGCTGCGGCCCAACGCGCTCGTCGACATCACCTCGGTTGCCGACGCGAAGTACGCGGCCATCGACGCGCACGCGTCGCAGGCAACCCTTCGCGATTACACGTCGTACGCACGCGGGCTCAATGTCTGGCGGACGATGACGTTGCCTCCGCACGTGAAGTTCGCCGAGGCGTACTGGACCATTTCACTGCCCTTGCTGCGCACGACGCCATTCAGCGCATTGCGCGAGGCGATAGGCCCGATGCGAATCGACGTCGTAGACGAACCGCTGCCGATCAGCGTGATCCTACGGACGAAGGATCGGCCCGCGCTTCTCGCCGAGGCGATTGCGTCGATTCGCGCTACGGGGTATCCGGCGGAGATCGTCGTGGTGAATGACGGCGGCACGCATCCGAATGTTGATGGCGTGACGCTGGTCGAGCACGAGACCTCGCGCGGCCGTTCCGCGGCCGCGAACGTCGGCGTGAAGGCAGCGAAGAATGAGTACGTGGCCTTTCTCGACGACGACGATCTCTACTATCCCGAGCATTTGTCGACGCTTGCGAATGCGACGCGCGGATCGAACGCCGCCGGTTGGTACAGCGATGCCGTCTCGGCGTTCATCGACGGCGCGAGCCGTCAGCCGATGCGCATCTACGCGCGCGATTTCGATCGCGAGCTTTTGCTCGTCGACAATTACATCCCGCTCCCTACCCTGCTCTTCCGCCGCGCCGATTTTCTCGGCCTCGGCGGCTTCGATGATGCTTTCGATCTCTTCGAGGATTGGGACTTTCTGATCCGGCTGTCGCAGCGCGGCGAGTTCGTTCACGTTCCGCGCATCACCTGCGAGATTCGCCACATCCAGGGCGGCGATTCGATCCTTCTGCAGAATCCCGAGGGATCGCCGAAGTTTCGCGACGCGCGACTGCAGGTCTGGAAAAAGCACGCCGCGCTCATGGGCGAGAACGTCTTCGCGAACGTATTCGAGCGTGAGAAGCGACGCACGGTTGCGCTGGAAGGCGATCTCGTCGAAGCGCGCGGTGCGCGCGGACGCATTGAACAGGAAGTGGCGCGCCTCGAACGCGACAAACAATCGCTCATCGCGCAGATCGGCACGCTCGGCGAACGAATCAACGAGACGATGATGCGCATCAGCCACCTCGAAGGAGCGAACGCGGAGATTCGCGGCGCGCTCGACGGAGCCAATCGCGAACGCTACGCCGCGCTCGCGCGCATGGCCGAATTCGAAACTGCGTTCGATGACAGCCAATCCGCGCTGATCGAGGCACAGCGCACCAACGGCGCACTGCATGCCGAGGTGGCGAGAATGCAAAACCTGCTCGACGCAATCTTCAGGTCGCGCACGTGGAAGCTGCACACGATCGTCGAACGCGTGAAAGGGCGCGGATGACGCGTGCGCTGCTCGTCTGCCCGGAGCCGCTTGGTCATCGCCAGCCCGCCGGCATCGGCATTCGATTTCTGGAGATGGCGAAGGTGCTGCTCGCGGACGGCCACGAGGTGACGCTGCTGTCGCGCGATGCGGGCGCCGTGGAAGGCTGCCGCGTCGACGCGATCACTCCCGAGACTCTGCAGCGTTACACGGCTGACGCGGACGTCGCCGTTGTGCAGGGCCACGTTGCGAACGATCTCTTCGCGCACGGAAGCGCGATTCCGACGGTCGTCGATCTGTACGATCCCTTCATCATCGAGAACCTGCATTACTACGAGTCTCGCGGCGCCGAGGTGTTCACGCACGATCATGCGACGCTGATGCAGTCGTTGCTGCGCGGCGATCTGTTCCTCTGCGCCTCCTCCGCGCAACGCCTCTTCTACCTCGGCGCGCTGCTGGCCGCGGGACGCGTGAACCCGATCGCATTCGAGACTGATCCGCATCTCGATGCACTGATCCACATCGCGCCGTTTGGCGTTCCACCCGGGAGCGCGGACGTCTCGTCCGCTTCTGTTGCGCGCGCCAATGTCCTCTTCGGCGGCATCTACGATTGGTACGACCCGCTGCTCGCGATCGACGCCGTCGCGATCGCGCGCGCATCGCTGCCGGAAATCACGCTGACGTTCACCACGCATCCCAATCCGTCGCTGACGCCGCAGGGAAAACTTGCGGATGCGATGGCGTACGTCAGCGAGAAGAACTACGACTTCGTTCGCTTCGAAGCGTGGGTCGCGTACGAAGAACGCGCCGCGTTTTACAGCCGCTTCGGCGCCGCGCTGCTGACGTTTCCGCAATCGATTGAGACCGATCTGTCGATGCGGACGCGCGTCTACGACTACCTCTGGGGCGGGCTTCCGATCGTGACGAGCAGTGCGCCGGGCACTGACGAGCTGCTGACGAAGTATGGCTCCGGTGTAGTCGTGCGCTCGACGTCCGCAAACGATTTCGCGGAAGCGCTCGTGCACGCGATGCGCGATGTTCACATGCGCGATGGCGCTCGCCGATTCGTCGACGATCATCAGTGGCAGCGCACGCTGCAGCCGCTGGTCGATTTCGTTCGCGCACCGCGCATCGATCCGCAGAAGGACGCCTTCGCGGCCACGCTGCACGTGCCGGAGCATCCACGCTCGTTCTTCGATCGCATCAAGCGCCGCATCGGAGGCTCGTCCTGAGCACGCCGGTCGTCGACATCATCATCGTCAACTGGAACAGCCGCGAAGACACGCTGGCTTGTCTCGATGCCGTGTCGCGCCAACTCACCGGCGACGCGATGATCACCGTTGCCGACAACGGCTCGACGGACGGCAGCATCGGCGCGATCGCCGCCCGCTATCCGACCGTTCGCCTGATGCCGCTCGGCGAGAATCACGGCTTCACGGGCGGGATCGCCGCGGCACTGGCGCGCTCGCCGGCGCGCAACGTCATTTTTCTGAACAACGATGCGGTGCCCGAAGACGGCTGGCTGGCCGCGCTCGTCGGCGCGATCGAGAGCGCGCCGGACGACGTCATCTCCGCCGGCGGAAAAATCGTCGATCCGACCGGCGAGTTGATCGATTTCATCGGCGGCGCGCTCACGTTCGATGGCCACGCGTTTCAGAACGGATTTCGTTATCCGCTGGCGTCGCGCGACGAGCCGGCTGCCGGCTCGGATCTACTTTTCGCCTGCGGCGGCAACATGATTTCGCGTCGCGAGCCGCTCCTCGCGCTCGGCGGATTCGATGACGACTATTTCGCGTATCTCGAGGACGTCGACTTCGGATGGCGCACGTGGATGGCCGGCTATCGCGCGGTCTACGAGCCGCGCGCCGTCGTCCGCCACAAATCGAGCGCGACCAGCCAGCGCCTCGGCGATTTCGAGCGCGGCGTCCTCTTCGAGCGCAACGCGCTGCAGACGGCGCTGAAAAACTTCGAATCGATGCAGGATGTGTCCGCGGCGCTCTTCACGTTCTTCGCGCGGCTGCATCACTACGCCACGAAGCGCAACGCGAACGCGGGCGAGCTGACGCGCGAGCCGTTCTCGAAGTCTTCGAAGTCGTCGCGCAGTCTGGCTGGCCGCATCCGCCGAAAACTCTTCGGCAGCAGGCCGCTGGCGACGATCGACGATCCGCTGACCACCATGCAGTTTCGCGCGTATGAATGGATCGCCGCGCACGGCGAGCGCATCGCGGCGAAGCGCGCCGTGGTCCAGAAACTGCGCCGCCGCAGCGATCGTGAAATCTTCGAACGCTTTCCGCTGCAGATCGTGCCGACCTATCCCGGCGACGAAGTGCTCATGCGCGGTGCGCTCTTCAACCTGCTGCGAACCTCGCTGCCGTCAATCGATCGGACGCTGTCCGATATCATGCGAACGTGACGCGGTCGGCCTGGTGGCGTCGTTTTCTCGTGCGCGGCGTGTTCTGGCGGCAACTGCTGCGCTTCGCCATCCTGAACGTGCCGCCGTGGATCGAGCCGATCATCATGGCCTTCTGGGCTGCCTTCTTTCTATTGTGGGGACCGGGCCGCCGCGGCGTGATGCGCAACCTGCAGGTGATCAAGCCTGGCTCGACGTCGCTCGCAAATTTCTTTCGCTGCTACCGCGTCTTCTGGAACTACGCATGGACGATTGCGGACAACGTCCGCTTCAAAGAGCTGCGCACGATTCCCGACTGGGAGTTCGTCGGCTGGAATCATTTTCAGTCGATGCAGGCAAGCAGCGGCGCGATCCTCCTCACCGCACACATGGGCAGCTACGACCTTGGCGCGCATCTCTTCTCGGAGACCTCGACGCGCCGCATCGTGATGGTGCGCGCGCCCGAGGAGGATCCGGAGACGCGCCGGTTCGAGGAGCATCACGGCGCAGAAGGATTGCGCATCGAGTTCAACACGCGCGCGACGGAGCTCGCCCTCGATCTGCTCGAAACGGTTCGCGAAGGCGCGATCGTTGCCATTCAGGGCGATCGCGTCGTCGGCCCGATCAGCACGTTCCCGGCCACGTTCTTCGGAAGACCGTCGACCGTTCCCGCCGGTCCGTTTGCGCTGGCGATGGCGGCGCGTGTACCGATCTACCCCGTTTTCGTGGTGCGAGCCGGACGACGACGCTACCGGCTGGTGACGTCGCGGCCGATCGAAATCACGCGCAGCCGCAATCGCGATGACGATTTCGCACGCGCCGTCGCGCAGTGGATGACGGAGTTGGAGGCGGTCGTACGCGGCTACTGGTATCAGTGGTTCACGTTCGAGCCAGCGTGGCCGGAGGTTTCGGCGTGAACGTCATCGCCGATCATCCGGAAGCGCGCTGGCTGCCGTCGCGGCATCGCTTCGCGGTGGGGAAACTCATCGCGTTCGCGAAGTTGCGGGGGACGACCCAGAGCGTGAACAGCGCGGAGCGCCTGATTTTCCCGATCGATCGCGACCAAACCGCTGCCGAGATGAACGGCGTTGCGATCTGGATTTTCGTGACGACCGTCTGCTACATCGCGGCGGCCCTGCCGCTGATCTGGCCGGCAGCCATCATCGTTGCGATTCCGATTGCGGCAATCGTGCTGCAGTTTCCAACCGTCATCATCGGCCCAATCGTACGGATGCTGATCGGCGACGGAAATCACATCAAGATCATTTCCGTGATCGCGATGTCACTGCTGGTGATTGCCTCGTCGTACGTTGCCGCTTCGAATTCGTGGGCGCGGTACGCGGCGTGGTTTTTCTTTGCGGTGCTCATCCTCAATGGCGCTGCGGCGGTCGTCGTGTGGTTACTGCGCGCACCGATTCGCGCGGCGGAAGAACGATGCGCGCGCTGATCCTCTGGTTCGCGTTTTTCGCGACGCTGCTGATTCCGATCTTGCTGTTGGTGTCGTTTCCCCCATGGTGGCCAATCGCCATCGGCATCATGGCGCTGTCGCACGCGCTCGTACTCTGGCCAACGCTCCGTCCGAATTCACAGTGGCTCGGGGCGGTGATCACGAGGTTCGAATCATCGTCAAAGGAAGTGTGGCTGACGATCGATGACGGTCCGACCGATGACACGCAAGCACTGCTCGATGCACTCGACGCGCGCAATGTGAAAGCAACGTTCTTCGTGAAGGGCTCACTCTGTACGGAACATCCGGAGATCGTACGGATGATGCTGACGCGTGGACACCAAGTCGCGAATCATTCGCAAACACATCCGTCAGGAGCATTCTGGTGCCTCCCGCCGAATGCAATCGCTCGTCAGATCGACGACTGCAACGCAGCGCTGACAGCGGTCACCGGCGAAATGCCGCGCCTCTTTCGCGCACCGGTCGGAATGAAAAATCCGTTCGTCCATCCGATCCTTTCGAAACGCAACATGACGCTGGTCGGTTGGAGCGTGCGCGGCTTCGACTCATTCGGCGACGACGTCGAACGTGTCGCGCGGCGCATCGTTCCGCGCGCCGGCAACGGCTCGATCATCGTCATGCACCAGGGCCGGAGTTTCTCCGTTGCGTGCGTCAGCCGCGTCGTCGACGAGCTGCAGGCGCGCGACTATTCGTTCGTGATGCCGGAGTTCGAACGCCTGAAAACGAACAGATAGTTGTTGAACGGCGTCTTCCCATACAGCGGCACGACCTCGGCATCGAATCCCGCGAACGGTCGCACGATCTCCTCGCGCGTCAGGAAGTGCAGTCGTTCCGCGCGCAGCCAGCGCACCGCCCGCGAGAACGTCTCCTGCGCGTACGTGAGCCGATAGCGCCAGCTTCCGTCGCGCACCGCATCGCGGATGATGATCGTCTTTGCATTCGCGGCCGCGGCCGCAAGGATCGCCGCTTGATCGGCATCACGAAAGTAATGCAGCAGATCGAGCAGGACGACCGTGCCGCCCGTTGCAATCGCCGACCGCGCGTCGGCTACTTCGAACGTTGCGTCGTGCACGATGCCTCGAGCCACCGCTACCTTCCGCTCGTCGTGATCGATGCCGCGAATCGGCGCAACGAATCCGCGCGCGCGCAGATACGCCGCGAGAACGCCCACGCCGCAACCGACGTCGAGCAGCGGATCGACGCTGCCGTTGATGCGCTCGAAGACGGCGGCATACACCGGATCGATGCGCACTTTCGCGCGAACGTACGCCCGCAGAAATGCGGATGGATACCGCGCGGCGATACGGCTCGCTACATCGTCCGTCGTCACGGCGAAAGATGCTCGATCAGGTCGATCAGCTCCGTGAGATTGAACGGCTTCGGCAGGATCGCCGATGCGCCGAGTTGCAGGATGGCCTGCGGCTCGACGTGCAAATGCGCGGAGAGGACGATGATCGGGAGCGTGCCGAGGAAGCCGGTCTCTTTGAGGCGCTGGAGGAAGTCCCAGCCGTTCATGCCGGGCATCGCAAGATCGAGGAGGATGACGTCGGGACGATGGATCGTCAGTGCGCGATGGCCCTCATCGCCGTCACCCGCGAGCAGCACCTGAAAGCCGGCCTGGCGCAGCGCAGCGGCGAGCATGCCGCGCAACGGGAGGTCGTCGTCGATGACAAGGATGCGTTTCCGGTCGACGTCGGCGATCCGTTTCGTGCCGCTGTTGCTTTGATTCTGAACCTGATTCATGCCGCGCCCGCGCCTTCCATTCTAGCGACTGCTGAGACCGACATGCAGAACGAAGGCCACTCAGAAAAGATCGCTGTCGCCGTACGTGTAGTAAAGGCGTGCCACGATGCGCGCGCTCGCATCGGGAAGATCGAACGGCACGCACATCAGCGAAAGATCCTGCGGATCGGCCTTCGACTCGAATTGCAGCGCGTGCAAAATGCGATCGAACCACTCCGGCCGCGCCGGAAACCAGCCGTCGACGCGATCGATTGGATAGTTGGGAACGACGTGCCGCAAAAGCACTTGCGCAGCATTCGGATAGCGCGGATCGAACAGCGCATCGCCCCACGCTAATCGCGAACCGCGAACGCCGAACACGCTCCAGCCAACTAACCGCCGCCACTTGCGGATCGCGACGATGAAGTGCGAAACGTCGGGACACTCGAGATAGCGCCAGCGGAGATAGCGGGCATCGCGGCGGACCAGGAATCGATACGCGGGAGCGACGCGCGCGAAGAAGTCGTCGAACTCGCGACCGGCGTCCTTCACGAGCTCGAGCTGCCACCCGCGCGACAATCGTTCGCCGCGCGATATCGGTTCGATCGGATTTTGCGCGAGGTCGCGAACGCGATACGGCGCCGGCTCGACCGCGTCGCTGCCGAGGAAGCGGACGGAGAGTTGGCGATGCGAGTCGGTGGTGAAACCGTAGTTGAACGCGACCTTGCCGCGGCAAAACGCATCGTAGAAATGCTGCGCCGTGCGCGCGAGAATGCTGGTCGGACCGCGGCCGACCTGGCGCACGGAGCGGTCGGTCATGATGTCGCCGATCTGATTGGCGATGACTTCGCGGCCGTCTTCGATCATCGCCACCGGATAGCCGGCGTACTGCGCGACGAGATTGCCGCGTTCGTCGAACGTCAGCGCGATTCGTTGGTTGCCGTACGGATTGCGCTGGTACTCCCACTGAAAATGTTCGACGCCGCGCGAGGCATGCGGAAACGCGTGATGAAAAAGCTGCAGGATCTGTTCTTCGTCGCCGGCCCGAAACGCGCGGACCGTGAAGCGCGGATCAACGGGCATGCGTCGGCTCGACCGATCGGATGGCGCTGAAATTCACCGGCGCGCCGGCGCGGCGCTTGGCCACGATGCGGATCGATCCGGAAAAGAGCAGCAGCGGATCCGGCAACATCTTCAGCAGCACGCGCACGAGCGGCGTCAGCGCCGGCCAGCGCGTGGCCACCGAGTGCCGCAGAAAACGATGATCGCGATAGGCGAGCTCCGCGCCGATGCTGACGATCTCGAATCCGGAATGCTCGAGCAGTTCGATAAGCGCCGAACGCGAATAGAGAATGAGGTGCGTGCGGAAGTTCTGCGTCATCCACCTCCGCTCGGTGATGAGATAAACCAGCCCCTCGGTGTCGAACGTCGACAGCAGCAGTACGCCGCCCGGCTTGAGCAGATCCTTCATCCGCGCCAGGGCGTCGTGCGGGTCGGCCATGTTCTCGAAAACGTGAAAGAGGACGATGGCGTCGAAGGCGGGCCCGGTGTTGATGAAGTTCGGAACCGTCGAGCAGTAGACCTCGAGTCCGCGCGAACGCGCAGCGCGCGCGGCCGGCGCGGCGCGGTCGATGCCGACGTATTCGAATTCGGCGGCCGTGGCGTCGCCGAAGCTGCCGTCGCGCACGCCGATCTCGAGCACGCGCGCCCGCGAATTGAGATGGCGACGCAGCGCGGCAAGCCGGCGCTGGCTGGTCTTCTCGCGCGCCACGCCGCGGTGCAGCGTTTCCTCGCCGATCTCCACCTGCGCGTGCTGCCCGCGCAAAACGCGGCGAACGGGCCGGCGGTCGTCATCGACTTCAAAGCGGCCGAGGTAGCGGCACTTGCAGCGGCTGCAGGCGCGGACGACGTTGCCGGGGATCTGATCGAAGTTCCAGACCTCGTGCGAAAAACAAACGGGGCAGCGCCGCGGCGCGCGGTAGCCGTTGCGGCGATCGGTCATGCGAATTGAGATCGCCGACGCGACGCTTCGCCAGAATCCGAGAGCTTTCTTCGACGTTCCCGCGCGGACAGTCAAACGTTCGATGCGAAATCCGTACTTGTTGGCGAGGTAAGCCGCTTCGAGATCGAACCCGCCGCCGCGCAATTTCGATTCGGCGATGAGCAGGCGCGCGGCATCGGAGGAGAAGGCCTTCAACTGCACCGACGGATCGGGAAGAATTGATACGAGCAGCGAGCGGAGAACGATGCTGTCGCGGCAGCCCTCGCGCCGCGCGAACACGACTTCCGCCGCTCCCGACTCGATGAGTGCGACCGCGTCGCCGATGGCGCTGACCGGATACGGCAGATCGGGATCGACGACGATGACGACGCTGCCGCCGGCATCCGCGGCGCCGCGGCGGATCATCGCGCCGTAGCCGGCGCCGTCGCGGCGATCGAGCACGCGGATATCGAATGCGAATCCGGTCGTTTGCAGGTAGCGCTCGATCGTCTCCAGCGTCGACGGCAGCTCGGGCGCGGGTCCGGCCAGCGGCACCAGGATCGACACGCTCGTCGAGCTCATGCCGGTATTCTAGCTTTCGTCCACGACCGGAGTACGCGCCCGCTCCGGCGGTCCACCGCGCGCAGGTAGAGAACGTCGCCGCGATACGCGTTCCAGATGTCGTCGGAGACGTCCGCGACATCGCTGCCAAAATGACCGGCTGCTGTCTCGAAACTGGCCAGCGGCGATGCTTCGAGGACGATGTCGTCGCTGTCGTCTCCGACGGCAGATGGTGGTTGTTGCGTCCCTTCAAATCGTTTCGCAAACGCTCCGCCCCACTTGCGCAGGTAGAGCAACTCGGAACGCCCGTAGAGCGACGCTGCTTCGGAAGATCCGGCCGCACTCTGGTTGTAGAGATGGCGGCATCGTGCGGAGGGAACGTAGACGACCTCGCCTTTCACGCGGCGCAGAAAATCGTTTTCTTCGAAGTACAGCGGAAAGCGTTCATCGAATCCGCCCGCGGCATCGAATGCATTCGTACGGATGGCCATTACCGCGCCGGACAACGCACGTACCGGTGTCGCCCGATCGAGCGACCAGAACGCGACGCGTTGCAGAAAACGCCGCCGATCGCGGCGCCGCGCCCACGCGCGCGAGCGGCTGGCCAGAACGCGATCGATCACTTCACGCCTCGTGTGCAATTCCGCCGGCGGCAACATCCAGCGATGCGCGTCGTCCCAGAAAAGCGCCGGGCCTGCGACGGCGGCATTCGCATCGACCAGCTTGTCGATGGAGTTCTCGCCGAAACGAACATCGGGATTCGATACGACGATGACGTCGCCATCGCACGAGCGGCGGCCTGCGTTGATCCCGGCCGCGTAACCGACGTTGCGCGGCGAGGCGATGACGACGTCGGCGATGCCGCGCAGCGCATCCGCTTCGGCGGGATCGACGCTGTTGTCGACGACGACCGTCTGCAACGACCGCGACGATGCCGCGCGCGCGGTGGCGATCGCCTCTGCCGCGAGCGCGGACGAGCGGTAGTTGATCACCAGCAGCGAAACGGTGGTCATCGAACGACGGGCTGCGCGTCCGTTTCCGCCGGCGCGAGCGACCAATGGTGGTCGAGCGAAATCAGTCCGACCTCGAAGCGCTCGCCGGTGACCGAGAAGGCCGGGCGGACGTCGCGCCGGTCGAAGACGGTGATGGCGTTTTCGTCGCCGACGAAGGCGATGATCGAATACTCGCCGCGGTTGAGCGGCACGCCGTGCAGTTGCGCGACCAATTCGTACTCGTTTTGTCCGCACGGCGGCTCGAATCCGTCGGCGTGCGTTCCGACCGCGAAACACTGCAGGTCATCGGCGGAGCGATGCACTCCCACGATGACGTGAATCGGCTGCGACGCAACCTCGGAGCGAATGCGCAGCTTGACGTGAATGTCCTCGCCGCGATCGAACGTATCGCGCGGACGGCCGCTGCGGTCGCACACCACGATCTCGCGGATGCGCACGGGCGACGGTGCCCGCTCACGTTCCGGCTCCCCTTCCACGGCCGGACGATCGCGGTCGCGCTGCAGGAGAAACGTTTCGTACTCGTGCACGACGTCGAGCGACGGGCCGTAACGCATCAACCTGCCGTGATCGAGCCAGAGCGTGCGGCGGCAGATCGTGCTGACGTGATACAGGCCGTGCGAGCAGAAGAGAATGGTCTTCCCCTCTTCCTGGAACTCGCGAATCTTGTCGACGCACTTTTTCTGAAAGTGGCCATCGCCGACGGCCAGCGCCTCGTCGATCACGAGGATGTCCGGGTTGACGTTAACGGCGACCGAAAACGCCAGCCGCATGTACATGCCCGAGGAGTACGTCTTGACGGGGCGGTCGAGGAACGTCCCGAGTTCCGAAAACTCCAGAATCGCCGGCAACCGCTGCTTCACCTCGGCCGGGCCGAGCCCGAGGATGGCGGCGTTGAGCGCAGCGTTGTCGCGGCCGTTGAATTCAGGATGAAAACCGGTTCCGAGCTCGAGGATCGAGGCGATCGTCCCCTTCGTCTCCAGCGTGCCGCTGGTCGGGCGCGTAACGCTGCAGAGAAGTTTGAGCAGCGTGCTCTTGCCCGCTCCGTTCTGGCCGACGATGCCGATCGTTTCGCCGCGCTCCACCTCGAACGTCACGTCCTGCAGCGCCGGAAAGACCGTGTGCCGCGGCCGCCGCGTGACCGCTTCGATCAGGCGGTCGATGGGCCGCCGGTAGATGTCATATTGCTTCGTCAGCTCCGAAGCGCGCACGGCGACAGTCATTGCCGCCATTGTACGGATCGAACCGCGAAAGCATCGCCGCAAAAACAAAGTGGCGGGCCGAAGCCCGCCACCAGGTTGCATCAGGAATGAAGAATCAGTGAGCGACGCCGCGATGCTTCGGCGGAACGACCGGCGGAGCCGGTCCGGCTCCGACGACCTTCACGGTCGTGGCCAAGTCGGCCGAGGCCGTGCCGACTGCGATGTGCACCGTGACGTGATAGGTACCGTCGGTGGTGTATCGGTGCGCCGGCGTGGCGCTCGAATCATGTTTGCCGTCACCGAAGTCCCACGAGTAGGTGTGCGTCGCGCAGTTGAAGTCGTAGCCGATCGAGCTCACGGCGAAGCCGACGTCACCCTTCCCGGAACAGTTGTTGCCGTTGAACACGGTGCAGCCGTCGCCGGAGTACGTGATGTAAACGTTGGCCGAGGCGCCATCGGTAACCATCGTGCCGCAGGTTCCACCGCCGGTACCGGGGTTACCGCCCGCCCCGACGGTCACGATGCGGATGATCGTCGTCGAGGAGGTGCCGTTCCCGACCAGCAGCTTGACGTTGTAGGTGCCTGCGTTGGTATACGAATGCGACGGCTGCGCGGAAGTCGAGTGCGCAGAGCTGTCACCGAAATCCCAATCGTACGTATGCGTCCCATTGCAGGAGAAGTTGTAGCCCGTACCCACCGCGCGGAACGCGACCGGATCGGAAGCCTTGCAATTACCGCTGATTTCGGTGCAGTTGGTGCCGGTCCACGCGAGGGCGACGTTTGACTGCGTAAGCGTTCCGCAGCTCGTCGGCTGAACATTTCCGACTTTCACGTCCAGCGCGTACGGGAAGAGACCGCCGGAGTTCGAGACGGTGGCCGTTGCGTGGTAGGTCCCCGCTGTGGTGTATGCGTGCGTCGGCGTCTGGCCGCTGCCTCCCAGGCCGTCACCGAAGGCCCAGGTGATCGTGCTGCCGGCGCCGCAATTGAGGTTGTAGCCGTTGTCCGGCTGCAGGAAGAACTGCAGCGATTCGCCCGGGTTACAGGTGCCCGACACCGCCGTGCAGCTGGACGACAGGCCCTGGTACGCCATGTACGCGCTATTGGCCGCGGGCGCGGAGCATCCGTTACCCTGATTTGGGTTTCCGCCCGGATTTCCGCCCGGGTTACTGGTGCCACCGATAACGACGGTGTTCGTGTAGTTACCGGTGGACAATCCGCCCGTCAGCTTCAGTGTGACGGTGTACGTACCGGCCGCTGCATACGTGTGCGAGGGGGCCAGTTCGGTCGACGTGCCGCCATCGCCGAATGCCCATTCGAACTTGTCGCATTCGACCGAAGGCGTCCAGCCGCGCGCGAAGATCGCGAAGGGCACCGGGACGCCCGGCGTGAGCGTCGAAAGGGTGTTGGGACCCATGTAGGTGTTGATGTCGTCGGGCGCGCTCGAGCACAGCGGTTTGTCGATGTGCTGGCCGGCGAGAGTGGCGGTCTTGCTGCCGATGCCGTTGGTGACGACGACGCCGATGCTGTAGTCGGTCGTGGTCGCGAACTGCGGCTTGAATTCCGCGGTGTTGGCGCCGGGGCCGGTCACCGTATTCGGATTGACGCTCCACGCGAACGACCATCCGGCCAGAGTCGGATTCTTCACGGAAGTGACGGTGAAGGAGCAAGGGGTACCAACCGTGACGCATCCGGTCTTCACGATCACCGGATCGGGACCATTCAGCTCGCTGCTTTCCGCGATGGCGGTCGCCGCGTTGCTGCAACCAGCGCCCGGCACTGCCGAGGCAGCGACGGTCGTCGTCAAACGGACCTTAAGTCCCAGCGTACTGAACGTGGTGCGCGGCACGCTGAACGACGGGATCGTACCGAGTGTGGCGGAACCGTTCGCGCTGGTGAGGGTGACGTTGCTCGAATTGACCACTTCCCACTTGTACGTCGCGGCGGTACCGGTACCGCCCGGAAGATCATTCGCACCGCCAATGCGAAGCGCTGTGGTGAATACAGCGTTCGGATCGTTGATGGAAGCCGGACTCGGTTCCTGAACCGTGATGACGTAGGGACGGACGGTGTACGTGAAGGGAGAAATACTGAGCGGAAGATCCGTGGTCGACGTGAGCGTGCTGCCGGTGCCCGTGTAAGGGCCGTAGTGCGTGTTGAAGGCGAGCGTATGTACGCCGCAGGTGCCGACGCTGAAGGCTTCGCTCGGGAGCATCTTGTTCGAGGTGCCGTCGAGCACCCAATCGGTATAGTGCCCTTCGACCGCGCCGTCGGAGGCGTCAAAGAATGAGTCGCCGGCGACGATCGGGGCGGTGGAACTGGCGTCCGGCTGGCGGAACAGCAGTGTCGTATTGGCGAGCTGGAAGCGCGGCGTCGGGGCGGTGAGAGTTACCGTCACGCTGTCGCTCATCGTCGAATCGGCCGAGTTGGTGGCGGTGACGCGGCGGGTCAGCGGCAGGGAGGCTAGCGACGTGATGCCGCTGAATTGATGCTTGACAGCGGCATTGGTCGCCGATGTGGCGCCCGTGGTGTCGCCGTAATCCCAACTGACGTTCCCCGACGCTCCCGAAGCCAGTGAGGCCGAGAAACTCTGACGGTCGCCGTAGAATGGACCGGTGCCTGCCGCAGCTGCCGAATGCGGATTCGCCGTTTCGACGAATGCGTTCACATGGGCACTGAGCGAATCGCCCGCCTTGATCTCCCACACGTCGCCCAGGCCGTAGGCGGCGACGACGAGGTAGACCTTGGAACCGATCTTGACCGGCGCGACATCCTTAAAAATGTTGAAGATAGGACGCGCATAGCCTCTGGGCGCGTTTCCGCCGTAGTACATCGACCAGAACGGCAGTTGGCGGTTGCCCTGTCCCGGCACCGGCATCTCGAACGGAATCTCGGTCAGACTTCCCGGTCCCACTTTGTAAACGCGGATGTTGGATGTGCCGGCGTTGGTGGGGTGCCCTTCGGTAGGGCCAATTTCATCGCCATAAAGAGCGAGATAACCGTCGCCGTAATGCATGCCTTCAGGAACGCTGTAACCAGCGCAGGAGTAGCGCTTCTCCTCGTAGGTGCTGCCTGAGGGCGAGATGACGTCGATGAAAGGTCCCGAACCGGACGCACCGTACGCGTAGAAATTGGTGCCATCGCTCGTGATCGTTTTGAAGGTGCCGCCACCGCCCGCTTCCAGGTGGACGATCGGAACACCGGTACGGACGAAGGCGTCCGAGGTAAAGATCGACAGGCCGCCGCTGTACTCGACGATCCCCACACGCAAACCCGTCGAATCCTTCGCCCAGAGATAGAAGGAGCGGCCCGGGATGTCGGGCTGCCTGACCGGCACCGCAGGATTCTGCACGTCCCACATTTGCATCAGCGACGAGTAGTTTTTGTCGCTGATGGCGACGTAGTACTTTCCGTCGCTCGTCTTGAGAGACATGATGTGGTCGGGAGCGAGACTATTGTTCGGACGCTTACCGGTCGCCGGGTCGGGGGGATCATTCACAACGAGGGTCTGAGAGACGCTGCCCATCCAGCCGCCACCCGACTCGCCGCTATCCTTGACGACGCCCCAGCCAAAAATCGAGTACGCCAGATAGACGTTTCCGCGATCATCCCAGTCGAAGTCAAACAGGCGCTCCAGTCCATCTCCGAAGGGGGTGACCCATCCACCGCCGTTCTCCGCATAGAAGAACGTGTCCCAAAAAAGAAAGACCTCGGCGGGACCGAATTGCGGGTAGCGGGGGTTGCCGCCGGACGTCGGCACTGCCGTCGCCGGGGCCATCTGCTCCTGCGGTCTCGCGCTGAGGCGCGAGAAGAACCGGTTGGTGTCGTATGCGGCCAGTCCGCTGCCAAGCAGCGTGTAGAGGCGGTTCCGTGAGGGAACGAAGCGGGCGAGCCTGGGACGTGCTGTCCGGAAGTTCTGCTGATATTCATGCGCGTTCTCAGAATCAGCCCAGCGTCCGACCCACTTGAGGACCGGCGGATATCCGATCGTCAGCAGCGTCTCGCGGCCGGCGCAAGCGGAGCACGGCACATCGGTACCCGACGAGTCTGACGGAAACGGATATGTCTGAGCGATGGCGCTCGACGCGGCGATGAGCAACACAACGCAGAGCAGGAACGACCTGTAGCGAATCGAATTCACGTTATTTCCCCCAAAAGGAGCTGTGTGGTGGCGCGTACCGCACCAGGAGTTGGCTCCGCCAGCGACGATGAAACGCTACCGGAGTGAGAATGTTATTTTACTCAGTTCTGACGCAGTGTCTAGCAAAAGTTATGAGCTGTGTCCAGCAGGAGTTCGGAGTCGAGTCCATAAAAAAAAGCGGGCCGGAAATTCCGGCCCGCTTCACAGCAACTGCGTGTAGATATTGACTACGGGAGAGGAGTCGTGTTCGTACCGGTGTACGGAGCGACTCCCGGAGTGCAACCCGGATCAAGCGGCGGGCAAACGAGCACGCCACCAGCCGGAGCAATCACAGCACCCGGGCCAACGGCCGGCGAGCAGCCGTTGCCGAGCCACGCCGCGTCGAAGTCGACCGTCAGGCGATTGCCGCCGGCGGCGCTACCGAACATTTCGACGATGACCCAGTTCTGGCTGGGACGCGGACCAACGGTGGCCGAACCTGCAGGCGCGAGGTTGCTCGTGCTGCCGGCGCCGGTGATGATGGTGGGAACGCCACCAACATTACGGGTAACCGAGTAACCGGTGCTGCCACCGTTGTTGAGGTTGAGGTACATCCAGCCGCCGACATCAGCGCTGCTGATGGTCGGGAAGTTGCCGCTGGAGGTGTTCTGCGCGGACGTTTCCGGCATGGTCGACGCCGTCGGCGTCGGGCAAGGCGACTGCGTGCAAGGCGCGCTCGTGTTCGGGTTCTCGTGCTCGTCGAACCGAACGACTTCGGCGACGGGCAGGGCACCGTTCAGAGCAAGCGACGCGCCGCAGGAACCGGCGCCGAAACCTTCACGCCAGATCTTGTAGTTGGTCGCAAACGCGCCCGGTCCGCCCTGGATGTAACGCGCGGCCCACAGAGCCGGAAGCGGCTGGCGGCGGTCGAGCGTACGGTTGGTGGCCGGGGTGTAGCGGTCATAGAACGTGTACGGAAGGTTCGTCTGCGCGCCGGAAAGCGGCGTGCCGGCCGGACCACCCTCAGGGATGGCGCGGATGTGAACCATGGCGTTGCCACCGGCGTCAAACGAGGCAGCGGTCGTCCCGGTCGGAGCCGGTCCAAGCTGCTGGTAGTCGCCGATGAGAACGTTGTCGAAGAGGATCGACGTGGCGTAGTAGTTCGGGTCCGTCGGCAGAGCGAGCGAGCAGTTCGACGCGACGTCGATCGTGATGTAGCCGATCGCATTCGCGTGGACGCCGCCGACTGCATTCGGGCATGCAGCAGAGCCGCCCGGATTGTAGACACCAGTCGTCAGAGCGCTTCTCACCGCGGCGACGAGCGTCGGGTTGAGCAGGCCAGGCTGGCTGGAGCAGTTGATCGAGGCGCCGCCACCAGCGAAGTTCGGGTTGGCGGTGAAACCGGCCGACAGCGCGCCGACGCCAGACGGCTGCGTCTGAGCGACGGTCGGGCCCGTGCCGTTGGCCTGAGCAACCGTGCCGCTCAGAACCTGGTTCATCGAGATGCCCTGAACGTCATAACCCGTCAGGTAGATGTTGAAGTCGAGGACCGGGAACGACCAGTCCGTCCAAACGGTCACGTGGGCGATCTGCGGAAGGCGCGTCACGTTCGTGATCGTGAAAAGCGTGTCCTGCGTACGGTTGGTGATATCCACCTCGAAGTACGGCAGAAGCAGAGTGGCGGCCGGTGCAACACCGATGTCGCACGAGTCGTCATTGTTCGTCGTCGTCGGGCCACCAGCGGTGCCCGGCGTCCCGAACGTGAAGGTCGCATTCGGCGTCGGCGCGGTGCGCGTGATCGCGAATGCAGAACCCGCCATCAGGAGGGTGGCCATCATGGCCAGTACCAAGAGTTTTTTCATGCTGTTCTCCTACACATTAAATGATTGTTTAAAACCGAAGTTACGGACTGCGGTCACCCTCTCTCGACGATACGATCACCTCCCGCGTCGGATTTGAAAATTGTCGTTCTATTCCAAGTTGCCGGTAACAGTATGGCGGAAAGGCCTTGAAGTCAAGCCCTCATCGCGATTTTTATGCCGCTACACCATAGCCCGCCGAAATCACACCCAAAACCACATGCATCAGCACGCCAGTCCGCTCACCACGTACCCTGGTTGCCCGCGCCTCCGAATGCGCAATCGGTGCCCGCCACCTTACTCTACTTCCCCGCCTTTCGATCCTGCGTCTCGCTCTTCACCAACCCGCGGTTGAGAAAAACGTGCACCGACCCGTTGCGCGACGCGAACGCCGGCATCGACGCCTCCGCCGCGTTCGTGCTCGCACCCGACTCATACATGATGATGACGTCCGGCTTCTTGTCGCCGTTGACGTCGACGACCTTCAGGTCATACAGCGACAGGTCGAGCAGCTTCAATCCCTCGCCCGCCGCACGCGTGAATCCGCCCTTGCCATCGCCGAGGAGGATCACGACTTCGTGCTGCGTCGAGTCGGCGTAGACGATATCGAGATTGCCGTCGGCGTCGACATCGGCCAGCGCGAGGCCAGTCACCGGACGATGCCCGCTCCAGCGTGCGATCGGGTAGCGCGTCGCCGTCCCATCCTTCGCGAATGAAACGCGATCGATGTTCGTGGTCTCCGCGAGCGGCGGCCGCGGCATGATGGTGGGATCGAGATCGCCCGGCCAGTAGCGCACGTAACTGATGATCGCGTCATCGTGCGTCTTCGACGTGATCCTGCCCGCGGCGTTGGCGTAGTAGTACGCGCCCCACGGGACGAGATCCTGGCCTTGAGGGTTCTCGAGAACCGCCCATTCGTTCGGTCCTTTGCTGAGATAGAAGATGTCGCGGCTGCCGAGAAAGATGCTGCCGATGACGTAGTCCGTCCGCCCGTCGTCGTTGAACTGTCCGGTGGAGAGCCAGTCACCGCCGGTCTTCACGCCCGACGGCGCGATGTCTTCGACCTGCCACGACTTCGCTTTGTTTTTGTTGATCACGGCGATGAGCGGACCGTGCGGCAATCCGACGATCGGACGCGGCGTCGGTCCTTCGGTGACGGCCACGAGATCGGGATACCCATCCTGGTTGACGTCCGCGACGACGAGACGACGCGTCGGAAAGTCGTGCGGCAATCCCTCCGAGCTCTCCGAGAAGTGTCCCTTGCCATCGCCGAGGTAGACGAACAGGCCGGTGAGATGGACGCTGAAGGCCATGTCCTTATGGCCGTCTTTGTTGAAGTCCGCAACGACGACGCTGCCGTAATCGAGTGCGTGAGGGACGCTGGCCGGCCAACCTTTCCAATGACCTTTGCCATCGCCGAGGTAAATCGTGGGAAGTCCTTCGGCGCCACCGCGCTGCGGCGGAAGAACGAGGTCGAGGAAACCATCCTCGTTCATGTCGGCAACGGCCATGGAGTTGCGGAATGAGCCGATCTGCGGAAGACCGTCAGACGAGTCCTCGAAGCGGATCGTGCGGCTGTTCTTCACTGGATCGAGCGGAAAAAACTGCGGGCGGAGAATCTCGAAGAACTTGATGTCGGAGTCGCTGTAGCGCGGCCCCGCCGCCGTTGGCGCGACCGGCTGCACCGCCTCCTGCGGTTCCGGATCGAGCACCCAGACCCAGACCCACTTTTCGTTCTGCTGATAGATCTCGAACTGGAAATTCACGTTCGCCATCGGCCGAACGTTGCCTTCTTCGCGATCGTAGGCAGCCCACTTCCGATCGAACTTTTCGATGTGGAACGATTTTCCGTAACGCCAGAAGTGCGTTCCCGGATCGGGGTTGATTCCAGGATCGACGTTTGTACCGAGGCGCGCCTGGCGGTGCTCCGGCGTCTCCGGTTTGATCCACGCCGGCATGCCGCCGTCGGGAACCGTTGCGCTGGATTGCGCGGCGGACGTCTGCGGCGCCGCAACCGGCTTGGCCGGCGTCTGTGCGAATGCCGCCGGCACCAGGGCCGCGGCGACACACGTTGCAAGGATCAACTTCCTGTCAAACATTCAAATCTCCTGGTTTGGATTCGCGAAGTGCGCGTCAGATCAGATCGGCCAGCGTACCTTGCGCGCGCCGGAAGAACAGAAGTCCGCCGGTGAACGCCGCGGTAGCGACAGCCAGAAGAAATACGATCGACCCGGCCGCAGGTAACGAGGCCGATAGCATCGCGCTCCGGAACAAACCGAGCATGGGTGTCATCGGATTCCAGATGAAGATGTGCTCGAAGCGGCCCGCGACGGGATAGAGGATGGGGCTGAGATAGAAGATGACGCCGAGCACGAAGGCGAGGATCGGCGTGAGGTCGCGGAAGAATACGTACGTCGCGGCCAGGATCCAGCCGATGCCGACCTGCACCGCGAACTGCACCACGAGCACGAACGGCAGCAGCCACACCAGCCGCATCGGCATGCCTCGCACCATGAGAAAGGCCGCAAACAAGCCGAGGCCGATCGATTCGAAGATGAGTGCCGACGCGTTCGGGACGATGATGAGCAGTTCGCTGCGGAAGGCCAGCCGCCGCACCATCGGCGCGTTGTCGACGATGCTGGTCGCCGAGCGCATCAGCCCTTCATTCAGTCCCAGCCACGGCAGGAGTCCGGCGATCAGGAAGTCGATGTAGTGATCGTCGCCCTGTCCTGCCGGGCGGCGGAACATGTAGGTAAAGACAAACCAATAGAGAATGACGAGGCTGAGCGGCTGCAGCAGCGCCCAGAAGATGCCGAGGGCGGAGCCGGTAAAGCGCGCGTGGAAGTCTCTTTTGATGAGTTCGCGAAGAAGATGGACGTTTCTGTGCGTTTTCGCGCCTTCTCGGCTTGACAGATGACCGTCGAGCCCGTAGATTGTCGGGAAGTTTATGGTGCGTATCCCATAAAAGTCAACGAAACCCGAATGAATAAGCCAGCACAGCTCGAGCTCGTAGGCCGCAAAATCCGGCAGCTTCGCCGCCAGCGCAAGCTGACGCAGGTGGAGCTCGCCGACAAGATCGGCGTCCATCAGTCCGACCTCTCGCGCATGGAACAGGGCGAGTACAAAGTCGGCCTCGACACCCTGCTGAAGATCCTGGCCACGTTCGATCTGAGCATCGGCGACTTCTTCGATGAAAGCGCCCGCAACGAATCGGTGGTGCAGAAATATCGCAGCCTCAGCCCGAGCGCGCAGAAGGAAGTCGAGAGCTTCATCGAGTTCAAACGCGCTCAGGAAGAAGACGGCTCGTGGGATTCAGACAGTGGGGAGAGCGAGGGTGACGATGTCTGAAGCTACAATGGCTGATATGACAAGCCGCATCGAGGAGCTGCGCCAGCACGCGCTCGAGCAGGTCCGCGCCGAGAACTTCGACGAGGCGCTCGCCCTTTATGACGAGGCCCTCGGCCTGACCGACGATGAAGAGCTCCGTGAGCTGATCACCATCAACAAGGGCCACGCCCTCATCGCCGCCGAGCGCACCGGCCCCGAAGTCAAAGCGCTTCCGATGATTCTGATGCGCCGCAGGAACGCGCATCACACGTTCCTCTCGTCGTATGCGCTGATGTACACGCATCGGCTTACGAACGAATCGAAGCGTGCCATCTTCTACGGGCAGATCGCGCTCGAAGCAGCCACCGAAGCGGAACAGACGTTCTGGCGTCTCGCGGCTCTCAATGAGCTCGGGATGGTCTACGAGTTGGATTCCCAGTTCGGCAAAGCCATCGAGTGCTTCAACAACGCTCTCGCATGCCTGAATCAGGTGAGCAGCGCAAACGAGCAGAACGTCAGCCGCGTCGCCATCATCGGTAACCTCGGATACAACAAGCTGCTCGTCGGTGAAACGAAGGAAGGGATCCGGCTCCTGCACAGCGTGGTCGAAGAGATGCCTTCCGAGCACTTGAAGGCGGACGTCTACGTCGATCTCTGCTACGGCTACCTCGATCTCGAACAATACGAGACGGCGCGGCGGTTCGGAGATATGTCGCTGGAGATCGCATGCGAGCCGCGTCAGGTACGCAACGCTCACTACCTGCTCGGCGAGGCAGCCTACAAGATGGGCGACGTCGACGCAGCAGAAGAACATTTCGAGCAACTGGCCCGCTTCTACCCGCAGTTCCGTCATCTCAAGAGTCTCTTATTCGCGATCGATCTTCGGTCGATGATCAACCTAAAACTATGAAACGTCTCCTCGCCGCTCTCGCCCTCTCGTTGCTTTCCGCCAGCGCGTTTGCGCAGACGGCCGATCGCGATGTCCTCGTGACCCCTGAGGGCACCGTCTACACCGTCGAGCAGCAGACGCCGTCGGAATCGTCGGGGGTGGCCGCGACAAACATCCTCCAGCTTTCGATTCAGAACGGCTCCGCCGAGCCGCAGCGCCTGATCGTCCCCGAGTCGCTGCAGGCCGGCTTTCACTCCGATGCCGCTCTTGCGTACGACACCGCGTCGAAGACTCTCTTCCTCGTCTGGAGCCACATGCCGAACGGCATGTCCAGTGAGCTGCTTCTCGCCTCTTATCGCGATGGCAAATGGCAGCGCGCCATTTCCATCGACAGTAAGGGATATTCGAATCATCTGAACCTGCGTCTCGGCATCACCCGTCGCGTTTCTCAGCTTCAGAAGGACGGCACTTACGCGGACGCGCCGGCACTGATCCTCCATGCACTCTGGTGGGAGAGCAACGGACACGGCCAGGAGGCACGCTACGCGATGCTGCCGATCGAAGGCGGCGCGCTGTCGCAGGATGCCGTCGAGATTCATTCGCTCGAAGAATTCGTTGGCAGCGACGAAACGGTCAATGTGGTCGACGAGAACTTCAATCCCGAAATCCTCCGCCACCCAGCCATCGTCAGCTCGCCGATGCAGAGCAGCGTCGACATCGTTTTCGGCGACACGGACAAAAAATCGATCCACAGGGTCACGCTGCATCCCATCGCCGAGGTTCGCATTCACATCCCGGTCGGAATCGGCGGCGGCGCGCCGGGAGGCGGCAAGCCTCTCAACCTGATCGCGCCGGCAAGCTTCACCGCGGATTGGTCTGGCAGGATTACGGTCATCGAGCACGGCGATCGTCTCATCTTCGCCAACGCCACCGACAAGGCGCTGAACTACCTCACCTACTCGGATGGAACGTGGAGCGATGCGAAGTCGATCATGCTGAACAGCAAGCTGACGGTCGAAACCGCGCTGGCCGCGGTCGACAAGATGGTGACCTCGCAGTAGCAACAATCGATCATCGAACGAACCGAGAGCCGGCGATTTCGCCGGCTCTTTTCTTTGTGCGGCGAACATCGTTGTCGCGATCAGGCACCGCCATTGCTGAGTCCCTCAGCGGAGGTATGCCGTGAACTGGTTCAATCTCTCCTTCCTCGGCTGGGTCATCCTGATCGCCGCGCTCGCGATCGCTGCCTACATGCTGCACGTACCGACGCTCTGGATAGCCATCGCTGCCCTGGCACTCGTCGGCATCGGAATCATCACCTCGGTGGCGAAGTCGAAGCCGCGCATCTGAGCGTCTTGTCTAGAATCAAATGCGCGGGCGCGATTCGGTCGCGTCCGTGCGCTGACTCAGCGCTTCCGGCGATCGAAGAGTTTCCATCGGCCTTCATTCTGCGAATAGCCTGAGTGCTTCACCTTCACCCAGAGGGTATCCGGCGCGTACGGGTCCGTCTTACGCTTGGCGACGATTCCTTCGAGATCCTTCTCCACGACCAGCGTGAAGAGCGCAGGATTCTCGACATGGTCGACGAATCCGATTGGCGAGTCTGCAATCAGCCGCTCGAGCGTCTTCTTCCTCCGCCAGAGTGCCTGGCTTCGCAGGTCACGTCCGTCCAGCCAGAGGAGATCGAAGGCGGCGTAGGCAGGCTGGCCACGGCGCATCATCAGGGCATAGAAGTCCGGTCCGTCGTCTCCCATGACGATGATCTCCCCGTCGAGGATTGCGTTTTTCACCGGGAGGGCGGCCGTCAGCGAGGCCGCAAGGTCATCGAAGCGCTTGAGCGGCTTGCGGTTCTTCGAGGTGAAACTCCCGCGGCCGTTCTCGATCGAGAGGATGCCGCGGAAACCGTCGAGCTTCAGTTCGTACAACCAGCCGGAGCCGGCCGGCACGTCCGGCTTTTTCACAGGGCGCATGGGATCGATCTTTGGAAGCGTCACGCCTCATGATCGCGAAAGGTCCCTTATGAGTTCCATCTGCGCAGCACGGAAACACAACGGCCCGGCAGAAGCCGGGCCGTTGGGCGTTGCGAACGATGCGTGCGATCTACAGTTTGTAGACGGTGAACGCGATCAGCAGCGCGTAGATGACCAGCGACTCGATGAGGGCGAGACCGATGATCATCGACAGGCGGATCGCACCGGCCGCACCCGGGTTACGGGCGATGCCCTCGACCGACGCGGCAATAGCGCGGCCCTGGCCGATAGCACCAGCAGCGGCAGCGATGCCGAGAACGAATGCCGCGGCGATGACGCCCCAGCGAACTCCGTGTGCGGCCGTGGCCTGGGTAATCGGATCCTGCGGCGGAACCTGCGCGAACACCGCGCTGGCCATCAGCACGATGACCAGAGCCATCAAGATGAATTTAACCTTGCTCATTACTTATCCTCCTTTCCTGAATTTCTGTGAGTCATGAATTGCGAATCAGTGTTCTTCCACGACCGTGGCCCCGGCGATGTAGACCATGGTCAGCATGATGAAAACGAAGGTCTGGAGGAAGGCGCCAAAGATGCCCAGGCCCATCATCGGCCAGGGAATGACGAAGGGAAGGATCCCCATGAAAATCCCGGTGGCGGAATGCTCTCCGAAGATGTTGCCGAACAAGCGCATGCCCAGCGACAGGATGCGGGCGAAATGGCCAATCAGTTCGATGGGAAACATGAGCGGCGCCAGAATCGGCAGCGGGCCCATGAAGTGCTTCACGTAGTGCACGACTCCCTGCGTCCGGATGCCCTGGACGTTGTAGTAGAGGAACGCGCAGATGGCCAGCGCGAAGGTCGTGTTCGGATTGCTCGTCGGCGGCTGCAGGAAAAAGAAGATGCCGAAGATGTTGGAGACGAAGATGAACGCGGCGAAGCCGCCGATGATGTAGAGGAAACGGTCGCCGCCATGGCCGACGATGTCGTTGAGCAGGCCTTTGAGACCGCTGACGACGAGCTCCAGCATCTGCTGGAAATGGCCGGGGTTCTCGCGGCTGATCTTCCGCGACATGAGCGGAAAGACGACGATGCTGATCAGCAGCACCAGCAGGGCCATGATGACGTGATCGGGGATGTCCCAGGCGAACGCGTGCTGCACGCTGTGCCATAGCGCGTTGACCGGTGCGTAAAGGATTGAGCTTTCGTGTTCCATCAGTCTCTATTCGGCGAAGCTTCGGAATGTCGAGTACACAGCTTCACCCATGATTCCCACCACCACAATCGAGAATCCCAGCAACACACTTACCGCGTTGATACGAGCAACGAAGATTGTGACCAAAAGCGCCGCACCGAGGAGCGCAAACCTGGACAGAGTACGTACTGTCAGTCTCCATGGGTGCCGGGCCGGCGTCGGCTGGAGCAGGCCGTCAACGATCTCCTCCAGCCAAAGGAAATTGATCATAGTGACGAGGCCACTGCAAGTCAATCCGAGCAATCCACGCCACCCGCCGGTCATCAGAACGGGCACCGTGAACGCGATCCATGCGGCCGCGGCGAGGAGGCGGATCCGGCGCAGAACGACCGGCGCCGGCTCATCCTGCAATGACGCCATGGCCGTCATTCTTTCCGCAAGCCGATCCGGAAAAGGTTGATGAATGCGGCGATGACGCCGAAGCCGGTAAAAATCCAGGTGAGCCACGGGCTGGTGTGAAAGAGCTTGTCCATCCCCCAGCCCCAGGCGTAGCCGAGGCCCATGGCGATCGGGAACATCAAACCGATTGACGAAGCCTCAAGGAGCGTCTGGTTCTGGCGGAGTTTCTTATCGTCACTCTTGCCGCCGTCGTCGATCGGTTTATCGTCCGGCATGGGGAGTGAGCGCCGCGCGGGCGGCGACGTGGCTCGACGACTCGATCACCTGGTCGATCATCGGCGCGGGAAGAATGCCGAGGGCCAGCGTCACGATGAGACAGATGCCGGCCACGATTTTCAGCGGCGTGGTAATCGCGAACTCCGCCTCGACGCCTTCGCGGAGGTACATCGCCACGACCAGCCGCAGGTAGTAGAACATCGATACTGCCGACATCAGCACGGCGATGACGGCCAGCGAGCCGAAGCCGGCCTGCACCGCGGCGGCGAAGAGAAAGTACTTGCCGATGAATCCTGCCGTCGGAGGAATGCCGCCGAGGGAGAGCAGGAAGATGATCATGGCGAAGGCCCACAGCGGCGCGCGCTTGCTCAATCCTTCGAAATCATCCACGCGCTCGCCGGCATACTGATGGCGGCGCAGCATCAGCACCGTGGCCCAGATGCCGAGGTTCGCGAAGACGTAGACGATCGAGTAGACGAGGATGCCGCGCAGTCCGAGCGCATTCACGGAGATGATTCCGAGCAGGATGTAGCCGGCATGCGCGATCGACGAGTAGGCCAGCATCCGCTTGACGTTGTCCTGCGTCAGCGCGGCCAGGTTTCCCACGATCATCGACAACGCGGAGATCGTGGCCAGGACGTAGTTCCAATAGAGGTGAAAGTCGTGCAGCCCGACGTAGAAGATCCGCGCGAAGATCGAGAACGCCGCCGCTTTCGATGCGGTAGAGAGGAACGCCGCAATCGGAGTGGGCGCGCCTTCGTAGACGTCCGGCGTCCAGACGTGAAACGGGACGGCGGCGATCTTGAAGCAAAGTCCGGCGCCGAGCAGCATGATCCCGAACATCAACGCGTCGTTGTTCGTAATCGTCGACATGGCCGCAGCGATGTCGAGCAGGTTGAGCGAGCCGCAGACGCCGTAGATGAGCGAGATTCCGTACAGCAGAATCCCCGAGCTCACCGCCCCGAGGATGAAGTACTTCATCGCAGCCTCGGTCGACTTCAGCTCGCTCTTGTAGAAGCCGGCCAGGATGTAGCTCGACAGCGAAAGCAGTTCGAGACCGATGTAGATGGTGATGAGGTGGACGCCCGAGGCCATGAACATCATGCCGCAGAGGGCGAAGGCGAGCAGCGAGTAGTACTCCCACGGCGAGTAGCGCGATTCGCCCAGGAAGTCGTCGGAGAGCAGGACCAGCAAGCCGATCGCCGCGATGAAGAGGAGTTTGAAAAAGATCGAGAAGCCGTCCAGCGCGAACATCGCCTGCAGCTGGCGCGATTGGTCGATGGTTTCGACCGCGTGCGAACTGTAAATCAGCGTTCCGGCGGTGATGGCGAGAAGGACCAGCATCGTCCACTTGGCGGAGAAGTTCGTTCCGCGCGCGCCGGTGACCGGCACGAGTAGCAGCGCCGAGGCGCCGATCGTCAGCACGATCTCCGGCAGCAGGTAGATGAAGTCGTTCCAGGTCATCGCGTGGTCTCGACGGCGCTCACTACGACCGGCGCGGCCGGCGGATACTCGATCGGTTTCTTGTCAAAGTACGCCGGATCGACTTTGCGCACGACGTAGTTGACCGGCTCCTCGATGACGTCGAAGAAGACGCCCGGCTTGATTCCCATCCACACCATGATCACGACCAGCGCGAGCAGGAGACCGAGCTCGCGCTTGTTGACGTCGAGCAGCGTCTTGTTCGCAGGGTTGTCGAGCGGACCCCAGAAGACGCGCTGGTAAAGCCAAAGCAAGTACGCGGCGCCGAGGACGATTCCCACCGCGGCGAAGGAGGCCCAGACGATGGAGCGATTCGCGGCGCCGAGGAGGATGGTGAACTCACCGATGAAGCCGTTGAGCGCCGGAAGTCCCATCGACGAAAGCGCGGCAATCAGGAAGAGAGTCGCATAGACGGGCATCTGCTTCGCCAGACCGCCGTACTCCGCAATCATGCGCGTGTGCCGTCGCTCGTAGACGATGCCGACCAGAAGGAAGAGCGCGCCGGTGGAGATGCCGTGGTTGATCATCTGCAGCACCGAGCCTTTGAGGCCCATCGGATTGAGCGCGAACATCCCCAGCATGACGAAGCCGAGGTGCGAGACGGAGGAGTAGGCGACCAGCTTCTTCATGTCCTTCTGCACGAGCGACACGAGCGCGCCGTAGATGATGCCGATGATCGACAAAACGACTATGGGGACGATGAGCTGCTTGGTGGCGTCGGGCAGGATCGGCAGCGCGAAGCGCACGAATCCGTAGGTGCCCATCTTCAGAAGGACGGCGGCCAGGATGATCGAGCCGGCGGTCGGCGCCTCGACGTGCGCGTCGGGCAGCCAGGTGTGGAACGGGAACATCGGCACCTTGATGGCGAAGCCGAGGAAGAAGCCGATGAAGATCCAGAACTGCAGCGTCGGCGGGATCAGGTGTCCGATGTTGTGGTACTGCAGAACGGAGAAGGTGGCGTGGTTGCCGAGGCCTTTGATGTTCAGGAACGGGATGCCGCCGTCGTTGAAGAAGTAGAGCGCCAGGATCGAGAGGAGCATTACCACCGATCCGGACAGCGTGTAGATGAAGAATTTGATCGCGGCGTAGAGCTTTCGCGGCCCGCCCCAGATGCCGATGATGAAGTACATCGGCACGAGCATGATTTCCCAGAAGACGTAGAAGAGGAAGAAGTCGAGCGCGCAGAAGGTGCCGATCATCCCGGTCTGCAGGAGCAGCAGCAGGATGTAGTACTCCTTCTGGCGGTGATCGATGGCCGAGTAGGAGGAGACGAGGGCGATGATGCCCATGAACGTCGTCAGGAGGATGAGCAGGAGCGAGATGCCGTCGATGCCGAAGTCGTACTGCACGCCGAGCGACGGAATCCAGGAGTAGGTTTCGCGGAACTGGAAGAGGTGCGCGCCGGTGCCGTGCGGGTTGAAGTTGAACCAGAGGTAGAGCGAGGCGATGAAGTCGACGACGGCGAAGAAGGTGGCCGTGTAGCGAATGGCGCCGCCGCTCTGCTTCGGCAGGAACAGCAGCACCACTGCACCGAGCAGCGGGATGTAGGTGATGATATTGAGAATGCCCATCTTCCGTCGTTCCCCTTAAGGCTTTAAGGCTTCGTAAAAAGATAAACCGCGGCGACGAGGACGATTCCGCCCGCCATCACCAGCGCGTAGTTCTGAACGAATCCGCTCTGCATCTTGCGGAAGAGGCGCGAGCCGCCGCGCGCCGAGTAGCCGACACCGTTCACCGCGCCGTCGACGACGTACTTGTCGAACAGTGACGAGCCGTGGCCGAAGAGGATCACGGTGAGGTGGCGTACGCCGTTGACGATGCCGTCGATGATGTGGGCATCGAACCACGACAGGGCGCGGCTGAAGGCGAGCGTGCCGCCGACGAAGACGAAGTTGTAGAACTCGTCGACGTAGTACTTGTTCTCGAGCAGGCGGTGCAGGAACGCGAAGCGCAGCCGGAGCCGCGTGGCGCGCGCGAAGGCGGAGTCCTTCTTGTACAGCACGAAGGCGATGAACCAGCCGAGCGTGGCTACGGCCACCGACGACAGGATCAGCAGCGCTTCCTGCATCCGGCTCGCTTCGGGAAATTCGAACGCTTCCTTTCCGAGCGGCAATAGGATCGGCGAGAGCCAGCGCTGGAAGATGGTCGGATGCGCGCCGCCGAACATCTCCGGGATTCCGACGAAGCCGCCGATGACCGCGAGGATTGCCAGGATCCACAAAACGCCGGTCATGCTCCACGGCGATTCGTGCGGATCGTGCGCCTCGACGTGATGGCCGTGCGCTTTGTCGGAGTGGACGTCACCATCGTCGAGATGCGGATGCGACGGGATGACGTCGTGCCCGGCGTGCTCCGGCTCCGACTCCGGATGTCCTTCCACATGCGCGGCGCGGTAGTCGCCGGAGAAGGTCATGAAGTAGAGGCGGAACATGTAGAACGCCGTGCAGGTCGCGGCCACCATGCCGAGGAAATAGAGGAAGCCGTGATGCTCGTAGGTGGTGGCGAGGATTTCGTCCTTCGAGAAGAAGCCGGCCAGCGGCGGGAAGCCGGCGATGGCGATGCAGGCAATCAGCATCGTCATGCGCGTCTTCGGCATGTACTTGCGCAGGCCGCCCATCTTGCGCATGTCCTGCTCGCCGCCGCAGCCGTGGATGACGGAGCCGGCCCCGAGGAAGAGACAGGCCTTGAAGAAGGCGTGCGTCATGACGTGGAAGATGGCCGCGGTGAACGCGCCGACGCCCGCGGCCAGGAACATGTAGCCGAGCTGGGAGACGGTCGAATACGCGAGCACTTTCTTGATGTCGTTCTGGGCGATGCCGATCGTGGCCGCGAAGATGGCCGTGACCGCGCCGACCGTGGCCACGACCAGCATGGCGTCGGGCGAAAGGCGGAACAGCACGTTCGAGCGGACCACCATGTAGACGCCGGCGGTGACCATCGTCGCGGCGTGGATCAGCGCGGAGACGGGCGTCGGTCCGGCCATGGCGTCGGGCAGCCAGACGTACAGCGGGATCTGCGCGGACTTGCCGCACGCGCCGACGAAGAGCAACACGCAGATGGTCGTGGCGATGCCGGCGTACGCGGCCGGATTGGCGCTGGCGAGCGCGAAAACTTTCCCGTAGTCGGCGGTGCCGAAGGTGTTGAAGATCAGGAAGATGCCGAGGACGAATCCGAAGTCGCCGATGCGGTTGGCGACGAACGCTTTCTTACCGGCGTCGGCGGCGAAGTTCTTGTCGTAGTAGAAGCCGATCAGCAGGTACGAGCAGAGGCCGACCCCTTCCCATCCGACGAACATGACCATGTAGTTCGCACCGAGAACCAGGAGCAGCATCATGAACATGAAGAGGTTGAGGTACGTGAAGAAGCGCGTGTACCCCTCTTCGTGCGCCATGTAGCCGGTGGCGTAGACGTGGATGAGGAAGCCGATCCACGTGACGATCAGTAGCATCGTGCAGGAGAGCGTGTCGATGCGGAAGGCGAAGTCGACGGCGAAGCTGGCGATGCCGTTCGCACCGACGTGGCCGAGTCCCGCCGGGATCCAGGTGTAGTAGGCGTGCTGGAACGCGGATGACATTCCGCCGCCGACGTAGGTGATGACGGTCCAGGCGGCGAGCAGTGCGGAGAGTCCGGTCGATCCGAGCGCGACGGCGTTGGTAATCGCGCGGTTCTTGTGCGTGACCGGGTTCGCGGCGGCGCGGAGGCCGTTGATCAGCGCGCCGAGCGCAGGAAGGAGCGGGATCAGGAGGAGGATGGTGCTGTTCATTCCATCTTCCTCCCAACGTTCATGCTGCGAGACGCGAAGCGGCTCGTCAGCATCTCGGGTGAAAGCGCGGAATCGTCGCGGCCGTACCGGAGATCCTGAAGTTGCGCTTCGCGCACCTTCAGGATTGGGGTTTGCTGGCGCGTCTCACCCATTCATCGACCTCGCTTCATCGACGTTGATCGTGCTCTTCAGGCGATACAACTGGATGATGATGGCCAGTCCTACCGCGGCCTCCCCTGCTGCCACGGTGATGATGAAGATCGTGAAGACCTGACCTTCCAGCGAGGCGAAGCGGTGCGAGAAGGCGATGAGGTTGATGTTGACGGCGTTCATCATCAGTTCGACCGCCATCAGCACGGTGATCATGTTGCGGCGGATGATCACCCCGACCAGGCCGATCGCGAAGAGAGTTCCCGACAACATCAGGTACGCCGCGGTGCTCGGAATCGCTTCAGGCACTCATGGCCTCCTTGACCTCATGCTCGGTCTCGGAACGCTCGAGCATGTACGCGGGGATGTTCTCTTCTTCGATCGCGGAGAGCTCCCGTTTGCCGATCACGATCGCGCCGATCATGGCCACGAGCAGGAAGAGCGACGCGACTTCGAACGGCACGAGGTAATCGGTGTAGAGCGCCATGGCCACCGCTTCCGAATTGCCGACCACTTTGCCGCGCCGGATCAGTTTGCGCGTCACGGTGCCGTCGGCGTTCTTCACCTTGCGGTGGCGATAGGTGTACGTCGAGCGCAGAGGTTTATCGCTCGATGCCGGATCGTGGTAGACGCCCGGCCGGACCAGCGTAACGAAGAGGATGAAGACCGCCAGGCCGACGGCGAAGCCGCCTTTCCAGAAATTCGAGAGGACTTTCTCGTCCGGCAGATGATGGACGTTGATCAGCATCACTACGAAGAGGAAGAGCACCATGATGCCGCCTGCGTAGACGAGCACCTGCACGGTGCCGACGAACTCCGCCCCCTTCATCACGAAGAGCACGGCCACGCAGAGGAAGGTCAGCAGAAGGAAGAGCGCCGAATGCACCGGGTTCCTCATCGAGATGACCAGAATCGACGCGGCCACGGCCACGGTTCCGATGATGGCGAATACGAGAAGTTCCGGACTCATGACGCTCCGCCGATCGTTTTCGCGTCGTGCTCGATGACCGGCTTTGGTTCTTCAGCAGGAAGCCCGGCGTACTCCGGCCGCGACTCCCAGTACTCGAGCTGCTGCATGTTGAAGTACAAGTCGTTGCGGTCGTAGGTGGCCAGCTCGTAGGTTTTCGTAGTCAGCCAGATCGACTTCGGTTTGGTCGGACACGCTTCTTCGCAGAGCGCGCAGAACATGCAGCGCTTCACGTCGATGTCGTAGCGATCCAGGACTTTCAGCTTCTTCATCTTGCCGCCCACTTCGCGCTGTTCGTCGTGGACGTCGATGTAGATGATGTCGATCGGGCAGGCCAGCGCGCAGAGTTTGCAGGCGATGCAGCGGTCGAACGAAAACTTGAACATCCCTCGGAACCTGTTGGCCGGCTCGAGCCGCTCTTCCGGATAGCGGATCGTCACCTTCGGTTTGAACAGCTCCCGAAAGGTCGTCTTCAACCCCTCGAGCATGTCGAGGAGAAGAAATTTGTCGGACCACCTAGGCTTCGGATACTCGACGTGCATGAATCACCTTTGCGCGCGGCCGGAGCAACAGATACAGAGTGAACGCGATGATCGCCGCCCCGGCGATCGAGAGGACCACTTCGCCCTGGAAATTGAATTGCTGCCCGAGGAGTACCACGATTGCGGTGACTGCGATGTTGGCCAGCGCCAGCGGAATCATCCACTTCCAGCCGAGGTCCATCAATTGATCGAAGCGGAAGCGCGGGAACGTGGCGCGGAACCAGATGTACATCAGCATGAAGATCATCACCTTCGTGATGAAAATCAGCGCGCCGAGAATGCCGCCGGCCAGGCCCCAGCCGCGCAGCACGCCGGTGGTCAGTCCGTAGCCGTTGATGGCCAGCGTCCAGCCGCCGAAGAAGAGGCTCACCATCAGGCAGCAGTTGACGATCATCGATGAATATTCGGCCAGCATGAAGAAGGCGAACTTCATCGCCGAGTACTCGGTGTGATAGCCGGCCACCAGCTCCGATTCCGCTTCCGGCAAATCGAACGGCGTGCGGTTGTTCTCCGCGTTCATCGCTACGAGGAAGATGAATGCGGCGATGAGCTGCGGGAAGAGGTTCCAGATGTGGCTGGCCTGGTAGTTGATGATGTGGACGAGATCGAAGCTGCCGCACAGCATCAGCACGCCGACGATCGAGAGGCCGAACGGCACTTCGTACGACACCATCTGCGCGGCGCTGCGCAGTCCGCCCATCAGCGAGTACTTGTTGTTCGAAGCCCAGCCGCCGAGGATGATGCCGTAGACGCCGGTCGACGTCAGCGCCAGGATCAGAAGCAGACCGACGTTCACGTGCGTCACGACGAACGTCGGCGGCGGACCGTACGGAATCAGGCAGAAGACGAGGAAGGCCGGAATCAGCGGCAGCATCGGCCCGAGGAAGTACGCGACTTTCTCGGAGCTCGACGGAACGATGTCTTCCTTGAGGATGAACTTGATCGGATCAGCGATGATCTGCGCCAGTCCCCACGGAATTCCGAACTCGCTACCGACGCGATTCGGTCCGAGGCGCGCCTGCATCAATCCGAGAAGGCGGCGTTCGACCCAGTTCATGGCGGCGACGATGACCTGCACGATGACGAAGGCGATGAGGAACTTGACGAGGGGCCAGACGAGGTAGCGCAGGATTGGTTCAGGCATTCGCTACCCCCAAAGTCAAAGGCGAATGTTGAATGTTGAATGTTGAATGTTGAATGTTGAATGAAGGCTTCGCCACGCCGCGGCATTTGCCTTTCCATTCAACATTCAACATTGAACATTCAACATTCAACATTTGCTTTTTCAACGGTCCACCTCACCAAGAACGATATCGATCGTCCCGATCAGCGCCACGAGATCCGACACCAGATGTCCCTTCGCCATCGCCGGCAGTGCCTGCAGATTCACGAAGGACGGCGGCCGCACGTGGCAGCGATACGCGTTCTGCGATTTGCCGTCGGAGACGATGTAGTACCCCAACTCCCCTTTCGGCGATTCGATGGAGTGGTACACCTCGCCCTCGGGTGGGCGCACGACTTTCGAGATTTTCGCTTTGATGTCGCCCGCCGGCGTCGCCTTGATGAGCGGGATGCACTGCTTGAGGATCCAGTTCGACTGCCGCATCTCTTCCATGCGGCAGAGATAGCGGTCGTACGTGTCGCCGTTCTTGCCGATCGGGATCTCGAACTTCAATTCCGGGTAGCACTCGTACGGCTGCGCGCGGCGGAGATCCCATTCGACGCCCGATCCGCGCAGCGGCGGGCCGGTGATGCCCCAGTCGATCGCGTCCTCGGGGGAAATGACGCCGATGCCGACGGTGCGTTTTTTCCAGATGCGGTTGTTCGTCAGCAGCGACTCGTACTCGTCGACCGCGACTTCGAACTTGTCGACGAATTTCTCGACGTCGTCCAGCCAGCCCGGCGGTAGATCGTCGGGCATCCCGCCGATGCGCATGCAGTTCAGGGTCAATCGCGCGCCGCAGTACTCCTCGAAGAGATCGAGGATCTGTTCGCGCTCGCGGAAGCAGTAGAAGAACGGCGTCATGGCGCCGATGTCGATGGCGTGCGTGGCCAGCCAGAGCAGATGCGACGAAATCCGCTGCAGCTCGCTGAGCATCACGCGCATGAGCTGCGCGCGTTTCGGAATCTGCTTGGTGATGCCCATCAGCTTCTCGACCGTCTCGACGAAGCCGAGGTTGTTGGTAGCAGAGGCGACGTAATCCATGCGGTCCGTGTGCGGGATGCACATCGGATAGGACATGTTCTCGAACAGCTTCTCGGTGCCGCGATGGAGGTATCCGATGATCGGCTTGGCGTCGACGATCCGTTCGCCGTCGATCTTCAGGATGACGCGCAACACTCCGTGCGTGGACGGATGCTGCGGCCCGAAGTTGACCTCCATTTCGTGGACGTCAAACATGGTGCGCCCTCCCGCCCGGGTGTCGGGTGTCGGCTGTCGGCTGTCGGGAGGCGAGCGTCACGTGGCGGAGCGAAGCCCCGACAGCCGACACCCGACAGCCGACAGCCGGCGTGAGCGCCATCATTTCCCCGCTCCCGCCATCAACATCTTCAGCATCGACTCCGTCTCGTCTTCACCGGGGACGCAGAGCGTGATGTCCGTTGTTTCGCCATCAGCGAGGGCCTGTGCGTAGCCTTCGCAATCCCAGCCGCAGGCGGTGCAATCGGTCTGTGCCATCGCGGCGAAGAGCTTGTCTTTCAGGCTGCCTGCTTTGGCGAGCTCCATCCGCTCATTGAGCGCCTTCTCCGGATCGTGCCACGGCGCGTCGGCAGTCGGCTGCGCGGTCTCGGCGACGACGCCCGCCAGCTCCGGCGCGGGCGGCTGGCCGCCCTCGGCGGCGCGCGCCGCGATCTCGGCGGCAGGCCACGAGCCGTAGTGAACCCACGGCCCTTTGTAGATGTTGACGTCCTTCACATCCTTGCCGGTCGATCCCGGCTGCGGGCCGGCGCCCTCGGGGAAAACTTCCGGATAGATGCGCGCGCCGGTGTCGATACCGCGGATCGGAAAGTCCTTGCGCAGCGGATGGCCGTTGAAGCCGTCCCACATCAGGATGCGCTCGAGGTTCGGATGGCCGTCGAAGACGATGCCGTACATGTCGAACGTCTCGCGCTCGTGCCAGTTGGCTGTTTTCCAGACCGAGGTCACGGAAGGGATGGGAGTGGTCTCGTCGGTGGTGACTTTCAGACGGACGCGATTGTTTTTCGAGAACGAGTAGAGCGTGTACGACACGCCGAACTGATCGCCGGTCCAGTTGGGAAACTTCGAGTAGTCGACGCCGGCGAGGTCGACGAGGTAGTTGAAGCCATCGTCGCGAAACGCTTTCGCCACTTCGACGATGCGATCGCGCGCCACGGTCAGCGAGATCTCGCCGACGAACTCTTTCGCGGAAATGATCGCGTCGCCTGCGCGCTCGCAGGCGCGTGCCACGAGCGGATCGCGCTTGATCTCGTCGATGCTCCGTCCCGCCGGAACCGCGGGGGCGGCGGCCGGCGCGGCGGGCTTCGGTGGCTGCGGCGCGTCGGTCATCGACTAGTTGATCTCCTCGTCGGTAACTTCTTCGGGCGCAGCCGCCTCTTTGATTTCGGAATCCGCCATGACGACGACGGGAGCAGCGGGCGCTTTCGCCTTCTTCTCCTCGATCGGCGTGCGCTTGATGCCGGAGATCGGCGCCGGTTTCAGTTGCGCCTTGGCCTGCTCCGCGCGAAGGGCCGGACCTTCGTGCGCCGGACGCAGCGAATCGCGCACGGCCGCGCGCGCGAAGTCGTACGACTCGCCGCCCTTGCGGATGACGTGCATCTTTTCAATCTTCTTCTGCAGCTCCATCAGCCCCCAGATCAGCGCCTCGGGACGCGGCGGGCAGCCGGGAATGTAGACGTCGACCGGGATCAATCGATCGACGCCCTGCGTGACGGCGTATGTGTCGTACGGACCGCCGCACGTCGCGCACGAGCCCATGGCGATGACCCATTTCGGATCGGGCATCTGGTCCCACAGCCGGCGGACGATCGGGGCCATTTTCTCTGTCACCGTGCCGGAGACGATCATCAGATCGGCCTGGCGCGGCGTGGCGCGAAAGACTTCGGCGCCGAAGCGGGCCATGTCGTGGCGCGGATCGAGGACGGCCATCATCTCGATGGCGCAGCAGGCCAGCCCGAACTGCATCGGCCAAAGGGACGATTTGCGAGCCCAGTTGAAAAACTTGTCGACGGAGGTAGTGAGGACGTTTGGATCGAAGCGGTTTTCGATCAGACCCATGAAAGGACCTTCCTCTTCCAGGCATATACGTAGCCGACCAGCAGGATCGCCAGGAAAACTGCCATTTCGATCGCGCCAAACCAGCCGAGCTGTTTGAACCGGATCGCCCAGGGGAAGAGGAAAACGGTCTCGACGTCGAAGATGATGAAGAGGACGGCGATGAGGAAGTAGCGGACGGAAAAGCGGTGGTCGAAGGCCAGCGAGCTGGCCGGGACGCCGCACTCGTACGGTTCCAGCTTGACCTTGCCGCCTTTGGAGGCGCGCACCAGCGGCGTGATGATGAACAAAGTCAATACCGGCAGCGAGATAACGATGAGCGCAGCCACGAGCAGCACTGAATAGTTCGCCATTTTTTAGACCGGTCGCGAGACCGCCGGTATTGTAAACGCCGACTGGCAGGAGTCAACCATTCGTTGAGGCTCTCGCGAATCAGAACAACGGAGTCTGAAATCGCCACGGCTCCGGCCCCATCCCGCGACCCTGCACGAGCACGCGAATGTCCGCTCCGATACCGTCCGGCAGGATCAGTCGCCGCGCATCGTCGCGATCCTGAAGGAGGGTCAGGCCTTCGTTTGCGCTTTCGACGGTGAGATCGCCGATCGGCGTGAACAGCTCGTGTTCCGTCGCGCCGAGGGCGAGGAGAAACTTTGCCTGGATGTCGAAAAAGAGCGAAGCGAAGGCCTGACCCTCTCCTGTTCTTCGCAGATCGTCGAAGTTGATGTGCGCGGTCAGATCCTGCTGGCCGGGGTTGATGAGCAGATCGCGGCTGACGCGCTGCTTCGCGTACGCTGCCGCCGTTCCAAAACGCCGCATCCGTCCGCGGAAGAGCTTCGATTGCGGCAGGCCATAATCAAAGGTGACGATCAGCCCGCGTTTCGTGAACCGGCAGATCTCGTCATAGAGCGCCGACCATTCCAGCGAGACATCCGCGAACTGACCGTCGTCGAGCGTGATGCCGCGTTCGGCGAAGTACTCCTCGTATCGCGCGTCAGCCTCATGCTCGCTCCAGTCGAGCGCTCCATCCCGTTCCGTGACCCACAATTCGTGCAGATGCTCCCCGCGCTGAACGAGCCGCGCGAACGGCAGCGCATCGAACAGCTCATTACTAATGATGAGACGAGCGTCCGCAGGCGGGATTTCGGCGAGCGAAGTGACGTAGGTAACGTTCGGATCGGGGATGGCGCGGCCGAGGTTGCGATCGACGCCGTAGAAATAGGGGGTGGGGAGTGGCGTGTGGGGTGTGGGAGATGAAGTTTCCCCGGCTCCCACCCCCCACTCCCTACCCCCCACCTCCCGCGCAACAGCGCGCATCAGCCCGCCATCTCCACACCCGATGTCCACCACCTGCCACACACCGTCCCCGCACCGGCTCATGAATTCACGGCAGAGTTTGCCTAAAGAGTACGAAAAAACAGGGCTGAGGACAGGCGAAGTGACGTAATCGCCCTCCTTCTCCACCGGCGATTCGGCCCGCGTGTAGTACCCGAATTCGGGATGGTAAAGGACGAGCTCGACGAAATCGTGAAACGGCAAGTCACTATCTTTCAATGACTTGCGCAGCACGTCCAGCATCGATCGATCGCCGTTCATCGGTCGAATCCTACACCGCCTGGCAGCGCCATTTCGGCTCGTGGCACCCGGGTTGCGAAGAGAACACGCAACACCAGGGAGGCAACATGAAAAAGCTTTTAGCATCCACACTCACCGTTCTGCTGTTCGCGACGACGGCCTTTGCCCAGACGGCCGACGACCACGCGAAAGCGAAGAAGGGCGCCATCATCGGCGGCATCGCGGGCGCGATCGCCGGAGGCGTGATCAGCAACAACCGTAATGGCCACAGCGGAAAGCGTGGCGCGATCGTCGGCGGTCTGGCCGGCACCGCGGCCGGCGCGATCGTCGGCGCGATGATGGACAAGCAGGAACGCCAGCTCCGCCAGATTCAGGGCGTCGACGTCACCCGCACTGCGGACAACGAACTGAAGGTGACCGTCAAGAACGACGTTCTCTTCGACTACAACTCCGCCGCTCTTCGTTCGGCCTCACGCTCTTCGCTCCGCGAGATGGCCAACGTCTTCGATCAGTATCCGAACACGACCATCGCCGTGGAAGGCTTCACCGATTCGACCGGTCCGGCGTCGTACAACGAGCGCCTCTCCGAGCGCCGCGCCTCGTCCGTCGCGAACTATCTCGAATCCCTCGGCGTGCGTGGCTCGCGTCTCGACACGATCGGCTACGGCGAAACTCATCCGCGTGCGTCGAACAGCACCGCCAGCGGACGCCAGCTCAACCGCCGCGTTGAGATTCACATCCGCGCCAACGCAGCCTAGTCACAACGACGTTTGACGAAGGGCGCCCATCGGGCGCCCTTTTCGCTTGTACTGATTACTTTGGAGGTTTCCATGATTCGCAAAGCATCCACTCTTCTTCTCGTCACCATCCTCATCGCCGCCTGCGCGACGAACGATCCCAATCAGAAAGCGAAGCAGGGCGCCGGAGCCGGCGCGGCCGCGGGCGCGGTGATCGGCGCCATCATCGGCAACCAGGGCGGCAACAATCGCACGGGCGCCGTCGTCGGCGCGGCCGCTGGCGCGGCCATCGGCGCGGCCATCGGCCATCGCATGGACAAGCAGCAGCAGGAGCTGCAGCAGATTCCAGGCGTCGAAGTGTCGCGTCCGTCGGAAGGCGAAATCTCCGTCAATCTGACGAATGACATCCTCTTCGACTTCAACTCCTCGGCGCTTCGCGGCGATTCGCAGCAGACGTTGCGCGATCTCGCTTCGAACTTCCGCAACTATCCCGACGAGCAGGTCACGGTCGAAGGGCACACCGATTCGGTCGGCACGCCGTCGTACAACCAGACTCTCTCCGAGCAGCGCGCCTCCGCGGTGAGCAGCTATCTGATCGACCAGGGCGTTCCGTCGTCGCGCATCACCTCGATCGGCTACGGCGAAACGCGTCCGAAGGCATCGAACGACACACCCGAGGGACGGCAGCTCAATCGAAGGGTCGAGATTCACATTCGCGCAACGCAGGGCTAAATCTCAGCGAATTAGCGAAAGGCGATCACGCCAGTAAGCGGGGCGGCGGCGGTGATGTGCAACGGCGACGACGACGATCTCGTCGTCATCAACGGCATAAACAACGCTGTACCTGAACGTACGCATTGGAAATCTGCGCACGACCTTCGTAAGCCGCTTTCCGGATAACGGGTGCTTTCGGATGAAAGCAAGGGTTTCCAGAAGATCCTGCTCGAATCGATCGCCAAGACCATTTCTCTGATCGTCGAAGTACTCGACGGCATCATTGACCTCTACTTCGGCAGGCCTGAGAAACCGGACAACCCTCACTTCTTTCGTGCTCGGAGGCGCGCGAACACTTCGTCGGCGGAGATCGCTTCGATGTTCCCAGCCTTGTATTCCGCATAACGCCGATCAGCCTCTTTTGCCCACAACTGATCGTTCTCTTCCTCGGAGAGATCATCAAGGCTTTCGAGCAATTGGCTCGCTAGCTCGGCGCGCGCGGCAAGCGGCAGCTCCAGGGCTTCTGCGGCGATGTCTTTGGGGTTGCGGCTCATGGCGATGATTCTGCCACACACTGCGCGTGTAACGCTGACGCAGGTCGCGCGCCAAAGCGGGCGAGACGCCCGCGCTCCCAGGGCGAGCATCTACAATGGCGCGCCATGAAGAAGCTTGCGTTCCTGCTCCTGCTCGCCTCCGCACTTCCTGTCGCCGCGCAGATCGATCCGGGGATGTTTGGAGAGATGCGCTGGCGGATGATCGGACCGTTTCGCGGCGGACGCACCGTCGCCGCGGTCGGCGTCGTCAAGCAGCCGAACGTCTTTTACATCGGCGTCAACAACGGCGGCGTCTGGAAAAGCACGGACTACGGCCGCATCTGGACGCCGATTTTCGATGAACAGCCTTCCGGCTCCATCGGCGCGATCGGCATCTCGCAATCCGATCCGAACATCCTCTACGCCGGCAGCGGCGAAGGTCTGCAGCGACCCGATCTCGCCACCGGCGACGGCATGTACAAATCAACCGACGCCGGCAAGACGTGGACGCACCTCGGGCTTCGCGATGCGCAGCAGATCCCGGCCATCGTCGTCGATCCGAAAGATCCGAATCGCCTCTTCGTGGCCGTCCTCGGGCATCCGTACGGTCCGAATGAGGAGCGCGGCATCTTCCGCTCCACCGACGGCGGCCGCTCGTTTCAGAAAGTGCTCTACAAGAACGATCTGACCGGCGGCATCGACGTCATTCTCGATCCGTCGAACTCGCAGATCGTCTACGCCGCGCTGTGGCAGGCGCAGCAAGGTCCGTGGGAGAACGCGTACTTTGGCGGCGCGGCCAGCGGACTTTTCAAATCGACCGACGGCGGCACGACGTGGAATGAGTTGCGGGGCGGCCTGCCGTCGACGGACGTCATCGGCCGCATCGGCATCGAAGTTTCGCAGTCCGATTCGAAACGGCTCTACGCCATCTGCGGCGTCGACGCGAAATCGGGCGGCCTCTATCGATCGAACGACGGCGGCGCGACGTGGAGCCGCACGAACACCGACGAACGCATCTGGGGACGTCCCGGCGACTTCAACGAAGTACGCACCGATCCGAAGAACGCGGACATCGTCTACGTCGCGAATGTCGTCACGTGGAAATCGACCGACGGCGGCAAAACCTTCGCGTCATTCCGAGGGGCGCCGGGCGGAGATGACTATCACCGCGTCTGGATCAATCCGAACGATACGAAGACGATCCTCATCGCCTCCGATCAGGGCGCGATCGTCACGGTCAACGGCGGCGAGTCGTGGAGCTCCTGGTACAACCAGCCGACCGCGCAGATGTTTCATGTGAACGCCGACAACGCCTTTCCGTATCGCGTGTGCGGCGGGCAGCAGGAGAGCGGCTCCGCGTGCGTAGCCAGTCGCGGCGATGACGGCGCGATCACGTTCCGCGAGTGGCATCCGGTCGGCGTCGAAGAATATGGCTACGCCGTTCCCGACCCGCTCGATCCCGACATCATCTTCGGCGGCAAGATCAGCCGCACCGATCGCCGCACCGGCGAGACGAAAGACATCACGCCCAAGCCGCTGCGCAAAGGCAACTACCGCACCGTGCGCACCGCGCCGGTCGTTTTCTCGATGGCCGATCCGCACGCGCTTTTCTTCGCCTCGAATACCGTCTGGAAAACGACGAACGGCGGCGAGAGCTGGAGCGAGATCAGCCCCGACCTGACGCGCAAAACGTGGACGGTGCCGGAGAGCGCGCGCGGTTACGTGAACACGCCGATGACGAAGGTGACGCAGCGCGGCGTGGTCTACGCGCTGGCGCCGTCGCCGCTCGACATCAACACACTCTGGGCCGGCACTGACGACGGCCTCATTCACGTCACGCGCGACGGCGGCAAGACGTGGAACGACGTGACGCCGGCCGAGTTGAAACCGTGGGCGAAGGTGTCGGTGCTCGAAGCGTCACACTTCGATGCGAATGAAGCGTATGCGGCGATCAACACGATCCGTCTCGACGAGCTGCATCCGCACATCTACCGCACGCGCGACGGCGGCAAGACGTGGCAACACGTCGTCGGCGGCATGGCCGACGGCGCGACGATCAACGTCGTTCGCGAAGATCCGAAACAGCGCGGACTTCTCTTCGCCGGCAGCGAAACGCAGGTGTGGTTCTCGACCGACGACGGCGACTCGTGGCAGTCGCTGCGGCAGAACATGCCGGCGTCGTCGATCCGCGACATCGCCGTGCACGGCGACGACGTCATCGCCGCCACGCACGGCCGCGGATTCTGGATCCTCGACGACATCGAGCCGCTGCGCCAGATTCACGGACGCCTCGCCGAAGTGACGCTCTTCAAACCGCAAGTCGCGCGGCGCATTCGCTGGAACAAGAACACCGACACGCCGCTGCCGCCCGATGAGCCGATGGGACAAAACCCTCCCGACGGCGCGGTCATCGATTACTACCTCCCGACTGCGGTGACGACGCCGATCACGCTGGAGATCCACGACGAAAGCGGCGCGCTGATGCGCCGCTACTCCAGCTCCGATCCCGCGCCTGCTCCGAAAGATGAGGGCAACGTCCCGTGGTGGTGGATCCGCCCGGTGAAATCGCTGTCTGCATCGGCGGGCATGCACCGCTTCACCTGGGATCTCCACTATCCGCCGGCGCCGGGATCGCGCAACGCATATCCGATCGCCGCCACGCCGCACGACACCGCACCCGCGCCATCCTCGCCGTGGGTCCTCCCGGGCTACTACACGGTCGTGCTGTTCGTGAACGGCATGATCTATCACCAGCCGCTCAATGTGGAGATGGATCCGCGCGTGAAAACTTCGAAAGCCGATCTGCAGCAGCAGTTCGCGCTGTCGAAAGAGATGTACGACGACGTCGCCAGGCTCGAAGAGATCAGCGGCCGCGTGCGCGCTTTCCGCGCGCAGATGCGCGCCGCCGCCGCCAGTGCCGACATCACCGCACTTCGCAAGCAGGCCAGCGAACTGGCCGGCGCCTCGGCCGAAGAAGACGACGAAGCGCCGCCCTCCGCCGCGCCCGATCACGAAACGCTGAGCAGCCTCACGCAATCGGTCCGCGCGCTGCTTCGCGTTCTGCAGGAATCAGATGAAGCGCCGACCACGCAGGTCGTCGCCGCCGTCGAAGACCGCCGCCACGCCGTAGACGAAATCGTCGGCCGCGCGCAAACTTTCGAAACCGCCGCACGCGCGGCGAAACTACCGCCACCCGCGAAAGGATCAAGCGCCATCAAGCCCCAATGAGACTCCTTCCCTCGGCCGTTCTCCTCGCCCTCGTTTCTTTGAATGTCAGCGGCCAGTGGTCGCAGATCGGCGCGAATCCGAAACACACCGGCAGCGTGCCGGTATCGGCACAGCCGCTCCTGCACCTGCTGTCCGACATCACCTACGACCCGTTCGTCCCGCAGGAGCAGGCTGCAGCGGGCGGCGCTCTCTTCGTCCACTACCAAGTCCCGCTCGTCGATGGCGACGACGTCTTCATGGAGTTCAAGTCGGGCCAGTACACGGGACGCGATCATTGGGAAACGCAGATCTGGAGCATCCACGGCCTGCGCTGGCAGAACGGCGCGCTCGCCGATCGCTGGACCGCCGTGAGCGATTGGAAGCCGGTGCCCGCCAACGGTCCGGCATTTTTCGAGCCGGTCTTTCACGCCGTTCTCGCGAACAATTCGGTCTACATGCCGGCGTCCGGCGGAACGCTGCTGCAACTCGATCGCAATGACGGTCACGTCATCCGGCGCGTCAATCCATTCGCGACCGTCGATCCGAACGTCTACGTCTCCGGAGTTCCCGCGGCCGACGCGGCCGGCAACGTCTACTACGGCGCGTTCCGTTTCGACGCCGCCGGGCCGTCGAAAGACATCACCGGCGCATGGCTGGTGCGCGTGAAGCCGGATGGCAGCGCGACGAGCGTGCCGTTCGCGACGCTCGTTCCGAACGCGCCGAATGCGACGGACCAGTGCACGACGTCGTTCTCCCAGGTGACGCAGCCGCGTCCCTGGCCTCCGACGCCGACCTCGGTCGCGCCGACGGCGCCGTGCGGCTCCATCCGTCCCGGCATCAACGCGGCGCCGGCGATCGCTGCCGACGGCACGATTTACGTCGTCGCCAAGGCGCACTTCAACAGCGGATATGCCTTCGTCGTCGCCGTCAATCCCGACCTGACGCCGAAGTGGAGCACGTCGATGCGCAACATCTTCAACGATGGTTGCGGCGTGCTGGTCCCTTACGGAACCGCCAGCAACGCCTGCCGCGCCGGCGCGACCCTCGGCGTCGATCCGGCCACCAACCAGCCGGGTTCGGGTGCGGTGGTCGATGACTCCACGTCGTCGCCCGTTGCCCTGCCGGATGGCTCCGTGCTTTACGGCGCCTACACCAACTACAACGGCGCGCGCGGACATCTGATCCGCTTCTCGTCCACCGGCGCGATCATCGCCAACTACGACTTCGGCTGGGATACCACGCCTGCAGTGTGGGAGCACGGTGGAACGTATTCGATCGTCATGAAGGAGAATCACTACGCGTCGCCGCAGGCCTACTACATCACGCAACTCGATCCGAATCTGAAGAAGGAGTGGCAGTTCAAGAGCACCGAGACGCACGCGTGCGGCCGCGGCCCCGACGGCGTCGTGACGTGCGTCGACGAAGAGCCGAACGGCTTCGAATGGTGCGTGAACGCGCCGGCCATCGACATCCGCGGCACGGTCTACGCGAACAGCGAAGACGGGAATCTCTACGCGATCGCGCAGGGCGGCACGGTCGAGGAACGAATCTTCCTCCAACTCGCCCTCGGCGCCGGCTACACACCCGTCTCCATCGGTCCCGACGGCCGCCTTTACGCGCAGAACGCAGGACACCTCTTCGCGGTTGGAGGATCGAGACCACGGCACAGGGCAGTGCGGCGGTGATCCCGGAATTGCCGCGTCTCTTGGACACGTTCAGGAAACAACATGGACAAGAATGGCTGGAATGTTGGAGAAGCAAAGCAACAGTTCTCCGAGGTACTGCGGCGCAGCGCGATGCACCCGCAATTGATTTATCGCCGCAGTCGGCTCGTTGCGGCTGTCGTAGCGGTCGATGACGCGAATGTCGCGGCAATCTCCCCGCGCATAACGATCGCAGATCGCATCAACGAAGCTCGTCAGCTGTTCGGCGACGAAAATTACCAACTGCCACCAACGCGCCGCCGCGCCCGCGCGAACGCTTTTGCCGGAACGTTGAATGCCCTCACTCGTCGACACAAACGTTCTAAGTGAGTTCGTTCGCCCGGCGCCCAACCGCGGCGTAACCGCATGGGCGGCGGATATCGACCGGATTTTCATCAGCGTCATTTCGATCGAGGAAATCGAATTCGGCCTGAGCTGGAAGCCGAATAAGAAGGTAGCTAGCTGGTTCGAAAACTTCTTCGCGGAAGCATGCGACTCGCTTCCGATCACCGACGAGATTGCACGGCGGGCCGGCGTGATGCGCGGACGATTCCTGATGCAAGGAGTCACGCGAACACAAGCCGACATGCTCATCGCCGCCACGGCTCAGGTTCATGCGTTGACGCTCGTGACCCGAAACGTTCGCGACTTCGATGGCTGCGGAATCAAACTTCTGAATCCGTTCGTCTAACGCATCTTAGTTCTCTCCCCGCGCCGGCTGGAACGCCGTCGCCGGAACCGGCTCGCCGAAGAGGAATCCCTGCACTTCTTCGCATCCCTGTTCGCGCAGGAACTCGAGCTGCTCGGCGGTCTCGACACCTTCGGCGGTAACGCGGAGGCGGAGTCCGCGCGCCATGCCGATGACCGCCGAAACGATGGCGCGGTCGGGCGCGCTCCCTTCGATCTCCTGCACGAACTCCTGATCGATCTTCACGCTGTCGATCGGGAAACTGCGCAGGTAATTGAGCGACGAGTGGCCGGTTCCGAAATCGTCGATCGCGATCTGCACGCCCATCTCGCGCAGGCGGTGCAGCGTCGCAATCGTGCGCGACGTGTTCTGCATGGCCAGGCTTTCGGTGATCTCCAGCTCCAGATCGCTCGGCGTGAGTCCCGAAAGTTCCAGCGCCGAGGCGATGACTTGCGGGAGATCGCTGTGTTGAAACTGGCGCGGCGAAAGATTCACCGCCATGCGGAAGCCTGATTCGCGATCGCCCTGCCACGCCCTCGCCTGCCGGCAGGCCTCGCGCAGAACCCACTCGCCGATCGGCACGATCAGCCGCGTCTCCTCGGCGATCGGAATGAAATCCATCGGCCCGACGAGTCCGAAACCGGGACGGTTCCAGCGCAGCAGCGCTTCGACACCGGTCACGCGCCCCGAGGCGATGTTGATCTGCGGCTGGTAGTGGAGTTCCAGCTCGCCGCGGTCGAGCGCGTGGCGAAGATCGTTCTCCAGCGACAGCCGCTCCAGCGCGCGGTTGTTCATCGCCGGCGTGAACATCTGATACGAATTGCGGCCCGCGTCCTTGGCGCGATACATCGCGTGATCGGCATTGGCGAGCAGCACCTCGGCCGTGTCGCCGTCGCTCGGAAAGAGCGCGATGCCGATGCTGGTGGTGATGAACAGCTCCGTCCCTTCGATCTGGATCGGCAGCGCGATCGTATCAAGCACCTTCTGCGCGATCTTCGCGGCGGCGTCGGGCGTCTTGAGATCGGCGAGGAGGACGGTGAATTCGTCGCCGCCCATGCGCGCGATCGAATCCTCCTCGCGCAACGACGCCTGCAGCCGCGCGGCGATCGCCTTGAGCAACTCGTCGCCGGTCGAATGGCCGAGCGTGTCGTTGACGACTTTGAAGCGATCGAGATCGAGAAACATCACCGCCAGCGGATGCTTCATGCGCCGCGCATGCGCCAGCGCCACCGTAAGCCGGTCGCGGAAGAGGCGGCGATTCGGCAGGCCGGTCAGCGCATCGTGATACGCCTGATACTCGATCTGCTCCTCCACCCTCTTGCGCTCGGTGACGTCGCGCGAGACGCCGACGATCTCGCGGATTTTTCCTGTGAGCGCGTCGCGCACGCTGCGGCTGGTGGTCTCGAACCAAACCAGCGATCCGTCTTTTTTCTCGACGCGGTACGCGAACGTGGTCGGACCCGACTCGTGGATCAGCGACGAGAGATAGCGAACCTCCTCACGGTCGACTTCGAAAATGAAGTCGTAGAACGAGCGGCCGACCAGCTCCGAAGGCTCGTAGCCGAGGAGACGGCGGCAGGCGTCGGAGGCGTAGAGGAGGATGCCCTTGTTCGACGTGCGCGAGATCATGTCGGTCGAGTTCTCGGCCATCAGCCGGTAGCGCGCCTCGCTCTCGCGCAACGCCTCCTCGGCCATGCGCCGCTCGGTAACGTCGTTGTGGACGCCGATCGAGCCGACGACTTTTCCGTCCGCATCGGTGACGGGCGCGCCGCCGATCTCCAGCCAGATCACCGTGCCGTCCTTGCGGCGCACGCGAATCTCGTACTGATCGGCGATGTGCCGCATGCGCAGCCGGGTCTTCTCGCGCATCATGGCGATGTCTTCGGGATAGGCGAGCAGCAGGTCGCCCTGCAGGCCCACCAGCTCTTCGCGCGAATAGCCGACCATCTCGCAGAAACGGTCGTTGACGAATTGCAGCACGCCGTCGTTGCCGGCCTGCGCCAGCCCTTCGCGCATGCGCTCGACGAGTAGCCGGTAGCGCTCCTCGCTTTCGCGCAGGGCGTTCTCGGCCAGCTTGCGATCGGTGATGTCGATGACGGTTCCTTCAAGGATTTCCGGATCGCCATCGAGCAGATGGACGCTCTCAATCAGCCAGCACGGCCGGCCGTCTTTGCGCCGCAGCGAGATTTCACGGCCGATCATCATCCGTTCGCGGCGAAGCTCGGCGATGAAATCGCTGCGCTGTGCGGGATCCTGATAAAGCTCCGGCGCGGATTGCTGCATCAACTCCTCGCGCGACGAGAAGCCGAGGATGCGGGCCATGGCGTCGTTGCAATCGAGGATGCGTCCGTCGATCGTGTTGCGATAGACGCCGGCCAGATTGCGCTCGAACAACACGCGATGCCGTTGCTCGCTGCTGCGCAACGCCGCCTCGGCGCGATGACGCTGGATAGCGTTGACGAAGATCTCGCCGCAGATGCGCAGCAGCGACACCGCCTCCTCGGTCCACGTATGCGGAACGCCGCAGGCGACGCCGAGCGCGCCGAGGAATTCGCGGTTGTAGATCATGGGTACGACGACGATGGAGTGATTGCCGGCCCGCCGGAATGCTTCACGCTCGGCAGCGGCTTCCGGCGGCAGGTCGTCGATGGAGATCGTGACCTGCTGCAATGCGATCAGTTGCTCGCTCGTCCACGGAAACGCGGCCATCGGAACGTTCGCGCCGACGCCGCGCCGCGCCTTCGGATCGGCATTCCACTCATGCGTCAGCAGCGCGGTCTGGCCATCGTCGTTGCGCATGTAGATGTAGGCGCGATCGGCCCCGACGAAGCGTCCGACGCTTTCCAGCGCCGCGGTGATCTCGCGGTCGACGTCTTCGGCGGCGACGTTGATGAAGTTCGAGGAGATGCCGGAGATCAGCTTCTCGAAGGCAAGGCGATGCTCCAGCAGTTCCTGCGTCTGTCTAGCGTCAGGGCGCACCTCGTCAGCATTCGCCACGGACAAACCCGATCTCCCGAAGACGTCATCATAACTTCTCAATCGGGTAGATCTTCACGTTCACTTCGCGCGCGTAATGCCGCAGCGGATGCGCCTCGGATCGCCGAATCCCGGCCGCCCAGACCAGCGTCTCGTCGAGCTCCAGCAGGTCGGCGCGCTGAACCGGATACGGTTGATGGTGGACGCGGGCGCGATAAAGACGATGTTCGTCATCGGCGGCGTAGAGGATGTAGCGCTCGACGAGGAAATGCTCGAGCGTTCCCGGCGCCGCCGGCGTGACGATCCCTTCCATCGCTTTGTAGCGGATATGCGCGTTGGCCGGCTTCGTGCCGAGGAGATCGTCGCGCTGCGAAGTGAAATCGATTTCGGGGATCGCCTCCTGCGACGAAACAAGCTCGATGTGCGAGTGAAAGTACGGCAGCTTGTACGCGGCGCGCGCCGCGGCGACCGCGATCGCGCTCGAAGCGTCGAGGCTGAAAAACCAGACGCCGGGATCGCGTCCGTGGCGATGCACGTAGGTGCGCACGTTGATCTCGTGAAAGGCCGACACCCATGGCAGCGGCGGTACGCCGACCGGACGGACGCCGCTGAGCGTGAACGGAACGAGTCCGACGTAGGCGTTGCCGTCGAACGTATCGATGGTCAGCTCGGGCGGAACGAGCGCCTGTAACTCCTGCGGCGGGACTTCCCAATGCAGGAAGAGGAGGTGATGCCAGTCTTGACGCATGAGCGCGGGCTGATCGGGCTCCAGCGTCGGAGCGATGCGATCGATGGCATCAAGCGAAGTCACGTCATCCCTCAAGCAAAATCGCGTCCTGTTTTACTATGCCGCATGCGAATCTTCCTCGCCGCCGCCGCGCTCGCCGCAGTCGCATGCTCCTCTTCCGGGCCGGCTGCGCCAAAACAGAAGGCCGAGATTCCGCAGCCCGATTTCGAGATCCGCCAACTGGTCGGACCGCCGGAGCTGAACTATGAGGAAGGGGCGATCGAGGTGAAGTACCGCCTCGAGATCGGCAACCGCGCCGACGTTCCCATCACCTTGAGCCGCTTGGAAATCGTGACGGTGAATCCCGAAGGCGGCGCATACACGCTCGACCCGAGACATCGCGCGTACTACTTTCGCAAAACGATCAACCCGCACGAACACATGCCGATCGATTTCTGGGCAAAAGCTTACGGCTACGGCCGCGGCACCCGGGAAAACGAGCCGGTCACCGTCCGCGGCACGCTCTATTTCGAAACGCCGAACGGCTACTACAACCAGGTCTTCGTAAAGGAGATCGGGCAGTACCCGGGACAGAACGATTAGAAGAAAAGGGTGAAGAGTGAAGAGTGAAAGCAGCTAGTGCCGTTTTTCACTCTTCACTCTTCACTCTTCACTCTTTTCTTCACTTCATCTTCTGCTGCAGCATCCAATGCACCAATCCAGCATCCGAGTACGCAGCATCCCAGATGTCATGCGCGCCGTTGGGATACTCGGTGTAGCGGACGTTGCCACCGGTCTGGCGCAGCGCGGCCACCATCGAACGTGATTCCGTCACCGGCACGACGTCGTCCTTCGCGCCGTGAAAGGCCCAGACCGGCGTCCGTCCGATCTGCGCGGCCAGCGTCGCGTACGGATTCGGCGATCCGACGATGCGCGCCACGTCCGGCGGCGGATCGCTCGGGAACGGATCGTCGGGACGGCGCGCGACCTCGCCGCAGACGGGGATGATCGCCGCCCATTTGCGATTGTGCCGGGCCATGTACCAAGCGCCCGCACCGCCCATCGAGATGCCGGTCAGATAGATCCGCCGCGGATCGCCGTGAAACTCGGCGATGGCTGCCTGCAACTCCGCCATCGCCATCGACTCCGTTTCGCCGTACCACTCGTGTCCGAAATCGGCCTGCGGAAACACGACGATCGACTTGTATCGCTCGCCGTAGCGATCCAGCGCCGGCGCCAAGCCCATGCTCACCTGGCTCGCGTTGTCGGAGCCGCGCTCGCCGCTGCCATGCAGATAAAGCACGACCGGCCAGTGATGGAGCTTCGTGTAGTGGTGCGGCAGCCAGACGCGGTACTTGTACGTGTGATCGCCGAGCTTGATCTCGCGCTCCAGAAACTGCGAGCGACGTGTGCAACTGGCCAGCGCCAGCGCGATGAGAAGGATGACGAACGTTCGCCGTCTAGCCACTTACTCGAACAGATCGTATTCGGCGACCGGGAGCGGTTCCTGCTCGACGTCCGACCGCCACATTTCGAAGAGATAGAGATCCCAGTGCAGCAGAAACACTTCCCTGGACATCTCCCACCGTGCCGTCAGCCCCGGGCCGATCCCGCGCTTGTTTTCTTTGATCAGGTGCCCGAGGTCGTAAATGATCGTCTGCTGCTGCCGGTAGCCGGCGCGCGAGCAGAAAAAGTTGAGCGCTGCCTCAATCTTGAAGCGTTCCTGATAGCGCAGCGGGACCGTCTCCCACACCGCGCGGCGCATCACGCGAATGCCCGACAGCACCGGACCGACCTTCATCTGCAGATGAAAGAAGTTGCGGATCGGCCCGCGGTTGCGGATGCCGATGTTCATGTCGCACTCATTGCGCATCACCGGCCGCAGGAGCGACTCGATGTGCTCGTCGGTGAGATTGAACATGTCGCCGTCGACGAAAAAGAGGACATCGTGTCTCGCGTAGTCGACACCGACGCGCATCGCGTAGCCCTTGCCGCGATTCTCGCGCAGGGCGATCGTGGTGACGTCGAAGGAGCGTGCGATCTCGACCGTGCGATCGGTCGAACCGTCGCTGACCACGATGATCTCGTCGATCCTCCCGCTCTTCGTGAGCGCGGTCAGGACCTCGGCGAGGGTCTTTTCTTCGTTATACGCCGCGATGATGGCCGAGATCCCCAATGATGTCTCCTAGATTCGCTTCCTGGTCTGCAACCGGCAGACCATACCACAGCGATTTGCCGTTTCTGAGGGTGCAAGCCGTCGGGCCAGACCTTTGCACACGCTGCCGTTTGCCATGAAACGGAACGTCATTTTCGCGACGCTGCTGACCGCGATCTGCTTCATCCTCTCCGCGGTCACGCTGTCGCTTTCGGGATGCCGGTCGCTGGCCGGCCTGGACATCGTCAATCCGCGCTACGCGCTTCGCGGCGTCGTACCGCACGTGGCCATCGCCCTCCCTCTTTCGCAGTCGGCCATCGATCTCGATTTCAACATCGAAGTCGACAATCCCAATCCGGTCGGCCTCCGTCTCGACTGGCTCGACTTCGACCTCGCCGTCAACGACACCCCCGTACTGACGAGCGTCCGCGCCGAACAGGGAGTGCGCATTCCGGCGCACGGCATCGGCGACGTCCGCCTGCGCACCCGCGTCGGCTACGAAAACCTGAAAACGCTCTTCCGCCAGGTCGCCGACATGATCCAGGGCAACCGCGCGACGTACGCAATCCACGGCAACGCGTATTACCAGACGCCGTTCGGCCAGATGCGATTTCCGTTGACGCTGTACTCGCGGTAAGGCGCCTGACCGGAACGCTGGCGTCTCGCCGGCTGGCCCGGCTGCGTCCTCGCTGCCGAACCGCCAACCCCTCGAATTTCGCTGGTAACACGCCGACGTAATCGACGCCGGATGGCGTCACGTACGGTAGCCGGTGGTCGCGCGCGAAGCGCGAGACCACCGGAATATCGGTCGGCGTAAACCCCGACCCCGGCGGGGTCGCGGATCAAATACAAGACGTCGTGAATTCCCTCCGCGACCGCTGCCGCGGTCGTGAAATCGGACGCGCTCGTGAACCGGCGGTCGCTCGCTTCGCTCGGACCGCCGGCTACCCTACGGGCCTCCTCCGGAGGCCTTCGCGCGGCTGCGCCGCTACTTGAACCTCCGGCGATAATGGCGCCCCTTGAACCGTCACACGCGGTGGTACGCGGCTTCCGTCGCCGCGCTGCTCTACTTTTCCGAAGGGTTGCCGTTCGGGATCGTGAACGATCTGATGCCGGTGTATCTGCGCGTGCATCACGTCGAACTGACCGCGATCGGATTCCTCAGCACCGTCGCCTCCGCGTGGACGCTCAAAGTCTTCTGGTCGCCGCTCGTCGACGCCTTAGGAACGTATCGACGCTGGATCGCCATCGCCGTCCTGGCCATGGCCATCTGCATGGCCGCGTTCGCGGTGATGCCGGAGACGGCCGGCCCGGCGTTCTGGACGATCATCGCCATCTTCGCCATCGCCTCGGCCACGCAGGATCTCGCCGTCGACGCCTTCACGATCCGCGCGACGCCGCCGGAGCTCGTGGGGCCGGTCAACTCGATCCGCGTGGCCGCGTATCGCACCGCGCTCATCGTCGGAGGCGGCGGATTGGTGGCGCTATCGGGCGTCATCGGATGGCGCGGCAGTTTCGCCGCGAGCGGCATCATCGCAGTCGCCGTTCTCATCGTCGCCTTGCGACTGCCCGACGATCGCGGCGTGCGCGACGACCGTAAATCGATCACCGATCTCTTTCGCGGCCTCGGCGAATGGCTTCGCCGCCCGCGCGCCGGCGTCCTGCTGGCCATCGTCCTGCTCTATCGGCTCGGCGAACTGGCCATCTACGCGATGATCAAACCGTACTGGGTCGACCGCGGCTACTCGCCGGCGGAAATCGGGACGATCACCGCCGTCATCGGCGTGATCATCAGCATCCTCGGCGCGATCGCCGGCGGCGCGATCGTGGCGCGCATCGGTTTGTACCGCGCCATGCTCTGGCTCGGCGCCGCGCAGATCGCCTCCAACCTCGGCTACGCGCTCGTGGCCACGACGCACGCTGGCCGCTGGGCCATCTACGCCGCGGCCATCGTCGAAAACATCGGCTACGGCCTCGGCACCGGCGCGTTCCTGGCGTTCCTCATGGCCATCTGCGACCGCGAGCGCGCCGCAACCGAGTACGCGATGCTGACCGCTGCCTTCGGATTGACGCGCGTCGTCATCGGAACGCCGAGCGGCTGGATCGCGCAGAACCACGGCTACGCCGCATACTTCTGGCTCACGGTGCTCCTCGGAATCCCGGGATTGCTGCTCGTGCCGTTCGCGAAGGAGCGGATAAATCTGTCATCCTGAGGCGGCGTCGCCCCGGAGGGGCAGAGCGCGGCGAAGGATCCCCAGCTGCTAACCCGGTTGGGCGGCGGTTACCAGCCGGGGATTCCTCGCCGCGCTCTGCCCCTCCGGGGCGACGCCCGCTCGGAATGACATGCGCCACCGCTTCTTCATCGACGCCGACCTCGCTGCCGGCACCACCGTCGCGCTCAGTCACGACGAGCAGCATCACGCGCGCGTGGTGCGCGTCCGCGACGGCGAAGAGGTCGAAGTGTTGAACGGTCGCGGCGCGGCCTTCGTGGCGAAGTACTCCGAGAATGGCTTGCAGCTCCTCAAAACCGCGCCCGATCGCGAAGCGCGTACCGGCATCCATCTGGCGATGTCCATCATCAATCTCGACAAGTTCGACATCGTCCTGCAGAAGGCGACGGAGCTCGGCGTCCGGTCGATCATTCCGATCGTCGCCGACCGCGTCGAAATCCGCGCCGAACGCTATCGCGGCAAAGCGGAGCGGTGGCGGAAGATCGTCTTCGAGGCGGTGAAGCAGTCGGGACGATCGGTCATCCCGATCGTTGAAGAGCCGCAGCCGTTCGACGAAATCGTCAAGCGTCAGGGGACGAAAATCGTGTTCGATGCCGACGCCGATGCTACGTCGAGCGAGATCAGCGATGCCGCCATCCTCTTCATCGGCCCCGAGGGGGGATGGTCGGAACGCGAACTGCAACTTGCTCGGGAGCATGGCTGCGCGTTCGAACGCCTCGGCATCCGCCGCCTTCGCGCCGAAACGGCGGCCATCGTCGCCACGGCGCTCGTCGCTGCGCGCGCCGGCGAGTTTTTGATAGATTGACGCGCTCGATCTGCACCGGAGGAGTCCTTTTGCCGACCAACAGCCTCACCATCACCGACAACCGTACAGGCCAGTCGTACGACGTTCCTATCAACGAAGAAACCATCCGCGCCACCGATCTGCGCAAGATCAAAGTCAGCGACGACGACTTCGGGATGATGACCTACGACCCGGCCTTCATGAACACGGCCGCCTGCCGCAGCGCCATCACTTTCATCGACGGCGACAAAGGCATCCTCGAATACCGCGGCTATCCGATCGAGCAGCTCGCGGAAAAGAGCACGTACCTCGAGACCGCCTGGTTGCTGCTCCACGGCGAGCTGCCGACGAAAGACGAGCTGGCCGCGTGGACGCACACGATTACCCATCACACGTTCATCAACGAGAACCTCAAAGGCGTCCTCGACTCGTTCCGCTACAACGCCCATCCGATGGGCATGCTCATCGCCATGATCAGCGCCCTCGGAACGTTTTATCCCGAGGCCAAAAATATTTTTGATGAGGACGTGCGCAAGCGGCAGATCGAACGGCTCATCGCCAAGATGATCACCATCGCCGGCTTCGGCTATCGCCACATGGTGGGCATGCCGTACGTCTACCCCGACAACACGCTGTCGTATCCGGCCAACTTCCTGAACATGATGTACCGCACGACGGAACTGCGGTACGAACCGGAGCCGGCCCTCGTGCGCGCGCTCGACGTGCTCTTCATCCTGCACGCCGATCACGAGCAGAACTGCTCGACGAGCACGATGCGCGTCGTCGGCAGCTCGCACGTCGACCCGTACTCGGCCGTCGCCGCTGCCTGCGCCGCTCTTTATGGACCGCTGCACGGCGGCGCGAACGAGCAGGTCATCCGCATGCTGACGGAGATCGGGACGAAGCAGAACATCCCCGCCTTCATCGAGAAGGTGAAAAAGGGCGAAGGCGTGAAGCTGATGGGCTTCGGCCACCGCGTCTACAAGAATTACGACCCGCGCGCCACGATCATCAAGAACGTCGCGTACGAAGTTTTCAAAGTGACCGGAACGAGTCCGCTGCTCGACATCGCCCTGGAGTTGGAAAAGATCGCGCTCGAAGACGAGTACTTCATCAAGCGCAAGCTCTACCCGAACGTCGACTTTTACTCCGGCCTGATCTACCAGGCCATGAAGTTCCCGATGGACATGTTCCCGGTCCTCTTCGCCATCCCCCGCGTCTCCGGCTGGCTCGCGCAATGGTGCGAGATGCTCAACGATCCGGATCAGAAGATCGCGCGACCGCGCCAGATTTTCACGGGAGCAGCGCGGCGGGATTACAAGGGGATGGAGGAGAGGTAGCGTCCGCGGAATGAGATCGCGTTACCTGTCGTTCCGATGAAACGCCGGTACCCGGAAAGCTTTCATCATGAACACTTCCAGGTACATTTTCATCGCCCTGCTTCTCGTTGTCGTTTCTCTTCCACTCGCCGCGCAGATCAATGACACGTACGTCATCCCGGCCTCGGCCAACGCCGCCGGGAACTTCGGGACGCGCTGGCTGACGCAATTCAGCGTCTTCAATCCGCAGCTCGATCACCCGCTGACGGTCAGCGTCACGTTTCTGCCGACCGGCGGCGGGACCGCGATCGAGAAAACGTTCGACGTTCCGGCGAATGGCACCGTGCTTTCGGACAACATCCTCGACGATCTGTTCGGCCTCAAGAGCGGATCGGGAGCGCTGCTCGTGGCGACGTTCGCCGAGGACAATCCGAAGGTGCCGAATGACGTGTTGTCGCGATCGTTCCTGGTCACGACGAACACGTACAACAACGTGCAGAGCGGCACGTACGGACAGACGATCCCGGGCGTCTGGGCCGGCCTGCAGGATTTCAGCAGCGACGGAATCAGCGCCGTCGCCCACGGCGTACGCAACGTCGCCCGCCTCGGATGGCGCACGAACGTCGGCGCCGTGAACCTCGGGCGTTCCAACGTGACGCTGCGCATCAACATCTACGACGCCGACGGCAAAACGATCAAGCAAGGCGCAACGCTGGACATCCCCGGACTCGGACACCGTCAGGCGTCGTTGCCCGTTGAAGTCGACGGCGGATCGATCGAATTTTTCGTCGACGATCCTTCGAAGACGGCAGTCGTCTTCCCGTACTCATCGACGATCGACGATCTCTCCGGCGATCCGACGTACCAAGGTCCGACGCTGCTCGCCGACGCGAAGGTTCTCTTCAAGATGGGGATGGCGCATCCGCTGACGCTCGGCCGCAAGATCGATTCGGATTTCGCGCGCGGAATCCGCGAAACCGCGACGCGGCTGGGACACGCGAGCGTCGTCAACAGCAGAGTTCGTGGCGGCGAGTAAGTTGTCATCCTGAGGCTGCCGGAGCCGGGAGCTGCGCAGCAGCGGAACGGCGGAGGACGCCGAAGGATCTCAAGCTTCACAACTTGCGTTGAAAACCCATCGGGATTCAGCGGGCGTTGGGAAGCTTGAGATCCTTCGACCGTCCTGCGCCGCTTCCGCGCTTCGCGCTCCCCGGCTCCGGCGGCTCAGGATGACAAACTGGCGCGTCAGGATAAACTTCGAATCATGCCTGCGCTTCTCGAAACGAGCCTTCCTCTCCCACTCGCCCGCCGCGGAAAAGTGCGCGACGTCTACGACCTCGGCGACTCTTTTCTCTTCGTCGCCACCGATCGCATTTCCGCGTTCGACGTCGTCCTCTCGCCCGGCATCCCCGACAAGGGAAAAATCCTGACGCAGATGTCGACGTTCTGGTTCCGTCATTTCGGCGACATCGAAAATCATCTCCTCGAAACGGAGTGGGACGCGTTTCCATCCGAGGTGCGCGCGCATCCCGATCTGCGCGGGAGAAGCGTGATCGTCAAGAAGTGTCGCGTCGTTCCGGTCGAATGTGTGGCGCGCGGCTACCTCGTCGGATCGGGACTCAAGGAGTACAACGAGACCGGCCGCGTCTGCGGGATCGAGTTGGAGAAAGGTCTGACTACCGCCAGCAAACTGTCCGAGCCGATTTTCACGCCGGCGACGAAAGAGGAGACCGGCCACGACGAGAACATTTCGTTCGAGCGCATGTGCACCATCGTCGGCGACGACCTCGCCGCGCAGTTGCGCGATATGACGCTGCGCATTTATCAACGCGCCGCCGAATTCGCCGAAACGCGCGGCATCATCATCGCCGACACGAAATTCGAATTCGGCATCGACGAACATCCCAACCGCGGCAACGTCGTGGTCTGGATCGACGAAGCCCTGACCCCCGACTCCTCCCGCTTCTGGCCCGCCGAAAGCTACAAGGTCGGCAAGAACCCGCCGTCCTTCGACAAACAATTCGTCCGCGACTGGCTGGAGACAACCGGATGGGACAAAGCGTCAACGCCGCCCGAACTGCCGGAGGACGTCGTGATGAAAACGCGGGACAAGTATGTCGATGCGTTCCGGACGTTGACGGGCTCGGAGCCGGAGTTGTAGGCGGCTACTTGCGGTGCTCGACCTTCACCAGCGTCTTGATCCCGCCGCGAACGTAAAAGTCGCCTTCGACGTACAGGTAGCGAGGTTCAAGCGCGGCGATGAGGTCGTTGGCGATGCGGTTCGTGACCGCCTCGTGGAAGGTGCCTTCATCTCGGTAGGACCAGAGATACAGCTTCAGCGACTTCAGCTCGACGCACTTCTGGTCCGGCACGTAACGGATGCGGATCGTGGCAAAGTCCGGCTGTGACGTCATCGGACAGAGGCAGGTGAACTCCGGTGCCTCGAACGCGATCTCGTAATCCCGTTCGGGATTGGGGTTGGGGAAAGTTTGAAGCTCGCGTGTCGGCGTGGAGGGCATGAGAAGGGTGAAGAGTGAAGGGTGAAGAGTGAAAGGTCAACCGCCTTTTTTCACTCTTCACTCTTCACCCTTCACTCTTACTTCTTCGCCCCCGTGACCGCCATCAGCTTCTGATTCAGCTCCTTGATCCGTTCCTGGAGCTGCGTGATCTTCGCTTGCGCGTCGGCGCGGAGGCGTTCGTTTTCGCCGCGCAGGCGGGTCACCTCTTCGTCGTGCTGCGAGCGCGAGGCGGAGTTCTGCTGGAGTTGCTGGCGCAGGAACTCCATGTCGTGATTGAGGTTCTCCAGCTCCTCCTCTTTCACCGACACGCGGTGGCGCCAGTGCACTTCCTGCTCTTCGTAGAGCCGCTTGATGTCCATCAGCTCGGTGATCTGGGAAAAATCGGAATCGCTTGGAGCCATGTCTCCCCCCTGGCGGACGCGGTCTTCGATCTGCGGAAAGAGCTTGCGAACCTTCAGCGACAGGTCGTCGGCATCGCTGGAAAGGCTCATCGCGTCCTGATACGAAATCTTCTGATGTACGAGCAGCGCGATGAGCGATTGATTCATCGACTGCATTTTATAAAGTCCGACGGACGACTCCATCTCCTCGAGGATGTCCTTCGTGTTGCCCTCTTCGATCAGGCGGGCGATGCGCGGCGAATTCTTGAGGATCTCTACCGCTGCGGTGAGAGCACCGGTGGTGGTCTTGATCAGCTTCAGCGAGATGATGCCGCGCAGGACCAACGCGAGCTGCGAGCGGATCTGCTTGTGCTGATCGGCCGGGAAGATGTCGATGATGCGGTCGATGGTCTGCGCGGCGTTGTTGGTGTGCAGCGTCGAGAAAACCAGGTGGCCGGTCTCGGCGGCGGTCAGCACCGTCTCCACCGTCTCGTTGTCGCGCATCTCGCCGACCATGATCACGTCGGGGTCCTGGCGCATGGCGTTGCGCAGCGCCTCGCGGAAGTTCGGCGTGTCGGTGCCGACTTCGCGCTGCGAGATGGCCGCGACCTTGTCGACGAAGAGGAACTCGATCGGATCTTCGATGGTGACGATGTGCAGCGGCTCGGTTTCGGTGATGTGCGAGATCATCGCCGCCAGCGTGGTCGACTTGCCGGAGCCGGTCGGGCCGGTGACGAGCACGAGGCCGTCCGGAATCTGGGTGAGGTCGCGGATGGCGTCGGGCAGATCGAGCGCCTCGATCGTCTGCAGGTTGATCGGGATACGGCGGAAAACGCCGCCCACCGTGCCGCGCTGCATGTAGACGTTCGCGCGGAAGCGGGCCACGCCGGGAACGCCGTAGCCGAAGTCGACCGACTGCAGCGCCTCGAACTTCTCCTTCTGCCCGCGGCTGAGCAGCGGAAGGAGCATCTTCTCCAGATCGGCCGGCTTGAGCGGATCGCTCTTGATCGGCACGAGCTTCCCGCGGATGCGCAGCAGCGGCGGCCGCATCGGCTTGAGATGGAGATCCGAGGCCTGCTGCTTGGCCATGTAGACGAGCAGGTCGTTGAGCGTGAAGCTCGGCGCCTGTTCGGCCGGCGGCATCGGGGTCTGGACGGTCACGGGGCGATTATAAGGTTCATCTGCGTGGCATCTGCGTCATCTGCGGATCAAAGCCTATCCGCAGATGACACAGATTTACACAGATGACTACGATCTCCGCATCACCGAATCGAGGATCATCAGAAACGCCTCCTGCTGACGCGCTTCGGTTTTGTTGATGACCGCGATCGTCTCGCCGATGCGGAAACGCTCGTGGAGCTCGTCGGCGGAATGCGACGACGTCACGACGATGCGTTTGGCGGGAACGCCTTTGGCGCGCGCGTAGTCGACGAACTTTTTCCCGTCCATGCCCGGCATTTCCAGGTCGACGATGAGCAGGTCGATGCTGTCGTTGATCTTCGGCAGCGCGTCGTAGGGATGGGCGTACGTCTCGACGTGCGCGGTTTCGGCGTAGCGCTCGATCATGAAGTTCGACCAGAGATCGCAATACGCGGGCGAGTCGTCGACGATGACGACGCGCTTCGGCTTCAGCTCGCTCATCGCTTCGTCTTTTTCTTCCCTGCGCTGATAGACGGCCGGATGTCGTAACGGACTTCGCCGCCGACGATGGTCGTCACCGCGCGGCCGCGCAGCGTTTGTCCGATGAACGCCGAGTTCGACGCCTTCGATTGGAACGGCGGCGTGAATGTGATCGGCGCATCGAGATCGAGCAGCGTCACGTCTCCCGGCGAGCCGTGGCGCAACGTGCCGCCGGGCAGATTGAAAATCCGCGCCGGTGCGCACGACATCAGATCGATCAGGCGATCGAGATCGATGACCTTCGCGCGAACGAGATGTTCGTAGCAGATGGGGAACGCGCTCTCCAATCCGATCACGCCGAACGGCGCGAGGTCGAATTCGACGTTTTTCTCGTCGAAATGATGCGGCGCGTGATCGGTGGCGATGGCGTCGATCGTTCCGTCGGCGATGCCGGCCAGGAGCGCGTCGCGATGTTCTTTCGATCGCAGCGGCGGATTCATTTTCAGATTCGTCGAGAACGACTGGACGGCATCGTCGCCGAGGGCGATGTGATGCGGGGTGACTTCGCAGGTGACGTGGACACCGGCCGCGCGCGCGTGGCGCACCGACTCCACCGCACCGGCCGTCGACACGTGCGCAATGTGGACGTGCGCGCCGGTGACGCGCGCCAGGATCACGTCGCGCGCGACGAGCGTCTCCTCGGAGGCCGCCGGGATTCCGCCCATGCCGAGGAGAGTCGAGAAGTAGCCCTCATGCATCACGCCGCCGTCGGTGAGGTTCGCATCCTCCTCGTGCGCGATGACCGGGATGCCGAGCATCGTGCAGTACTCGAGCGCGCGGCGCATGAGTTGCGCATTCCAGACCGGCTTGCCGTCGTCGCTCACGCCGACGCAGCCGGCGGTGCGCAGGTCGGCCAGTTCGGCGAGAGCCTCGCCTTTCAGTCCCTTGCTCACCGCGCCGATCGGGTAGACGCGGCAGGCGCCGTTGCGCCGCGACTCGGCGATGATCATCTCCGTCACCGCGCGTTCGTCATTCGGCGGCAGCGTGTTGGCCATCGCGCAGACGGCCGTGTAACCGCCCGCCACCGCGGCGCGCGTGCCGGTGGCGATCGTCTCCTTGTGCTCCTGCCCCGGCTCGCGAAGATGCGTGTGGAGGTCGATCAGGCCGGGAACGGCGATGAGGCCTTTCGCATCGATCGTTTCGACGTTCCCTTTGACGCGCTTGTCCGCTTTGACGAGGACGCCGTCTTCGATGAGCAGATCGAGTTTCGCATCGAGCTCCTGGCTCGGATCGACGACGCGGGCGTTGGTAATCAGCAGGCTACTCGACATTGTGTGCTCCGCCGAGGAGATACAGAACCGCCATCCGCACCGCGACGCCGTTCGTGACCTGCTCCAGGATCACCGATCGTTTCGGATCGTCGGCGACGTCGCTGGCGATCTCTACTCCGCGATTCATCGGACCGGGATGCATGATGATGGCGTCGCTGCTCGCGCGCGAGAGACGCTCCGGCGTGAGGCCGAACGTGTTGTAGTACTCGCGCAGCGACGGGAACGACAGCTTGCCCTGACGCTCGAGTTGGATGCGCAACATCATGATCACGTCGGCGCCTTCGACGGCTTCGTCGAGCGTGTTGACGACGCGAACGCCCATCTTCCCGATCTCGCACGGAATCAGCGTCGGCGGCGCGGCGACCGTCACATTCGCCTTCATCTTCGTCAACAGGTGAATGTTCGAGCGCACGACGCGTGAGTGGGCGATGTCGCCGATGATCGACACGTTCACGCCCGCCAGTCTGCCGAGGCGTTCGCGGATGGTGAAGGCATCGAGGAGAGCCTGGGTCGGATGTTCGTGCGATCCGTCGCCGGCGTTGATGATGGAAACATTCGGCAGGCGGTCGGCCAGCATCTTCGGCGCGCCGGGATGTTTGGCGCGGATGACGATCATGTCCGGATGCATGGCCACGAGATTCTCGGCCGTGTCGATGAGCGTCTCGCCCTTCTCCACGCTCGACCCCGAGGCGGTGAAATTGAGCGTGTCGGCGGAGAGACGTTTCTCAGCGATTTCGAACGAGACGCGCGTCCGCGTCGACGCTTCCATGAAGAGGTTGATCACCAGCTGCCCGCGCAGCGCCGGCACTTTCTTCACCGGCCGCTCGCTCACTTCCTTGAACCCCTCGGCGGTGTCGAGAATCAACTCGATCTCATCCGGAAGCAGCGCTTCGATGCCGAGCAGGTCTTTGGATTTGAGAGCGGAGGTTGCGGTGCGCATGTGTGGTTACGCGGTCTCGGTGCGGCAGATCCTTCGCTTCGCTCAGGATGACCCTGCGGGTCACTTCTCCATGATCAAAACCTCATCTTCCCCATCCGTCTCGACCAGCTTCACCTTGATCACCTCGTCGGCGTCGGTGGGAACGGTCTTGCCGATGACGTCGGCGTGGATGGGAAGCTCGCGGTGGCCGCGATCGATGAGGACTGCCAGCATGACCGCTTTCGGGCGGCCGAAATCGATGAGCGCATCGAGCGCGGCGCGGACGGTGCGGCCGGTGTAGAGCACGTCGTCGACGAGCACGACGATCTTGTCATCGATCGGCTCCGGCAGCTTGGTCGGCTTGACTACCGGCTGCGGCGCGATCGTGGTGAGGTCGTCGCGGTAAAGGGTGATGTCGAGGATTCCGGAGCTGACCGGATGCCCTTCCATCTCCTCGATCTCCTTCGCCATTCTTTCCGCGATCGGAACGCCGCGGCTGCGGATGCCGACGATGATGAGGTCCTGGATGCCGCGGTTTTTCTCGAGGATTTCGATGGCCATGCGCCGGATCGCGCGATTCATGCGGGGGCCGTCGAGCAGACGTTTTTTGACGTTCATACTGACCTTGTCAAGCGTGGAGATGTCGCCATTCGGGAAGGGCGGCGGGAGGATAGCACGCGGACGACGGCGAAATCACTTCGGCTGTCCGACCGTGGCGCTGCCCGTCCAGAGCGGCTGCCCTTCGTAGGTCGTGATCTGGAACGTTCCCCTGAGGACACGCGGCCGGCCGGTCTGCTTCACGTCGATGTCCACGGCTTTGTCCAGGGTGAGCGTGAGTGTTTTTGAGAAGGTTGATTCGATGATGAAATCGTCGAGCGGCATGTCGACGTGCAGCGCCGTCTTGCCTTTCGGAATGGTCACGGTCATCGGCGTCGGTGCCTCTTCCTTCGCGGTGATGTGCAGATACACTTTTGCGCCGTTTTTCACCGTCTCATCAACCGTGGCGTTGATGCGGATCAGCCCTTCGTCGTACGCCTCTTTTAACGTGAACACGGCTTCTTTGGCCGGCGTCGCGGCGGTGGATGGCGGCACCGCACCCGCGCCGGTCGCGACCAGTTTCCGTTCGAACTTCGTGACCTTGTCGCCCTCCGTGATCGTGAACGCGTTGCGCACGACACCGAACGGCACCGCGTCGCTGAGCCAGTAATCGCCGGCCTCGACGGAAGGTCCCGGACGCTTGATCGAGTAGCTGTAGCGGTCCGTCTTCTTGCCGTCGATGACTTCGCTCCCTTTGAAGGTCACGGCCGGACCGTACTCGGGCATGTTCTCGGCCATGAGCTTGATGGTGTTCGCGTCGTACATCGTCTGCGTCTCGCCGTCTCCGCCGGCACCGCCGACGATCGACGGGCCGTAGTCGAGGAGATTGCGATCGAGGTCGAAGCCGCTCTTCAGGATGTAGCGGCTGAGGACCAGCGGGTACTTGCCGTTCGAGTCCATCTTCATCTCGATCTGCGGCCGCCCTTCGTCGTCGCCGAGGCGCGTCATGGTGACGGTCATGTCGACGTTCGCGGGATCGGAGCTGTGATCGATGTAGCGCGCCCACGTGCCGGGCTTCGTCGCGCCGAAGTACGCCTTCTTCCAGCCGGCGGCGAATGCGAACGGTGAAATGGCGAGTGAAAGGAAGATCAAAACGAATGTGCGGCGCATGGCGCGAAGTATAGGCTGGCCTCGCTTCGCACATCGGCGTATCGTGGCGGAAATCCGCGCACAAATCGAAAAGGAGAGCTCATGTCCCTGTCCTTTCCTCACGTGAACTACCTCGCGGTCCTGGTCGGCGGCGTCGTCATCTTCGTCCTGGGCGGCCTTTGGTACTCGCTGCTCTTCAAGAAGCCGTGGATCCGTTTGATGGGGATTCCGGAAGAGAAGATGAAGGAAGGCTCCGGCGGCGCGATGCCCTTCCTCTTCCTGATGGCGTTTCTGTGCGGGTTGCTGACGTCGTACGTCGAAGCGATCATCATCAATCACTTCCCGCCGTACGCACTGTGGCGCGGCGCATTCGTCGGAACGCTGGTGTGGCTTGGTTTCGCGGCGCCGTCGAGTTTCGCCACCGCGATTTTCTCGATGACGAAGAAGCCGCTCTGGCTCATCAACTCGACTTACAACTGGGTCTGCTTCGTCGTCGTGGGGATGATCCTCTCCGTCTGGCGTTGACACAGACAAGAGTATCTGTGCCGCATTTCCTATAATCCGGCTCTCGATGCCGTCCATCCTGGAGACGTATCTCGCCACGCGGCCCGACACGGCCACGTTTCTCCTCGGCAGCGAGTTGGGGCGGACGCTGGACGAGATTTTTCCGCGCGCGGATACGCTGCTGCCGAAGCCGTACAAGATCTTTCCCGCCGACGAGACGCAATCGCCGACCCTCGGCTTTCCGGTCGCCGACGCGCCCGCCCTTCGCGAGCTCGACGCGAAGCTCGATCGCTGGCTGGCCGACGAAGTGGCCTGGCAGGCAGGCCGCCAGCAGCCGGCCAAGGAGAAAGCGCAACTCGCATCGACCGCGTACATGACGCAGCTCATGCGCCTCGCGGAAAACGCGCTGATGTCGAATCTGCTCAGCGACTATCACGCCGTTTTCTGGCTGGCGCATTCGTTCGATCTGTCGCGGCAGTTCTCGTCGATTCCGCGGCGCGTCAGCACGCACGACACGCAGCTCGGCCGAACGCAGGGCGATGCGTTCAAGTACCGCATCTTCGCGAAATGGGCGTCCGACACGCGCGACGCGATGTCGCAACTGGCCACGAAAGCGTCGCCGATCCTCGATGGCGAGGAACAGCGCGGTCTGCAGTTTTTCCGGCTGCTCACCGACGACGTTCTCATCCTCACCGAGGAGTTCATCGGGCCGGATCTGCGCGAGCTGCGGTCGTTCGTGAATGGATATCTGCGCCGCGACTTCCAGGCCTTCCGCGACTCCGTCGAACGGATGCGCGAGATCGCCGTCGATCTTCTGCAACGCGACCGCACGTTCCGCGCGGCCATGCCGCTGTTCGTTCCCGCTGCCGATCAGACCATTCCGATGGCGCTGTTGCTCGATACGCGCTTTCAGAACTTCCTCTTCGAACAGAACGCGATTCAATCGGCGGTGACGCGCGAAGATCGCGAGCAATTCCAGCTCATCGCGCGCCGTCTTCGCGAGTTCGCCATCCTCAATCAACTGCGGCGCGGAATCACGCTGATGACGGTGACGGCAGAGAAGCAAATCGTCTCCGCCGACAAACGCGCCACGGCCTATTCGCGTTCGACGCGGCCGATGGATTTCGGACGCCCCGGCGTCGTCGATCCGATGGTGCACCGCTTCGGTCTGATCTACGACATCTCGAATTTCACCGAGACGCTCGGCAACATCCGCCGCGGCGGACGCAAGGAGGAGATCAGCTCGTACCGGCAGATGCTGCTCTTCCAACGCAAGCTCGATTCGATCGCCGGCCGCCACCTGCTGCAATTTGAAAAGTTCCTCGGCGACGGCGCGTTCTACACGACCCGCCGCGCGCTGCGCCTCATCCGCGCCGCCGTCGAAATCCAGCGCTGCTACGCCGACGTCCGCAGCAAAGGCTTCGCGTTCAACAAGGGCGTGCGCATCGCCCTCAACTTCGGCTACTACCGCCTCCTGCCGATGAAAGGCAGCGGCAACGAGCGCATCACGGAGTTCTACGGGCCCGGCATCGTGGAGTTGTCGCGGCTGACGACCGGAAAGGCCACGCGCGAGATCGATGAATTTGCGTCGTTCCTCCTCACGCACGGCTACGACGCCGCAAAGGTGCAGGCGTTCTTCGCGCCGCTCGCGCGCGGCGTCGACGTCATCGATCACACGCAGCACGCGCGCGAGTTTTACGCGTACGTGAACAACAGCGGACACCTGGTCAACGAAGGGATCGTGGCGTCGTTGCCGCTGCTGCAGGAGTTGTCGAACGAATTGACCGCCGAGGGGCAGCAACTGTTCCGGCTGACCGCGCCGTGGGCGACGTACATCGGCTTCGCGCCGTCATTGTCGGGACTCGAATACATCGGCGTCCGCCTGATCGGCATGGTCTCGTTGAAAGGCCTCGATGAAGTCGACGTCGCCGAGATCGTTCCGTTCGTTCCGGGCGAAGTCGAAGCAACGCCGCTCGACGCCACCGATCCGCTGGTGCTCGCCATCCGCCAGGAGTTTCACCAGGAACGCGATCGCCCGCTGCCCGATGCGCCACCCGACTTCGACACCACCAGCGAGCAGGCCATCGAAGCGGAACTGCTGGTCTGCCTTCGCCACGATCCCGACGGCAGCGAGAACGACGTGATCATCGGCGAATGGGATCCGCGCTCTGACAATCTCCGCCGCCCGCTCCGTTTTCCGCGCGGCGACTTCCTCCGCCTCTTCTCGCTCAAAGGCGAATTGAACGCGGAGCTTCTTTCATCGCGCCGCGACACGGTCCGCGATCTCTACACGCGCCTCTCCGACCGCACGCCATCCGAGGCCGTGCCGTTGTCCGACTTTCGCGACCAATACGCGACGTTCGTGTTGGGCGCGGTGGTGGAGAAGTTGTAGACGGGAGCGTAGTGCGGGCGTCCTCGCCTGCATCCGTCGTGGCGTCTCGCCCGACGGGGGTTTCCGGAATCATCACCAATCCTGCCGTTGAATCCAGAAAACCACCGTCGGGCGAGACGCCCGCCGGATGCAGCCGAGACGGCCGCACTACGCGCCCGTATCGTCGGCCGACGGTCCGTAAATCGACGGCACCTTGCCGCCCATCGGACGGATGTACGCGCTGAGCTGGCCGCGGTGATGGATGGCGTCGAGGAGGAAGCCCCAGAAGATGCTGCTTAGATCGGCCTTCCACGCTTCGTGACCGCCGAAGAGGAATCGTCCCGGTCCATCCCATCGCGCATCGTCCATCGTGCTGACGAGCTTACGGACGGAATCGGCATTCGCCTCGTACGCGGCGACGATTTCGTCGAGCGTGGCCGGCCGCGATCCCGACTCCCAGTTGATGTCGCCGCTCTCCGTGACGCCGGCGAGCACGCGAAGCTCCTCGGCCAGTTGCCAGGCCAGATCGCCCGCGCTGCTCGAACGCTCATGCGGCTTGTAATCGAGCTTGTCGGCCGGCAGCGCGCGCAGGACGCGAAGAAAGGCCGGCTGCTCCGGCTCCCAACGGCTCAGAAAAAACTCGCGGTTCGTCATGACGTAATCACTCCTTCGATGGCGGATGATATGACGATGCGAAAGACCCTGATCGCGATGTTTCTCCTCGCCGCCGCATGCAGTTCGACGGCTCCGAACAGCGACTGGCCCGCGTACGCGAACGCCGGCGGAACGCGCTATTCGCCGCTGACGGACATCGATCGTACGAACATCGGAAAACTGGAAGTCGCGTGGACGTATCACACCGGCGAGACGTCCTTCGTCAAGGACTCCGAGCAGAAGTCGACGTTCGAAGTCACGCCGATCGTGGTCGACGGCACGATGTATCTCAGCACCGGCTTCAACAAAGTCATCGCCCTTGATGCCGCGACCGGGCAGCCGAAGTGGATGTACGAGCCGCTCGTCGATCGCAACGGCGATTTCTCCGAGGTCACGTCGAGGGGCGTGGCGTATTGGGCGAAGGGAAAAAGGATTTTCGAAGGGACTATCGACGCGCGGCTCATCGCGCTCGATGCTGCGACGGGAAGACTGGCGAGCGAGTTCGGAAATAACGGCGTCATCGACCTCAAGACAGGCGTCGGCAAAGTACGCAAAGGCGACTACCAGGTCACTTCGCCGCCCGCGGTGATCGGCGATCTGGTCATCATCGGATCGGCCATCGGCGACAACGGCGGCGCGGAGCTCGAACGCGGCAGCGTGCGCGCCTACGACGCGCGCACCGGCGCGCTGCGCTGGACGTTCGATCCGATCGCGCGCGAGCTTCACAGCGGCGCCGCCAATGCGTGGGCGCCGATCACCGCCGATCCCGAATCGGGCATGGTGTTCATCCCCACGAGCAGTCCGAGTCCCGACTACTACGGCGGCCTCCGCCTCGGCAAAAACGATCTCGCCAACAGCATCGTGGCCATCCGCGCCGATACCGGCGAGGTTGCCTGGCACTTCCAGGTCGTGCATCACGATCTGTGGGATTACGACATCGCCACGCAGCCGGTGCTCGTCGAAGTGCGCGGCATCAAAGCGGTCGCCATCGGGACGAAGATGGGTCACCTCTTCTTCTTCAACCGCGCCACCGGCGAGCCGCTCTTTCCGATCGAAGAGCGCCCCGTGCCGGCCAGCGACGTGGCCGGCGAAGAGGCGTGGCCGACGCAGCCCTTCCCGACGATGCCACCGCCGCTCGTTCCGTCGCAACTCAAGCCGGAGGATGCGTTCGGAGTCGACGACGCCGATCGCGCCGCGTGCAAATCGACGATCGCGTCGCTGCGTAACGACGGGATGTTCACGCCGCCGAGCATCCGCGGAACGCTGCAGGTTCCCGGCAACGTCGGCGGAATGCACTGGGGCGGGATGTCATACGACCCGGCGCGCCACATCCTCGTCGCCAACACGAATCGCCTCGCGGCGATGGTGCGGCTGATCCCACGCGTCGATTACGACGCCGACCGCGCGCGCAGCAAGGGCGAACGCATTTTCGGCGAATACAACCGCATGAGCGGCACGCCGTACGCGATGTACCGCACGATTCTGCTGTCGCCGAAAGGCGTCCCCTGCACGCCGCCGCCCTGGGGCGCGCTGACGGCGATCGACGTCGATCGCGGCACCGTGCGATGGGAAACGCCGTTCGGCACCGTCTCCCGCATCCCCAACCTGCCGCCCAACGTCGGCTCCCCGAACCTCGGCGGCTCGGCGACGTCGAACGGCATCGTCTTCATCGCCGCGGCGATGGACGAAGTCTTCCGGGCGTTCGACGTCGAAACGGGCAGAGAGCTCTGGCACGCGCCGCTGCCCGCCAGCGCGCAAGCGTCTCCGATGATCTACCGCGCCGGCGGAAAACAGTTCGTCGTCATCGCCGCGGGAGGACACGGCAAGCTGCACACAAAGCGTGGGGATGCGGTCGTGGCGTTTACGATCCGCTGACCCATTCTTTCAGCTCGCGATACAACTCCACCAACTCCGACGGACGGTAGTTCGCATTCAATCCGCTCGGATTCGGCAGGATCCAGATGCGCGTTTCGCCGATCGTCTCGTCCTGCATCCCCGTCTTTGCGCGCGGACGATTGAATCCCGTTCGGTACGCGCCGATGCCGACAATGGCCAGGACGCGCGGACGGTAGCGGCGGATCTTCTTTTCAAGTCCGATCGCACCCTCGACGAGTTCCGACGGCGTCAGTTCTGCCGCGGCGGTTGTCGCACGCGCGACGACGTTCGTAATCCCGCAGCCGTGCTTCAGCAACTCGCGCTGTTCGGATGGATGGAACAACCGCGGCGTGAAGCCGGCCTTGTGGATCGTCGGCCAGAAACGGTTGCCCGGTCGTCCGAAATGCTGCTGCACCGCGGCGGTGTAGAGGCCGGGATTGATGCCGCAGAAAACGACGTCGAGGTCGGATGCGATGACGTCCGGCAACGTCGTCCCGAACGCGGCTGCAACTTCTTCCTTCGTCGGTTTCAACCGCATCGTACGAATTGTAGGGCCGCGCGTTGGAGCGCCGCGTAGCGGCAACCAGAAGGTAGCGAGGGGTGCGAGCGCTTTTTGCGAGCAACCCCTCGCAAGCAGGCGTCGTCGATTTTCGTGCCGCGTCAGCGGCACAAGAAACTCGCGCAAGTTTCCATTCGTGCGAAGTGGCCGGTGCCGCTGACGCGGCACGACTTCAAATCCCCGAACCTGTTCGAGGGGTGCTCGCAAAAAAGCGCTCGCACCCCTCGCTACCCTCTGTTGCCGCTATCGCGGCTTAAATTCAATCGCTATCGCTGCATCAAGACCTTCCCCGATCGCACCGCCTCTTCCTCCTCGGCACTCGCGCATTCGACGACGAACGAGCCGTGCTTCGGATCGACGGCGTCATTCAGCTTCGTCTGCAAATCTTCGGGAGATGTATCGGCAACGATCAGCCAGCGCAGATCCGGCAGCGGATGGTGGAGCAGTTCATTGCGCTCGATCGCGCCTTGTCCGTACTCCGGATTGGTTCCTTCAACAGCGATGTAGCGCGCTTTCAGCACAGAGTCCTCGGGCGCATGCAGCGCCAGCAGCAGAAGAATTGTAAGCATCGATTGATTGGTGCAACGGGAGTGAGAGCGCCAAGGATGCGCCCGTGTGGTGAGGCGGAAAGGTACCTAAAATACGCCGCCGGCGCAAGGCCGGCGGCGTTCGTTCATCTTCTCAATGGTCCCAAGCCTCACCAGCACAGACAAGAGTGTCTGTGCCACATGGCTGCGCCATTAATTCAAACCTCACCTCACCGGCGGCGCCGGTGTGGCACAGACACTCCTGTCTGTGCTTTGGCAAGGCGCAGTGTCTGCGGTTACTCACTTGTCGTTGTAAAGCTCGATGAACTCGTAGACGTAGTTGCCGGTGCCCAACGCGTCGGAGAACTCGTTGATGAACGGACCGCGATTGCAGCCATTGAGACCGCCGGTGCCGGGGCTGCCGGACGCCGACGCGAGCTTCGTCCAGCTGCTCAGCGTACCGATCGCGCCGCACGTCGCGCGCTGGAAGTCGGAGCCGCCGGACGTATCCATCGCCACCGTCGTCCCTTCGATCGTCACGCCCGACGAATTCTTCAGCGTGTAGGTCTCGCTGCCGTTGATCTGCGGCATCGTGTCGGCGGAGTTGATGAAGACGACGTTCGCGCCGAGGGTCACGCCCCAGAAAGTCTGGAATGCGGTCTTCGTTGCGTTGCGCGCGACGATCACGTAGCCCTTCGACGGAATCGTCGTTCCGGCCGGGATCGTGTAGGTCAACGTGGCGTTGGCCTGCGTCAACGTCCAGCTGCCGATGTTCACCGGCACGCCGTTGCTGACGGTCACCGTCACGGTCGTCGACGTCCCGACGTTCAACGCTGCGTCGTACGCCTTCGACGTCAGCGAATGCGATCCATTCGTGGCTGTAGTGGTGTCCCAGCTCCAGGAGTACGGCGACGATGTGTCGGTCGACTTCAGCGCGCCGTCGAGATAGAACTCGACCTTCGTCACGCCGACGTTGTCCGTCGCGGAAGCGGTCACGCTGGTCGTGCCGCTGACGGTGGCGCCGTTGAGCGGCGCCGTGATCGATGTGACAGGCGGCGTGATGTCGCCACCGCCTCCGCCGACGTCGTCGATCGTGAAGCTTTTCGGCAGTCCCGACGCCGCCAGCTCATTCGGCCCCTGATGCACAAGGCCGTCCGCGGAAACGGTGAAGATGCTGATGCCGTCCGTAGTCACCTTGATGTTGCCGACGCAGTATCCGGAGTGGCTCGTGTTCGTCCCCGCCGGATTACCCTCCTCGGTCTGCAGCACGTAGGCTGGCGGCGCGGTCGTGCAACCGCTGCTGCCGAGAAGCACGCTGTCGACCGATTTGATGCGCGGCAGATCCCAACCCGTCGATTCGCCCGCGCCGACGCCGATGATCGCAACCGCCGGTTTGATCTTGTTGAAATACGTCGGATTGCTGCTGCTCTCGCTGCCGTGATGATTGACGTGCATCAGATCGATGCCGCCCGCGGTGATCAGCGGATGCGCGCCGCCGGGCGAGATGGCGTTGATCACCGAGGTCTCGACGTCGAGCTGCGTCGTCGAACGGCCGGTGCAGGCATCGGGTCCGCCGCCGAGGTCACTGGCCCAGATGTAATCGAAGCCGCCGTACTTGATGAGCAGCGCGATCGAGCGGTCGTTCTCGTCAGTTACCGCGACCGAGCCGCCGCCGATGATCGAGCCGTTGCGTGCGATGCAGGTGATCGTCGCGCCGTTGCCGAGGTCGATGACCGTGCCGACAGGCATCGCGATCGGAGCGCCGGCGGTCGTGCCGGCAGATGCGGCATTCCATCCATCCGCACAGGACGAGCTGTACGTCGATCCGTTGTAGTACTGCTTGATGTGGATGTTGTAGCCGGCGTTGATGACCTCATCGAGTCCGCCGATGTGATCGCAATGCTGATGGCCGCCGATGACGTAGTCGATTCCGTTGGCCGGCTGCACGCCGATCGACTTGAGATACGGCACGACGTACTGCGTGCCCATGCCGGTGTTGCCCGCCTCCATCAGGACGGTGATGCCGGTGGGACCTTTGATGAACACCGAGCCTCCCCATCCGACGTCGATGTAATGGATCTCGAGGTTCTGCGCAGCGAGCGGGAGGGCGACGAGGAACAGGAACACCGGGACGAATGACCGGAAAAGTCTCATCAATTTCTCCTCTTTTTCTGTTGGCGGGGAGCCGACGTTATGCAAGCGGCGTGACGCAAGAGGGACGGTTCACGCGGAGATCGCTGAGAGGCGGAGAACTTCTCCGCGTGCTCCGCCTCTCAGCGGACTCCGCGTGAACCGTCCCTAGTGGCTACTTCTTCTTGAGCGTCTTCGCCAGATACTCGCGAATGTGGTCGTGCGTCTCCGGCGCCGCCCAGATCGCGTCGATCTCGTCGACCGACGCCACCGCGATGTGCGACGCATCGCGAAGATACGGTTCGCGCAACTGCCGCTTCGTGATCCGGAACGTCGCGCGCGGAACGGACATCAATTGCTCCGCAATCGTTCGCGCGCGTGAGAGCAGATCCGCCGCCGGCACGACCTCGTCCACGATCCCCATTTCCTTCCCCGCCTCGGCGTCCATCGTCTTGCCGAAATACACCATCGGCTGGAGATGCGGCTTCGGCACCGCGTAGCGGACGATGGCCATCGCCAGCGGAGGAAAGGGCACGCCGACCAGCGGCTCCGGAACGCCGATGCGTCCTCCGCTCATGAGGCGGTGATCGCAGGCAAATCCGAGGATCGCGCCGCCGGCGATGGCGTGTCCGTTGAGAGCCGCGACGCACGGCTTGGGGAACGTGAACAAACTGCGGAACGCCGCATCGAGCGCTTCGACGAAGAGCTGCACGTAGTCGCCGCCCTCGCCGATCATGCGCGGCAGATCGACGCCCGCGCAGAAGATCGATCCCGTGCCGGTCAGGATGACCGATCCGACGTCGTCATTCGACGCCGCTTCCTCGAACGCACTCGCGATCGCATTGCAAAGTTCGAGATCGAGCGCGCTCGCTTTTCCGTGCGCGAGGCGGATGGTGAGGATGCCGTCGTCGAGATTTTTTTCGAGCATCGACAAATCATATTCGCGACCGGCACCTCACCTGCACTTCACGAACAATCTCCCCACGATTCCCCTCTTCTTCTGGTCAACAACTGCACACTTCCCGGGTCAATCAACGATTCCGTGGTCAACATCCAGACCACCGAACAACGGAGGAATGATGAAGAAATGCGTGCTCCCGCTCCTGGTGATCCTCGTGCTCCTGGTTGCCACAAACCTCGCCGCACAACAGAAAACGATCCTCTTCGACGCCGCGCACGCGCAGACCGCGGGCAACGCCGACTGGACGCTCGATGAAGATTCGTGCGGCACCGCGCAGCGCTTCCCCACGCCCGATCAGGCGGGCATCACGTCGTCCACGGCCGAAACGTACTGGAACGGCGCGCACTCCGCGATGGGCGTCGACCTCGTCAAGAAAGGCTTCCACGTCGAATCGCTGCCGGTCGGCGCGCGCATCAGCTACGGCGACGGCACGAACGCCCAGGACCTCAGCCACTACAACGTCTTCGTCATGCCCGAGCCGAACATCGCGCTGACGTCGACCGAGATCACCGCCATCCGCAACTTCGTCTTCAACGGCGGCGGACTGTTCATGATCTCCGACCACGCCGGCGCGGATCGCAACAGCGACGGCATCGACGCCGCCGGCGTGTTCAACGCGCTGATGGGCAGCCCGAGCATCTTCGGCATCACCTACAACGACAACTCCTCCGACTCGACGTTCGGCTGGTTTGACGATCATCCCGATCACAACTACACCACGGTGACCAGCTCACCGATCATCTTCACCGGCGCTTTCGGTGTTCCATCGCCGACGAAAGGCCTGGGACTGTTCGGGTCATCGTCGATGACGCTGAGCGGTGCCGCGCAGGGCCACGTCTGGAAAACGACGTCGACACATGACACGTCGACCGGCGTGACTTACGCGACGTCGACCTACGGCAGCGGACGCGTGGCCGCGATCGCCGATTCCTCCGTCACCGAGGACGCCACGAACTCCTGCGGTCACTCCACGTTCCTCGGCTACAACGACACGACCTACGACAACGGCCTGCTCGTCGCCAACGGCATCGCCTGGCTCGCGAACGGTTCCGGCGGTGGCGGCGGCGATATAACTCCGCCGACGGTCTCGATCACGTCGCCGTTGAACGGCGCGACCGTCGTCGGAACGGTTTCCATCAACGCGACGGCATCGGACAACGTCGGCGTGACGAAGGTCGAGTTCTACGTCGACGGCGCGCTCAAATCGACCGACACGACCTCGCCGTATTCGTACAGCTGGGATTCGACGTCGGTCGCGAACGGCTCGCACTCGCTCACGGCGAAGGCCTACGACGCCGCGCTCAACAACAAGCTCTCGACCGCCGTCTCCGTCACCGTCAACAATCCGACCGGCACCGACATCTCCGGCTGGACCGTGACCCAGGCCAACGCCACCGTCGTCTACACGATCCCGGCCGGCACGGTCATCCCCGCGAACGGCTACGTCATCATCGCCCGCGACGCGACGAAGGCCGCGTTCCAGACGTTCTGGGGCGTCACGCTCGCGTCGAACGTCGTCTACCTCACCACCGCCGGCGCGTTCCCGCAGATCAACGGCAGCGAAAACTACACTCTGAAAAATTCGAGCGGGACGACGATCGACGGACCGACGATCTCGACACTCTCCAGTGCGAATGAGTCGCTGAAACGCATCGATCCCTGTACCGCCGCGAACATCACCTCGAACTGGAACATCGGCGCAACGACAACCGCCACGCCCGGTACCGGAGCCGGCGCCGGCTGCGCCAAAGGCGTCGTCATCAACGAATTCTCCGACGCCGCGGGAACCGGCAATTTCGTTTACGAGTTCGTAGAGCTGCACAACGACAAGTAGTCCCTGGGAGCGCGGGCGCCCCGCCCGCCGTGACGTCCGCGCTCACCTTCATCAGTCGCAGCGAACCGATTGCCGACGCCTTAAGCGCCGCGATACACGCGACGAACCCACGCCGCATCCTCGTCGCTGAGCGCATCGCCGCCGGCGGCGACCGCGGCGTCGACCTGCTTCGGATTGCGCTGGCCGAGGAGGACGGTGGCGGTGGGGTTGTCGGCGAGGAGCGCGCCGGTCAACGCGTGCAGAACGGGCTCGGGATGATCGGGGAAGCGGCGCGCCATCTCGGCGCGGGCGTCGCGCATGCGCGCCAGAAACTTCGGATCGCGGAACTCCGCAATCGTGCTGCGGAAATCGCCCTCGGGGAAACTTTGAGGCTCGTCGTACTTGCCGAGCAGCAGCCCGTGCTTGAGCGGCGAGAAGAATGCGACGCCGAGATCGTGCGCGTCGACCCACGCTTTCAGTCCGCTCGATTCGTAATCGTCATTGATGACGTTGCGGAACGGCTGGACGGCGTCGGGGTCAACGCGATCAATGAACTTCATGATCTTGCGCGAATCCCAATCGGAGAGGCCGATGAAGCGAATCTTCCCCTCTTCCCGGAACCGGCGCATGTTCGCCAGCGCGTCGTCGAAATACTCGTCGTTCGGACCAAAATCGCAGTGGTGAAAATAGTAGAGATCGATGACGTCCGTCTGCAGATCGCGCAGCGAAATCTCGCACTGTTCGCGCATGTACGCGGCGTCATAAAAGTGATCGGAGCCGCCTCGCTGGTAACCGAACTTCGACGCGAGGAAGATCTCCTTTCGCGGTACGCCTTCCGCGAACACCTCGCCAATGAGCCGCTCGGCGTGGCCGTTGCCGTAGGCGTCGGCCGTGTCCCAATGCGTAATCCCTTTCCGATGCGCTTCGACGAGCGCTGCCTTCGCCAACCGATCGTCATGGCCGCTCCAGCCGACCGAAAATCCGCCGCCCATGGCGGGACCGCCGTGACCCCACGTGCCGAGGCTGATGGCGGGGACTTGAGCGTTGGTGCGGCCGAAACGAAGCGTGCGCATAGTGGATTCGTAGATTAGTCGATTCGTAGATTCGGAGGGACGATCGAGAACACCCTGATCTACTAATTACTAATCCACTAATCTACTGTTCCATGCCCTGCGTGTTTTGCAACGATCCGCGCGCTGCGGGCGAGGTGCTGTTCGAAGACGATCGCGTGCTCGTCGTCCTGCACGAGGATTGGGCAGTGCGCGGACATGCGATGGTCGTGTGGAAAGCGCACGTCGAGAACGTCGCCGATCTCGCGGTTGACGAATACGCGCATTTCGCGTCGGTCCATCATCGCGCCGAGCGCGCCTTGCTTGCAGCGACCGGCGCCGATCGCGCCGTCCTGCTCAAGCTCGGCATCGCTACGCCGCATCTGCATCTGCACATCTATCCGGTGAGCGCGTCGCTCGATCGCGCCGCGGTGATGGAGATCATCGATGCGCGTGTTCGCGAGCCGTTCGATCAGACGTTGATCGACGAGCTCCGCGAACGGCTGGCTTGACAACGTGCCGCCCACTGAATGAGCATTCATTCAGCATGGTCCGGCAAGCGTCGACGCTCCCTCCTCCGACTGAAACCGCCCGCGGCACGACCAAACGCGAGCGGATCCTTCGCGCGGCGATCGAAGTGTTCGCGCTGAACGGCTACTTCAACGCCAAGGTCTCGGAGATCGCCAAGGCGGCCGGCGTCGCCGACGGCACGATCTACCTCTACTTCGACGGCAAGGAAGATCTGCTCGTGACGATCTTCCGCGAGCACACGCGCAATTACCTGCAGTCGCTGGAGCGCGAACTGGCCCACGTGCGGCGCCCCGAGGAGCGCATCCGCATCGCCATCCGGCATCACCTCGAAACTCTCGGACGCGACCGCTCGCTGGCGATCGTGGCGCAGGTCGAACTGCGCCACAGCCTCAAATTCATGAGCCTTCTCTCGCAGCAGGAAGTCGCCGATTACCTCAACATGCTGCGCAAGATGATCGAGCACGGCCAGTCCGACGGCAGCTTCCGCCGCACCATCCACCCGCAACTCGGCGCGAAGGCCGTCTTCGGCATCCTCGACGAGATGGTGACGTCATGGATCCTCTCCGAAAAGGAGTACGACCTCGCCGCCAGCGCCGACCAGATCGCCGATCTGGTGTTGACGGGGTTGCTGTAGGAATCTGCGTCACATCTGCGTCATCTGCGGATAACAATCAATCCGCAGATGACGCCGATGTCCGCAGATTGAGAGCCGCGCCCTCCTCCCAATTCGCGTGCGGCTTGCGGTTGAGGACCAGCCAGCGCCAGAGGAGGAAGCCGTAGCTCATCGCGGTCATGCCGCGCTTTTCGTAGAACGGGAGGAGGAGCTTCTGCAGGCGCGGGAGGTTGTAGAACGGGACGCCGGGGAAGTAGTGGTGTTCGAGGTGGTAGTTCGAGAAGAGGTAGATCGCGTCCCAGAACCACGAGCCCTTCACCAGCGTCGACCACTTCGCGGGATCGGCGGGATCGATGTCGTAGTGCTGGCCGAGGCGATTCAACGCGAAGGCGATCGGAAAGATGAAAAATACCGGCACGATGTAGAGCTTGAACGCGATTCCCCATCCGCCGATCAGCGCGATCGCCGCGAGGACCGCGAGTTGGAACGCGATGGTGAACAGCCGCTCGCGGCCGATGCGGCGGCGCAGTTCCGGCTCGTATGCGGCGGTCTCCTTCGCGGCGGCGCGGAAGTAGATCGGGAAGAGCGCGGGCGTGAAGTAGAGCGCCTTCAGCCAGCGCGCGTTGATCTTCGGCGAGAGATAGTGACGCTTCGGATCGTCGATGTCGGAGCCGAGGGAGGCGTGATGGTCGAGATGCCACCGAGTGAATTGCGATGCGGAAATCCCACTCGGCACCGCGTAGAGCAGCCCGAGGATGCGATAGGCGCGATCGCTCGACTCCGAAAGCACGGCGCGATGCACGACTTCGTGCAGCAGCACGGTGAAATCGAAGACTGCGAATCCCGCCACGATCGCGCATGGCAGCCAGAAGTACCAGCGATCGAAATGCACGATGCCCACGCCGGCCGCGACCAGCACCGCAACATTGAGAAACGCGATCGTCGCGTGCAGCAGCGGCCGCTTCGCATGCAGCGCGCGAAGCTCATCCGTCGGCACTTCGGCAGCAAGGTCGCGTTTGAGTTGCTGCGCATGGTCAGCGTAGTACGCCATGGGAGTGCCGGTTACAACCCGCCGCGCCCTCGGAACTAATCCAGCACGATGAAGTCGAGGTTGCCGTACGAGCGCATCTGGCGGCAGACCTCGTGCCCCGAGGGATCGTCATCGGTGCTGTAGGCGGAGTTTCCTTCGATCGTGCGCACCACCTTGCCGAGCGCCTGCATGACGACGCCGGTGTGATGCCAGCGATCTTTCGCCCGCGATTTGCGGATGAGCATCAGGCTTCCGGTCGGAATCCGATTCGGATTGCGAACGGCGCTCTCGCCGCTGATGAACCGCTTGCGAGCTTTCGCATCCTCGGCCAGATGGTTGCAGTTCGTGTGGTAATCGATCGGAAGATCGCGCCCGAGGGTCGGCGCAGCCTGCGCGATGATCGTGCTGACGAATCCGGCGCACCACGCGTCGGCGCCGGCGGGAAGTTTCGGATCGCGCGGACGCTGATTGCCGTGCAGATACAGACGCACCCACGGACCGCGATTCTGGCCGCCGGCTTCGCGCGCACGTTGCCGAAGATGCTGCAACGCGTACGCGGCCACCATCTGTCCCATCGTGGCGTCGTCCGGCGGATGGATCGGACGCAGCGCCTCGGTCATCGGCCGGATGAGCATCGCGTATGTTTGCGGGTCGACTTCGCCGGTCACCGGCAGCACGCCGGTTCCTCCCTGAAAATCTTTGACGGCTTGCTCGGTCGCGTAGCCGAACTGGCCGTCGATCATGACGTCGCAGAGGTTGAGGCAGAGCCATTCCTGAATGAGTGTGACGACGTCGCCGCGGCGTCCGCGGCGATACGTATCGTCGACATGCAGCAGCGGTTTTTGCGCGGAGACGCCGACGATGGCGCGGCGGGCGAGAAGGGTCATGAGGGCTCCTGGAATCGAGGATGAGAAACGGATGTCATCATTCAACGTTTTCGTATGAACGTCTACACAATCGGCCACTCCACGCGCACGGCTGACGAGCTCAGCGCGTTGCTGCGCGAGCACGATGTCAAGCTGCTCGCGGACATCCGCCGCTATCCCGGGTCGAAGCGCTATCCACATTTCGCAAGCGATGCGATGGCGCAGTGGCTGCCGGAGCAAGGAATTGCGTACGTCCACACGCCGGAGCTCGGCGGGCGGCGGAAGCCGTCGCCCGATTCGCCGAACACTGCCTGGCGCAATGACCAGTTCCGCGCGTATGCCGACTACATGGCCACGGACGAATTTCGCGACGCCATCGACAAGCTGCTGTCGCTCGCGGAGCAGCAGCGCGTGTCGATCATGTGCGCCGAGGCCGTGCCGTGGCGCTGCCATCGCAACCTCGTCGCGGACGAGCTGACGCGGCGCGGCATCGAAGTCATTCACATCATCGGAACGGGCTCGGTGAAGCTGCACGCGATGAATCCCATGGCGCAGATCGAAGGCGATCATCTCGTCTATCCGGGTGAGCAACAGAGGCTGCATCTATAATCGCTGCCTCGCGATGGTGATCCCCGACGCGGCCGCTTCCTCCGATCGAGACATTGTTCTCGCGGTCGATGACAACGAACAAAATCTGCAGCTGCTCGAGGAGTACCTCTCGACGTGGGGCTACGACGTCGTGCTGGCGCGCGACGGCCGCGAAGCGCTCGAGCTTTTTCCGCGCATCAATCCGGCGGTGATCGTCCTCGACGTGATGATGCCGGTGATGGACGGCTACGAGGCGTGCGGCTTCATCAAAGAGACGCCGATCGGCCGGACCATTCCGATCCTGATGCTGACCGCGCTGACCGGCACCGAGGACAAGATCAAGGCGCTCGAATGCGGCGCAGACGATTTCCTCAACAAACCGATCAACAAGGACGAGCTGCGCACGCGCATCCGCTCGCTCGCGCGCATCCGCGGTCTGCGCAAGGAGCTCGATTCGAGCGAGAACATCATCCTGACGCTCACCAACGCGCTCGGAAACAAGGACCCGCGCAGCGGCGGGCACGTGCAGCGCGTGGCCTCGTACGCGGAACGGCTGTGCGAGAAGCTGGGGATGTCGCCCGAGGAGCGCCGGATCGTGATGAAGGGCGCGCTGCTGCACGACGTCGGAATGATCGGAGTTCCGGACGCTCTGATCGCGAAACGGACGCACACGATCGAAGAGGCCGCGCTGGTGGCGGAGCACGCGAGCATCGGCGCTTCGATCCTCGAGCCGATGAAAACGTTCCGGCCGTTCGTGCCGATGGTGCGCTGGCATCACGAGCGAAAGGACGGCCGCGGCTATCCGGACGGCCTCGCCGGCGACGCCATTCCGATCGAAGCGCAGATCGTCGGCATCGCCAATCGGTTCGACGAGATCCAGCACGATGACGATCTCGCCGAAAGCGAGGCGCTGGCGCGTCTGCGCGCCGAGGCGAAAGACGGCGCGTTCGATGTCGAGCTGACGTCGTTCTTCGCCTCAGCGCTCGATGAGGCGCATCCGGCGCCCGTGACATCGCGTCACATGCGGCCGCGGCCCGCGCCGGCGGCGCACCTGTTGTGCGTCGACGACAATCCGATCAATCGCGAGCTGGTCGCCGCCAGCGTGGAGGGAGCCGGGTTCCGCGTTTCGTTCGCCGAGAATGGCGCCGAGGCCGTGGAGATCATCGACCGCGACGGCATAGACATCGTCCTGCTCGATCTGCTCATGCCGGTGCAGGACGGCGCCGAAACGCTGCGGCTTCTCCGCGCCGATCCGCGGCACCTCTTCCTGCCGGTCATCGTGCTCACCGCGCACGGCGGAGGCGGCATGCGCCAGGAAGCGATCGTCGGCGGTGCGGACGATTTCATCGCCTATCCGCTGAATCGCCTCGAACTGATCACGCGCATTCGTTCGCTGCTGCGCATCAAAGACTTTCACGCCGATCTCGAACAGACCTACAGCGTGATCTGCGCGCTGGCGCTGGCACTCGAGGCGAAGGATCAGTACACGCGCGGTCACTCGCAACGCGTCGGCGATCTCTCCCGCGCCTTCGCCCTCCACCTCGGGCTCGGCAACGCGGCCGGCGAACGCGTTCGCGTGGCCGGCCTGCTCCACGACATCGGCAAGATCGCCGTGCCGGAGTCGCTGCTCAACAAACAGGGTCCGCTCACGCGCGAGGAGTTCCTGCGGGTCATCGATCATCCGGTCATCGGCGAGGAGATGGTCCGCCCGCTGCTGACGTTGAGCGCCGTGCTGCGGCTGATCCGCCACCATCACGAGCGCTACGACGGCCGGGGATATCCCGACGGACTGCGCGGCAACGACATCCCATACGAGGTCCGGCTGCTGTCGATCGTCGACGCCTACGACGCGCTGACGTCGCATCGTTCGTATCGTCCCGCGCCCCTGACGCACACGGCCGCGCTGGAAACGCTGCGGCGCGAAGCGGCGGGCGGCAAATGGGACCCGATGATGGTCGATCAGTTCGTAAGCATGCTCGGAACAAATCCGCCGGATTGGGAAGCGATTACGCAGTCGGTGCCATCGCTGTATGCATCGTGAGTAACGATTCGAAGATCGCGGCGGGCTTATTCATCCTGGCCGCGGTGACGTTCGGCTATTTCACAGGCGGCGCGGGCTGGAATCAGGACGCACATTTCGACCTGGCGCGCGCCATTGTGGAGCGCCATACGCTTTTTATCGACGGCTACTCCGTCAATACCGGCGACGTCTCCACGGGGATCGGCGGCCACACATACATCAACAAGCCGCCGGGTGCGTCGATCCTGGCGGCGATTCCTTATGCCGTCATTTTTGCCGTTGAACGGCACCTGCATGCGCCGATCGACTCATTGACCAGGATGAATGCATGGATCACGACCGCCTTCAGCGCCGGACTGTGCGGCGCGCTCATCGGCCCGATCCTTTATCTTTATGGATGCCGCAGAATGGCGACCACACCGGCCACCGCCCTATGCATCGCATGCATCATTCTCTTTGGCACGATCGTCTTTCCCTATTCAACGATGCTCTTTGCGCACGTTCCGGCAGCATTATTTCTGCTTCTGGCGGTGACGCTGTCGGAAAACCGGCCACTGGCGGCAGGAGTCGCCGCCGGTATGGCACTCAGTTGTTTTTACGTGTGTGCTCTTGCAGCGGTGATTCTGCCCGTGATCGCGTACAGGTACCGTCGGTACACCGTTGTGCGTTTCATTCTCGGCGTGCTCCCGTTCATGATCCTGATGGCGAGCTATCAATGGGTCTGTTTCGGATCGCCATTCCGAACCTCCGTGGAGGCGAGTAAACAATTTACGGACAGCAGTCTCCTCTTCGGCGTGATCCAGGTCCCGTCCGTCGAGGCACTATACGGCATTACAGTATCGCCGTATCGCGGACTATTCTTTGTTTCGCCCGTTCTATTGCTCGTGTTTGCCGGATTTGCCGCAATGAGGCGCGATCAGAGATTCTGGTCGATCCTCATCGTTGTGAGCACGTACGTTCTCACGATCGCGAGTTTCAACGGCTGGAACGGCGGTTGGGCTTTCGGGCCGCGCTACCTGGTTCCGATTGTTCCGCTGCTCGGCATTGTCATGATGGCGCCAAGATTTCGGCCATTGTGGGTCATTGCCGCGATTTTTTCGGTCGGATTGAACTTCATCGCCACGGCTACCGATCCGATGCCGTCAGTGAATCTTTTCCATCCGGTCAGCAGATATCTCGTGCCTGCATTCTTTACGGGGCACATCGGAGAAAAGACGCGTCGCGAAGCAGGATGGTTCGAAACACAATCGGTCCCCAACGTTGCCCTTCCGCGCGACTCCGGCAACCTCGGCGAATTCATTTTCGGCAAAGGAACGCGCGCGTCGGTCATCCCGATCGTCTTATGGCTCGCCGCGGGCTTCGCAATTCTCCTGCGAATGTCACTTCGTCAGCCGCAGCGTCCTCTCGTCGAATAACGGCTCGTCCTGGCCGACGCGGACGAACAGCACCTTGTGCGCGCCAGGCTGGACTTCGAAATACTGAATCCCGTCCGGAGCATCGCCCCAATCGCCGCATGCCGGATCGCCGACTTCGTTCGGATCGGCGGTCTTATCGAGCTCTTTCTGATACGCGGCATTCGGCACGAACGTATAGCGCGTCGCGCCGGGACGTTTCTCGCCGCCATACGGCGCAAGCACGCATCGTTTGACGAGCTTCGGAGACGTATGCGACGCGAAAATGCGCTTGATCCCCGCCTCGGCGGTTTCGTTCGGCAACAGCGGCAGGACGTCGATGAGCGGATCGGGCGCGCCGCCATCGGAGTAATGGATGTAGAGCGACGAACCTTTCGTGAACAGATCGATCCTGCGAAAGCCGTAATCGCAGCGCTGCACCCACGCGTCGAGCCCGAGGGCTGCGTCGGACAACTTCTCCCACTTGCAGCCTTTTGCGGGCGGGCGAGACGGATGATCGGCGGCGGCAGCGCTTGAAGCGACGATGCCGAGGAGGAGAAAGCAGCGAAGGTACTTGCTCACGTGCGGGAGTTTAGCCGACGTATGCGATGATCCGCGCGCCCATCGTTCTCGCTCATGATTCTCATTAATGACCCGCTTCGACAGACCGATCTCCCCCGCGGGTGCGTGGCCACGATCGGCAACTTCGACGGCATGCACATCGGCCATCAGGCCATCATCCGCGGCGTCGTCGCGCGCGCCCGCGAGACCGGGCGTCCGTCCGCGGTCATCACCTTTCATCCGCATCCGCTTTCCATCGTCGCGCCGGACCGCGTGCCGCCGCAGATCCTGACGCTGCCGCAGAAGCACGAGCTCCTGCGCGACATGGGCGTCGACGCTCTCATCGTGGTCCCCTTCACGCACGATTTCTCGCGCTGGACCGCCGACCGCTTCATCGCCGAGTTTCTCGTGGCCGCGCTGCAGGTCAGCGACGTCCGCATCGGCCGCGATTTCTGTTTCGGCGCCGGCCGCGGCGGAAATCTGGCCAAGCTCGAAGAGGCCGGCCGCCAGTACGGCTTCGCGGTGCAGGGCGTCGACGAGGTGAAGATCCGCGGCATCCGCGTCTCCAGCTCGCTCGTCCGCAACGCGATTCAGAAAGGCACAATGCGCACCGTGGCCACGGCGCTGGCGCGCACCTACTTCATCGACGGCCGCGTCGCCACCGGGCGGCGGCTCGGGCGCAAGATCGGCTTCCCGACCGTCAACGTCGATCCCGCCAACGAGCTCCATCCGGGCGGCGGCGTCTACATCACCACGTCGCGATTTGAGAGCTTCAGCCGGTCGTTCGAGAGCGTGACGAACATCGGCGTGCGGCCCACTCTTTATGAAAACTACGCCATCACCATCGAAAGCCACATCCTCGACTTCGACTCCAACGTCTACGGCGATACGGTGCGGCTCTACTTCCACCGCCTGCTGCGGCGCGAGCAGCAGTTCCAGTCGGCCGTGGAGCTGACCAATCAGATTCGGATGGACATCGCCGCGTCGCGCCGCTACTTTCTGCGCCATCCGGTTCGTTACGACGAAGCCGGGTACTCGTTCCCCTGACGCATGTCCGATCCCGTCCTCTGCATCGTCGTCTACGCCGTTTTTCTGGCCGCCATGGCCGCGGCGCATTTTTTCAAAACGCTCGACAACGACCTCGGCACGGCCTGGCGCACCGCGTTCGCGGCCGGAGTGGCCGTCGCCATTCTTCTCTTCCTCATCCGCGCGCTCTATCCCGTCGTCGGCGGAATCGCACTGACGCTGGCGGCGCTCTACGTGCGCCACACGGGATATGAGACCGAGGCCGTCGATGGGATGATCGTTGGGAGCGTGATGGGAGCGACGGCGGCGGTGCCGTTCGTGATGACGTCGGTTCACGCGGCCTCGATCATCGCCGCGTTGATGCTCGCCGGCGGCGTGGCTGGATTCGGCATCACCTTCGCCGTCTTCCACGTTGCCGACAAGCGCAGACAGATCGCCTTCGACGTCGCCACCGCGATCATCGCAATCGCTGCGGCCTGGCTGCCGTCGCTGATCGTGCGATACGGGATTCGCGAGCGGCACATCCTCATCACCGTCGCCACCGCCCTGCCGCTGATCGTCGTCATCGCCGTCTTCCGCCAATGGCCCGACGTGCGCGCCGAGCTGCGCCACGAATCGTCTCTCGGCTTCCTCAGCGACGGCGACGTCCGCACCACCGCTCATCCCCTGCTCCGCCTCGGCCGCGGCGGCTGGGCCGACCGCCGCGCGCATCGCGAGTTCGTGCGCCTCGCCAACCGCATCGCCCTGCGCAAGCGCCAGCAACGCCACCGCACCGAGGACGAGGCGCGCATCTACCAGCTCGAAATCATCAAACTGCGCATGCAGATCCAGCAAATGGGCAGCATCGACCGCGCGGTGCGCAATGCGAGCGCCGGAGAGGAAGGGTCGTCGGATACAATGGCGCACGACGCATGAGGGTCGATCCCGCCCTGTTCCTCCGCACCGCTGCCGCGCTTTTCCTCGCCACTGCTCCCTCGCTGCTCGTCGCGCAGGCGGGGAAGAACATGGGGCCGGCCGGGCAGTTCTACAACCAGCCCAAGCCGAAGTTCAAAATCACACCGGGCATCAAGAAAGGCGGCGGCGACGTCACCTGGAGCGTCGCGGAAGGCGGAAGGCAGGAAGTCGTCCGCGACGAATATGTGATTCTCGAGAACACAGTCGTCATCAAGTATCAGGACATCGTCATCCACGCCGACAAGATCACCGCGAACCTGAAGACGAAGGATGTTGTCGCCGAGGGGCACGTGATTCTCGATCAGGGACCGACCCGGATCAGCGGCGATCACATCGTCTTCAACCTCGACACGAAGACCGGCACCTTCTTCAACGCCACCGGCGCGATGCAGCCGGATATGTACTTCGTCGGCGACAAGATCGAGCGTCTTTCCGAAGACCGCTACCGGCTGACGAACGGGATGTTCACGTCGTGCCAGCCCGACAAGCCGTCGTGGTCGTTCCATGTCGGCGAGGCGGACATCACGCTCGACGACTACGCGCGCATGCGCGACGTCGTCTTCCGCGCGCACGACGTACCGCTGTTCTTCACGCCGCGGCTGGTCTGGCCGACCAAGAGCGACCGCTCGCAGGGATTTCTCATTCCGCGCATCCTCTTTTCGCCGACGTACGGCGACCGGCTCGAAGTCGGTTACTTCGTTCCGTTTGGCGATTCTGCCGACACGACCTTCTACGGCGACATCAACGACAAGGGTTACAACGGTGCGGGAATCAACGTCCGCTACCGTCCGTCGCCCAACATCAAGCACGGCGACCTTTCCGCTTACGTCGTTCACGACCAGGAAACCGGCCGCAATGAATGGCGCTACAACTACCAGCACTCGCAGGACAACCTGCCGGGCGGCTTCCGCGGCGTCGTCGACATCGAGGACATCTCCAACGTCGAATTCTTCCGCCGCTTCGCGCACGATCCGCGCCTGCACACGCTGTCGCAGATCTATTCGTCGGCGTACCTGACGAAGAACCGCAGCACGTATTCGTTCAACATCCTCACCGACCGCCGCGACATCCTGCTCACGAACGTCGATCCGAACGATCCCTTCGCCGCGCCGCCGCGCCAGCGCTTCGAGCAGCTGCCGTCGCTGCAGTTCCGCCTCTACCCGAACCGCATCGGCGAGACGCCGTTCTACTACTCGATGGAGTCGTCGGCGTCGCATCTGGCCACCAGCGGCCTGCTGAACGGTCCGACCGCGAACTACTACCGCGCCGACATCTTCCCGACGCTTTCGATGCAGCTGCACACGCCGGCCTGGCTCTCCATCCGGCCGCAGGTCTCCGTGCGCGAGACGTACTACTCCGACTCGCTCGACGACAACTCCGTCGCCAATCCGTTCGGCAAGTTGACCGCGGTCAACAATCCGATCGAGCGCTTTTACGCGCAGGCGCAGGTGGAAGTCGTGGGGCCGTCGCTGTCGAAGGTCTACAACAAGCCGGTCGGCGGCTTCACGAAGTTCAAGCACGTGATCGAGCCGCGCATCCGCTACCTCTACACGACGAACGTCAACGATCAGAACCGCATCATCCGCTTCGACACTGTCGACTCGCCGTTCCTCCCGATCGTGCGCGATTCGGTGGAGTACTCGCTGACGCAGCGCCTGATCGGACGCGAAGCAGCGGCCGGCGGCTCTTCACGTGAAGTGGCCTCGTTCTCCCTCACGCAATCCGTCTCTCTCGGCCGCCCGTTCACGTCGGCTACGGCAGGCGGACTGACCGGCTCGTCGATTCCGCAACAGGGACGATTCACGCCGCTCATCGCCGCCCTGCACGTGAATCCGTATCAGTCGATCACGCTCGATGCCGCAGCGACCTTCGGCAACGTTTCGCACCAGCTCGACCAGACCAGCCTTTCCGCGAATCTCCTCGGCACCGGCACGCGCGCGGACAAGTACCTGAGCTTCACCTGGTTCTCGTCCTACCGTCCGCCTGCGATCAACGGCGTGCCGTCGACGAATCCCGGCTCCAGCCAGGTGCGCCTCAACACCGGCTCCGGCCTATTCAGCAATCGCCTCCGCGCCGACGTGCAGCTGAACTTCGACGCCACGAACGGCAAGTTCCTCGAGCAGCGCTACCTGGTCGGCGGAACTGCGGCCTGCTACGGCATTTCGGTCGAGTACCGCCGCTACATCGTCTACACGCCGAAAGAGCACACGGAACCGAGCATCGGCTTCTCGGTCTCGCTCAAGAACATCGGCGCCGTGGCGATGCACTGAGCCTGCACCGCTGCTCCGAGTGGGTCCTAAACTCACCAAAAAAAAACGGCCGCCAAATATGGCGGCCGGTCCCCTGAAACTAGCGGTTTGAGTTAGCTAAACAGGACCGGGGTTAGGTAATAGTCGGACGGCATACCACCGCGACCAGTTCTTGCCAGCGGTGGTTACCATACTGTCCAGATCGAGCTTTGTGCCAGCGCGTCAGTCGCGCTCGGCTCGAGAAGTCGGCGATGTGGATCCCGCGTCTCTATCGAAGGACGCGTTCTGGATCAGACGGAGGAGAGCGCTGCTTAGTTGAGCGGCTGTCCTCGTACCAGGAGCCAGTTTCAGGACGCCTACCCCATAAAGAGTGTATAGGGTTCCAAGGGCGTACTGTCCCGGAAGGCATTCTTTGAGGAAAAACTTGTACACAAGCGTAGCTAGCATTATGTGCACAAGTAACCCGCAGCGGCGCGCTAAGAGCACTAGCTCGTCAGCTAGTGGCTCGCTTAGTCGCGCCCGAACGCTCCCCGGGGAGGCCACGATTAGTGGCTTCCCGCGGAGAACGAGTGTGAATCGGCAAATACGTGTGAAATCGAAATGCCCATTTCGCACCTCGTCGGTGTTTAGCTAGTTGTCAAGGAACCACCGAGAACCCTAGCTTCGAATGCCGCGCATGTCAACCCGTTCATGCACCTCTGCCGTAGCCGCCCAAGAACGGCGGGCGGATTCGACCATTGTGTTCCCCAACCCCATCCACTACCCTCCCGCGGTCGTGCCGAACGTCTACACATTCAAGGACTTCGAGGGAAGCAGCCATCGCATTCTGATCGGGCTGATCCGGCGGTTTACGCCGCGCGGAGGAACGCTGCTCGACCTCGGCGCGGCCGGCGGTGAGCTGGGATCGGCGGTGCGCGAGCATTTCGATCGGACCATCGGATTCGAATATGACTCTGACCGCATCGGGCAGCTTCGCGGACGATTCGATCAGGTCGTGATCACCGATCTGGAGACGGTCAAGACGCTGCCGCCGAACGTCAGCGCCATCGTGCTCGCGGACATCATCGAGCACCTGCGCAACTCGACGACGTTGCTTCGTCTGGTCAGACAGTCGCTGACCAAGGACGGCGTCCTCTTTCTCTCCGTGCCGAACATCGCCAACATCACCGTCCGTCTCGGCTTGCTCTTCGGCATCTTCGAATATCGCGACCGAGGCATCCTCGACTTCACGCACCTGCGCTTCTTCACCATGCGCACGATCCGGCGCGAAGTCGAGAAGGCCGGATTTCGCATCATCGCCGTGCGCGGATCGTCGGTTCCGATTCGGCTGATCATCGGTTGGATGCCGGACGTTTTGCTGCGCATCGGCGAGCGCGTGCTGACGTGGATCACGCGCATCTGGCGCGGCCTGTTCGCGTATCAGATCATCCTGGTGGCGAAACCGGAGTGACGCCGCCGCGCGTCGACGATCGACAGCGCGACCAGCAGCAGCAACGCGATTCCGGCCAGCGGCCACCAGCGGCGCCCGAGGCGCTCGGTGAAGACGACGCGATGATTGCCGGGCGCGAGCGGGATGCCGGCAAACAGCACATTGATCTGAACCGGGTCGATGACGCGACCATCGACGGTGACACGCAATTCGGGAGTCAGCTTCTGCGACGACGCCAGCAGCGTTTTCGCCGGCGCGGCGACGTCCACGACCTGTTCGTCATCCTGATACGAACGCAGCGTCACGACGGCGTCGGATGCATCGACGTTCCGCGGACGCGGATCGGTCACGATCGCTTCGTCGGCGAAGTCGATGTTCTTCGTGGCCAGCAATTCGTCCACGGTCATGCGCCGCACGCGCGTCACCGCATGAAACCGCGGCACCTCGGCGACGTTGCGGAAGATCCGGCCGTCGGGCAGATCGCGTTCGAAAATCAGCGGCGTCATGACGCGTCCGTAAAACAGCGGCGCGTCGCCGGCGACCTCGGTCGCGCCGGTCAGCATCCGCACGCGCATTCCGGCCGACGCGAGGCGCAGCATCACCCTCTCGCCGAGCCGCGCGTATGGCCGCAGCGGAACATAGATCTTGCCCAGCGCGGTGATGTCGCCAGCCGTAAACGAGCGCGCGTAAACGACCGCCGTTCCCTTCGTCAGCGTCACGTGGAGACGCGGCGCGCGGCCAAGTGTGTTCTGTAGTTCCATCGGCAGTTCGATTGCGTAGAACGGCTCCTCATCGACGCGAACGTGGCGCTGCATGATGCCGCCAGGCTCGAGCTCCGTGGCCGCAATCTCCTTCACCGCCGCCTTGGTGTTCTTGAAAATCGTCCACTTCATGACGTCGATCGAGCGCTGTTCGAGCAGGTAGCGGACGCCGAGCATCGACACGAGCGGATCGTCGAAGTCGAATTTCAGGCTGTTGAAGTTGATGACCGTCGAGGTGGTGAGTGCGGCACTCGGATCGATCCGTTCCAGCAGCCGCCGATAACTCCCCTCGGACGAAAAATGGCTGCGCACGTCTTCGAGCCGGTACAGTTCGGAACTATTCGGCCAGAGATAGTCGAAGAACGGAGCTATTCGAAATGGCTTCGGCTGCGACTGGAGAAACGCGATCGTCGCGCCCGTCGGCGGCGACGCCAGGCTCGGCTCGATGTACGGATAGAAACGTCCCGCGAACATGGCCAGGTCGCCCGCCGCGACGACGGCGAGAAGGATGGCGATGGCGATGCGAAAACGTCCGCGCGAGAGAAACGCGGCGCCGGCTGCGGCGAGATACGCGACCGCGATCGGCATCACCAACTCGATGCGCGTCAGCGGCGAATACTTGAATCCCGGGAGGTTGCCGACGATTTTCGCGATCACCGGCATGCCGAACATCGCCGCCAGCATGATTGCCAGCATCGTCAGCCAGAACCATCGCGAGCGCGCGCGACGATTGACGATCGCGAGAAAAATCAAAAGTAACGTCACGATGCCGACGTAGACCGTCGCTTCGATGTAATTGTTCAGCGTTCCGAGCGCGCGATCGCCGCGCCAGTCGCGCAACGCGATGTTGCCGAGGTGGTCGGGGTTGACGAAGAGCGCGAAGTGGCGCAGCGGAAAAACATGCTCCGACGCCGCGTTCGCGCGCGAGCCGAGGTAGCCGCTGCGGCCGACGAGCTGCGCGAGCGGAATGAACGACGGCGCCGCGATCATGATCCCGAGGATGGTCGCGAAGATCGTCGTCGCCAGCACGTGCGGCGCGAAACGGCGTTCGCGAATCGCTAGATAAACAAAATACGCAACCGCCGCATACGCGCCGTACGCCATCGTCGCAGGAAACGCGGAGAGCGCGTAGCAGAGCGCGATGAGACCGATCGCCCACGCCGGCGTGCGCTTGCCGCGCGCGGTGCGGAGCGCGATCCACAGCAGCGCGGGATAGAGCGGCGCCGCATTCGTCACGTGCCACCACCAGCGCACGGCGATCGGTCCGGCGGCAGCGAAGACGATCGCGCCGATCGCTGCCCCGCGCTTGCCGAAGCGCTCCTCGCGAAGCCAGAGGTATGCGAGCCAAAATGCGATGTTGAGCTTCAGCAGGATGATGCCGGTGTAAATCCACGGCAGCGGCAGCAGCAACGCCGGGAAGAAACTGAACGGCGCGAGCAGCGTCGAGCCGAAGCCCGGCACTCCGGAGCCGATGAACGGGTTCCAGTGGAACGCACGCCAATCGGTTTTGATCAGCGAGAGGACGGTGTAGTACGCCGTGGGCGGATCGTTGATGAGCGAGTTCTGCGCGCTGACCTGCCGTACGCTCTTCCACGGCTCGGAGTTGTAGAACACATCGTTCGGCGACGCGATGCGACCCATGAAAAGCGTCGGGAAGAAGAAGACGAAGTGATAAACGGCGAGCGCGATGAAGGCGACGCGATGTTTTTTGATTGCGCGCAAGGTGTGGTGACCGGGAAGTTTATCCTGCGGAGCGCAGCGCACGTCAGGATCTCAGTGAACCAGCGCATTAACGACTTCATCCTGCGGCGAAGCGCGCAGGATCTCCGGTAAGGCCGCGCTACGTGAAGTTTATTTGGCGAGCCGAGCACCCGCCATCGTGACATCGCGTCAGCAGTCCCGCGGCACCACCGGAGATCCTGCGCGCTTCGCCGCAGGATAAAGTTGGGGCGGAAAACAATGAAACGCCTTCTCATCGCCGCCGACGTCGACCAGTCGCTTCGCACGCGCGCGCACGCCGACGGACGATTCGAAATCGTCGACCATCCTGTGAAGACGGAGGACGAGCTGGCGTCAATCGTTGCAGATTGCGACATCCTCGTCACGCGTTCCTACAACCGCGTTTCGAAGCGCGTCATCGACGCGGCGCCGCATCTCGAACTGATCGCGCAGGGAACGAGCGGCACCGACAACATCGACATGGAGGCGGCGCGCGAGCGCGGCATCGCCGTCATCAACATGCCGGGCGAAAACGCGAACGCGGTGGCGGAGCTGGTGATCGGTTTCATGATCGCGCTGACACGAACCGTTCCGCAGTACGACCGCGAAATGCGCAACGGCGAGTGGACGCGCGACGGCTGCGCCTCACGCCACGAACTTCGCCACCACCGCCTCGGCATCGTCGGACTGGGTGAAGTCGGAAGACGCGTGTCGCGACTCGCAGCCGCGTTCGGAATGCGCGTGGCCGCGTTCGATCCATACATCAGCGATCAGGACTTCGCTGACCGAGGAGCCGTTCGCGTCGACTCGCTCCAAGCGCTTCTCCGCGACAGCGACATCCTCACGCTGCACATCCCCTTCACTCCCGAAACGCGGACGATGATCGGCGCAAACGAGATCGCTCTACTTTCACCCGGCGCGATCGTCATCAACGCCGCGCGCGGTGAAGTGCTCGACCTCGACGCCGCGCTCGATGCCCTGAATCGCAACGCGCTTAGCGGACTGGCGATCGACGTCTACGATCCCGAGCCGCCGACTCGCACCTGGCCCGACGATCCGCGTCTCATCCTCACGCCGCACGTCGCCGGCTGCACCACCGAGGCGAAGAGCGCCATCGGCGCGAAGTTGTACGAAAAGATCGTGGCGTTCTACGGGTAAGATTCTGCGCCATGTTCTGCCCTGAATGCGAGAGCGAGTATCGCGACGGAATCGCGCGCTGTTCCGATTGCGACGTCGCGCTCGTGCATGAGTTGCACGCGGTGCCGGAGCAGCTCGGAAATCTGCTGCCGCTCGCCGAGGAAAAGTCGCCGGAACTCGTGTCCGAGTTGCTCGACCGGCTGGAGAAAGCCGAGGTGCCGTACGTCATCGAGGCGGGAACGGCGCTGGCGATGCTGGGCAGCGAATCGATCGTGTTCGACGCGCCGCAGCCGTGGGAAGCGCGGGTGTGGGTGGCCGACGCGTTCGGCGAGCGAGCCACGGAAATCCTGCGCGAGGTCGATCGCGAATTCGGGCGGCGGCGCAACCTGCCGCTTTAAATGACCCACGCTCCGTCGCGCATCGTGCGCGTGACGAGATTCACACCGAAGTGGTAGACGAGGTGCAGGTAGTTCGGCGCGTCGAGCAGGACGAGGTCCGCGCGTTTGCCCGGTTCGATCGAGCCGGTTTCGTGAGCGATGTTCAACGAGTACGCCCCGTTGAGCGTGGCGGCGGTCAGCGATTCCTCCACGGTCATCTTCATCTGCAGCGTGGCCAGCTGCATCACCATCGGCATCGACTCGGTCATCGAGGTGCCCGGATTGCAATCGGTGGAGAGCGAGACGATCGCGCCGGCGTCGATGAGTTTTCGCGCGGGGGCGTAGCGGTCGGACATCAGGAAGAAACTCGTCGCTGGAAGGAGATTCGCGGCGGTGTTCGATGCGGCGAGGGCGGCGATGCCGGCGTCCGAAATCTGCATCAAATGATCTGCGGATGCGCAGCCGAGGGATGCGGCGAGAGCGGCGCCGCCGGTGTCGGATAGCTCGTCGGCGTGCATGCGCGGGATCAGGCCGAGCGCACTGCCGGCGCGCAACACGGCATCGCCTTCTTCGTTCGTGAAGACGCCGCGCTCGACGAAGACGTCGCAGAAAATCGCCAGCTTCTCCTCGGCGACGGCTGGCAGAATCTCGCCGATGACGGTGGAGACGTATCCGCGGCGCGCAGTCGCGCTGTTGCGCCCCTCGGGTGGAAAATCGTGCGCGGCCAGGCAGGTCGGGATGAGCCGCACGGGCGACCGCTCGTTCGCTGCGCGGATGGCGCGCAGTTGTTTCAGCTCGGCTTCGACCGACAATCCGTATCCACTCTTTGCCTCAGCGGTCGTCGTCCCGTAACGCGCCATCGTGCGCGTGCGCGTGAGGATGTTGTCGATGAGATCTTCCCGCGTTGCGCCGCGTGTGGCATGCACCGACGACGCGATGCCGCCGCCGGATGCGGCGATCTGTTCGTACGTCTCGCCCTGCAGACGGCGGTTGAATTCCGTCTCACGATAGCCGGCGAAGGGAATGTGGGTGTGCGAGTCAATGAAGCCGGGAACGGCGGTGGCACCGCGCGCGTCGAAATCTTCGTCGATCGTCGAACGGAGATCGGCATCGATGTCGGACTCTTGCCCGACGAATACGAAGCGGCCGTCGCGGGTGACGATGACCGCGTTTTCGTAGACCGCAAGCTCGCGCATCGCGCGGCCGCGCAGCGCCGCGCGGCCGAGGGGCGTGGCGACTTGCGAAAGATTACGGATGAGAAGCGTCATGCGGTTAGTGATCGTAGCGCCGTCGGCCCGACGGCTGGACCGCCAGCGGCTCGCTGGCGCGAAACGTTACGTGCCGCCGAGCCCCTTCGGCTCCGCTCAGGGCAGGCTCCGGCGGTCCAGCCGGCGAGCCGCCGGCGCTACGATCAGGACGCACCTTACTCCCGCGCCCGGAACATGGCCGTGATCGGCTGCTCGTTCGCTTCCTGTTCGGCGTCGAGCATCACCAGCTGCTGCATCGTGTCGAGCATCGACTGCAGCCGGTTGCGGGCGCCGCGGCGCTCGACCTTCAGATCCTGAATGGCGCGCTCCAGATCGCCGACGCGCGACATGGCCTGCGACGTCAACCGGTCGGACAGAAGCTCGGCATCCTTCACGATCAGCTCCGCCTCTTTGTGCGCGTTGGCCCGCACGTCCTCGGAGACTTTCTGCGCGGACAGCAGCGTGTCTTTGAGGATGCGCTCGCGGGCGTTGTGCTCGTCCAGCTCGTCGCGCAGCATGGCGTTCTCGCGCGAGAGCCGGTCGACGTCCCTGACCAGCCGTTCGATCTCCTCGGCGATCAGGTGCAGGTAACCGCGCACTTCATCGACGTTGTAGCCCTTCAGGCCGCGCGCGAACGTCTGCTTCTGAATATCAAGCGGTGTAAGACCTTGCATCGACACCCTCCCGTCACGTGATCCGGTGAGTATACGCGCCCAAATAAGTGTGGCTTTGTATGGTGTAACAGCATAAATTGCTGTTTCACTCACATAAAGGAGCGGCAATGAAGAGACGGATCGCGTTGGCCCTGCTCACTCTTTCGATCACGATTTCGGCGTCGGCCGGAGTCATCGACAACGACGCAACGTGCGACATCAAAGTCGGTCCGGCGGCGACGTTGCTCCTGCCGTACTTCGAAGTCGATCTGGGGAATGGCGATCAGACCACGCTCTTCACGATCACGAACGTGTCGCGCTATTCGCAGATCGCGCATGTGACGCTCTGGACGGACTGGGGCTTCCCTGTCGTCACTTTCAATATCTTTCTGGCCGGGTACGACGTTCAAAGCATCAATCTCAAGGATGTCCTCGTGCGCGGCATTGTGGCGTCCGCGGGTGGGACAGGTCCGACGACAGTGCAGCCGGTCGGCGCGCTGTCCGCTGGCGCCACTGCCAACCCGAACTTCGCGGGCGGCGGCGCCAACATTAACTGCACCAATCAGCCGGGATTGCTGAGTCCCACGCTCACTGCCGTGGTGAGAAGCGCTCTCACCACCGGGGTCTATAACCCCGGCCTCGGCGCGGCATGCCCCAATGCGGTCGGCGGCTCGCACGCGAACGCGATCGGCTATGCGACGATCGACGTCGTCGGAAGCTGCACCGCCCGCCTGCCCACCGACTCGTTCTACTACACGACGGACATCCTCTTCGACAACGTCCTGATCGGCGATTATCAGCAACTCGGCCCGCACCCGGAGGGGACTATCGCCACATCCTTTGATGCGGGCGGCAACCCAATGGTGCATATCCGCGCGGTGCCTGAGGGAGGAGGACTGGGATCGAATGTAGGGACGGAGTTGCCGTACACGTTCTACGACCGCTACACACCGGCCACCAACCGCGTCCAGGACCGGCGGCAACCATTGCCCTCAACATTCGCCGCCCGTTACATTCAGGGAGGGCCCGGCGCCTTCGCCACGAACTACACGGTCTGGCGGGAGGGATTTGGTCATGGCGCCTGTGGCGCTTCGCTGGCATTGAACGGGTTTCTGCCTGTCGGCGAGATTGTGCGCTTCGACGAGCACGACAATCCAAATACCCTCCTCCCGTGTAACGCGTTGTGCTACGAGCCCCCCACGCCCTTCCTCCCTGCGACGTCTTCCACCTCAGCCATCAGGGACATCTATCCACAGATCAGCACAGCTGACGTGGGAGGGTGGATGTACCTGAACCTCAACAATGGCGGCAGCACCGGCTACTCGGTCACCACACGTTTTGGAACAGTCATCACGGGGCCCGGCAGCATCAGCGTCCTCGCGCCTTCCGGCTCGCAAACAGTCGGTCCGCGTCCGAGCCAGAACTGGGTCACGATCACCATGTTCGGCAACCTCGGCACAAAGCATCTCGTCACCGAGTTCGACGCCGCATCGCTCGGCAACGGATGCACACCGGCCGCCGTGGGCTACCGCACCATCAACCCCGCCGGCGGTGTCTTCGTCTGTCCGCCCGGAACAACTCTGTCGGACGGCACGACGGATCTCTGCAAGGGTACCAACATCAATCCGAAGCCGTAACCCGACGCTCTGAGGAAACAATGAGATGTGTACCGTTTCTACTGCTCTTCATCGCAACGTCCGCGTTTGCCGCTTCCCCGTCGACGGTCAACAACGACGACTCTTGTGATGTGACGGTCGGCCCCGCGGCCACGCTGCTCCTGCCGTACTTCGAAGTCGACTTCGTCAACCGGATACAGGACACGCTTTTCACGATCACGAACGTGACGCGCTTCCCGCAGATCGCTCACGTGACCATCTGGACGGACTGGTCGTACCCGGTTCTCACCTTCAACATCTACCTCACGGGTTACGACGTGCAGGGACTCTCGGTGAATCAGATCCTGGGCGGCGTTATCGCTCAGTTCAACGGCACCGGCCCGACCAACGCGCAGACGCAGCCGAACGGCGTTGGCTCGCTGTCGGCCGGCTTCACCGCCAACCCGAACTTCGCTCGTGACGTTTCGTTCAGGTGCGCGAACCAGCCTGGCCAGCTCAGCCCGACACTCGTCGCCGCGGTGAGAAGCGCTCTCACGACCGGCGTCTACAATCCGGGCGGGTCTGCAACATGCCCGAATGCAGTCGGCGGCGTGCACGCGAACGCGATCGGGTACATCACGATCGACGTCGTCTCGAACTGTACGCTGCAACTGGCGACCGACCCGCTCTACTACGCGTCGTCAATCCTGTTCGACAATGTCCTGATCGGCGACTATCAGCAGTTAGGGCCATCCCCGGCCGGCGAACCCTTACTGGTGTCGTTCGACGGGGGCGTCGATCCTATGGTCCATATCCGGGCAGTTCCCGAAGGCGGCGCCGGCGGATCGAACGTCAGGACGGCGCTGCCGTACACCTTCTACGATCGTTACACCCCATCGCCGAGCCGGGCCATCGATCGCAGACAGCCGTTGCCGTCCACATTCGCCGCGCGTTTCGTTCAGGGAGGCCCGGCAGCCTACAGCACGAATCTCAATATCTGGCGCGAAGGATCCGGCAGTGGAAGCTGCAGCGATGCCGGAACGTCATCAACAATGGGCGTCGCGGAAATCGTACGCTTCGATGAGCACGAGAATCCGTCCGTCCTCGGAACCGACCCGCTGATCGCGCGACCGCGGCTGCCGGCAACCTCTTCGACTTCCTCGTCGAATCCCCTGTACCCGGCCATGGTCAGCTCGGACGCCGGCGGCTGGTTCTATCTCAATCTGAACAACGGCGGCAGCACGGCCCGCCCCAGCCAGAATTGGGTAACGGTGACGATGTTCAGCACCACTTCCAAAGGCGCTCGACCGGCCGCGCAGTTCGACGCCGCCTCGCTCGGCAATGGTTGCTCGCCTGCTGCCTTTCCCACCTCGGCGGCACCGATCGGTCCTGCCGGCGGAGTCTTCGTCTGCCCGCCTGGAACGACGCTCACGAATGGGTCAATCGCGCAGTGCATGAGCACCGTGACGCCTCCGGAGATCCCTGTTGCTTCCGGAGAACGAAGGCGAGCAGCGAGAAGTACGCCGCCGCCTCCATCGATCGACAACGACGACAGTTGCGATATCAAAGTCGGCCCCGCCGCGACGCTGCTGCTACCGTACTTCGAAGTCGATCTGACCGGTACGTCGGGACAGACGACGCTCTTCACGGTCACGAACGTCTCGCAATACCCGCAAATCGCACATGTCACGCTCTGGACCGACTTCGCCTATCCGGTGATGAGCTTCAATCTCTTCCTCGGCGGCTACGCCGTGCAATCGATCAATCTCGCCGACGTCCTCATACGAAATACGATCGTCTCGGCGAGCGGCATCACACCGGGATCGGTCTGGCCTGCAGCCAACCCGAATCTCCGCGCTTCCATCGATTGCGCCACCATTCCGGGAGTCGTGCCTGCGACCATCATGGCCGAGGTGCGCAAAGCGCTGACGACCGGCGGGACAAGCTCCTGCAACCGCGCTGTCGGCGGCGCCCACGCGAATGCGATCGGATACGCAACCATCGACGTTGTGGCGAGTTGCACGTCCCGCTCTCCCGCCGATCCGCTCTACTACGCAAACGACCTTCTTTTCGACAACGTGCTGATCGGCGACTACCAGCAGCTTGGACCGCATCCAGGCGGAACGACCGCGTCGTCGTTGGATGCGACCGGCAATCCGATGGTCCACATTCGGGCCGTGCCCGAGGGTGGAGGTGCGGGGTCGAACATCGGTACGCGTCTGCCATACACGTTCTACGATCGCTATACACCGGCCGCAACACGAACGATCGATCGCCGACAGCCGCTTCCGTCAACGTTTGCAGCGCGCTACCTCGAGGGTGGTCCGGGCGCGTTCGCGACGAACTTCACCATCTGGCGCGAGGGATTCGGGATCGGCAGCTGTGCGGATGCATCTGCGTCTGCAAACATGGCCGTTTCGGAGCTCGTCAAATTCGATGAGCACGAAAACCCCAGTACTTCCGTGCCCTGCAGCATTCGATGCCCGGCGCCACCACAACTGCTGCTGCCAGTCACCTCATCGATCGAGACATCGGATTCACCCGCTGGCCCGGGATTCGTCGGCGACACCGGAGGTTGGATGTACCTCAATCTCAATAACGGAGGAAGTACGAGCTACTCGGTGACAAGGGAGTTCGGAGGCGAACGGCTTCCGACGAATGCGCGCACGAATCTCTCCCCCATCAATTCGGGGACTGTCGGCCCACGCCCGAGCCAGAACTGGGTGACCGTCACGTTGTTCGGCAATGCTGCTGGCGGGAACCGCCTCACCGGCGAATTCGACGCTGCCGCCCTCGGCAACGGCTGTTCGCCGGCAGCGACATTGTTCACCCTGATCGCCCCCGCAGGCGGCGTCTTCGTCTGCCCGCCCGGCACGACGCTGACCAACGGATCGACGCAGCAGTGCACAGGCACCAACGTCAATCCGCCGCCTTGATGATCAGCCGCGAAAGAGGAACGATCGGTAGAGGTAATCCGCAACGCCGCGGATGATGTAGATGGCCAGCAGGAGCAGCAGCGGCGACCAGTCGATGCCGGCGGTTTTGTGCGGCGGCACGAGGCGGCGGAACGGGCGCAGGAACGGGCTGGTCATGCGCGTGAAGATGTCGTTGAGCTGGTTGAGGATTACGTAGGCTTGTTTGTAGCGCCAGCGGAACGACGTCTGCGCGGCGAAAAAAAGCAGCCAGGAGATGATTACCCAGACCAGGACGATCCACTGGATGACCTCGAGGACGATCAGGAAGGCGTTGAAGAACGGCGTGATGAGTCCCATTTAACCCCGACTCCCGAAAATCGCGCGGCCGACGCGGACGATCGTCGATCCTTCCTCGATCGCCGTTTCGAAATCTTCGCTCATGCCCATCGAAAGATGCCTGAGGCCGAGCGCGTCGCGCATCGACCGCAGTTCGCGGAAGTATGGACGCGACTCTTCCGGAGTGCCAATCGGCGGGATGGCCATCAGTCCGATGACGTGCAGCGACGGAAACGCCGCCGCATGCTTCGCAATCGATTCAACGTCGCCGCGGGCGATGCCGCTCTTCTGCGGTTCGTCGCCGATATTGACCTGCAGCATGATCTCGAGACGTTTGCCCTGATTCTCCGCCGCGCGGGCGAGCTTCTCCGCGAGATCGAGCGCGTCGACGGCCTGGATGACGTCGAACAGCTTCACGGCATCCTTCGATTTGTTGGTTTGAAGATGTCCGATGAGATGCCAGCGCGCGCTGCCGCGCACGAGCGGCTTCTTGTCGCGCGCTTCCTGCACACGGTTCTCGCCGACTTCGGTGATGCCGGCCTCGATCGCTTCGTCGACGAAGTCGGCGGGAAACGTCTTCGACACCGCTACGAGCGTTACCTCATCGCGCGAACGTCCGGCGCGTTTGCACGCGCGCGCGATGCGCGCCTCGACTTCGGCGACGTTCTCACGAATTGACACGGCGCCGCTCGATCCATCGGTCATTCGGAGTGCGCTCGGGGCGGTCCAGCGCCGCGTTCGCGAGCCGGTCGGCGTCCTTGTTTCCGGCGCGCAGCGTGTGGCTGATCTTGAATTTCGGGAAGTGCCGCGTCATCGACTTCGCGCGCTCGTACAGCGGCACGAGGTTGGGATGCTTGACGCGATACTTGCCGAGCATCTGCTGCACGAGCAGCAGCGAGTCGGAGACGATCTCGACGTCCGTCGCGCCCTCCGACTTCGCCGTCGCCAGCGCTTCGAGCAGGCCGGCATACTCGGCAACGTTGTTCGTGGTGGTGCCGAGGAAGCCGGAGATCTCGAGGATCTCGCCGTCGTCCTTGCGCATGTAAACGCCGTACGAAGCCGGTCCGGGATTGCCACGGCAAGCGCCGTCGACGTGGGCAGTGATCTTCAGGATGGGGGCGTCTCCAGGTAGAGGATACGGCTGCAGCCTTCGCAGTGAACGAGATCGCCGCGCTTGAGCTGCTGCATGACGGCGGGACGGACGCGCGTGCGGCAGCCGTTGCACGAATCCGCGACGACCTTGGCCATAGCGACGTTCTGACGCTGCTTGAAGATGCGATGGAACTCGCGGCGCAGGCGTTCCGGAAGCGACGCTTCGATCGCCGCTGCCTTCCCCTTCAACTGCTCGACCTCGGCGCGCAGATCGCCGAGCGAGTGCTGCCACGCGTCGTGCTCCGTGTCCCAGCGCGATTTCAGATCGACGTTGCCGGCTTCGAGATCGTCGTGCTGTTTCTGCAGCGCCTCGATGTCGGTCATCGATTTGAGCGTCGAGTCCTCGAGCTCTTTGACGTGTTTGCGGGTGGCGTCGATCTCTTTCCACGCCGCGGCGTACTGCTGCTGATTCTTCACCTGCATGAGCTGGCCCTGATACTTCTTCAGGAGCTCCTGCTGGTCGGACAGCTCGCCGTCGACGCGTCGCCGTTCTTTGGAGAGCTGTTCGATCTGCTCGCGCAGCCGCTCCATGCTGGAGTTCACGTTCTGCCATTCGCGATCGACGGCGGCGAACGACTCCGGCTTGCTGTTCAGTTGTTTGTCACGATCACCGAGCTGCGACAGGACTGTTTGCAACTCCCAAAGCTTTTCAACGTCCTGATTCAACAATTGCCTCCAAAGACGGAAAAGGCGTTCCGGTATTGGAACGCCTGTGCGGGATGAGAATGCCGGACCGGTCGATCGAGCGTCGCGCCGGCGGCGAACGATCGTCCAGCCGGTCCGCGCCGGCAGGCGAGCAAATCGTTCGTCATGAGAGAGCTGATGCGCATCGTTGCCCTGGTGGGTCCACCAGGATTCGAACCTGGGACCTGCCGGTTATGAGCCGGTAGCTCTAACCGCTGAGCTATGGACCCGGACGCGCGATTCTAACAAATGGGAGCGCGGTGTCGATGCTTTTCAGCGGAACCGCGAAAATCGCGCGACTGTCCGTTCAATCGACACTGTCGGCCGAGCCTTGGGCAACCAACGCTGCGGGCCGTGCCCGCCCCGCTAGTGGATCTCGACCCGATCGCCGACTTTCATCGAATAGCGCATCGCTACGATCTTGCCGGTCGCGGTGTGCGCGTTCGTCGTCAGGATACCGACCTGGCCGAGCACCTGATGCTTTTCGCCGGGTCCGATGTTGTCGCGGTAGACGGTGAGGAAGTCGCCGGGCTGGAGCTGGTCGGCCTGCCCGAGGTCGACCTGCACGAGCAGGCCTTCGCCAAGGGCTGTGTCCCATCCGCCCTGAGCGCGGATGATGTAGCCCTTGCTCTTGCCGCTGGCGGACGAGCAGAACTCCGGCATGTCGGGGATGCGAGCGAGCGGGATGGGAATCTGCGGCATCGGTTTGAGGCGCGCACCGACACGAATGTCATCGCACGACTGCGTGATGATTCCTCGGGCGTGGTGATCGTCCGCGCAGAGGATGCGCACCTGGCCGGAGTACTCATACTCGCGTCCGACGATCTGCGTGCGCTTGTTCGGGTGCGTAACGAGCTCGCCAGGCTGCACGATGATGTACGTGTCGCCGGCGACGAGTCCGGTGGCCGTGCCGCCGTTGAGAATCACCAGATCGCCGGCCGCGCCGCCGATGTCCTGCACGACGTTGCCCGGCTGATAGCGCATCTCGAAGTCTTCCCACGCCTGAATCGAGTTCGGCATCGGCTCGGCCGGATCGCCGATGTAGCCGTAGCAATAGATGTCGGCGTCCGTTCCAAGCGGTAGCGGCCGGCCGGAGCTCGCGCTCGGCTGAGCCTCCGCCGCGGCGTCGCCATTCGGATTGGGAGTCGGAGCCGGATTCGGTACGAGAGGCGGCGGACCGCCAGCCGCGATAGGAACGGCCTCGGAGTCGATCAGCAGGACGTCGCCGGGATAAATCCAGTGCGCGTCGGTAATCCAGGTGTTCGACTCCCACAGCTGCGGCCAGCTGTAAGCGTTTTTGAAGAACTGCTGCGCCAGACTCCAGAGCGTGTCGCCCTGCTTGATGGTGTACGTCTTCGAGCCGGCCGGCCACGTCGCGGGATCGGGAGGGTTGTACGCCGTCCAGTGGTCGCCCGAGAGATGAAGCTCGCGCGGCGGATGCGAAGACGACTTCGGGGCCGCGCCGAACGCCGGGATGGCGGCCACAAGCAGGAGAACGGGAACCACCACCCTACGCACACTGACCATTTTCCCCTCCCAACGACTGTCGAGGTCGCGAAACGTTATCGCAAGCAGGCGTTTGCGGTCAAGTTCCGGAAGGGAAGGGAGTTGCGGGCCGGCACGGCCGGCGGCGTTGGTTGCCCGAGGCTCTGCCGTCGAAGTGGCGACGAGGTTTCTGTCCGCGCACGCGCTCAGCTGGGGACGGCGATTACCGCAGCGTCATCACCGCATCGTCGCCCGCCAGCGCCGCGCCATGCTGATCGTCGAACTTCTTCAGCTCCTGCTTCCGCTTCTCGTAGCGCGACATCACCTTCTTCACGTACGAGCGGGTTTCGCGGAATGGCGGGACGCCGTTGTAGCGGCGGACGTTGCCCTCGCCGGCGTTGTAGGCGGCGATGGTCTTGGTGAGATTGCCGTCGAAACGGCCGTTGAGGTACTTGAGGTACTTGGCGCCGGCGTCAACGTTCTGTTCGGCGTTGTAGAGGTTCCGCGCCCCCATCCAGCGTCCGGTCTTCGGCATCAGTTGCATGAGACCGCGCGCGCCGACCTGCGAATGCGCATTCGTCTTGAAGCGCGACTCCGTTTCGACGACGGCCGCGACCAGCGCCGGATCGACGTCGTACTTCTGCGCCTTAGCGTGGATGATGTCGCCGAACGGCACGGCGTTGGCGAAGAACTCCTTGCGGATGGCGACGTTGATGCGCTGCATCTCGCGATGGAAGACGTCCTTCGGCTGGGCATCCATTGAGTCAGAGACCGGAGCCGTATCGGGAAGCCAGGCGTCGTCGAAAAGTCGGATGCGGCGCGTGACCAGGCTGTCCGGCAGCGTGCGCGAGAGCTTGAAGAGGGAGTTGCCGGCGAAGTCGTCGCCGAGTTTCGCAACGACCTTCGCGTGCGAACCTTTCTGCTGGACGACCTTGACATTGTCGAGGTCTTTCAACACGAGGAAGTGGACGCCCTGAAGCGCCTCCGTGACGCCGCCGACCGACAGGGCCGCGCCGAGGAGAAGCGTGGCCGCAGCCCGGCCGCCGATCCAGTGCAGCGTGCGGTGCGACTGCGCCTTGCGGCGCATTCTTGCCGAACGCGTAGACAGTGAATTCGTCAGCGAGCGCTTTTTCGTGGGCATCGGCCTCCCTCAGTTATTTTTGTTACGAATAAGATTGGTTTCGACGCGGTGGGAAACCAGCCAGGATGGGAGGTTATGCCGCGCTTGGACAAGCAGCACCTTGCCGAAAGCGCGCCAAGTTGTTGAGCTGCGGAAACTTATTCGCCGAATACGAAGGCTGAAAACTTTTCGATCCGGCAGTCCTGAGACCGCCAGGCGTCTGGCGGAAGCCCGGCTTTGCGGCAGGTATGCTCCAGAAATGTCTGGCGATCCCATCCGTACTCGGTCGCGACCTGTGGCAGCAACAGGCCTGCGTACGGCCCGTGGCTGATGATGAGTCCGTCGCGTCCAACGACGATGTCTTCGATGTTCGTGACCCGTTCGATCGGACCCATGACCGAGATTTCGAGATCGAGTTGTTCGAGCTCGCCGGGCGCAAGCGGCGGAAAGCGGGGATCGCGAAAGGCGGCCGAGATCGCGCTCGACGCCACAGCTTTGTACAGTGGCTCGACGGCCTGGATCGAGCCGATGCAGCCGCGCAGATCGCCGTCGCGCGTCAACGTCACGAAGGCGCCGGCAGGCTTTCGCAGCGTTTCGTCGACATCCTCCGCTTTCCAATCGGGCGACCGGCCGGCGAGCACGGCCGCGATCGATTGCCGGGCGATTCTCAGGAGCGTTTTGCGTTGCTGTTCGTCAAGTTCGAACATCATTCCATCGGCGTCCGCGCGCTGCGGATCAGCATCAGATTGCGGATGTACACGATCAATGCCGGAGCCTGGCCGAGGACGATGACAGGATCGCGGCGGAAGACGCCGTAGACGGTCATCAGGACGCCGCCGGCGAGCGACAGGTACCAGAACTCCACCGGCACATGGCTGGCTTTGCGGCGTTCCGAGGCGATCCACTGCACGAGGAAGCGCGCCGCGAAAAGCGCCTGCGCGATGAAACCGAATGCGGCCAGAAGGTCCCAGTGCCATGTGCGGGGATCGTAGGGGTGCATGATTTTTCTTGAAGTTTATCCTGCGGCGAAGCGCGCAGGATCTCCGGTGGGGCCGCGCGGAACTGCAAATGTTGAATGCTGAATGTTCAATGTTGAATGTTGAATGGAACCGCAAGCCCTCGTTCATTCAACATTCAACATTCAACATTTGCTTTTGACTCACTCCTCGTGCACCCGATACGTCAAAACCCTCTTCGACATCCACCTAACTGCGACGCAATCCGCCAGTCCGCGAAAGGCGCGATTCATCGCTCCGTACTTCGAAACGCCGAACTGCCGCGCACGATGGTTCACCGGCATCTCCACCACTTTGTAGCCGTGCATCCGCACCAGCGTCGGCAGGAAGCGGTGCATGCCGGTGTAGAGGCGGATGCGATCGATGGCCTCGCGCTTCACCAACTTCAGCGAGCAGCCGGTGTCGGTGATGTGATCGTTGGTGATCCAGTTGCGGACGCCGTTGCCGATCTTCGACTGCATCCGCCGCGACCAGGTGTCGTGACGGTTCACGCGCACGCCGATGACCATGTCCGCTTGTTTCTCTTCGAGCGTGCGCATCATGGCCGGGATGTCGGCCGGATCGTTCTGCAGATCGGCGTCGAGCGAGACGACGAACGCTCCGCGCGCCGCGCGCCAGGCCGCATCGAGCGCCGCCGTCTGTCCGCTGTTTTTCTCGAACGCCAGGACGCGCAGCGTCGGATGTTTGGCCCGGCTCGCGCGCAGCACTTCGAGGCTGCGGTCTGTCGAGCCATCGTCCACCGCCACGATTTCGTACGGCCACTTCCCGTCCAACGCCTTCGCGATCTCGTCGAGAAGGATGGGGATATTTTCTTCCTCGTTGTACACGGGAAAAACGACGGAGAGCTCAGGCATCGATCGGAGTTTAACCCGTCAGCTTCACGCCGAAGGCAGTCTCGAAGTTCGCCGTCGTGACCGCCGCCACATCCTCGACCGGAATGCCCCAAAGCGTCGCCAGCAGCTCCGCCACCTTGATCACGTAGGCCGGCTCGTTGTCGCGTCCGCGGTACGGCACAGGCGCGAGAAAGGGCGTGTCGGTTTCGATCAGGACGCGGTCGTGTGGCAGCGCCTTCGCGCACGCGCGCAGCGGCTCGGCGGTGCGAAAGGTGACGATGCCGGAGAAGGAGATGTAGTAGCCGGCGTCGATGAACTTCCGTGCGATCGCCTCCGACTCCGTGAACGAATGCAGAATCCCGCGCGCGCCGCTGTTCGACAGAATGGCCACCATGTCGTCGGACGATTCGCGGTTGTGCACGATGATCGGTTTGTCCATCCGGTGCGCCAGATCGAGATGCCGCTCGAAGACGGCAATCTGCGTGTCGCGCGGCGAGTGCATGTAGTGGTAATCGAGTCCGCACTCCCCGATCGCCACGACGCGTGGCTGCATCGCCAGCTGCTCGATTTCCGCGAACGCCACGTCATCGCAATCCTTCGCCTCATGCGGATGAAATCCGACTGCGGCCCAGACGTCGTCATGCTTCTGCGCGACCGCCACCGCTTGCGGCGCATCCTCCAGCTTTGTTCCAGGGACCACGAATCCGCGAATGCCCGCCTCGCGCGCGCGTGCGAGGACGGCGTCCGCATCGGACATGGTGAGATGGCAATGGGAGTCGGTGAAGATCAAACGCGCTCCACCAGCAGCGAAAGCCCCATCCCACCGGAAATGCAAAGCGTTGCGAGGCCCAACTTCTTGTCGTGCGACGCCAGCGCGTGAAGCAGCGTCGTCGTGATTCGCGCGCCGGTTGCTCCGATTGGATGTCCCAACGAAATCGCGCCGCCGTGAACGTTGAGTTTGGCGCGGTCGAAGTGCAGTTCGCGGTCGCAAGCGATCACCTGCGCGGCGAAGGCTTCGTTGAGCTCGATGAGGTCGATGTCGTCGAGCGCCATGTCCGTGTCGGCGAACAGCGCGCGTGTGGCAGGGACGGGTCCGATGCCCATGATTTTCGGATCGACGCCGGCCTGCGCGTATCCGGCGATGCGCGCCATCGGCGTCAGGTTGTGGCGCTGCACCACGTCCGCTGAGGCCACGAGCATCGAGGATGCTCCATCAGTCACGCCCGACGAATTGCCGGCGTGCACCGTTCCATTTTTGCGAAAAACCGGCGGGAGTTTGGCGAGCGAGCCGAGGTCGGCGTCGAAGCGCGGATGCTCGTCTTTGTCGATGACGACGTCGCCTTTGCGGCCGGCCACGGTGACCGCCACGATCTCGTCGCGGAAGCGGCCTTCCTCGTACGCCGCTCCTGCGCGGCGCTGCGTTTCGACGGCGTACGCGTCCTGCTCGTCTCTAGAAATGGCATACCGATCGGCCAGCGTCTCCGCGGTCGCGCCCATCATCTCGTCCGCCAGCGGACACAAAAATCCGTCGCGGTACATCCCATCAATCACCTCGGCGTCGCCCATGCGATAACCCCAACGGGCGCGCGGCAAAAGATACGGCGTGTTCGACATCGACTCGGTGCCGCCGGCGAGGACGATGCTGGCCTGGCCGAGGCGGATCTGATCGGCGGCGTTCATGATCGCGCGCAGGCCGGAGCCGCAAGCCTGATTGACGGTGTACGCCGGAACTTCGTGGCGCAGGCCCGACTTGATGGCGATCTGGCGCGACACATTCGGGCCGACGCCGGCCTGCCGCGCGTTGCCGAAGATCACTTCATCGATCGCATTCGGATCGACGCCGCTGCGAGCAAGCGTCGCCTTCGCACTGGCGATTCCGAGGTCGGCTGCGGTGAGCGACGACAATCCGCCGCCAAATTTTCCGATCGGCGTGCGGACCGCGGCGGCGAGGTAAATTGTTTCGTTCAGCTTCGGCATAGGGCGTTCACGGTGTCGGCGTAGGTCTGCACCGACTGCAACAAATCCTTCTTCCCGATTTTCTCATTGGCGCCGTGCGCGTCGAGGATCGAGCCCGGCCCGAACAGCAGCGGCGTGCCGAGCGCGCCGAGGTGCGGCACGTCGGTGTTGAACGCGACCACGCGCGATTCAAAACCGTCCGGCACTTTCATCCGCTGCGGCGGATTGCCGCGCGAGACGGTGATCGTTCCGCCGTGGCGCGCGATGATCGACTGCAGTTTCGCCTGCACGATTTCCGGCTCCGTCACCGTGCGAAAAATCATCTGACACTCCGCTTCGGCAGGAATGACGTTCGGCTTCTCGCCGCCGCGCACGACGCCGACGTTGACGGTGGTTTCGCCGAGGTCGTCGTCCGAGCCCCACTTCGTGGCGTTGATCTCGGCGATGGCGGCGACCATCTTGTTGATGGCGGAATCGCCGCGCTCGGGATAGGCGGAATGGCCGGCGATGCCGTCGAATCGGACGAAGCAGGTCAGCGCGCCTTTCGATGCGCGCGCGAATGTCGACTCAGTCGGCTCACCGACGAGCACATACTCCGATCCGAGGTTCGCAAATTCTTTGTTGGCCATCTTCGCGCCGATCGAATCGGTCTCCTCGCCGACGACGAAGAGGTAGGCGAAGTCGTTCATCCCATCGGCGCGCAGCCGCTCCCCCGCCGCAATCATCGCGGCGATGATCCCTTTCGTATCGCACGCGCCACGCCCGTACAGAAACTCCTCATCCTCGGACGCCGCAAACCACGGCGGCACGGTGTCGATATGCGAGTTGATGACCACGCGCGGCCGTCCGCCCGCGGCAGCGTACACGTTGAAGCGCCGCTCGCTGACCTCATGACGCCTGCAGTCGTAACCGAGCGCCGCCAGTTCCTCATGCAGAAAAACGGCAGCATCGAATTCGTTTTCGGTCGGCGACGGAATGTCGATGAGCCGCTTCGCGAAACGAATGGCGTCGAACATAGGCGGCGGATTCTAAAGGCATTTCACCACGGAGACACAGAGGTCACAGAGCGGCGTGGCCACAACCAAAGCATCTTTCCCATCGAGAGTCCCTCTCCCCGCGTCTTCTTGCGGGGAGAGGGAGACACGAAGTGCGGGTGAGGGGCGTTTTACGAGGCTCGATCTCCCAAGCGCCGCCCCCTCATCCGCCTTCGGCACCTTCTCCCCCGCAAAAACCGCGGGGGAGAAGGACTCTCGATAGAACGAACGCGCGAGAACGGTCAAAGAAATCTTCGCGGCGCGCGCAGAATCGATGGGTTAGTAGCTCAGAGAGTTCCTCAGTGTCTGCGTCTCTGTGGCTTGAACCGTTCGCGCGGCAGCTCGAGGAACATCCCGGGAAACGTCGCGCGCATGCGCGTGAGGTCGGGATCGCCGGGCCACTGCGACCAGATGTCGTCGGCGAGCCGCTGCACTTCGGGACGATTTCGTTCGGCGAGTGCGAGGCCGATCCGCGCGAGTTGCTGTTCGCGTGCATCGAGCCGGTCGGAGTCGGCGAGCGCGAGATTCATCTCCTCGGCTGCCGGAATGAGATTGCGATTGAGGAGCGAGATCTCCCCCATCCGGAAGTGTGCCTTTGCGTAGTGCGGATCCTGATTCAGCACGCGATGGAGCGTTTTGCGCGCCTGCTGCGCATCGCCGCCGAGGAGCTCGGACATCGCAGTCGCGTAGAGGACGTCCGCTTTCGGTTCGCTGGCGGGTTGTGGCGCAGGAATCGGCGCAACCTCCTCAGTCGTCGTTGTCGCCGGTTTGGGAACGGGTGCTACTTCAGGCTTTTTCTCTTCGATGACCGCCGGCGGCGCAGTCACATTCACGGACGTCGTAGATGGCGCGACTGGTTTCGGCGCGACCGTCTGCGTCACCGGCGGCGGCGCGGGACGACGCGTCGCGATTACTCCGGCTGCAGCCGCGAGAGCGATCACCAATACAACGATCACCGCGGGCAGCGCGCTGCGGCGCTTCGGCTGCGCCGGTTCTTGCACGGTCTTCAATTGCGATCCCGTCAGCAACGTCGGCGTCGCCGCCGTCACCGCAGTCGCGTTCGTGTACGGCGCGGTCTTCGCGCGCCCCATCTGCGCATCGAGCGCGGTCACCAGCTCCGCCGCCGTGAAGCGCTCCGCAGCATTCTTCCGAAGGCAGCGCTGGATGATGTCGTTCATCCCCGGCGAAATCCCCGGGTTGACCGACACCGGTTCGGCAGGATCGTCGCGGATGATTTGCGTCATCGTTTCCGTGATCGTCTCGCCGCCGAACGGCCGGCGCCCCGTGGCCATCTCGTACAGCACCACGCCGAGCGAGAAGACGTCGGCGCGGCCGTCGATCGTTTTGCCGAGGGCTTGCTCGGGCGACATGTAGTGGATCGTGCCGAGGATCATCCCCTGCTGCGTGACGAACGCGGTAGGAGTGTCGTAGGACGTCGCGCCGACGATGCCGACCTGTTTGGCGATGCCGAAGTCGAGCACCTTCACGCGATTGCCGGCCACGATGATGTTGTCCGGCTTGATGTCGCGGTGCACGATCCCTTTCGCATGCGCCTCGGCCAGCGCATCCGCGACCGCGCGCGCGATGCGGCAGATCTCCGCTTCGGAAAGCCCGCCGCGCCGGATGACGCGCGTCAGCGAATCACCTTCCACGAACTCCTCGACGATGAAGATGTGATCGCCGTCCTGCTCGATCGAATGAATCGTGGCGATGGACGGGTGATAGAGCTGCGCCGCCGTGCGCGCCTCGCGCTTCAGCCGCGCGGTGGCCTCGACGTCGGCGACCACGCTCGGCGGCAGCACTTTGATCGCGACCGTGCGCCCGAGGCGCGTGTCCTCGGCGCGCCAGACCTCGCCCATCCCGCCCGCGCCGACGCGAGCGAGAAGCAGGTACGGACCGAGGTGTTGGTCAGGCGCGAGCATGGATCGGGCATTCTGTCAGCTTCGATAGGCCTTGTCGCGCGGTAGCACGCGCTGGATCGTCACGACGCCGGTTTCGATGGTGAAAAGAATCCGCCAGTCACCGACGCGAATCCGAAACAAGGGCGGTTTGTATCCTTGGAGTCTTTGGACGCTTGCCTTGTCCTCGCTCAGCCGCTCAACAGCATCGGCAATGCGTTCGCGCAATGCGGGATCAAGACGTTCGGCTTCTTTGAGCGCACGAGACCGCCATTCGATGCGATGCTTCATGCGCGAAGTCGCCGCATGGCCTCCTCATGCGGAATCGAGGGCTCATCGTCGTCACCCTCAAGTACAGAAGGATCGAATGGTTCATCGTCGATCGGGACATTCGCGAGCAGAGTCGTCCAATCATCTGGAACGGCCTCCAACCCTTTCAACGCGCGAACCGCGGTGGTGAGTTGTTCGTCGGGCAGCTGGTCGACGAGTTCGTGAAGCGTCTGTCTGGCGTTCATCATTCCTCCGCTATCTTCGCCATTGTACCGCGTCATCCCCCGATGACGGCACGTCCGCCGCCGAGGTCAAGTGCTTTTGCGGCAATTACTTAGCGGCTTGAATCGTTTTCGGACGCCGTGAAGCGGATTGCCCTCGTCATCATTAATGTATTGGCCGCGGTCGCGGCTCAGGCGGCGAATGTCAGCTTCGTGACGCCGCAGAACGGCGCGCAGACGATCGGGCCGGCGCTGATCGAGATCACGACCTCGGTCGCGAACGTCGACCGCGTCGAGTTCTCGGTCGATGGCGCGCTGGCCGGTGTGGCGCGCAAGCCACCGTATCGGATCGCGCACGACTTCGGTACGTCGCTGGCCGCGCATTCGATCACAGCGAAAGTGTGGTCGAACGGATTCCGGAATTCGGATGAGGCCACCATCAGAACCGCGGCGCTGACGGCCGGCGAAACGATGAACGTCGAGGTCGTCGAAGTGCCGATGCGCGTGCGTTCCGCGCAGCGGCTGCAGGCGAGCGACCTGCGCGTGACGGAGAACGGCATCCCGCAGACCATCCGCGAATTGCGCGCCGACCGCGGAGCGGCGCGCTTCGTTTTCGTCGTCGACCGGTCGCTGTCGATGGGCGATGGAAAACTCGACGCGGCGTTGCGCGCGATCGCGAGCGAGTCGCCGCTGCTGCGCAACGACGATCGCATCGACCTCGTGCTCTTCAATCACAACGTGACGAAAGCGAAAGCGATCCGGCGCGGCGAGCAACTTCCATCCGTTCCTCCTTCCGGCGGCACCTCGCTGCGCGACGCGCTGGCGTCGATCGTCACGCGCGAGCGGACGTACGCGATCGTCATCACCGACGGCGGCGATCGCAACAGCGCGATTTCTGAGAGCGCTGCGCTGCGCGCGATCAGCAACACGAAGATGATCGTCGACGCCATCGTCCTCGGCGATGCGTCGAACTTCCTTCGCGACGCCGCAACAAACACCGGCGGCACGCTCGTCACCGCGGACGCTTCGACGCTGCAGCGCGCGCTGCGAGCACTGATCCTCGACATCAACAGCCGCTACACGCTCGACTATCAGAGCCACGGCAACGGATCGGGATGGCGCAGCATCGTCATCACGCCGCAACGCCGCGGGATCGAGATCGTCAACGCGCGGAAGGGGTACTACGCGCGATGAGACGGCTGCTGATCGCGATCGCGTTCGTTGCGACGCCGGCGTTCGCGCAGACGACGCGCATCGCCTCCGATTTCGAGATCGCGCAGATGCAGCAGCAGTTGGCGCGCTCGCACGATTTCCTCTCCCAACTCTCCGGTCACCTCAACCTCGGCGACGCGCGTCTCACGCGCGGCGAGAGCACGCTGGCGCGGCGCGAATACGCGCAGGCGTACGAGCTTGCTGCGCACGAGCGTCTCGACGCGAGGCGCGCCTCCGATCTGGCGCGCTACGCCACGGCCACGTCGTACGCCGCGCTCGCCGAGGGGAAGCTCGGGCGTGACGCGCATGCGTTCGAGTTGTCGGAGGAAGCGATCCGCTACGAAAGCGGCGAAGCGAAAACGTGGAACCTCTACGCGAGCACGATGTCGCTCCTCGGCAAGCCTGCCAAGGCAGCGAGCGCGTCGCGCAATGCGGTAGCGCTTGCGCGGCGCGACCTCGCGCAATCGCCCGGCCTCGACAATCGCCTCGACCTGGCCGTTTACGAGTACGCCCTCGCCTCGGCGTTGAACGAAACCGGACAAGCGCGCGAGGCCGAGCAGCTTCTCGTCGAGGTCACGTCATCGCTTCGCTCGCCGGACTTCGATTTTGTGCGCGCGCAGATCGCACATCTCGAAGCGTTCGAGTCGTACTCCTCGGCGCGCGGGCAGGCGGCAGCCTACATCTCGTTGCTGAATCGCTCACAGTTGCGGCTGGCGGCGCTGTACGAATCGCGCGGCGACGCGGAACGTGCGCGACGGCAATACGAGAACGTGCTCGCGGCACGCAGCGATGATCCGACCGCGCTGGCGGGGATCGCGCGCCTCTCGCAGTCCGGCGAACATTTCGCGGAGGCCTTCGACGCCAATCCGTTCTCGCTGTCGCTCGTGCGCGATTACCAGCGCTACCTGGCCACGCACCGCGACGAACAGGCCGAAGGAGATTCGGCAGGCGCGCGGATGCGGCGCGTGCTCATCGCCATGAATCGCGGCGATTTGCACACTGCGAAGACGGCCCTCGATCAACTCGATCAACAGTTCCCCGACAACGACACGCTGCGCACGCTTCGCGCGGATCTGAACAAACCGAGTGAACTGCCCTCGTTTCTTCGCGCCGGCGCCACGACCGCGACTCCCTCGGCTTCCGATCTCCGCTCGCTCATCGCGCTCTTCAACGACGACCGGCTCACGCCGGAGCAGCGGATGGCGCTCGACAAGTTGACGATGACGAATGTCGCGCAGTTCGACGATGCTGGATCGGAAAATCATCAGACGATTTTCGAAAAGGGCGATATCGACGGCGTTCGCTTCCGCTTCAGCGAGCCGATGGCATTCAACGGCGACTTTGCCGCGCACGCACCGCTGCGTCTCACCTACCGCGTCCTCGGCGCGAGCAATGACGAGTTGCTGCTCGAGCCGATTCAACTGGAGGGCGCGCGATGATTCAACTCACGACTGCGCGACTTGCCAAAGCACAGACAAGAGTGTCTGTGCCACACAGGCACCTCATGCCTCCTCAACGGCTTCGAGCTGCCATTTGGCCAAAAACGCGAAGCCATGTGGCACAGACACTCTTGTCTGTGCTGCTGATGCTCGCGGCAACTTCGGCAGTCGCGCAACCCGTGGCGAACACCAACCGCGGCATCGTCGTCGCGCATGACAACGTCATCGAGCTCTTAGACCACACCGGCAAAAATCTCATCTGGAAATCTGACGGGCTACCAACGCCGCAGGCCATCGCGGAGTCCAATGAACGAATCGCAGTTCTCGACCCGCTGGCCAACGAGGCGCGCATCGTCGAGCTGGCAACGGGACGCGGGACGACGGTGCAGACGGGCGAGACGCCGATCGCCGGCGTCTTCATCGGACCAACGCTTTACCTCCTCGAGCGCGATGCCCGGGCTCTCGAACGGATCGGCGCGGACGGCACGAGAGCGTCCATCAGCACCGGCGCCGATCCGGCCTTTCTCCGCGCCGCGAACGGCAGGTTGTACCTTTACGTACGCGGCGAAGGAGTGGTGCAGGAAGTATCGACGTCGCCATTCGCGATCCGCCGCAGCGTTCGCGTGACGCCGTTCGCCTCGGACTTCCAGGTCGACGCGAAGAACGCCTACATCGTCGATCCGCACGGCGCGAAGATCGGCATCGTCAATCTCGATTCGATGCAATCCGCCGGCAGCATCGACGTCGGTGCGGTGCCGGTGTCGTTCGCCTTCGCATCCGCCGGCACCTCGCTCACCGCGCGCACGCTCGCCGTCGCCGATCCCTCGGCGAAAAAAGTCTGGATAATCGAAGGCGCACAATCGGTCACCCAAGCGTTCACACGCGGCTTTCTGCGCGGACTGATCGGACTTGGTCTCTTCGGCAGCGGGACGTCAAACTTTCCGACAGGCGTCGATCGTGTATTCGTCCGCGGCGCGCGCTGGTATGCCTTCGACTCGAGCAGCGGAACGCTGTATCGATTCACGAAATCGTCGAGCTCGGTGGTCGCGAAGAACATCCACTCGTTCGCCGTCGCACCCGAGGGCGTTTTCTATTGGGACGACGCGGTACGGCGGTTGCACCAAGCGGACTAAAGAGAACGACATGGCAGAACGAAAACCGTGTGTCCGATGCGAGCGCCCGATCGACGCGAACGCGCGCTCGTGCGTCTACTGCAACTGGGATCAGGGATTGGCGCGTCCGGTCGTGACCGCGCCGCCGGCCGCCGCTCCCGCGTACGTCCCGCCGCCCGACACGCGCGTGCGCAATCGCATCCTCGGCGCGATCGCGTTCGTGGCACTGGTCATCATCGCGTTCGTGGTCGGCTCGCTCGTGCATGGCTCTGATCCGTCGCAGGCAAAAGCGTCGCAGATGCCGGCCCATCCGGCCGCGGCGCCGGCTGCGCAAGCCGAGGGACCGCGAGCGAACGTGACGCTGGTTCCGGTGGATGGCGACGGCTCGATGCAAACCGAACCGCCGATCACCAGCGCGCCGGCGCAGGCGCCGAGCGCGGGCAACGTGGACGTGAATGGCGACCGCACCGACGCCACCGCATTGCCGTCCGGCGAATACTCGGCCGCCGCGCAACGCGCCAAGGCTGAACGGGACGTGAGGACCGGCAACGGCATGATCGATCCACGCACGATTTCGGGCGGCGTCGCCCCGGCCGCCGCTCCCGTCAATCGCGCACCTCGCCCGGCGCCGCGCGTGATTCACGTCGCCTCCGCGCCGCACACCCAACCGATTCCGCTGTATCAGCCGGTGCCGCCGCTGCACGTCGACCGCCCCACCAGCGCGCGGCTGTTTCTCACCGTCGGCACCGACGGCCGCGTCCGCGACATCGACATCGCGCAATCGATCCCGGGCGAAATGCCGCGTTTGATCGCGTCGGTGCAGAACTGGCGCTTCAAACCGGCCACGCAAAATGGCCAACCCGTGACATCGACGTTCTCGGTCGATATAAACGTGCGTCCGCAATGACCGTCGAGCCTCAGATCTCCACCGATCGCATCGCATGCGCGTCGTGCCGCCACGACATCGACGCGGCCGCGAAGCTCTGCCCCTATTGCGGCGCCGATCCACGCACGGGGCAGAAGCCGGTCGATACGCAGGCGATGCTCAACGAGATGTTCCATCCGCGCGAGACGTCGGCCTCGGACACTGTCTTCGCGTTCGCCCGTCAACGGCAGGGCGTGGTCATCACGCTTGGCGTGCTCGTCGCGATCCTCATACTCGCGGGCCTGCATGAATACGTGACCCGTCGCAACGCGCGCGACGTTTCGTCCGCCGCCGCGATTCCGCTGACCGAGGTCACGGACCTCAGCAATCAGTCAGACGAGAACAAGCCGCTGCCGCTGCCGAATCTCGAGTTCCAGTTCGACGGGCATCCGCAGACGATGCGAACGTTCGTCGTCGAGCCCGGCGCGGTGACGCCGCCGGAAGTGGTCGCCGCGCAACAGGCGGCGGCGCAGACGACGACGGCAGCGCCGGCGGCGCCGGCTCAGCCGGCGCCGAAGCCGCATTAACGGAGTGCTGGCGCCCCGTTTCGCCACGCACTCCCTGGCCGCTTGTTAATCGATACGCTTTCGGCGCCGCGCAACCTGCTATAACCGCCGCCGAATGCCGCCCGTCCTCCTGACCGCCGAACGTCTCACCAAGTCCTACACCTCCCGCCCGCTTTTCGAGAACCTCTCCTTCTCCCTCTTCGAAGGCGACCACGTCGGCCTCGTCGGCCCCAACGGCTCCGGCAAATCGACGCTGCTCGAGATCATCGCCGGCGAAGAGGAGGCCGACTCCGGCAATCGCGCCGTCCGCAAAGGCGTCCGCATCGGCTACGTCCCGCAGGACCCCGTCTTCGCGCACGGAAAGACGATCGAGGAAGTCCTCCTCGAAGCCCTGGAGAACGATCACCTTCTCGACGACTACGACAAGCAATCGCGCATCGCCATCGCCCTCGGCAAGTCCGGCTTCATGGATCGCACGCAGGACACCGCCACGCTCAGCGGCGGCTGGCGCAAACGCCTGGCCATCGCGCGCGAGCTGGCCCGCGAGCCCGACGTGATGTTGCTCGACGAGCCGACCAACCACCTCGACGTCGATGCCATCCTCTGGCTCGAAGGTCTACTGAAAAGTGAGCCGAAAGCGTTCGTCGTCGTCAGCCACGACCGCTATTTCCTCGAGAACACGGCGAAGCGCATGCTCGAACTGAATCGTCAATACGCGGACGGCCTGCTCCAGGTCAACGGCCGCTACTCCGATTTTCTCGAACGCCGCGACGAAGTCCTGCGCAACGAAGCCGCGTACCAGGAGACGCTCGCCAACCTCGTGCGACGCGAAGTGGAGTGGCTCCGCCGCGGCCCGAAAGCGCGCACGACAAAATCAAAGTCGCGCATTCAAAACGCCGAGGGATTGATCGGAGAGCTGAAGGAATCGAAGTCGAGGAGCGCGACCAGCAGCGCGAAGATCGACTTCACCGCCTCCGAACGCAAAACCAAACGCCTCTGGCTCGCCCGCGGACTGCGCAAGAAGCTCGGCGACCGCACGCTCATCAACGACCTCGACATCCTCCTCACCCCCGGCACCCGCCTCGGCATCCTAGGCCCGAACGGCTCAGGCAAAACGACGCTCCTCCGCCTCATCACCGGCGAGCTGACGCCCGACGCCGGCACGATCGAAAAAGCCGATTGGCTGCGCATCGTCTACTTCGAACAAAACCGCGAAAGCCTCGACCCGACCCTGACGCTCAAGCGTGCCCTGGCTCCCGAAGGCGACCAAGTCGTCTACCGCGACCGAACCCTCCACGTAGCCTCCTGGGCCAAGCGCTTCCTCTTCCGCCCCGAACAACTTGAGACCTCGGTGAGCAAACTCTCCGGCGGTGAAAAAGCAAGAATCGTCCTCGCGAGACTGATGCTCCAACCCGCGGATCTCCTGGTCCTGGACGAACCGACAAACGATCTCGACATCTCCACGCTGGAAGTGCTCGAAGACTCGCTCCTCGACTTCCCCGGCGCCCTCGTACTCGTCACGCACGACCGCTACCTGATCGATCGCATCTCAACGTCGATCCTCGCCCTCGACGGCCGCGGCGGATCCGAATACTTCGCCGACTACGGCCAATGGGAATCCAACCGCCCTCGCGGCTCCGCGCCTCAGCGTGAATCACAACCGCTCGCGAAACCGCGCCCCAAACGCCTCTCCTACAAAGACCAACGCGAATACGACGGCATCGAAGCCGCCGTCCACGCCGCCGAGGAACGCCTGGCCGCAGCCACCGCCGCCGCGCATGACCCCGCCATCGGCGCGGATGCGGCGTTGCTTCAGCAACGCTTCGCCGAGGTTACCGCCGCAGAAGCGGAAGTGAATCGGTTGTACGCGAGGTGGGCGGAATTGGAAGCAAAACTCGCCTCCGATTAAGAAGAAATTCGCGAGAACTCCTCTACGGAATCAGAAGCGGAAGCTCAATCCCACCGAGCCGGTGAAGGCAGCATCGCCGGCGACCGTACCGCTTCTTCCGATGACCTGCTTCGCGTCGAAGCGCAAGCCGAGGGCTGGACGAAACTGAAACAGCACGCCGCCGGAAATCTCGGGATCGATCGAATGCGTCGACACGCGATAGCTGTTCAGCTGGCTCGTGTTTCGGAAGGTGCCGCTCACGTACCTCACTCCGCCGCCGAGGTACGGCTTCCAGCGGCTGTCGGTGAAGAAGTGATAGGAAACGGTTGCGTCGACCGGATAGAGCGTATTTGTGAATGAGGCATAGACCGGCTGGCCGGCCGGGCCAAACGTCGAGGCGCTTTCCGTTACCCGCCGGCTCATCACCGACAATTCCGCGGAAACGCGATTCGTGAACATGTGCGCAAACGCGGCTCCATACGTTGCGTCGACGTTCGTTCCGCTCGAAGACGAATAAATCACCGACACGTCCGAGACGAAGACCGAGACGGTATTCGCCGGAGTGGTGTGTTGTTGTGCAAATGCCGACGCGACGAACAGCAGCGAGACCGCAATGACGATCGATTTCCGCATGATTCCTCCAGCCGCAATGTTCTATACACCCTTCGACGGAGGAAGGAGCGGCACGTTACCGATTGTCACAACGGTCGTTGACGGAGGTCACACCCGCTCGATGATCATCGCTGCTGCCTCGCCGCCGCCGATGCAGATCGCGGCCATGCCGCGCTTCTTGTTCTGCGTTTCGAGGGCATGCATGAGCGTGACCAGGATGCGCGCACCGCTGGCGCCGATCGGATGTCCCAACGCCACCGCGCCGCCGTAGACGTTCATCTTCTCGTGCGGAATGTTCGCGTCCTTCATCGCCGCCATGGCCACGACCGCAAAGGCCTCGTTGATCTCGAACAGGTCGATGTCGTCGACGGTCATCCCGGCGCGTTTCAGGGCGATGGCGATCGCCTTCGCCGGCGCCGTCGTGAACCACTCCGGTTCCTGCGCCGAGGTGGCCTGGGCGATGATGCGGGCAAGAGGCTTGCGGCCGTTTTTCTCCGCCCAGTCAGCCGACGCGACTACCAACGCCGCGGCGCCGTCGTTGATCTTCGACGCGTTTGCCGCCGTCACCGTGCCGCCCTCTTTCTGGAAGGCAGGCTTCAGCGATCCCATCTTGTCGAGCGGCGCCGCGAACGGCTCCTCGTCGTCGACGATCGACGTCGATCCCTTCTTGCCCGGCACTTCGACGACGGCGATCTCCTTCTTGAACTTGCCGGTACGCACCGCGTCCTGCGCGCGGCGATACGACTCGCGCGTGAAGTCGTCCTGCGCCTCGCGCGTGAAGGCGTACTTTGCCGCGCAGAGCTCCGCGCAATTGCCCATGTGCTTGTCGCCGTACGGATCCCACAAACCGTCGTGGATCATGATGTCGATCATCTTGCCGTTGCCCATGCGGTAGCCGCTGCGTGCTTGCGGCAATGCGTACGGCGCGTTCGACATCGACTCCATGCCGCCGGCGACGGCGACCTCGTATTCATCGCAGCGGATGTCGTTCGCCGCGTACATCACCGCCTTCAGCCCGGAGCCGCAGACCTTGTTGATGGTCACTGCGCCCGCGCCGACCGGGATGCCGGCGCCGATTCCGGCCTGCCGCGCCGGCGCCTGTCCGACGCCCGCCTGCAGGACGTTGCCCATGATCACCTGCTCGATCTGGTCGGCCGAGACGCCGGAGTTTTCCAGCGCGCAGCGGATGGCGATCGACCCCAGCTTCGGCGCCGCCATCGACGAGAGTGTTCCCTGAAACGATCCGATCGGCGTGCGTGCGCCGCCGAGAATGACGATGTCTTTCATTGAGGCTCCTGTTCGTAGCCGCTGTCGAAAGCGGCGACGACATACTACATTCGGGCGCCTCGTTTAATGCCCTGCGCGCACCGCCGCGGCCATGATTCGGATCTCGTTGGCGACGATCGCGGGCGCTTCGAGCTGGACGCTGTGCGACGTCGGCACGTCGATCCGTTTCGAATGCGCCGAACGCGAGGCGATCTCGTCGTGGCTGGCGCGCATCCGGGCCTGGAATCGCGCGAACGTCTCGTCGGACCAGCCGTCCGGCTTCGACCATTTCGCCGCGGTGATCACGACGAGCGGCACCCCGATCCGCCGCTGTTCCGGCGTCATCGTCACCTCCCCATCGGGCAACGACCCTTCCGCGAATCGCGCCTCCCACCAATTGCGCGACGCGGACGCCGCTTCCAGCCTGGCGCGCAAGTCGGACGGGAGCTCCGACGGGAACTGCTGCACCGGCCACTTGTCTGTGGCCCGCCACTCCGCCATCTCCTTCGTCCGCCGCGTGCGGTGCGCCGCGGCCACTTCCTGCAGCGGCGGAAATGGCGGCAGCGGCATCTCGCCGTTCGACGGGTCGAGGGCGATGATGCCGGCGACCTCCTCCGGATGACGCCAGTAGTAACGCTGCACGAGCGACCCGCCCATCCAATGTCCGGCCATGATGAACGGCGGCTTTTCGCCGGCGCGACGCAACAGTTCGTGCAGGTCGTCCACGTAGCCCGCGACACTGCGCGACGGCGTCGGGTCGCTCCATCCGAAGCCGGCCCGGTCGTACGAGCAGGTGCGAACGTCCTTCTTCAGCTCATTCTGAACGAGCCACCAGGAGTAAAAGCCCTCGGCAGCTCCCGACTCCATGACCACCGTCGGAAATCCGCTGCCCATGCAGACCAGGTGCAATCGGCGGCCGCCGATGTCGACGAGCCTGCCGACCGGTTCGCTGCCACGCGAACTGACCGCCGTGACGAGACAAACGAAAAGAATGGCGACCCGGCTGTTCATGCAGTTCATACGAATCAGCGGCTGCCGTGGTTGTCTGCTTCCTAGCGCGGCGATAGAATCCGCGCTCTGACCACGAGCTGCGGCCTCGCGTTGAGCGCGCCCCGCGCCGCGACCGCACCAACCAGCACAGGAGTCTTCATGTCCGTCACCTCGATCACCGACCGCCGAATCCTCGTCCAGCCCGCCGACGTTCACAACGTGCTCTCCCGCCACATGCTGGCCGACGGTTACGAAGTGGTCATGGACCTGGCCAAATCGAAAGGCTCGTGGCTTTTCGACGCCCGCCGCGGCCGCTCCGTCCTCGATTTCTTCACCAACTTCGCCTCGTGCCCCATCGGCTACAACCATCCGCGGCTCGACAATCCTGAGTTTCGCGATCGCATCGCCACCGCCGCCATCAACAAGCCTGCGAACTCGGACATCTACACGACCTACATGGCCGAGTTCGTGGAGACGTTCGCCCGCCTTGCCGTTCCTCCATCCCTCAACAAGCACATGTTTTTCATCGAAGGCGGCGCCCTCGGCATCGAGAACGCCGTCAAGACGGCCATCGACTGGAAAATCCGCAAGAACCTGCGCAAGGGACTCGGCGAGCGCGGCACGCAGATCATGCATCTGCGCGAGGCCTTTCACGGACGCACCGGCTACACGCTCTCGCTGACCAACACCGATCCGAAGAAGACGCAGTACTTCCCGAAATTCGACTGGCCACGCATCGAGAACCCGAAGCTGAAGTTCCCGATCGACGTCGACGTCGAACAGCGCGAGCAGGCTTCGATCGCACAGGCCAAACAATTCCTCGCGGAGCGCAAGGACGACGTCGCCGCCTTCATCATGGAGCCGATTCAGGGCGAAGGAGGCGACAACCATTTCCGTCCCGAGTACTTCCGCGCCATGCGCCAGCTCTGCGACGAAAACGACATGCTGCTCATCTTCGACGAGGTCCAATCGGGCGTCGGCCTGACCGGCAAGATGTGGGCGTTCCAACACTACGATGTCCAGCCCGACATGATCTGCTTCGGCAAAAAGACGCAGGTCTGCGGCTTCGCGGCCGGCGAGCGCATCTTCGACATCGACGACAACGTGTTCGCCGTCAGCTCGCGCATCAACTCCACCTGGGGCGGCAATCTCACCGACATGGTCCGCTCGCAACGCTACTTCGAAGTGATCGACGAAGAAGAGCTGGTGGACAACGCCGCCAACGTCGGCGCGTACTTTGTCGGCGAGTTGCAGCGCTTCAGCGATGAATTCCCCAACCTCGTCTCGAACGTCCGCGGACGCGGCCTCATGGCCGCCTTCGATCTCCCCAGCGGCGAAATCCGCGACACCGCGCTGAAAGCCTTCATGGCCAACGACGTCATGGCCCTCTCCTCCGGCGCCCGCTCCGCCCGTTTCCGTCCGCCCCTGAACCTCTCGATGGACGAAGCCGCCGAAGGCATCAAGCGGATGGAGAAGGCGCTGCAGGAATTGGCAGCGTAGTAACGAACGCTTTCCGTCGGCGAAGCCGGCGTAAGAACCGTAGCCCACGGCTTCAGCCGTGGGTCAGCCGATGTTTCCGGATTCGTGAGCCCGCCTTGGCGGGCGATAGAAAGCTTTCTTTCGCGCGCTGAAGCGCGCTCGCAAACATCCAGCCCGCTCCGAAACCCACGGCTCAAAGCCGTGGGCTACGGCTCTTACGCCGGCTACCCGGCGACAGTTCGCATAGATCGCGCGCACGCACGCCCTTCCCGCTACACTACCCAACCTCGCGGCTCTTGCGCCGTACTACTGACAAATGAACCGCGAACAACTCACACGCCGCGACTGGCTCCTCATCGCCGCGTGCGTTGCGGTCGCTGCGGTCTCCATCTTCGTCGTCGTCAACTGGTTCGGCGCGGCGTTCCCCGAGGCTTCGATCGAATTCCGATACGACCGCGGCTCGTCGGAGAAGCTCGCAGACGGCGTCCTCGCGGAACAGCTCCTCGACGCGCGCGGCATGAAGCACAGCGCCACCTTGGACTCCGACGACGAAGCGCGCATTTTCCTCGAGCGCTCCCTCGGACTGAAGAAAACGAACGAGATCCTGAAGCGCGACGTGCGCCTGTGGGCCTGGTCGCATCGCTGGTTCCGGCCGCTGCAGGAGGAAGAATTCCGCGTCGACATCGCGCCGACCGGTGAAGTAATCGGCTTCAGCGATCACATCCCCGAGGATCGCGCCATCAACTCGCCGGACGTGAATGCCGCGCGTTCGATCGCCGAGCGATTCCTCGGCACGATCAACGCCTTCAACGATCTGAAACTCGTCGCGCAAAGCGAGCGGCGCTTGCCGAAACGGATGCAGCGCATCTTTACCTACGACTCGCAGAGCGTTCATCCCGCCGGTGCGCCGTACCGCACCATCGTCACCGTCGACGGCGATCGCGTCAGCAGCTTCTCGCGGCGCATCAAAGTGCCGGAGGATTGGCAGCGTTCGTATCGCGAATTGCGATCGAAGAACAATCTCGCCGGCAACGTCGACGTCGTTTTTCTCATCATCACGATGGTCTGCATCGTGGCCGTCTTCGTGATTCGCCTGCTGCGCGGCGATCTGCAACTCCGTATGCTCCTCGGCATCGCCATCGCGGCGGTGATTCTGGTTACGGGTACGAGTCTCAACTCCTTCCCGAGCGCGCTGGCCGGCTACAACACCACCGAATCGTATCCAGCGTTCCTGGCGCGCTTCGGATTCGGCTCACTCATCCAGGGCATCGGCGTGGCGATGATGCTGGTCGTCGTCGTCGGCGCCGGCGAAGTCCTCTTCCGCGAACGCCTTCCGAAAAAGCTCTCCGTCGCGCGCATCTGGAATCGCCGCGCGCTGACTTCGAAGCGCGTCTTTCTCGCCTTCATCGTCGGCTACACGCTGGTCGCCTTCTTCCTCGGATACCAGGTCGCGTTCTATTTGATCGCCGACAAATTCGGCGCTTGGGCGCCGGCCGAGGTGCCGTACGACGACATGCTGAACACCGCGTTCCCATGGATCGCCGTGCTCTTCGCCGGATTTTTTCCCGCGCTCAGCGAAGAATTCATGTCGCGCGCGTTCTCGATTCCGTTCTTCGAAAAAGTGCTGCGCTCGCGCGTCGCCGCAATCCTCGCCGCAGGATTCATCTGGGGCTTCGGCCACGCCACGTATCCGAACCAGCCGTTCTACATCCGCGGCGTCGAAGTCGGCTGCGCCGGAGTGCTCATCGGATTCCTGATGATGCGCTTCGGCATCCTGCCGCTGCTCATCTGGCACTACACCGTCGACGCGCTCTACACCGCGATGCTGCTGCTGCGGTCGGGCAACAACTACTACATCGTCTCCGGCGGACTGGCCAGCCTCGTCTTCGCCATTCCGATGCTGATTTCGATCGCGCTCTACGTTCGCAACAAGGGCTTCGTGCCGGACGACGATCTCTCGAACGAATCGATCCCGATCAAACCAGTTCCCGAGCGAATCGCCGAACCCGAGCGGCCTGCGTTCACGTTCCCATCGATGCCGGTCACGCCGGTCAAGTTGCTCGTATGCGTCGTGCTCGTCGCGCTCGCCGCCGGCGCGATCGCATGGAACCTGCCATCGATCGACGACGCCGTCGATTACCGCATCACCAAAGAAGAGGCGAAACGCATCGCCGCCACCGTCGGTCCGCCGCCAACCGCCGCGATGCGCACCATCGCCACGCCGGTCGAAGGCTTCCGCTCCTGGGACCGCGGTTCCGGTCGCGAGGAAGGCGGCGGCCCCGGCGACTTCGACAACATCGCCGTCGACTACCTCCTCCGCCACGGCATGTCGATGCCGTCGCTCGTCACGGTGATGCGCACGAAGATTCCGACCGCGACCTGGATGGTCCGCGACTTCGCGCCGCAAGTGAAGGATGAGTACTTCATCGAAGTCGATCCGCGCGTGTCACGCGTGGCCGGCTATCACAAGTATCAGGACGAGAAGCGCCCCGGACCGCGACTCGAACAGCCCCAGGCGCTGGCGATTGCGCAGGCCGCGTTCGCGCGCTTCGGCGCGGACGCGCGCGCGTTCGATGTCAAAGAAGCGCTCAACTTCCAGCAGCAGAACCGCCGCGACTGGCTCTTCCACTTTCAGGAGCGCACGCCGCTCGCCGCCGACGCCTGGCGGCGCATCAGCGTGCGCGTCGCCGGCGCCGAGGTCACGCAATTCACGACCACCATCAAAGTTCCCGACAGCGTCTACCGCGAGCCGACCACGCTTCTCAATATCGTCTTCACGCTGCTGCGCATCCTCGGCGTGCTGGCCATCCTCTCGCTCGTCGTGGCCGGCTTCGTCATCGCCCTGCGCCGCCAGCGCTTTCCGTGGCAGCGCGCGCTGCGCTGGACGCTGGCGCTCGCGATCATCCCGATCTGCTACGAGTTCGCACGTTGGGAGACGTCGCTTTTCAACTACAACACCTCGATCACCTGGCAGACCTTCATCACCAATCAGACCATCAACATCATCCGCAACGTCGGCCTGCACCTCGGCATGATTTTCCTGGCCGTGGCCGGTCTCGCCTCCGCCTATCCCGAGGCCTTCCACCTGGCGCGCCGCGACGCGAGAGCTCGCCTCGGACGATCGGCAGCAATCGCCGCGCTGACCGCGATCAGCATCGCCGTCCTTTTCCGCGTTGCCGCACAAGCGATCGCGCTGCACTTCCCGGCCCTCACCTCGGTGCACGGATTCAACGTCCCCGAGGCCGTCGCGCTGCCGCTGCCGGCCCTCGTCGGGATCTTCTCCGCGACGATGCGAACGCTGACCGTCTGCGCCGTCTTCGGCCTCTTCATGCTCGCCCTGCGCGGATTCAGCGCGCGTCCCTGGCTGCCCGCGACGATCGGTACAGCCGCAATCTTCCTCGCCGCGATCGACGCGAGCGCAAATCTGAAAGAAACACCGCTGATGCTCGCCTCGGCCGCGGTCACCGCCGCTCTGGCCTTTATCCTCATCCGCTACGTCCTCGGCACAAACCTCCTCGCCTACCCGCTCACAATCGCCCTCTTCCTTCTCCTCGGCAACGGCGCGGATCTCTTGCAGAACCATCGCGCCGATCTGACGATCAACGGCATCATCGAGATCGTCGTCGCGATCGCGCTGCTGATTTGGGCCACGATGCCGCGGGAATCCAACACCGCCGCCGAGGCGTAGAGGAAGCGTGTTCAACGACTACCACTTCGTCACGCACTGGCGCGTCCGAGGGACCGTCGGCGAAATCATCGACATCCTCAGCGACGCCGAGGATCTGCCGCGCTGGTGGCCGTCGGTCTACATCGAGGTGGAAAAGCGCGGCGACATCGTCGAGCTCTACACCAAAGGCTGGCTGCCCTACACGCTCCGATGGAGTTTCCGCGTCACCGAGACCAAGCCCGACGGCTTCGTCATCCAAGCCTTCGGCGATTTCGTCGGCCGCGGCGAATGGACGCTGACGCAATCCGGCAACGACGTCGACATCACCTACGACTGGCACATCCGCGCCGAAAAACCACTACTGAAACTCTTCTCCCCGATCCTAAAACCAATCTTCGGCGCCAACCACCGCTGGGCCATGTCCCGCGGCAAAGAAAGCCTGAAAATCGAGCTCGCACGCCGCCACGGCGAACCGCCGACGGCGACGTTCCGGTAAGGAGAGCGCAGAAGTGACTTACACGAAAGACGCGCAGCAAGGAATCGCCGCCCCCTCGGACCGGCTCTCGAAGCGAACCGTCTCTGAAACGTGGCTTCGAATCATGCTGCTAGTCCCTCTTTCTCGCCTTCGGCGGGAGTGAAGACTTGGTGATCCACAGGGCCACTATCCGAGGTGCGAATGACAGCGGTGCCAACCGAGCGGCGTGATGGAAGGACGCAACGCCTGAACATCGATGCTACTATGCCTTCCATGTCCGAGCTTACTACCGTCCGCGTTAGAAATCTTGCCGGCGAGCAGCACGACGTTGAAGCTCTCGTAGCCGAACTGCGATCTGTACTTGGAGAGTCTTCAGTGGTTGTTACGTCGCCGGCTGCGTTTTCCGGAGTGACGGAGGTCGTTTTACTCTTATCTGGTGTCGCCGCCGCGATCAAACAGGTCGCGCCGGTGATCCAAGCGTGGTTGACCCGTCACAGCGGCAAAAAGCTGAAAACCAAGCAAATCGATATTACTGGCTACTCCGCCGACGAACTCCTTCAGATCCTCGATAAACTTGATAATGAATGATCCTGTTCTTGCAGCGTTACTTGAAATGTACGGGAGACGGCCGCGTCAGGGAATCGTAACCGCGGCACGCTCTGAGCAATACCGCGCATTATTCGGAAACGATGATGGCCAGGCGATTTCTGATACGTTGTCCAAATTAGATACTGCTACTGCGTTTGATAGCATTTTTCGAGCGCGTCTCGGCGATGTCGCAAACGTCCGCCCTGAACTTGCCGATCTTGTTGGTTCAATTGAGTTTGCCACCGTCGAGTCGGGCGAAGAGATTATAAAGAGCCTCGTCCTTCCTGACCGGAGTTCGCTCGTCGTCCTGGACATGGCGACGACAACGTTCATCTGGATGATGAACAAATCGTTCGCCTACGGCCAAGCCTATTTATCAAATGACGAGAATCGCAGCTTGTATGCTCAGATATTCCTCCACTTCGCGACACGCCTAACGATGTCAGATTACTTCGTCTTCCCTCGACCAAAGACACCACCACACCAGGCAGAAGAGGATTTTTATTTGGTCGCTTTACTTACAGAGATTCAGGAACGCTTTCTTCTTTATCATGAGTTTGCTCATCTAGTACCGGAAGCGCGGCGACCCGCTACTCGTGTCCACCAGTCCGAATATTTATTAAAAACCAGTATGGACCTTACGTTCCTGCCGTCAGCCGAGGATGAGGCTCTTGCAGATGAAATCGCGTTTGACATTTTGCTGGATTATTACGGGCGTGAACAGCGAGAAGTTGTCGAATCGGTCTGTACGGCGGTATTTTTACTGATTCGCTATTTCATGTGGTTTCGACTTGTCTATAAACAGGGTGAACAAGATCCCGAGTTTCACACATGGATACGTCGAAATAGCTTCTTTCGCGAGAAGTTTCGTCATGTCTTTCGGCAGTGGGGAGAACCGTTGTTCATCGTAGAACTGATGGAGAGTCACTTGGAACCTGCGATGGAGTGCGGAGCGCTCATGGCTAGAGAAGCGTTTGTAGAGATGAAGGCAGAGTTGGACCGGCGCAAGACAACTCCCCCGAAGTAAGTGGAGTCGGCACTCACTGGTTTGTCGGTCCCCGCCTCCGCACACGACCAGGAACTGCCTCCGAAAACGTGATCGAGCCCGGCGACGGCGGTTAGCGATGCCTGATCTCGACCGGCCTGCGCAGGCTGATCCGCGCCGGATTTGAAGGGCACGATTCACGCAGAGCTCGCCGAGAGACCAAGAACCCTTACCGCCTCACCTGCCACCGTCCCAGTTTCAGCATGGGCTCTGGCGGATGCGCAGGAAGCCCGCGCGATGCCGCCATCAGCTATCGGCGGCGGCAGACCGTCGTGCCGTTCATTCGCATGTCGGGCGTGTGGCTGCAGCAACTCGGATTCGATCGGGGTGATCGGATCGAGGTCACGGCGGAGCGCGAGCGGCTCGTACTTACCGTCGTTCGCGACGAGTGAATCCCGGTGCGCTCTGTCACATTGCGTCGTGACACTGCCAGGTTCTCCATCTGCGTACATCTGCGTAATCTGCGGATGAACGTTTATCCGCAGATGGACGCAGATTTACGCAGATTAAGCTGCAGGATGACAACGGCGGCGATGCCTGTTGGAGCGAACCGTGAAACTTGGAATTGAAGACTTTGAGTACTCGCACCTCTACGACAACGTCCGGCTGCAGGAGCTGGCGCTGGCGTTTGACCGGTATCTGCTGGCGAGCGACGCGGCGCTGTTTCAGCGGTTCGAGTCGTATCGGATCGGGATGCAGAGCGGGATTGCGTCCGGCGGATTGACCAAGCCGGAGGAGTCGGCGCTGCTGGTCGCGGCCAGCCGTCCGCTGGGCAAGTTTCTGGAGCAGCTGTTTCAGACCGATGCCGCTCCGATCGTCGCGCGGACGCAGCGCGACAGCGACGTGGCGCGATTCAAAAAGGAGTTTGTGGCCAAGCGCGTCGCAAAGGTCACAGCAGTTCCGGAAGGCGATCGGAACGCAGCGGTGGAGGTTCTCGTCCGCACCATTGCGCCCGGGCAGGAGCGCGATCCGGAGTACGCGATCGCCGTCACTGCCAACCGGCTGCTCGATTTCGAGCGCGAGTATCCGCGCGGCGCGAAGGCGGTCGTGCCGTCGCCGCAGACGCGGGCCGCGCTGGCGCAGTTGCGCGACGAACTGCGCGCGTCGGGTGCGTTCGACGACGCCATCGTCAAACGGGAGTACGTCGAGTCGAACGAAGCCATCGCGCGCGAGGCGGCCACGGTGCATGCGCTCGGCGACCTGCTGGTTGACTGGCTGGCCGCGCAGTGGAAAGCGGGGCGCTTTGACGATTGGACGTCGTTCCGGCTTCCGAAACCGCTCGTGTTCGATCACCTCGTCGAGACGGAACGCGTCGACGAAAACAGCGTGGTCGGGCCGGAAGACGAATATCGCCGCCGCGACGGATTCAAGCTCACCGATCCGCGCATGACGCCGCGCGAGATCGCCGACGAGGCGCACTACTGCATCTACTGCCACGAGCGGAAAAAGGATTCGTGTTCGACGGGCTTTGTGGAGAAGGACGAAAAGTACAAGGTCAATCCGCTCGGCGTCCCGCTGACCGGCTGCCCGCTGGACGAGCGCATCGGCGAGATGAACGCGCTGCGCAAAGACGGCGACTCCATCGCCGCGCTGGCCATCGTGATGATCGACAACCCGATGTGCCCCGGCACCGGCCATCGCATCTGCAACGACTGCATGAAGTCGTGCATCTTCCAGAAGCAGGACCCGGTCAACATCCCGCAGATCGAGACCGGCGCGCTGACGGACGTCCTCTGGCTGCCGTGGGGCTTCGAGATTTATTCGCTGCTCACGCGCTGGAATCCGCTCAACGTGCGCCGCCCGATGGCCCTCCCCTACAACGGCAAGAACGTCCTCGTGGTCGGCCTCGGGCCGGCCGGCTACACGCTCGCGCACTATCTGGCCAACGAAGGTTTCGGCGTCGTGGCCATCGATGCGCTGAAGATCGAACCGATTGATGAGAAATGGCTGCGCGAGCCGATCCGCGATGCGCGAAAAATTCTTTGGGAAGAGCTCGACGAGCGCATCCTGGCCGGCTTCGGCGGCGTCTCGGAGTACGGCATCACCGTCCGGTGGGACAAAAACTTTCTGAAGGTGATCCGCATCGCGCTGGAGCGGAAGAACAACATCCGCGTCTACGGCGGCGTGCGCTTCGGTGGGACGCTGACGATCGAAGATGCCTTCGACACGCTCGGCTTCGATCACATCGCCATCGCCGCCGGCGCCGGCACGCCGACGATCGTGCGGATGAAGAACAACCTCATTCGCGGCATCCGCAAGGCCAGCGATTTTCTGATGGCGCTGCAGCTGACCGGAGCCGGGAAAAAGTCGGCCATGGCCAACCTGCAGGTGCGCCTGCCGGCGGTCGTCATCGGCGGCGGACTGACGGCGATCGATACGGCCACGGAACTCTTCGCGTACTACCCGCTGCAAGTAGAGAAAATCCTCGACCGCTACGAAACGCTCGGCGATGAATTCGGAGAGTCGGTCGTTCGCGGCGGTTACGACGCAGAAGAACAGCTCATCCTCGACGAGTTCCTAAATCACGGCCGCGCCGTGCGCGCCGAGCGGGAACGCGCGAAGGCCGACGGCGACAAGCCCAACTTCATCCCGCTCGTTCGCGCGTGGGGCGGCGTGACCATCGCCTACCGCAAGTCGATCACCGACGCGCCGGCGTACCGCCTCAATCACGAAGAGGTGATCAAGGCTTTCGAGGAAGGGATCGCCTACGCCGAGAGTCTCTCGCCGATCGAAGCGATGGCCGACGAATTCGGTCACGTGAAGTCGCTCCTCTTCGAAAAGCAGATCGTTGAAGACGGACGCTGGAAAGATTCCGGAACGATCATCGAGCTGCCCGCGCGCAGCGTGATGGTGGCGGCGGGAACGAGCCCGAACGTGATCTACGAGAAGGAGCATCCCGGCACGTTCAAGCTCGACAAGTACGGACAGTTTTTCCAGAGCTTCGCGACGTCCGACAACGAGTTGATCGAGGTCGACGGCAACACGGAAACGGGATTCTTCACTTCGTATCAGCGCGGCACGAAACGAATCACCTTCTACGGCGACAACCATCCGCGCTACGCCGGCAACGTGGTCAAGGCGATGGCCTCGGCGAAGGATGGCTATCCGTTCGTGACGAAACTCTTTGCGCGCGAATTGATGCAACTCGATCGCTCGCCGGAAGCGCAGACGATTCGCGACTCGCAATGGAACGATCTCCTTCGCACGCTCGACGACGGCCTGCTGCCGGTCGTGCACCAGGTCAATCGCCTCACGCCGACGATCATCGAAGTCGTCATTCGCGCGCCGTTCGCGTCGCGTCACTTCGAGCCGGGCCAGTTTTTCCGTCTGCAGAATTTCGAAGCGAATGCGCCGGTGGTCGACGGAACGAGTCTGACCATGGAAGGGATCGCGCTCACCGGCGCGTGGACCGACCCGGAGCGCGGCCTCCTTTCACTCATCGTCCTCGAGCTCGGCGGTTCATCGCGCCTCTGCGCTCAGCTGAAAATCGGCGAACCGGTCGTGGTCATGGGACCCACCGGCGCGCCCACCGAAATCCCGCGCAACGAGACCGTTCTCCTCGCCGGCGGCGGCCTCGGCAACGCTGTCCTCTTCTCCATCGCTCGCGCGTTCAAAGAGGCCGGATGCAAGGTCGTCTACTTCGCCGGCTACAAAAAGAAGGATGACGTTTTCAAACGCGACGAGATCGAAGCGGGCACCGATCAGGTGATCTGGTCGGTCGACGCCGGCGAGCCGATCGCGCCGCGCCGTTCGCAGGATCGCGGCTTCACCGGCAACATCGTGCAGTCGATGCTCGCCTACGCGCGGAACGCGCCGGAGATCGATCTCACCTCTGTCCAAAGACTCATCGCCATCGGCTCCGACGGCATGATGCGCGCCGTCAAAGACGCGCGGCACGGCGTCCTCGCGCCGTACCTCAACACCGACCACGTCGGCATCGGGTCAATCAACTCCCCGATGCAATGCATGATGAAACAGGTCTGCGCGCAATGCCTCCAGCGCCACATCGACCCGATCTCCGGAAAGGAGACATTCGTCTTCTCCTGCTTCAACCAGGACCAACCGCTGGACAGCATCGACTTCACCAACCTGCGTGCACGCCTTCGCCAGAACACAGTCGTGGAGAAGATGACGAATCTGTGGCTGACGCGATTGCTGGCCAAAGCAAACGCGCCGGTAGCCGAGGTACCATTAGCGACGTCATGAACGACTTTGACCTTTCGCCTGAGGAAGAAGCCGAGCTTGATGAAGCCATCGCCGAGGCGGACGCGGGGATGTTGATTCCGCTTGAGGAAGTACTTCGGCGGATGCACGAGAACGACACAGGTGCGCGATGAGCCAACATCCGATTGAGACAGAAGAAGTGGTAGAGCTGAGTCCTGAGGAACTCGCGGAACTCGACGCGAGGATGGAGGAAGCAGAGCGCGGCGAAGGAACCGACGCGTTTGCATTCCTCAAACAGCTTCGCGAAGGAACGTGGCGGGACGATTAGTAATCACGATCGGGAGCGCGAAGCGCGAGATCGCCGCAGCGAGACGCTGGTGGCGAAAAAACCGCGACAAGGCGCCGTCAGCATTTGACGAGGACCTCGATCGAGCGATAAGCCTGCTCCTCGAGCACCCGGAGATCGGCGCCAGGATTGCCGGCACGCGTCGTCCAGGAGCTCGTCGACTCTACTTGGAGCGGCTTAGCTACTACCTTTACTACGAGATCACAGAAGGCGCCATCTTCATCCTGTCGCTGACTCATACGGCGAGACGGCGAATCCCGCGCCTATAAATCAAGCATTGAACCCGCTAACCGCCCCCTCTCGCCGAACGGCGCCTCGGCACTGCTGGAGCGGCTGGATCAGACGAACTGTTCAGCGGATTGGCCACGGTCACGTTGACGCTTCCGACCGCGTGGTGGCCGGCGTCATCGACCGCATCCACCGTGATGATGTACACGCGCTGCTGGGTTCCGTCGTTGCGTTCCGCGCGCAGATCGAGAGTCAGCGGTCCTGTGATCACCCAATCGGGCGACGTATTTCCGTCGTCCGTCTCGCTCATGGAAACGGAAACGATTTGCGCCGTGACGTTCGCGCCGTTCGCAGCGGTCACGGTGACGACGACTGGAACGAACTTGTGATCGGGCGGCCAAAGGACATTGGGAGTCGCCGTGACATTGATCACGAGTTGTGAAAACGGCCTGACGGTGACGGTGAATCCGCCGCTCGCGGAATTGCCGTGGCTATCCGTGGCCTGACATTGCACGGGCGTGGTGCCGACCGGGAACATCGAGCCCGACGTCGGCGCACAAGTCACGCCGACAGCGCCATCGACGATGTCCAAGGCCGTCGCCGCCCACGTCACCACCGCGCCAGCTTCGCTCGTCGCATCGGTGGTGATGGAAGCGGGCAACTGCAGCGTCGGACGCGTTGTGTCGACTACCGTCACCTTGAAACTGCCGGCCGGCGTGCCGTTCGAGCTACAGAGCACGCTGGTCGTACCGAGGGCGAAGAGTGAGCCCGAGGACGGAGCGCATGCGAGAGCTGACGTGGGACGGCCGTTGAAGTCATCGCCTCCGGCGGACGAAGGCATGGTGTACGTGACGATCGCGCCGGCGGCGCTCGTGGCCTCGGCTGTGACGTCGGCGGGAAGCTGCGGTGGCGGCGGTGGTGGAGGCGGCGAGGACTTCTCGACGGTGACGTCGAAGTGTCCGGTGGCGCGATTTGAATGCGCGTCCGTCGCCGTACACGTCACGCTCGTCGTCCCGACCGGAAAGAGCGCGCCCGAAGCCGGATTGCATTGAACGGCAACTGCTCCGTCGACGACATCGGTGGCCGACGCCGAGTAGGTGACAGCGGTGCCGGCCGGATCGGTGGTCTGCACGGTGAAGGAACGCGGCAACTGCAGAACGGGCGGCGTGGCATCGACCACCGTCACGGTGAAACTGCCCTTCGAACCGTCGGACGCGTTGCAATTCACCGACGTCGTTCCGAGCGCGAAAATCGATCCCGAGGCGGGCAAGCACGTCACGGTGATCGCCGTCAACGGGCGGCCGTTCTCGTCGTCTCCGGTACCGGTCGACGATGAGGAGACGTGATACGACACGATCGCTCCGGTGGGGCCGGTCGCCTCCGCCGTGATCGGAACCGGCAATTGAATGCTCGCAAGAGCAGTCCAGGCGTGGACGAGAAAAAGCGCCACCACTCCAAATCGCGCGGCGTTCCGCATGCTCGACCTCCCTCAAATCGAACGGCGAATGTTGCGATTACTTACGTCTTTTCGTGTGCGCGCACTATACGGCAGAAACACGACGTGTGAAACAATCCTCGCGATGTTCGATCTCCCTGCCGACACGAATGAGGTCATCCTCCGCCTCCTCGCCGCGGCGGCGATCGGCGCGTGTATCGGGCTAGACCGCGAAGTGCGGCGGAAGCCGGCCGGGATGCGGACGCATGCGCTGGTGGCGCTCGGATCGGCGCTGGTGACGCTGGTCGTGGTGCGCTTCGATCCTAAAGGCCCGCACATCGACGCGATCAGCCGGGCCGTTCAGGGCATCATCGCAGGCGTCGGATTCCTTGGCGGCGGCGCGATTCTGAAGGCCGAGCATGAGATGGTCAGCGGACTGACGACGGCCGCTTCGATCTGGCTCGTGGCGTCGCTCGGAATCGCATGCGGCGTCGGGCAGTGGGTGGCAGCGCTGATCGCGCTCGCGTTCGCGTTGATCATCCTCATCGTCGGCGGACCGGTCGAGGGATTCGTGCATCGCCTTTCCAGCAAGCGCAAATTGCCGTGCGACCTGGAGAAAACGAGCTAGACGATCTTCTTCGCGCAATCCTCCGGATGCGAGAAGTGACACGCGTGCGCGCCCGGTAGCAGCGTGAGATTTGCGATCGCGTTGCGGTCGACGAGCGGATCGCGTTCACCGGCGAACATCTCGAGCGATGGCGCAGCGGCGCGGATGTCGGCGGCGTAACGGCGGTAGGTGGCGAACCAGCGTCCGAGGCCGGATCGCCAGTAGGCGCGAACGATGTAGGTGTAGAGCGCGAGCGGCTCGCGGAACGAATCGACGATGAGCGCGTCGAGCAAGCGAACGGGATGGCGCGGCGACCAGAGCGGGCCGATGCAGATGGCGCGTTTGACGACGTCGGGACGCAGACGCGCCAGATGCGCGACGGCGTTGTTGCCGAGCGAGTGACCCATCCAGGTGGCGTCGCGGATCGAGAGTGCGTCCGCCCAATCCGCGAGAATTTTCGCGTGCTCCTCGGCGCCGGCCGGCGGGCCGTCGATGCTCTCACCGAATCCGGGCAGGTCGGGCGCGATCGCGTGCACGCCGCGCGCGTAGAGCGCTCGCGCGAAGCGGCCGAAGTACGCGCTGGACATGCCGAGGCCGTGAATGAGTACGACGTCGCGGCGTCGTCCGGCAGCGCGATGCGCAATGCCATTCGTCCAGCCGGAGAGCCCCCACGAAAATGCCGGCTCCGCAGCGCCGTGCACGATGTCGACCTCATCGAGAAACGACAGCACCGCGTCGTTGAACGCACGCGGGTTTTCCCACATCGGCACGTGGCCGGCACGCGGGATCACGCGCAGTTTCGCGCGCGGCATCTCGTCGAGCATTTGCTTCGCGTAGGTCAGCGGCACGAGCGGATCGTGTTCGCCCCAGATCAGCAGGACCGGCATGGCCAGCTTGCGCATGAGCGGGCGCGCGTCGTCGCGCAGCAGGCGCGCGAATGCGACTGCGAGCGCGGTCGGTCCGGCGCGGAAGAGATCGCGCGCGAGCACGAGCAGAAACGATCGCCAGCCGTGCGGCATGGCGATGTTCTCGATGTGTGCGCCGGGCGCGATCTCGAATGGGATCCCGGTCGAATCGATCAGCACCAGCGAGCGGACGAGATCGGGACGGCTTGCCGCGAGGTGAATCGCGATCTGTCCGCCGAGGGAGTTGCCGGCGAGGTGAACAGGGCCGTCGAAGGAGGATTCGATCCAGCGCGCAAGCAGCGCGGCGATGTCATCGAACTTCAGCGGCAGTTTGCTGCGGCGAAGGAAAAAGCGGTTGCGTCCGAAGCCGATCAGATCGACGGCGGAAACGAGGTAGCGCTCGGCGAGAACATCAATGTTGTGCCGCCACCAATCGGAGGAGCCGCCGAGGCCGTGCAGCAGGACGAGCGGCGCGCCGCTGCCCGCGCGCGTTTCCCAGAACGTGAATGGCGGCAGGTCGACGCGGCGTTGAATCGGCACGGCGCGAGGCTACCGCCGCATCCGTCCTTCTTCGACCATGAGACAGCGATCCTGCACCACTTTGATGCCGGCCTCAGCCAGCTTCTGCGCGGCCTCATCGTTGCGGATGCCGAGCTGGAACCAGACGCTTTTCGGCTTGGCCGCGAGGATGTCGTCGACATGCGGAGGGATGTCGTTCGGACGCCGGAAGACGTTGACCATGTCGATCGGGCGTCCGACATCCGCAAGCTTGCGAAAGACCGGCTTGCCGAGGATTTGCGTGACCTCGGGGTAATAAACGGGAACGGGGATGATGTCGTAGCCGGCCTCGGCCATGTGCGCGGGAACGTAATAGCCGGCCTGATCGGCGTGCGACTCGGGCTTGATGCCGAGCACGGCGATCGTTTTCGTATCGCGAAGGAGCTCCGCGATCCCGGCGGCATCATTAACGAGGTTTGTTTTCCAGTCGGTCATGGCGGGGCAGAGTAGCAAAAAGTAAGCTACCGTATCGCGAACGAGCGACATCGTCACACGGAATAACTAATTTGGCGCGGCGTTGTCCTTCGCGTTCAACGCAAGTCAAATCCAGAAAAAAAGTGAGGTCTACGACCGGATGAAACGCGCAGCTTTTGCCGCCCTCTTGTTCATCGCCCCGCTCATTGCGTTCGCCTCAGCGCCGACGCAGGCCGTCATCGTGATGACGAAGCCGAGCACCCACTTCGCCGCCAAATCGCTCTCGGCGATGTTCGATCCGAACATCAGCGCCGATGAGCGCGACCTCCGCGAGCTGCCCGGCATCAACGGCTTCGCGGCCAACCTGACCGATGACGAGATCGCCGCGCTGAAAGCATCGGGCACGACCATCTCGATCGAGCCCGACCTCGAGCGCCACGCCTTCGCCGACAGCGTGACCCCGGGCCAGCAGACGACCGCCTACGGCATCAACGCCGTGAACGCTCCCGCGGTCTGGCCGGTAACACGCGGCAAGTCGCTGGCGAACGGTCCGGCCATTCACGTCGCCATCATCGACACGGGCATCGACTACAACTTCTCGGAGTTGTCGGGAGTGTTCAAAGGCGGCTTCAACTTCGTCGCCCGAACCGGCGATCCGCTCGATGACAACGGACACGGCACGCACGTGGCCGGCATCATCGCGGCAGCGAACGACGGAGCGGGCGTGGTTGGGGTCGCTTCCGACGTCGACATCTATTCGCTGAAGGTTCTCGACACCTGCGGCAGCGGCAAGACCAGCGACATCATGCAGGCCGTGCAGTGGGTCATCGACAAGAAGAAGGAGATCGGCGGGAACTGGATCATTAATCTATCGCTCGGTGCGGAGGAACGGGTCGACGCCGAAGAGGCGCAGTTCGCGAGTGCCGCCGATGCAGGAATTCTCGTTATCGCGGCGTCGGGCAACGACTACCCCAACTCGGCTGGCCTCGCATTTCCGGCAGGCTATTCGACCGTCGTCTCGGTGGGTGCTGTCGACTCAGCGAACAAAGTCGCCAGCTTTTCGCAACGTGGTTCGGATCTGAAACTCGTCGCGCCCGGCTCGGCCGTTTTGTCGACGTTCGTGACGCCGCTGGTGTCTACCAATGACGGACGGAAAATCGCCGCGAATCGCGCTGACTACGCGACGCCAGACCCCGCCGACCCCAACTCCCTCATTCCTTTGAAGTTTTCAGCATGTCCGCCGAACACGACCGGCATCACCAGCACCTTCGTATCGTGTGGTTTCGGCGGGACCGCGGCAGACTTTCCTGCGTCGGTAAAAGGGAAGATCGCTCTCGTTTCGCGTGGCAACGGCGTGACGTTTATTGATAAAGCCGCAAATGCCGCGAAAGCCGGCGCGATCGGAATCGTGGTTTACAACAATGCAGACGGCCCGCTCAATGCGGCGTTGAGCACCACTGCGAAGACGGCGGGGGCGATTCCGGCCACGGCGCCGTTCCTGGGAATCACCCAGGCCGACGGTCAGGCGCTGCTCGCTACGCCCAACGCCACCATCACCATGAGCAACGGCTTCGAAGAGTTCGAGCTGCTTGACGGCACCTCAATGGCCTCTCCGCATGCGGTCGGCGCCGCCGCGCTCGTTTGGGCGTCTTCTCCGAACTCCACCGCGACCAACGTCGCCACGGCGCTCGAGCAGACCGCCAAGGACCTGGGCGACCCGGGCACGGATTCGACGTACGGCTTCGGTCTCGTCAACGCCTACGACGCAGCGAAGATGCTCAACCCGGCTGCATTCGGTTCGGGCGTGACGCCGGTAGTTGGACCGGTTCACGGACGCATGGCCGGACGTCGCGGACACTGACCTTTCGTTTTCGATTTATCCAAAGCGGCGCCTGCGGGCGCCGCTTTTTTTATTGGTAGAATCCGCCGTCCACTTCAAGCGAGGAACCGCAATCATGAAACGCGCTGCGTTCGCCATCCTTCTTCTATTCGTTTCCTCGGCTGCGTTCGCGCAGAAGACGCAGCGCTTCATCGTGGGGATGAAATCCGATGCGGTCCATGCGGCGAAGCGCGCTCAGTTTGCGGACCGCATCACTGACGACTTCCGTTATCTCGATTCGTTCGTCGCGAATCTGACGGACGCCGAGGCGCAGACGCTGCGCAACGACCCCTCGGTTCAGTACGTGGAAAGCGCGGACATCCTGTTCTTCGCGCTGGATGCACCGGCGGGAGCGAAGCGCGTCAGTCCGATGTCGCATCCCATCAACGCGCAGGTGACGCCGTACGGCATCACCATGGTTCACGCGCCGAACCTCTGGCCGATTGCGAAGGGCGACGGCATCAACGTGGCCATCGTCGATACGGGAATCGACTACACGCATCCCGAGCTGAAGGATCACTACCAGGGCGGCTTCAACGCCGTGACCGGAACGAACGACCCGCGGGACGATCACGGACATGGAACGCACGTGGCGGGAACGATCGCCGCGGCGGACAACGGCATCGGCGTGGTCGGCGTCGCGCCTAATGTGAAGATCTGGTCGGCGAAGGTGCTTCATCCGAGTGCCAGCGGCCAGGCTATCGGCAGCAACGAGCAGATTGCGGCAGGTTTGAACTGGGTGCTCTCAAAAAAGAATGCACTCGGCGGCAACTGGATCGTCAACATGTCGCTCGGCCAGTGCACCGACATTTCGGTCAGCGATCAATGTTCTCTGACGCCGTCATTTGCGATGGAAGACGCCTGTCAGAAACTCGCCGATGCCGGCGTGCTGGTCTTCGCCGCCAGCGGCAACGACTCGACGGACAAACACGTGTCGAGCGTGAGCTATCCCGCCGCGTTTCCGAGCGTCATCGCGGTCGGCGCGATCGATTCGACGCAGAAGATCGCCAGCTTTTCGAATCAGGGTCCGGAGATTGCCCTCGCGGCTCCGGGCGTGGGCGTGTTCTCGACCTTCATCGTGGGCCAGGGAGTCAACGCGTTTCTGACGACGCCGGATGCGTCGTTCGACAATTTTGCGCTGACGGGATCGGGCAAAGGGACGCAGAACGGTCAATATGTTTACTGCGGCCTCGGCGCCACCGCCGCCGACTTTCCGGCCGCGGTCCAGGGGAAAGTCGCGCTGATTCAACGCGGAAGCGCGACCTTCAACCTGAAGACGAAGAATGCCGTTGCCGCAGGCGCGAAAGCGGTCGTGATCTACAACTGCTCGATCGCCGCGACGCCGTCGACCTGCGGCAGCGATACGTTCGGCGGATGGACGCTGATCGGAAAGGTGAATGCCACCACCGGCCAGAAAGATCCGGCCTGCGACAACGGCACAAGCACGAATTGCAAGGATGATCCGGCCGATCTCGCATTCGCGTGGCCCGTAGATATCGGCATTTCATACGCGGACGGCGAGTCGCTGCGTACCGCTTCCACCGCATCGGCGCTCACCGCAACGACTCTCGTCGATGACTACGAAACCGAGAGCGGAACGTCGATGGCGTCTCCGCACGCGGTTGGAGTCGCGGCGCTGGTGTGGAGCGTGTCGCCAACCGCGTCTGCGTCCGCCGTCAAGTCCGCGCTCTTCAATTCGACCACCGACCTCGGCACGACAGGCCGCGACAATACGTTCGGCTTTGGCCTGCTTGACGCGTATGCTGCGGCGAGATTGCTCAATCCCGACGCCTTCACGGTCAAAGCGCGCCTGCCGGGACGGCGTGGACACTAAAAACTCATGAAAAAACTGCTGATCCTTTCGCTGCTCCTCGCTCCTTCCCTGTTCGCTGCCGAGACGCATCGCTACATCGTCGCCACGACGAGTGCGCCGCGGCTCATGAAGCAGATCCACGTTCTGAGCACGCCGGGCGAGGTGACCGCGCGCAATGTGCGGACATTCGACGCCATCGACGGATTCGCCGTCGATCTCACCGATGCCGAAGCGGAGGAAATGCGCAAGTCGGCGGGCGTACGCTACGTCAGCCGCACGATCGCGATTCACGCCGCGGACAGCATCGCGTCGCCGAGGCTCGCGCCGCACGTTGAAGCGTCGCCGCTCGCGGCGAAGCAGACGATCCCGCCGAATGTCGACCTTCTTCACGCGCGCGACCTCTGGCCGCTCACGCGCGGCGGCAACGTCAACATCGCCATCTTCGATACCGGCGTCGACTACCTCCACGCAGATCTCGCCGCGAACATCGCCGGCGGCTACAACACCTTCACGAAGCAGAACGACTACAACGACGACAACCTGCACGGCACGCACGTGGCCGGGATCATCGGCGCGCTCGACAACAATCTCGGCATCGTCGGCGTCGCGCCGTCTGCGCACATGTATGCGGTGAAGGTGCTCGACGAGACCGGCAGCGGATCCGACGAAAACATCGTCGCCGCGGCCGGATGGGTGCTGGCGGCGAAGCACGCGAAAGGCGGCAACTGGATCGTCAGCATGTCGCTCGGATCGCACGAATCGACGCCGGCCGAAGAGGAAGCGTTTCGGCAGTTGAATGCCGAGGGAGTGCTCTGCATCGCTGCGTCCGGAAACGACGGTGGGTTCTACGACATGCTTTATCCGGCCGCGCTGCCTGACGTCGTCTCCGTCGGCGCCATCGACAACAACAAAGTGAGGGCCGACTTCTCCAACGTCGGTCCGACGCTCAACGTCGTCGCGCCGGGCGTTTCGATTCTCTCCACGCTGCCGACGGGCTCCGTTCGCCGCGCCGCTGCGAACCTCACAGATGGAACTGTCGTGCCGGCGGCGGTGATCACCGGCACCGCGTTTGGCGACGTCACCGGCGACTGGGTCTACTGCGCGTACGGTGCGGCCGGCGACTTTCCGCCCGAGACGAACGGCCGCATCGCCGTGATCTCGCGCGGCATGCAGCTTACGTTTTCGGAAAAAGTGCGCAACGCGCGCGCGGCGGGAGCGATCGGCGCGGTCATCATCAACAACACCCTCTCCAGCATCACCACCTGGACGCTGATTACGTCGATCTGCGAAGGACTGCAGTGCCACGACAATCCCGCCGACCTCGCCTACGGCTGGCCGGTCGTCGTGACGATGTCGAACGCGGACGGCACGCGGTTGATGGAAACCGCGAAGGGCAAGCCGATCACCATCTCTGCGTACCTTGACGACTACGGAAGCCTGAGCGGAACGTCGATGGCTACGCCGCACGTGACGGGTGTGGCCGCGCTGGCGTGGTCGCTGGCGCCAACCGCTACCGCCAAGCAGGTCGCCGCGGCGCTCCGCGGTTCGGCCGTCGACCTCGGCACGCCCGGCGTCGACACGCTGTACGGTTTCGGCATGGTCGACGCCGTCGCCGCCGCGCACTGGCTGGCGCCGGCCGTATTCGGACTTCCGCCGCGGCCCGACCTCCGCGCCCACGCCGCGCATTGATCGCTGCATATACTCGCCGTGCGTGCCCGACCCTCGCTCGATTTATGACCAGCGTCTGACAAACCGCCGCGCCGAGGCCGCGGCGTTGCGCGCGAACGAACGCATCGTCAGCATCGCGCGCATCGTCTGCTTCCTCGGCATCATCGCCATCGCGGTCCTGCACTTCAGCGCGTGGATCGTCGTCCCGATCGTTGCGTTCGTCGTGCTCATCGTCGCGCACGATCACCTCATACGTCGCCGGCGCCGCGCCGAGGCCGCGGCGCGGTTCTGCGAGCGCGGCATCGAGCGTGTGAGCGGAACGTGGCAAGGCAAAGGATTCGACGGCAGCAAATTCGCGGAGGAGCATCATCCATTCGCGGCCGATCTCGACGTCTTCGGTAAAGGTTCGCTGTACGAATTGCTCTGCATCGCCACCACTGCCGGCGGACGAGCGATGCTTGCCCGCTGGCTCCTGAATCCCGGCGACGTGAACGCCGCCGAGGTTCGGGAACGGCAGACCGCGGTCGCCGAGTTGCGCGATTGCATCGATCTGCGCGAGGGGATGTTCATCGCGACGTCCGAAGTCGCGAGCGAAGTCGAGGACGCAAGGCTCGATGAATGGTCGCGCGAGCCCGTACTCCTCGGACGCGGCGAACGGATCGCGGCGATCGTCATTACCGTGCTGGCTGTCGTCACATTCGCGATCGGAATCCCCTCGCTGATCTCGCGCCTCGTCAACGCCACGAATCCCGGCGCGATGCCGGTCTACTCGCCGCTGGCGTCGCTGCCGCTGATCGTGATGATCGTCATCGTCGGCCTCTTCGCGCGCAGCATGGCCGAGCGCGTGGCGAAGGTCGTCAGCGCCGTCGAACGCCGCGAACCGGCGCTGGCGTTGCTGGCGGGATTGCTCCGCGTGATGGAGCGGCAGTCGTTCTCCGCACCACGTTTGATCACCCTCCGATCGGCGCTGGAACGCAACGGCGTTCCGGCATCGCGCCAAATCGAACGCTTGCGAAAACTCGTGGCCCTGCTCGACGCGCGCCGCAACCAATTCTTCGCACCGTTCGCGCTGCTCTTTCTCTGGACGACGAACATCGCCTTCGCCATCGAACGCTGGCGCCTGCAGTCGGGCGCGGAGATCGTGAGCTGGATCTCGACGATTGCCGAGCTTGAGGCGCTCCTGTCGCTCAGTTCATTCGCCTTCGAACATCCAACGTTCACGATGCCCGACGTCATCGACGGCGACGCGCGTTTCGACGGCGATGCGGTCGGTCATCCGCTGATCCCCGGCGACCGCCGCATCGCGAACGACGTCCGCATCGGCGGCGATCTGCGTCTGCTCATCGTCAGCGGCTCGAACATGTCCGGCAAGAGCACGCTGCTGCGCGCCATCGGCGTCAACACGATCCTCGCCCTTGCCGGCTCGCCGGTCTGCGCCTCGCGCCTGCGCGTGACGCCGATGTCGGTCGGCGCATCGATCAGCCTCAACGACTCGCTGTCCGAAGGCGCCTCCCGCTTCTACGCCGAAATCCTGCGCATCCGCAACATCCTGCGCATGCCTCCGCCGCTCCTTTTCCTCCTCGACGAAGTCCTCGGCGGCACCAACTCCCACGACCGCCGCATCGGCGCCGCCGCCATCATCCGCGGCCTGGTCACGCGAGGCGCCATCGGCCTGGCCACGACGCACGATCTCGCCCTCGCGCAAATCGCCGACGACATGACTCCGCGCGCCGCCAACGTCCACTTCGAAGACCACCTCGAAAACGGCGCCGTGAAGTTCGACTACCGCATGCGCCCCGGCGTGGTCACGAAGAGCAACGCCCTGGAGCTGATGCGCGCGGTGGGCATCGAGGTGTGAGGTATGCGAGACTCACAACAGCTATGCGAACGACGATCGATCTCGACGACAAGCTCGTCAACGCGGCGATGAGGCTGACTGGCGCACGAACGAAGAGCGACGTTGTCCGCATCGCGCTGCAGGAACTCGTACGATCGCGAACCAAGAAGAATCTCCTCGATCTCGCCGGAAAGATTCAATTCACGAGCGCCTTCGATCACAAGGTGATGAGGAAGCTGCGCGAGTAGCGTGGCAGTGACGAGAGAGAACCGGTTCACGCGGAGACGCGGAGACGCGGGATCGCGGAGACAAGACTCTTTTTCTCCGCGTTCTCCGCGGCTCCGCGTGAAAAACGGTTCTCTAATCGTCGTCGAGCAATTTCTTCACGTCGCTCCATGACTCGCTGTCGTCCGGATTTCGCTAAAAGTCGATCCATCGCCGCTCCAGCTCTTCACGCTGGGTCGCGGTAATTTCGACGCTATCGGAACGTTCACTCACCCATTCACCGCCGCCATGCTCGGATAGCGATCGCCCGACGCCACGCCCTTTGGCGCGACTTCGTCGATCTCCGCGAGATCGGCACCAGTCAGTTCGATGTCGACGGCGGCGATGTTCTCCTCCAGATGTCCGATGCTCTTGCTGCCGGGGATGGGGACGATGTCGTCGCCTTGGGACAACGCCCAGGCGATCGCCAGTTGTGCTGGCGTCACGCCTTTGCTTCGCGCGATCTCTTCGATGCGGCGAACGAGATCGAGATTGCGTTCGAAGTTTTCGCCCTGGAAGCGCGGCGATTGGCGGCGGTAGTCGGTTGGTTCGAGGTCGTCGATCGTTTTGAATCTGCCGGAGAGGAAGCCGCGGCCGATCGGCGAGTAGGCGACGAATCCGATGCCCAGCTCGCGCACGGTCGGCAGAATCTCATCCTCGGGATCGCGGCTCCAGAGCGAGTACTCGGTCTGCAGCGCCGTGATCGGATGCACCGCCTGGGCGCGCCGGATCGTCTGCGGCGCCGCTTCGGACATGCCGAGGTGGCGAACCTTGCCGGCGCGGACGAGATCGGCCATCGCGCCGATCGTCTCCTCGATCGGCGTCGTGCGGTCGACGCGATGTTGATAGTAGAGATCGATGTGATCGACGCCGAGGCGTTGCAGCGACGCGTCGCAGGCCTTGCGAACGTAGTCGGCCTTGCCGCTGATGCCGAGGAACGCGCCGTCTTCGCCGCGCATGTTGCCGAACTTCGTGGCCAGCACGACGTCGTCGCGCCGGTCGCGGATGGCGCGGCCGACCAGCTTCTCGTTCGTGAACGGGCCGTACATGTCGGCCGTGTCGAGAAAGTTGCATCCGAGGTCGAGGGCGCGATGAATCGTAGCGATCGACTGCGCATCATCGTGGGAGCCGTAGAACTCCGACATTCCCATGCAGCCGAGGCCGATGGCGGAAACTTCGAGGGATCGGCCGAGAGTTCGTTTCTTCAACCGCGCCGATCCTGATTCCGCAACGCCTCGTTCACGTCGCGCTCATCGCCCTCGGCCTGGCTCGGCTGGCGGTCGGTGCGCTCACCGGACTGCCGGCGGCCTTCCTGCGCTTCGCGCTTCGCGGGACGTTCCTTCGGTTCCACTCGGGACATGACGGCCTCCTGCCGCGGGTGCAGCAAACCGAGTGCCGTCATTGGAACTCGATCCAGTCGCTCATCCCCACGACCCGGTTCGACATCTCGGTCTTCTGCTCGTGCACATAGACGCGCATGCGGATGGGACGCTTGAGCTCGGGGATCGACAGAAGACGGGACAGTTCCTGCGTCAACGTGACGGTTCCGGTCGCGCTCTGCACGTAGTTCGGACGCGGAGGTGAGGAGAAAGAGCCACCACTCGGCGCGACGCCTATGGTCTTGTTGGGCGTCGTCGTTTCGAAGACGAAGTCGAGCCAGTACGTCGACGGCAGGAACCCGCGGATGTCGTAATCGACGACCGCGTTGATCATCGTCGACGGCGTCAGCTTGCTGCCTGGCTGCGGCGTGATGCTCTTGACCGTCGCAGTCGCCGTCGGAACCTGCGCAGGCGCGTTGATGTCCGTCGTCTGCAACTCCCACGGTCCGACGCCGGTCATCTGCATCTCCGTCGCCTCGGGGAAAAAGAGGAAATGCATGACGCGCGGCGGATTCACGTAGAAACTGCCGGCCGCATAGCGCTTCGTGTTGCCCGCATTGGCGACCGAACCGAAGCCGAGGTTGACGGCGCCGGAGAGGATGGTGACGCGTTCCTGCCGCGGATGCCAGTGCGGCGGAATGGCCGATCCGGCCGGGATGCGCACGCGCATGGTGAACATGCCGTCCGCCTTCGGATTTCCTTCCAGGATGGCCATCTTCGAACCGGGCGGCAGCGTCGGCGGCCCGTCAGTCCACACCATCGCCTCGGGCGTCAGTCCGATTGACGGCTCGGGCGTGGGCAGCGTCTGGGCGTTGAGTACCGAGGCGGCGAGAAGAGCGGCGAGGAGGATGGTGCGCATGGCTGGAAGCTTACCGCCAGTTATCCACATCGATCTTCCACACGCCCTGCTCCTTGACCAGCTTCGCGACGCCGAAGGAGTTCGTTCCTCCGGCAGTCGGCGTTTTTCGGAGCTCGAGCGTCGTTCCCTCGGCATCGCGGACGCCGCCAACGACTTCGACTTTCCCGGGCGGCATGGATTGCATGAATGCCCACGATCCCAACGCCGATTCGGTGAGTGGATTCGAATTCATTTCCTTTGCTACGGCGCTCTTCATCGACGCTGTCATCGCACCGAGGAGCGCCTTGCCGTCTCGCGCATCGAGACTGTGGCGGTACGCCAGATACGCAGCACCTTCCTCGCCGCCGCCCGCCGGGAGCATGCGTGCCGCTTCGAGCGCGTCGTTCGCTTTGCGCGCGGCAGCGAGCGCCGGCCCGGCCGGAATCTCGAATCCGTTCGGACCGACCGTCGTCAGGAAACTGACGTCGTATTGCCACGTCAGCTTGAAGAACGAGTCGGCCTCTTTGATCCGCGAGTGCCCGCCGACCCATCCCGCCCTCAGCCGCGACGGCTCGTACCAGAACTTCCGTGCCGTGATCGGCGTCGGCATCCCGAACGCCTTGCTGAAAACCTCGACCGTCTCGACCTCGTTCGCCTCATTGATGAACAGCTCCATCCCAGCCGCGTCCCCACTCTTCGACAACTGCCGAAACGACGGCTTCTCCCCCGAGAACTTCGCGCTGCTCTCCTCGGCCAGCATGGTCGTATCGAGCGCGCGATCGGTAATCAACACCCGCGTCTGTTTGTCATGCGCGTCGTAACGGGCGTAGGCGTGATGCAGCGCCGTTGCCTGCCCATTCACCGTGAGTGATCCCGATGCGTTGTTGGGCTGCTCGGCCAGCGCGGGGATGGCCAAGAGAACGGTAGCGACGGCGGCCGGAGCCCGGCAACTCCCCAGGAAGAACATGGTGTCTCCTTCCGCGCGATTCTAACCTCGTGCTCCGCTACACTGACGTCCATCCATCCATGACCGCCCAGACTTACGACGTCTTCATCTCCTACAGCAGCAAGGACAAGGAGTGGGTTCGCGGCGAATTGCTGCAGCGGATCGAGAAAGCCGGTCTCCGCGCCTTCATCGACTTCCGCGATTTCACAAGAGGCGCGGTGAGCATAAAGGAGATGGAACGCGGCGTCATCGAATGCCGCAAGATGTTGCTGATCCTGACGCCTGAATACATAGCTAGTGAATGGTGCGACATCGAAAGCATCATGGCCCAGACGCTGAGTCCGGCCAATCGCGATCTCCGCATGATTCCGCTGCTCAAGACACCGTGCGACAAGCCCCTCCGAACTGCTGCACTTACCCATGTCGACTTTACGGAAAGTGCGGATTTCGACCTCGCCTGGCGTCAACTCCTCACCGCCCTCGGCGCAGCGCCGGAGCCAGTGCAGCCTGAGGCACCATCGCGCGATCATTGGTTTCTGGCGCATCCGTACGCCATGCCGCCCAACTTCACCGGGCGCGTAGCCGAACGGAACATGCTCACCGAGTGGCTTACGCATGACGATGCGCATCCGCTGTTTGTGCTTCGCGCTTTGGGCGGCTTCGGCAAGAGCGCCCTAACTTGGCATTGGCTACTAAACGACGTCGATCCAGTTCAGTGGCCGCGTGTCGTCTGGTGGAGCTTCTACGAAGGCGATGCCAGCTTCGAACGCTTCGTTGCTGACACCGTGCGTTACCTCGATCCTTCCTCAGCGCCCTCCGCGTCTCCGCGTGAACAACTCGCTTTTCTTCTTCAAGCACTCCACTCCCGCGGAACCCTCCTCATTCTCGACGGCTTCGAGCGCGCGCTCCGCGCCTTCGGCGGCCTCAACGCCGCTTACCAGGGCGACGAAGCAGTACGTACCGCGGCCGCGGAACGCGACTGCATTTCGCCGCTTGCCGATGTGTTCCTTCGCAACCTAGCTAGCTTGCCTGGAATGCATAGCAAAGTGCTGATCACAACACGACTCCGACCCGCGCCCGCGGCGACACGCGGCGGCATCCTGTTAAAAGGCTGCCGCGAAGAAGAACTCATCCAACTCCAGCCGGCAGATGCCGTCGAATTTTTCCGGGCCCAAGGCATTCGTGGCGGACGCGCGGAGATCGAAGCCGCCTGCAAGCCGTACGGCTATCACCCTCTAAGCCTACGACTCCTAGCTGGCTTGATCGTCAACGATCTTCAGCAACCAGGCGACATCGCTGCCGCCCGTCGCCGGGACGTGAGTGGTGATTTAGTACAGCGCCAGCATCACGTGCTCGAGCAGGCATACTTGAGTCTCAGTGCGTCGCGGCAGAAGCTCCTCAGCCGCATCGCGTGCTTCCGCAGTCCAGTGAGTTATGACGCGCTGACGGCGCTAGCAGAAAGCGAATCCATTGAATCCGACGCACGGCCGAGCGATCGAAGACTAGATGATCTGATGCCTAAAGCTGGTTCTCTCGACACCGATCTTCAAGATCTCGTTGCGCGTGGGGTGCTGCATCGCGACCTTAGTTCCAACCGGTTCGATCTTCATCCGATCGTGCGCCGCTACGCTTATCACTGTTTGGCCGGCTCTGATCGGATAGGCGCCCATGCTCGATTGCGCGACTACTTCGCCGCTATACCACAGCCCGAAAAAGTGCAAACTCTGGACGATCTCGCGGCGGTAATCGAGCTTTATCATCACACCGTCCGGGCTGGCCAGTATGACGAGGCTCAAACGCTATTTGGAGATCGGCTCAACGCTCTCACCTACTACCAATTTGGCGCTTACCATCTACAAATTGAGCTTCTTCGTGCGCTCTTTCCGGACGGTGAAGACCATCCTCCCCTGCTTAAAGACGAACATGCACAACTGCGGGTGCTAAATGAGCTTGCGAATTCCTACGGCCAGACCGGCCAGCCTCGCCTCGCCGTGCCGTTGCTTGAACGTGTGATCTCGATCGGTGAGACGCGTGGCAACATTGAGTTCGTAGCCATTGCATTGATAAATCTAACCTGTGCGGCGCAAGTTCCCATCGGCGCCTTACGAACAGCCGAGGCTAACCTACGGCGCAGCATCATGCTGGCTATGGAGAGCCATGACGAACAGGACGAGGCGGTGGGCCACGAGGAGCTTGGTAGGTTGCTCGCCTACCGGGGAATGTGGATTGAGTCGGAAGCTGAGTTGCGGTTATCGACCGCTTATTCGGAGAGAACCGAGGATGGACAAGGGTTGTGTGTTGATTATGCATACCGTGCACTCTGCCATCTTCTCCATCGGCGTTCGGTAACCGCCCCAACTGATTTGAAATCTGGAACCGCAGACTTTGGATCAGCCATCGCGTTCGCGAGGCGTACGCTATATCTCGCTGAGGAGGTAGCTCGAACCCGATATCCACACCCACGCGATTACATCCGGGCGCACTGGTTGCTCGGAGCGGCCTATCGCGTGGCTGGTCAATGGGATGAAGCCGAGAATCACCTTAACGAAGGGTTGGAGCGTTGTCGGCGTATCAGCATGGTTGACCACGAAGCCGACATCCTTGTAGACCTAGCCCGTCTGCGCATGGCCACCGCTAAGCCACAGGAGGCCCACCGTCTCGCACGGGAGGCGTTGCTCATCACCGAACGCAGCGGCTACGTGCTCCAAGGCGCAGACACCCAACTCGTCCTCGCCCAACTGGCGAAAGACCGTGGCGACGCAAAGCTCCTCCGCGAGCACGCCGAAGAGGCGCTCCGCCTCGCAACTTGCGACGGGCCGCCGGCTTACACCTACAAAGCGGCGTACGACGAGGCGACCGCTCTCCTGCGGTAGGCCCGGAATGGCGGCGGACACGACCCTGTTGACATCCGCCGAGGAATGCATAAAAATTCACGACGATGAATATTCATGCGCATGGAGACGGGCTTCGCAGACGCGACGAGATTCTTCGCATCGTCGGCGATCAGTCCGTTCATTCGCAGGATGAATTGCTCGCGCTTTTGAAGAAGCGCGGGTTCAAAGTCACCCAGCCGACGCTCTCGCGCGACCTGCGCGAGCTCGGCGTGGCCAAGTCGCCGAACGGCTACGTCACGCGCGATGCCTTTGCCGGCGGCGCGGTCGTTGCCTTTGCGCCGCGCGACGTCGTGGAGAACCGGCTGGAACAGGCGGTCGATGAGTTCGTCACCGGCGTCGATACCGGCGGCAACCTGGTCGTCATCCACACCACCATCGCCAGCGCGCAGCCGGTGGCCAGCGCCATCGACGCTGCCTCCATCGACGGCGTCCTCGGCACCATCGGCGGCGACGACACCATCTTCGTAGCCTTCCGCACTCCGTCCGCGGCCTCGGCATTTGCCGAGCGCGTGCGACGAACCATCGGCGTCCGCAAACGCAACGCCCGCTGAGTTTTTCTGGAATCCCGACCATGACTGAAACGAACATCAATGCAAGGAAGCGTGTTGCCATCGTCGGCGCCACCGGTTACTCCGGCGCCGAGCTGACGGCCATCCTTGCCCGCCATCGCGACGTCGAGATCGTCGCCCTCTTCTCGTCGAGCAGCACGGCGCGCGGACCGGTTACGCCGACGCTGCCGCAGCTCATCGCCGAGCCGTTCACGATGGAGGCGCTCGTCGCCGCGCAGCCGGAGATCGTCTTCCTCTGCACGCCGAACGAGGTCTCCGCCAATCTCGCGCCGCAACTTCTCGATCACGGCATGAAGGTTATCGACCTCTCCGGCGCGTTTCGTCTGGAAGAGCCTTCGATGTATCCGACCTGGTATGGCTTCGATCACGAGCGGCCGAACCTGCTCGGCGAGGCCGTTTACGGGCTCACCGAGTACTGCAACGGCGAGTTGAAGAAAGCGCGTCTCGTCGCCAATCCCGGCTGCTATCCGACGTCGATCCTGCTCGCGCTGCGGCCGCTGACGTTCGCCATCGACCGCGAGCAGCCGGTGATCTGCGACTCGAAGAGCGGCGTCTCCGGCGCCGGCAAGAAGGCCGACCTGAACTTCTCCTTCGCCGAGCTCTTCGGCAACTTCAAGGCGTACGGCGTCGGCCAGCACCGCCACGAGCCGGAGATCCGCCAGCAGCTCCACCTCGGCGATCGCGCGCCGGTCGTCTTCGTCGCGCATCTGCTGCCGGTCCATCGCGGAATCCTGTCGACGATGCACATCGGCTTCACGCACGCGATGACGGAGCAGCAGATCTCCGACGCCTACGCGCGGACGTACGCGAACGCGCCGTTCGTACGCGTGCTGCCGGCCGGACAACTGCCGGAGCTGAAGAACGTCGTCAACACGCCGCGCGCGGAGATCGGCTTCCAGCTGCTGCAAAGCGGCCGCCGCGCGGTCATCGTCTCGGTCATCGACAACCTGCTCAAAGGCGCCGCATCGCAGGCGGTGCAGAACTTCAACCGCATGTGCGGCTTCGCGGAGACGGAGGCGCTGGTCTGATGAACGTCATCAAATTGGGCGGAAGCCTTCTCGACGATCCGGTGCGGCGCGCCGAGGCGCTGAACGCGATTGCGGAGCAGTGGAAGAAGGGCGAGGAGATCGTCCTCATTCACGGCGGCGGCAAGCACGTCGACGCGAACCTGAAGCGCGCCGGGATTCCGAAGCGGACATATGCCGGACTGCGCGTCACCGACGACGCCACGCTCGACGTGGTCGTGGCCACGCTGGCCGGCTCCGTCAACAAGATGCTCGTGGCCGAGCTGGCGGCCATCGGCGTGCGCTGCGCCGGCGTCAGCGGCTGCGACGCGTCGACGCTGACGGCCGAACTGCACCCGCCGATCGATGGCGTCGACCTCGGCAACGTCGGCAGCGTCATCGGCGGCGATCCGACGCTCCTTCGCGCCATCGTCAGCTACGGAATCCTGCCGGTCGTCTCCTCGGTCGCCGAAGGTCCGAACGGAACGCTGCTGAACGTGAATGCCGATTCCGCCGCCGCCGCGATCGCCGTGTCGCTCGGTGCCGAAGAGTTGATTTTCATCACCGACGTCGCCGGCCTGCTCGATGCGGGCGGCAACGTCGTGGCCGAACTGCACGCCGACGAAGCGGAAGCGCTGCTCGGAACGGAAGTCGTCACCGGCGGTATGCGGCCCAAGCTGCAGGCCGCGCTGCACGCGCTCGGATCGGGCGTGCGGCGCATCACCATTGGAGAAGAGGGAGGTACGAACCTTGTTGCTGCATGACGAATCCCCCGCCGCCGTCGAAGAGCGCGAGAAGGCCTTCCTCCTCGGCACGTACGCGCGCACGCCGTTCCATCCGCGCAGCGGAAAAGGCGCGCGCATCACCGACGCGGAAGGCCGCGAATACTGGGACCTGCTGGGAGGCATCGCCGTCAACGCGCTCGGCCATCGCCATCCGCGCCTGATCAAAGCGCTGCGCGACGAATCGAACGCACTGCTGCACGTCTCGAATCTTTACTACCACCCGGCGCAGGGGTTGCTCGCGGAGCGCCTCGTGCGCGCTTCGGGACTCTGCCGCGCGTTTTTCTGCAACAGTGGGACGGAGGCGAACGAAGCGGCGCTGAAGTTTGCGCGTCTCGCCAATCCCGGCCGCGCCGGCATCGTCGCGCTCAATGAAAGCTTTCACGGACGGACGATGGGATCGCTGGCCATGACCGGCCACGAGGCGTATCGCGCGCCGTTCGAGCCGCTGATTCCGGGCGTGACGTTCGTCGAGCCGAATGACGTGGCCGCGCTCGAAGCCGCCGTCAGCGAATCGACCTGCGCGATTTTCCTGGAACCGATCATGGGCGAAGGCGGCATCATCCCGCTCTCGCACGATTTCCTCGCCGCCGCGCGCCGCGTCGCCGACCGTACCGGCGCGATCCTGATCTTCGACGAAATCCAGTGCGGCCTCGGGCGCACCGGAACGCTCTTCGCCTTCCAGCAGAGCGGCATCGTCCCCGACATGGTCACGCTGGCCAAACCGCTCGGCGGCGGACTGCCGCTCGGCGCTGTCCTCACCGGCGCCGCCATCGAAGGCCTGGTCAAGCCCGGCCATCACGGCACGACGTTCGGCGGTAACCCTGTAGCCTGCCGCCTCGGGCTGGCCGTTCTCGACGAGATCGAAGAGTCGAACCTGCTCGATCGCGTCTCGACGATCGGCGACTCGTTCCACGCGCAGTTGGTTGCGCTGCAGTCGCGCAATCCTTCGATCGTCGAGATTCGGGGCAAGGGATTCATGTGGGGCATCGAGCTCGACGGCCCCGCCAAGCCGGTCGTCGCCGAATTGCTTGCCAAAGGATTCGTCTGCGGCACCGCCCGCGACAACGTCATCCGCCTTCTGCCGCCGTACATCACGCCGAAGAAGGCATTCGCAGAATTTATCGACGCACTGGAAGCGGCCGTCGGCTCTCGGCCCTCGGCCGTCGGGACGCAAACGACGGAACCTGCCAAACAACGAACAGCAGCATGAAGAACCCGACAGCCGACACCCGACAGCCGACAGCCGGTTCCCAAGGAGAAAGCAGCGTGAAGACCTACAAAAAAGTCGCCCTCGCCTACAGCGGCGGTCTCGATACCTCGATCATCATTTCCTGGCTCAAGGAAAACTACGGCTGCGAAGTCGTCGCCGTTGCCGTTGACGTCGGTCAGGCCGAGGAGACCTCGGGGCTGGCGGAGAAAGCGTATCGGACCGGTGCGTGCGACTTCCATCTCATCGACGCGAAGGAAGAGTTCGCGCGCGACTTCCTCTTTCCCGTTTTGAAAGCCGGCGCGATTTACGAGAAGGATTACCTCCTCGGCACGTCCACGGCGCGGCCGCTGATCGCGCGGAAACAGGTCGAGATCGCGCTGGCCACCGGATGCGACGCGCTCGCGCACGGCTGCACCGGCAAGGGCAACGATCAGGTCCGCTTCGAGCTCGCCTACCAGGCGCTCGCGCCGGAGCTGGACGTCATCGCGCCGTGGCGCGAGTGGGACATCGTCTCGCGCGAAGACGCCATCGACTACGCCTCCTCGCGCGGCATCCCCGTACCGGTGACGAAGAAGGACCCGTATTCGCGCGACCGCAACCTCTGGCATCTCTCGCACGAAGGCGGCCCGCTCGAGAATCCGTCGTTCGAGCCGGAGGCGTCGATGTTCAAGCTCACCGTCGATCCGATGGTCGCGCCCGACGCGCCGGAGAAAGTCTCCATCACCTTCGAAGCGGGCGTTCCCGTCGCCGTCAACGGCACGGTGATGTCGCCGGCGGCGATCGTGATCGCGCTGAACGAAATCGGCGGACGCAATGGCGTCGGCCGCGTCGACCTCGTCGAGAACCGGCTGGTCGGCATCAAGTCGCGCGGCGTGTACGAAACGCCCGGCGGCACGCTGCTGGTCACCGCGCTCAAGGCGCTCGAATCGATCACGCTCGACCGCGACAGCATGCACGAGAAGGAGCGCATCGCCACACGCTACGCGGAGCTCGTCTACTTCGGCCAGTGGTTCTCGCCGCTCAAGGAAGCGTTCGACGCGTTCGCCGATTCGATCACCGCGAAAGTCAGCGGCACCGTCACGCTCAAGCTGTACAAAGGAAATGCGACGATCGTCGGCCGCACCTCGCCGAACTCGCTGTACAACGAGGAGCTGGCCAGCTTCAACATGACCGGCTACGACGCGCGCGACGCGGCCGGATTCATCCGCGTCTTCGGCCTGCCGACGCGCGGACGCAATCGCATCGCCGCCGACAAAAATGACGACACGCTGCCCGCCGATGAAGTGACGGCCGCGCGGCTGCGGAAGGCGGCGGGTTGACGCAGAAGCTGTGGGGCGGGCGCTTCGAGGGCGAGCCGTCGCCGTTGCTGCGGCGGCTCAACGACTCGTTCGCGTTCGACCGCGAGCTGTTCGACGACGACGTGGAAGGCTCGATCGCCTGGGCGCGCGCGCTGGCTGGTGCCGGCGTCCTGTCCGACGACGAGCTCGACGCGATCCTCGGCGCGCTGGTGCGCATCGAACCGCCCACGAGCGGCGATTATGAAGACGTCCATTCGTACGTCGAAGCGAAGCTCTACGAACTGATCGGCGCCGGAGCCGGCAAGCTGCACACCGGCCGCTCGCGCAACGATCAGGTGGCGACCGATCTCAAACTCTGGTTGAAACGCGCCTGCAACGAAGCGCTCGAAATCGTCACGGCGCTCATCTCCACGCTGGCCACTCGCGCGTCCGACGAAGCGGCCACGCCGATGCCCGGCTACACGCACTCGAAACAAGCGGAGCCGATCACGTTCGGACACTGGTGTCTCGCCTACGTCGAGATGCTGCGCCGCGACCGCGCGCGCTTCACCAGCGCCGTCGAACGCGGCGATGAATCGCCCCTCGGCTCCGGTGCGCTCGCCGGCACGCCGCTCTCCATCGACCGCGACGAGCTCGCACGCTCCCTCGGCTTCGCCCGCGCAACCGCGAACTCGATCGATGCCGTCTCCGATCGCGATTTCGCCGCCGAGTATTTGTTTGCCTCGGCAATGCTGCTCACGCACCTCTCGCGTCTCGCCGAGGATTTGATTTTCTTCACCTCGGATGAAGCGGCGTATGCCGAGCTTCCCGATGCGATGGCCACCGGTTCCTCGCGCATGCCGCAAAAGAAAAATCCGGACGTCCTCGAGCTCACTCGCGGATACGCCGCGCGCTCGATCGGCGAGCTGACCGGCTTCGTTGCTCTCTTGAAGGGCCTTCCGCTCGCGTACGACAAAGACCTGCAGCTCGACAAAGAGCCGCTCTTCCGCACGCGCGCCGTCATCGCCTCGCTCCTTCCCGCGCTCAACGAATTGATCGCCGGACTGTCGCTCGATCGCGACCGCATGCGCGCCGCCGCCGGCGGCGATGCCCTCATCGCCACCGCCGTGGCCGATGCCCTCGCCGCGACCGGAATGCCATTTCGCGAAGCGCACGATCAGGTCAGCCGCAATCTCGCGAATCTGCCGTCGCTCGCTCAATCACACGGCGTGACGCTGGACGGCATGCTCGCCAAGAAAAACTCCTACGGCGGCACGGCGCCGGACCGCGTTCGCGCCGCTGCTCAGGAGTGTTTGAAGTCATGAAGGCGAACCGTCAGCTCGGCGCGGCACAGACAAGAGTGTCTGTGCCACATTGTTTTGCGCCTCTTGCCAACATCACCTCGGCGTTGCTGAAACCCGAAATCAGTGTGGCACAGACACTCCTGTCTGTGCGCAGCGGCGCAGCCGCGCGAATCGCCAACCAGCCATGAGACTTCCAAAGGGTTTTCTCGCCTCCGGCGTCCGTGCCGGCATCCGCAAGAAGCGGCCAGATCTCGGGCTGATCGTTGCCCCCGACGGCGCGAACGCTGCCGCTGTGTTCACGAAGAATCGCTTCCAGGCCGCGCCGGTAACGCTGTCGAAATCCGCGCTCAAAAACAGCGGCGGCAAAGTCAAAGCGGTCGTCGTCAACGCCGGCTGCGCGAATGCCGTCACCGGCAAGGCCGGTCACGATGCCGCGAAACGCGTCCGCTCCCGCGCTGCCGAACTGCTCGCGTGCAGCGACGACGAAATCTTCATCGCCTCAACCGGCGTCATCGGCGTCGTTCTCCCCGACAAGAAAGTGCGCGACACGCTGCCGGATGCGGTCACGCGACTTTCCTCCGGTGGCATCGACGCGCTCTCGCACGCCATCCTCACCACTGACGTCGGCCCGAAGGTCACGCAGGCAACCTTCACCCTCGGCGGCAAGCGCGGACGCATCGTCGGCGTCGCCAAGGGCGCTGGCATGATCCATCCCAACATGGCCACCATGCTCGGCTTCGTCATGACCGACGCCGCGCTCGATCCGGCCACGCTCAAGCGCGCGCTGACCGCCGCCGTCGATCAGAGTTTCAACGCCATCTCCGTCGACGGCGATACTTCGACCAACGACACCGTGCTGCTGATGGCCTCCGGAAAATTCGGCAACAATTCACGCGCCGACATCGCCGACTTTCAGCGCGCGCTCAACACCGTCTGCCGCGATCTCGCCTGGATGATCGTCCGCGACGGCGAAGGCGCCACGCGCGTGATGGAGTTGACCGTCCGCGGCGCGAAAACCGACCGCGACGCGAAGTTAGCCGCACACGCCGTCGCAACCTCACCACTCGTGAAGACCGCGCTCCACGGCGGCGATCCGAACTGGGGCCGCATCCTGGCCGCCCTCGGCCGCAGCGGCGCGCGCTTCAACGTCAAACGCGTTTCGCTTTCCGCCGCGAACGTGCAACTCGTCGCGAACGGCGAGCCCGCGATCTACAAAGAAAAGGATGCCGCCAAAGTCTTCACCCGCGAACGCGTCCCGATCATCCTCGACCTCGGCGGCGGCACCGCCACGACCGTCGTCCTCGCCTCCGACCTCGGCCACGACTACATCTCCATCAACGCCGACTACCGCTCGTAACCTGGGAACGCGGGCGTCTCGCCCGCAGTCGACGATCGCGCGAGGACTCGAAAGCGGGCGAGACGCCCGCGCTCCCAGGGGTAAACTTCGGCGCTCATGCGCAAGTTTGCCGTCGTCCTCCTCCTTTTCTCCGCCACCGCCGCGTACGCCGCGATGCACGATCCCGTCGCCGCGCGGCATGGGATGGTGGCGTCGACGAGCGGGATCGCATCGCAGGTCGGCGTCGACGTCATGAAGAAGGGCGGCAACGCCGTCGATGCCGCGGTGGCGACTGCGCTGGCGATGGCTGTCACCTGGCCGGCCGCCGGCAACCTCGGCGGCGGCGGATTCATGCTCATCCGCATGGCCGACGGTACGAGCGAGGCCATCGACTATCGCGAGCGCGCGCCGCTGGCGGCATCGCGCGACATGTATCTCGACGCGAACGGCAAAGTCATCAAAGGCGCATCGACGGACGGCTACAAAGCGATCGGCGTTCCGGGCACCGTGGCCGGACTGATGCTCGTTCACAAGCGTCACGGCAAGTTGAAATGGAGTGAGCTGGTCGAGCCGGCGCGGAAACTTGCGGCCGAGGGATTTGTCGTGAGCCCGTTTCTCGACGAAGTCTTTCGCGACAAAGAGACGCTGAAGAAACTCGAGCCATGGGCGGAGAGCAGGCGCATTTTTCTGCGCGGCGGACATTTCTACGCGATGGGCGAGCGCTTCAAACAGCCGGAGCTTGCCGCGACGCTCGCGCGCATCCAGACTAATCCGCTCGATTTCTACGAAGGTGTGACCGCGAAACGGATCGTGGCCGACATGAAAGCGCACGGCGGCCTGATCACGATGCAGGATCTGCGCGAATACAAGCCGGTGATCCGCACGCCCTTGCGCGGCAGTTATCGCGGACACGACTTCCTCGTCATGCCGCCGCCGTCGTCGGGCGGCATCGCCATCATCGAGATGCTGCACATGCTGGAGAACTACGACGTCGCCGCCACGGGCTGGCAATCGGCGCGCTACCTCCATCTCATTACCGAGGTAATGCGAAGGGCCTTTGCGGACCGGGCGGAGTTTCTGGGGGATCCCGATTTCGTCAAGCTGCCCGTATCGGCGCTGACTTCGACTGCATTCGCCGAGGAGCGGCGTAAGACGATCGACGTCGCACATGCATCGAAGTCGAGCGAGATTCGCGCGGGCGATCCGGCACCGTTCGAGCGGACCGACACCACGCATTTTTCCGTCGTCGACGGCGACGGCAACATGGTCAGCAACACGTACACGCTGAACGACTGGTTCGGCGCGGGCGTGACTGCGAAAGGCACCGGCATCCTGCTCAACGACGAGATGGATGACTTCACCTCCCAGCCCGGGGTGCCGAACGTCTATCAGTTGATTCAAAGCGAGAAGAACGCGATCGCGCCGAAGAAGCGGCCGCTGTCGTCGATGGTGCCGCTGATCATGCTGCAGGACGGCAAGCCGTGGCTGGCGGTGGGCGCCGCCGGCGGGCCTCGCATCATCAGCACCGTGCTGGAGATCGTCTTGGCCGAGGTCGATTTTCACGTGTCGATTCAGGAGGCGGTCGATGCGGGGCGCATTCATCATCAATGGATGCCCGACACGATTTTCTGGGAGCCGAACGGAATCAATCCCGACTCGCGCGCGGCGCTCGAGGCGATGGGCCACACGTTCGCGGAGAAACCGTTCGACCACATCTCCGACGCGAACGCGGTGATGATCGATCCGAAGAGCGGACTGCGATACGGCGGCGCCGATCCGCGGCGCTCGGGCGTCGCGATCGGATGGTGACGATGCGACGCGTCTGGTTGATCGGCGCGATCGTCGTTCTGTGCGGACCGCTCGCGACGTGGAGCAGTTTTCTTCGCACGCATCGGCTCGAAGTTCCCGCGTCGCCCACGGAAAACGACCAGCCGCAACTCGCCGCGTACTGGCGATTCCTGGCCGCCGCGCGGCCGCTCGTTCCGGCGGGATCGTCGTACACGATCAAAGCGCCGACGCCTGACGATGAGACGCAGCTCTTCATGCTCTCCGCCGGCTTGTACGCCGACGTGACGCCGTATCCGGCCACGTACGTCTGGCAGCCGCAGCCCGGCGGCGGCAGCGAGGCGAAGTACGTCCTCGTCTACGGCGCGCCGGAGTGTCCGGCTGACGCGCCGTCGATGCACATCGTTGCCGGCGGCGCAGTCTGCGTGCGCGACAAGCCATGACTGTGCTTGCGTACATCGCCGCCTACGCGCTGATCCCGCTGTTCGGCCTTTCGCTGACGTCGTCGATCGACTCTCGCAGCGCGCGCATCGGCTTCGCCTTTCTCGCGGGCGCGCTGCTGCTGACGATCGAGGCGATGCTTTTCACGATGGTGGGCATGCGCTGGAACATCGTCGGATTGGCGTTGCCGCTATTGGTCGCGAGCGGAATTCTGTTGCGGCGTCAGCGCCCGGCCGCCCGCACAGACAGGAGTGTCTGTGCCACATTGATCATCGCCATCGCGCTGCTGCACTTCCTGCTCTCGATCATCACCACGCAATCGATCAATCCCGACTACGTCCTTTTCTGGGGGACAAAGTCGGTGCACTTTGCGTTGTCGCGATCGCTCGATGCCGGCTACCTCATGTCGCGCTTCGCGCCGCCGCGCATCGACTACCCGCCGCTGCTGCCGGTCTTCCAAGCCTGGGGGATGCTCTTCTCGCGTCACATGCCGTGGATAACCGCCGCGGCGATGTCCGCCGTGTGGCTGGCGGCGGCAGTGCCGGTGATCAACTGGCTGACCGGATCGATTCACGCCACCACCTTCTGGACCGCGGCCATGGCCGCATCGCTGGCGTTCTGCGGCAGCGGCGGAAATGCCGAGGCCATGCTGGTGATGTACATCTCGGTCGGGGCGGCGGCGATCGTGGCGGGGCGCACATCGATCGCCGCGATTGCATTCGCCGGCGCGATGCTGACGAAGGAGGAAGCGCTCGTGACCATCGGCGCGATCCTCATCGGCGTCGTGATTTACGACCGCGGGATTCGCCGCGCCGCGATCCTGGCCGCATCATCGGCCGCAGGTGCGTCGCTCTGGTTCGCGTTTCAGAAACGCTTCGGCATGCACGTTGGCTACGACCGCGTCACGCTCACGCACACGTTTCACTGGAGCAACCTGCCGACGATCGTCCGCGAAATGCCGAAAAGTCTGGCCGCGGGATGCTGGGGATTGTCGTGGCTGATCGCGCTGGCGATCATCATCTCCATCGCCGTGAAGATCCCCGCGCGGCTGAAAATCGCGATCCCACTCCTCGTTCCGATCCCGCTGCTCTTCGCGTTTTTTGTCTACCTCTACCTGCAGTACGAAAGCTCGCTGGCGATGAAGATGTGGTGGGTGCTGCCGCGCCTGTCGATGCCCGCGCTGTCGCTGCTCATCCTGGCGGCGGCGTTTGCGGCTGACGATAGAATGCGCGCCCATGATTGAAAAGAAGCCGCTGGTCGCGTTCGCGAACAAAGAACGCGATCGTTTCGAAACCGCTCTCCGCCAGTTCGTCGACATCCCCACCGTCTCCGCAGACGCCGACCGGCTGCCCGACATCCGCCGCTGCGCCGAGCTGGCGGCATCGACGATCCGCGACTTCGGCGGCGAGGCGGATATCCTCGAAACGGGTGGCAATCCGATCATCCACGGCCGTTTCAACAGCGGCAGCAATCTTCCGACCGTCACCGTCTACAACCACCTCGACGTCCAACCGGCATCGCGCGAAACCGAGCCGTGGACGACCGATCCGTTCACGTTCGTTAAAAACGGCGACCGCTACCTCGGGCGCGGCACGACCGACGACAAAGGTCCCGCGCTGACCGCGCTCTTCGGCATCCGCGCCGCGCGCGAGGCCGGCGTCCAAGCGAACATGCACCTGCTCTGGGAGCTGGAGGAGGAGATCGGTTCGCCCAGCTTCGAGGGCGCGATGAAGAAGTACGGCAAGCAGCTGGCGACGGATTCCGTGCTCGTCTCCGACACGATCTGGGTCTCGCGCCAACGCCCTGCCTGTCCGGCCGGCCTGCGCGGTTTGCAGGGCTTCGAGCTCGTGCTCGAAACCGCGGCCACCGATCAGCACTCCGGCGTCACCGGCGGCGGAGCACGCAATCCGATCGGCGAGTTGATGAAGCTCGTCTCCGAGATGTACGACGCCACCACCGGCAAAGTGAAAATCAAAGGTTTCTACGACGACGTCGAGCCGCCGTCGAAGAAGGAGCTGGCGGATTTCCGCGCGTCCGGTTTCACCGTGAAGAACTTCAAGAAAGATCACGGCTTCAAATCGGTCCGCACCGAAGACGCCGACGAGATGATGAAGCGCATCTGGGCCATGCCGACGTTTGAAGTCCACGGCCTGGTCGGCGGCTACACCGGTCCCGGCATCAAGACCATCATTCCGCCGCGCGCCGTGGCGAAAATCTCCTGCCGCCTTGTTCCGAATCAGGCCCCGAAGAAGATCATGAAGCTCGTCCGCGAGTTCGTGAAGCAGCGCAATCCGGACGTGAAGGTCGTGGTCGAGTCATCGATGCTGCCGTACAAAGCGCCAACGACCGGAGTGCTGGCCGACGCCGTGCGCAGCTCGATGAAATTCGCCTTCGGACGCGAGCCGGTCTTCGTCCGCGAAGGCGGCTCCATCGGCGCGATCGTGTCGATGGAAAAGGTCCTCAAAGTCCCTGTGCTTTTCCTCGGACTCTCGCTCCCCGAGCACGGCTACCACGCCCCGAACGAGAACTACGACTGGCAGCAAGCCAGCGGCGGCATGGTGGCCTTCGCAAAGTACTTCGACGAGATCGCGAATCTGTAGCGCAGGTTCCTACACCGGCGGCTTCGCCGGCTGCGGCGCCGGCTGGACCGGCGTTCCCGGAGTTGGCGGCGGAGCCTGCATCGACGGGTCCGTGACCGGCGGTGCCGGAGTCACGATGTCCTTCGCGGCCGGCTGCGTCGAGGGGGCTTCGAGGCCTTGCTGCACGTAGCCGGGCGGCATGGCCTGGAAGGACATGCTCGCGCGTGCGTGCTCTTTCGGATACGCCTTCAGAAGGGCCAGATCGACCAGCTTGCTATCGAGGATGCGCGGATTCACGCGCACGTCGAGGAGCGAATGATTGATCAGAAAGGCTTTCGCGTAATAGTCGATGGCCGCTTGCTGATGATCGCGTTTCTCTTCCATCAGGCCGAGTTGGAAGAGCGCCGCCGAATGGCCAGGCTTGTAGTGCACGGTGCGGGAGAAGGCGAAATGTGAGCCGCTCCAGTCGCCGCGCGACATCCGAACCAGCCCGAGGTTGTACCAGGCCGGGTAGAAGTGGGCGTCGGCGTTCACGGCGCGCTCGAACTCCACCTCGGCGTCCTTCGGGAAACCCTTCTGCAGCAGCATCTGGCCGAGCTGATTGTGCAGGCTGGCCGACCGCGGATTGGCCTGCAGCGCGTTGACCGTCGCGGTGATCTGCGCGTCGAGCGGCGAGCCGGTGTTCAGGTAGCGCCCGTAGAACGGATTCGCGTACGGATTCTGATCGTGGTGATGGTTCAGGGAGGCGCAGGAAGCCAGCGCCACGGTTGCCGCAATGAGTAGGAGACGTTTCATCATCATTCCTGGATCGGTTTCGCTTTCAACTTTACTTTGCCGTCGACGACGTCCACACGGAAGGCGACGACGTCCACATGATATTTCTCGCGCACGAGATCGCTCTGCTTCTGGATCATTGATTTGAATTGCTCGATGGTGATGTTCGGCAGCTTGCCGAGTTTCAGGTGTTCCTTTTCGATATCGCCGAACAGCCGCTGGATTTCTTCACCGTTCGTGCCCGGCGCCACCTTTACATACGGATCGAGCTTCGGCGACGTTACGCGAGCCGCGGACGGCGGCGGCGCGATCGGTTCCATCGGAGCGTTCAACGCCGCCGACCGGCGCCGGAAGTCGAGAGGCCCTTCCTCCCGCTCCCGCATCTTCCGTCCCCACAATTCGCGAAGCTGGTTGTAGCGCGTCAGGAGCTGGGAGTAGCGAAAGCGGCGCGCATTGTCGCGCATCTTCTGTTTGCCGAGCTCGTAGATGTAGACCTCGACCAGCCGCCGTTCGTGCATCGGCGGAAACTTCTGGATACCCGAGAAGAACTGGTCGTACTTGTTCTTCAGCTTGCGGATGTCCTCTTCGAGCTTGTCCAGCTCGTCGTCCTGTTTGATCACGGTCTGGCCAATACAATACGCGCCCATGCCTAAATCGAGGCCATCCTCGGGAGATTCCGCGCTCCGCAGCATCCCGTCCGTGGAGCGGATCCTGTCGAGCGAGGCATTCGCGGGTGTGGTTCGCGACTTCGGACGCGATGCTGCGAAGGACGCCGTCGTGGCGCATCTGGAAACCGTACGCATCGAACGAAGACCGTTCGACGAAAACGCCGCGGCCGATGACGTCCTCCAAACACTCACAGTCGCGACAACATCGACGCTGCGCCGAGTCATCAACGGCACCGGCATCATCATCCACACGAACCTCGGCCGTTCGCCGATCGGCGCCGAGGTGTGGTCGCGCGCCGCGGCGATCACGACCGGCTACTCGAATCTCGAATACGACCTCGAGGACGGCAGCCGAGGGCGGCGCGACGAGCATCTGACGGCGATTTGCCGGACGCTGTTTGGCTGCGAGGCGGCGATCCTGACCAACAACAACGCCGCCGGGACGTTGCTGCTCCTCGCGGCCGTCGCCGGTTCACAGACAGGAGTGTCTGTGCCACATGAAGTCATCGTCTCGCGCGGCGAGCTGGTCGAGATCGGCGGATCGTTCCGCGTCCCCGACGTGATCCAGCAAGGCGGCGCGCGGCTTCGCGAAGTCGGAACGACGAACCGCACACGCGCTGCCGATTACGACGTTGCCATCAGCGATGCGACGGCCGCGATGTTGCGCGTGCATCGCTCCAACTTCGAGATCGTCGGCTTCACCGAGTCGCCGTCGATCGAGGAGTTGATCGCGATCAGCAAAAAGCGCGGAATCCCGCTGCTTTACGACGAAGGGAGTGGACGCGTCGTCGATCTCGCGCGATACGGTTTCACTTCCGCCCCGACCATCCGCGAGCTGATCGCGCTCGGCGTCGATGCCGTGACCTGCTCGACCGACAAACTGATCGGCGCCACGCAGGGCGGCCTCATTCTCGGCAGCGAGGAGATCATCAGCCGCTGCCGCAAGCATCCGCTCATGCGCGCGCTGCGTGCTGGCAAGGAGTCGTACGCCATCATCGCCGAGACCTTGCGCGCCTTCGCCACCGGCCGCCACGAAACCGAGATCCCGATTTACCGCATGCTGGCCTCATCGATCGATGAGCTGCGCAGCCGCGCCTCCGAAATAATCGCCCGCACCTCCTGCTGCATCACCGAAAGCGCCTGCGCCCTCGGCGGCGGCACGACGCCTACGGAAACGATTCCCTCAATCGCCATCGAAGTACCAGGAAACGCGAGCCAACTGGCGACGCGTTTCCTCCAAAACGAACCGCCTATCGCGGGACGCATCGTCGACGACCGCTTCACGATCGAAGTGCGGACGTTAAGCGACGAAGATCGACGACAAGTTGCCAAGATAATCGCGACCCAGAACTTGTAGATGAACGATTGCTTATACGATTCTCGCCGTTACTTTCGACGAAAATCGTAAGAAAATGCGGCGATGGAACTGCCAGGAACCTTGATGGGCGTTCTGATCGCCGCGTTCGCGGTGCTGAGAGCCAATCGCGATTACGATTGGCGAGATAGCAAACGGACCGTCGTGACTCCCGCTCCCCCGAAGGGGAAGCCGAACGTGGCGACACCCGAACCCCCGCCAACGCCAAGATTCAAGTAGCCGGCTACCGCGCCAGCATCCCCTCAATCTGTCCGCGCGATTGCTCGAGCAGCGTGTCTTTCGCGCGGACGCTGACGCCGGCAGTTTCGATGACCGAGCCCACGCGGATCGTGACCACGCCGGGCGTGATTCGTTTCGCGCCGACGCGGAAGACTTCGTACGTTCCGTCGATGGCCAGCGGCAGGATCGGCAGTTCCGAGCGGATCGCAAGAAGGAATGCTCCGCGCTGAAAGGGACGCATGGCCACCTCGCGGGAGCGGCCTTCCTCGGGGAAGATCACGATCGTGTTGCCTTTGCGGATGCGCTCCACCGCCAGGTCGAATGACTTCACCGCCGTCCGCCGGTTCTTGCGGTCGATGGGGATGAAGCCGGCGCGGCCGATGGCCCAGCCGAAAATCGGGATGCTGAACAGACTCTTCTTGGCCATGAAGCGGATCGGCTGGGGGATCGCCGCGAAGATGCAGGGTATGTCGAAATACGAATGATGATTCGCGATCAGGATGTAGCGCTTGGCGCGATCGATCGTCTCCATCCCCTCGGTGCGAATCTCGATGCCCGCGCCCCACAGAATCAGCCGCGCCCAGAGCCGGATGACCGGATCGATCAATGGTGACGCCGACGACAGCATGGCGATGATGAGCACCGTCGTCGCCAGCGGAATCGTCACGACGATGGCCACGAGCGCGGCCCAGATGGTTCGCAACATGAGCGGCGCATCTTACGACGGGCTGCCGACAGCAGGTGTACAATCCGCCTCCTCCAAAATGATCCCCGCCAAGGTCTTTCAACCACATCCATCCAAAGGAGAAAGACGTGTCCGATAGCATGACCGCGACGGCGGTTCTCGATGAGCCTGTGAGCCGCGCCGCAACGACCGTCAACGACTGCACGATCCACGTGGCCACCGTCAATGGCTCCGGCTCTCAGTCCTCGAACACCGTCCTGATGCGCTCGATCTTTCAGATGGGCGTGCCGGTCAGCGGCAAGAACATGTTCCCCTCGAACATCGCCGGTCTGCCGACGTGGTTCACCATCCGCGCGAATAAAGACGGCTGGATCGCCCGCAAAAAAGAAGTCGACATCATGATCTGCATGAATGCGGCGACGGCGCGCGAAGACGTCATGGCCCTGCAGCCCGGCGCCGTCTGCATCTACGACGCGCCGCTCAACTGCAAAGGGATGCGCAGCGACGTCACCTTCTTCGAAGTTCCGTTCGCGAAACTGGCCGGCGAGCTGTCGCAGGACTCGCGGCTGCGCAAGCTGCTCACGAACATGATCTATGTCGGCATCGTGGCCGAGCGCCTCGGCATCGAGCGCGACGAGATCGTCACCGCCATCACCAAACAGTTCAAGGGCAAACAGAAAGCGATCGATCCCAACGTCGCCGCCATCGACAAAGGGATGGCCTACGCGCTCGAGAATCTGCCGGCGCAGCATCGCTGGCGAATCGAACGGATGAACGCCACGGCCGGCAAGATCATCATCGACGGCAATGCCGCCGCAGCCATCGGCGCCATGTTCGGCGGCGTCACCGTGGTCACTTGGTATCCGATCACGCCGTCGTCGTCGCTGTGCGAGTCGCTGATCGACTACATGAAAGAGCACCGCATCGGCCCCGACGGAAAAGCGACGTTCGCGATCGTGCAGGCCGAGGATGAACTGGCGGCCATGGGGATGGTGTTGGGCGCGGGATGGGCGGGCGCGCGGTCGCTCACATCCACCTCGGGACCGGGCATCTCATTGATGGCCGAATTCGCCGGACTCGGATACTTCGCCGAATTGCCGGGCGTGATCTGGGACATCCAGCGCGTCGGTCCGTCGACCGGACTACCCACGCGCACGGCGCAGGGCGACATCCTCGAAGTGCATTATCTTTCCCATGGCGACACGCAACATATTGCACTGATCCCGTGCTCCGTCGCCGAATGTTTCGACTTCGCCGGTGAAGCGCTCGATCTCGCGGAGATGTTCCAGACGCCGATCTTCGTCCTCTCCGATCTCGACCTCGGCATGAACAACCACATGTCCGATCCGTTCACCTATCCGACCAAACCGTACCGCCGCGGCAAAGTGCTCAGCGCCGCGCAGCTCGAGGAGCTCGGCGGCAAGTGGGGACGCTATCTCGACGTCGACGGCGACGGCATCCCCTACCGCACGCTGCCCGGCACCGATCACCTCATGGCGTCGTACTTCACGCGCGGCTCCGGCCACGATACGCATGCCCGCTACTCCGAGAAGCCGGCCGATTACAAAGCGACTGTCGACCGTTTGGCGAAGAAGTTCCAGACCGCGAAGCAGTTCGTGCCGCAGCCGGTCATCGATCGCCGTCCGAATGCGAAGATCGGTTTCATCGCCTACGGAACCACCGACATCGCCCTCGAAGAGTCGCGTTATCAGTTGCGCAACGAGCACGGCGTCGAGACCAGTTACCTTCGGCTGCGCGCGCTTCCCTTCACTGATGACGTGAAGGCCTTCGTCGAAGATCACGACCGCGTCTACGTCGTCGAGCAAAATCGCGACGGTCAGATGGGCGATCTGCTTCGTCTGGAAGTGGGCGATATCCAGCACAAGCTGCGCAAAATACTGCACTACACCGGCCTCCCCTGTGACGCGCGATCGATCACTGATTCGTTGCTGCAGATGGAGCAGGACGGCACGCGCGTCACCAAAATCGGCCTCGGATCCGAGGCGGTGACGCAGACGATCGGAGAGGACTAAGCCATGGCTGAAAGCGTTCTCAAACTCCCCAACGAAGCCGCCGCGCCGAAGGAAAACCGCCTCGGCCTCAAAGCGCTCGACTACCAGGGCGGCAAGTCGACGCTCTGCGCCGGTTGCGGCCACGACGCCGTCAGCAACCAGATCGTCCGCGCCTTCTACGAGATGAACGTGAAGCCGGAGAAGGTAGCGAAGTTTTCCGGCATCGGCTGTTCGTCCAAAACACCCGCCTACTTCCTCGGCCGCGCACACGGATTCAACAGCGTTCACGGACGCATGCCCGCGGTTGCCACCGGCGCGATGCTCGCCAATCAGCATCTGGTCAGCATCGGCGTCTCCGGCGACGGCGACACCGCCTCGATCGGTCTCGGGCAGTTCATGCACCTCGTCCGCCGCAACATCCCGATGATCTACATCATCGAAAACAACGGCGTGTACGGCCTGACCAAAGGGCAGTTCTCCGCCACCGCCGACGAAGGCTCGAAGCTGAAGACCGGCGTGATCAACGATCTCCCGCCGATGGATCTCTGCGCGCTGGCCGTGGAGCTCGGATGCGGCTTCGTCGCACGCGGTTACGCCGGCGATCCGAAGCAGATGGTGAACATCCTCAAAGCCGCCATCGCCCATGACGGCCTCGCGGTCATCGACGTCATCTCCCCCTGCGTCACCTTCAACAATCACGACGGCTCAACCAAGGGTTACGCGTATTCGAAGGAGCACGACGAGCTGCTCCACCAGATCGGTTTCGTGCAGTCATACGAACAGATCGAGATCGACTACGAGCCGGGCACAGTGCGCGAAGTAACGCTGCACGACGGCTCGCGCCTGCTCCTGAAAAAACTGGAAGAGGACTACGACCCGTCGAACGCGGTGCAGGCCCTGCAACGCTCGCACAAAGCGATCGAGGACGGCGCCATGCTCACGGGCCTCATCTACCTGCGTCCGGAGAAGAAGAGCTTCCTCACGCTGCTCAACATGACCGACAAACCTCTCTGGTCGATGACGGAAGCGGAAACCCGTCCGCCCAAAGAAGCGCTCGACCAGATCATGCGCGAATTGATGTAGGTCGATCGTAGCGCCAGCGGCCCGCTGGCTGGACCGCCGCCGGCTCGGCGGCAAGCGCGCGCCGCGCCAGCGAGCCGCTGGCGGTCCGGCCGTCGAGCCGACGGCGCTACGGTCTTACGGCGCGTTCCTTGCTCAGCAATACCGTATGAGCGAAGACGAAAAAGGCGCCACCGAAGAAGACACGCAGAAAATCGAAGTGATCCGCGGTGCGGAAGTCCTCGGCTACGAGGGCGCCGGACGCGAAGAGCACAGCGGCGAAAACTCGCCGACGCGCGCCAACGATCCCCGCGACGAACTGGCCGATAACAAGCCGGAAGATTTGCGCTAGCGAACCGTCAGTGGATGGAGACCGTCATATTGAACGGCGTAGCGACCGCTCTGCCATCCTTTTTGGCGGGACGAAAGCGCCACTGCTTGACCGCTTCGAGCGCCGCATAGGAAGCCGCCGGTACGTTTGAGTTGACGATGCTCGGTTGGCGCACGACGCCGTCAACATCAATGATGACTCTGACGACCGCGACTGCGCCATCCTTCACACTGCCCGGACGTTCCGGCTCCCGTTTGTACGTGACCTCCGGCTTCTCCGTGAACTCGTTGATGGGCAACACAGCGGCGATCGGTGCCGGGACCGGCGTCGTCATCGTTGGCAACTGGACCTGCGGATCAAGCGCCTTCGCCACCTGACGGTACCAGTTCGTATCGTCAACATTCCCCAGCCCATCTTCCGCTGCGGCGCGCAGCGCGATCGTCCGCGCGAACAGCTTGCCGGAATCGTCGTCCGCGGCCATGCGATCGAGCATGTGGTTCGTCAACTTGATCGAAGCCTTGCGAGCCTCGGCGTAGCGCTTCTGCTGCAGCAGCGCCTCGATCGCGGTCTGATCGCGACGCCAGTCGTCCATGCGATCCGCGAACGCACCGACAGCACAAAATAGCAGCAGGATGAATGCGATAGCTCGTCTCATTTTTTTCGAATCGCCGCCAGGCGGCTTTTCGCCTCGGGATGATCCGCGTCGATTTTCAGCACGTCCTCGTAGCAACTTTGCGCGCGGGAGACCAAACCCTCGGTGCGATAGAGATCGCCGAGGGAGACGAGGACCTCGACTGAATTCGGATCGAGCGACAGCGCGCGCTGGAAACTCTCCGCGGCATCGCGGCGCCATTTCGGATTGCGCTCCTGGCAGGCGCCGAGAAGATGCCAGGCTTCGGCGTGATCGGGTGCGAAGTTGACGGTCTGTTTCAGCAGCACGATCGCGCCGTAGTAATCGCCGGTCGCGCTCAGTTCACGCGCGCGCTGAAAATTTTGATTGGCGATCGAGCGCTGCGTCGCGCGCCGCTGCAACTCGTCGCTGCCGCCGCGTCCCGTGCGCTGATCGAGCAACTTGTCGTACGCCGCGCGCCGCACCGGATTCTCCAGGACCGCCACGGCCTCGGCGATCCTCTTGTTGATCGCCGCAAGCGCATCGCTCACGACCGGCGGATAGGTGGCCGGATTGTATTGATGCTTCTTCTGCTCGGCCGCACTCAGAACCGTGCCGCGCACCGCGGCGCGCGGAATCTCGAGAACCTGGTAATGATCCATCGACGGCAATTGCCGCGACAGCGCCACCGCGCGCAGCGAACGTTGATCGTTCGAGCCGATGGCAGCGAGCAGCTCCAGATCGCGATGCATGTCGCTGTCGTCGATGGCCGCTACGGCGCGGCTCTGCGTGACGATCGAAAACAGTCCGAGCGTCATCATGGCGATGACCACGCGGGCGGCGGTCACCGAATCACTGGTGAACTGTTTCAGAAACGTCTCGATCGTCTGCGGCTCGTTCAACGTCTCGGCGATCTTCCGTTCCGCATCCGTCAGTGGGACGGCATCGAGCGAGATGCCGCTGTCGTCCGGCTCAATCGTCCGCTTCAGATCGCCCAGGGAGCGGCGGAGAACGAGACCGTTGGTGATGCCGCGGATGCCGTCGAGCACCACGGCCGGCATCGACTGCAGGAACACGCGTTTTCCCGGCTCGATGGCCTCGTCGTCCGAGAACGCCGCCGTCCCTTCATCGAGCGAAAAGAGCGGAGTGAAGAGCGACGTCATCCACTCGCGCAGCAGCGTCTGACGAGAGGACATGTCGAGAAGGCCGGACTCGTGAAACTTCGCGGCGGCCTCGAGAGGATCGGCGGCGGCGAGCGGCAGCGCGCGGTCCGCCGGCAGCGCACCGCGGCGCACCAGAAAATCCGCAAGCGAATCCTCGGGCGCCGTCGAGGTGATCAGCGCCAGCTCGCCCTGCGCCCAGTAAAGAGTGCGGCGCAGCGGCGCGTGGACGATCGTCAGCGACCCGGTTCTTCGCTGTTGCAGGATTTCTCCTGCGATCACCGCGAACGGTGTGATCTCGATCCGCTCCAGACTCACGCCCGATCCCCTTATGTCCTTTGCGTCGCTTTTAGCACAATGTGGCATGAAACGGGCTGCAACAGAAGCCGTCTAACTGTGCGTGCGGCACCTTGAAAAGACTCAGAATGCAGCGTCTGCCAACGCTGTTCCGTTCTGCCGAGTGATGACCATGAGACTGATGACGAAGTTCGCATTTCCGTTGCTGGCGCTGCTCGCGTTCAGCGTTTCCGCCGGAGCGCAACAGACTTCCGACGATCCTTACGAATTCATTCTTGCCAAGCTGGCCGCCGATGACGGCCGCTTCGACGAGGCGCTTTCGCGCATCGACAAGATCGTCGAAAAGAATCCGCAGAACGCGGTCGTGCTGTACGAACGCGCGCTGATTCTGATCGATGCATCGAAGGTCGATGCCGCCGAAGCGGAGTTGCGCAAGGTCGTCGCACTGCAGCCGAACTTCTACGATGCCGAGCGCGTTCTCGGCCGCGTCCTGCTCGACCGCGCCGCCAACGACAAGACCAAGGTCGACGAGGCGCTGGTCCATCTGCAGAACGCGTTCAAGATTTATCCCGACGACCTCGCCACCGGCATGGCCATCTCGCAGATCTACACTGCCAGCGGCCGTCCTGCCGAGGCGGAGAAGATCATCGCCTCGATGCTCGAGCGCGCGCCCGATCAGCGCGGCCTCAACTACGCATACGCGCAGGTGCTGACGAAACTCGGCCGCGGCGCGGAAGCCGTCAAATATCTCGAGCGCGCCGTCGAAGTCGATCCGACGTTCGGCCTCGCCATCCAGCAACTCGTCGACACGTATCAGAGCAGCGGCGAGTGGCAGAAAGCGGCCGACGTTCTTCAGCCGCTCATCAACGAAGAACCGACCAATCTCGATTTTCAGCGGCAGCAGGCCTACTTCTACCTTCGCGCCGGCATGTCCGAGAAAGCGCGAGCCGGTTTTGCGGCGCTTCTGCAAGCCGATCCGAAAGACACGCGCGCGCAGTACTACCTCGCCGAGTCGCTCAGCGATCTGGAGCGCTTCGACGAGGCCGACAAACTCTACCGCCAGCTCCTTGAAAAAACGCCCGACGATCCCGACGTCCTGGCCGGCTTCGGCCTGTCGCAGGTCGGCCGCAAAAAGTACGACGACGCCGCGAAGACCTTCCGTACGCTGCTCGCCGTCGCCGACGCGCCCGAGGGCGTGAAGACGCTGGCCAAAACGCAGCTCGCGTTCATCGATCTGCAGAAGGGCAACCTGCAACAGGCCATCGACGCCGCCAAACCGCTTTTTGTTTTTCATGACAGGCCGAGTGTGCAGCCGATCAACATCGCCCTCGACGCGCTTCGCAAACAGAAGCGCTACGCCGAGGCGGTGACGCTGCTGCAGCCGCTGGTCGACAAATACGCGTCCGATCCGTTCGTCAACGCGCGCTACATCGAGATGCTGGCGCGCGCCGGCGACAAAGATCGCGCCCGCGTTGCCGCGTCCACGCAGATGAAGTTCGGCGTCCGAAATACGATCTCGGCCGCCGAGGCGTACGTGCAGGCCGATCAGTACGATCAGGCCATCGCCGTCATCCGCGACGCGCTCCGCACCAAGCCGGATGACGCCGAATTGCAGTTCGAGCTCGGCGCGGCGCTGGAGCGTTCGGGCAACAAGGCCGACGCGGAGAAGACGTTCCTCGATCTCCTCGCCAAACATCCCGACAACGCCGGCACGATGAATTACCTCGGCTACATGTGGGCCGAGCAGGGCGTCAACCTCGACCGCGCCGTGGCCATGCTGACGAAAGCCGTGACGCAGGAGCCAGGCACCGGCGCCTATCTCGATTCGCTCGGCTGGGCCTACTTCCGCCAGGGCAAGCTCGATCTCGCCGAGAAGTATCTGAACGATGCCGCCCGCATCCTCCCGCGCGACGCCACCGTGCACGAGCACCTCGGCGATGTCCTCGCGAAACGCGGCGATACGACCCGCGCGCTCTCGCTCTACCGCGTGGCGCTGACGCTCGATCCCGAATCGAAGGACGAAGCGAAGCTGCGCTCGAAGATCGCCGAGCTGGAAAAACAGCAGCAGGCGCAGCCGACCCCGCGCTGATGCGGCGCGCTCTCGTTCTTCTTCTCGCACTTCTCGCCGCCTGCCGGACGTCGCGTCCGGCCGGCGAGGAAACTCCAATCGCGCCGCTGACGTCGACTTCGCCCGCCGACGCGGCGCGCCAACTGACGGCCCGCCGCGCGCAACTCACCGGCGAACGAAGCCTGCTCCGCATGCGCGCCACCAACGGCGATCGATCGCAATCGTTCCGCGCGCAACTGCAGATCGACAACAGCAATCGCATGCTCCTCACCGCCTACACGCCCCTCGGCACGACCGCCGTCCGTCTCTACGCCGATGCGTCCGAGGTGACGTTCATCAACGATCTCGAAGGAACGTGGTGGCACGGCACCGCCGCCGATTTCGCCAATAGCTTCGGTTTCTTCGGCACGACGTCGCCGTACGCGATGGCACTGCTGATCGCCGGGCTGCCGGCGGATGCATCTTTCACCTACGACTACGACATCGCCGGACTCGCCAGCGCCCGCGCAGGCGAAGTCGCGATCACCTACGACCCGCCGTCGTATCCGCCCAAGCACGTCACGATCCTTCGCGGCGCGCAGAAGTTAGAAATTGAGACGCTCGAATCGGCGATAACGACGGCGAGCGTAGCGAAGCCGTCCGCGCCGAACGGATATCGCTGCTGCGTCGCGCCGCGGTTGTAGCTGTCATCCAGAGTCGCCGAAGCTGCGTAGCCGCAGGCGAAGCAGCGCAGGACGACGAAGGATCCCCGGCTGGTAACAACGGGCGGGCGGCGGGCTTTAAGTTCGCGAGCACGCACCACCGCCCGTCCCTGGTTACCAGCCGGGGATTCTTCGCCGTCCTCCGCTCTCCGGCTTCGCCTGCGAAGCTCCGGCGGCTCTGAATGACAGGCTATCCTTCGTCTAATGCGCGTGAACGCTTACGCAAAAATCAACTGGTCGCTTCGCATCACCGGCAAACGCGCGGACGGTTTTCACGATCTGGAGACACTCTTCCAGACCATCTCGCTGCACGACACGATCACGTTCGACGATTCCGATCGGTTGACACTCACCTGCGACGATCCGACGATTCCTGTCGATGAGAGGAACCTCGTCATCCGCGCGGCAGGCAACGCGAAAGTCGCGATCACGTTGCACAAAGAAATCCCCGCCGGCGGCGGATTGGGCGGCGGGTCGTCCGACGCCGCGGCCACGCTCATCGCGCTCGGAAAACCGTCTCCGGAAATTGCGCTGTCCCTCGGCTCCGACGTTCCCTTCTTCCTCACCGGCGGAACCGCGTACGCCACAGGCCGGGGCGAGATCCTCACGCCGCTTCCGCGCGTCTCCGGCATTCCGCTGCTGCTGCTGATGCCGAAAGAGCGTGTCAGCACCGCGCGGGCGTTCGGAATGCTGCGCACGTTCTCGCCGCCCCTCGGCATCGACCGCTACCGCGCCATGATCGAAGACGATCTGCTCTCGCACGCGACCGAGCTCACCAACGATTTCGAAGAGCCGATCTTCGCCATGCTGCCGTCGTTGCGAACGCTGAAAACGAAACTCTACGAAACCGGAGCAGCGTGGGCGGCAATGTCCGGATCGGGTTCGACGATCGTCGGCGCATTTCGAAACGCCGCGGATCGCGACGCCGCGCGCGAACACTTCGCAAACGTTCGGGTCGTCGCAGCGGACACGGTCTAGGAGCAGTTCCCCACGCCGCGGAGCGGCTTTCAGAAGGTAGCGATGGGTGAGAGCGAAGCGAACACCCCTCGAAAGGAAGCGCGCCACGAATTTGTGCCGCGTCAGCGGCACTGGAAAATGTGACACTTCATCTGGTGCCGCTGACGCGGCACACTTCATTCTCGACTCTCGTTCGAGGGGTGCTCGCGATGAAGCTGCTCGCACCCCTCGCTACCTTCTGATGCCGCTACGCGGCGTGGGACGCGGCGAAAAATCACCACAATGGCTTCTTCGGCGGCGGATCGAAATCGAATGATCCGAGCAACAGCCAGCGGCGCGCTTCCGCTTCGCGGCCGGGGCGGCCGAGGAGCGGCGTCGTGTAGTGCCAGAACGGGAGGCGGTAGACCGCGATGCCGCTGTGGCCGCTCACCTCGTGGCTGGCCGAGAGAAAGCCGTGATCTTCGTACACGAGTTGCTGCGAGCGCACCGCATCGTTCGAAAACATGATGTGCAGATCGACGAAGCCGTTGCGCGCCACTTTGCTTTCGGGGTGGTGATCGTTGTGCGGTCCGCTGTAGTCGCCCTGCTCGTAGCAGATCACCTGGCGTCCCCAATACTTGTGATCGACCGGCATGCCGACGATCGATTCGGCGAAAACGCGGAACGACTCCGAGCGCATCATCTGCGCGAGGCCGATCGCGCGCGCCGCATCGAGCGCGTTCGACTTGCGCGAATTCAGCGTGACCGTCTTCACGCGCACCGTCTTCTCCAGCCGGTCCGTGTAGTTTTTCTTCATCGACGAAATCCATTCGCGCGGGATCGGCGTCTCCATGCGACGGACGACCGGATACATGGCCTTGTCGAGCAGCGCGATGCACGATTTCGCCACGCGCGCATCGATCACGTCGTCGAACACCACGATCGGCGTGGCGCGCTTTTTTCGAAAGACGTCGAGGTTCGGCGGATTGGCGAGCAGCCGCTGTCCGCGCTTGTTCAACAGATCGGCGAATTCAGACGGAAAGGCATCCATGTGCGAAATTGTCGCAGAACAAGAAAACAGTTGACTAGTCAACGATTGATGGGTAATGTACCCGCCGTGTCACCAACGATCACCCGTGAACTGAAGCAGAAAAAGCCCTTCCCATCGAAAGCGGAGGAAGCGGCCGTGACGCTCATGCGGACCGCTGACGTCATCCGCCGTTTCATCGGCACCGTCATCGAGCCGCATGGGATCACCAGCCAGCAATACAACGTCCTGCGCATCCTGCGCGGCGCCGGCGAGCGCGGATTGCCAACGCTGGAGATTGCCGAGCGGATGATCGAATCGACGCCCGGCATCACGCGCCTCATCGATCGTCTCGAAACGAAGAAACTCGTGTCGCGCGAACGCTGCCTCACCGATCGCCGCCAGGTCTTCTGCCGCATCACCGCATCCGGACTCTCGCTCCTCGCCGCCCTCGACGCTCCTATGGTCGAAGCGGCCGACAACGCCCTCAGCGTTCTGAAAAAAACCGAGCTCGCGAGCCTCGTCGAACTACTCGACAGGACCCGCGCGCACAGCAACCAGCAGTTCATCGAAAGGAGAAGCACCCAATGAAGTTCCGCACCCTCGCAGCCGCAGCATTCCTCCTCGCCACCTCCTCGCTCTTCGCCGAGACGTTCGTCGTCGACAAAGCGCATTCCGAGGCCACGTTCCAGGTCCGCCACATGATGAGTAAGGTGAGCGGCAAGTTCGACGACTTCAGCGGCAAGATCAACGTCGATCGCGCCAAGCCGTCGGCGTCGTCGGTCGAGTTCAACATCAAGGCGGCGTCGGTCAACACCGGCGTTTCCGATCGCGACAATCATCTCCGCACCGCCGAGTTCTTCGACGTCGCGCGCTGCCCCGAGCTGACGTTCAAGAGCACCAGCATCGTGGCGACGAAGAAGAAGGACGTGTACGACGTCACCGGCGATCTGACGATGCGCTGCGTGACCAAGCACATCACCATCCCGGTCGAGTTCAACGGCTTCGGCAAGGACCCGTGGGGCAACGAGCGCGCCGGCTTCTCGCTGACGACCACCGTGAACCGCAAGGACTACGGCATCAACTGGAACAAAGCCCTCGACAACGGCGGCTTCCTCCTCAGCGACGACGTCACGATCAACGTGAACCTCGAAGCGCAGAAGGCGAGGTAAGGTTCTTCTTCGACGTACGCAAAAACCGCCGGCAACTCGCCGGCGGTTTTTTGTTTCAGCCATTTCGTGGCATCGCGAGGAAACCATTTTCACGCGGAGACGCGGAGATCGCGGAGACTCTTCTCCGCGTCCTCCGCGCCTCCGCGTGACCGAGGTTCTCTTGGAATCGAATCGCGATTTAGCAAGTATTTACTTGCCAAATAGTCTTTGGTCATGACATTCTCCGGATGCCATTGATTACAGGAGGTTTCCACGATGCATCCGCAGTCCAATTCTCATGAAGTTCTCCCCTTCCCCGCCGAACACGCGGCATCCGAAGCGGTCACCACCATCCTCAGATTCATCGGCGAAGATCCGTCGCGCGACGGGCTTCTCGACACGCCCGCGCGCGTCCTCAAGGCCTGGCGCGAGATGACGTCCGGTTACGCCGACGATCCCGCCGAAATCCTCGCGCGCACCTTCGAAGAGAGCAGCGACGAGATGGTCGTCCTGCGCGGCATCAGCTTTCACTCCACCTGCGAGCATCACATGCTGCCGTTCTACGGCGAGGCCAGCGTCGGCTATCTGCCGGGCAAGGTCGTCGGCATCAGCAAGCTGGCGCGGCTTGTCGACTGTTTCGCGCGCCGGCTGCAGATTCAGGAGCGTCTGACGCGCCAGATTGCCGAGTCGGTCGAAGAACATCTCGAAGCGCGCGGCGTCGGCGTCATCATTCGGGCGCATCATCTCTGCATGGGTTGCCGCGGCGTGCGGCAGCAGACCACGGAGATGGTGACCTCGGCGATGCTCGGGACGCTGCGCAACGACGCCATGGCCCGCGCCGAGTTTCTGCGGCTTGTGGAGTGACCATGGATTTCAAATCAGGAGTTGCGATCGATGAAATCGCCGACGGCGGGATGCTGGCCGGCGAGATCGACGGCGAGAATGTTGTCCTCGTTCGCCGCGGCGGAGAGTTCTTCGCCGTCGGCGCCGAATGCACGCACTACCACGCGCCGCTCGCCGACGGCATCGTCGCCGGCGACACGATTCGCTGTCCGTGGCATCACGCCTGTTTCGATTTGCGCACCGGCGCCGCGATGGCGCCGGCTCTGAATCCGATTCCGGTCTGGAACGTCGAGCAGCGCGAGGGCCGCGTGTTCGTGACGACGAAACGCGAAATTCCACCGGCCGCTCCGATGAAGACGAACGTGACCTCGGTCGGCATCGTCGGAGGCGGTGTCGCAGGTACGTCCGCCGCCGAGACTCTGCGCCGCGAAGGATTCACCGGCACGATCACGATCATCGGCGCGGAAGAGACCGTACCGATCGACCGGCCGAACCTTTCGAAGGACTACCTGGCCGGCAGCGCACCCGAGGAGTGGATGCCGCTGCGCGATGCGGACGCGTATCGCACGCAGAACATCGAATTTCTGACCGGGCGCCGGGTCATGCTGCTCGATGCGAAGACGAAAACGCTCACGCTCGACGATCAATCGACCCGCACCTTCGACGCCATCCTCCTCGGCACCGGCTCCGAGCCAGTGCGCCTCTCGCCTCCCGGCGCGACGCGCGTGCACGTGCTGCGCACGCTACGCGACAGCCGAGCCATCATCGCCGAGGCCGCGAAAGGAAAACGTGCGGTGGTCCTCGGCGCGAGTTTCATCGCCCTTGAAGTCGCCGCATCGCTTCGCGCGCGCGAGGTCGAAGTGACCGTCGTCGCGCCCGACGCGATCCCGCTCGCGAAGACGATGGGCGTCGAGATCGGCGCCTTCATCCGCCGCCTCCACGAGGAGCACGGCGTCCGCTTCCGCCTCGGCACGACCGTGGCCACGTTCGAAGGCGATCGCGTCATCCTCGCTACGAGCGAGCCGCTGCTGGCCGACTTCATCGTCGCCGGCGTCGGAGTTCGTCCCAACACGCAACTCGCGCAGATCGGCGGCCTGGCGGTCGATCACGGCATCATCGTCGACGAGTTTCTCCAAACCAGCGCGCCCGGCATTTACGCCGCCGGCGACGTCGCGAATTATCCCGATCGCTTCAGCGGCAAGAACGTCCGCGTTGAACATTGGGTGGCCGCCGGACGCCAGGGCCAAACCGCCGCGCTCAACATCCTCGGACATCCGACTCCGCACACCGCGCCGCCGTTTTTCTGGAGCGCGCATTACGACGTGACCATCAACTACGTCGGCAACGCCGCCGGCTACGACCGCGCCGAGGTGCGCGGATCCTTCGACAACCGCCGCGCGCTGGTCGCGTACCGCGTCGGCGATCGCATCGCCGCCGTCGCAACGATCGGACTCGATCGCGAATCGCTGCAGATCGAGAAGGCGATGGAGGATGGGGATCAGAGCGAGGTGGAGCGCATCGTGGCGAGCATCTGAAAATCCTGCCGAGCACCGCACAGACAAGAGTGTCTGTGCTCTGGGAGGCTTGCTCTGAACGTGCAAGTTTGCAGGATCAAAAAGCGGTACCATCTCCCGGTTGCCTAGGGGTGGCCGTTGAACGGCCTGAGATCACACCCTCGAACCTGACCCGGTTAAGACCGGCGTAGGAAAAGGCAGAAGGGTTTCCATGAAGGTTCTCCTCGCGTTTCTTCTCGTTTTTCCTGTTGTTGTTTCCGCTGCAACGTTGCGCGGCGTCGTGCACGCAGTCGACGGACATCCCATCGCGAATGCAAATGTCGAAGTGAATGGCGTGCATGCGACTACCGATGCCGAGGGGCGGTTTGCGATCGACATTGCGACTGGCACATATACCGTCGGCGTCACGCGCAGCGGATTCCAGCCGGTGGCGATGAACGCCGCGACCGACTCTGACCTCGTCATCACGCTGCGGCCGGGGCTTGCGGAGAGCATCGTCGTCAGCGGGATTCGCGCCGAGGCGAAGACGCCGGTGACGAAGAGCGACGTCGATCGTTCCACGATTCAGCGCGACTACTACGGGCAGGACATCCCGCTGCTTTTGCGCGATACACCGTCGATCGATACGTATGCCGAGGCGGGCGTGGGCGGATCGGGATACTCGTACATCACGTTGCGCGGGATCAGTCCGACGCGGATCAACTTCACGCTGGACGGCGTGCCGCTGGCCGATTCCGAGGATATGACCACGTACTTTGCGGACTTTCCCGACCTCGCGCGGTCGCTGCAGTCGATTCAGGTGCAGCGCGGCGTGGGAACGTCGACAGTCGGATCGCCATCGTTCGGCGGATCGGTCAATCTCGAGTCGATCGCGCCGTCGTCGGATTCGTCAACAAACGCGGAGATCGGAATCGGATCGTTCGGAACGAAAACGGCGACGATCGGATATCAGTCGGGCTCATTGCCCGGCGGCTACGCGTTTTACACGCGCTTCTCGGCCGATCAGTCGAACGGATTCCGCGAATCGTCGGGCTACCGCGCGCACAACCTTTTCCTCAGCGCGTCGAAGCAGAACGAAAACTCCCAGTTGCGGCTGACCGGATTCACGGCGCACGAGTGGACGCAGCAGTCGTTCCTGGCGGTCGACAGCGATACGTTGAAGCAGAACCTGCGCGCGAATCCGTTCGGACCGAATGATCGCGACAGCTTCGGCTACGACCTCGCGCAGTTGCAGTACCTGCGGGCGATCTCTCAGTCGACGAACATGACCGCATCGGCCTACTACCAGCGCGGCTACGGCTGGTACCGACTCGGCGACTCCCGCTACGGCCTCGACGGCCTCCTCCTCGGCAGCCTGGTCACGCTGAGCACGACGCATGGTCCGTGGACGGCCAACTACGGCCTGCACGTGAACAACTTCCGCCGCGAGCACACCCTCGACGACGAAGCCGGCGGCGAACGCGCGTACTTCAACTACGGCACGAAGAGCGAGGCCAACGCCTTCGCGAAATTCAGCTACGACGCCGCGCGCTGGCACCTCTACTCGGATATGCAACTGCGCACGGCCGATTTTCACTACCACGGCGACGTTTCGATCGATCCGATCCGCTGGACGTTTTTCAATCCCAAGATCGGCGCGCGCTACGACCTGACGCCGTCGTCCGGCGTCTACGCTTCGGCAGGACTCTCGCGCCGCGAACCCGCACGCAGCGACCTGTTCGGCGGCGAGGACAATGCCTCGGTCAGTTACGACCTCCACGCCGTCCGTCCCGAGCGGCTTCTCGATTTCGAAGGCGGCTGGGATTATCGCGGCGCGTCCGCATCTGTACACGCAAATGTGTACGCCATGGAATTTCGCAACGAGATCGCCTCGACCGGCGAGTTGAGCGAGATCGGCGCGCTGCTGCGCCGCAACGTCGATCGCAGCTACCGTCGCGGAATCGAAGTCGAGTACTCGTGGCAGGCGACATCGCGGCTGAAATTGAGAGGCAACGCGAACGCAAGCCGCAACCGCATCCACACCTGGACGCAGTTCTACGACGTCTACGACGACGCGGGAAACATCACCGGCAGCGAGCCGATCACGTTTCATGACGTGAATCCCGTCCTGACGCCATCGGTCATCGTGAATCAGACCGTCGAGTTCGCACCGTCGTCGAAAACGACCTTCGGTCTCACCGCGCGCCACGTCGGACGCTCGTATCTCGACAACACGAATAACGGATCGTTCACCGCGCCGGCCTTCACGACGTTCGAAGCGAATGGCGCGTTTGCGATCAGCCACGACCTGTCGCTCCGCATCCAGATCAACAACCTGCTGAACGACAAACGCGTCTTCCCGAGTGGCTACAGCTATCTCTTTCTCACGCCGCAACGGACGATCGAGGGCATTTCGTATTACTACCCTCAAGCGACGCGCAACGCCTCGGTCACGATACAGTACAGACGGTGATCTGGAAGGTTCTCGAAATCGGCGCGCTGGCGTTCACACTGCTGAACGTCTGGCTCGCCGTCCGCGAGAACATCTGGACCTGGCCGACCGGCATCGTCTGCGTGCTGCTGACGTTCGTCGTTCTCCTGCACCAGCACTACTACTTCAACGCGTGGCTGCAGATGCTCTACTGCGCGCTGTCGATCCACGGCTGGTACGAGTGGTTGCACGGCGGCGAACATCATCACGAGCGGCGGGTATCGTATGCGTCTCTGCGCGTGTGGGCCGGCACGATTGGCGCGGCGATCGTGATGACATTCATTTTTCTGGCGCTTCAGCGGCGCTATGTACCCGACGCTGCCATGCCGTTCTGGGATGCCTCGACGACCGCCTTCAGTGTGTCAGGACAGTGGCTGCTCAATATGAAGTACATCGAGAACTGGTTCTTCTGGATCGCCGTCGATCTCGCATACGTCGCGATGTACGCACGCGGTCTGCCGTACCTCGCCATACTCAACGCAGTTCTCATCGTCCTATGCGTGAAGGGTCTCGTCGATTGGCGCCGCAGCGCACCCGCGTCTGCCTGATCGGTCCGGAGTGCACCGGCAAGACCACGCTGGCCGAGGAGTTGTCGCGGCACTTCGGCGCGCCGTGGGTGCCGGAGTTCGCGCGCGAATACGCCGAGCGCGCCGGACGGCTGTTGACTTACGACGATGTAGAGCCGATCGCACGTGGAGAGATGGCGCTGATCGACGCCGCGCCGAATGAAGGCCTGGTCATCCTCGACACGGACTTGATCAGCACCGTCGTCTACAGCCGCCACTACTACGGCCAATGTCCGGAGTGGATTGAATCCGCGGCGCGAGCGCGCAAGGCCGATCGCTATCTTCTGACGGACATCGATGTTCCATGGACTGCCGACGGTGTGCGCGACACGGCTGCTGCGCGTGCGGCATTACACGGTCAGTTCGCGAATGCACTGGCAAACTTCGGCGCGAATTTCGTCACCGTCGCCGGCGATTGGGAACAGCGCTGGAAGACCGCCGTTACGCAGCTAGATAGTCTTCGCGATCGACCACCAGCAGCAGCACGCAACCCTCATCGCTGACGATCTCGCCGTGCGTCGTCCCGGCGTCGGCGTGATGGAAATCGCCCTTCAGCAGGTGCGAATCCCCGATCCGGCAACTTCCGCTGATCACGAACGAATCCTCGGCGCCGGCATGATCGTGCTGCGGCACGCGCGCGCCCGGCTCGAACATCATCAGGATCGTGGCCGTATCGCGCTCGATATCAATGCTCAACGTCTTGACCGTGACGCCGGGACCCATGCGATGCCAGCGCCCTTCGTTCGCCCGGACCGTGCGCGTGTTCTGCGGCGTTTCCGCGGCCGCGCCGAGGATGCGCGCGCGCAGCCACGCCGGCGGATCGATCGGTTCGATCGCCTCGGCCACGATGCCGTTCAGAAAACTCAGGTCGTCTCGGGAAAGGGTCTCGGTCATTTGTTTCCTGCCGCAAACTTCATCCGCAGCTCAGCCATTCCATCACACAGCATCGAGCGCGCTTCCGCCTCGCTCATGCCGTAACGGTTTGCAAGATCGCTGACAGTCATACCGCTATACCAGGCGTCCTCAACCAGCGTTCTGGCAGAGGGCTTACCGGTTACTACGGTCGTCGAGCCCGGTCGGGTTTGTCGGGCCAGCGCGCAGTCGCGAGTCGCGCGGATCAGGTAGGCCGCCGGGTCCTCGATGTCATCGTTCTGCGACAGCGCCACAAAGGCTGATTCGAGCGCCTCGGCCGCCGCATCGCGGTCGTTCGTGATCCGCAACGCGACGGCGTACAGACGCGATGCGTAACGATCGTACAGATCCGCAAGTGACTGCATGGATTACGGAAGTTTAGCTGATGGACGTACGGTCGGCACGCCGCACATGCTCGAGAGGCTCCAGGCACATTTCGCGAAGCTTTGGAGTGCGGTGGCGATCGAGCCACCGCTTTGGGAGGGAGGGGGACGGCGATCTCGCGCAGTCTTCGCAAGCATCACGCGCTGCGCGACTTCACGCTTCCTTCACCCTCCCAAGCGGTGGCTTTGCCACCGCACTCCAAAGTGCTTCGCACGAAACTGGCGCCGCAACACGCGGTAAACTCCCCGCACAGACTTTTTTCAGGGGAGCGTCCAATGCGTACCGTCCGTATCGCTTTTGCCGCGTTCAGCCTCTGCTTCGCGCTTGCCGCGGTGGCGCAGGTTCCGACCATCATCAAAGAGATCGACCAGCTCGAGTCGCAGCGCGATCCGAAGTGCTACGCCACCGCCAACCGGCTGGAGGATTTCATCTACGGCACGTCGCTCGACTTCGACGCGCGCGCCGAAAAGATCGCGCTGCAGAAACGTCTGATTCGCGATGTCTGGGTGAAAGCGACAGCCGCCGCAAAAGGAAAAGAGCAGATCGGCGTCGACGAGCTCCGTCCCGTTCTGCAGGCGGCCGTTCCGTACGTAGCGACGCCCGGAGGCGATTGGATCGTCCTGCCTGACGATCCGCGCCGCACCGACATCACCGCGCGCGACAAACGGCAGTACGGCGCGGTCGCCTACGCGCTGCGCGCCATTCTCTCCGTTCAACAGGATGCCTTCGTCGACGGCACAAAGCTTCTTCCGCTCGACGAAAAAGCGGTAGAGTTGTTCAAGGAGTCGGTCGACCTCATCACCCTCGCCGCGCTGCAACGCGCCGACAAGGCCACGCGCACGAAGAACGAACATCAGATCAACGGCGCGGAGATGAAGGCCGCGTGGGCGGGCATCGTCGGATCGAGCAAGCCCGCCGTCGAACCGCATGCGGCGCCGGTCAAGTCCGCGGAAAAGTTCGGCACCATCAAATCAATCGTCGCCGAGAAACTGGCTGCCTTCGAAAAGTACAACAACCTCTCCAACGCCGTTTTCTCGCGCAACGTTCAGGTCTACATGGCCCGGCACATGTGGCCGAGCGATGCCGAGGATGGGATCGCGTTCAAGAAGCAATTCACGGAGACGATGGTGGCGTGGACGGGCGACGTCATGTTCGAAGCGGAGAAGCGCGCCAAGAAGCGCGGCCATCCGCTGATCCGCATCGACGACGTTCACGACGCCGTGCAGATGTACGAGCCGCACGTCCTCAACGAATACGAGGACTGCATCTACTTTCCTCGGCTTCCAAAGTCCGATCAGATCGTGATCGAGGCGTACGACCTGGATGCGTTCCGCGATCCCGGCCTCCACTGGATGTATCTGAACGAAGTCCTCAACGATCCGAAATACAAAGGGACGATGGAGCCCGATCCGTTCGCCGCGGAGCTGCTGACCGAGGGTGGCGCGCAGATGGGGACGTTGATCTTGCGCGTCGCGGGAAAAATCGCCACGGCCGAAAATCGCGACCGTCTCGATCGGACGGATCTCAGCAGGTCGGTCAAACAAATTCAGACGCTGCTCGACAAGAACGCCGCGCTGCCGCCAGCGAAGAAAGTCACGACGACGATTGCCTCGTCGCCGTCGAAGCCAGCGAAATCCAGCGGCAAGTTCTTCACCGACGTCACCGCGAACAGCGGCATCAAATTCGAGCATCGCATGTCCGACTGGCTGGCCCGTCTCATCCGCAGCTACTCCATCAAAGAGACCGAAACCGTGCTGGCCGTGCCGCCCGCATTCGGCGGGTCGGGCATCGCTGCCGAGGATGTGAATGGTGACGGCAACATCGACGTGCTCGTCCTCAGCGGTTCCGGCAATGCGCTCTACCTCGGCGACGGCAAAGGACACTTCAGCGACGTCACCGAATCCGCTGGTCTCGCGTGGAAACGTCCCGATGGACGTCCCGGCGAGCCGCGCCAGCCGATCATCGCCGACTTCGACAACGACGGCCTCCCGGACATTCTGATCACCTACGCGGATGACGATCATCGTCTCTACAAAAATTTAGGCAACGCCAAATTCGAAGACGTCACCGCGCGCACAAACCTCGGCGGCAAAGGACTCGTCGGCGGTCCGGCCACCGCGCTCGACTTCGACAAAGACGGCCTGCTCGATCTCTACATCGGCTACTTCGGCGACTACGTCCACGGCACGCTGCCGACGTTCGCCCGCCGCAACACGAACGGCCTTCCCAACAAGCTCTTTCGCAACAAAGGCAACTTCGTCTTCGAGGACGTCACGGCAGGCAGCGGCGTCGACAACACCGGCTGGGCGCAAGCCATCAATCACGTCGATTTCGACGGCGACGGCTGGGAGGACCTGATCTGCGGCAACGACTTCGGCGCGAACGCCTGGTACCGCAATTTAGGGAACGGCAAGTTTGAGGAGGTGTCATCAAAACTCGGCACCGACAAGCCGAGCTACACGATGAACATCGGCATCACCGATCTCAATCGCGATGGCTTCCCCGACGTCTACATCTCCAACATCGTCACGATGAACAAGGACGAGAAATACGTCCTCCCCGACGCCAAGACGCGCCTCAAATTCAATCCGCAGAAGATGGCCAATATGCGCGTGGTCGAGGCGAACGATCTCTGGACGTCGACGGCGCAGAACGGGAAGCTGGTTTCCTACGCACAGTCCGACGCCGTCGGCCGCGGCTACCGCTCGACCGGCTGGTCGTGGGGCGCAAACTTTTTCGATTTCGACAACGACGGCGACGACGATCTCTATCTCGTCAACGGCATGAACGAATACGCGGTCTACTCCAGCGTCAACCCCTACTTCACGAACTCCTCGGGGCAACAGCAGCAGACCGTGATCCCGGTCGCGGAAAAAGAAGCGCCGGTATTTTTCGTCAACCGCGCCGGCAAGCTCGAAGAGCAGTCGACACAAAGCGGCGCCGATCCCGCCGGCAACGCAAGAGCCGTCGTCCAGTTCGACATGGACAACGACGGCGCGCTCGACATGATGGTCAACAACTTTAATGCGCCCGCGATGCTTTACCGCAACAACGGCGCGAGCGGAAATCACTGGATCAAAATCCACCTGACCGGCGATCCCTCCAAAGGCGTGACCCGCGACGCGATCGGCGCGAAAATCCTCGTCGACACCGCACACCTCAAAAATCTCTGGCGCGAAGTCTTCAGCACCATCGGCTACCTCACCTCTCCCCCCAAAGAACAACACCTCGGCCTCGGCACCGACACAAGAGCCGACGTGACGGTGATCTGGCCGAACGGCGACCGCCAGACGTTCAAGAACCTCTTAGCGGATCACACATACCGAATTAACGAAGCCACCGGCCTCCAAAAGTGATCCTAAGTGCGCTAGCTCTCTCTGCCGTTCTCCGCTCCTCCGCGTCTCCGCGTGAACCCGTCCCCTTTAGCAACCACCTAAAACACGAATCTTCGCCCTACTTAAAACAACACGCCAAAAACCCCATCAACTGGTACCCATGGAGCGAAGAAGCACTAAACGAAGCGAAAAAACAAAACAAACCGATCTTCATCTCCATCGGCTACTCCACCTGCCACTGGTGCCACGTCCTGAACGCCGAATCATTCTCCGACAAGGAAATCGGCGCCCTCATGAACGCCAACTTCATCCCCATCCTCGTCGATCGCGAAGAACGTCCCGACGTCGACAGCACCTGCATGGCCGTCGCGCGCAAGCTGATGTCCGACCCAGGCTGGCCGCTGAACGTGATCCTCACTCCCGACGGCAAACCGTTCTTCGCCGCCGCATACATCCCAAAGGATCACCTGAGCGCGTTACTGACGAACCTCGGCAAGACCTGGAAGGAGCACCCCGAGCAGATCGCGTCCACGGCATCGATGGTCATGCAATCGCTCGCGCCAGAAAACTCATCCGCCGATATCCCCGGCGTCGAGCTACTGAAGAAAACCTACGACCAATTCGCCGACCGCTTCGACGCCATCAACGGCGGCTTCAATCCCCCGCCGAAACTCCCCGCCGCGCACCAGCTCATGTTCCTGCTCCGCTACTGGCGCCGCACCGGCGAGCCGCACGCGCTGGCGATGGTGGAGACGACGCTGCAGAAAATGCGCGCCGCCCCGATCTGGGACGCCAAACGCGGCGGCTTCCACCGCTACGCCGTCGATGCCGCCTGGAACGAGCCGCACTACGAAAAGATGCTCTGCGATCAGGCGCTGTTGACGATGGCCTACCTCGAAGCATTTCAAGCCACGCACAAACCCGAATACGCCGCCACCGCGAGAGCGATCTTCGCCTACGTCCTCCGCGACCTGCGCGCCCCGAACGGCACCTTCTACGCCGCCAACGACTCCGACGAGCGCACCGCCCGCGACGAAAAAATCCTCACCGACTGGAACGGCCTGATGATCGCCGCGCTGTCTTCAGGCGCCGCGGTCCTGGACGACGCAACGTACGCGACCGCCGCCCGCCGCGCCGCCAATGCCCTCCTCGCGAAAGCAAGACTGCAGCACTCCGACAAACAGCAAGCCGTCTTCCTCGACGACTACACCTTCCTGATCTGGGGACTGCTCAACCTCTACGAAGCAACCTTCGAAGTCCGCTATCTCCAAAAAGCAATCGTCCTCGAACGCGAATCGCTGACCCGCTTCCGCGACGCAACCGGACGTTTCTACCTCACGTCCTCAAGCACTCTCCTGCTCCGACCAAGAGAAACCAGCGACGGCGCGCTCCCCTCCGGCAACTCCGTCCAACTCACGAACCTGGTCCGCCTCTCCCGCATCACCGGCGACACGATCTACGAAAAAGCCGCCAACGATCTCCTCCGCACCACCGCCGACGACGTATCGCTCATCCCCTCCGCCTCCGCCCACCTCATGAGCGGACTCGATTTCTTCCGCAGCAACTCATTCGAAATCGTCCTCGCCGGCACGGATGTGCGCCCGCTTCAGCGCGCAGTGTTCGCTTCGTTCGTTCCGAACAAAGTCGTGCTCCTCGCCGGCAGCGACGTGGCGCGGATCGCTCCGTTCACGGTGGCGCAGCGCGCGGTCGGTGGGAGGCCGACGGCATACGTTTGCACGCATCAACTCTGCCGGCTGCCGACTGGGAATCCGGAGAAGGTACAGAAGCTACTTCTCGACGTTCCCTAAATGAAGAGATCGCGCTGATCAATACACACGAGGTGTTGAAATCGCGAAACCGAGGGGCGAGCCCGTACTCACCAACTTCTTGACCAAGTCTGCGTCGGGAAAGCTTCTTCGCTCACCCAAGCATCTTCGCCCAGTGCATCCCAATAATAGTAAGTGCCTGCATCATGTCCATCTTCGTTTACTACATCGGAGTAGTTGCTGTATCGGTCCCGCTCTGTCCATCCGAGCGCGCGTAGATGTTCAAGCGTCTCCATGTAAGGATTCTTGCCTGAACCAATTTCGAGAACCACGTGAAGCTCATTGTCCATGGCGAAAATGATACAACCGACGTCGCTATTGTGGATCGATTTCGACGAAGCGCGATCATCGATCGTGTGGGGTCGGCGGCCAACGTAGAGCCTTCCAGGCAGGTGAGTCTTCTATCGTCCACTTCAGGATTCTGGTATCCGAGTTCTTGCATGCGGCGCTAGATTGGTTGATGGGTTCCTCGACCCAAAGTGCCGTTTCTGATTTTCGTACGATGCTGATCGTGACCCTTCGACAATCCGCCGCACCAGGATCGCGAATCGCAACGATCTCGTACGGATTCCACTTCGCAACCGAATAGGTTTCAGGCGACTCTAGTCGGCCGACTTGATTTGGACCAATTTGCTCGATTGAGGTCGTCAAGCACTGCATTCGCTCCTGGTAGCAGGTAACAGCGACTGTGTTGTTCTTGTAGGTAAGGCCATCGCCTGTCAACGTCCCAGCGATGTAAACAGAGCCTTGGCCGCTGTCGCCACTATCGAAAAAAGCCTTTGTGTCGAATACGATCTGCGGGTGTTCAGGCGGGGCGAGCAATTGCCGGATGTACAGTGCCGACACCGCGGCGAAGGCAAGAAACCAAAGCGTTGACGCGCGACCTGGCCGTTTCATCAGGGTAACGGATGCTTCACGCGGTGAAGGATACCGCTCGACAATGGACAAGGCGAGGACACTTGGAAACAGGAACTTTCTAGCTATTTCTCGACCGGGGAGACCGGACGCGACGATCAAATGGCTCAACGAGTTCCGATACCCGACAGTCGAGACCTTCCGCCAGTCGAAGCAACATGTTGAAGCTGGGCGCGAGTACGCCCCGCTCCATGTTGCTGATGTGAGGCACCGTCGATTTGCACCGCGCTGCGAGGTCCGGCTGCGTTAAATTCCGCGCCAGTCGCAGTTCACGCAGATGGCGACCGAAAATCTCGTTTTCGGAGTCTCGTGGCGCCGTCAAATGAGTCTTTCCTCTTGACAATTCGATCGCACGAACTTATCGTGTTCAGCAAGTCGAGACGACGTAGCCATGGACAAACTCACCCGCATTTCCATCCGCCGAATCTTTCTCACTCCTCGTCCGAATGTGACCTACATGACGGCTGCTGATCGGTTGGGGATCTCGTTTCTGGAGTTGAAGGCCGAGATCGCCGAGGGGACGATTGTAGCGGTTTCGACCGGGAGGGGGATGCGGGTGTCGAAGGAAGAGATGATCGCGGCGGCGATGCGGACGTGGCCTCAGTCGCTGATCGAGGAGGCCCTCGGCGACGACGCGGCGCGGGTGATGCCCGAGGCCATCCGGCTGGTGGAGCTACGGGCCAGAGTGCCGCGGTATCAGAAAGAGATGCTGCAGTGGCTGGCGCGCCGGAACCAGACCTCTGTCGATGACGTGCTGACGCGCGAGTTGGAGGATGTGGCCTGCGCGTACGCGGAGGAGATCGCGTCCGACGTGGCGGGATTCGAGATGGCGATGTCGTGGCCGGAGTGCGCCGCGTCAGCGGCGAAGAACGGTTTGTCGGCGTCCGTTTCGTGCGAAGCACTTTGGAGTGCGGTGGCAGGGGGCACCGCTTTGGGAGGGCGGAGGAATCGTGGCGGCACGCAGCGTGTGATGCTTGCACCGTCCCTGCGCTGTCACCGTCCCCCTCCCTCCCAAAGCGGTGGCTCGGTCGCCACCGCACTCCAAAGCTTCGCGAAATGTGCCGTGAGCCACTCAAGTATCAAAGATCCAATCAATCGGAGGTCGATCGTCCACCGGAGATACTTCATTTCGAACCAGCGATGCTTCATTTCGAACCATCGATGCTTCGTTTTGAAGCATGGATGCTTCGTTTTGAACCATCGATGCTTCGTTTTGAATCATCGATGCTTCGTTTTGAATCATCGATGCTTCGTTTCGAACCATCGATGCTTCGTTTTGAACCATCGATGCTTCGTTTTGAACCATCGATGCTTCGTTTTGAACCATTGATGCTTCGTTTTGAACCATCGATGCTTCGTTTTGAACCATCGATGCTTCGTTTTGAACCATCGATGCTTCGTTTTGAACCATCGATGCTTCGTTTTGAACCATCGATGCTTCGTTCTGGAAACATCGCTACTAGATTTGGCAGCATCGATGCTTCGTCTAAACCGACCAGGTGATGACATCTACAATCTCCCCTCATGCGCGCAACCATCGCTATCCTCCTCCTCTCGCTCATCGCCATGTCCATGCTCGCCGCACCGCCCGTTGATTTCGCAAAGCTGACCAAGGATCAGGAGGTTGGCGGGTTTCGCGTGGAATCGGTTTATCTGAATGATGCGGACAAGCCGGTCGGGGGAAGGTTCGTTAATCGGCGGAGCGGGTTCACGCTCGATCTTTTGCAGATCGAGTCGGTGCCGCAGGCGCATACGTGGGTGAACTCGTTTCCCGTTTCGGATCAGGGGGAGCCGCATACGCAGGAGCATCTGCTGGTCGGGAAGGGAACGACCGGGCGCGCGTTTGCGGGGCTGGATACGATGTGGCTTTCGCAGTCGAGCGCGTACACCGGGCAGTGGCGGACGAACTACGTGTTCAACACCTCGGCGGGTGCGGGCGTGTTTTTCAAGCTGCTCGATGCGCAGCTGAATGCGCTGCTGAATCCCGACTACACGGATGAAGAGATCCGGCGCGAGGTGCGCAACTTCGGCGTCACGGAGAATCCCGATAAGTCGCTGCGGCTCGAGGAGAAGGGGTCGGTCTACAACGAGATGACCAGCTCGTCGTCGAGTCCGTTCCGGCAGTTGTTCAGGACTTCCGGCCAGCTCGTTTACGGGAAGGAGCATCCGCTGTCGTACAACGCGGGCGGCGAGCCGTCGGGGATTCGCACGATGAAGCCGGAGGACATCCGCGGCTTTCACGAGAAGCACTACTTCCTCGCCAACATGGGATCGATCGTGGCGCTGCCGCCGGACGTTCCGGTCGGCGACGCGCTGACGCGCATCGACTCCATCCTCGATCGCCTGGAGAAAAGCGCCGCGGTTCGCAAAGGCATGAGCATGGACGATCAGCCGAAGCCGGCCGCGGCGCTGGCGGGGACGATCGCTTTCACTGAATATCCGAACCGCAATCCGCAGCAGCCCAGCCCGATCGCGCTGACGTGGCCGGCCACGCGGATGGAGCTGAACGCCGACGACGAGCTGCTGCTCAATCTCTTCTTCGACAACATCGCCAGCGACGCCACGTCGAATCTGTACAAGAAGTTCATCGACAGCAAGACGCGCGTGATGGACATCGGCGCGAAGACGGTTGGCAATCGCGTCAGCCCGGAGGAAGGGCATCCGGTCTCGGTCTACTTTGGCGACGTCGCGGCCACGAACCTGACGCCGGAAAAGCTGGCCGAGGTTCGGAAGATCGTCACGGACGAAATCGCGCGGATTGCGAATCTGCCGGATGGCTCGCCGGAGCTCGAAGAGTTCAACAAGCGCGTGGCGGGCCGGGTCGTCGAGCAGCATCGCGACCTCTCCAAGTTCGTCAACTCGCCGCCGCTGTTCGGCTTCCGCAATACGGGCTCGGCATGGATGGATCAACTGCTCACGCTCGAGAAAACCGGCACCTTCAAAAAGTCGCTGACGCTGAAGCCGCAGCTCGCGCATGTCGATGCCCTCATCGCGTCGAAGAAGAATTTCTGGCGCGACGCGCTGGCGAAGTGGCAGATCACCGGCGTCGAGCCTTATGCGATCGGCGCGAAGCCGAGTCCGGAGATGATCGCGCGCAACGACTCCGAGCGCGCCGCGCGTGCGAATGCCGAGGCGTTGCGGTTGGCGAATCAGTACCGGGTGACGGATCCGCAGGAAGCCATCAAGCGCTATCGCACCGACTATGACGCCGAAACCGCGCGCATCGACACGGCGGCGAAGGCGGTCAAGGCGGCGAAGTTCATCGACGCGCCGCCGATGACCATCGACGACGGGTTGAAGTTCGCCACCGTCAAGCTCGCGCACGACGTGCCGATGGTCGCCTCGACGTTCGAGAACATGACCAGCGCTACCACCGGCATCGCACTGCGGCTCGACACGCTGCCGCCGGACGACTATCGCTACCTCGCGCTGCTGCCGAATCTGCTCACGCGCGTCGGCGTGATCGAGAACGGGAAGCCGGCGTCGTTCGACGAGATGACGGAGCGGCTGCGCAACGAAATCCTCTCGCTCAACGCGAACTACAGCACGAACACGCGCACCGGCCGCGCGGAGCTGGTCGTGCGCGGCGCGGGCAACGATCTGGCGGAATCGAAGCGGGCGATCGAATGGATGCGGCTCGTGCTCGAACATCCCGACTGGCGCGTGGAGAACCTGGCGCGCATTCGCGATGCGGTCGATCAGTCGCTCAGCCAGTTGCGTAACACGATGCAGGGCCCCGAGGAGCAGTGGGTGCAGAACCCGGCGGAGGCGTGGCGGCGGCAGGACAGCGCGCTGCTGATGGCCACGAATGGATTCCTGACGCGCTCGCACAACGCGCTGCGGCTGCGCTGGATGCTGAAGGAAGCGCCGGCAGGCGATCGGGAGGCGATCAACGCGTATCTGACGTCGCTGGCATCGGCCAAGGCTTCTCGATCCGATCTGAAGGCGTTCATCGCTGCGGCCACTTCCGGCAAAGGGACGACGCCGGATTCGCTGGCGGCTTTTTCAACTTCGTATGCGCAGCTTTCGCCGAGCGCGAAAGCGATTGCATCCGACGCGCTGAAAGATCTCGATCTGACGCTCGTCGAAATCCCTGATGCATCGCTGGCCGCCGACTGGTCGCAGCTCGTCACCGACATGCGCGACGATCTCGCGATGCCGCCAGCCGAGGCGCTGGCGAAATTGGATGCGGTACGCAAACGCATCCTACACGCCGGCAATGCGCGCATGTTCCAGGCGGCCTCGGCATCGACGCAGAAATCGCTCGAAGCGCCGATCGCGGGGCTGATCAACGCGCTCGATCCGGCGCCGGTGTCGCGCGTGATGATCAAGGGACAGAACATCGTCGAAGCGCGGCTGCGGCAGCGCGGCGCGATCACCGATGCGCCGTCGTTCGTCGGCCTCCTCGCTCCGAACATGAACGGCGGCGTGATCATCACCTCGGCGCCGGGCACGGCGTACGCCGATTTCGCCGATCGCGAAAAACAGCTCGACTTCCTCGCCTCGCGCCTCTTCGCCGGCGCCGGCGCGCACGGCATTTTCCTGAAGACGATCGGCGCCGGCCTCGCCTACAGCAACGGCTTACGCGGATCGGTCAGCGCCGGCCGCACCGGTTACTACGCCGAGCGGACGCCCGAGCTGCCGCAGACGGTTCGCTTCGTGATCGGCGAACTTCGCAACGCGCCACGCGACCCGTCGCTGGCCGATTACACGATCGCGCAGGCGTTCGGCGAGCTCCGCGGCGCGGCCGCATACGAGACGCGCGCCGAGGCGATGGCCGCGGACCTCGCGGACGGGCAGACCCCGGAGCAGGTGCGGAAGTTCCGCCAATCGATCCTCGCCCTTCGCGCCGATCCAAACCTCGGCGACAAGCTTTTCGATCGCAAGGATCGCGTTCTCTCCGCGTCGCTCCCCGGGTACGACGGCGCGACGTGGAAGCCCGCAGCGGATGCGTCGTACTTTGTCATCGGACCGGACAAGCAGCTCGACGCGTACGAGCGCTATCTGCAGACGTTCGGAGGCTCTCTCGTGCGGTTGTATCCGCGCGATTTCTGGATGTGATCACGCGGAGACGCGGGGACGCGGAGAAAGGCGATGGTGTATCGAAAGATGGTTCCGACCGTCCCATAGAGGATGCATGCGCTCGCGCGATCTCTGTTTCGTATCGGCATCGCCGCATTCGCAGGCGTCTGCATCCTCTTCGTAATCTCGGCGGCGGTTCTCCGTCAACCGGTGTTGACTGGACTGCCGCCGAAGATCCGACCACATGCAGACGCACGCAGACTCGAACGCGACGTGAGATTTCTTACCACGACGGCGCTGCCGCGCAGCGCAGCGAATCCTGAGAGTCTGCGCCGCACCTCGCTCTGGATCGCTCAATCCTTTCGTGACAGCGGAGCCCGCGTCACGATGCAGCCGTTTCAAGCGCGCGGGAAGGTGTGGCAAAACGTCGTCGCGGAGTTCGGACCCGAGGATCGAACGCAGCCGCTCCTCGTCGTGGGAGCGCACTTCGACGCGTTCGGCGAAGCGCGGCCATTGCCGGGAGCCGACGACAACGCCAGCGGCACCGCGGCACTTCTGGAGTTGGCCCGGCTCCTCGGCCGGATCCATCCCAAAACGCCGCTGATGCTGGTTGCCTACTCGAATGAAGAGCCGCCGTTTTTCGGCTCCGAGGAGATGGGCAGCGCGATTCATGCGGCGTCGCTGGCGCGCGAGCAGCGGCGCGTGAAAGGGATGATCTGCCTGGAAATGATCGGCTACTACTCGGGCCGGCAAATGTGGCCCACTCCCTTGTTCTCGCTGCTGTATCCATCCCGAGGCGATTTCGTCGCCGTCGCCGGCGGCTGGAACGATCGTGCGCTCACGCGTCTGGTCAAGCGCGGCATCCTCGGCATCGGCCGCATTCGCGTCGTCAGCTTCACCGGTCCACATGAAACATCCGATGCTTCTGATCAGCGCAACTACTGGTCTCACGGGTGGCCCGCGGTCATGGTCACCGACACCGCGTTTCTCCGCAATCCGAACTACCACACGATTCGCGACGGTGCCGAGACGCTGGACTATTCGCGCATGGCGTCTGTGGTCGACGGCGTTTTGAACGCGATCGATGAGAGATGAGTCGATTCGCAGCTTTGCGATACGATTCATCCATGTCCGATCAACGCTTCGACATGCTCTCCAGCAGCGAGAGCGGCCTGACTTACGTTCGCGAGAAACGCGGCGGGGTGATGCGCGTGCTGACGGAGAGTGAGCTGGCAGATTTCAACGATCCGCCGCCGTGTCCGCAGTGCGCGGAGCAGTTTGGCTGCGAGCATTTCAATTGCGCCGGCGAGCCGATGTTGAGTGAGGACGAAATCGCATCGGTTGCGCCACCGCAGTGGTTGGCGTTCGCGAAGGCATGCGGCATCAGCCGTGAGGATCTTGATCGTTTGAAGCTGATCGAGGAGCATGAGGGCGAATACCGCGTCGCGCCTGGCGCGGACATGCGCACGCAGGAGATCGTGCTGCTACTCAATGAACGGTGAAGAGCCGGCCGCGAACGCGGCCGTGAGAACCGTAGCCCACGCGTTCACGCGTGGGTCAGGCGATCGGATTCGATTTGTGAGCGCGCCTTGGCGAGAGAGAGAAAGCTTTCTTTCGCCCGTTAAAACGGGCTCACACCCTCCCGGCACACTCGAGTTCCCACGGGTGAAGCCCGTGGGCTACGGGTCTTACGCCGGCTACGCCGACGGGTCACGCTGATGCACCTCTTCGGATTGCTCCCCGACGATCTTGCGTCGCATCTGCGCGCGAATGGCGTCGACGTTCGCGATGCCGAGGCGCGGCGGGTGATTGCGCACGTGATGGCGGGGCGTCGCGGGTTTCCGACTTCGCGTCCGGTGCCGCGGAAGGTTGAAGAGGGCGTCGAGCGATTCACGACGCGCTGTCCGCTCGAAATCGTCGAACGCGCTACGGATCCGAGCGATGGGTTCGTCAAGTATCTCTTTCGACTGCAGGACGGTGCGCTGGCCGAGGCGGTGCGGATTCCGTTGGAGAACGGCAAGTTCACGGTGTGCATCTCCAGCCAGGCCGGTTGCGCGATGGGGTGTTCGTTCTGCGCCACCGGGCGGCTTGGGTTGATCCGCAATCTGGAGCCGTGGGAGATCGTCGCGCAGTGGATGGCGGTGCGCGATGAAGCGCCGGGCGTCGTCACCGGTGCGCTGTTTCAGGGACAGGGCGAGCCGCTGCACAACTACGCGGCGGTGATGCAGGCCGCGGCCATCCTCGCGCATCCGTGCGGCGGACGGATCGCGGCGAAGAACATCACCATCTCGACGGTTGGACTGGTGCCGCAAATTCTCCGTTTCGCGCGCGAGCGGCAGCCGTACCGGCTGATCGTTTCCCTGACCTCGGCCATCGACGAGCGGCGGCGTTCGTTGCTGCCGTCGGCGTCCGCGTGGCCGGTGCGCGAGCTGGTGGATGCCGTTCGCGTCTATCAACAATCGACCGGCGGACGCGCCACGATCGCCTGGGTCGTCCTCGGCGGGATCAACACGGGCGCCGATGAGGTGTCGGCGTTGCGAACGCTGTTCGACGGCGTACCGCTGCGTTTGAATCTGATCGACGTCAACGATGCGCGTCGGGATGGTTTTCGCCGCGCGACGGATGACGAGCTCGCGTCGTTTCGCGACGAATTACGCACCCTCGGCATCCCGATCGTCCGCCGCTACTCCGGCGGCGCCGCGAAGCACGCCGCGTGCGGGATGCTGGCGGCGATGCGGAGCTGAGAACCTTTCACGCGGAGTCGCGGAGACGCGGAGAACTTCTTCTTTCTCCGCGTCTCCGCGTCTCCGCGTGAGCCGTCTCCCTGTTGCTAGACGCGCTGAACCCCCAACCCCTGTTACCATCAATAACCCAATGCGCGTCGACCATGAAAAGAGGGAGATCGTCTGTTCGGTCGGCGATCTCGTTCACGAATCGACGTACCGGCGCATCGGGGTCGAGCGCGGCGATGGGTTTCGGCGGATGTGGATCGGGCAGGACATCCACACCAAGCGCGCCGAGCAGCGAACGGGCGAGGATGTGAATTACCGCGCCGAGGTGCATGTCGTGCACCGGACGCAGGCGGGCGCGTGGACGGTCACCATCACCGGGCGCATCGACGGGCTTTCGGTCGACAAGGCCGCGAAGACCGTCACCATCGAGGAAGTGAAATCGATTCACTTCGATCTCGAGCTGGAAGCGCTGTATCGCTCGGACAAACTGCAGCGGCATCTGCTGCAGTTGCTGTTGTATTCGTACTTTTTATCGAGCCAGCCGGACTTTGAAGGATTCACGTTCATCCCGCAGCTCGTGCTCATCGATCTGATTTCCGGCGACGCGAAGACGATCGATGCCGAGTTCGATCGCGACAAGATCATCGAGACGCTGAACGATCGGCTGGAGCGGCTCGTCACCGATCTGGAGACCGCCCTCGCGCTGCGCGTGGCCAAGCGCGCGTTTGCCGACACGCTCACGTTTCCGTTTGCCGAGATGCGCGCGGGACAGCAGGAGATGGTTTCCGCCGTCGCCCGCACCGTCTATCAGAAGGAAGCGCTGCTCGTCTCCGCGCCGACAGGGATCGGCAAGACCATGGCCGTGCTCTATCCGGCCGTGAAGCAGGCGTTGAAGCTCGGGAAGAAACTCTTTTTTCTCACCTCGAAGACGATGCAGCAGGACGCGGCGGTCGAAGCGCTGCAGGCGCTCAACGACGGCTCGTTTCGCGTGCTGCGCATTCGCGCCAAGCAGAAGATGTGCGCGCATTCGGAGATCATCTGCCACGAGGATTTCTGTCCGTACGCGGCGCGCTACTCCGACAAGATGCAGCGCACCGATCTGCTCAATCACCTGGTCACGTCGTTCAGCTATTTCGATCCGCAGATCACGTTCGAGATGGCCAAGTCGAACGAGGTCTGCCCGTTCGAAGTGTCGCTGGAATTGATCGAGCAGGCCGACGTCATCGTCTGCGATTACAACTACATCTTCGATCCGTACGTCGGTCTGAAGGCATATCAGCAGGAGAGCGATTACGGCGATTGCGTGCTGGTCGTCGATGAGGCGCACAACCTCGTCGACCGCGGCCGCGGCTACTACTCGCCGGAGTTGCATGAGGAGCAGTTCGATCGCATCCGGCAGCATCTGGCCACGCGAAACTGCTGGCTGGAGGGCGCCGAGGAGTTGCTGGAAGTGCTTCGCGATCACTTCCATCAGCTCGCGGAATCGCTCGGCGAAGATCCGTCCGTCAAGCAGGCGTTGTGCGAGCCGGACCGCGAGCTGTTCCTCGATCAGCGCACGGAGTGGGAGCGGCTGGTGATGTACTACATCGGCTGGAAGATCGAGAACCGCATCGTCGAGACCGACGATCCGCTGATCGATTTCTACTTCAAGCTGGTGAAGGTCGCGAACCTGATGACCGAGAAGGGCGACGAGTTCGCGCACCTGATCGAGCGCACGTCCGAGGGACTCAAATTCAAGGTCTTCTGCAAAGATCCATCGCGCTTCCTCGGGCGCATTTTCGAATCAGCGCATGCGACGATCGCACTCTCCGCCACGCTCGAACCGTTCGATTTCTACCGCAAGCTCCTCGGATTTCCTTCCGATCGCACGACCGAGTTGTCGCTGCCGTCGCCGTTTCCGCGCAGCAATCGCAAGATCGTGGTCATCTCCGAGGTCGATACGTCGTACAAGCGCCGCGTCGATTCGTACGACCGCATCGCCGACAACGTCGCCTCGATCGCCGAGGCGGGCGACGGCAATTTCCTGGCGCTTTTTCCCAGCTATGCGTTTCTGCGCGAGATCGCGGAGCGCATGCCGCCGATTCGCAAGCACGTGATGGTGCAGCGCACGGACATGACCGACTACGAGCGCAACGCGATGCTCGACATCCTGCGCGAGCGATCGCGCAAGGGGAACCTGATCATGGCGGTTTCCGGCGGCATGTACGCGGAGGGGATCGACTATCGTGGCGACATGCTTTCGGGCGTGATGGTGATCGGTCCGGCGCTGCCGCAGGTCAGCTTCGAACAGGAGCTGCTGCGCCAGTACTACGACGAGCAGTACGGATCGGGATTCGAGTTCGCGTACCTGATCCCAGGCATGACGCGTGTGGTGCAGTCGGCGGGACGCGTGATCCGCAGCGAGACGGACATCGGCATCATCGCCCTGCTCTGCCGCCGATTCACGCAGCAGCCGTACACGCAGTTCTTTCCCGCGGACTGGTACGAGGAATCGCCGCGCGAATTGATTTCGAAGAAGCCGGCGAGCGAGATCCGCGAGTTTTTCGAAGCGAAGTTGACGCCGCAATTGAGGTTAGTGTGATGGAAGTTCGACGGAGCGCTGGCGTCTCGCCGGCTGGCCCGGCGGCGTCTCGCCGCCGAACCGCCAAACCCTCAAATTTCGCTGGTGACACTTCGCCTGCGCAAGCCTCCCGTTCGGCAGCGGGGACGCAGCCGAGCCAGCCGGCGAGACGCCAGCGTTCCGTTTGCAGACCGCTCGCGCTTTTCGTCGCGCTGCTCCTCATCGGCTGCGCATCATCGTCGGCACCGCCGCCGCCCCGTCTCCCGCAATGGAGCACGATGCCGGCGTCGATTCTCGACTCCTTCTGCTCCAGCCTGCGCGACGAAGGGATCTCCAGCGCGACCACCGTCAACGTCGTGAAAACCGCGCAACCGTCGCTGATCACACCGCTGACGATGCAGGCGCTCTCGGAGTCCTCGTTCTACCACGGCCCTCTCGACTCCTCGCGCGCCGCCGCCACGGCGACGTCGACCGCCGCCGAAATCCCGATCGTGATACCAACCACCTGCGCCTGGCGCGGCATCGCACCGAACACCGCCACCCGCTACACCGACACGATGACGCTCGAGCTGTCGCCGCCGATCGTCAATCCATTCGCCCGCAACGCCGCCGGCATTTTCGCGCGCATCGCGCTGGCCGGCGAGTCGCCGACCTGGTACTGGCTTCCGTTGACTGCGCGCGGCGAGACGTGGACTACGGGAAGGCTGACGTTGTTGCCGTACCGGCAGTGAAGGAGGAACCCATGCAACCAGTCATCGTTCGCGCCGGCGCTTCGCTTCGGAATGACATCGAGGCCGGTCCGCATCGGATGGTCGCGGATGAACCGGTCAGTGCCGGCGGGACGGAGCAAGGGCCGACTCCGTATGATTTTTTGTCGTCGGCGTTGGGGGTCTGTACGTCGATGACGCTGCGCGTCGTGGCGGTGAAAGAGAACATCCCGCTGGAGGGCGTGGAGATCACCGTCTCGAATGACCGTATGTACGCGAAGGACTGCGCGGATTGCCTCACCACGAACGGCTATCTCCATCGCTTCACCGTCGAGATCAAGCTCCTCGGCAATCTGACGCCGGAACAACGCGAGCGAATGCTCGCGGTCGCCAAGCGCTGTCCCGTCCACAAGACTCTCACCTCGGAGATCCGGATCGACGAGCGGCTCGTCGATTGAAGCACGGGTGATGGCATATTTTTTTCAAAGTCGGACGGCAAGAAACAAGGTTCATTCGTATGACACAGCAACACGAACAAGAGCAGCGCCGGAGAGTCCTGGTCGCTGACGACGATCAATCGATCCGCCAACTCGTCTCGACCATCGTTCGGCGGGAGAGTTTCACCGTCGATGCGGCCGCGGACGGGCTGGAGGCCATCGAACTTCTGAAGAAACACGAATACGCGGTGGTCCTGCTCGACCTGATGATGCCGCGGCTGGACGGGTTCGGAGTCATCCAGTGGCTGAAGCAGAACCCGCCGCTCATCAAGCCGATCGTCATCGTGATCACCGCCTACGCCGATCAGCGTTTCAAGGAAGTCGATTCGGAGCTGGTCTCCGGCGTCCTGCGCAAGCCGTTCGAGGTGGCGGAGTTGGGCGATCTCGTGCGCGCCTGCGTGAACGGGTTCACCGAAGAAGTGACACAGAAGCTGTTCTTCTCAAAGGACAGGGCCATCCGCGATTTCGTGCGCGGCGGCGAGGATAGGGATACGTAAGGCGTTTTGGGTTTTTGCTACTTCCCCCAGTTCTCGATCCAGTACTGCAACACGATCAGCGCCCAGAGCGGTTTAGCGTTGTTCGCGCGTCCGCTGCGGTGGGCGGCGAGGAGATCGGCGACGTGTTGTTCGTCGAGGAGGCCTTGCGAACGGAGGCGCGCCGGCGCGAGAAGGCGATCAACTTCGTGGCGCAATCCGTCGTTGATCCAGCTGGCGATGGGGACGCTCAGGCCGCGTTTGCGGCGATAGATCACGTCCTTCGGCAGCCAGCGTTCGGCCGCTTTTTTCAGGACCCATTTCGTTTCGAAGCGGCGGATGCGCAGGTCGGTCGGAAGTGAAAGCGCGAAGCGCGTGACGTCGCGGTCGAGGAACGGCGCGCGCGCTTCGACCGACGACAGCATCGTGGCGCGGTCGACTTTCACCAGGAGGTTGTCGCGGAGGTAGCTGCGGTAATCGAGCAGCATCGCGCCGGCGAGCGCGTCGCCGTTCGCGTGCGGCAGGTCGGGCAGCTCCGTTCCGAGTTTGTAGACCGAGGATGAGAGGCCGGTGCCGAACCAGGCCAGGTGGCGTTCGATCCACGGCTTCTCGGCGTCGGAGACGAAGCGTTTGAGGAGGAACTCCAGCGTCACCTTCTTCGTCGATGACGGAACGCGCTGGACGATCCTTCGCAACATGGCGCGGCCGACCGACGGAATCGCATCGTAGATCGGCGCGACTTTGTGCCCGAGGTAGGTTGGATAACCGCCGAAAAGCTCGTCGGCGCCTTCGCCGCTGAGGATCACTTTCACCTGCTGGCGCGCGGCGCGCGCGAGGAGGAACGTCGGCAGGATGGCGGGATCGGCGATCGGTTCGGCCACGCCGCCGACCACCGCCTGCAGCGCTTCCATCAGCGTCTCCGCGTCCGTCCGCACCGGCACGTAGCGCGTTCGAATCCGTTTCGCCAACTCGGCGGCGACGGGACTCTCGTCATACGACTGCTCCGCGAAGGCGGCCGAATACGTGTGCACGCGATCGACGCCGATGAATTTCGCGGCCAGCGTGGCCAGGATCGAGGAGTCGAGTCCGCCGCTGGTGAAGACGCCGACCGGAACGTCGGACATGACCTGCTTTTCGACGGCGCGCTCGACGAGACGCTGCGTTTCATCGATGGCGGCGCGGGCGGAGATTTTTTCGATGCGGAACGATGCGGGATCCCAGTAGCGAACGGTCTCGATCTCGCCATTATGAAAACGAAGGAACGTCCCTGCCTCGACGCGGCGGACGTCGCGAAACGGCGTGCGCGGCTCGGGGACGTAACCGAGCCGCAGGAATTCGCCGATGGCGATCGGATCGAGCTCGCGGCTGATGTCGGGATGCCGCAGCAAACATTGCAGCTCGGACGCGAAAATCACCTCGGCGCCGGCCTTCGCGTAAAACAGCGGCTTTTCGCCGGCGCGGTCGCGCGCGAGGATCAGCGTCTGCGTCCGCAAATCCCAAATGGCCAGCCCGAACATGCCGTCCAGCTCGGGAATCGCGGCCACGCCACGCTCGAGGTAGAGCGGCAGAATCGTTTCGACGTCGGACTTCGATCGATATGGATAGTCGGGGTATCGCGCGCGGATTTCCGCGGCGTTGTAGATCTCGCCATTGCACTCGAGCCAGACCTGCGAGCCGGGCGCGGCGAATGGCTGGTCCGCGCGCTCATGCAGATCGATGATGCGCAGCCGCTCGGTCCCGATGGCGGCCTCGGCGCGCGCGAACTCGGCATGGCCGTCCGGCCCGCGATGCCGCAACGCCTCGCCCATGAAGCCGAGGACCTCGGGATACCGCAGCGCCGCGCCGCCCGCGACCATTCCGTAGATGCCGCACATTGCGGGCGACTATAACAAGGGCGCGTCGTAGCGCTGGAAAGCGTAGTGCGGGCGTCTCGCCTGCATCCGTCGTGGCGTCTCGCCCGACGGGAGGTCGTGAATCATTGCCGCTCCGTCGATTGAATCCCAGAAACCACCGTCGGGCGAGACGCCCGCCGGATGCAGACGAGACGTCCGCACTACGCCCACTACCAGGTCTCCGAGGAGCCCGGCGGCCCCACATCGGCGCCGACGTTCGCAGAGACGTCCGTCACGCCTTTGACTTTGCGCGCTTTTGCGGCGGCATCGTGGCCGCCTTCGCCGGTGATCATGTTCAACTCGTGCAGGACTTCGCCGACTTTGAAGCCGCTCTTCGTCAGATCCTTAGCGACCTCGGCGAGCGGACGGTCGCCGGAGGTTGTCACGACCCAATCCTTTTTCTCGTTCGCCATACGCGTCCTCCGTTCGAAAATCCATCCTGCGTGAGCGTAGCGATCGTCAGGATCTCGGATGATACGCGCCTCATCGTGATACCGAGATCCTGACGTCGCTGCGCTCCGCAGGATGGGGCTTCTGACAGCAGTTACGGTGCCTGGACGAGGCCGGCGCCGACGCGCGTGGCCGGGAAGTGCAGCTTCTTCGCGGTCTGGATCAGCTTCTGTTTGAGGGCGATGCCGCGCAGGCTCGACGACGTTTCCGCCCACAGTGCCGCGCAGCCGGAGACGTGCGGCGTGGCCTGGCTCGTGCCGGTCATGTAACCGTAGCGCGCGGGTCGCGGGAACGACGAGTAGATGTTGACGCCCGGTCCGGCGATCTCGATCTTGCCGGATTGCGAGAACGTGGTCGGGGCCAGACTAGTGTCGAGCGCGGCGACGGCCATGATGGTCGGCGAGTTCGCTGGAGCGCCCGTCGCCACACTCGACCCCGCGTTTCCGGCGGCAGCGATGATGAGCAGCCCTGCGTTGAGCGCCGCCTGACCGGCGGCCGTGTAGTACGGCTGAACGGATGACTGCGATCCGAGCGACATCGAGATGACGTCACAGCGATTGGCGATGGCCCAATTCATCCCGGCCAGAACGCTGCCGCCGACGCTGCCGCCGCTGTTGCTCAGAACCTTGCCGGCGAAGATCGCGGCGCGGAAGGCGATGCCGTAGCGCGGCGTGCTTCCGGCCGGCGCCTGAGGACCGCACGACGTCCCGATGCAGTGCGTTCCGTGGTTGTGGAGGTCCTGCACCGGCTGGCCGACGAACGTCGCGCTGGTGATGCTGCGGCCGGCGAAATCGGGATGGCCGAGGTCCATGCCAGTGTCGAGGACGGCCACCTTGATGCCGGCGCCGCTGCGCGTGCTCGGCGGCACGCGGCAAGCGCTGAGGCCCCAGGTCGCGCCGAGCACGAGCGCCTGTTCCTCGTGCTCGGTGACGACCGGAACGCCCGGCGCGTTGCCGAGGTCTTTGGCAATCGTCTCGGCCGCGCGAAGGAAGCCGCGCAGATATTCGCCCGGATTCGACGTCCCCGCATCGGCGGCGAGTGTGCGGAAGAACGTCTCGGTGATGTCGGAGCTGAAGACGAAGTACTCCGGATCGATCGAGGCGATGGCGCTGTCGACCGGAGCGACGTCGGCCGCCATTGCCATCCCGCGCTCGGCGGCGGCCGGGCCGCCGATCAGCGCCACGCCGATCTCCGGAAAGACCATCCCGTCGGCGTCGGCGACGTTCTCCAGCGACGCAGCCTGGCTGGTGAAGTCGCGGGCGTCGGCCATGCGCATCCCCTGCGCGGAGAACGACTTCGCGGCAGCGTCGCCCGCGCCTTCCTTGAACGTGGCCAGATAGCGGCCGGTCTGCAGGCTGTCGTCGCCGCGCGCCAGTGCGGCCAGCAACATCTCGTCGACCGATGAGGACGTGCGAGTTCCGGCGTCCGGTTCGGCAGCCGTGGTGACGGTTTTCTTTTTTGCAGCCATGTGATGTTCCTCCCTATTTGATGGAGATACGTACGTCCCTACGAGTTAGTGACGGACGGCGCGAAACTGTTTCATCGCGTCCGCGTTAAACTCTGGGTCATGTCCGCGATCCTTCCCGCCACCTGCGCCCGCTGCAACGGATCGGGATGGATTCCGCTGGCCGGCGACTCGCTACGCGTCGAGCCGTGCGGCTGCCAGGGCGATCTGCGGCGCCGGCAGCGCATCGCGGCGTCGAACATCCCGCGGCGCTACTACCCGCATTGCACGCTGGAGACGTTTTACGACAAGAACAACGCGGTGCTGAAGTCGGCGCGCAACCGCGTGCGCGAATTCGTCGACGCCTGGCCGATGACGATTGACGGACGCGGGCTCCTGCTCATGGGCGGTTGCGGCGCGGGCAAGACTCACCTCGCGGTCGCGGCGCTCGTCGAGATCATCCACAGCGGCAAACCGGGGCGCGTGCTCTTCTCCAATTTTCAGGATCTGATCCAGGAAATTCAGGCCAGCTTCGATCCCGATGCCGCCGTCGGCAAGGCGGAGATCCTGCGTCCGCTGCTCGAAGCCGACCTGCTCGTGCTCGACGAGCTCGGGTCGCAGAAACCGACGCAGTTCGTGCAGGACGTTCTCTACTACGTCATCAACAGCCGCTACAACACGGAGCGCACCACGATTTTCACGACGAACTATTACGATGACGCCAGCGTGGAGGGGCAGCGCCTGCAGGACCGCGTAGGCGACCGGTTGCGCAGCCGCCTGCACGAGATGACCGAGCTGATCTCGATCAAGGGCGTTCCCGATCACCGCATCGCCAACAAACAGAGCCGCAACATCCTTTGAAGCGCCCCCTTCCTGACGTTCTCCGCCGCGGGCTCGACTCGACCATCGCCAACTGGCCGGTGATCCTGCTGCGCGTCGCCGAAAGCATTCTGCTGATCGGCATCGTGATCGCCTCGATCATCGCGGCCGTCGTTCCGGCGATCGTGGCCGCGGGATTGTCAAAGGACGAAATCGTCAACTCCAGCGATCCCGCCGGCGCGATCGTCGAATGGATGATCGGCCATCTGATGCTCTTCGTCTGGATGTTCGCGCTGGCCTTCCTCGTCCTCGGCGTGATGCTGGCCGTCCACGCGTTCTTCGAAGGCGGCGCGACGCAGATCTATGTCGACGCCGAACGAAACGCGAAACGCTTCCCCACTCCGAACCGCGACGCTTTCTCCGCGTTTTCCGTCGATCGCTGGCTGGCCGGCGGCAAGTCGTCGTGGTGGCGGGTCTTCTGGCTGTACAACTGGGCCTGGTCGGTCGGGCTGATCTTCGTGCTCGTGCCGCTGATGCTGACCATCGCCGGGCTCGTGCTCATCTCCGACACCGCGGGACGCGTCGTGGTCGGATGCGTAGGACTGGCGGTGGCGATCTTCATATTCATTCCGATCGCGATCGTCGTGTCGATCTGGTGCGCGAAGGCGATCACGATCTGCGTGGCCCGCTCGCTGCCGGCGCGCGAGTCGCTTCGCCTCGCCTGGCGCGCCGTTCGCGACGACGTCGGGCGGCATCTGGCCGTGGCCGTGATCGCGTTCGTGGTCTCGATGGCGCTGAATTCGGTCGTGTCCGCGTTCAGCATTCCGATGTCGATCTCGTCGCATCATTTGCCGTCGCTGGAGTTGTTCTTCACGCCGGTGCGGCTCGCGTCGAGCGTCGTGCAAAGCATGGTCAGCGCGGCCATCGGCTCGTGGCTGATCGCCTGCTTCGTTTCGATGACCGAGGAGCCGTGATGGAGAAGTTTCTCTCGCGCGATGCGCGGAACTTCCGTCCCTCGGCCATCCGCGCGTTCGCGAAACTGATCAACGATCCGAACGTGATCTCGTTCGCCGGCGGCGTCCCGAGTCCGGAAACGTTTCCCGCGGAACGGATCGCGGAGATTGCATCGCGCGTGATCCGCGAGAACCGCGCCGTCGCGCTGCAATACGGACCGACACGCGGCCTTCCTCGGCTCTGCGATTTCGTGGCCGGCGTCTGCCGCGCGCGCGGCATCGACTGCAGCGCCGCCGACGTGCTGATGACGACCGGCTCGCAGCAGGCGCTCGACCTCATCGCGCACACGCTGCTCGATCCCGGCGACGTCGTGCTGGTCGAACTGCCGACGTACATCGGCGGCACGTCGTCGTTCTACGCACGCAGCGCAGAGCTGGCCGGCGTAGCGCAGGACGACGAAGGGATCGTGCCGGAGTCGCTGGCCGAGGTCGCGGCGCGGGTGAAACCGAAACTGCTATACACGATCCCGAATTTTCAGAATCCGTCCGGACGCCTGATGACGCAGCAGCGTCGCGCCGAGGTGCTGCGCATCGCCGCGGAACACGACTTCCTGGTCATCGAGGACGATCCATACGGCGAGCTGGTGTACGTTCGCGAAGCCGACACGCTGGCGATGAAGTCACGCGATGACGATCACCGCGTGATCTACCTCGGATCATTCAGCAAAGTCCTCGCGCCCGGCCTCCGCTGCGGCTGGATCGTCGCCGCGCCGGAGCTGTTGTCAAAACTGGAGATCGCCAAACAGGCCGCCGACCTCTGCTCCGGCATGCTCGACCAGTCGATCGTCGAGGACTTCACCGCCGCCGGCGAGCTGCCCGCGCAGATCGAGAAGGTGCGCGCGTTCTACCGAGGGAAACGAGCGACGATGCTGGAGTCGCTGGAAGAGCATTTCAGCACCCGCGCGACGTGGACGCCCGCCGACGGCGGCCTCTTCACGTTCGTTACGCTCAACGACGACATCGATACCTCGGCGCTCATCCCCGCGGCGGTCGCCGGCGGAGTCGCCTACATCCCCGGCGCTCCGTTCTTCGTCGACGGCAGCGGCCGCAACACCATGCGGCTGACGTTCGCAAAGGAGAACGACGAGCGGATCCGGGAAGGGATCGCCCGGCTAGCCGGGATTCTGCCGTAGTCGAAAGCACAGACAAGAGTGTCTGTGCCACACCGCTGCGCGGTACTTGTTTCAGATTCGATTTGCGTTCATGAAGCCGGACCGGCAGCGCCGGTGTGGCACAGACACTCTTGTCTGTGCTGGTGAGGCTCGCGATCGCTGAGAAGTGAAACGCGGCGCTACGTTCGTTGGCGACGCTTCTGCCGCACGGTGATCGCGTACCCCAGCAATCCGCTGAGCAGCATCACGCCGTTCGTTACGGAGAAGACCCAGTTGTGCAGGAGGAGGCTGTAGATCGTGAAGCCGGTGGAGGCGGCGAGCTGGCCGATGAAGAGCCAGGTCGAGACCCCTTCGCTCGTGCCGGCCCGCCACTGCTTGCGAATCTGATTCGCGATCGTCAGCACGAGGATGACGGAGCTCGCCCAGCCGATCGCGTCGACCACGTCGCGCTCAGTTGTAGAACGCGCCGCTGTCGTCGAAGTGAGAACGGAAATCGCTTTCGGCCGGCGGACAGGGAAGCGGATCGGCGGGCGGAGGAACGACCAGCGCGCATTCGCGGACGACGTCTGCGAGCGTGTCGATCTCCAGCGGTTTGTTCACCATCGCACTCACCAGCGACGAGTCGATGATCTCCCCCTCGGCATTCGGATCGCGGACGGCCAGGATGAACGTCGTCGACTCCGGTCGCTCCTCGCGGAATCGGGTCAGGAAGGTCAGAGCGTCACCGCCGCCGAGACTCATGTCGATGAGGATCAGCGCGTAATCGCACTTGCGCGTTTTCTCGAGCGCATCCTCCGCGCCGATCGACGTATCGACGCCGAGGGGCTGATGGCGAAGGATCGTGAAGAGCATGGCGCGCAGAGCATCGTTGTCTTCGATGATGAGAACTCTTGTTTCCGTTGCTGACATTACATTCGTCCTTTTTTGGAGCTAAAGAATCTCAAGAGCTGTGCCAGTTCAGTTCACCTTTTCGGTCGGTACCGTCGCGCTGTCAGGCGGCGGACAGTCGGGAAGTTGTGCGCGTTCGTGCAGCGCGTTCATGCAGGCGGTGACGGTGGACATGAGCAGCTCCACGTCGAACGGCTTGCGAATGGATCCGGTCACGATCGACGGATCGAGGTTGTGCGGCTCGCCGCCGGCGGTGAGAACGAGGACCATCGGCCGCGTCTCTGCGGGGAGTTTTTTCAGCTCATCGAGGACGTCCCAGCCGCTCTTCATCGGCATCATCAGATCGAGCAGCATCACGGAGTAGACGCAGGAGCGCAGCCGCGTCAGCGCCTCGATGCCGTTGCGCGCGCCGTCGACGGCGAACCGCCGGCGGCGCAGGATCGTGAAGAGCAGCGCGCGGATGGCGTCGTCATCGTCGACGATGAGAACCCGTTTTTCCTTCGTCGGCATCTCTTGCCGTATCAGCAAGTTCGCTGCCTGAAGTCGTGGATCAGTAGATCGGTGATCAGTAGATCAGGCGCGGGTCTGAGGGCTTCCTGATCTACCGATCGACTGCTTACTGCCGGACTTCGCGTGAGTCCCCCTGCTGATCGGCGGCGGCTTTCGTCGGACGCATTTCGCCGATGGCGCCGAGCATCTCGCGGTTGAATGCAGGGAGATCGTCGGGCTTGCGGCTGCTGACCAGATTGCGGTCGCGGATGACTTCGCGGTCCTGCCAGTCAGCGCCGGCGTTGCGCATATCGTCCTGCAGCGTTGGCCACGTGGTGATGCGGCGGCCCTTCACCAGTCCCGCGGAGATGAGCAGCCAGCCGCCGTGACAGATGACGGCGATCGGTTTGCCGGCGCGATCCATCTCCTGCACGAATTGCTGCGCGCGCTTCTCGATGCGCAGCGCGTCGCCGTTGATGACGCCGCCCGGCAGAACGACCGCATCGAATTCCGATGCATTCGCTTTCGACAGCGCCAGGTCGACGCCGAACGAATCCGCTTTGTCGTGATGCTTGAACCCCTGAACCTTGTCGTCTTTCGGCGAGACGAGCACCGTCTTCGCTCCCGCCTTGTCCAGCGCCTCGCGCGGGCTGGTCATCTCGATCTGCTCGAATCCATCGGTGACGATGATGGCGACGCGTTTGCCTTTGAGGTCGGTCATGACTGTTTCCTCCTGCGCCAAGGTGCGTGCAAAAAGGAAGCACTCAGCAGTAGTGGCGTTAGTCGATTAGTGGATTAGTAGATTAGGCCGAGGGACCGCAGGTTTACGAATCCACTAATCCACTAATCACTAATCCACTACTTCACCAGCCGCGACATTTCCCGGAACTCGTCCGTGCCGGAGTTTGCGGTCAGCTCGAAGAGCACCATCTCCGTGGAGCTGAGGCGCGCGCCCTCGGACATCATGCGCCGGATGGCGATGTCCTTGTTCGCCTGCGTGCGCGAGGAGATGGCGTCGGCGACGATGGTGACGTCGTAACCGTTGGCGAGGAGATCGCTCACCGTCTGATAGACGCAGACGTGCGCCTCGACGCCTGCCACGATGGCTTGCCGGCGATGCAGGTTGCGCGTGGCGGTGACGAACTCCGCGCAGCCGTAGCCCGAAAAACACGACTTCTCGATCGGCTCGTATCCGGACGTCTCCTCGAAGGCGCGGCGGACGATCGGAACGGTCGCGCCGAGGCCCTGGACGTATTGCTCGGTGAGGAGCGCGGGGATGTCGACGATCTTGCTGCCGCGCACGAGCCGCTCGATGTTGCGCTCCACCGCTTCGCGCTCGCTGATGACCGGCATCAACTTCAACTGCACGTCGATGATGAGGAGGAAGGCGTCGGCGCGTTGGAGTCTGGGCATGGCCGGAAACACTACACGAATCCCGCCACAGGTAAACTGCGCCGGTGTCCGCCATTTTCGGCCGCCTCTTTCAACTGATCGGGATGATCATCCTTCCGATCGGCCTGCTCACCGGCCTGCTGAAAGACAACGTCAACCTGGAAGTGCGCCTGCTCTTCATCGGCGGCGCGATCTTCCTGATCGGCTGGCTGATGGCGAAAAAGACGGCGTAGGCGCTGTCATCCTGAGGCTGCCGGAGGCGCCGAGCCGAAGGCGACGACGCCGGAGGACGCCGAAGGATCTCAAACTTCCCCAGCCGCGTTGAATCCCAGTGGTTTCCAGCCGGAGTTGCGCATTTTGAGATCAATTTTCTTTCCTGAGGTAGGTAATTGCCTCCGATAAGTCCCTCCTTATTACGGCTCCCGGCCAATTTTTCGAAAGGAGGACTTATGCCAAAGATGAAGGACCTCGGGATCAACGTGATCCCCGAGACCATGCGACCCGCGGAATGTCTGCCGTTGACCGTTGGTCCCGTCTGTATGCCGGGCGGGGTGACGTTCGACGCGGCGTTCCAGTCGACGGCAACGTGCATTCCGAACTCGTGCGGCGTGGCGTGCGGCTGTACGAACATCACCAACCCGTGCTTCGGGTGTACGACCGCTCCGACGGTCGCGGCGTGCGCGAACCACACGACGATCACCATCTGTTACACCGGCAGCTTCTGCACAGTCCATTCGGCGGTGACCTGCGCTACGGGCACCATCGTTTGCCACACCGGCGGTTCCATCTGTCCGGGAGGCTCGATCTGCTTCACCGGCTCCGCTGGCACCATCACCCTTACGCCGACCACGCCGCAGTTGCAGGGCGGCGGTCTCACGCGCGAGTCGATTGCGCAGCTCAAGGATCAGTTGCAGCAGCAGATCGCGCAGCTCGACGAACACGCCAAAACTCTCGGGCCGAAAACCGCGGACGAGATCGACGCGCGCGAGCAGCAGTTGAAAGCGGAGCTGGCCGATCTGGCCACGCGCCGCAGCGATCTGAAGAAGTCGAAGTAGTGGTCCGGCCGGGAGCCTCACCGCCACTGACAAAGGAGACGTGATGATTCCGCTTCACGAACTGCGCTTCCGCTCCAGCCCTTTCGTCGACCTGAAGCAACTCGCCGACCTCGCGCCGGAACAACGCGAACCGTTTCGCGAGCTGGAAAGCGATTCCGATTTCTACGGCCTCCTCGTTCCCCGCGCGCCGCTGACGATGAACATCAAGTCGGTGGCGCGGCAGACCGCGGAACTCTTCCGCAATCTCTCGATGCCCTCGCGCCTCGACGGCGCGCTTCTCGGCGACGACGAGTATCGCAACGACGTCGTCGACCTCGTGCTCGACGGCATCCTGGAAGTCGAGAGCGGCGACGAGTTTCTCTCCGGCGCCGATGCCCTTCCCTTCGTCTGCGTTCCGCCCTCGGAGCCGGACGTCCGCAACGCCGCGGCCCGCCTCTCGCGCGACGCGCTCCTGCATGCGCAGGATCTCGAGACCGCCGATCCGCAGTTGCTGACGACGGCGCTCTACCTCTACAACCGCATTCCCCTGTCGCCGTTCTGGAAAACGCGTTTCCCGAACCGCGATGCGGTCAGCGCCCACCTCGGCGTCGACCGCGGTCCTCTGCGCGTGCTCCTGGAGCGCGATTGGGTCGCCAATCCTCCCGAGCGTTCCAACGGCTGGCTGAGCTGGTTCCAGAAGAATGCTCCGCCGCGGCCTCCCGGCGGAGTGACGCACAAGCTGTACGTGAGTCCGCGGCCGGAACGGATTCGCGATGCCTTCGAAATCGTAGTCCGCGTTCTGACCGGCTTCCCCGGCGCGCAATTCAAGATCGGGCAGGATGCGGCCGGCCTGCTGCGTCCGGACAAGCTCGTCACCTACTTCGTCACCCGCGAGCAACTCGACGCCGCGGCCGCGGTGCTGCAGCGCGAACTGGCCGGCTGCGAGGCGCAGGGCGTGCCGTTCACGGCCGGCATCGATGACGCCGGATTGCTGTCGCGCGGAATCGATCCGCCGGACAGCGACCGCGCGCTGAGCTGGCTGGGGCGCGAAAGCTGGCGGCTGTGGGTCGTGCAGCGCCTCGCGGCGGCGCTGTCGCTGGCGAAATCGGCGCGCAGCGCGGGCGCCGTCGAGCCGTGGCGCTTCGCCATCGAACGCGCGCGGCGGCAAGGCGTCGACGTCGATACGTGGACGCCATCGGCATCTCTCTGGAGCGAGTCATGAACATCACCGAACCGTTCGTACTCAAAGACGACGTGCTCCTCATTCCGTGCGCGGAGCTGAATGCCGATCTTCGCGAGCGAATCTCGTTCGACGAGGGCGATTTCACGCTTTCGCGCCGGCATGGCCGGTCGCCGTCGCAGGTCATCGACGGCGAGACCGCGGCGTTGCTGGCGCTTTTCCGCGAGCCGCGCACGATCGTGGCCGCCGTCATCGAGAACAGCCGCACGCTCGGCCGCAGCGCCGAGGCCAGGCTCGACGAGATGCTGCCGCACCTCGGCGTATTTCTGCAGAACCGCGTCCTCGTGCCCGTCGGCTCCGACGATGAAAAGGAGATCCGTCCGAAGTTCGAAAGCGGCGCGCAGCTCGCCGGTTGGGAGATCGTCCGCTGCGTCAGCCTCATTGAAGACAGCGAGATCTATTACATGAAACGCGGCCGCGACACCGCGGCGCTGAAGATCGCGCGGATCGCCGTGCCGTTCGAGCCGTCTGTTTTCGGCAACGAAGCGGCGATTCTTCGGCATATCGACGGCGGCATCGCGCCGCGGCTCATCGACTCCGGCAGCCACGAGGATCGCCCGTACCTGATCATCGATTGGATTCCGGGCGTCGAGTCGAGCGTCGCGGCCGCGCAGCGCCGGCACGACCGCGCCTCGCTCATCGACATGTGCGCGTCGATCGCTGCCGCGTATGCGACGCTGCACGCGCGCGGCGTCCTGCACTCCGACGTTCATCCGCGCAACGTTCTCGTCGGCGATCACGGCGTGACGCTGCTCGATTTCGGGCTGTCGCGCCTGACCGCTCAGCCGCCGCGCACCGGCCGCGGCGGGATGTACTACTTCTTCGAGCCCGAGTTCCTGGCCGCCAATAGGCACGGGGTCGCACTGCCATCATCCGAGGCCGGTGAGCAGTACGCGCTGGCGGCGATGCTGTACCTGCTGATCTCCGGCAACCACTATCTTGATTTCCGTTACGACCGCGACGAGATGGCGCGGCAGGCCGAGGCCGATCCGCCGCTGCCATTCGCGAAACGCGGCATTCCGCCGTGGCCGGAGGTCGAGCAGATCCTCTTCCGCGCGCTCGACAAGGATCCGGCGAAACGTTACCCATCGATCGCCGGGATGGCATCGCTCCTCGGCGATGCGCGCGACGCAGTCGTTGCGGAAGCGCTGGCGACGCCGTTGAGCGCGGCGGCGAATGAGTTCGTCGAATCGACGATTCGCTCGTTCGCGCGCGGCGGCGCGATGTTCGCGACTCGCTATCCGACTCCGCCGACGGCGTCGATCAACTTCGGCTGCGCCGGCGCGGCGGTGGGAATCCTGCACATCGCTTCCACGCGCAGCGATCCGGCACTGCTCGCGCTGGCCGACGTCTGGAAATCGCGCGCGTTTGCGCTGGCCGGCCGCGATGAAGCCTGGTTCAATCCTGATGACGACCTGCCGCGCGACATCCTCGGCAACGTCACTCCGTACCACACCGAGGCGGGAATCCACGCCGCCGCGGCAATGGTGGGCGAAGCCATGGGCGACATCAACGCGCATCGCCGCGGGATCGCCGGATTCCTGACGGCATCGCGCAAGCCGTGCGCGCAACTCGATCTCACGCTCGGCCGTTCCGGGAGTCTGCTCGCCTCGGCCATGCTGCTCGAAATCAGCAGCGGCGTTCCCGAGGCCGAAGCGCTGCGCGCATTCGGCGCGGAGACGATGGCGGCGATCTGGAACGAGCTCGATACGCGCCCTCCGTTGAACGTGTCGCCGGCTGGCACTTTCCTCGGCATGGCGCACGGCTGGGCGGGCTACTTCTACGCCGCCCTGCGCTGGTGCGCCGCCTCGGGCGACGCCATTCCGGCCCGGCTCGTCGAACGCCTCCACGAATTCACGCCGTTGAAAACGCGCAAGGGCCGCGGCGTCTACTGGCGGCGTCTCTTCGAAAGCTCGCCGTACGACGCGATGCCCGGCTGGTGCAACGGCAGCGCGGGCCAGGTCTTTCTCTGGACGCTCGCCCATCGCCTGCTGGGCGACGCGGAATGGCTGGAGTTGGCCGAGTTGTCCGCCTGGCACACCTGGGACGAACCGCGCGCGACCGCGGACCTCTGTTGCGGATCGGCCGGCCGCGCCTACTCGTTGTTGAATCTCTATCGCCATACCGGCGCGACGGAGTGGCTCAGCCGCGCGCGCCAATTGGCGAATCACGCCGTGTCGACCGCCGCGTCAACCGCGCATCGTCCGAATTCGCTATGGAAAGGAGAGCTCGGCGTGGCTGTGCTGATCGCCGATCTGGCGTCGCCGGAGAACGCAGCGATGCCGTTTTTCGAATAGCACGAGGGCGGGTGGCGGCCGGAACGCTGGCGTCCCGCCGGCTGGCCCGGCTGCGTCCTCGCTGCCGACCCGGCAAACCCCAAACACTTTGTTGATAACGCAGCGTCTTCGTCGGCGAAGCCGGCGTAAGAAACGTAGCCCACGGCGTTCAGCCGTGGGTCAGCGAGTTGTAGATAATTTGTGAGCCCGCCTTGGCGGGCGACAGAAAGCTTTCTTTCGCGCGCTGAAGCGCGCTCCCAATTCCACGCGATCCGGTTTTCCCCCGGCTCGAAGCCGGGGGCTACGGTTCTTACGCCGGCTACGCCGACGCATCTCCTTCCGCGGTTATCAGCAAGTGTTTGGGAGGTTGTCGGCGGCGGGACGCCAGCGTTCCGTCGCGTTCACGCCTCACTCGTCGATCGTGATCGTCTCCACGCGGTCGCCGCGCTCCGTTTGATCGACGACGGCGGTCATGCCCGCCGTCACGCGGCCGAAGATTGTGTAGCCGCCGTCGAGGTGCGGCTGCGGCGAGTGGGTGATGAAGAACTGCGAGCCGCCGGTGTCGGGGCCGGATAGGGCCATGCCCACCGCGGCGCGCGTGTACTTTTGCAGATTGATCTCGTCGCGGATGGCGTAGCCCGGGCCGCCTTCCATGTCGTTGCGCGGATCGCCGCCCTGGATGACGAAGTTCGGCACGACGCGCATGAACGAGCTGTTGTCGAAATACTTGGCGCGGGCGAGCTGCGCAAAGTTCCAGGTGGTTACCGGCGCGTCCTGCGTCAGGAGCGCAATCGTGATGTTGCCGCGCGTCATGTGAATCGTGGCCGTATGCGGATGATGCGACCACTCCACGATCTGTTCGTAGTCGTTACGCGTGACCGGCAGCGGCGTGTACTGCGGCCGCGGCTTTTTCAGCTTCTGTTCGATGGCATCCGCGGCGATGCGGCGAACGACTGGATCGTTATCGCCGAGTTCCGCGCGCAGAACGCTCTCGCGTTCGGGATAGTCGATCGCCGCCAGCGCGCTGATCGCGGACAGCCGCGCATCATTCTGTTTGTCGCTGCGCGAACGGCGTTCGGCGGATTGCAGCGCGGCCAGTTTGTTCGCATCGGTCGATTTTCCATACGCGCCGATCGCATAGCCGCGCACGATCACATCGGGATCGTCGAGCGCGGCGCGGATCAGCGGCAGGTTGGCGTCGATGTGCTCGTCGGCGATCGTAGCCAGCGCTTGCGCGCGGACGAGCGGATCGGGATCGTGCGCGTAACGCGCGCGAACGGCGTCGGAGACGGCGCTGGCCGCTTCGAGCACGCGCACCTTCGCCCATCCGGTGAGATCGGACGGCAGCAGCTTCTCGTCGCCGAGGTTTTTGGCGATCGCGCCGGCGGCAAGCTCGCGGTCCCAGCGGGAGCCGTTCGCGGCGATGTCGAGCAGGCGGCGGCGTGCGGGGTCGCTGTGAACGGCGTAGTAGCCGAGTGCGTCGATCGATGAAGCGCGCGTGCCGGGATCGGGATCGTCGAGCAACTCCAGCACGCGCATCGCATCGCGCGCGATGTCCGGACGCTCGATCATTTTGCGATCCTTCGCCGCCAGACGCGCGATGGCCACGACCGCGTTCGTGCGCACCCACGGATGCGGATCGCGTAGCGCTTCGATCAGCAGCGGCAGCGATTCCGGCGCCGCGATGCGGCCGAGCGCGGACATGACGTTTGCGCGCGTCTGTGGATTCGGATCGTTGACGAGCAGCTCCAGCCGCGGACGCGCCGCCGCGTACGCGCGGCGCGCCAGCGCGTAGGTGGCCTCTTCGCGGATGCGCGGCGACGGCGAGGCCAGCGCATCCGCAGCGATCGATGACGCTTCGTCACTCTTGAACCGGAACAGAAAGCGGATGGCCCGCGCGCGAATCCCTTCCGGCATCTGCGCGGCCGTAAACGTCGCGTACTTTGCCAGCGGCACCTTCGCCGCCAGCTTTGACAACGCTTCCACCGCCTCGCCGCCGACGTCGCCGTTTGCATCAGACGCAAATTGGAACAACGCATCGATCGACGCCGGATCGCCGATCTGGCCGAGTGCGAATGCCGCGGTCGCGCGAACGTTCACGTCCGGATCGTTCACCAGCGTCACGAGCTGCGCCACGCCGGCCTGCCGCTCCCCTTCATCCCTCACGCCGTTGCCGTTCGCATCGTCGAACGTCTGCGGCCCGATGCGCCCGAGGGCGAGGGCGATCCGCGCGCGGTGCAACGCGTTCGGATGATGAATGCCCCAGTCGACGAGCGGCGCGTAGTACTGCCGCCGATCCTCGATCTGCAGAATCTTCACTTCCTCATCGAGCTTGAACCCGTACACAGCCGGCGCCGCAGGCACCGGAGCGGGTGCGGGCGGCGGTGGAGGCGGAGGCGCGATCGTCGTGCAGGCGGCGAGAATCAACATGGACGTGATGGTGGCGGTGCGCATCGCGCCGGATGATAGCGCTACCCCGCGCGGTGACGTGCGACACATGCCGATGTAGCAGATGCGCCCTTGCCCTGCACCGGCTCCTGAACGACACTGCGCGTGCATGGCCCCCGCGTCCGACATTGAAGTGCAGAATCTGGCCCGCCGGTATGGACGCCGGTGGGCGCTGGCGGACGTCTCGTTCCAACTGGCCGGCGGCGCGGTGTTGATGCTGGCCGGGCCGAACGGCTCGGGAAAATCGACGCTGCTTCGGACGATCGCTACCGCCGTCCGTCCCGATGGCGGTTCTGCGCGCGTCGGCGGGTTCGACGTGGTCACTCATCGCGAGGACGTTCGCAAGCTGGTGGCGTTCCTCAGCCATGCGTCGTATCTCTACGATTCGCTGTCTGCGCGCGAGAACCTGGCCATCGTCGCCGACCACCTCGGCATCCCGCGCACCGGCATCGCCGCGCTGCTCGATCGCGTCGCCCTCGGCCGCCGCGCGGAGGATCCCGTCGCGACGTTTTCCGCCGGCATGCGCAAGCGGCTGTCGTTCGCGCGTGTGCTGTTGCAGGAACCGCGCGTGGCCTTGCTCGACGAGCCGTACGGCCAGCTCGATCCCGAGGGATTCGATCTGGTCGACGACGTCGTGCGCGAGTTGAAGTCGGGCGGGACGACGGTCATCTTCGCCACCCACCAGCTCGAACGCGCCGCGGCCTCGGCCGACGATGCCCTCCTCCTCGAAGCGGGGCGGGTGGCGTGGCGGGGAAAGGCGTCGGAGGTGCCGGAATGAGCGCGAATGTAACGTTCGCGCGCGGAGGCGCGCTCGACAATTCAGCCCCGCGCTTTGCGCGGGGTTGCGGCGGGCCGACCCATTCGCGGCCGCGGAGGCGGCCGCAACAAGATCTCGCGCGGCGCGAACATTTTGTAGTGGCCGCCTCCGCGGCCACCTACGATGCACACCCCCGATTCCCCGCGCAGAGCGCGGGGCTGGATTGTCGAGCGCGCCTCCGCGCGCGGCCAACCTGCGCATCGGCTGAGGATGTCAGGTCATGCTGACCGCCGCCCTCCGCAAAGAGCTGCTCCTGCAATGGCGGAGCCGCGCGCAGTTCATGGCCGTCTTCGTCTTCGGTGCGGCCGCGCTGCTCCTGTTCAGCTTCGCCGTCGGACCTGTGGCGGAGATGCTCCGCCAGTTTTCGGCTGGATTTCTCTGGCTCGGACTACTCCTCTCCTCCACGCTCACCCTCGCGGAGAGCTTTCATGCGGAGATGGAGAATCGCGCCATGGAAGGGCTGCTGCTGCTTCCCGCGAATCCGCGCGCGCTGTACTACGGGAAAGCGATCGCCAACTGGCTGCAGCTCACGCTCCTCGGCATCGCCCTGATTCCGGTCATGGTCGTCCTCTACGACGCCGGCACCACGCGCATCCCGATGCTCATCCTCGTCATCGCCCTCGGCACGGCCGGCCTCTCCGCGCCCGGAACGCTCTACGCCGCCATGACCGCGCAGGTGCGGTCGAAGCAGACGCTGTTGCCGCTACTGCTCTTTCCGCTCATCGTTCCTGCTTTACTCGCTTCCGTAAAAGCCACATCATTGATCATCCTCGGCGACCCCATGAATCAGATGCGATCATGGATCGTATTGCTGGCTTCGTTTGATGCAATTTACTGGTCCCTTTGCGGACTTCTTTTTGGAAACGTCGTTGAGGAGTGATCGGTCCCGATAAAACCATGCACGACGACAACAATCGCTTTCCGCGGCTGCCGTGGATCCTCCTCGGCCTCGGCATCATCTTTCTGGCCATCGGGTCGTACATCGGCCTCTTCGTCGCGCCCCCCGAGGCGTTGATGGGACAGGTGCAGCGAATCATGTACGTGCATGTGCCGACGGCGTGGAACGCGCTGCTGGCATTGACGTTCGCCTTCGTCTGCGCCGTCATCTTCCTCTTCAAGTCGGACTGGAAATGGGATGCGCGGATGGAGGCGGCCATCGAAGTCGGCGTCGTCCTCGGCTTTCTGCTCTGCTGCCAGGGATCGATCTGGGCGAAACCGACGTGGGGCGTGTGGTGGGATTGGGATCCGCGCCTGACCACGACCGCAGTGCTCGTCTTTGCCTTCCTCGGCATCCTGGCGCTGCGCAAGTTTGTCGAAGATCCCGGCCGCCGCGCCATTTGGTCGGCCGTTGCCACGATCATCGCCTCGGTCGACGTCCCGATCGTCTACTACTCGGTGCGCTGGTGGAACTCGCTGCATCAACTGCAGTCGAGCCCGAGCACCGTGTCGCGCCAGTTCTGGCTGCCGCTGCGGATGAACGCATTCGGCATCCTCTTTCTGATGACGGCTTTCATCATGTTACGCGCGCGCGTCGCCTCGATGCGGCTCGCGCAGGAGCTCGTGCCGCCGCCGGCGGTCGGAGAACGCGTATGAACGGAATGATCCCGGGCGGCTGGGGCTTCGTCGTGGCCGCCTACTCGGTGACCGCGGTCGTGCTGATCATTTACGGCACCAGCGTCATCGCGCGCTTACGCAACGAAATCACCCGGAGGAACCATGACTGAACCAACGGCCAGCGATGCCATGCGCCGCAAGACGCGGCGCTTCATGATCGGCGCATTCGCCGCGGCGATTCTCGCGTTTCTGGTGATCGCGTACGGCGGCATCAGCAAGAACCTCGTCTACTACTGGACGCCGACCGATCTCCATGCCGCCGGCGACAAAGCCTACGGCGCCACGATCCGCCTCGGCGGGATGGTCGCGCCGCATTCGGTGAAGGGACGCACCGGCGTTTCGGGCCTCGAGTTCGACGTCAAGGACGCCACCGGAATCGTGCACGTGAAGTCCAGCGGCGTGCCGCCGCAGATGTTCCGCGAGAACATCGGCGTCGTCGTCGAAGGGACGATGACCCGCTCCGGCTACTTCCAGTGCAACCGCCTGATGGTCTCGCACAACAACGAATACCGCGCGCCGAAGGCCGGCCACGCGGTGAACAAAGAAGAGCTGCAGAAGATGATGAAGTCGACGGAAGGACTGAAGGACTAACCTGTCATCCTGAGCCGCCGGAGCTGCGTAGGCGAAGCCGGAGCAGCGCAGGACGGCGAAGGATCTCAAGATGCGCGGCATTTGCTGAAACCCGGTTTCAGCGCAAGTTGCGTAACTTGAGATCCTTCACCGTCCTGCGGCGCAAACCGCTTCGCGGTTCGGCGCCTCCGGCGGTTCAGGATGACAACAACACAAAAAAACCATGACCGCCACATTCGGACGTTTCCTCATCCTCGCCTCGGTGCTCGTATCGACGACCGGGGCATTCATCGCCTACGCGGCCGGCGCGAAGCGCTCGCCCGAGGGACTGAAGTGGTCGCAGCGATTCGCGTACCTGTTCGCGGGGCTGATGGTGCTCGCCACCGGCGTCATGGAGTACGCGCTGATCACGCACGACTTCAGCGTGCAGTATGTTGCCCATGTCGGATCGACGCAGGTGCCGATGTGGGTCACCATCGTAAGCCTCTGGTCATCGCTCGAAGGGTCGATCCTCTTCTGGGGATTCATCCTCGGCATCTACATCGCGGCGACGACGTGGGTGAACCGCAATCAGCATCAGGACTACATGCCGTTCGCCATCGGAACGTGGCTTTCGTGCGGCGCGTTCTTCAGCTTCCTGATCGCCGGACCTGCCAATCCGTTTCTGAGCGTCGTTCCCGCCCCGCTCGACGGGCCAGGACCGAATCCGCTGCTGCAAAACCACCTGTTGATGATCATCCACCCGCCGATGCTCTACCTCGGCTACGTCGGGATGACCATTCCCTTCGGCTTCGCTGCCGCGGCGCTTTTGCGCGGCCGCCTCGGGCAATCTTTTCTACGGCCGTTGCGCGCGTCGCTGTTGCTGCCGTGGGTGTTCCTCACGATCGCGATCATGCTCGGCGGCTGGTGGGCGTACGAGGTCCTCGGCTGGGGCGGTTACTGGGCCTGGGATCCGGTCGAAAACGCGTCGCTGCTGCCGTGGCTCACGGCGACCGCGGCGCTGCACTCGGCCATCGTCATGGAACGCCGCGGCGTCCTCAAAGGGTGGACGGTCACGCTGATCCAGGCCAGCTTCCTCCTCACGATCCTCGGCACGTTCATGACGCGCTCCGGCGTCTTCAACTCCGTCCACTCGTTCACGCAGAGCGCGATCGGGCCGACCATTCTCATCTTCCTCGCCGCGGTTCTGCTCTTCTCTGTGCTCCTGCTCGCGTTCCGCATCGACTCGCTCGAAGCCGAGGGAAGAATCGAGAGTGCGGTGAGCCGCGAGGGGATGTTCCTCGTCAACAACCTCTTCTTCGTCGTCTTCACGTTTACGGTGCTCGTCGGAACCGTTTTCCCGCTCGTCGTCGAAGCGGTCAAAGGGAAGCAGATGAGCGTCGGGCGGCCGTACTTCGACGCGATGGTCGTTCCGGTCGGAACGGCGCTGCTGTTTCTGCTCGGTGTCGGTCCGGCGCTGCCGTGGGGAAAGACGAATCGGAAAGAAATGCTGCGGGCGCTCGTGCCGCCGCTGATCACCGGCGCGATCGCGCTCATCGTTGGATACGCACTAGGCGTGCGTAACGCGTGGACGCTGCTCACGCTCCTCTTCGGCGGCTACGCGGCGCACGTGACATTCGCGCAGATGTGGCTTCCGCTTCGTCAGCGTTTGAAGAAGGGCGATGCGTTCGCGCCCGCGCTCATCGACGCGCAACTTCGCCGCGGACGGCGCCGTTTCGGCGGCTACGTCGTCCACGCCGGCGCGGTCATCGTCTTCGTTGCCATCGCCGTCAGCAGCACGATGCGCACGCAGCAGGAAGTGACGCTCACGCGCGGCCAGAGCACAACGTTCGCCGGATACACGGTCACGTTCACGGGCACCGAGGAGCGCGCCGAACCGCACCGGCAATCGACGATCGCGCATTTCAACATCGCCAGAAATGGCAAGCAGGTCACGACGATGGAGCCGCGCATGAATCAGTACGCCGCGATGCGCGAGCCGATCGGCACGCCCGCGGTCTACTCGACCATCGGCCGCGACTACTATCTCTCGATCATGAATCTGCAGGGCGACCAGGCCGGCATCCTGATCATCAACATGCCGATGGTCGGTTGGATCTGGGGCGCGGTGCTGCTGATGGGCGCGGGCGGTCTGATCGCGCTGATTCCGGCTCGCAAACACACGTATGTCGTCGTCCCGGAGAGCGCTCCCACGATCGACGATGAGGCGATCGCGTGAATCGCACGGTCCTGATCATCGGCATCATCATCGTCGCGGTGATCGTCTTCGTCCTCTTCGCCGGACTGGGGAAGGATCCGCAGCACATCGACTCGCCGCTCATCGGCAAGCCGGCCCCGCCGTTCACGCTGAAGGCGGTCAACACGGGACAGACCATCGACCTCCAGTCGCTGCGCGGCAAGCCGGTCATCGTCAACTTCTGGGCCACGTGGTGCGTGCCGTGTTACGAGGAGCATCCGACTCTGGTCGCCAACGCGCGTCAGTTGCCGGACGTGCAGTTCGTCGGCGTGGTTTTTAATGACACGGAGGACAAGATCAATCAATTCCTTGCGGCCCGCGGAAGCGCGTATCCGACGCTGCTCGATGCGAACGGCAAGACCGCCATCGCCTACGGCGTCGGCGGCGTGCCCGAGACGTACTTCATCAATCCGTCCGGAATCATCGTGGCCAAGTTTGAAGGCCCGATGGACAGCGACATTCTTCGGGCGAATCTGGCAAAGGCACTCCAATGATCGCAACCTTCTTCCTCCTCGCGCTGCTGCAGATCAAAGCGCCCGACGCCGCGCAATTCGTCGGCGAGCCGAAGGGCATTCCGCTGTCGGGACCGCGACTCGAAGAGCAGACGATGGTGATCTCGCACGAGCTTCGATGCCCGGTCTGTCAGGGCCTGGCCATCGGCGACTCGCCGTCGATCATGGCGGCGAACATGAAGGCGCAGGTGCGCGAGTTGCTCGAACGCGGATATACCGAGGAGCAGATCCTCAGCTACTTCGAAAAGTCGTACGGCCAGTTCGTCCTGCTCAAACCGAAGTTTCAGGGCGTGAACACGCTCGTGTGGATCCTCCCCATCGCAGTGCTCGCGATCGGATTCGTGCTGGTCGTGTCGAAGGCCAAGAAGTTGGAAGTCGCGCCGGCGCCCGTAGTCGTCGAAGAGCCGGTTGACGATCCGTACCTGGCCCAGGTCCGCGAAATGGTGGAGAAACCATGACCGATTGGCTCAGCGCCGGCGGGATGATCCTGTCCGGTCTCATCGTCGGCTTCATGTTCTGGTACGGCATGAAAGGCCGCGCAGTGAAGCCGGACGTGGAGCGCCTCGACCTCGAAGCGAAACGCGATCTGCTTCTCCAACAGTTGCGCGAACTGAAAGAAACCGGCGGCAGCATCGAAGAGCAGCGCCGCCTCGAGCGCGAAACCGCTGATGTGTTGCGCGCGCTCGATAAGCGCGGCCTTGCTCCGTCGAAATCGACTGCTGCGCCGGCCCCGGTCGCCGCTGTCGCGATCACTCCTGCACACGCGCGCGCCGCTGCCATCCGCGGTTTCATCTGGGGCGCGGCCTCGGTCGCCGTCCTCGGCGGCATCGCCTGGTTCGTGACCGAAAAGGCGACGCCGAAAACGGAACAGACGATGGGCGGAGCGCCGATGATGTCCGCTCCGCAGTCGCAAGCGCAGCAGCCCGATCCCGCCCTGCAACAGATCGAAGCCGCTGTTGCGAAATCACCCGACGATCTGGAAATGCGCAATCAACTGGCCAAGGCGTACCTCGAACGCGAAAATCTCATGGGCGTTTTCGAACAGACGAAGTACATCCTGGCGAAGTCGCCCGACGACGCCCGCGCGCTGACCTATCAGGCGCTCGTGCGCATGTCGATGGGTCAGCGCGATCCCGCCGCGGAAATGCTGCACCACGCCATCAAGTCCGACCCCCAACTCCTCGACGCATACGTCGCGCTCGCATGGGACGACATCCAGCGCGGCAACACGGCCGACGCGGAAGCGCAGATCGCCGAAGCGACGCGCCGCCATCCCGAGCAGAAGGCGCGGTTGGACGACGTGCTGTCCAAAATGAAGGAGCAGGCGAAGAATCCCGCGCCTGCCGCTGCGCCCTCGGCTCCCGCGGCCGCCCCCGTCTCCGGTCCGTCAGTCCACGTAACGCTGACGCTCGCCGGCGCCGCGCCGTCGCCGAACGCGGTCCTCTTCGTCATCGCTCGCGCCTCCGGCCAGACCGCCGGCCCGCCCGCCGCGGTGAAACGGATCGCCGGTCCAACTTTCCCGCTCGACATCGACCTCAGCGCCGCCGACTCGATGATGGGCCAGCCGCTCCCCGCCACCATCCGCATCGAAGCCCGCCTCGACTCCGACGGCGACGCGATGACGAAAAACCCCTCCGACCCGCATGCCGTTCAGGATGGAGTCGCAGCGGGCTCCAAAGTCTCGCTGGCGTTGCAGTAGGCGGGAAAGCGCTCTTTCGCCCGCTTAAGCGGGCTCCCGATTCCTAATCGTCATCCACCTTCCCCCGGCTCGAAGCCGGGGGCTACGGTTCTCACGACGGCTGCCGCCGCCGGGAGACTGTTTTTTTTGATATCCAGCGCAGAAGTTTCCCGCGTCCAGACCGTCGGCGTAGCCGGCGTGAGAACCGTAGCCCCCACGTTCACGTGGGGGTTAACAGATCGCCACAACCTCGTGAGCCCGCTTAAGCGGGCGAAAGAAGATTTCCGAGGTACGATCCGCGCCGGGACTTACGCATGGCGAACTCGCCATGCCGCATAGCTACAGCAACATCCTCACGCACATCACAGGAAGCAGTCGTTTCAGGATGAATTTCTGGAGCTTCTGCGGCGTCACGGCATTCCGATCAATCAAAAGTATCTGTGGACGTGATCTTTCGCCCGCTTAAGCGGGCTCACGAGATTGTGGCGACCTGTTTACCCCCACGTGAACGTGGGGGCTACGGTTCTCACGGCGGCTACGCCGCCGGAGAATACGCGCGTAATTTGTCGCTACCTTCGTTCGCGCAACTCTGCCGCGATCTCGCTTAACAACTCGATCACTTTCTGGTTCTGCGCCTCGGTGCGCCTCTGCGAGGCGCGCGTCGACTGCATCCAGATGTAGCAGAGGTAGATGATGATCAGGGATGCGGCGACGAGCGCGTAGAGCACGTCAGTAGATTTTCCAGATGCGCGTCAGGTAGTCGGCAAAAGTCAGGACGAAGAGGACGCCCAGCCAGAGGAAGGACGCGATCACGACCACCCACGTCAGGCGCGTGGAGTGGATGACGTGCATGAAGAAGAGGATTACCAGTACGGCTTTGGTCGTGGCGATGAGCAGCGCGATCGGGGTGTTCATCCAGCCGAGATCGATCGTGGAGACCCACCACGTCAGCAGCGTGCCGATGGCGAGCGCGGCGAAGACGGCGAGGTAGACCCACATCGGGGTCACGTGGATGTGCGGTGCGTGCGCGGGAGCGTAGTCGTGTTCTTCAGCCATTGTGAGGACCCGGAATGAGGTAGAGGAACGGGAAGAGGAAGATCCAGACGATGTCGACGAAGTGCCAGTAGAGGCCCATGATCTCCACCGGGCCGTAGTACTCGGGGCCGAAGTCGCCGCGCCAGGCGCGCATCATCATCCAGATCAGCAGGCCGGCGCCGATGATCATGTGCAGCGCGTGCAGGCCGGTCATGCTCCAGTAAAACGTCATGAAGAGCTGCACCTTCGGCGCGAGCGCGGGCACCTCGTTCCAGGTGAAGTGCGTACCGGGGAAGAGTCCTTCGTGGAAGTGCTGCCAGTACTCGATGCTCTTGATCGTTAAAAATCCGCCGCCGAAGATCAGCGTGGCGAGAAGCATCCCTACCGTCGCTTTGCGCTTGCCGAGTTGCGCGTTGCGGACGGCCAGCGCCATCGTCAGTGAGCTGATGATGAGGACGATCGTATTGAGGCCGCCGTACAGTTTGTTCTGTTGCTCCGCGGCCAGCGCCCACGCCTCGGGATAGATGACGCGGTAGACCCAATACGCGCAGAGGACGCCGCCGAAGAAGAGGATTTCCGTGGAGAGGAACATCCACATTCCGAGCGTCGACGCCTCGTGCTGCTGGCCGAGGTCCTCGAAATGATGCTGGAGGAACGGATGATGCGCGTGCGGTTCCGGCGCGGCATCGGTGATGGCGATGTCAGACATTCTGCGTCTCCCCCATCGCTTTCATCATGGCCGGGTAGTCGTAGGCGTCCCACGTCACGACCGGCGTCTCGTGGAAGTTTTCCATCGGCGGCGGTGACGACGTCGCCCATTCCAGTCCGACCGCGCCCCATGGATTGGGACCGGCCGGGCGTCCGTACCACAGCGACCAGAGCAGGTAGAGCAGCGGGAGTACGTATCCGGCGGCGAGCACCGAGGCGCCCGCGGTCGACATCACGTTGAGCACCTGGAACTCCGGCGCGTAGGCGTGATAGCGGCGCGGCATGCCGAGGTAGCCGAGCACGAACTGCGGGAAGAAGGTCAGGTTGAAGCCGGCGAAAATCAGCAGCGCGGCCAGACGCGCCCACCATTCCGGATACATCCGTCCGGTGATCTTTGGCCACCAGTAGTGCAGGCCAGCCATGTAGGCCATCACCGCGCCTCCGACCATCACGTAGTGGAAGTGCGCGACGACGAAGTACGTGTCGGTGACGTGGACGTCGAGTCCGATCGCGGCGAGGAAGAGTCCCGTCACGCCGCCGATCGTAAAGAGTCCGATGAAGCCGAGGATGTAGAGCATCGGCGTCAGCAGCGCCACCGATCCTCGATAGAGCGTCGCCGTCCAGTTGAAGACTTTGATGGCCGAGGGGACGGCCACGAAATAGCTGAGGAAGGAAAAGATCATCGCCGAGTAGACGGAGATCCCGGAGACGAACATGTGGTGCGCCCAGACCAGGAAGCCGAGGAAGGCGATGGCGAGGGACGAGTACGCGACGAAGGAGTAGCCGAAGATCTTCTTGCGCGTGAACGCGGCCACGACTTCCGAGGCCACGCCCATGGCCGGCAGAATCATGATGTAGACGGCCGGGTGGGAGTAGAACCAGAACATGTGCTGGAAGAGCAGCGGATCGCCGCCGAGGGCGGGATCGAAGATGCCGACGTGCACGACGCGCTCGAACATCAGCATGACCAGCGTGATCGCGAGGACGGGCGTCGCCAGCAGCTGCACGATGCTTGTCGCGTACATCGCCCACACGAACAGCGGCAGGCGGAACCAGGTCATCCCCGGCGCGCGCATGCGATGGATCGTGACCAGGAAATTGAGGCCGGTCAGGATCGATGAGAAGCCGACGATGAAGGCCGCGAACGTGACTCCGAAGACGTGCGTGTTCGAGTATTGCGTCGAGAAGGGCGTGTAGAACGTCCATCCGGTGTCGACGCCGCCGGTGATGATGATGTACAGCCCCATCACCGCCGCGATCATGTAGAGGTACCAGCTCAGGAGGTTGATCTTCGGGAAGGCCAGATCCTTCGCGCCGATCATCAGCGGCAGAAGGAAGTTGCCGAGGACCGCGGGGATCGACGGGATGAGGAAGAAGAAGATCATCACGATGCCGTGCAGCGTGAAGAACTTGTTGTAGGTGTCGCTGGTGAGGAGGTCGCCTTCGGGCGTGAGCAGCTCGATGCGCATGGCCACGGCGAAGAAGCCGCCGAGGATGAAGAGCGCGGTGATGGAGAAGAGGTAGAGGATGGCGATGCGCTTGTGGTCCTTGGTGAGGAGCCACGACAGCGCGCCATAGTCGTGCGTCACATAGTTTCTCGTCCCCTCGGGCTCGACGAAGCGGACGTCGTGAAGTGTTGCTGAGCTCATGGCTTCTTACCTTCGTTCGATTGCTGCGGTGGAATGCCTGCGCCCGGGTTGAGCGGCGAGCCGGCGCTGGTTTGTTTCGATGACGGTGACTCGACCGGCGTCACGGCTGCTTTCTGCGCGCCGAGGGAGCGGACGTAGGAGACGAGCTTGAGGAGATCGTCTTCGCTGACCTGACCCTGGAAGGTGGGCATGATGCCGGTGTAGCCGCGGACGATCTTCGCCTGCGGATTGAGAATCGATTCGCGAATGTAGTTCTCATCGGCGACGACGGTGCTGTTGTCAGTCAGCGTGACGGGAGTGCCGTAAACGCCGGCGAGGATCGGGCCGCGGCCGGTGGCGTCATTTGTGTGGCAGGTGTTGCACGCGTATTTCTGGAACAGCTTTTCGCCCTGCGATGCCAGCGAGCCTTCCGCGCCGCCGGCCAGCCATTTCTGATAGTCGGTCGGCTCCATCACTTCCACCCAGCCGATCATGCCGGAGTGCAGCGTGCCGCAATATTCGGCGCAGAAGATGTGGAAGCGTCCGGTCTTCGTGGCCTGGAACCACATGGTCTTGTAGCGGTTCGGCAGCACGTCCGCTTTCACGCGGAAGACGGGGAAGAAGAGGCTGTGGATGACGTCTTCCGAGGCCATCGTGATGCGGATGGGACGGTTGACCGGAACGTGCAGTGTGTTTATCTCGCGTTGGCCGCCGGGATGCTGGAACTTCCACATCCACTGCTTGCCGGTGGCGTAGATGTCGAGGGCGTTTTCGGGGACGCGCTGGATGCGGAAGTAGAGCCACGAGCCCCAGACGAACATCAGCATGAAGACCAGGAAGGGGATGATGATCCAGGCCGCCTCGAGAATTTTGGGCGGCTCGTAGTCCTGAGCCAGCTCGTTCTCCGGCGTGCGGCGGTATTTGATGGCCAGCGTAAAGATGACGATGAAGATGAGCACGGAGACGCCGCCGGTGACGAGGCACATGAACGTCATCAGCGCGTCGACGCCGGGCGCGACGGTGGAGGCCTGTTCCGGCCACAGCGGGAAATCGGAAAGCATCATCGCGTGTGCTCTTTGCGGATCATGATGAAGATGAAGCCGAACAATCCGAGCATGGTGGCCACGCCGCCGGCGCGGACGAAGTTCATCGCGCTGCGGCTGTAGCGGCCCGTGGCCGGATCGTAGTGATAGCAGAGGAGAAGGATGGAGTCGGAGGCGGTGCCGATTTTTCCGGCCGAGGCCTCGACGAGAGCGAGACGGAGATCGCGCGGCTGGTAGGTGAAGCCGGAGAGGTAGCGCGAAACGCGTCCCTGCGGCGTAACGGCGAGCAGCACGGCTCCGTGCGCGAACTGATCCATCTTGATGTCATACGCGTATTGAAATCCGGCAATGCTCGTAAGCCGCTTGATGGCGCTCTCCGGTCCTGTGAGGAAGTGCCAGCCGTTCGCAGCGCCGAAGCGGCCGTAGCGGTTGACGTACTGCGTTTTCTTCATCGCGGCCTGCTCGGGCGTGTCGCGCGGATCGATGCTGACGGTGACGACGTCGAACTCTTTGCCGATGTCGAAACGGAGCTCGGTGAGCGCGTTGGTGACGCCGTCCATGACCATCGGGCAGAGCATGGGGCAGCGGTAGTACATGAAGTTGAGCAGGACCGGCTTGCCGTGATTGAAGTACTGGCCGAGCCGCACGACGTTGCCGGTTTCGTCGCGGAGCATGAGGTCGAGGGGGAGCTGGGATTTGAGGTTTTGTTTTATCGCGACCGGGCCTGGGAGCGTTGGAGGGGTCTTTGAGTTTTGGGCTACGAGCGGGAGTGTCGCGATTAACAGCAGGAGAACCGGTTTCACGCGGAGACGCGGAGGCGCGGAGAAAATCATGGCTGCACCACCGGGAGGCCGCGCTGGACGACGAGTTGTTTGGCGGTTTCGATCGGGAGTCTGACGACGCCTTTTTGTTTGTCGACCCAGCCGGGAGTGTTCAGGTCTTTCTCTTCGGCGGCGCGCATGTCGGCCATGTCGGTGACCGGCGTGTTCGTGTTCGGAGGGAGATCCTGACCGTTGACCAGCTTGTTCGGGAAGGGCTGGAGGCGCGGCGCCGGCGGGACCTTCGATGGAGGCGCCATCATCGTAAGCGGCTGCGACGCTTCGTTGCGGAAGTGCTTCGCGTACGCGTGGAACTGCAGGTAGAGCACGGCGTGCGTGACGAATGCGAAGACGATGAAGATGACCACGGACCAAAGCAGCGCGCGGACGTTGACGTCGCTGTCTTCGTGACGCGTCTCCGGATTGACGATGTCATCGTCGCGGTAGGGAACGTGTTCAGGCATTGACCTTCAGCGCTCCTTCCCGAATGGCTTCTTCGACCCACGTCTCGTGGATCGGGATGATGGTCTGGCCGCGGAGCTGGCCGATGAAGGCCCAGATCCAGACGCCGCCGATGCCGACGAGCGAGGTCAGGTCCATCCACGACCAGGTGAAGTGCTCGCCGTACCACGACGGCGCGACGAGCCAGTAGAGAACGACGTAGCGCATCACGATCACGATCACGGCCACGATGGCGATCGTTTTCGGCTTGTCTTTGATCGGCCGCATCAGCAGGAGGCCGAACGGCAGGAAGAAGTGGAACATGGCCACGCTGAAGGCCACCGCACCCCACGTGCCGCTGTTGCGCACGAGGTAGTGCGGGATTTCCTCGTGCAGGTTGGCGTACCAGATCAGCAGGAACTCGGAGAACGTGGTGTAGGCGTAGAACATCACGAACGCCAGCATCAGATTGCCGAGGTCGCGGAAGTGGTTGGGCTTGAGGACGCCGCGCATGGCGTCGGTATTCGCGAGCTGGGCGAAAAAGAACGTGACGAAGGCCAGCGCGGAAAGTCCGCAGCCGACCACAAAGGTAATGCCGTACATCGTCGAGCTGAATTTCGGTTCGGTCGACAACATCCAGTCGATCGATGCGAAGGTGAGCGTGAGGACGATCATCACCAGTCCCGACGCGGCCCACTTGCGGCGCTTGAGCTCCGTGAACGGCGAGCGGTCTTCGTAGAACTTGAGCGAGAGGATGCGGATGCGCCACGCCCAGAGGTTCCAGAGCGCGAAGTAGAGCGCGGCGAAAATCAGGAAGCGCTTCCAGTTCAGCCAGAAGAGTTTCTGGCTGACGTTTTCGTCGGTCCTGGCCCATGCGGTGTCGAACCACGGGTAGAGGTACTTCATCCCGAACAGGATGGGGATGAAGAAGAGCACCATCCACAGCATCGTGCGGGCCGAGGCGCCGAGCGGGCGGCGGATCATGAGGCCCCATTCGCCGCCGGTGACGTACTGCAGCATCAGCACGGCCAGCGAGCCGGCCACGATCGAGAACCAGAAGAGGAAACTCGGCAGATAGGCGCGGAAGAAGGTCTGCGGATTGACGAAGTAGCCGACGGCGCTCAACACCAGTCCGACGATGCCGGCGATGAGCGACGGCATCCGCCAGCGGGCGATGCCGGTGGCGGGAACGCTGGTGCGGACGTCGGCCGTCACTGCGCGCCTCCGAGCTGCGCGCGCTGCGCCGGCGGCAGGTCGTTGACCGTGCCGTTCTGGCTCAGTTGCAGCGCGCGGATGTAGGCGATGATGGCCCAGCGGTCGTTCACCGGAACCTGCACGTTGTACGGCGGCATGGCGCCGAATCCATTCGTCATCACGTCAAAAAAGTGCCCTGTCTTCGCGTTCCTCAGCGCCTCGGTATGAAACGAGGGGGGATGCCGCAATCCGCGCGAAGGGATCATTCCGTTGCCGTCCCCGCGCCGTCCATGGCATGGCGAGCAGTAGATGTTGAAGCGTTCCTGACCGCGGTTCATGACCTGCGCCGTGACGGCAAACGGGAAGCCGTCGCCGTCGGCGCCATTGATCTTGCCGGTGACGAGGAAGCCTTCCATCGGCAGCTCGCCGCGCGCGACGGTGCCGGGGATGCGCGGCCGCGCCGACATGCCGTCGGCGAAGAAATCGCTCGGTTCGAGCGGGTCGTATTTGGGCTGGTTGGACATCTTCTGGCGGCAGCCGGCCAGCGTGGCGAGCATCAGCAGCAGCGCGAGCACGCGCACAGACAAGAGTGTCTGTGCCACATTGGGCGAGCGTCTCCGGGTCACATTGGCCGGTGTGGCACAGACACTCTTGTCTGTGCTGCGAGCGCAGCGATGCGGCCGTTTACCAGGGAACATCGACGACCTCGCGCGGATGGAGTGCCTCGAGAAACTTCCAGACGCCGTCGAAGTCGAACTTCGGATCGCGGGCCTGGATGACGAGGAAGAATTTGTCGCGCGAGGCCTGATCGAAGCGCCGCACGTTGAAGACGGGGTGATACGGCATCGGCAGGCCGTTGAGGGCCAGCATGCCGAAGACGGCCGCGAAGGCCGCGAGCAGGATCGTGCACTCGAAGGTGATCGGGATCCAGGCGGGCCACGAGTTCAGCGGCTTGCCGCCAATGTTGAGCGGATAGCTGATCACGTTCGCGTACCAGCACATGAAGAAACCGCTGATGCCGCCGATGATGCCGCCGCCAAGGACGAGCGCGGACATGCCGGTGGAGTGCATCCCCACCGCTTCGTGCAATCCGTGAATCGGGTACGGCGAGAATGCGTCCATCTCGGTGTAGCCGGCGTCGCGCGCCGCTTCCGCAGCGGTGACGAGGTCCGCGGGCGAGGTGAACTCGGCGATCACGCCGTACAACCCCGTTCTGACTTTCCCGATCGCCATCGCTTACGCCTCGGTTCCTTCCGGATGCGCGTGGGCATCGGGCAACATCGTGCGCATCTCGAAGATGGAGATCATCGGCAGGAAACGGACGAAGAGGAAGAGCAGGAAGATGAACAATCCCATCGAGCCGAGGTACATGCTCCAGTCCCAGCGCGTGCCGTGGTACATGCCCCACGACGACGGCAGGAAGTCGCGATGCAGCGACGTCGGGATGATGACGAAGCGCTCCAGCCACATGCCGACGTTGACGAACATGGCGGTGATGAACAGGCCGACGGTGGACGTGCGCATGCGCCGGAACCACATCATCTGCGGCGCGAGGCCGTTGCAGACGATGAGCATCGCGTACATCTTCCAGTACGGTCCGTGTACGCGGTTCAGCCACATGTAGCGCTCGAAACCGTTGCCGCTGTAGAACGCGAAGAACGCTTCCATCGCGTAGGAGTAGAAGACGATCAGCCCCGTGGCCAGCATGACCTTGCCCATGTTCTCGAGGTGCTTCATGGTGATGAAGCCTTCGAGCTTGAACATCTTCCGCGCCGGAATGGCCAGCGTGAGAACCATGGCGAAGCCGGCGTAGACGGCGCCGGCGACGAAGTACGGCGGGAAGAAGGTGGCGTGCCATCCCGGGAGCTGCGCGACGGCGAAGTCGAAGGAGACGATGGTGTGCACGGAGAGGACGAGCGGCGTGCTGAGCCCTGCCAGGAGCAGATACGTCGCCTCGTAGCGGAACCAGTGCTTGGCCGAACCGCGCCAGCCGAGGGAGAGCATGCCGTAGATGACACGGGCGACGTTGCCGCGGGCGCGGTCGCGCAATGTGGCCAGATCGGGGATCAGTCCGACGTACCAGAAGAGCGCGGAGACGGTGGCGTAGGTCGAAACCGCGAAGACGTCCCACATGAGCGGGCTGCGGAACTGCGGCCACAACGTCATCGTGTTCGGGTAGGGGAAGAGCCAGTAGTCGAACCACGGCCGTCCGGTGTGCAGCGCGGGATACAAGCCGGCCGCGGCAACGGCGAAAAGCGTCATCGCTTCGGCGAATCGGTTGATCGATGTCCGCCACTCCTGACGCAGCAGCAGGAGGATCGCTGAGATCAGCGTTCCGGCGTGGCCGATGCCGATCCACCAGACGAAGTTGAGGATGTCGAAGCCCCAGCCGATGGGATGGTTGATGCCCCAGATGCCGACGCCGACGATGACCAGCTTGCCGATGGTGGCGGTCAGCAGCATGACGCCGAAGACGCCGACGGCCAGTCCCAGATACCACAGCTTCGGCATCTGCTTGCGCAGGACGATGGAGCTGATCTGATCCGTGACCGAGGCAAACGTGTGCCCCGGCTCCACCGTCGGAACGGGGATGAAGCGCTCCGGGATCTCCTGCGTGACCGGGCGGATTTCGTGGGCGGGGGTTTGGTTGGTTGCCATGGTTAATGCGAAAGACGAATGTTGAATGTTGAGTGTTGAATGTTGAATGTTGAATGAGAGAAACGGCGCAGCGGCGCCTGACGCGCGGCTCGTCTCCCACATTCAACATTCAACATTGAACATTCAACATTCAACATTTGCTTTATCCCTTGATCTCAGGATTCGGGTTCTTGATCGCGCCGAGGTACGTCGTGCGCGGTCTTGTATTCAATTCGGCCAGTAATGCGTAGTTCGTCGGCTCGGCTTTCAAGCCAGCGACGCGGCTCTTCGGGTCGTTCATGTCGCCGAAGACGATCGCGTCCGTGGGACAGGCCTGCTGGCAGGCGGTGACGACTTCGCCGTCGCGGACGCGGCGGCCCTGTTTTTCGGCGTCGATCTTTGCGGCATTGATTCGCTGCACGCAGTACGTGCACTTTTCCATGACGCCGCGCGTGCGGACGGTGACGTCGGGATTGCGCTGCGCTTTGAGCGCGGGCGTTTCGTAGTCAGCGAAGTGGAAGAAATTGAAACGGCGCACTTTGTACGGACAGTTGTTCGAGCAGTAGCGCGTGCCGACACAACGGTTGTAGGTCATGTCGTTCAGCCCTTCGGGGCTGTGCGACGTGGCTCCGACCGGGCAGACCGGTTCGCACGGCGCGGTCTCGCACTGCATGCACGGCACCGGCTGGTTATAAACCTCGGGATTGTCCGCGTCGCCCTTGTAGTAGCGGTCGATGCGCAGCCAGTGCATCTCGCGCTCGGCCAGCACCTGCTCCTTGCCGACCACCGGGATGTTGTTCTCCGACTGGCAGGCCACGACGCAGCCGTTGCAGCCGGTGCAGACGGAGGTGTCGATGACCATGGCCCAGGCATGCGACTTCGAGTAGTCCCAACGCGGATACATCGACTCGGGACTCTCTTCTTCTTCGCGTTTGTAGTCGTGCGCGAAGTCGGGCTTCTTTTTGTACTCCTCGAACGATGCCGAGCGGATGATGCCGCGGTCGGAACCGACGTCGCTCGGGTTCAGGCTCTGGTGCTCCTGCGTGCAGGCGACCTCGTACGGCCCGGCGTTGGTCAGCGCGATATCGGCGCCGCCGCCGCCGTTGAGCGCGTCGGAGAAACGGAACGGCGTGAGGTCGACGCCCATCGTCAAGCCGGCGAGATGAAACGAGTCGAGGCTCGGCGCGAGCATGCTGTCCGCGGCGGCAGGCGAGGCGATCCGGCCGCCGCGCGTGCGGCCGTAGCCCATGAACATAGTGATGGTGCCGTCCGCGTGGCCGGGCACGACCCAGATCGGCGTGCGCAGCGTGCGACCGCGATACTTCACGTCGGCAATCAGCGTCTGCTTTTCGTTGACGAGAGCGTCGCGGCGTTTGTCGTCGTAGCCGATGGCGATGGCAGTCTTCGGACTGACGAGGGCGACGTTTTCCCAGCAGATCTTCGTCTGCGGTTTCGGCAGTTCCTGCAGCCACGCGTTGTTCGCGTAACGGCCGTCGTAAACGTTCGGATCGGGAAGGATGCGCAGCTCGTAGCCGGTTGCCGAAGCGGTTGTTGCCACGGCGGGCGGGACGCCCGCGCTCCCAGGTCTCGCGGCAAGTGCCGATCCGGCGATGACGCCGTCGTTCAGCCACTTCCGCCACGTGGCGTCGAAGTTGATGCCACCTGCCTTGCCCTGCCAGTAGGTGCGGACGACGTCGTATGGCGATGCATCCAATCCGCCGAGGAGCGCGCCGAGAACTTCGTGCGGCGAGCGGCCGTTGTAGAGCGGCGCAATGAGCGGCTGGACGATCGAGACCGTGCCGTCGTGCGCGCGCGCGTCGCTCCACGACTCTAGGTAGTGCGTCTCGGGGATGTGCCAGTGCACGTGCATCGAGGTCTCGTCGTAGTAATGAGAGAGATGCGCGCGGAACGGCACCTTGTCCATCGCCTTGACGAAGGCGAGGTCGCCGGGCGCGTCGTAGACGGGATTGCCGCCGACGATGATGAGAGTCTTCACGGCGCCGGCGTTCATGTCGGCGACGAGCTGCTTGAGCGAATCGAGCTGGTTGACCGGAGCGACTTCCGGTGAATCGGTGATGGTGATCGTCGAGCCGATGTTGCCGAGGGCCTGATTGATGGCCATGGCCAGCGCGTGGACGGCCGGCGGCTGCTCGTCGCCGGCGACGACGATGCTGGCGCCGCGGTTCTTCTGCAGATCGCGAACGAGCGCAGCGATCCAGTCGGCGTGATCGGGCGCGGCGCCCGCGCCTGCGATCGCGCGGGCGTAGGCCTCGACCTGCGACGGCTTCACCGCCAGACGGTGATCGGCGAGCGAGCCGGTGCCGGTGGGGCCGGACTCGATGGCGTAGAGGCGATTGATCGACGTCGTCCCCTTGCGCACTTTGCGGCGGCTGGAAAAGTCGCGGGCGTAGCGGAGGTGGCCCGGTCCGCGCTCGAGAAAGTCGGAATCGAGCGAGACCACGACGTTTGCTTTGTCGAAATGGTAGACGGCGTTGGTGTAGCCGCCGAAGGCGAGGCGCAATCCTTCGCGCACGTTGTGGCCGCCCGCCGCTTCCCACTGATGCCACTTCGCGCCGGGCGACTGCGCCAGGAACTGCTGGATCTGCGCGCCGAGGGTCGGCGAGGTGATGGTCTGCGTCAGGAGGCGAACGCCGCCCGCCTTCACGGCCGGGGCGAGCGTGGCGAGGAACTCGCTCCAGGTCGAGATCTCGCCGAGGTGGCGGACGACCTGGGAACGATCGGGATCGTAGAGGCCGAGGATCGAGGCCTGCATCCACGAATTCGTCGCTCCGAGGGAGGAGGGATGATCGGGATTGCCTTCGATCTTCGTCGGACGGCCCATGTGGCTCTCGACGAGCACGCCGTGCGCGTAGCCGCTGATCGGCATGGCCGAGGCGAAGAAAATCGGTTTGCCGGGGATCAGCCCTTCCGGCTGGCGCACGTACGGGACGATCTTTTCCGCGGGACGGTTGCATGCGGCCAGACCGCCGAGGGCCATCGAGGCGCCCATGAGCTTCACGAAATCGCGACGGTCGACGCCGCGCTCCAGCGCCAGCGCGCCGGCGGGGAACTCCGTCTCCACGACCTGCTCGAAATCTTCGCGCGACAACTCCTCGAGGCTCCGCCAGTACTCGGGGCCGAGGCGTTTTTTGAAGCGCGTCAGATTCAGTTCGTTCGGGTCGTTCATGGTTTTCGCGGGGTGTGGGGAGTGGGGTGTAGGGCGTGGGAGAGAATCAATATCCATTTCATCGATCTTCTCCCACATCCCACTCCCCACACCCTACCCCCTAGTAATGACATGTCGAGCAGTTCGTCAACTTCTGAATGTTGTACTCCTGCACCAGCTTCGGGCCGATGCGTTCCTGATCGTTCGTGATGTAGGCCATGTTGAAGACCTGGTTGCGCGGGCGGACGAACTTCTCCGGCGCGCGGTGGCAGCTCAGGCACCACTCCATCGTCAGCGGCGAGGCCTGATAGGTCAGCGGCATCATGTCGATGCGGCCGTGGCAACTCGCGCATCCGATTCCCTTGCTGACGTGGATCGAGTGATTGAAATGAACGAAATCCGGCAGCCGGTGCACGCGCGACCAGACGATCGGCTTTCCGGTGGCGAAGCTGGCCCGCACCGGCTCGAGCATGGCCGCGTTCGTCCAGATTTGTGAGTGGCAGTTCATGCAGGTCTGCGTCGGCGGGATGCCGGCGAAGTTCGAGGTCTCAACGGTGGTGTGGCAATAGCGGCAATCGATCCCCAGCCCGCCGGCATGATGCTGATGGCTGAACGGGACGGGCTGTTCGCGCTCGATCCCCTGATCGGTCGCATACGGCGAACGGACTACGCCGCCGATCACCCACAGCACGAATGCGGCGGCGAAAACGGCGCCGAAAATCGTGACGCGGGCGAGAGTATTGGTACTACGGTGGAAAATTTGAGCCATCTAAAGGCTGCTACCTCGGTGGGATCCAACGCGGCGAAAAACGGCGGCGATCATATCCAAAATAGTCGGTGACGCAAGGCACCAGATTCAGTGACGGGTTCGACAATGCACGAAGCGTGTCACGCGGAGCTCGCTCCGCGCGAAACACCTCCCGAAATCACCAGCGCCATGACGTTCGCGCTGTCGACCGAAAGCGCCTCCACCCGCTCGCGCGCGACGACCACCAGCGTTCCGGCCATGCTGTACGAAAAGGGGAGATAGACGGCGATCTGTCCGGGCAGCGCCAGAAATCCAAGATCGTCCTGCGTGATGAAGCCGAGCGTCCGAACCCCCTCGGTAATCGTCACGGCCACCGGCTGATCGAAGCGCTTCTTGTCGCCGACGAACGCTTCGAGGAGATCCTTGATCGACGCGTAGATCAGCCGCACCAGCGGCGCGCGCGTAAAGACCGCTTCCGTCAATCGCAGGAACTTCCGCACGAAATAGTTCGACGCCACCGCGCCGACGGCGATGATGGCCACGATCGTGATCGCGAACCCCGCCCCCGGCGTGGGCAGGTTGAGCAGCCGATCGATGCGGACGAAGGCCTCGTACAGCAGATACAACGTCAACGCGATCGGCACGACGATGACGAGGCCACGCAGGAAGTTCTTGATCAGCCAGTTCATGGCGAGATGGTAAGGCGCGGCCCGCTTTTCTCCCCTCCCCCGCGTCTCCGCGTGAAAATGCTTTACAATCCCGCGCCCTTACCCTGCGGAATCACCGCAAACAAATTCTTGGAGGACCTATGAAGTCATGGATCACGCGCACGCTGGTCCTGGCGATGCTGATGGTCTGCATCGCCGGCGTTGCGCAAGCGCAAAGCGCGGACACAACCCATCCGGCCGGAAACGCTCCGGTCGCGGCAAAGGAATCGAGCCTGGCCGGTCAACCTGCCGAGGCGCAGACTGAGGCCAACCTCGTACTGCCGGATTTAAGCTCCGCCACATTTCTCGGCGGCATCGACGGACAACGGCTGCTCCTCTACGGACTGATCGTCTGCGTCCTCGGCCTGCTCTTCGGCTTCGTCATGTACGTCAAGCTGAAGAACCTGGAAGTGCACAGCTCCATGCGCGAAATCTCGGAGCTGATCTACGAGACGTGCAAGACCTATCTGCAGACGCAGGGCAAATTCATCCTGCTGCTCGAGGTCTTCATCGGCATCATCATGATTTTCTACTTCGGCGTGCTGCGGCATTACGGACTCACGCGCACGGCCATCATCATCATCTTCAGCCTGGTCGGAATCGCCGGCAGCTACGGCGTGGCGTGGTTCGGCATCCGCGTCAACACGTTCGCCAACTCGCGCGCCGCGTTTGCGTCGCTGCGCGGCAAGCCGTTCCCGACGTACGACATCCCGCTCAAGGCCGGTATGTCCATCGGCATGCTGCTCATCTCCACTGAGCTCGTGCTGATGCTCTTCATCCTGCTCTTCGTGCCGCGCGACTACGCCGGACCTTGCTTCATCGGCTTTGCGATCGGTGAGTCGCTCGGCGCCGCGGCGCTGCGCATCGCCGGCGGCATCTTCACCAAGATCGCCGACATCGGATCGGACCTGATGAAGATCGTCTTCAACATCAAGGAAGACGATGCCCGCAACCCCGGCGTCATCGCCGACTGCACGGGCGACAACGCCGGCGACTCGGTCGGACCGACTGCGGATGGTTTTGAAACCTACGGCGTCACCGGCGTGGCGCTGATCACCTTCATCCTGCTCGCGGTCTCGAATCCGATGGTGCAGACGCAGCTCCTGGTCTGGATCTTCGTCATGCGCGTGCTGATGATCGTCACCTCGGCCGTCTCCTACTGGCTCAACGGCGCCATCGCCGCCGCCAAGTACAAGACCGCCGACGTCATGAACTTCGAGGCGCCGCTGACGTCGCTGGTGTGGATCACCTCGATCCTCTCCGTCGGCGTCACGTACGCGGTCTCGTACCTGCTCATCCCGAGCCTCGGCGGCGACGCTTCGATGTGGTGGAAGCTCTCCACGATCATCACCTGCGGCACGCTGGCCGGCGCGATCATTCCGGAGCTGGTCAAGGTCTTCACCTCGACCGAATCGCGACACGTGCAGGAAGTCGTGACGGCCTCGCGCGAAGGCGGCGCGTCGCTCAACATCCTGGCCGGCCTCATCGCCGGAAACTTCAGCGCCTACTGGATGGGCATCACCATCGCCGGACTGATGGGCGTCGGCGCCTGGATCAGCAGCATGTTCCCGGTCGGCGCCGGCGCGCTGATGATCGCTCCCGCGATCTTCGCCTTCGGCCTGATCGCCTTCGGCTTCCTCGGCATGGGACCGGTGACGATCGCCGTCGACTCCTACGGCCCCGTTACCGACAACGCGCAGTCGGTCTTCGAACTCTCGACGATCGAATCGATCCCCGGCATCGAAGCGGAGATCCAGCGCGACTTCGGTTTCAAGCCGTCATTCGAGAAGGGCAAAGACTTCCTCGAAGCGAATGACGGCGCCGGCAACACGTTCAAGGCTACGGCCAAGCCGGTGCTCATCGGTACCGCGGTCGTCGGCGCGACGACGATGATCTTCTCCATCATCGTCATGCTTACGAACAAACTGACCGTGGATATGGACAAGCTTTCGCTGCTCCATCCGCAGTTCCTGCTCGGGCTCGTGGTCGGCGGCGCGGTCATCTACTGGTTCACCGGCGCGTCGACGCAGGCCGTTTCCACCGGCGCCTATCGCGCGGTCGAGTTCATCAAAGCGAACATGCATCTCGACGCCGGCGCCACGAAGGCCTCGGTCGAAGACTCGAAGAAGGTCGTGGCCATCTGCACGCAGTACGCGCAGAAGGGGATGTTCAACATCTTCCTGACGGTCTTCTTCTCGACCCTTGCTTTTGCTTGCTTCGAGCCGTTCTTCTTCATCGGCTACCTGATCTCGATCGCGCTCTTCGGTCTCTACCAGGCCATCTTCATGGCCAACGCCGGCGGCGCGTGGGACAACGCCAAGAAGATCGTGGAAGTGGAGCTGAAGGAAAAGGGAACGCCGCTTCACGCCGCGTGCGTCATCGGCGACACGGTCGGCGATCCGTTCAAGGACACCTCCTCGGTGGCCATGAATCCGGTCATCAAGTTCACCACGCTCTTCGGTCTGCTGGCCGTCGAACTGGCGGTGGAGATGACCAGGAACGGACAGCAGGGATTGACGCGAATCCTGTCGGTCGTCTTCTTCATCATCTCGGCGATCTTCGTCTACCGCTCGTTCTACGGAATGCGCATCCAGTCGCCGACGGCGTCGCACTGAATCATGGTTCGTAGCGCCGCGTCCTCGCGGCGCTACGATCCGTTCGCCTGCCGGTCGCGCTCTTCGTGGCGATCGGCGGCGCAGTGGGCCAGCATCTCCTGCAGGACGCGATGATCGAGCGGCTTCGCGACCACGCCGCAGACGCCGTAGTGCGCCACGCGCTCCCGATATTTTTCGGGCAGGCCGCTGGAGATGATCGTGTGCGCCAGCACCTCGGGCTTGCAGCGGTCGAGATATTCGAGGACGCCGAAGCCGTCGATGCCGGGCATGAGCAGGTCGAGCACGACCGCGTCGTAGTGCGCGTTGGCGATCCGCTCGATCCCCTCGCGGCCGTTTTCGGCGATGTCGACGGCCATTCCCATGCGCCTTCCGAAGACCGCTACGAGCTCGGCGGACATCGCGTCGTCATCGACGACGAGCATCCGCTTCTGCGATTCCTCCCCGCTCGCTTCGTACGGCCGCACCGCGGCCACGACAGCCGCAACGAGCTTGCGATAGCTGAACGGTTTCCGGAAAAGCCGCGACAGCAATTGCGGCGCGGTGTTCATCACCGTCTGCTCCGACATCCCCGTCATGAGGAAGACGCGGTCGAGCAGTTTGGGCTGCTCCATGTCGATGAAGTTCAGCACGCCGAATCCGTTCAGCCCGCGATGGATGATCAGATCGAGGATGACCGCCGCGTATTCATGCGCGCGCAATTTCTCGATGGCGGCGTAGCCCTCTTCCACGAAGTCGACGGCGAAACCTTCGCGCTCCAGCGGGACTCGCAGGATCAATTCGGCGGCGCGGTCATCTTCGACGATGAGTACCCGATCTTGTTTCACGACAGACGTAAGTATATGCTTCGAAGTCTCCCAGGCAACCGATTCCCTTCATCGGCGCGTATTTTGCGCATGCAGGCGCAAAACTATGTTCACTGCTGACGCTCTGCTGAACGCCATGAGCCAAGCGGTCCTGGCGACCGCTGCGGACGGTGCGATCGTCGTTTCGAATCCTGCCGCCGATAAGTCGTTCGGCGGCGGTAAGCCGCTGATCGGCCAGACGCTCGCCGAGGTCCTGACCGGCTACGACGTGCCTGCGTTGCTTGCCGCTGTGCACGAAAAGGGGACGTGGTCCGGCAGCCGCGGCGGCGGAAACGACGAAGGCCTCTCGTTCACGACCGCCAATGCGCTTCGCAACGCGGACGGCGAAATCGACGGAGTCGTCATCGTCTCCACGCCGCTCGACGCTCTCGATCTCCCGCGCTTCGATGAGAGCGAACGGCTTCGCCTCGAAAACCGTCTGCTGCAGGCCGAGCGCATCTCGAGCCTCGGACGCCTGGCGGCCTCCGTCGCGCACGAGTTCAACAATGTGCTCATGGGCATCCAGCCGTTCATCGACCTCCTCACCAAACGCGCCGGCTCCGATCCCGCCGTCAAGATGGCCGCGCCGCGGATCGCCGACGCCGTCGCGCGCGGCAAACGGATCACGCAGGAAATCCTCCGCTTCACCCGCATCGGCGAACCGACGCGCATTCCGGTCAACGTCGCCGAATGGCTGCATGCGTTCAAGCCGGAGCTGTCCCAACTGGCCGGACCGCTGGTCACGGTGATCACCAGAACCGACCCGTCGCTGGCGATGATGGCCGACGCGCATCAACTGCGGCAGGTCTTCGCCAACCTCGTCGTCAACGCCCACCACGCCATGCCCAACGGCGGAACGCTGGAGGTGCGCGCGGTGGCCGACACGATGAACAACGGCAATCCTGCGCACATCCCCGCCGTCCATTTTTCGATCAGCGATACCGGCGTCGGGATCCCCGAGGACACGCTGCACTACATCTTCGAGCCGCTGTTCACGACCAAAAAATTCGGAGGCACCGGACTCGGACTCGCCGTGGCCTCACAGGTCGTGCAGCAGCATCAGGGACACATCTACGCCGAGAGCACGCTCGGCCAGGGGACGACGTTCCACATCCTGATTCCGGCCGCGCCCACGGAGTCCGTCGCGCTGCCACGGCAACAATCGGCGCCGCGCCGCGTACGTCCTCCCATGCGCGTGACGATGATCGAAGATGACGAATCGGTCGGCGCCGGACTCGCGGCCATCCTCGAGTTCGAAGGCATCACCACCGACTGGGTGCGCCTCGGCGCCGACGCAGTCTCGCGCATCGCCGCCAAGTTACCCGACGCCGTCATCCTCGACCTCGGCCTCCCCGATCTGGACGGCATGCAGGTCTACGAACTGATCGCCGCCCGCTGGCCCGACCTCCCCGTCCTCTTCTCCACCGGCCACGGCGACCAGAACTTGCTGACGAAAACGCCAACGGGCAAAAAGGTCGGTTACCTCCAGAAGCCGTACGAGTCAGACGAACTGCTCGCCGCGCTCGACGAACTGTTGGCGTGACTGGCTACTGTCCCCTCACCTTTTCGAAAAACGCGATCAACTTCGGCGACCACGAATTCGCATCGAGCTGCAGCGCGTGATTGAGACGCAGCGCGGATTGCATGTCCGCGGTGGCGCTGGCGAGGAGCGGATCGCCGTTGCGCGAGAGCATCGCCTGCGTGTAGCGCTCGCAGCCGCGCAGCAGGTACGCCTCGGCGGTCTCCTTCGTCGCGATCAACTGCGTCAGCGCGCGATCGGATGACGCCAGATCGCCCGCGGCGAAGGCGCGGTACGCCGATTCCAGCTGCGTCCGCATCGGATCGGGTGCCGCTTGCGGCGCGACGACGACTTCCGGCGGCTTGCGCGCATCGAGCTCGCGCTCTTTCGCCGCGACTTCATCGACGACGCGGCGGATCGTTTTCGCGTCGCTGCCCGGTTTCAACTGCCGTTCGATGCGCTGTGCGTCGGCAACGGAAAGTTTCATCGCGATCAGCCGCCGCCGATAGGCCTGGATGGCCAGTTGCGCGTTGACGAAGTCCTCGCTGGCCGTCTCCGGCTGAACCTCCGGCTTCTTCACCTCGGCCTGCACCGGCTTCGGCGGCGGAACGGTTTGCGTGACCGGAACCGGCACTGGTTTCGGCTGCGTCACGTCGTCGAACGGAATCACGATGTCGCCCGGCGCCGCTTTCGGCTGCGCGGCGGGAGGCGGCTTCACCGGCCGCGCGGCACGTTGCTTCTTCGCGTCTTCGGCCGCCTGAGCGAACATCGCCCGCGCCTCGTCGGCGATCTCCGCCGCGCGTTTGTACGCGGCCACGTCGATTCCCGCCTTCGCGTTCATGTCCTTCGCCTCGGACAGCTTGCGTTGCGCGGCGTGGTACGTGTCGCTGTGATCGCCGCCGGCGGTGACCGCATCGACCTGCGCGGAAAGGGCGCCGCTGATTGCGGCGCTCGCCTGCTGCTTGCTCGGACCGGCTGCGTGTTCAGCGAGTGAAGCGGCGCGCCGCTGCTTCTGCGAGTTCGCGCGGCCGATCAGATCGCGCAACTGCGCGTAGTACGGCGTGTTCTGCACCGCGCCCTGATCCTCGGAAATCTTCCATTCGCGCAGCGCGGCGTCGGGATCGCCGAGGTTCAGGCGGGCAATGCCGAGCCAGAAGTGGGGCGTGTAGGTGAAGATCTGGTCGCGCACGCGCGCCGTCGCGTTCTCCTGCGGTACTTCGTCGATCGCGCGCTGCAGCGCTTGCGCGCCCGCCTGATATTTTCCGGCGCGGACGAGATCGACCCCTCGGTTGTAAGCCTCGGACCACTTCTCCGCCGCGGCCAGCGGCAGCGCCACGAACAACAGCAACACCAGCGAGCGCTTCACGGCGTCCCTCCGCCGAATTGCGGAAGCGTGGCTGTGGCCGGATCGGCGAATGCGACGTTGATCAGCTGCTCCTGTCCCGCCTTCACCTCGACCGTGCGCGTGATCGGCGAGCGGAACGCGGGATTCGTCAGCGTGATCTCGTACGTGCCCGGCGCGAGGTCGACCGGCGCCGGCGTCACGAACGGCGACTTCATCTCGATGGTCGCGCCGTTCGCCACGTTGCGGATGCTCGTCACCTCGCCCCATGGAAACGCATTCAGCGCGACGCGTCCGGGCGCGACTGCGGCCACGGGCGGCGGAATCTTCTTTGTTACCTCGGTAGCTTGGTACTTTCTCACCAGAACCGCTGCGGCAACTGCGAGCGCGCTGGCGACGAGTACCAGCACGATCCAGCGCATCGCGGAACGCGGCGGCGGCGGAACCGGCACCACGTTCGTCGACGACACTTTGCGCAGCGGACGCGCCATCGGCTCGCCGTTCGCCGTCAGCACGGTCGGCGCGTGCGAATCGACGCGCGGCGCTTTCGGCACGGCGCTGCCGCTCGGCACCGTCGGCGTCGACACCTTCGTCGGCTCTTCCGTCACTTCGAATGCCTTCGGCAGCGGCGGCGGCGCGCCGGTGCGATCGTCGAGCGACGGCTCCATCTCCTCCAGCGCGCGCGCCATCTCGCGCGCGGTGGCGAAGCGCTTCTTGCGATCTTTTTCGAGCGCCTTGAAGATCAGCGCTTCCAGCTCCGGCGACGACGGCATCGACGGATTCACGTCGCGCAAAGGCCGCGGCTTTTCCGACGCGTGCAGCATCAGGTAGGCGTGCGGCGTGTCGGCCTGAAACGGCGGCACGCCGGTGAGCATCTCGTAAAGCACGATGCCGAACGAATAGAGGTCGGCGCGTCCGTCGATGCGCTCGCCGGCGTCGAGCATGCCGAGGTGCTCGGGCGAGCAGTACTTCCACTTGCCGACAAACATCCCCGTCTTGGTCTTGTTCGCTTCCGTCCCGTCGCCCTGCTTGGCGATGCCGAGGTCGATGAGCTTCACGTGCTGCTCGCCGTCCTCGTCGCGGTCGATCATGATGTTTTCGGGACTGATGTCGCGATGGACGATGCCGGCGCGATGAATGGCGTCGAGTCCGTGCAGCGCCTCGATGGCAAGCTGCGCCGCGTACTTCGGCGACAGCGGACCATTCGTCTCGATCAGCTCGTGAAGATTGGTCCCCTCGATGTACTCCCAGACCATGTAGCGTGAGCCGTCGTCGAGTGTGGAGAAGTCGTAGAGCTGCGCCACGTTCGGGTGATTGATACGCGTTGCCAGTCTCGCTTCGCGGATGAAACGATCGTCCGCGCCCTCCTCGCCGATGATGCTGCTGCGCATCAGTTTGATGACGCGGATCGAGTTCAGATGAAGGTGGAGAACTTTGTAGACCTCGCCCATGCCGCCGATGCCGAGGCGCGAGAGGATCTGGTACTTGCCGTCGAGAGGATGCTCGAGGTGCTTTCTCAGGAAATCGGTGATCGGCTCCCCGCAATACGGGCACGCCTTGAATTTCGAATCGATTTCCGACCTGCAGTGGATGCAGAAGAAGGGCATGAGTTCAGACGAGTGTGGCGATTATAACCGCGCGTCTGAGAGGCGCCTCAATGATGGACGGCGCGCGAACGCTGCACCAGTGAGCTGACGAACGCCGCCGATGATGACGCCCGCTTGTAAGCCACGAGCGGCGACGGCGTCAGAACGAATCCCTCGACCGCGCTGGCCCCGGCAAGCGGCATCGTATCCATGACCGTCACGAATCCGTTGATGCTGATATGCGCAAGTGCGACGCCGCGTCCCGCTCCGTAACGTCCGTAGCCCTCGTGCGCGGCGATCGTCCAGCCGTCCGCTGCCGATACGAGAATGGGAACGTCATAGGAACCGGGCAGCGTCCGACCGTTCAATGAATCGATACGTGCGCCGGTCGCATCAATGCGCGCGAACCTGACCTCGGGGATCGCTTTGTCGGTCCAAAGAACGAGCCACAGATCTTCTGCGAATGAGACGTTGACATTCTCGGCATCCAGCGAATAGCTGCCCTTCCGCGTCGTCGTCGCCAGGGAGATTTCCGCGCCCATGACGGCGAACGCGCCATTGAAACGTTGCGCGAAGAGTTCCGCCGGCAGCGGATCAGGCCTCGTAAAACATTGCTCTCCGAAATAAACGAAGGGGTCGTACCAGCGCTGCCAGACAAGAAGGTAGTCGCTACCGTTGGACGAGAGATGCGGATTTTCGTCGTGCGACTGTATCGGCATCAGCGAGATCGGGACGGGATCGACGGCGTTCCCGGCGCGATCGACACGCAACGCCGCAAAATCGGAGCCGACGCTCCGGACGCGCTGATAGACGACCGCAAAGTTCTGGCCGTTCCACGCCACGGTAATTTCGTTATCGCCGGCGTCAATGGCCAATCGGGTGACAATCGCCGGTACGCCGCCCGGCAACACGATCGCTCCATAGAGCGTTTGCGGTTTTGATTCGTCGCCCTCGGTCCAGGCAACGAAGAGCCGCGTACCATCGGTAGCGATCACGCTGTTCGCTTGATTGAAAAGTGATTCCCGCAGTCGCAGACCGTTTTCCGCCGGTTGACCTGATGCGGTCAGACGGCTGACTACCAGGCAGTCATTTGGAACACCCTCGGTCCAAAGGGCGACCACTCCGCCTCCGAACCGAACCAGCTTGCGCACGTGCTGCACCGAAGAATCGAGTGAAACGATCGTCCCCGTACCGACGCTGCCATATCCGTTGAGCGGCGCCGTAACCACTTCGTATCCGGCGGCGCGGCTGAAGAAATCGCTCATCGAAAAGCGGCTTTCCGTCCAGATCGCCATCGTCCGGCCGCCGTTTTGTGCCGCGGCGATGCGCGCGTCTGAATGGGCAACTGCCTGCAATGTCCCATCGAACGAGACGCGCACAAATGCAGGATGATTGACGCTGCCTGCAGACTCCTGAAAGAGCACGTCATATCCGGCACTCAACGCGAGAGGAGCTAGCTGGTCGGCGGTTGGAGTGACCGAGCCGATTGTGAGAGTTCCCGCGCCCAGAGGTGTACCCGAGCTCGCGAGCGCACGCGCGCGGAGTCCGTATTTGTTGCTCTCATAATCGACCCAGAAAGCCATCGTATGTTCGCCGTCCGATGCGAGCCTCACGCTGTATACGTTCGTCCGAGCTCCCAGATCTGCCGGCGCGATCTTTACGTCATTCGCCGCCACATCGGAGGGGACGATTCTGGCGACGCGCAGATGGGAATCGCTGCTCGTCCATACCAGAAGAAAACTACCGTTCACCGCAATGAGGTCCTTCGTCGCAATCCGTTCCGCCGGCTCTTCGACCAACGTCACTTCGGTCCGCACGACCCTTCCCGTTCGATCGAGCAACGTTGCGGTAATCGGGACGCCGATGAACCCGCCTGAACTGACAAAAAGGATGTTGCCGTTGCTGACCCTCATGATGCTTTGACTCGGCACTGAAACCGAATCGGACAGGACCGTCACCGCATCCGCGTCCACGCGTGTCAGATGAAGGGCTGCGTCGAAGCTACGGGCCCAGGCGATGAAGACATCCCCGCCGTCCGATTCTGCCGCGATGACGCTGATCGTATACGCCGCCGGCACCACGATGAAGTCACGGTTGTCAATCGGGTGGCCTTCGCGGTCGAGACGGATTCCGTGCAGTTCCTCGTACGAGCACTGCTCGCCTTCTTTCCAGAGCGCGAGAAAGCCGTCGCCTAGCGGCACGATGCGAGCGTCGGAAGGACCGGCAGCAGTCGGCGTGATCGATGTCGTACCGAGAGTGCTGTCGGCTCCATACGCAACCGACGCAACGAAGACGGCCACGAGGATGAGTTGTGGATGTCGCAAGTTAGTGAGTATAACTGCGAGTCGCGCTACCATCGCCCCATGCTTCGCGAAGAAACCTTCTCTGTTCGAACGACAGCTCGCGAGCAGATTCTGATCATCACGAATGATGTGCAGCTCGCGCTCGGTGCGATGACGAAGGGCGACGGAATCGCCACGATCATCGTGCCGCATACGACGTGCGCGATCTCGGTGAATGAGAACGCCGATCCCGATGTGCCGGAGGATTTGACAAAGGCGCTTCGCGCGCTCGTGCCGAACGTGAAATTCGCGCATGGCGAAGGCAACTCCGACGCGCATTTTCTGTCGATGCTGATCGGCTGCTCTCTCTCCTGGCCGTTCCGCGCCGGGAAGCTGATCCTCGGCACGTGGCAGGGCATCTACTTCGTCGAGCTGGATGGGCCGCGATCGAGAAAGGTGACCGTCTATGTCAACGAGTAAGGTTCAGGTGGTCGCGCATCGCGGGATGGGACAAGGATTCGTTCAGCCCGACGCGCCTCCGGAGAACACGCTGCCCGCGTTCAACGAAGGTTGGAAGATCGCCAAGGCATGCGAGCTCGATGTGCATCTGACCCGAGACGGCCAGGTTATCGTCATCCACGACAACACTACCAATCGCACCACGAACGCCAGCTGGACGGTGCGCGATCGCTTTTCCGCCGAGCTCCGCTCGCTCGACGCCGGCCGCTGGAAATCGCAAACCTGGGCAGGAACGCGCCTGCCGCTGATCGAGGACGTCCTCGATTCGATGCCCGACGATTGCGAGCTGTTCATCGAGCTGAAAGACGGCCCGCAGGTCGTGCCGCCGGCCGCGGAGATCGTGCGTCAATCGGGCAAAGCCGAACGAGTGATCTTCATCAGCTTCGACATCGACACGATCGCGCTGGCGAAGCAGGAGATGCCGGACAACGACTGCCTGCTCGTCGTCGTCTTCGAAGCCGATTACGAGCGCGGCGGCTGGAAGGTGCTCTACGACGAAGGCCCCGGATTCCGCACCGTCACCAAGACCTACGTCGAAGATGACCTGATCGCGCTCGTGAAACAGTACGGACTGAACGGCATCGACACGAGCTTCGCCGTCCCGCCGTCGCTCATCACGCGCCTGACCGCCGAGAAGCTCCGCAGCGTCGTCTGGACCGTCGACGAGCCGAACATCGCCCTCGACATGGTCCGGCTCGGCATCAACACCATCACCACCGACCGTCCCGGCCCCATCCGCGAAGCCTTGATCGCCGCTGGCTGCGAACTCCGCTAGACGGGAAATTGGCAACCTGCGACGCGGGGTTACGTATCGTCACTACCCGTCCAGTAGTCCAGCCGTCCAACAATCAAGAGGAAAATAAACTGATGAGCTTGAGACGTATCGGTTCTGCCGTTTCGCTGATGCTGCTTTCTCTTTCCGCCACCGCCGTATTCGCCGCTGACGCGAAGACGGCTCCTGCCGCTCCCATCGTCGCCGAGCGTTACGGCACGTGGGGCTTCGACGTCGAGGGGATGGATCGCACCGTCAAACCGGGCGACGATTTCTTCAAGTACGTCAACGGTTCCTGGCTCGCCAAGACCCAGATTCCCGCCGACAAGACCGCGTACGGCGCCTTCGCCGTTCTCGGCGATTTGTCCGAGGCGCGCGTGCATGCGCTGCTCGACAAATGGGCAGCCGACAAGAGCCTGAAGGCGGGATCCGACGAGGCCAAAGTCGCCGCGATCTATCGCACGTTCCTCGACGAAACGACCGCCGAGAAGCTCGACGGCAAGCCGCTCCAGCCGTACATCGACCGCATCAAGAAAGCGAAGACGTACGACGACGTCGCAAAGCTGATGGGCGCTTCCGCCGGCGCCCTCGGCAGCTCGTTCTTCAACGCCGGCATTGGCGACGACGCCAAGAATCCCACGCAGAACACGCTCTATCTCTCGCAGTCCGGCCTCGGCCTTCCCGACCGCGAGTTCTACCTGCAGGACAAATTCAAGGCGCAGAAGGATCGCTACCAGAAGTACGTCGCCGACATGCTCACGCTTGCCGGCTGGGACGATCCCGAGAAGAGCGCCGCCGACGTCGTCGCGCTCGAGACGAAGATCGCCGAAGCGCAGTGGACGCGCGCCGAAAGCCGCGACCGCGACAAGACCTACAACCTGATGACGATCGCGGAGCTCGAGAAGAATGCTCCGGGTTTCCCGTGGAAAGTGGCCTTCAAGGAAGCGGGCCTCGACAAAGTCGACCACGCCGTCGTCCGCCAGAACACTGCCCTTCCGAAGATCGCCAAGATCTACGCCGACACGCCGGTCGCGACTCTGAAAGCGTGGGAAGCGTTCCACACCGCCGATGACGCCGCGCCGCTTCTGTCGAAGCGCTTCGTCGATGCGTCGTGGGAGTTTCATTCGAAGTTCATGAACGGCGCGAAAGAGCAGCGTCCCCGCTGGAAGCGCGCCGTCGGCGCCGCTGAGGGCGAGATGGGCGAAGCGATCGGCCGCACGTATGTCGCCGAGTACTTCCCGCCCGAGTCGAAGGCGAAGATGGAGGAGCTCGTCGCTGCCCTCCGCGCCTCGATGAAGGGCCGCATCGAAAACCTGCAGTGGATGAGTCCCGAGACGAAGGCCCGCGCCCTCGACAAGCTCGCGCACTTCACCGTCAAGATCGGATATCCGTCCAAGTGGCGCGACTACTCCGGCCTCGTGGTCAAAGACGGCGATCTCGTCGGCAACGTCGAGCGCTCCGGCAAGTTCGAATGGGCCTACGACGTCGCCCGTCTCAACAAGCCGGTCGACAAATCCGAGTGGGGCATGACGCCGCAGACGGTCAACGCCTACTACCAGCCGACGAAGAATGAAGTCGTCTTCCCGGCCGCCATCCTGCAGCCGCCTTTCTTCGATCCGAAAGCCGATCCGGCCGTGAACTTCGGAGGCATCGGCGCCGTGATCGGTCACGAGATCTCGCACGGGTTCGACGATCAGGGCCGCAAGTCGGACGGCAACGGCATGCTGCGCGATTGGTGGGCTCCGGAAGATGCCGCGAAGTTCATGGCGCAGGCGGAGAAGTACGGCGCGCAGTACGAAGCGATCAACTTCCCGCAGCTTCCCGGCCAGCACATCATCGGCAAGCTGACGATGGGCGAAAACATCGGCGACCTCGGCGGTGTCCTGATGGCCCTCGACGCGTATCACATTTCGCTGAAGGGTCAGCCCGCTCCGGTGATCGACGGCTTCACCGGCGACCAGCGCTTCTTCCTCGGCTGGGGCCAGGTGTGGCGCACGATGATGCGCGACGACACGCTGCGCCAGCTCATCATGACCAACCCGCACTCCCCCGGCCAGGTCCGCGCCTTCGCCCCGCTCCGCAACGTCGACGCCTGGTACGCCGCGTTCGACGTGAAGGAAGGCGACGCGGAGTATGTGAAACCCGAGGACCGCGTTCGCATCTGGTAGTTCATATCCTTTCGATCCAAACCAAACGGCCACCCGCGAGGGTGGCCGTTTTTTGTTGTGATCGAGCCGCGCTCGACACCGAATCGGCGCGCACCTTGCTCTATGGTTATTAGGAGGAACCATGGACAACAAAAACAAAACTCACGATTCGAATCCTGATCCCATCACCGGCGAGCCGGGTGCGCATCCCATCGGCGTCGCAGGCGGAGCGAGCGGCGGTGCCCTGGCGGGCGCGGCCATCGGCGCGGTCGGCGGACCGGTCGGCGCGGCAGTCGGCGGCGCTATCGGCGCAGTCGCGGGCGGACTGGCTGGCAAAGCGGCCGGCGAAGCCGTCAACCCGACCGAAGAAGATGCCTACTGGCGCGAGCATCACACCTCGCGTCCCTACTTCAAGACCGGACGCACCTACGACGATTACCGGCCGGCCTACGCCTATGGTTGGGAATCGGCGAGCCGCTATCACGGCCGGAAGTTCGAAGACGTCGAGTCCGATCTCAGCCGCGGCTGGGATAAGGCTCGCGGTGCCACCCGTGCCGAGTGGAACGACATGAAGGCCGCTACGCGCGATGCGTTCGATCGCGCGCAGACACGGATGTCGCCCGGCGTGACGCGCGCGTCGGAGACGCCGTCCGCGACGGTCGGCACCACCACGCGAAGCACGAACAACCTCACCGACGAAAACGAACTGCGCAACCGCTGATTCGTTTCGACGTGAAGTTCCGAAACGCCCGCCCGAAACGGCGGGCGTTTTCTTTTTTCGTTGACGCATCTCCGTTCGTCCCGTACGGTAGCTGCACCCACACGTATCTGCCGCGCAGTCACGACAAAGGAGACATTGATGCGTTTCGTTCGTGTCCTGTCCGCCCCGGTGATCCTGCTCCTGGCGTTTTCCCTTCACGCGCAGTGCGGCGTCGAGCGCTGGTCGATCAAGACCGGCACCGATTCCGGCGCCTCCGCAATCAACCTCAGTACGTACGTCTCAACCACGATTTACAACATGCTGCAGTCCGCCCATCCCGCAACGCTCCCCGCCAACAGCCGCATCTCGCCACGCGAGACCACGCAGTACCGCCTCAGCGGAACGCTGACGAAGTACGCGAAGGAAGGCGACTCCGACTATCACCTCGTCATCCAGGACGGCTCCGGCCGCACGATGATCGTCGAGATCCCCGCACCGAATTGCGTCGGCGCCGGCAGTCCGTTCGGACCAGGCGTCGCCAATGCGCGGCGGCAGTTCGACGCGCGCTTCACCGCCACGACGACGTTCAAGTCGACGTCGACGCCCGTCACCGTCCGCGGCGTCGGTTTCTGGGATTTTCTCCACGGGCAGACCGGCGTCGCCCCGAACGGCATCGAGATTCACTCCGTCCTCGACATCACCTTCGGCTCGACGGCGGCACTCGCGCCGGCCGTGCAAGCGCTTCCATCTGCGAATCCTGCCGATGACGTGCGCTATCCCGCCGACGTGATCCGCGACGAAGACGGCGGCCGCATTCGCGTCTATCGCGGTGGCGATGCAATCGGCGATGCGCTCTTCCACGGCGGCGCCGTCGTCGAAGATCCGTCGATCAACGTGATCTTCGTCGGCGATCACTGGGACGCCGCGCACCGTCTGCCCGTCATTCAATCCGTGCGGCAGATGAATGCGGACTCCAACTTCCGCGACCTCGATCGCTACGGCGTGAAGACCTTCGGTATGCGCGTCAACTCGCTCCAGGTCAGCGGCGCGTCGTCCGACGTGACCGATCTCGACGTGCAGCGCCTGCTCTCGTCATCGATCGAGGCCGGCCGCATCCAGCACCTCGACGAGAACGCGATCTACCTGGTCATGCTCGATCCGCAGATGGACGCCTCCGTCGCCTCGGATCGCAACTGGCTCTCCTACCATTCCGAGTTCCATCCGACGGAACTGGCGATGCGCTACGTCGTCGCGCGCGGCAAGCTGGAAGGCCCAGCGCTTCGCGACGCCATCAACGCCAGCGTCTACCGTGCCCTCGTCAATCCCGCGGGCAACGGCTGGTTCTGATCTCATCTTCCTACTCCCCGCCGTGATCGCGGCGGGGAGACTCTCTCCAGGAGCGCAAACGTTGCGATTGATCCGCCCACTCGTCGTCCTGCTTCTTCTGACGGCGCTCCCCGCATGCACGGTGAACGTCCGCCGCTACGCCTTCAACGCCGCCCTCGAAAACCAGAAGCACATCGACAAACTGCGCATCGGCCAGACGCTCGCCGAGGTTGAGCGGATCATGGGCAAGCCGCCGGAACGCCGCAACGCCCACGTCCGCTTCGACGGCATCTCCATCGAAGAATGGAGTTACGTCACCGACTACGTCCGACGAATGGACACGACCATCACCTTCGTCGGCGGAAAAGTGGACGAGATCCGCTCGGCATCGTGGGAATCCGATTAGTTGTGGCAGCACGCCTGTCTGTGCGATCCTGCCGCGCTCGATTCGAGCAAGGAGGACATCATGAGTAAACACAACGAGGATCACTGCTTTTGAAGTAACCAGCAAACGCCGCAAAGGCTATCCATCCGAAACGCGCGTCAAGCGCGGAGTGCGGATCGTCCACGGCGACAAAGAGCTGCTCGAGAAACTAGGCCGCAACGACCCCTGCCCCTGCCATTCCGGGAGGCGTTTTCAAGAACTGCTGCATGCAGTCCGGCCAATACGACGGCAACCTCCGAGACCACTACTTTCCGCTGACACCAAGCGCCGGGCCGAAAGGCCCGGCGCGATCATTTCTGGCCATGCTCTTATGATCGGCGAATGACCAATATCGTAGGAGTGGACGGTTGTTCCGCCGGTTGGATCGCGCTCATCGAAAACACCGAAACTCGCCGCATTACCGCACACGTATTTCTCACCTTCCTCGATCTCGTAATCGCTCGCGACGCCGCTGTGATCGCAATCGATATTCCGATCGGACTGACCGAACGCGGAACTCGCGACTGCGACCTTCAGGCACGGAGTCACCTCGGACCAAAGCGAGGAACGAGTGTTTTTCCTGCACCCGTCCGAGCGGCGTTGGGCGCGTCAACGTATGCCGAGGCTAAGGCGGCATCGATCGACGCACAGAACAAAGGCATCTCGAAGCAGGCGTTCGAGATTTACCCGAAGATTCGCGAAGTCGATGATGCGTTGCGATCGGATCCTGAACTCCGGTCTCGAGTTTTCGAGGTTCATCCGGAGCTGACATTCAGCACATGGGCAGGAGCGCCGATCATCGCCCCCAAGAGAACGGCAGAAGGACTCGGAATGAGACGGGCGCTAATCGACGCTCATTTCGGCCCAACAGCATTCGAAACCGCCCGGAGTCAGGTCGATCGAAGACATGCTGCGAACGACGACATTGCGGACGCGTTCGCCGCTCTCTGGACTGCCCAGCGGATCATCAGTGGAGAGTGCCAAACGTTGCCGCCCGATCCGCCATCGGACAGCCATGGCTTGCCGATGCGCATGGTGCACTAACGAAACGCTTACTCAACATCGATCGCTTTGCCGCGCCGCTTGGGCACACGTAATTCACGTCCCGTAGCGGCGCCTCCTTGCGAAGGAGGCATTATCACGTCTTCGCGAAGCCGATTTCGCGCGTGTTCCGCGGCGATGGCGCCAGAAGAGCGCGCAACGCTTTGAACATCTCGCCCAAACTGTCGTCATGATCGGTGACGCGCTCTTCGAGCGCTTCGAGCCGCTTCGCGATCTCGGCGTGGCCGCGCACGTACGCGCGCAAGCGAACGAATGCGCGAATGACGAACACGCTCATCTGGACGGCACGCGGGCTGTTCAACACGGTTGCCGCCATCAGGGCGCCGTGCTCGGTGAAGGCCCAGGGACGCGTTGATGCGTATTTCAGATTGAGGAGGTGGTCACAATTTGTGACCACCTCCTCGCGCTCTGCGACTGTCAGCTGAAACCGGAAGTCTCCGGGAAAGCGTTTCGCGTTCCTCTTGACTGCCTGATTCAGGGCCTTTGTCGTTACTCCGTACACGTCAGCCAGATCGCGATCCAACATCACGCACTTCCCGCGTATCTCCACGATCGGAGGATCGAGTCGTCGCGCAAGCATCTTCCTCCCGGATGCAGCGCCTTTCCTTCTTGTCGTCATGCCACCGGTATACCTCGGATGCCGCGCAACTCCGAGGCGCCCGATCATTCCTGAGGCGCACGCTTAATCCTCTCTACTGCCTGTAGCGCCGACAGATCTGGTTCAACTCAGTGAGGTGGTCACAAACTGTGACCACCTCAGTCGTTCAAGGTCACAGTTTGTGACTTTGAACGACTGCCGTGCAGCGGACCTATCATTCGTCGAAATCGTGCGCCTCTCTCTCTTCGTTTTCGCCATAGCCATCGCTCCAGTCCTTCGCGCGAGCGATTACGTCGCCGATTCCGCGTGCGCGAGCTGTCATCAGGCCAAGTACGCGTCGTATCAGGGCGTGGGGATGGGGCAGTCGATGCGGCGTCCTCGCGCGGATGTGCTGATCGAGGATTTTCGCAACGCGCGCTTCTTTCATAAGCCGTCGCAGAGCTGGTTCGAGATGGTTTGGAAGGATGGGAGGCTGCTGTTCCGCCGATGGCAGATCGATGCGGGAGGGCGGCGCGTCAACGAGATCGAGCAGCAGGTCGATTGGATCGTCGGATCGGGACATCGTTCGCGCGTGTATTTGTATCGGACGCCGAGCGGCGGGCTGTTTCAGTTGCCGGTCGCGTGGTATTCGCAGGAGCGGGCCTGGGGGATGGCGCCGGGGTATGACCGCGCCGACCACGACGGCCTCACGCGGTCGGTGCGGCGCGAATGTCTGTTCTGCCATAACGCCTATCCCGAAAACACGCCGGATAGCCATTGGTCGCCGCAGCGGTTTCCGGCGGCGATGCCCGAAGGGACGGGGTGCCAGCGGTGTCACGGGCCGGGTGCGGATCACGTCAACCTCGCGTCTGCCGGTGCGCCAAATGCGAGAGTCCGCGCGGCCATCGTCAATCCGGCGCGGCTGCCGCGGACGCGACGGGACGACGTCTGTTTTCAATGTCATCTGCAGCCGGCGGTGGCGATGATCGGTCCGCGGCGATTCGAGCGCGGCGACTTTTCGTTCCGTCCCGGCGAGGCGCTTTCGGATTACATGCTGCACGTCGACATCGACGACCCGGGACGTTCGCGCGACCAGCGTTTCGAGATCAATCATCACGCGTATCGGTTGCGCCAGAGCCTTTGCTACATCAAGGGCGGAATCACCTGCAGCACCTGCCACGATCCGCATCAGCCGCTGAAGAAAGATCCGCGCCTCGCCGGCATCGTCACCATCTGCCTCGGCTGCCACACGCGGCACACGGCGTCGAACGATTGCGTGCGCTGCCACATGCCGTCGCGGCGCGCGCAGGACGTTGTGCATGTGGTGATGACCGATCACAAGATTCAGCGCCGTCCGCCTCCGGGCGATCTCACAGCTCCTCTTGCCGAACATGATTCGACGATCGATCGCGTCGAGTTTCTCGATCGCGCTACGGCTCCGGAGGGGACGTTGGGCGCGGTCTACAAGGCGATCGCGGTACTGCGAACCACTCCGCTCGATCGCGACGCCGCGAATTTTCTCGGCAAGCATCTCGATGCCACGACGTCGATCGTGCCGCGGCTCGATCTGATCGCTGCGCAGCTGCAGCAGCGGCAGTTCGCCGCGGCGTTAGCGTCGATCGGCGCGCTCGGAAATGTGAGCGATCCGCGCGTGCGCGAGTGGCGCGGATCGGCGCTGCTCGGAACGGGAGCAACGGCGGAAGGTGTCGCGGATTTGCGTGCGGCGGTGGATTCCGATCCGGACGTCCCGGAGTTCCAGCTCAACTACGGCGAGGCGCTTCATCGAACGAGGCACGACGCCGAGGCGCTGGCGCCGTTGACGCGAGCCATCGAATTGCGGCCGAACTTCGTCGCCGCGTTTTTGCTTCGCGCAGAAGTGTTCGCCGTCCTCGGACGCGAGGCTGATGCGATCGCCGATCGACGGCGTGCGAAGGTGATTGATCCGCGGCAGCCGAAAAAGAAGTAACGGCTCTGTGGTTCAATCGCTGTTGATGCCGGAGAACTTCGATGTCGTCGTCATCGGCGGCGGGACGGCTGGATTGGTCACCGCGTCCGGGTGCGCACGGCTCGGACGCAAGGTGGCGCTGATCGAGCGGGAGAAACTCGGCGGCGATTGTCTGTGGACCGGCTGCGTGCCGACGAAGGCGCTCGTGGCGACGGCGCGGCTCATTCATCAGATGGCGCACGCCGATGCGTACGGCCTCGAGCCGCAAACGGTACGCGTCACGCCGAAGGCGATCATGGATTCGATGCGCGCGCAGCGGCACGCCATCGAGCACCACGATGATCCGGAGAAGTTTCGCGCGCTCGGCATCGACGTCATCTTCGGCGATGCGAAGCTCGTGTCGCGCAGCGAAGTCGACGTCGATGGACGCAGGCTCGCGGCGAAGGACATCGTCATCGCTACCGGTACTCGCACGGCCGTTCCTCCGATCGAGGGACTGAAGGAGCACGGTTTCCTCGATCACGCCAGCTTTCTAAATCAGGACGCTTTTCCCCCCTCGCTGCTCATCCTCGGCGGCGGCGCGATCGGGATCGAGTTCGCGCAGATGTTCCGCCGCTTCGGCAGCGAAGTCACGGTCGTGGAGATGGGCGAGGAGATCATCAACAAGGAAGACGCGGACGTCATCGCGCGCGTTCGCAAGATGCTGACCGATGAAGGCATCGTCATCCGCACCGGCTGGAGCGCGAAATCGGTGCGCGTCGACGGCGGCAGGAAAGTTGTCCGCATCGAGAACGCGACCGGCGAGACGACGGAGCTGCGCGTCGACGAGATCTTCGTCGCCAGCGGCCGCCGCGCGAATACCGAAAACATGGGACTCGAAGCGATCGGCGTGAAGACGGATCGCGGATTCGTCACCGTCGACAAGTACCTGCAGACTTCTGTTCCGCGCATCTGGGCCTGCGGCGACGTTCACGGCGGCATGCAGTTCACGCATGTGGCCGCGTACGAGGCGGTGAAGCTCGTGCGCAACATGCTTTTTCCGGGACGCGCGGCTGTGACCTACGACGACATTCCGTGGGGTCTCTACACGGATCCCGAGGTCGGGCACATCGGGATGACGGAAGCGGAGGCGGCGAAGGCGCATGGCGCGGCGAACGTGCGCACGTACAGCGTCGAGATGGCCGAGGTCGATCGCGCGGTCGTCGATCGCACGCCGGCCGGATTTCTCAAACTCGTCTGCGACAAACACGGCCGCATCCTCGGCGCGCACGCGCTGTGTGCAAATGCTTCGACGCTCATCGAAACGCTCGTGCTGGCGCGGAAGAAAAAAATGACCGTGGCCCAGCTCGCATCCCTTGTCTCGCCGTACCCGTCGCTCGCGGACGCGCTGCAGAAAGCGGCTTCGCTCTACTACCAGGACGTGGCCAAGGGATGGCTCGGATCGGTAGGCAAGTGGATCGCCAAGCGGTCGCAGTGATGACAATGGGAACGGCATTGGCAATAGAATCGCCCGGATTTTGTAAAGGGAGGCAACATGAAGAAACTGATGGTGATCCCGTTCGCGCTTGTTTTCGCCGCGTGTGCGCATAGCAAAGGCCCGATGGCGATGGCCACGATCGACTCCACGAGCGGCTCGACGGTGAAAGGGACCGTGCACTTTCAGGATGCCGGCGAGAACGGCGTCGAAGTCGTCGCCGATCTGACCGGTGTTCCGCCCGGCGTTCACGGCTTCCACGTTCACGAAAAGGGCGACTGCGGCAACAACGGCACCAATGCCGGCGGCCACTTCAATCCGACCGCGATGGTTCACGGCGCTCCGGATGCTGTCTCGCATCACGCCGGCGACTTCGGCAACGTCACCGCGGACGACAAGGGCGAAGTGCACGCGCGCTTCACCACGCACTCGATCACCATCAACAGCGGCGCGAACGCCGTGGTCGGTCATGCCGTCGTCCTGCACGGCAATCCCGACGATCTGGTGTCGCAGCCGGCCGGCAACGCTGGACCGCGCATCGGCTGCGGCGTCACGACACTGATGGGAAGCATGTAGCCATGAAACGTCTCAGCGCAGGTTTGATCGGTCTCGCCCTCGCCGTTCTCCCGCTGGCCTGCGCGCACCGCGCCGGCACGACCAAGAGCACCTCCACGCCCGGCCACGGCGCGATCAAGCTGACGATCACGCCGAATCCGGTCGTGGCCACCAGCGTCGGCGGCAACACGTACGAGTTTCCGTTCGACGTGTCGGTGAAGGAGACCGGCGGCCATCCCGTGACCATCGAGCGCGTGACGGCGAACGTCTTCGCCGCCGGCGGCATCCCGGTGGCGACGGAATCCTACGACGCCGCGAAAATCCAGTCGCTCGGTTTCGCCACGACGATCCAGGCGAAGGGCGAGATTCACTATCACTTCGCGCCGCGCAAAGACGTCCCCGACTCGAGCCTCTTCAGCTCCGTCTACGGCGACGTCCGCGTGGAAGGCATCGACGACAACGGCGCCCGTACGAGCTCGACCACGACCATTACGTTGAAGAAGGGGTAGTCATAGACTCTCGTTCGAGGGGTGCTCGCGATGAAGCTGCTCGCACCCCTCGCTATCCTCTGAAGCCGCTCTGCGGCATGCCCCTTAATCCACCCACTTCGCGATAAACAGATTCATCTCGTGCCCCTCCGGCTGCGCGCGGCTGGAGGCCCAGATCAGATATTGACCGTCCGGACTGAAAACACAGAAGCCGTCGAAGCCGGGGGCGGTGGTGATGCGCTCGAGACCCTGGCCGTCTTTCCCCACCGTCCAGAGATCGAAGTCGAAGCCCTTCTGGTTCACGTTCGACGCGAAGATGATCCGCTTGTTGTCGTTCATGAAGTACGGGCAGAAATTCGCCGCGCCGTTGCTCGTGATCTGGCGCTGGTTCGTGCCGTCGGCATTCATCAGGAACAGCTCCATGTGCAGCGGCTTGACGAGGTCCTTGGCCAGCAATCCCTTGTACTCATCGAGCGCCGCGCCGATCGGATGATTGGCGCGCCAGACGATTTGCGTGCAATCGCCGTTGTAGAACGCGCCGCCGTCGTAGCCGGGCACGTTGGTCAGGCGCTTCACTTTTCCTGACGCCGCGTCCATCTCGTACAGATCGAGATCGCCGTCGCGCATCGACGTGAAGATCATCTTCCCGCCCTGATGGCACCACGTCATCTCCGCGTCGTAGCCGCTGGTGGTGGTGATTTTCTTCGCGTTCGATCCGTCGACATTCGCTTCGACGATGTCGAACGTCGGATAGACGGGCCACACGTATCCATGCGACATATCCGGCTTGGGCGGGCACTCCGCCGCGCCTCCCTCGGTGGTCGCATAGACGATGCGGTCGCCCTGCGGATACTTGAAGTAGCCACACGTCGTGCGCCCCTTGCCGCTCGAGACCAGCTTCGTCTCGCCGCTGGCCAGGTCCATCGTGTACTCCTGATCGCATCCCGCGCCCGGCACGGTGGCCTGGAAGATGATCTTCGTCCCGTCCGGCGTGAAATACGCCTCGGCGTTTTCGCCGCCGAAGGTGAGCTGTCGGATGTCCTTGAGGTGTTTCTCGCCGTCGAACGTTTTCTCGTACGGCTTGCCCGCTTTGATCACGAGCGACGACGTCTTCGGCGCCGCCGCGGGGGGCGTTCCGCCGCGCGTAGTCAGCGTTGCGCGCAACGTTTTCTGTGCGCCGTCGCGGACGACGATGATGTCGACCGTGTCGCCCGGCTTGTGATCTTGCAGCGCGTACGACATGTCGTAGAGATTCTCGATGCGCGTGCCGCCGATCGACACGATCCGGTCCTTGCCGCGGATGCCGGCCTTGTCCGCCGGCGAGCCGGGACGGACGTCCGCGAGCAGCACGCCGCCGGTGGTCTCGCCCATCGCGCTGTAGTCGGGGACCGTGCCGAGGTAGGCACCGTAGCCGCGCGAATCGCCTTCCATCGCGGGGGCGGAGGCGGCGCGCGCGTATTGCGGCGTCACGCGTCCGGCCGCGAGGTGCATCATCACGCTCGTCGCGAAATCGACAACGTGCTCCATGCCCGCGTAGTTGAGGCTCTCCGCCACATCCTCGGGGGTGTGATAGCGATCGTGCGCGCCGGTGAAGAAATGCAGCACCGGAATCTGCTTCGCGTAGAAGCTGGTCTGATCGGACGGCCCATAGCCGTCGCCGCTGGACGTGACGTTGATCTTCGCGACGGCGGTGGCGGCGTCGACGACCTCTTTCCATTGCGGCGCGGAATCGGATCCGAACACGATCAGCCGGTTGTCGCGCATCATCCCGACCATGTCGAGATTGATCATGGCCATCACGCGCGGCATCAGCGGCGAGTGGCCGGCGAACCACGACGATCCGGCCAGGCCGACTTCCTCGCCGGAGAACAGCGCCACCACGATCGTGCGGCGATTGTTCACGTCCGCGAGCTGATTCTTCAGCTGCTCGGCGATGGCCAACACCGCGGCGTCGCCGGAGGCATTGTCGTCGGCGCCGGGATGGATGGCGTGTTCGTTCGGCTTCATCGAGCCCTGACCGCCGTAGCCGAGGTGATCGTAGTGCGCGCCGAGGACGACGATCTCGTTGGCGAGCGCGCCGCGGCCGGGGAGGATGCCGGCGATGTTTTCGGCGTTGACGAACTGCGGCTTCACGTCCGCGGTGCCGCTGATGCGCGTGTCGAGCACGCGCGAGCGTGGCTTCAAATCGGCGTCGACCTGTTTCTGCCACGCCGTCAAATCGCCGACCCATTTTTCCGCGACTGACGTTTTGACCTGCAGCACCGGAATGCCCGCCGGGCTCTCCGGACCGTCGTTCACGAGCGCCGGAAGTTTGTCCTTTGCTTCGTCCTGCAGCGGGCCGGTGGTGAAGATCACGGCGATCGCACCGCGCTCGCGCGCCTGCAAAACTTTGTAGCGCATGGCCGACCAGCGGCTCGGCTTGCGGCCGTCGAACTTCGAAGCGTCGTCCTTCTCCTGCGGTTCGTAGCGCAGCATCAGCGCGACTTTGCCCTTCAGATCGATGCCATCGAAATCGTTGTAGCCAATTGGCGTGGCGTCGATGCCGTAGCCGACGAAGGCGATCGGTCCGGCGAACGCGCCGCCGCTGGAGAAGCCGAGCGGCGTCCAGTCGCCGTCCGCGACCCCTTGCAGTTTGTTGCCGCTGCCGAGGGCGACGCCGGTCTTGATCGGAAACTGTTCGCGGTACGACTTTCCGAAGGCCGGCTGCAGTCCGATCCCTTTCAACCGTCCTTCGATGTAATCGGCCGCTTTGCGGATGCCCTGCGTGGCGATTCCGCGCCCCTCGGTCGCCGGCGCCGCGAGAAAGGCGACGTCCTTCCGAAGCTGCGGCTCATCGGCAAACGCGGACGTACACAGAAGGATCGATGCGGCAACGGCGATGCGGCGAACGTTCATTGTGGGCCTTTCGGACGGCGAGTTAGGCGCATTCTAATGGCGATGGATGTGCGGCACGCATGTCGCACGCTGGCGCGGCATGACAAGCGTCGCATTGGTAACCGGATCGAGTCGCGGGATCGGCTTCGAGGTCGCGAAGCAACTCGCCGCGCGCGACTACCGCGTGATCGTTACGAGCCGCAATGAAAAATCTGCGGCCGCTGCGGCGGCGAAGATTGGCAGCAATGCCGTCGCGCACGCGCTCGACACTTCCGACGCCGCGTCCATCCGGCAGCTCGCCGCATGGATCAAGGGCGAGTTTGGCCAGCTCGACGTCGTCGTCAACAACGCCGGGATTTTGCTCGGCGAGGGGATGAGCATCCTCGACACACCGCCCGAGATATTCGAAGAAACGATGCGCACGAACGCGCTCGGTCCTCTTCTCGTCACGCAAGCCGTCGCGCCGCTCCTCCGCCGCAGCAAGGCCGCGCGCGTCGTCAACGTCTCCTCGGGTGCGGGACAGATCTCGTCGATGACCAGCTACGCACCGGCGTACTCGATCTCGAAAGCGGCGTTGAACGCGATTACGGTCATGCTCGCGAACGCACTGCCGCATGCGCGCGTGAACTGCGTCGATCCCGGATGGGTGCGCACCGACATGGGCGGACGCAACGCCCCGCGCAGTGTCGAAGAAGGCGCGGAGACGATCATCTGGCTCGCGGCATTGCCGGACGACGGACCGACCGGCGGCTACTTCCACGACCGCCGCCGCATCGCATGGTGATGGTAATCTTCGCCGCGTTTTTGCGGAGCTGACGACCATGCCCGGACCGATTGGACCAATCACTGACTTCATCCAGCACCACTATCGCCACTTCAACGCGGCGTCGCTGCGCGCGGCCGCCGACGACTACATCAAGCACCTCGACGGCGGCAACAAGATGCTGCTCACCATGGCCGGCGCGATGTCGACGGCCGAGTTGGGCATCTCGCTGGCCGAGATGATCCGGCAAGAAAAGGTGCACGCCATCTGCTGCACCGGCGCGAACCTCGAGGAGGACATCTTCAACCTCGTCGCGCACGATCACTACGAGCGTGTGCCGGGCTACCGCTACCTCTCCGCGCAGGACGAGAAAGCGCTGCTCGACCGGCACATGAACCGCGTCACCGACACCTGCATCCCCGAAGGGGAGGCGATGCGGCGCATCGAATCGGCGGTGTTACGTCATTGGATCCAGAAGGACAAGGAAGGCCGCCGCCTTTTTCCGCACGAGTTCATGTACGAGATCCTTCGCGACGGCTCGATCTCCGAGTTCTACCAGATCGATCCGAAACACTCGTGGATGATCGCCGCCGCCGAAAAAAATCTCCCGATGTTCGTCCCCGGCTGGGAGGACTCGACCCTCGGCAACATGTACACCGGCCACTGCATCACCGGCGACGTGAAGAACGTGCACACAGTGCGCACCGGCATCGAGTACATGATCGAGCTGGCCGACTTTTACACGAAGACTTCGGAGTCCTCGTCGATCGGCTTTTTCCAGATCGGCGGCGGCATCGCCGGCGACTTCCCCATCTGCGTCGTCCCCATGCTCCACCAGGACCTGCAGCGCACCAGCGTCCCGCTCTGGGGCTACTTCTGCCAGATCAGCGATTCGACCACGAGCTTCGGCTCGTACTCGGGCGCGGTTCCAAACGAGAAGATCACCTGGGGCAAACTCGGCGTCGATACACCAAGTCACGTGATCGAGTCGGACGCGTCGATCGTGGCGCCGCTGATGTTCGCGTACGTGCTGGGTTGGTGATGATCAAGGCGGTCGGAGCGCTGGCGTCCTCGCCGGCTGGCCCGGCGCGCGTCTCGCCGCCGAACCGCCAAACCCTCGAATTTTGCTGGTAACTCGCAAGCCTCCCATTCGGCAGCGAGGACGCAGCCGGTCCAGCCGGCGTGACGCCAGCGTTCCGTCGCGCAGGCTTCACCGTGAAGGCGGTTTGAACGGCACCGTCACCGTGATCACGGACACCACCGGCTTCCCTTCCGCGTTTCGCGCGGGCTTGTATTTCCAACTCGTCACCGCGTTGATCGCCGCTTCGTTCAGACCGAACGGCAGCGGCTTGAGGATGCGGTAGCCGCTGACGCTTCCATCGCGGTCGACGACGATATCCATCACGACGGAGCCGGTGATGCGCGAAGGGATGGCCATCGGCGGATAGACCGGCGGCGGCGTCTTTTGCGGAACCGGCGGCGTGGCCGGATGGCGGAACGGGTATTCGTCGAGATGGTGCTTCGGCGGAAAGAGATAGAGCGGATGCTGGTACGGCGACTGCGGCACGTACGTCGGAAATGCCGGGACGCGCGGATCGCGGTGCAGAACCACCGGCTGCTTCCGCGCGGGCTTGGCGGGTTGTGCGTCGCGGCCGCAGCAAACGAGCGCGATCGGGAGCAGCAACGCCAAGCACTTCATACTGCTGAGTTTACTGAATAACTTTCCGGTACGTCACGTTCGCATCACGACATGCTCCGGAAGACATTCCTCGCGGTCGTCGCGCTGGCAGCACTTCCTGCGCTGGCCAGACGGCGAGCCGTCCTCGCTCCCGAACTGTTGACGCATGAGGCCATCGTCTCGACGGCCATTCGTGTCGCGGACCGAGTTGCGATCGATCCCGACCAGCCGCGGCTGCATTGGGAGAACGCGCCGTTTCTCGACGGGCTCGTTCTGTTTGGCGACGAGCTGCAGCGTGAATCGAATCCGGCCGGCGCGCGAATGATCGAGCGGGCCGCATCCGTGATCCTCGACAGCCACGACGCCATCGACGACGTCTACGGGGGCGACGGAACTGCTTACGCGCAAGCCGCGCTCGATCTCTATCGCGTCCTTCCTCCGAGCGATCCGCGGCGCGCGGCGTTGCTATCGATGCTCTCCGGTCCGATGAGTTTCGCTGAGCACGCCATCCGCGCCACGCCGAACAGCGGCAATCCGCGCAATCCGTGGTGGATCGAAGGCGGTTTCGGCACGCGCTACTGGCAGGACGACATGTACATGGTCATTCCGTGGCTGGCGATGAACGGCTCGTCGCGCGACGGGCTGCCGGCCAACGAACTGTCGCGCAACCTCGCCTACGAATGGATCGAGGCGTATGTCTTCGATCACCGTCCGGCGTCATCCGATCCGCGCGAGGTTGCCGTTCCATCCCCCGCCGCGCGCAACGGCTTTTTCCTTTGGGATCCCGATTTCGCTCTCTTTCAACATCAGCCGGAGTGGATCGGAAGCAAGGACGTCTTCTGGGGCCGCGGCAACGGCTGGTCCGCGATCGCGCTGATGCGCGCCGCCGATTACCTCGATGCGCCCTACTCCGGCACGCAATACCCCGTCGTCCTCGGCGCACCCGAAATTCGCGGTCTTCTCGTGCAGATGGCAGCCTCGCTGAAAGCGCGCCAGACGCCGGACGGCGGATGGGGTTCCGATCTCTCCCATCCGCTCGATTGCCCGACCGCCGAAACGTCGGCGACGGCGATGATCACGTTCTTTCTCGCGCATGGAATCAACGAAGGATGGCTCGATCGCGATGCGTATCTCCCGGTCGTTCAGCGGTCATTCGCACTGTTGATGCGTCGCGTCGACGCTCGCGGCGTCCTCGCCGGAATCCAGCCGCCCGGAACCGGCCCCGATTGCAGCCGCATCATCGCGTCCGATGACCCGATCAACGTCAATTACGGTGCCGGCGTGTGGTTGCTTGCGGCGTCAGAAGTTCTGAAAGACTTTTGAACCACAGAGGCACAGCGCGGCGTAGCCGCAACCAAAGCATCTTTCCGGTCGAGAGTCCCTCTCCCCGAGTTTCTTCCGGGGAGAGGGAGACACGCAGCGCAGCGGAGTGCGGGTGAGGGGCGGCGCCTGAAACCGCAGGTCGCGCAAGCTCCGCCCCCTCATCCGCCTTCGGCACCTTCTCCCCCGGCAAAAAGACGCCGGGGGAGAAGGACTTCTCGATGGAACGAACGCGCGAGAACCGTCAAAGAAAATCTTCGCGGCGCGCGCAGAATCTATGGGTTAGTAGTACAGAGGTGTCCTCTGTCCTCTGTGGTCATTTCAACAGCTGGATGAACGCGGCTGTGCGTTCCCACGGAACACGATGACCGGCACCATCGACGATCGCGACGCGTCCGCGCGCGAGCGACGCGCCGCGATACGCTTCGGCCACGTACTTTGTATCGCGCGCGCCAGCGATCCAGAGCGTGGGGATCGTCAGCTCGTGAAGGCGCGACGCGACTGGCGGCAATGCGCCGGATGACCATTCGCGCAGCGCGCGCGGATCGAAGTCATTGCGTGTGCGAGGGAGCGACGGGCCGGCGAGGACCGGCTGCGCGTTCCAGTCGGCGATGACGGAATCGAAGTCCTCCGATTCGAAGCGTTGCGCCCAGGCTTCATCCGATGCGCGTCGTGCGGCGCGGGCGGATTCGTCTTCGATGCCGAGGCCGGTGGAGACGAGGATGGCGCGTTTGTAGTTCGCACCGGCGAGGAGCGCTTGCAGTGCCAGGCGGCCGCCGAGGGAGTAGCCGAGGAGTGTGTCGCCGTGGTCGGGGATGGCGTCGAGCGGCGGCGTTTCGATGTCGAAGCCGGCGTCGCGGAGGAAATCCCAGTCGCGCGGATTGCCGAGGAAGCCGTGCAGGCAGGTGATCACCACAGTGCGTCGTACCTCGCCCAGGCGCGGCGGCTGGCCTCCGCATCAGGCCGCAGCTCGGTCACGCGATCTTCGATGCTCCACATCGCCGCCCAGTGATCGAAGCGGATGCCGTGCGCGTTCTCGATGATCCGCTCGCGAATCGATTCATCAAGTTTGCGCAGCGACGGAACGCGGCTGAAGATGCGGCCGCCGCCGTTGTTGATGATGACGATGCGCCAGTCGATGCCCGGGTCGAGCTGGGGGACGATCCACGGCGCATTACTGTCGTAGATCGCGGTGAGGTCGCCGAGGATGGCGACGTTTGGACGCGACGAATCGCACTGGCCGAAAAAGGTCGAGAGCTGACCGTCGATGCCGTTCGCTCCGCGGTTTGCGGCAATCTCGAAACCGCGTTGCTGGCGGATGGCGGCCAGATCCCATTCGCGGATCGGAAGGGAGTTGCCGAGGTAGACGCGTGCGTTGGATGGGATCGATTTCGATAACTCGCGGAACATGGCTAATTCCGACTCCGGCTCGTCGTCGAGAATCTGCGCAATGGCGGCAGCGCGTTCGCGGTCATCGGCGAAGAATGCGTCGTCACGATCGCGGGCCGTTACGTCCGAGGGGAGCGATTCGAGAGCATGAACCTCACCGCGGCTGCAGCCGGTGAACGAGAGCGCGCTGAAACTGATCATCGGGAGATCGCGCCGCGATTCATCGAGATCGCGCCAGAAGCGGAGCGTCGGCACGTTGCCGATGCGGATGACGGAGTCGAAATTGCCGCGGCCGATCATCCGCTCGCCGGCGGTGATGACGAGGTGCGCAAGCGCGGGATCTTCGCGGAGTCCCGACAACGGCTCGGCGTAAATGGGCGCGTTGAGTTTTTTTGCGAACTCGCGAACGGCAAGGCGATCGGATTCGTCGAGACCGCCGAGGATGACAAGGGGGCGATCGCCTGGGAGCGCGGGCGTCTCGCCCGCAGTCCGCGCAGCAGTCGATCGAGAACGGCGGGCGGGACACCCGCGCTCCCAGGAAACCTGCTCATCGATCAGCGGCTCATCGAATTCGACATTGATGTGCACCACCGATCCCCGCGAATACACGCCGAAAATCTCCTCCTGCTCAATTGATTGAGGCGCGCCGGTGCCGCGGTACCGCGCGGGACGGTCGGCGGTGATCAGGATCAGCGGCGTGCCGGAGTAATACGCTTCGATCGCAGCCGGTAGGAGCTCGGCGACGGCGGTGCCGGACGTCGTGACGACCGCAGCCGGACGGCCGGTCAACTTCGCGCGGCCGAGGGCGAAGAAGGCGGCGGAGCGTTCGTCGACGAAGGAAAACAGGCGCAGATCGGATGCGCCCAGAACCGCCAGCAGCGGTGAGTTTCGTGACCCCGCGCAGACGCAGAAATCGGTCGCGCCCATTGCGCAGGCCTGTTCGATCACGCGCCGCGCTTCGGCGATGTTGGTCATGCGAATGCTTCGACGTGCGCCTCCAGGCCGAATAGCGCCTTGACCTGTTCGCGTTTCTCGCGCAGCTCTTTCCACTCGCGTTCCACGCGGCTCTCCAGCAGCATCCCCGCGCCGGAGCCGACGCGCACCTGATCGCCGTTCCACTCCACGTTGCGGATGGCGACGAGCGCGAGCGCGGAGCGGTCTTCGCGCTCCAGTCCGAACGGCGCGCCGAACGTCCTGCGCTTCACTCCTTTGTCCGCCTCGCGCAGCCATCGTTCGCCCGCCTCGCTGCGGGGAGAGACGCCGAGGGCGGCGGTGGGGTGAAGGCGGCGAACCATGTCGGTGAACGACATCCGCTCCGATTCGCCGCTCTCGTTGAAAAAAATCGGCGTGATCAGGTGTGCGATCTTCGGCAGGCGCAACGTGCCGAGCGGTCCGATCTCGATGTTTCCGAACGGCGATAGGCGGCGGACGATGTCGTCGACGACGAAGCGGTGCTCGCGCAGCTCTTTCGGATCGCGCAGCAATTCGTCAGCGCGCATTACCGGACGTGTTCCCGCGAGCGCCATCGTTCGATAGCCGCGCGATTCGGCCTGGAAGAGGAATTCCGGTGTGGCGCCGACCAGGCCGTGATTCTGGTACGCGTAGCCGTACGCGCGCATGCCCGGCGGGAGTTGCGCGAGGTGCGTGAAGAACCAGCGCCACCAGTCGCCGCGTTCGGCGAAGCGTCCTGATTCGAAGATCACTGGGACGATTTTCTTGAAGTCGCCGCGCTCCATGGCCGCGTGTGCGGAGTCGAAGAGCCTCGTGAAGTCATCGAGCGACGCGGCCTCCCACGTCACCTGCGGCGCGCCGCAATCGTCGAAGCGCGAGGCCAGCTCATCGAACGTCGTCTCTTCCCACGACGCCGGATGCCGCCACGGATGGGGATCGTCGAGAAAAAAGTCGGCGATGAAAAACGCCGGACGCTCCGGCCGCCGGAACGGCAACTGCTCGAACGGCCCCCATCCGACGAACACCTTGCCCGGCGCGGTCTGGATGAAGGCGAAGTCGCGGGTCACGGTGCGGATTGTAATGTGGCGGGTTGTTACTATGCGCCGCGTGCCGACCGCTAACTATTCCGGACCCGATCCGGCGCGCATCAAGTCGATGTTCGGATCGATCGCCGGACGTTACGACCGCGCGAACACGATCATGTCCGCTGGCGTGCACCATCTGTGGCGGCGCGCTGCCGTGCGGTGGTCAGACGCGAAAGCGGGTGACGCTGTCCTCGACTGCGCGACCGGCACCGGCGATCTTGCGATCGCGTTCAAGAAAGCCGTCCGCGGCGGACGCGTCGTCGGCACCGACTTTACGCCGGAGATGATCGAGCTGGCGCGCCGCAAGTCGCGTGACATCACATTCGAAGTGGCAGACGTCACCGCGCTGCCGTTTGACGATGATTCGTTCGACGTCGCCAGCATCTCCTTCGGCATTCGCAACGTCGGCGATCCGGCCAAAGGAATCGCGGAGATGGCGCGCGTGGTCCGTCCCGGCGGACGCGTGATCGTGCTCGAGTTCGGCCAGCCGTCGAATCGCATCGCTTCCTCTCTTTACGAAACCTACCGCCGCCACTTCCTCCCGCGCCTCGGCGGCGCCGTCACCGGCGAGCGCAGCGCGTACGAGTACCTGGAGTCCTCCGCGGCGCGCTTTCCGTGCGGCGATGATTTCGTGACGATGATGCGCAACGCTGCGAAGTTTTCCTCGATCGATTACCGCCCGCTGACGTTCGGAATCGCCTACCTCTACCGCGGCGTCGTCTGATCGGGCGGTGGGCCGACGTACTTGGCGCGCGGCCGGATCATGTCGTCATTCGCGTATTGCTCGATGGCGTGGCCGATCCAGCCGATGCTGCGGCCGAGGGCGAAGAGCGTCAGCGGCGCGCCGCGGTCGAGTTTGAGCGCGCGCGCGAGGACGACCAACGCGAAGTCGATGGTCGGTTTATCGCCGGTCAACTCTTCACCCGCCTTGGCCACATTGCGCGCGAATTTCACCTCCGGCGATTTCCCGAAACGCTTTGTGAGCATCTCCATGAGCAGCGCCGCGCGCGGATCGCCGTTCGTATAGAGGCGGTGTCCGAATCCGTGGATCGGCTCGTGGCGGCGCAGACGGTCGGCCAGCGCTTTGCGCACGTCGCGCGCGCGGCGAAGATCGTCGAACATCGATTCCACTTTCTCGCTCATGCCGCCGTGCTTGGCCCCTTCGATGGCGGTCAGTCCGGCGACGACAACCGCGTAGGGACTGGAGCCGGCCGAGGCCACGCAGCGGGCGGTGAAGGAAGAGACGTTGAGTTCGTGATCGGCGCACAGAATCAGCGCGGCGCGCAGCAGCTCGACGGCATGCGGCGTCTTTGGAATCCACCGCTTGTGCAGCGTCTCCTCGATCGAGTCTTCCAGCTCGGCCGACTCGACGGCCACACTGGTCAACAGGTTGACGATCCGCCAGCCGGATTGGGCAACAGCTCGCGGCCGGAGATCGTACGCGAGCGGATCGCGCGCGCCGACCAGCGGCAGCATCGACTGCGCGCGGCTGACGAAGGGCAGATCCTCGACGCTCTTGCCGCCGGCGACGACGTGCAGCGGCGTGGAGGCGAAGACGTCGGCGTCGAAGCTGCCGGTCCAGATCAGCGCCGCGACTTCTTCGACGCTGCGCGTGCGGGCCAGTTCGCAGGCGTCGTGGCCGCGATAGTAGAGGCGGTCGCCGTCGATGAGCGTGATCGCTGACTCGAGCACCGGCACACCCCAATGGAGGGCCCGTTCCGCGGTTTTTCCCGGATCGCGCCGATGCTCGCTCCGGCTTCGCAGCCTCTCCACATCCTCGGCTGCATAGCGGCGCTGGTGCGGATGGCCCGGCGTCGCGGCGGAGCGGACCAGGCCGCGGCTGACGTAAGCGTAGAGCGTCGTCCTGCTGATGCCGAGGCGTTTGGAGGCGTCGTCGGAGGAGAGCCAGGTGACCATGGGGCAAGGATTATTGATTATCGAATCAATATTGACAACATTGACATGCCGCTCTACGTTGCGGCCATGAACGACACCACCATTCACAACGGACTGGAAGGAATCATCGCGGCGGAGACGTCGCTGAGCATGGTTGACGGCACGGCGGGGGAGCTGGTCATCGCCGGATTTCCGGTGGCGGAGCTGGCCATGAACGCGACGTTCGAGGAGACGGCGCATCTGCTCTGGCACGGCGAGTTGCCGGATGCGGAGGAGTTAGCGGCGTTTCGCGCCGATCTTTCTCCTCGACGAGAGTTGCCGGAAGTCGCTTATGAACTGTTGCGCGCCGCAGCGGATGCCCGAACCGACAGTATGGATGCTCTGCGGATGGCTGCGGGGGCAATCAGTTTGAAGTCCAAAAGCACAGACAAGAGTGTCTGTGCCACACAGGCTTCGCCTGCAGTAAAGGCCAAACAATGTGGCACAGACACTCTTGTCTGTGCTGCTGATGACGACGCAGCTCGAAATCTCTTGGCAGGGTTTCCGACCATCGTTGCCGCCTACTGGCGGCTGTCGAACGCGCGCGATCCGATTGCGCCACGCGGCGATCTCGCGCACGCAGCGAACTTTCTCTACATGCTTTCGGGCGAAATCCCATCCGACGAACGCGTGCGCGGATTGGAGACGTATCTGAACACCGTCGTCGATCACGGGCTGAACGCATCCACCTTCACGGCGCGCGTGATCGCCTCGACCAACTCCGACCTCGTTTCCGCCGTCACCGGCGCGATCGGCGCGCTGAAAGGGCCGTTGCACGGCGGCGCGCCGGGGCCGGCGCTCGATATGGTCTTCGAGATCGGCGACGCGTCGCGCGCCGAGGAGGTGTTGAGGAGGAAGATCGAATCGGGCGAGAAGCTGATGGGATTCGGGCACCGCGTTTACAAAGTGCGCGATCCGCGCGCGGACGTCCTCGCGGTGGCTGCGGAGCGGATGTTTACCCGCGGCGGCGACATGGCGTTGTACGACCTGGCGCGTTCCGTCGAGCAAACGGCGCTGCGACTGCTCGAGGAGTACAAGCCGGGACGCAAGCTGCAGACGAACGTGGAGTTCTACACGGCGCTGCTGCTGCACGGACTCGATCTCGAAGTTCCGCTCTTCACGCCGACCTTCGCCATCAGCCGCGTGGCGGGATGGATCGCGCACTGTTTCGAGCAGCGGCGGGCGAATCGGATCATCCGGCCAGGGTCGGTGTATCGCGGGGTTCGCGACCGAAGCTGGCAAGTCCCCCATCCTGAAGCTGCCCGCTGAAGCGCTTAAGTTCCAATCCTGATGCTGCCCTGAGCGAAGCGAAGACGGCAGCTTCAGGATCTCCGCTGACGGATTCGCTTCGCGACCCGCAGCGTCAACTTGAAGAAACCGCAGCGTAAACTTCGATGACAAACCTTCGTATTCAACCGGCGGAGGCACACGTCATGTTCGCGTTGATGGCGCTCTTCGGATTGATGATGTTCGCAGTCGTAGCCGTGACCGCGGTCGCGCTCGCCGGCATCGCGGCGAAACTCATCCTGCTGCCGTTGCGGCTCCTCTTCCTGCCGCTCAAACTCCTCGCGCTGCCGTTCCTCGCCATTGCTTTGATCGTGAAATTCGCCTTTGTGATCGCCATCGGCTCGCTCGTGGTGGCGCTGCTGATCCCGCTGGCCATCCTGGCCCTCGTCATCGGCGCTCCGATCGCCATCGTGGCCTCGCTCACGTGAATTTGGCGCGTGGCTGGATTCTTGCGTTGCGGATTGCCGTATGTCACAACCCCGGGCATTGATCATCGAAGACGACGCTCCCATCCGTACGATGCTCTCGACCATCGTGCGGCATCAGGGGATGAGCGTCGACACGGCGCGCGACGGCGTCGAGGCCATCGAGAATCTCGACAAGGACGGCTACAGCCTCATCCTGCTCGATCTGATGATGCCGCGCGTCGACGGCTACGCGGTCCTGGCGCACATGCGCACGCACCAGCCGGAGTTGATCCAGCGCACCATCCTGGCCACGGCCGTTCCGCAGCAGGAGCTCGACCGCAATCTGAAGGACCCGGTCTACATGGTCCACAGCAAGCCGTTCGATGTGAAGCAACTGATTGCCGACGTGCGTCACGTCGCCCAGCTCGACGCGGCCTGAACGGTCATAATGCGCGGGCCATGCCGCGTACGCCGCACACCGAGCGCCATTTCACTGCCAGCGAGACCGTTCGCGACGTCGTCATCGGCATGTCCGATGGACTGACCGTTCCCTTCGCCCTCGCCGCGGGCCTCAGCGGCGCGGTGGCGTCGAGCGGCATCGTGGTCACCGCCGGCCTCGCCGAAATCGCCGCCGGCTCGATCGCCATGGGCCTGGGCGGATACCTGGCCGCGAAGTCCGACGCCGAGCATTACGCGGCGGAGAAGCGGAAGGAAGAGCAGGAGATCATCGACATCCCGCGCGAGGAGATGCGCGAGGTGGCCGAGATCTTTCGCGACTACGGCATTCCCGACGAGCACATCCGCCCGGTCGTGCAGGCCATGAGCGAGCGCCCGAAGGAGTGGGTCGACTTCATGATGCGCTTCGAGCTCGGCCTGGAAAGGCCCGATCCGAAGCGCGCCCGCAACAGCGCCACGGTCATCGCCATGTCATACCTCATCGGCGGCCTCGTTCCGCTGGCGCCGTACATGTTCCTGAAGGTGGCGCAGGATGCATTGATCCCGTCGATCATCGTGACCCTGATCGCGCTTGCGGTCTTCGGCTACGTGAAAGGCCGCTACACCGGCGCGGGACGCTGGAAGAGCGCCCTGCAGACGACGATCGTCGGCGGGTTGGCAGCGGCGGCCGCGTACATGATCGCGAAGGCGATTACGTAATTGTCATCCTGAGCCGCCGGAGGCGTTGGAGCGCGAAAGCGCGGAACGCCGCAGGACGGTGAAGGATCTCAAGATGCGCAACTGCCGGCTGAAACCCGATTCAACGCAGCTTGGGAAGCTTTGAGATCCTTCGGCGTCCTCCGCCGTTCCGCTGCTTCGCAGCTCCCGGCTCCGGCAGCCTCAGGATGACAGCTACCGAGCTGCGTACTGCTTCTCGTAGTACGCCTTGAACTCCGCGCTGCGCTCTTTGATGGCGCGCCACCACGGCTCGTTCTCCACGTACCACTGCACGGTGTTGCGCAGCGCCGTGTCGAAGTCGGTCGCGCAGCGGAAGCCCATCGATTCGACCTTCGACATGTCGATCGAATAGCGGCGGTCGTGTCCCTGCCGGTCGGCCACGCGCTTGATCAGCGTGTCGGGCTTCTTCGTCAGCTCCAGGATCTTCTGCGTGATCTCGCGGTTCTCGCGCTCGTTGCCGCCGCCGATGTTGTACGTCTCGCCGTTCACGCCGTGCTCGATGAGGAAATCGACCGCGGCGCAGTGGTCCTCGACGTAAAGCCAGTCGCGCACGTTGCGGCCGTCGCCGTACAGCGGCAGCGGCAGGTCGTCGATGGCGTTCGTGACGAAGAGCGGGATCAGCTTCTCCGGATACTGCCACGGCCCGAAATTGTTCGACGCCCGCGTGACGATCACCGGCAGCCCGTACGTCTGCGAATACGCGTACGCCATCCGGTCGCCGCCCGCTTTCGACGCCGAGTACGGATTGCGGGGATTCAGCGGATCGGTCTCACGGAACGACCCTTCGTCGATGGAGCCGTAGACCTCGTCCGTCGAGATCTGCACAAATCGCTTCAACTTCGTCTTGCGAGCTTCTTCGAGCAGCACCAGGACGCCGTGCACGTCCGTCTCGATGAACGTGCCCGCCTCCATCAGCGAGCGGTCGACGTGGGTTTCCGCGGCGAAGTTGACGACGACGTCCACGCCGCTGCCATCCACACCTTTGTATGCCTCGGCCACATCCTCGGGCTTGGCGATGTCGCCGTGCAGGAAGCGATAGTTCGGCTTCCCTTCATACTCCGACAAATTCTCGCGGATGCCGGCGTACGTCAGCTTGTCCAGGTTCACGACCTGCGCCGCGTCGCCGTATTTGTTGAAGAGGTAACGAACGAAGTTGGATCCGATAAAACCGGCACCGCCGGTGACGAGATAACGCATGCGCGGCGGGTTTTAGCACAGGGGCAACGTCAAAAGCCAAATGTTGAATGGTGAATATTCAATGTTGAATGTTAAATGGGTTCCGCGTCTCTCTCATTCAACATTCAACATTGAACATTCACCATTCAACATTCGCTTTTTATGAACTCGCCCTTCCGCACCGAACTCAAAACTCTCCTCCGCCTGGCCGGCCCTCTCGCCGCCGCGCAGGCGGGGACGCAGATCATGAGCCTCGTCGACCTCGCGGTCCTCGGGCGCCTCGGCGCGGGCGAAATGGGGGCGGCGGGACTCGGCAACGCCATCTTCTTCGCCATCTCGATCCTCGGCATCGGCATCAACCTCGGCGTCGATCCGATGATCTCGCAGGCGTTCGGCGCCGGCGACGCCGTTCGCGCGCGCCACGTGATGTGGCAGGGTGTCTGGCTCGCGCTCGGCGTCACCGTGGTGCTGACCGTCGTGCTGCTTTTCGCGCCGCTGCTGCTGCCGCTTTTCGACGTCTCCGAACCATTGCGGCCGATCGCCAGCCGCTTCCTGCTCGTGCGCACCGCCGGCCTTGCGCCGATGCTGCTTTTCTTCGTGCTCCGCGCATACCTGCAGTCGCAGCACATCACGCGGCCGATGGTCATCGCGATGCTCATCGGCAACGTCTTCAACTTCGTTTCGGACGTCGTCCTGGTGTTCGGTTGGGGACCATTTCCGCGGATGGCCGCCGCCGGCGCGGCGCTCTCCACCGACCTCGGCGCAGTCCTGCAGCTGGCGGTCATGGCCTGGACGGTGAAGTCGATCCATCTTCCTCCGCACGATGCAGGCGCGCTGCACCATCCGAAGTGGGCCGAGATTCGACAAGCGATCCGCATCGGCCTGCCGATCGGCCTTCAGATGTCGGCCGAAATCGGAGTTTTCGCTCTGGCCGGGCTTCTTGCCGGTCACCTCGGCGAGATCCCTCTCGCCGCGCACCAGCTCGTGATCAACTTCTCATCGCTGACGTTCACGATCGCCGTCGGCGTCGCCGCGGCCGCGTCGGTCCGCGTCGGACTTGCCGTCGGCGCGCGCGATCAACGGCGAACGCGAATGGCGGGATTCTCGGCCATCGTCGGCGGCATCGCCATCATGCTCGTCGGCGCCGCGGTCTTCGCCCTCTTCCCGCGCGCCATCGGCCGCCTGCTGACCGATCAGAAAGATGTCATCGTCGCCGCCGTCCCCGTCTTCCTCGTCTGCGCTGTCTTCCAACTCTCCGACGGATTGCAGACCATCGGCGCCGGCATCCTCCGCGGCGCCGGCGACACGACCTTCCCGCTCGCCTCGAACCTGGTCGGCCACTGGCTGGTCGGCCTCCCCATCGCCCTCTACCTCGGCTTCCGCCGCAACATGGGCATCGTCGGACTATGGTGGGGCCTCTGCGCCGGTTTGACCGCCGTCGCGATCCTTCTACTCGCGCGTTTCAATCGATTGTCCAAGAGCGCGATCGTCCCGATCGCGCGAAGCGCGTAGCCTCCTGGGAACGCCGGCGTCTCGCCCGCCGTACTTGGCGAAATCCTGCCACTTGCCAGAGTGGGCAGGATGCCCGCGTTCCCATCTCACCGCCGCTTCGCGCGATGCGTCGCCGGCGCCGTCCACGGATCCTCGGGCCAGGGATGCTTCGCGTATCGTCCGCGCAACTCCTTGCGCACCTGCTGATACGCGCCGTTCCAGAAACCTCGCAGGTCCTGCGTGATCTGGACGGGACGTCCGCTCGGTGAGAGCAGCGCGAAAGTGACCGGCGTCCGGCGCGGACCGATGCGCGGCGATTCGGCGAGGCCGAACAACTCCTGCAGTTTGGCCGAGGCGACGATGGAGCCGTCGTCGCGATAGTCGAGTTTCGCGCTGCGGCCGCTTGGCAGCGGAATCGTCAGCGGCGCGAGTTCGTCGAGTTTTCTTCGAAGCGCAAACGGAAGCTCGATGTGCACTTCATCGAGAGTTCGTTTGCCGGCCACCGCGGCGGCGATGACGGCGGCCCAATCGACGTCGAGCCCCGCGAACGCAACGCGCCGCACCAGCCGCGGATCGGGCTTCGCGTGCTCCGCCAAAATCCGCTCCGCCTCGGCGGAATCCGGCGCGACGTTCTGCTCGTGCAGCAGGATCGCGCCGTACCAGCTCCGCTCGATGGCGCGAACTCGATGGCCGTCCGATTCATGTACGACTTCGCGGCGCGTCGGCGACAGCCACTCGCGTTCGACGACGCGCGCGTTGCGAACGAGCTCGCCGGTGATGTCGAGGATGACCAGGAACTCGCCATTGCCGTCGTCGATCTCGCGCGCCAGAGTCGCGCCGGTTCCGGACGACAACAACAGCCGCGGCGATTTCGGCTCCCGCCGCTGCGCCACGCGATCGGGATAGCCGGCCAGCAGCGCGCGGCGAAGCGTCGCATCGTCGACGTGGCGCCGATAGTTCGTGCCGAGGACGCGGCGGGCGATCAAGGACAACTCGTGAACCTCGGCAGGCGCACCGCCGCTCAGTTGCACGGCGATGGCAATGGCATCGTCCGCTCCATGCGCATCGATCACGATGCGCGCCAGCCGCGGATGCTGCGGCAACGTGCGGAGCGAATCATCTGCGTGGATCGCTTCCAGCAACGTCAGACCGGCGTCGATGCGATCCTCGGGTGGCCGCTCGAACCACGCGAACGTCCGCGGATCGCCGCCCCACGAAAGAATGTCCAGCAGCGGCGGCGCGAGATCGACACGGCGCACCTCCGGCTCGCGATGCGGACGAAGCATGTCGCGCGAATCCCACAACCGGACTGCACGTCCCGCGCGCGTGCGTCCCGCACGGCCGGCGCGCTGCTCCGCGGAATCGAGAGAAATCCGCTCGACGACGAGATGATCGACCGCCGTCTCCGGATCGAAGCGCAGCACCTTGTGCACGCCGGAGTCGATGACGTCGGTGACGCCTTCGACCGTGAGCGAGGTCTCGGCGATGTTCGTGGCCAGGATCACCTTGCGCCGATCGGCAGGCGCCAACGCGCGCTCCTGCGCGTCGACGTCGAGCGAGCCGTGTAGCGGCAGCACGAGCGCGTCGACATTGGCCAGCTCGATCCGCGTCCGCTCGATCTCGCGCATCCCCGGCAAAAAACAGAGGATGTCGCCTTCCGCATCGCGCAACTGTTCGCGGATGGCCGCGGACATCGAAAGGCCGGGGTTGTATTGGATTTCTATTGGATGAATTCGCGCGCCGACGTCGAAGATCCGCGCACCACCGAGGAACTTCGCGACCTCCTCGGCTGCGATCGTCGCGGACATGACCACGACCGCGAGATCGTCACGCGAACCCATTGCCTGCTTCGCCAGCGCCAGCGCGACGTCCGCATGAATGCTCCGTTCGTGAAATTCGTCGAGGATGACCACGTCGAAATCGCTGAGCAGCGGATCGCTCTGCAGCCGCACCGTCAGGATTCCCTCGGTCGCCACGAGCAGCCGCGTGCGATCCGAAAATTTCCGCTCGAAGCGGATCTGCCATCCGATCTCGTCGCCGATCGTCCAACCGCGCTCGAACGCGATCCGCCGCGCCAGCGCCCGCGCCGCCACGCGCCGCGGCTGCAGCAGGATCGTCCGCCCGATCGACGCCAGCGCCGGCGGAATCCGCGTCGTTTTCCCCGATCCCGGCGGCGCCACGATGACCGCGCTGCGCGCTTTCCGCACGTGATCGAAGATCTCCGCCACATGCCCATCGATCGGGAGCGACCTTTGCACCATCCTCGGCATTATGGCAACCAAGAACGACGACATCGACTACAACGCCGAAGGCAGCACCCCGCCTCACGAGAAAAACGACAAGACCAATGACGGCTACGACGAAGCCGCCCACAACGGCCCCGGCGCCTACGGCGTCAACGAAGGCGAAGGCGGCGTCTTCGGCACCAGCGGCGGTGGCAGCTACGCCGGCGGCATGCACGAAGTCGAACGCCCCGCGATCGAGACCGAGCGCGGAGAGGACGAAAGGAGCGGAGACTCCAAGTAGGCTAAGAAGTCTCAACGGTCCCGAGCCTCACCAGCACAGACAAGAGTGTCTGTGCCACATTGATTTGCGCCTCTGGCAGCATTCGCCGAGTACAGCAGGATGGTGTGGCACAGACACTCCTGTCTGTGCTTTGGCAAGGTGCAGTGTCTGCGGTTGTCAACTGCGGCTTGGCCGGGCACGCCCGCTATCATGCGCGGCCATGAGTCTCGATGACGCCTTCGATCAGGTTGCCGCCTTCCACCGCGCCTTTGGCCATCCCGTGAAGGAGCGCCCCGCCTTCCTCCCAAGCCCGCGGAGCGACGCGCGCGTGGCGTGGATGCGCGAGGAGGTCGATGAATTTGTCGAGGCGACTAACGTCGTCGATCAGGCCGACGCCATGATCGACCTGATTTACTTCGCCCTCGGCACGCTCGTGGAGATGGGCGTCCGTCCCGCGCCGCTGTTCGACATCGTCCACAACGCCAACATGCAGAAACTCTGGCCCGACGGCGCGCCGCGCATCCGCGAGGATGGGAAAACGATCAAGCCGCCGACGTGGCGCGATCCCGCGGAGGCGTTGAAAGCGGAGATCGCGCGGCAATCAGAAGAGCGCGGCTAACACCGCGTCGTGCAATAGCCCATTCGTAGACACGCCACTGCCGCCGTCGGCGCGCGCTTCGCCGTCGAGGTTGGTGAAGCGGCCGCCTGCTTCTTCGACGATGACCTGCACCGCCGCCATGTCCCAATGCGCGACCTCCGGCTCGACCGCAATCTCCGCCGCCCCCTCGGCCACGAGCATGTGCGACCAGAAGTCGCCAAAGCCGCGCGTGCGACCGCAGCGGCGGACGAGATCGAGAAATCGCCGGCCGATTCCGAAGTGCTCGAAGCCAGGAACGTCGTCGTAGCAGAGTTGGGCCTTGTTGATGTCATCGATCGACGAAACGTGAATCGCCGTCCCCTTGCAGAACGCACCTTCGCCGCGCGCCGCCCACCATCGTCGCTGCATCGCTGGAGCTGAGACGACTCCGACCAATCCATCGAGCGCGATGAGCGTGGCGAAGACGGGGATGCCTCGGACGTAATTCTTCGTGGCGTCGATCGGATCGATGATCCATCGCCGCGCCGCGTCGCCGCGAGCGCCAAACTCCTCGCCGAGGATGCCGTCGTCGGGACGTTCACGCTCGAGGCGTTCACGAATCATCCGCTCCACCGCTTCATCGGCCTCGGAGACCGGCGTCCGATCGCTCTTCGTGCGCACCGCCAGCGTGGACGCCTGAAAGTACCGCATGGTGATCGCGTCCGCGTCGTCCGCGAGCGCCAGCGCCAGCCGAAGATCGTCGTTCATGCGTTGCGAGAGTAGCCGAAAACCTTGCGAGGCCACGAACGTCTCAATGCACATGCACACGCTCGCCTTCATGCTCCTCGCCGCCGTCGCACCGCAGCAAGGCCTGACGGAATTGCGCGCGATGTGCGCGCGGTGACGCCGGCCGCATGTGGGGCATCAGCATCTGCGGGCCGACGATGATCGTCGACCGGCAGACGCGCGCCATCGTTTCGAATCAGTACGGGCCGGCGACGTTGCCGAAGGAAATCGGCATCGCCAATACGGCCGTCGACATCGAAGGCAAACGCTGGACGATGGTGGTCGGACCGTTACCCGAGGACGCATTCGCGCGGAAGATGCTGCTGGCACACGAGTCGTTTCACAGCGTGCAGGCGAAGATCGGATTTCCTTCTGCGGGACCAGCGAATACGCATCTCGATTCGATCGATGGACGCTACTGGCTGCAGCTCGAATGGCGCGCGCTGGCGAAGGCGCTGCGCGGCGACCGGCAGGCCGTCCGCGACGCGCTGGCCTTCCGCGCGAAGCGGCGGGCGTTGTTTCCTTCAGCAATCGATGATGAGCGCCAACTGGAGATGCACGAAGGGCTGGCCGAGTACACCGGCGCTGCGTTCGCCGAGCCGGACGTCGCCAAACGCGCGCCGCATCTGATCGACAAGCTGCGCGATGCCGAGACGACGCCGACGTTCGTCCGCTCGTTCGCGTACGCGTCGGGACCGGCGTGGGGAACGCTGATCGAGATGAAGCGCCCTCGCTGGACACGTTCCGCGAAGGCTTCCGACGACCTCGGCAACCTCGCCGCGAATGCATGGCGTGTTGCGTCGGCCTCGGACGCCGAGGCGCGAGCGGTGTCGTACGACGGCGCGAATCTCCTTGCCGCGGAGCGCGAACGCGATGCGCGTAAGCAGGCCACGCTGCGCGAATTTCGCGCGCGATTCGTCGACGGCGCACATCTGATGATCCCGCTGAAACACATGTCGTTCGAGTTCGATCCGAATCAATCGCAGCCATTCGAGAGCTTCGGCACCGTCTATCCGACGCTCACCGCACGTGACGATTGGGGATCGATCGTCGTGCACAAAGGCGGCGCGATGATCTCGTCGGATTAGACGTCGATCATCGTTCCGGCCGAAGCGCGCGACGACTACACGCTCACGCTCAACGATGGATGGAGCATCGTTCCGGGTGCACGCGCGGGAGATGTGACGCTGGCGAAGAAGTAGCTCTATCATTCGCCGCGCAATGCGGCGCATCGTCTTTCTCGCGATCCTCCTCGCCTCGGCCGCGAACGCGCAGCAGCCGGTTTTTCGCTGGGGCGGCGATGCCGAGGGAGGGGCGCCGTTCGTCGAGGCCGATCCGAGCGATCCGTCGAAGCTGCGCGGATTCGACGTCGAAGTTGCGGAGCAGATTGCGAAGGGCCTCGGCAAGCGGCCGGAGTTCGTACAGGTCTCCTTCAGCGACATCGATCAGTCGGTGCAGCGTGGCGACTTCGAGATCGGCATGAGCGGCGTCGAAGACACGCCGCCGCGGCGGCGCATGCTCGCGGCCACGATTCCGTACTTCGAGTTCCATGAAGTGCTGACCATGCGCGCCGAGGATCGCGGCAAGTTCTCGAACTTCGCTGCGTTGCGCGGACGGCGCATCGGCACCCTCGGCGGGACGATCGCGTACGAGCGCGTGCTGGCCGCGGAGAAGAGCGACGGCGTGATCTGCGTCTCGTACGACGACGACGTCCACCCGTACGCCGACCTGCGCGCCGGACGTCTCGACGCCGTATTGCTCGACAACATCATCGCCGTCCGCTCGATGCGGCGCGTGCCGGGCCTGTGGACAGAGCCGAAGCCGATTGCGACCGGTCACTACATCGGCGTCCTGGCCACCGGCAACACCGCGCTGCGCGATCGCATCAACGAGATCCTTCGCGCGCGCATGCGCGACGGTACGCTGGAAAAGATTTATCGCAAGTGGGGAATCTGGGATGCGTATCAGCCGGCGTTTTTCGCGAGCGTTCTGAACGAGAACGCGCCGAAGAAGGAAGCGGAAAGCGTGGCCGCGACGAAGCAGTTCGACATCGTTCTTCGCTACATCCCGGCGCTGCTGCGCGCGTCGCTGATCACGATCGTTCTTTCGTGTGCTGCGATGGCGCTGGCGGTGTTCGTCGGCGTCTTCATCGCCAGCGGCCGCGTTTACGGCAATCCGCTCGTGCGCGCGCTGCTGACCACCTACGTCGAAGTCGTGCGCGGCACGCCGGTGCTGCTGCAACTCTTCGTTCTCTATTACGGCCTCTCCTCGGTCATCCGATTGCCGGCCTTCATCGCTGCGCTCCTCGGCCTTGGATTGAACTACGCCGCGTATGAAAGCGAGATTTATCGCGGCGCGCTGGAGGCGGTTCCGCGCGGACAACTCGAAGCGGCGCGCACGTTGGGATTGACGGAATCGCAGGTACTGCGGCTCGTCCGCGGACCGCAGGCGTTTCGCATCGCGCTCGCGCCGATGACGAACGACTTCGTGGCCTTGCTGAAGGATTCGTCGCTGGTCTCAGTCATCACGGTGATCGAGCTCACGAAACAAACCTCGATTTTCGCGGCGAACATCGGCAGCTGGGTCATCCCGGGCATCCTCTGCGCCGCGCTCTACCTGGTGTTGTCTCTGCCGCTTTCGCGGCTGGCGGGAAGGCTCGAAGATCGCTGGAGGGCGGCGACGGAATGAGCATCCTCTCGATCACGAACCTGCGCCTTCGCCGTGGCGACCGCGAGATCCTGCGCGGCGTGAACGCATCCGTCAACGCCGGCGAGCTCGTCGCACTGATGGGGCTTTCCGGCGGCGGCAAGACCACCGTTCTGCGCTGCGTGGCGGCGCTGGAGACGTTCGAGGATGGCGCGATCGACGTCGGCGGAGTCGTGCTCCGGCCCGGACCGCAGCCGCCGCGCGCGACGATCCGCGAGCTGCGCACGCGCGTCGGGATGGTGTTCCAGCTTCACTACCTTTTCGAACATCTCTCCGTGCTCGACAACGTCACGCTCGCGCCGACGCAGGTGGCGCACGTTGCGCGCGACGACGCCGAACGGCGCGCTCTCGAACTGCTGGAAACCCTCGGCGTCGCGCATCGCAAGCACGCGCTTCCGCGTGAGCTTTCCGGCGGCGAAGCGCAGCGCGTCGCCATCGCCCGGGCCATGGCCATGGAGCCGCCGCTGCTTCTGATGGACGAGCCGACCGCGTCGCTCGATCCCGCCCGCCGAGGAGAGCTTGGGGACACGCTGGTTCAACTCACGGGCGCCGGACGGACACTCGTCGTCACCACGCACGACGACGACTTCGCCCGCGACTTCGCCTCGCGCGTCGTCATCCTCGCCGAGGGGGAAGTGGTGGAGGAAGGCGATCCGCGCCAGGTACTCACGAACCCGCAGCACGAGGCCACCAAACGGTTATTGCAATCGGCGCGCGTGCGATAACTGGCGGGTCGGTTGTGAGCTGAGTCACAGTGGCGATCGCGCGCGGCTTGTGGTCAATTCACGGCGGCGCGGTTTGCAGCGTCCGATGCCGCTAGCCTGTTTGGCGCTCGCCAACGCTTACAATCCGCCGCGCGCATGACCGATCGCACGCGGGGCACTCTCTTCATCGTCGCCGCGTCGATTCTCTGGTCGACCGGCGGCATCGGCATCAAAGCGGTGGCCGACTCGGGGCTGAAGGTAACTTTCTACCGCTCCCTCTTCGCCGCCATCGCCCTCATGCTCTTCCTCGGGCGCAAGGTCTGGGGACGGCGCCAGTGGAAATCGACGCCGGCCTTCATCATCGCCATCATCAGTTACGCCGCCTGCCTGACCGCGTTCGTCATCGCCACGAAATGGACGACGGCCGCGAACGCGATCTTCCTCCAGTACGCGGGCGTGGTCTGGGTGCTGCTGCTCTCGCCGATCGTGCTGCGCGAACCGATGCGCGCGCGCGACGTCATCGCCATCGCCGTGGCCATGAGCGGCATGGCGCTCTTCTTCGTCGGCCGTTTCGAAACGCGCGGCATGGCCGGCAACGGGATGGCGCTCGTGTCGTCGGTCTTCTTCGCGGCGCTGATCCTGGTGTTGCGGCGCGAACAACGCGCCGCGCAGGCGGCCGTGACGTGGGGCAACGTCGTCTGCGCGCTTGCAGTGCTGCCGTTCATCGGCCACGACCTCGCGCTCACTCCGCGCTCCTTCGCAGTCCTGGCATTCCTTGGCGTGTTCCAGATCGCCATCGCCTACGTGCTCTTCGTGCGCGGACTGGCGTACGTGACGGCGACGCAGGCATCGCTGACCGGCATGCTCGAACCGGTCTCGAATCCGATCTGGGTCTTCCTCTTCCTCGGCGAAAAACCTTCCGCCTTCGCCATCGCGGGCGCGCTGGTCGTGCTGGCGGCGATCGCCTGGCACACGCTCGCGGGAGAGCCGGCAGTCGACCTGCCGGCTCCCGATTGAGCGCCTGGGAACGCGGGCGTCTCGCCCGCCGTCGTTACGCGATTCCGAACAGCGCCACCGCGAACTGGATGTTCGGATCGTTCGTGGTGTTGTCCGTCGTCGCGCCGTAAACGATCGCACTGCCGCCGCCGACGGTGATGGAGATCGACTGATTCGGACCGACGACCGTGCCGCCGAAGAACGACGTCGAATCGACCTGTTCGAAAAAGTTCGGCAGGTACGTTTTCGTGACCGTCTTGAGCGGCGTGCCGTTCGTGTCGCGCAAAATCGCGGTGATCGTCGCGCCGGAAAAGAGCGTGCGCACGCCGATGTTGAAGCGCGTCTTCGTCGGATCGACCGGTGTGACCAGGAACGCGGTGAAGCCCGCCGGAATCACGCGAGCATCGCCCGGGTCGATGACCTCCTCGGTCAGCCCTGCCGTGCCGAGCGTTCCCGCGTCGTTGAAGACGCGCGTGATGATCACCGGCTTCGTGGCCGACGGCGCGGCGATGAGATCGACGCTGCCGAGGCCCGAGCGGCCGAACGCGGCAACGACGTCGGGGAATGTGACCACCTGCCCGGCATTGACGGTATAGCTCAGCGTCGGATCGGAAGAATTGCCGCTGACGCCGGCGGGATGGAACACGAGCTTGCCGGTGATCGAGCCGCTCGACGACGGCGCGCCGAACAGCAGTTGCATCGACGTTTTGAAGTTCGATCCGAGGCCGCCGGCGGTCGAACCGACGACCGGGATGTAGCCGCGGACCTGTTCGGTCGGCGCCGGTCCGGTTCCGCTGAGCGCCAGCGGCGCGCCGGAGGACGTGCCCGCGGAAAGATCGACGCTGCCGGTCACGTCGGACGGAAATTCGACATGGCCGGCCGTCGGAAAGCCGAAGAAGGTGCCGGGGTTACCGCAGGCGGCAACGCGCGCGACGCCGATCAGATCGCCCTGCTGCACCGGAACGGCCGGCGACATCGCAAAGGTGTTATCGCCGCCCACCGAGCTGAAAGGTCCGCGCTCGGCGGTCATGGTGAGCGTGTTCCCATTGCGCCGGAAAAACTTGATCTTGATCGCGTTTGAACATCCACTCTGCGACCAGTAGACGTGGACGGACGTCACGGTTCCCGTTCCGCTGGCAGGACCGACCAGGTCGACGTCGGTGCGGGTCGGCGCAACGTTCAAATCGCTCGCGTTCGGAACCGTCGAAAACGCCGAACCGATGGTGAGCGACTGCGCGAACAACGATGCTGAAGTCAGAAGCAGTACTGCGGCAAAACGCGCTACGTGTCTGGACGTTACTCTGAACATGGCGATCTCCTCATGGCGGATTTTACGTCTCCGGATAGTGCGCGGCAGGACGCCGGCGTTTCACCGCTGCCATCCTGACCTGCTTCTTGCACTGCACAGCCCGCGTGTCCGCATTCGCGTTGATCGAGCCGGCGACGGGAGAGACTCTCGCGTCGATTCCGCAGGCCACGGCCGATGATGCCGATCGCGCCATCCGCGCCGCGGCTGCGGCATTTCCGAAGTGGCGCGCCATCAACACGCGTGACCGCGGGCGGATGCTGTTGCGTTTGTCGCAACTGATTCGGGAGAACGCCGAGGAATTGGCGAGGTTGGAGTCGCGAAACGTCGGGAAGCCGATCCGCGATTCGCGCGATGAAGTCGGCCTGGCCGCAAACTGCTTCGAGTACTACGCCGGCACGACGAACAAAGTCGGCGGTCAGACCATCCCCGGCGCCGCGCCCGGCGTGCTGATGACCTTTCGCGAGCCGGTCGGCGTCTGCGGAATCATCGTTCCCTGGAACTTCCCGATCGCCATCACGTCATGGAAGTCGGCGCCGGCGCTGGCGATGGGCAACACCGTCGTCCTCAAGCCGGCCGAACAGACTCCGATGACCGCCTTGCGCCTCGCCGAGCTGGCGCTGGAAGCGGGAATCCCCGAGGGCGTTTTCACCGTGCTTACGGGGCCGGGATCGGTGGTCGGCGAAGCGATCCTCACCCATCCTCTCGTGCGCAAACTCGCCTTCACCGGCTCGACCGAAATCGGCAAACGCGTCATGGAGCTGGCCTCGCACGACATCAAACGCGTCAGCTTGGAGCTCGGCGGCAAGTCGGCGAACCTGATCTTCGACGATTGCGATTTCGACCGCGCCGTCGCTTCCGCCGTCTCCTCGTCCCTCGGCAATGCCGGTCAGGACTGCTGCGCACGCAGCCGCATCCTCGTGCAGCGCCCGCTCTATCACCGCTTCTCGAAAGCGCTGATCGAAGCATTTGGGAAGGTTCACGTCGGAGATCCGCTCGACGACGAAACAGAGATGGGACCGCTGGTCACCGCCGCGCATCGCGAGCGCGTGTTGTCGTACATCGCCACGGGCAGATCCGAAGGCGCGACCCTCGCCACCGGCGGCGAAACGCGCGAAGGCAAGGGCACGTACCTCGATCCGGCAGTATTCCTCGACGTCGATCCGGACATGACCATCGCCCGTGAGGAAATCTTCGGACCGGTCGTGGCTGTGATGCCGTTCGACTCCGAAGACGACGGCGTGCGCATGGCCAACGACTCGCAGTACGGCCTCTCCGGCTCGATCTGGACGCGCGACGTCGCCCGCGCGCTGCGCGTGGCCCGCGCCTTCGAGACCGGCAACATCTCCATCAACTCCGGCAGCAGCGTCCACCTCGAAGCCCCCTTCGGCGGCATCAAACAAAGCGGCATCGGACGCGAGCTCGGATTGGCGGCACTCGATGCGTACACGGAGTGGAAGACGGTTTACGTAGATGTGACGAGCTGACGAGCTCTTAGCTGTTAGCTCTGAGCTCTTAGGAGATAAAGACCCAACTCAACTCCGACACCCGACAGCCGACAGCCGACAGCCGACAGCCGACAGCCCCTAAGAGCTAACAGCTAAGAGCTAAGAGCTAAAACATGCAAGGCCGCATCGACACCGACACCCTCAAACGCCTCGTCGCCGACGACGAGATCGATACCGTCATCGCCGCATTTCCGGACATGTACGGACGCCTCGTCGGCAAGCGGCTGGCGGGACGCTTCTTCGTCGATGAAATCCTCAAGCACGGCATGCACGCCTGCGACTACCTCCTCGCCTGCGACATGGACATGGATCCGGTGCCCGGCTACGCCTTCACCTCGTGGGCGAAAGGCTACGGCGATTTCCGTCCCATCCCCGATTTCGAAACGCTGCGCGTGGCGTCGTGGCTGCCGAAGACGGCGCTCGTGTTGTGCGACGTCTATCGCGAGCACGCGCACGAGCTGGTGCCGGTCGCGCCGCGCAGCATGCTGCGGCATCAACTCGACCGCGCCGCCAAACTCGGCTTCTCCGTCATGGCCGCCTCGGAACTGGAGCTGTACGTCTTCAAGGATTCCTACGACACCGTCGCCGAAAAAGGCTTCATCAACGCCACGCCGATCGGACGCGTGATCGAGGATTACCACATCCTCCAGGGCACGAAGGAAGAGCATCTCATCGGCGCGATTCGCTCGCATCTCGAGCGTTCCGGAGTTCCGGTCGAATCGTCGAAGGGCGAATGGGGGCCGGGCCAACAGGAGATCGGATTGCGCTACGCGGACGCGCTGGAAATGGCCGACCGCCATTCGATTTACAAGCATGCGGCGAAGGAGATCGCCTGGCAGCAGGGCCACGCCATCACGTTCATGGCCAAGTGGGACGAGCGCTACGCCGGCTCGTCCTGCCACATCCACATGTCGCTGTGGGACGAGAAGGGAAAGAAGCCGCAGTTTGCCGGCGATGAACCGCTCGGCAATACCACCTCCTCCCCCACCTTCCGCTGGTTCCTCGGCGGATGGATGAAGCACATCCGCGAGCTGTTCGCGTTCTTCGCGCCGTATCCGGCGTCGTACAAACGTTACGTAGCAGGATCATTCGCGCCGACCGGCATCGCCTGGAGCTTCGACAACCGCACCGCCGGATTCCGCATCGTCGGCAGCGGACCGTCGCTGCGCATCGAATGCCGCGCGCCCGGCGCCGACGCGAATGTCTACCTCGCCTTCGCCGCCGCCATCGCCGCGGGACTTGACGGCGTCGCGAACCACATCGAGCCGCCGCCCGCGTTCGAAGGCGACGTCTACAAAGCCGCGTCCGATCTCCCGCACATGCCGCACTCGCTGAACGAATCGATCGCGGCGCTTTCCGAAAGCGCCTTCGCGCGCGAGGTCTTCGGCGAAGACGTCGTCGATCACTACCTCCACTTCTTCCGCACCGAACAACGAAAATTCGACGCCGTCGTCACTGATTGGGAGCGGCGCAGATATTTTGAAATGGCGTAAATGTCATCCTGAGCCGCCGAAGGCGCGTAGCCGAAGGCGAAGCGCCGGAGGACGGTGAAGGATCCCCGGCTGGTAACGAGGGGCGGAGGCGGCCGCACTTCAGCCCCCTCCCCGCCCGGGTTATCAGCCGGGGATCCTTCACCGTCCTGCGGCGTTCCGCGCTTCGCGCTCCAACGCCTCCGGCGGCTCAGGATGACAGGGAGAACAACATGCGACTGGAAAACAAAGTAGCTCTCATCACCGGCGGCGGATCCGGAATCGGCAAAGCGTCCTGCCTTCTCTTCGCGAAGGAAGGCGCGAAAGTCGTCGTCGTCGATCTGAAAAAAGAAGCGGCGGAAGCGACCGCGAATGAAATCGGCGATAACGCCCGCGCCTTTGCCGCGGACATCTCGAAAGCATCCGATTGCGAAGCGATGGTGAAGTTCGCCGAAGAGTCGTTCGGCAAGCTGAACGTCGTCTTCAACAACGCCGGTATTTTTCATGCGAACGACGAGTCAGTCACCAACACTACCGAAGCGATCTGGGACATGGTCATCAACGTCAACCTCAAAGGCGTTTTCCTCGGATGCCAGTACGCGATCCCCGCCCTCCTTCGCGCCGGCGGCGGCTCGATCATCAACACGGCCTCGTTCGTGGCCATCATGGGCGCCGCAGTCCCGCAGATCGCCTACACCGCCAGCAAAGGCGGCGTGCTGGCCATGACGCGCGAGATCGCCGTGGAGTTCGCCCGCCAGAACATCCGCGCCAACTCCCTCTGCCCCGGCCCCGTCGAAACACCGCTCCTGGCCGAGCTCCTCGCTGACCCCGCCCGCCGTAACCGCCGCCTCGTCCACATCCCGATGGGCCGCTTCGCCCGCGCCGAGGAGATGGCCAACGCCGCGTTGTTCCTCGCGAGCGACGAGTCGTCGTTCGTCACGGGAACGTCCTTCCTCGTCGACGGCGGGATTTGCGGGGCGTACATCACGCCGGAGTGAGGCGCGAATCCATCTGCGTAAATCTGCGAAATCTGCGGATGACGTTTTATCCGCAGATGACGCAGATGAACGAGATGAAGTACCTACGTAGGTTGCTGATACAGCCCAAGAACATTGCCGCCCGGATCGCGAAACCGCGCCGTGATTTCCGGCGCGTCCGCGCCCACCGGCTGCACGATCTCGCCGCCGTTCGCGAGGATCGCTTCGATAGTGACATTTACGTCGTCGACCATGATGTAGATGAGAAGGCCGGGAGCCGGCGACGGCGGACGGCCGGTAACCCACGTTCCACTGACTTGACCGGTCGTGTCGTCAAAGGCGAGATGCCCGTCGCCGCGTTTCCGCGTCGCCCAGCCGAAGACCTTCGTGTAGAAATCGGCCGAACGCTCGATGTCGATGGCCGGGATTTCGATGTAACAGATTTTCCCGTTGGCGAGGGTTGGCGGCATGGACGGCTCCTTTTCGAACGAAGTGTAGACGCCATCGAAGATCCCGGAAGATCACATGCGGTCCTTTTTCTCGCGAAAGCCAGCGACGCGCATGCCGCGAAGGAAACCGCGCATCGCGGCGATCGGCTTATCTGGAACCAGCGTGATTACTCCTCGCTTGGCGATCACCTGATATTGCTGACCGGGCCGGATTCCAGTGCGTGTGCGCACGTCCTTCGGGATCACGACCTGATATTTCGACGAGACTCGCGTCCGGCTCACATCTCAATCGTACGACACCAAACGCCGCCCGAATACGCCGGCGACGGCGTGCGTTTGGCCCGACATGTCCGATCCCAACGCTCCGCTTCGCGCAGCGATGCTCAGCGCCGTCCTGAGCATCGAGCCGCGGCCTGTCGATCCGTTCGAGGTTCGAGTGCCGGTCGTGCGCCGCGTCATGCCACGCATCGCGCCGCCGCTCGATCTCACGGTCATCCCGTTCCGCTACCGCGTTACGGACGACGGCGTCGAAACCGTCCGGCCGAAATGCAGTCATGCGCGCAGGCGTTCTCGCGCGCGTTCATGATCAGCCTCAGCAAGATTTCCAAGCAGTACGGGCGGCAGCTTGTCTTTGTCGACGCGTCCTTCCAGCTCAATCCCGGCGAGCGCGCCGGGCTCGTCGGGCCGAATGGCGCGGGGAAGACCACGCTCTTTCGCATGATCGTCGGCGAGGAGTCGCCGGACGATGGCGACGTCTCCGTTCCGAAGAAGATGACCATCGGCTACTTCCGGCAGGACATCGAGGAGATGTCGGGTCGCTCCGTGCTCGACGAGGCGATCGCCGGCAGCGGGCGCCTCGGGGATCTCCATCACGAGCTGGAAGCGTTGCAGAACGCGATGTCCGATCCCGATCGGATGGACGAGATGGATGCGATCCTCGAACGCTTCGGACACGTGCAGGAGGATTACGCGCACCTCGGCGGCTACGAGCTCGAAGCCCGTGCCCGCGAAGTGCTGCACGGACTCGGATTCGAGGACGACCGCATCGACGGCGACGTCGGTGCGCTCAGCGGCGGCTGGAAGATGCGCGTGGCCATGGCCAAAGTGCTCCTCGGCCGTCCCGACGTGCTGCTGATGGACGAGCCGACCAACCACCTCGACATCGAATCGATCATCTGGCTCGAAGACTTTCTCAAGCGCTATGACGGCTCGCTCCTGATGACGTCGCACGACCGCGAGTTCATGAACCGCGTCGTCACGAAGATCGTCGAGATCGATGAGGGCGACCTCGTCACCTACTCCGGTAATTTCGAGTTCTACGAGCGCGAGCGCGCCATCCGCGAAACGAATCGCGAGGCCGCGTACGCCCGGCAGCAGTCGATGCTTGCCAAGGAACAGCGCTTCATCGACCGCTTCGCAGCGCACGCCGCGAAGGCGGCGCAGGTGCAGAGCCGCGTGAAGGCGCTCGACAAGATCGAGAAGCTGGAGCCGCCGAAAAAGCGGAAGACGATGAAGTTCGACTTCCGCAAACCGTCCCGCTCCGGCGACGACGTCGTCACGCTGAAAGGCGTTTCGAAGTCGTATGGCAAGCGGCCGATCTACGACCATTTCGATTTCCTCGTGCGCCGCGGCGAACGCTGGTGCGTGATGGGAAAAAACGGCGCGGGCAAATCGACGCTGCTGAAAATGGTTTCCGGCTCGCTCGATCCCGACGCCGGCTCCGTGCGCCTCGGCGCGTCGCTGAAGATGGGCTACTTCTCGCAGCAGGCCTTCGACGTCCTCGACCCGAACCTCACCGTCTGGGAGCAGATCCAGAAAGACTTCCCGCTCGAATCGATCGGAACCTTGCGCAGTCTGCTCGGCGCGTTCCAGTTCTCCGGCGACGAAGTGGAAAAGAAAATCCGATCGCTATCCGGCGGCGAACGCTCGCGCCTCGTGCTAGCGCGGATGCTGCTCGATCCGCCGAACTTCCTCGTGCTCGACGAGCCCACCAACCATCTCGACCTGACCACGAAAGAGATGCTCGTCGAAGCGCTGCACGACTTCGAAGGGACGATGCTCTTCGTCTCCCACGACCGCATGTTCCTGCGCGGCCTTTCGAACCGCGTGCTCGAGCTCCCCGAGGAGCGCGGCGCGCCGCCGAGGGTGTACGGAGGAAGCTACGTGGAGTACGTGAACGCCAGCGGCCACGAAGCGCCGGGAGTTCACGCGTAGACCGGCACGCACTTGTCATCCTGAGGCTGCCGGAGCCGGGAGCTGCGAAGCAGCGGAACGGCGCAGGACGCCGAAGGATCTCAAGCTTCCCCAAGCTGCGTTGAATCCCATTGGTTTCATCAGGAGTTGCGCGTCTTGAGATCCTTCGACCGTCCTCCGGCGTTCCGCGCTTCGCGCTCCAAGCCTTCGGCGGCTCAGGATGACAGTGGTATCAGCTCACTTGATCGCCGCGGGGGTCGATGCGATTGCATCGAGCACTTCGATGTTGTGCACGATGTCGCGGCTTTCCTTCGATGCGATGACTGCAGTGATCGACGCGAGCAGTGGCGGCGGGTAGAAGATCAGCGTGCCGAACTTCGCCACTTCCAGATCCTTGATCATGATCGTCGGCGGATGCGCGAACTGCGGCTCGGCCGCGAGCAGTTCCGCGAATCGCCATGCGCCGTCGCGAAAGATGAGGAGCGCGTCGTCGATCAGGTCGATCTCGTTTTTCATCAGCACGTCGTAGATGTCCGAGAGAACGGGCGAGAGGTCGTCGATCTCGTCGACGACGCCGTTGACCTGCGCGGCGAGGACCTTGTTGACCGTGTTGAAATCGGTCTCGATCGACGGCAGCGTTGCGCCGGGCGCGACCTGCTCGACCGCGATGCCGAGGTCGAGATCGATGTGCGCATTCACGCCGGCGAGCATGTGCTGCACGATGATCGGCTCCGGATGCGTGGCGCCGTCGAAGGCCACGCGCCAGCAGTGCGACGGCTGCGGGAACGCGCCGGGATGAAAGTAGCCGTTCAGCGCCGCGAAGTAACGGCTGGCGAAGGTGACGTCGAACAGCTCCATGCGCGGCCCGTCCTGAAACATGCCCTGCGCGACGGCGGTTCGGATGGCGATGGTGATCCGTTTGTAGAGCGCCGCGAAGTAACCGAGCCGGCTCTCGTTCGCGATCGACCAGGCGATGATGCCCTGGATCGCATTGACGACTTCATCGATCGTAGTAACGGGCGGGATGACGGGAAATGGTGCTGGCATCGGGGCGGAAGTATAGCCGTGCGGTGATTGATCTCAACCGTCCCGAGCCTCACCGGCACAGACAAGAGTGTCTGTGCCACACTGATCCTGCCGTCAGCACAAATGTTGATCAAGAAGAGCCAGCCGGTGTGGCACAGACACTCTTGTCTGTGCTTTGGCAAGCTGCAGTGCCTGTGAACTCCTATATCGCGTTGATGTGAATCGAACCGTTAGTCGTGCGCAGGCGCAGTTCCGGGCCGCCGCCGTTCATCGTGCCGTGGAGCGAGTGCTTGTCTTGCGAGCCGCTCGTGGTCACCGGCAGATCGCTTTCGATCGAGCCGTTCGTGTTCGCGGCGTCGATGCGCGCGGCGAGCGTGCGCGGCAGGCGCGCGTGAATGCCGCCGTTCGTCGTCTCCAGGTGGATGCCGCGTCCGTTGTTCACGGCGGTCAGCTCGGCTTCGATCGATCCGTTCGTCGTTTCCGCGCTGAGGTCGCCGGCGCAGCGCGCCAGCGTGATGCGGCCGTTCGTCGTCTCGATCTTGTGCGAACCGCGAACGTCGCTCGCTTCGATCGACCCGTTCGTATTCTCGATCTGCAGGTCCATCGTGCGCGGCACCATCACCTCGTACGTCACCGTCATGCTCACGTTCGTGCCGGCGATCCATTCGAAGATGCCGTCGTTGTGTTTCGGATACTTCGTGTCGATGCGCAGGCCGCCGTTCGGTTGCGACAGATCCAACGTCAGCGCCTTCATCGCGTCGCGCGCCGCATCGGAGTCGCGGCTCTCGACGTGTTTGACCGCATGGACGCGAATACGCGGCTGATCCCAGGCGCGGACGGTGATGTGTCCGTTCATGTTCGTCAGCGAGAAAACGGCGCCCGGGCGGACGTCGAAGGTGCGGTCGAAAGGCTGATCGAGCGTCGATGCGCTCGCGGCCGCGGCGGCGATGGTGAGGATGGCGGTGAGCAGGATGCGCTTGAACATGGTGCGATGTACGAAAGCGGCGGGCACAGGTTGCAGTTACAATCGCGGCCGTGAAACGCGGCGGCGCTTCGGCGCTCCTGTTTGCCCTCCTCGCCGCGATCCTCGGGACGCTGTTGATTCGAATGAGCGGCCCGACGCCGCTGCCCGAAAACGCGCCTTCGACCTCCTTCTCCGCCGCGCGGGCGCTGACGTTCGAGCGCGCGATCCTCGGCGGCGACATTCCGCATCCGGTCGGCACCGCCGCGCACGACGCCGTCCGCGACCGCCTTGCCGCACAGTTCCGCAGCCTCGGTTACGACGTCACGATCCAGCGCACGTTTGCCTGCAGCGCGTTCGTCACATGCTCGCCGGTGGCGAACGTGATCGCGCGGACGCCGGGCGATGCGCGGCCGGACGCGCTCGTGCTCGCGGCGCACTACGATTCCGTTCCCGCCGGACCGGGCGTCTCGGACGACGGCGTCGGCGTCGGCGTGCTCCTCGAAACCGCGCGGGCGCTGCGCAACGAGCACTTCCGCAATCCGATCGTGTACCTCGTCACGGATGCCGAGGAGGTCGCGCTGCTGGGGGCCGAAGGGTTTGTAGCCGATCCGCAGCTGCTGCGAAACAGCGCTGCCGTTGTCAACGTCGAAGCACGCGGCACGAGCGGGACGAGCTTCCTCTTCGAGACCAGCCGGCACAACGCGTGGCTGGCAAAAATCATCGCGCATGCGCTGCCGCGGCCGGCCACCAGCTCGTTCTACTACGACATCTACGAACTGCTGCCGAACGATACCGACCTCACCGTCTTCAAACGCGCCGGGCTTCAGGGCGTCGGCTTCGGCTTCATCGGCCGGCCGGTTCATTACCACTCGCCGCTCGACAACTTCGCCAACGCGACGCCATCGACGGTGCAACATCACGGCGATCACATGCTGGCGATGGCGCGCGCGCTGGCCGGTGTCGATCTTCGCCAGACGAGCAGCGGTAACGCAGTCTGGTTCGACGTGCTGTCGCTCTTCGTGATCTGGTGGCCGCAGAAGTTTTCGCTGGCCGTGGCCATCGTCGCGTTCGTGCTGCTGCTCGTGGCGGCGTTTTATCTGCGGACGCGCCCGCGATCGATCACCATCGGCGTGGCCGGATTCTTTCTGTCGCTCATCGCCGCGTTCATCGTCGGAATCGCGGTCAACTGGCTTGCGGGATTGCGCGCACACGGAGCGGTGTGGGTCGCGCATCCCGGCGCGATGATCGCGGCGGCGTGGCTGGTCGGATTGCTGGTAGCGATCGTCGTCGCGCAGCGGCTGGCTTCATATGCCGGCGTCAGCGGACTCTTTTTCGGACAGGCGCTCTGCTGGTCCGCGATAGCCATCGCGCTGGCGATCGTGCTTCCCGGCGGGAGCTATCTGGCCATCGTTCCGGCGACGGCGTGCGCGATCTGCGCACTGCTGCGGCTGCATGAAGGAACTGCCGCGATCGTCTGCGCATCGATCACGGCCATCCTCGTCTTCCCCTTCGGCCTCGCCCTCTACGACGCCCTCGGCCGTCCGATCCTGCCGGTCATCGCGGTGCTGATCGCGCTCGCGGCGACGACCTTCGCGCCGTTCCTTGCCGCGGTCGCGGCATTGCGCCGTCCGCTCGTCGCATCGATTGCTGCCGCGATCGTGGCCTGCATCGCAATGGCGTTGATCGTGCCGGCGTACGAAACGAATTCGCCACGGCACATCAACATCGAATACGTCGACGATGGAATCAGACCGCGGTGGCAGACGGACGTGATGCGGCCGGAGATCGCAAAGTCCGCGCACTTTACGGAAGCGCCGCAGAAGACCTATGAATGGACGGTGCCGCCGTCGCGCGCGTATCTGGCGGCCGCGCCGGAGCTGGCCATTCCGCCGGCCGAGGTGCAGGTCGTGCGCGACGTGAAGCAGAACGGACGGCATCTCACGCTGCGCATCCATTCGAACCGCAACGCGCCGCGCATCGCGCTCATCTTCCACGCGCTGTCGTTCGCGGCCTTGCGAGTGAACGGAATTACTCCTCCGCCAGTGACGCGTTTTCGCGGCGGACTAGCTCCCGGCTGGCATCGCGTGGCCATCCGCGGCGCCTCCGAAGCGACGATCGACATCGACCTCACCCGCGACGAACCGATCGACGCCGTCATCATCGACGGCTCCTACGGCCTCCCCGCGGCCGGCGCCGCCGTAGCGCACGCACGTGACGCGTCGATGGCCATTCCGGTGCAGGAAGGCGACCTCACCACCACGCTGCGGCGGCTGAAGCTGTAGCCGTTACGACGCCCACTCCGCGGTGAGCTGCGCCTTCGTGAACGCGTACGAGTTGCAATCGAGGTTGCCGTTGGCGTCGCCGGGGATGCCGTCGACCGTGTTCGGGGTGAGGCCGCTGAGCGAGTCGGTGTATTGCCAGAGCCAGTAGGTTTCCCAACTCGCCTGCACGGAAGGATTCGGGCCGTACTGCGCGAGCCAGAGGCGGTGCGAGCCGAAGAAGGGATCGACGGTGTCGCCCATCTCGGATTTGAAAAGACCGCCGCAGTAGAGGATCGGCTTGCGGCCTATCGCCTCGGCGACCGCGGTCAGGAACTCGGACGCCTGATCGATCGTCATCTGATTGCCTTCGGTCTCTTCGAAGTCGAGGGCGACGAGCGTGGTCTCGTCGGGATCCGCGACGCTGAGAAAGTTGTCGACCTGGCCGGAGACGTCGGCGTTCGTTCCCCAGTGATACGCGCCCCAGAGCAGGCCGGCGTCGAGCGCGGCCTGGCGCCGGTTCGCGTACTCGGAATCTTTGCCGGTGGCGCCGGTGGTGGACTTGTGGATGATGCCCCAGATTCCGGAGTCGGCGGCGCGCTGGAAGCTGGTGACGTTGTCGTTGTGATAGATGTCGACGACGCGAAGATTGATGTCAGCCATGCTGCATATCCTGCTCGAAATCGCCGTTCGATTCAAATGCGAAGGCCCGCGCGAGGCGGGCCTTCGAGGTTCGGGATCAACGTTTAGTAGATAAACCGGAAGCCGAGTTGCAGCGTGCGCGGCGGAGTCAGGGCCGTGGGAGCCGTGCCGCCGCTGTTTGTCGCGCCGTAGGCGGTCTGAGTTACGGTACCGAACGTGGCCGGAGCATTGATGTCGTTGTTCGGGATCCACCAGCGCACCTGGTTGAATACGTTGAAGCAGTCGAGACGGATCATGATGCTCGTCCCTCGGGTCAGCGCAAACGTCTTGGCCAGGCCGGCGTCGACACTTTGCGAGCCATCGGTCCGGTAGGTATTGCGCCCGATGAAGCTCTCCAGCGTGTCGCCGTACTGCGCATGCCGGAACGCGCCCACCGGCACGCTCCCGTTCTGCGCGGGGCTGGTGATGCTGCCACTGCAGTACCGATCGTCGATGCAGATCGGCCGATTCGGCTTCATGCCTGCTCCGAGAAAAAGAATGTCGGGCGCGCCGCTGTCGACGATCGTGTACGGCGTGCCGGAGGCGTACCGCACGACCGTCGAGAGCGTCCACCCTCCCAGCGCGGAGCCGACCCAGTCGTTCCGGTCCTTCAGCCACGGCAGCATGTAGGCGGCGGCCATGGTGAAGCGGTGGCGGACGTCAAAGCGCGAGTAGCCCTTCGCGAACTCGAACGTTCCCGGACGTTGAGGGAATAACCCGACGTCTCCGACGCCCTGGTCCGTCGCCTCGGCGCCGGTATCGAGTGCCTTGCCGAACGTGTACGACGCCCGTCCCGTAAGGCCGTGATACTCGCCGGTCTCCCATTCGAATTGCGCGGCGTGATACCAGCTCTCGGCGAGGTTATCGACCACGCGGACGTCGCCGTAGCGGGCATCGGGGCGGCGCTCGTTGATGCGCGGCACGCGGAGGCTGACCTCGTTCGCCGCGATCGGCACCGCGGTCGGGCAGGCCGCGTTCGTCGGGACGCCGGGCGTACCGGTGCCGGCGCATTGCCAATTCTGCGCGACGACCCACGTTGCGCCGACTGTTCCCGGCGCGGCCGGAGCGACGGGGACGTTGTCCCAGCGGTACTGCAACAGTCCCTTGCCCAGGGTGCCCAGATAGCTGGCCCGGAATCGCGAGTTCCAGAAGGCTTGACGCTCGAAGGTCAGGTTCCACTGCCGCGCTTCGGGCATTTTCAGATCGGGAGCGACGAAGGTCGCGGCGACGCGCGCGGTGCTTTGTCCGGGAACGAAGACGAACCCGTTCAGCGGATCGGAGAGATTGGTCGATGTGACGGCGATGGTGGCCGCATTCGGCGGGTTGTAGCGAACGCTGGCGCCGCCCTGCGAGAAGACCGACTGGAAGACGCGGCCATGAAAGATGCCGAAGCCTCCGCGGATGACGAACTTCCCGTTTTCTCCCGTGAGCGCGCGGAGGAACCGATTGCGCTTCCACTCCGGCGTATAGGCAAATCCGAGACGAGGATCGACGTAGCTGCTGCTCTTGAACCCGTAGTCGATGAGGTGATCGCGCTCCTTCGGCGGGCTGACGTTTTCGTATCGCGCGCCGACGTTGAAGACCACGTTGCTGGCCGGAGTCCAGTCGTCCTGAAGGTAAACGTTCTTTTCGTCCAGCTGGTTCTGGAGATAGGCCGGACCGAACGACTTCGTGAACGAGTTCACGCAACCAGCCCAGAAGGCGGCGATGGCCGTGCCGTAGTTCACGCCGTTGCACGTGGCGGCGAAGCTCCAGAAACCGCGATTGAAATTCTCAGCGCGGTCATCGAGCTCCGAGCGGCGGAAGTCCAGGCCAGCCTTCAACGTGTGTTTGGCAAAGTGAGCCGACGAGATGTTGTAGACGAGCTGGTTGTCGCGCTGATTGCGAATGATCGGGAAGGCGCCGGCATTGCCGAGAATGGTGAATGTCAGTCCCGTGCCGCCCGACATGCGCACGACGGGCGTCAGCGGGTCATCGGTGATCGTCCAGGCCACTTCGCGCGTTCCGATGCCGATGCGCGCTTCCTGAACCGTTTCTGACGAGATGATGTTGGTCCAGGTCAATCCGAAACTGGACTGATGATTCACCTGTCCCGCTTCCTCACCGATGATTAGCTCTCCGGGATGACTCTCCTGGTGACTGCGTTGGTATCGGGCAGTGGCGGAGTTGGTGGCTGACGCGTTGAAGTCGAGGCGGATGGACTCATCGCGCCTGGGCAGGTTGCTGTGCTGGAAACCCTGGTATCCGCGCGAGGCGATGTTGGTCGCGTTGGGAGCACCGGTCGGGAATCGCGCGATGATGGCGTCCTGCCAGGCGCGGTTCGCGGGAGTGTCGTTGCCGAGGGTCAGGCGCTTGGCCGGATCGAGATCGCTCGGCAGAAACACGCCGCGCGTGGTGAGCACGTCGCCCTTGTCCTGCACCTGATCGATGTTCACGAACGCGAAGAGCCGGTCGCGAATGATCGGGAGGCCGGCCGTACCGCCGAACTGCCGCCGGTAATGCTGGCCGTGATCGAGAGTGACCTGCGTGGCGTCGCGGGAGATGTACTTGTTGTCCTGGCTGTAGCTGTACAACTCCCCTTCGACGTTGTTCGTCCCCTGCTTGGTTTGGACCAGCACGACCGAGCCGTAGCCGCGGCCGAATTCCGCGCTGTAGTTGTTGGTCAGGATCTGGAACGACTGGATCGTGGCCACGGGGACGTTTTGACGGTTCTGGTTTTCCGAGGCGTCGTCGTTGTTGACGCCGTTGATCTGAAACGTCGCGCCGCGCGTGCCGGTGCCGTTGAAGTTCACAGACGATCCCGAGGAGAGCGCCGGGTTGTCCTGGCCGCTGGTCGGGTTCTCCTGGTAGCCGGCGAAGACGGAGGCTAAGCGGAGAAAGTTCGTCTGATCGGGCGCGGGAAGATTTTCGATCTGCTTCGCGCGCAGGGTCTGCTTGATCTCGCCGTCGGTGACGTCGATGCGCGGCGCGTCGGCCGCGACGGTGATCGTCTCGGCGACTCCAGCCAGGTTCAGGATGAAGTCCTGAACCGTAGTCTGGTTCAGATCGACGCCGACGTTGTTGTGCTTCATCGAAGCGAACCCGCTCAAATCGGCGGAGACGTTGTAGCGGCCGATCGGCAGAAACGGCGCGCTGTAGGCGCCGTTCGGACCAGTAACGACGATCCGTTCGAGGCCGGTCTCGACATTCCGGATGGTGACCGTGACGCCGGGCAATGCCGCCCCGCCCTTGTCCGACACGGTCCCCTGCATGGTGCCGGTGACGGTCTGAGCGAACAGCGGGACGGCGGCGAAAACGAGGAGAGCGAAGATGAAGAGGATGCGCAGGGACGACCGAGGAGATTCGGGCATTGTTTCCCTCCAGCTATCTGTAACTTCTCTGTAACTTCGACGGGGATTGCACCCTACCGTCCGCAGATGAGGCTGTCAAGACGAAACAAGAAGTGCCGCAGAAGACTTGGGCTCAACGAGCGCCAGCTCAGTGGATCGCGCGTTTCCTGACGGCGGCCGGGATCGCCACCGTATGCGTCGACGAGCTCGTTGCGGTTCCGTCGCCGACCTGCAGGGTAACGGTGTAGTTCCCCGGAGTCGCATAGACATGCTCGGGATTCTCGCGCGTGGACGATGTTCCGTCACCGAAGGACCAGTTCCAGCTCGTGATGGTTCCCAGGGATGCGTCGAGAAAGCGGATCGGTTCCTTTACCGATGCCTGCGGCGGGAACACATTGAATTCTGCGTTCACAGGGATTCCTACGACCTGCGGGGCGATGGTTCCCCGAAAGCCCGTGGCCACAGCGAACCGTCGTTCGCACGCGGCGGCATACGCGTTGACGCTCTTGATCTGGCTGATGGTCGCAGGTGCTGTCGCGCGTTCCATGATTACGTACGCGACCCGATACGTCTGATGCGTTCCGTCGTACGCGGGAACGCGCGGCCCGAGCGCGTCGATGATCTGCTGCACTCCGACATTCTTCCTCGTTCCGGTGACCAGCAAATCCGGTGGGGGAGAGTATGCGCCGCCGAGCGGTGGCTGCGTAGCCGCGAGGTAAAACCATGGAGTGACCTCACCTGGAGAGGCCAGACCCATCAGATACAGCTCGTGCGAACTGTAGCCATTGGAGCTGCCATCCTCCCCCGTCCGGAACGTTCCTCCTCCGAGATCGCTGAAATAGCTGCCTCCCATGACCGAGGCGTCATGCGGCAGGTCGACGACGTACGCCGCTTCGGTGTGGACGTACTGCGCGGGATGAGAACTCACAGGAAACAGCACCGAGCTGACGACCCCATCCTCTTTGATCGACGGCCTGTAAAGCCAGCGGTGGGCGAACTCATGAACGAGCACGAAGCTGGCGCGCCGGTCATCGAGGAAATAGGCCAGGCGGTTCATGTGCATGAGATTGGGAAACCGCGGAAACTTCTGGCCGTAGCCGGAAGATGCCGTCGCGATGCCGTCGACACCCGGATTTCCGCCGTACGAAAAAGCGGCCGCCGGCGTCAGCAGAATGTCCGTAGAGAAATTCTGAAAGATCGCAACGCCGTCGATCGCATCGTCGGCCAACCCGTCCGCCGTTTTGATCGCGTTCCACACGCCCATAAGGTCAACCTCAGGAACCGTAAATGCTTCAAAAATGGGCTTCCGCATTGAGAACGCCTGCGGCAGCTCGCTCAGATCGCTCTCGACGTGATTCTGCGCAGCATCGAACGTGATCGTGAGTGGCGCCGCATCCGCGAAAATCGCATCGCTGAAATTGGCGTCAGGCAGATCGAACGTCAATGCCTGAATCGTCCTGCTTCCGGACAAATCCGGAATCGAATCCTGCCGCACGCGCATCGAGACTGTCGTCGCATCGATACGCGTTCCCGCGCCCTGCTGCCAGACGCCGTCCAGGCCCGGGATGAAATAGCGCACGGAATCCTTGCTGACAACGACCTCCAGGTCGACGCCTGTTTCGAGCCGGATGTCATAGAGAAACTGATCGCCGGCAGCGAAAGTGGAGCGATCGAGTGGTCCTTTGATCTGAATCCGGAACTCGATCAGATCGGACCCGCCGATCCTCCGCGCATCGACGGACGTGATCTCCAGGATGTTGCGCCACTGGGAGCGGATGACCGTACTCACGTCGTTCGTGCGATCCGTGGCGCTGGCCATCGTGGACACGTCCGAGTAGAAGGGTTCCTCTCCGGTGGTGACGACGACAGTGCCCCAATCGATGTTCATCGTGCCGTACGAGAAATCGATGTCGCCACTCCTGCTCAGACGTGCCTGTACCTCGTAAGAGTAAGTCTTCGTCACCAAGGTTCCGGCCGGAACAGCATCGTTGGAAATCCAGGTAATCAGTAGAGAATCACTTTCCTGCCGCACGTACAGATTCAGGTTCCGCAGATCACCACCCTGGACGGGCGGCACGAACAACGGGGAGATCATGGCTTGCTGCCTGCCGACCGCATCGAGTCCGTTCTGCTGGCCCGAGACGTCGGGCGTTACGGGTGTCGTGAGGATCGCGTTCGTCGCGCTGAGATAGAGACGCGTTACATCATGAGTGCCGAAGGGAAAGGCGAACCCCTGCAGGTCCAACGGCAACGGAGGTTGATCTCCACTCGTAAAGCGATGAGCGAGTTGCCCGAGGTTGTGATCAAAGCGAGGGGTAACCCGTGAGACCTCGAACGTATGGTCGTCGGTCCTTCTGAACTGGAGCGAGGTGGTGCCGAGATCGAACGGATGATCGAAGGCCAGCATGGTCGGATCGGAAGTGACGGCGTAGATTCCACTGACCTTCCGGACATTCGCGACGGTAGCCAGGGAGTGAAGGCCGTGGGGCGCCGCGGCGAGCGCGCGATGGAGCGCGTCCTGACGCGCGCCAGTGTTTGGGTTCGTGCCGCACCACGATGTATCAACCGACCCCACGCGCGTTTGAGCATATGCCGGTGAGGCACCAAGGCAGCCCAACCAAAAGATTGCAGCGAGCACGGTCGCGAAACGCAACCTGGGACTCGAGTTCGTCAATGAATCCATGCCCATGGTCGCCAGTATAGAAGGGACGCCGCGGGCTCCTCGGGATCGCCAGAAATGCGAAGGCCCGCGTTGCGCGGGCCTTCGGGATTGCCGTTACTTGGCTTTTTTCTTTGTGGTCGTTTTCTTCTTCGGCTTGTCGTCCGCTTCCTTTTTCTTCGGAGCGGCTTTCTTGGCCGGCTTCTTCTTCGGGGCTTCTTCCTCTTCGTCCTCGGCAGGTTCGGCCTTGGCTTTGGCCTTCTTCGGCGCGGCCTTCGACTTCTTGGCCGGCTCCTCTTCCTTCACCTCGGCTTCGAGTTTGAAGTCGACGAATTCGAGGATGGCGATTTCGGCGGCGTCGCCGCGGCGAGGTCCGAGCTTGATGATGCGGGTGTAGCCGCCCGGACGGTCCGAGAAGCGAGGCCCGAGGGTATCGAACAGCTTCGCGACCATCGACTCGTCGACGACGCGTACGGCCTGACGGCGATTGTGAACGCTGTCGGTGCGCGCGAGCGTGATCAGGCGTTCGATCTGCGGTCGCAGCTCTTTCGCCTTCGGCAGGGTGGTGATGATGCGTTCCTTGTCGATCAGAGAAGCGAGCTGGTTGCGGAACAGCGCGTTGCGATGCGCGCTCGTGCGTCCCAGCTTGCGATTGATCATTCCGTGTCTCATTGCGTTCCCCTCACTTTTCTCGTCGGACCGAAATGACTAGTCGCGCATCTCAGCGCCGCGGGGCGCCTTGGTCATGCCGAACGACAGACCGAGCGACGCAAGCACGTCCTTGATCTCGTCGAGCGACTTGCGGCCGAAGTTCTTGGTCGACAGCATCTCGCGCTCCGTGCGCTGCACCAGATCGCCGAGCGTGCGGATGTTGGCGTTCTTGAGGCAGTTGGCGGAACGGACGGAGAGGTCGAGCTCTTCGATCGGCTTGGTGAGCATCTCGGCCATGCGCGGATCGACGTCCGGCATCGCCACATCCTCGGCTTCCTCGCCGCGCGCTTCGAACGTGCTGAAGATGCGGAGGTGATCGCCGAGAAGATCGGCGGCGAGACCGACCGCTTCCTGCGGCGAGACGGCGCCGTTGGTCCACACTTCGAGGACCAGCTTGTCGTAGTCGGTCATCTGGCCGACGCGCGCGCCTTCGACGTGATAGTTCACGCGGCGGACCGGCGAATGGATCGAGTCGATGGGGATGTAGCCGAGCGGCAGATCGCCGTCAGCGTTGCGGTCGGCGACCTGGTAGCCGCGGCCGCGCTTCAGACGCGCCTCGAGTTTGAGCGAGCCTTCCTTCGATAGCGTGGCGATGTGCGCGCTCGGATCGAGGATCTCGATGTCGGAGTCTTCCTCGAAGTCGGCAGCCGTGACGACGCCCGGCCCCTTCTTCTCGAGGTACAGCGTCTTCGGACCTTCGCCGTGCATGCGGAACGGCACCTGCTTGAGGTTGAGGACGACGTCGGTCATGTCTTCGACGACGCCGGTAAGGGATGAGAATTCGTGGAGCACGCCTTCGACGCGGACTGCGGTAATTGCGGCGCCTTCAATGGATGAGAGCAGCACGCGGCGGAGCGCATTGCCGATCGTCGTACCGAAGCCGCGCTCGAACGGCTGGGCGGTAAAACGGCCGTAGTTCGGGGTAAGGGTTTCGGCATCGTAATCGAGCTTTTTCGGTTTCTGGAAATCTGACCACAACATGTGCGCGGCCTCCTCGCTGTATCGGCTGTCGGCTCTCGGGTGTCGGCTGTCGGGAACAAAATCCTGACAGGCGACGGCCTTAAGCGCCGGCAACCAGCATTAGTTACTTCGAGTAAAGTTCGACGATGAGCTGTTCCTGGATCGGAAGGCGGATGTCTTCGCGCTTGGGAAGATCATTCACACGTCCGAGGAACTGATCGGGATTGAGCTCGAGCCATGAAGGGATGCCGCGTCCGCTGGCGGTTTCGACGGCTTGGCGGATCTGGTCGTTCTTACGGCTCTTTTCGCGAACCTGGATGACATCCCCCTTGCGGGCCTGATAGGACGGGATGTTGATTTTCTTGCCGTTCACTTCGATGTGGCCGTGGCGCACGAGCTGGCGCGCCTGGGCGCGCGACGCGGCGAACCCGAGGGAGTAGACGACGTTGTCGAGCCGCAGCTCGAGCTGGCGAAGCAGATTGTCGCCGGTGATGCCGGTCTTGCCCGCGGCCTTCTGAAAGTAAAGGCGGAACTGCTTTTCGAGCAGGCCGTAGATGCGCTTGACCTTCTGTTTTTCGCGAAGCTGGATTCCGTAGCCGAGGACTTTGGAACGGCGGCGACCATGCTGGCCCGGCGCGTAATTGCGGCGCTCGATCGAGCACTTATCCTTGAAACAGCGGTCCCCTTTGAGAAACAGCTTCATTCCCTCTCGCCGGCAGAGCCGGCAAACGGGATCCGAGTAACGTGCCACTAGACCTCCTGAAGTTTCGCGCTCGTCTCACCATGAGACGCCGCGTGTACGACGGCTGCTGCACGCCGTACGGAACTGCTGCCCGGCACTACGCGTGCCGGAAAAACCTTAGCTCTTAGCTCTTAGCTGTCAGCTCTTAGGGAGACCTTCGGGTCTTTTTTCCCTAAGAGCGAACAGCTCAGAGCTAAGAGCTGAAAATCAGACTCTGCGACGCTTCGGCGGACGGCAACCGTTGTGCGGGATCGGCGTGACGTCCTTGATCGACTTGATGTCGAGTCCGGACGCGGCCAGGGCGCGGATGGCGGACTCGCGTCCGGCGCCCGGGCCTTTGACTCTCACGTCGACCGAACGGACGCCGTGCTCCTGCGCGAGCTGGGCGGCGTTCTGAGCCGCAACCTGCGCGGCGAACGGCGTTCCCTTGCGGGATCCTTTGAAGCCGATGCGGCCGGCGCTCGACCACGACAGGGTGTTGCCCATCGGATCGGAGATGGCGACGATCGTGTTGTTGAACGACGCGTTGATTGCAGCCACGCCGTGCGGAATGCTCTTCCGCTCTTTCTTCTTCGTTCCCGCGCGGCGGGCTCCAGCTTTCGGTGCTCGTGCAGTTGCCATTGTTTTCCCTCAGGGCGTGGGGAGTAGGGAGTAGGGTGTCGGAGACCGGTTCGAATCTCCCACACCCCACTCCCCACTCCCCACAACCAATTTCTATTTCTTCGTAGCCTTCTTCTTGCCTGCGATGGCGCCCTTGCGGGGACCTTTGCGGGTGCGGGCATTGGTGTGCGTCCGCTGGCCGCGCACCGGGAGACCGCGGCGATGGCGCATGCCGCGATAGCAGTTGATCTCCATGAGGCGCTTGATGTCGAGGCCGATGTCCTTGCGGAGATCGCCTTCGACCTTGCCCTCATCCGTGATCACCTGCCGGATCTTGCGCACGTCGTCTTCGGAAAGATCCTTGACGCGCGTGTCCGTGCTGACGGTCGCTTTCGTCAGGATGTCTTTCGAGCGCGAGCGGCCGATGCCGTAGATATACGTCAGGCCGACTTCGACCCGCTTGTTCAGTGGAAGGTCCACACCTGCAATACGTGCCATTGTTCGATAGCTCCTGGTTATCCCTGACGCTGCTTATGTTTCGGGTTCTCGCAGATGATGCGAATGACGCCCTGACGGCGCACGATTTTGCACTTCACACAGATCTTCTTGACTGACGAACGGACTTTCATGATTCAGCTCACTTATACCGATAGGTGATGCGGCCTCTGGTGAGGTCGTACGGCGACAATTCCACGAGGACTTTGTCTCCAGGAAGGATACGGATGAAGTGTTTGCGCATTTTGCCGGAGATGTGCGCCAGCACTTTGTGCTTGTTCTCCAGCTCCACCTGAAACATCGCGTTCGGCAATGTCTCCAGGACGGTTCCGGTCACTTCAATCGCTTCTTCCTTCGACATGTTCCTCCAGTTACAAGCTACTTCCCTAAGACAACCGGCCCATCAGCCGTGATCGCAATCGAGTGTTCGAAATGCGCGGCCAGCGTGCCGTCGATCGTGCGGGCCGTCCAACGATCGTTGTCGGTGCGCACATCTTCGATGACTCCATCCCTGCCGGCCCGTTCGATGCGCGAACGGAGCTTCGGACCGATCTCGCAAAGCATCGGCTCGACCGCCAGGACCATTCCTGCCCGCAGCTCCAGACCGCGGCCGCGGCGGCCGTAGTTGTAGACCTGCGGGTCTTCATGCATGCGGCGTCCGATGCCGTGCCCTACGAAGTTCCGGATGACGTGGAACCCGTGCTTCTCGGCGTGCTCCTGAACCGCGGCGCCGATGTCGCCGAGGTGCTTGCCTGGGCGCATCTCGGCGATGGCTGCTTCCAGGCATTCGCGCGTCGTGTCGATCAACTCCTGCGCGCGAGGGGTGACCTTGCCGACAGGAACGGTGATCGCGCCGTCGCCGACGAAACCGTCGAGGACGGAGCCGAAATCGAGGCCGATGACGTCGCCCTCTTCGAGCCGTGCGCGGTTCGGGATGCCGTGAACGATCACGTCATTGTTCGAGGTGCAGACGACGGCCGGATACGGCGGCAATCCCATCGGAGCGTAGCCTTTGAACGGCGATTTCGCGCCGCGCTTGGCCAGCTCTTCTTCGGCCACCGCGTTCAACTGCGCAGTGGTCGCGCCGGGCTTGATCATCGAACGCATGATCTCGAGGATTTCGAGCACCACGCGATTGGCGCGATCCATGACCGCGATTTCTTCGCGGTTCTTGAGAATCGGACCTTTCATACGATCGAGCATCAGGACAGGGACTTCTCTATACGTTCAAAGACCTGATCGACGGGACCAACCCCGTCAACCTCGCGAAGGAGATTCTTTGCCTTGTAATACGTCGCAACCGGAAGCGTCTGGCGATGAAACGCTTCCAGCCGCTTGCGAACCGCGGTTTCGTTGTCGTCCGGCCGCGCAATCAGTTCCGCGCCGTCGCGGTCGCAGACCATATCGACGGCGGGGGGAGCGGATGCGAGGTGATAAATCGCCCCGCAGGTCGGACACGACCGGCGCAGCGAGATCCGCTCGACGATTGCATCGTCCGGGACCAGTAGCTGAAGAACCCGCAGCCCTGCGTCCCCATTCCCGGACGTTTTGCTGACGATCGCGTCGAGCTTTTCGGCCTGCACGAGCGTGCGCGGGAAGCCGTCCAGGATGAAGCCGCGCTGCGCGTCGGACTTGGCCAGACGCTCGTCGATGATACCGAGCATCAGGTCGTCCGAGACCAAGGCGCCCGAGGCCATGATCGGCGCGGCCTGGCGTCCGAGCTCGGTGCCGTCGGCGATGGCTTCGCGGAGCATGTCGCCCGTCGAGATATGGGGAACGCCATGCTGCGCGGCGAGCCGCTTGGCCTGTGTTCCCTTACCGCTTCCCGGCGGTCCGATGAAGATCAGCTTCAAACGTGTTCGCCCTTATCCGCGCCGTCCGCGGATGCGTCCGCGTTTCATGAATCCGTCGTAGTGGCGCATGACGAGCTGCGACTCGATCTGCTGGATCGTGTCCATGGCCACACCGACCACGATCAGCAGCGAGGTGCCGCCGAAGTAGAAGTTGAAGCCCATCCCTTCCGTGAACCACAGCGGCAGGGCGCGATCGAGCACGGCGCCGAGGCCGAACGGCAGCTGGTTGACGTGGATGCCGGCGATCAGAAACTCCGGCAGGATGCAGACCGCGGCCAGGTAGAGCGAGCCGACGAAGGTGATGCGCGTGAGGACGCGGTCGATGTAGTCCGAGGTCTTCTTGCCCGGACGGATGCCCGGGATGAAGCCGCCGTACTTGCGCATGTTGTCGGCCGTGTCGACCGGATTGAAGACGATCGACGTGTAGAAGTAGCAGAAGAAGACGATGCCGACGACCTGCAGCAGGTAGTAGAGCGGCTCGCCGACGCGCATCTGGCTGCCGATGGCCTGCGCCCACGGCGCCTTGATCATCGACGACAGCGTCTGCGGGATCACCAGGATCGACGAGGCGAAGATGACCGGGATGACGCCGGCGGTGTTCACGCGAAGCGGAAGGTACGTGTTCGAGCCGCCGTAGACCTTGCGGCCGACGACGCGCTTGGCGTACTGCACGGGGATTCGCCGCTGCGCCCGTTCCATGAAGACGACGAAGGCGACCACGGCGGCCATGAAGACGATCAGAGCAAGCATGGCGAAGAGGTTGCGCTGGCCGTTGAGGACGTCTTCGGTGATGCCGAAGACGGCGTGCGGCAGGTTGACGACGATGCCGGCGAAGATGATCAGCGAGATGCCGTTGCCGATGCCGCGCTCGGAGATCTGCTCACCGAGCCACATGACGAAGGCGGTGCCGGTCGTGAGCGTGAGCACGGTCATGATCGGGAAGCCGAAGCCCCAGACGTAGTCCTGCACCGCGAGCGGAACGAGCGGCGCGCCGCCGGGCGCGGGCTGGTTCTTGAGCCAGAAGGCGACGCCGAGCGACTGCACGATCGACAGTGCCACCGTGCCGTAGCGGGTGTACTGGTTGATCTTGCGGCGCCCCATCTCCCCTTCCTTCGAGAGCTTCTCGAGGTACGGCCAGACGACCGTGAGGAGCTGGAGGATGATCGATGCCGAGATGTACGGCATGATGCCGAGGGCGAAGACGGAGAGACGGCGCAGAGCGCCGCCGGAGAAGAGATCGAGAAATCCGAGCGCCCCGCCCGCCGACTTGAAAAACTCCGCCAGCGCGACCGGGTCGACGCCCGGCGTCGGGATGTGCGATCCGAGGCGATAGACGGCGAGCAGCCCAAACGTGAACAGCACGCGTTTGCGCAGATCTTCGATTGCCCAGATGTTGCGGAGTGTCTCGAGGAAGTTCAACTTACTCAATCTCCTGGCAGGTACCGCCTGCCGCTTCGATCTGTTTGCGGGCAGTTTCCGAGAACTTGGTGGCCTGCACGGTCAGCTTCTTGGAGAGCTTGCCGTTGCCGAGCACCTTGATGCCGTCGTTCTTGCCCTTGACCAGGCCGGCCTGGCGAAGCGCCGACTCGTCAATCGTTGCGCCGTTGTCGAAGTTCTCCAGGTCGGAGAGATTCACGACGGCGTGGATCTTCTTGAAGATGTTGGTGAAGCCACGCTTCGGCAGGCGGCGGTGCAGCGGCATCTGGCCGCCTTCGAATCCGCGCATGCGCGAGAAGCCGGTGCGGGACTTCTGTCCCTTTTCACCGCGTCCGGCGGTCTTGCCGTTGCCCGATCCCGGGCCGCGGCCGACGCGCTTTTTCGAGTGGCGCGAGGTTTTCTTTGGTTTGAGGTTGCTCAGTTCCATTGTCGTTTCTCCGGTCGCTTACGACTCGACCACCTGCACGAGATGCGGGATACGGGCGATCATGCCGCGCGTTTCCGGCGTGTCGACGCGGGTCGAGACGCGGTGCATCTTTCCGAGTCCGAGCGCACGAAGCGTCTCGCGCATGTAGCGCGGGCAGCCGATGCCGCTGCGGACCTGTTTGATCTGAATCATCTTCTTGGCCGATTTCTTGGCAGTGGCCGCACTCATTCCGCACCTTCCTCCACGCCGCGGAGCGTGTTGTACTGCGCTTCGCTGCGGAGCTGCTGCAGCGCGTCGAAGGTGGCTTTGACGACGTTGTGCGGATTGGCCGTGCCGAGCGACTTGGTCAGGATGTTCTGGATCCCGGCCGACTCGAGAATCGCGCGGACCGGACCGCCGGCGATGACGCCGGTGCCTTCCGAGGCCGGCTTGAGCATGACCTTGCCCGCGCCGTAGTGGCCGAGTACCGCGTGCGGAATGGTCGTTCCGGACATGGAGATGGCCACCATGTTCTTCTTGGCGATCTCGATTCCCTTCTTGATTGCGGCCGGCACTTCCTTCGCTTTGCCCGAGCCGAAACCGACGCGGCCTTTGCCGTCGCCGACCACGACCAGCGCGGAGAAGCTGAAGTTCTTGCCGCCCTTGACGACCTTGGTGACGCGGTTGATGTGGACGACCTTGTCGATCATCCCGCTTTCGCTGCGCTCTTCGCGGCGATCACCGCGCGGACCGCCCTGACCTCGTTGCATCGGACGCTGCATGATGCCTCCCTAGAATTCCAGACCGTTTTCGCGCGCGGCATCCGCGAGCGCTTTGATGTTGCCGTGATAGAGATAACCGCCGCGGTCGAACACCACGCGCTTGATCCCTTTGTCCTTCGCCTTTTTGGCGATCAACGCGCCGACGGCCTTGGCCGAGGCGGCGTTGGCGCCCTTCGCGCCGGCGTCCTTCTCATGAGTCGAAGCCGAGGCCAGCGTGGTGCCGGAGGCGTCGTCGATGATCTGAACGTAGACGTGCTTGAGGCTCTTGAAGACGGCCAGGCGCGGACGCTCGCCCGTGCCGGTGACCTTGCGCCGGATCCGTTCCCGGATGCGGCCGCGTGATTGAACTCTGTGTTTTGCCTGGTCCATGTCGTTTCCCTTTTGGCGAGGCTTGGTACCCGCCGTTTGGGCTCTCGGCTGTCGGCTGTCGGCTGTCGGGACTTCTTGATTTTCCCGACAGCCGACAGCTGACAGCCGACAGCCTTCTATTTCCCTGCTGCCTTACCCGCTTTGCGGCGGATCACTTCGTCGGAGTACTTGATGCCTTTGCCCTTGTACGGATCGGGCTCGCGCAGCGCGCGGATTTCGGCGGCGGTCTGTCCGACTTTCTGCTTGTCGATGCCGGTGATGGTGATGTGGTTGGTCTTCGGCTCGACGGCGATGTCGATGCCTTCCGGGATGGCGAAACGCACCGGGTGCGAGTAGCCGAGGGCGAAGACCACTTCCTTCCCCTTGACTTCGGCGCGGTAGCCGACGCCGACGATGTCGAGCTCGCGCTTGAAGCCGTCGGTGACCCCTCGGACGTTGTTCGCGACCAGGGCGCGCATCAGACCGTGGAAGGCGCGTGAGCGTCCTTCATCGTTGGAGCGCGTGAACTGCACCACGTTATTCTCGACCGTGACGCCGATGCCGGGAACGACGGGGGTGGAGAGGGTGCCTTTCGGCCCCTTCACCGTGACGACGTTGCCGTCGTGCTTGACCTCGACGCCTTTCGGCACGGGGATTTCTTTTCTTCCGATTCGTGACATGGGTCTATCTCCTCACCAAACCTGGCAAAGGACTTCGCCGCCGACGCCGCTCTTGACGGCTTCCTGTCCGGACAGCACGCCCTTGGAGGTCGAGACGATGGCCAGCCCGAGGCCGCCCAGGACGCTCGGGATCTCCTGCTTGTTGCGGTAGACGCGGCGGCCCGGGCGCGAGATGCGCTCGATGCCGTGGATGACCGGCTCGCCGCTGGGCGAGTATTTGAGGTCGATCCGGAGCGTGCCCTGCGGCTCGTCCTTCTTCTGAAGGTTGTAGTTGCGGATGAAGCCCTCATTCTTGAGGATGCGGGCGATCTCCACTTTCAGCTTCGACGCGGGAAGCTCGACGCGTTCGTGATGCGATTGGATTCCGTTGCGAATCCGCGTGAGCATGTCCGCGATTGGGTCTGTCATCGACATTCGTGACTCCTGAATTTCCTTGTCAGTCGTGAGCCGGGGCTACCAGCTCGCCTTCGTGATGCCCGGGATGTAGCCGCCGAGCGAAAGCAGCCGGAAGCAGATACGGCAAAGCTGAAACTTCCGCAGATACCCGCGCGGACGTCCGCACTGTTTGCAGCGATTGACTTTGCGGGACTTGAACTTCGGCTTCCGCTCCGCTTTGACGATCATCGAGATTTTTGCCATGTGTTCCTCTTGGTTACTTCGTGAAGGGCAAACCGAGCTCGCGGAGGAGGAAACGAGCCTGGTCGTCGTCCTTCGCATTGGTGACGATGGTGATGTTCATCCCCTTGGACTTGTCGACCTTGGTGATGTCGATCTCCGGGAAGATGAGGTGGTCGCGGATGCCGAGCGTGTAGTTGCCGCGTCCGTCGAACGATTTCGACGGCACGCCGCGGAAGTCGCGCACGCGCGGCAGGGCGGTGGAGATCAGGCGGTCGAGGAACTCGTACATCTTCTCGCCGCGCAGCGTCACCATCGCGCCGATGGCCTGTCCCTCGCGCAGCTTGAAGCTGGCGATGGACTTCTTGGCCTTGGTGACGATCGGCTTCTGTCCTGTGATCTGTCCCAGTTCGTCGACGGCGCTGTCGAGGATCTTGGCGTTCGAGATCGCTTCGCCCATCCCCATGTTGAGGACGACTTTCTCGATCTTGGGAACAGCCATCGGGTTCTTGATCCCGAACTGGTCCTGGATCTTCTTTCTGACTTCGGTCTGGTAGAGCTCTTTGAGTCGTGATGCCATTGGGTTTTCCTGGTTCCTTCCGGGCCGGCGTTGTACGGCCCCGTTCGGGGTGTGGGGGGTGGGGAGTTGGGGGTGGGAGCTAAGCCGTTTCTGCGTGCTTTGCTCCCACCCCCCACTCCCCACAACCTACTCCCCGGTGACTACATCTCCGTATCGCACTTCCTGCAGTACCGCGCGCTGCCTTCAGCGGTGCGGTGCGAACCGGTGCGGGTCGGTTTGTCGCAGCTCGGACAGACCACCTGCAGGTTCGAGAGCTTGATCGGCGCCTCGCGCTCGAGGACGCCGCCGCCCACGTTCTTCTGCGGGTTGGGCTTGGTGTGCTTCTTCATCATGTTCGCGCGCTCGACGATGGCCGTGCCCTTCGTCGCATTCACGCGCAGGACTTTGCCCTGTTTGCCGCGGTCCTTGCCCGTGAGGATGAGGACCGTGTCGTTCTTCTTGACGTGCGGTTTGACGCGCACGATTTCTTTTTGCTTTGTCGGATTTCCGTACATTTGCGTTGCTCCGTTAGATGACTTCGGGCGCGAGCGAGATGATCTTCATGAACTTCCGCTCGCGCAGCTCGCGGGCGACCGGACCGAAGACGCGCGTACCGACCGGTTCACGAGCGTCGTTGATGAGAACGGCCGCGTTGTCGTCGAATTTGATGTACGAACCGTCGCGGCGGCGGCTCTCTTTCACGGTGCGGACGATGACGGCCTTGACCACAGCGCCCTTCTTCACCGTTCCATCCGGCGAGGCTTCCTTGACCGAGGCCGTGATGACGTCGCCGAGGTGCGCGTACTGGCCGGCAGTCGATCCGCCCAGCATCTTGATGCAGGCGATCTTCTTCGCGCCGGTGTTGTCGGCCACCTGTAAAACTGTTCCCATCTGAATCATGACTGACTCCCCTGTCGGCAGCTCGTGTTAGCTGGACTTCTCGATGACTTCGCGCACTGCCCAACGCTTCCGCTTCGAGAGCGGACGCGACTCCTCGATGACCACGCGGTCGCCCACGTTCAGGGCGTTCTCGGCGTGCGCGAGGAACTTGCTGGTGCGCTTGATGTACTTCTGATACATCCCGTGCTTGACGAGGTTCTCCACGGCCACGACGACGGTCTTCTGCATCTTGTTCGACACGACGACGCCGGTCTTGGTGCGCTCGTTCTTGCTCTTGGTTTCTTCCGTTGCAGCCATGGCTAACCTCTCGCCTTTTCACCCAGGAGGGTTTTGATGCGGGCGATCTCGCGCCGCACTTCTTTTACCTTCGACGGCGCTTCCATACGGCCCGTGGCGCGCTGAAAGCGAAGCTTGTACAGCTGCTCGCTCAGCTCTTTCTCGCGGGTCTCGAGCTCGGCCTCGCTCTTCTCGCGCATCTGACTCGTTTTCATTCACCCACCTCGGTCTGTTCGCGCGTGACGAAGCGCGTCAGGATCGGAAGTTTGTGCGCGGCGAGCCGCAGTGCTTCTTCGGCGACCTCGCGCGACACGCCTTCCATCTCGTAGAGGATGCGGGCCGGCTTGATCACGCATACCCATTCTTCCGGAGCACCTTTGCCCTTACCCATACGGGTTTCGAGCGGCTTCTTGGTGATCGGCTTGTCGGGGAAGATGCGGATCCAGATCTTGCCGCCGCGCTTGACGTGACGGGTCATGGCGATACGGGCAGCCTCGATCTGGCGCGCCGTTACCCAGCCCGCTTCCATCGCCTGCAGCCCGAAGTCTCCGAACGAGACCTTCGCTCCGCGCGTTGCCATACCACGACGGCGTCCACGCTGCTGTTTTCTGAACTTAACTTTCTTCGGCATCATCATGATGCGTTTTCTCCTGAGCTACGTCGTTGCGACTACTGCGGACGGCGGCGGCTGCGTGCTTTCGCCATCTCGCCTTTGAAGATCCACACCTTGACGCCGATGATTCCGTACGTCGTCTTGGCCAGGGCCAGACCGTAATCGATGTCGGCCTTGAGCGTGTGCAGCGGAAGGCGTCCGTCCTGGTACCACTCGGTGCGCGCGATTTCGGCGCCGTTGAGGCGCCCGCCCACGCGGACCTTGATGCCCTTCGCGCCGAAGCGGAAGGCCGATTCCATGGCCTTCTTCATGGCGCGCCGGAAAGCGATGCGGCGCTCGAGCTGGGTGGCGATGTTCTCGGCCACGAGCTGGGCGTCGAGCTCCGGACGCTGGATTTCCTGGATGTTGATGTAGACCTCGCCGTTGACCATCTTCTGCAGCTCATCGCGCAGCTTGTCGACCTCGGCGCCCTTGCGTCCGATGATGATGCCGGGACGCGAGGTGTAGATGTTGATGCGCATCTTGTTCGCCGTGCGCTCGATGTCGATCTCCGAGACTCCGGCGTGCGAGAGGCGCTTCTTCAGATCATCGCGAAGTTTCAGATCGCGATGCAGCGTCTCGGCGTAAGCCTTCCCCGCAAACCAGCGGGAGTGCCACGTCTTGTTGAAACCGAGCCGAAATCCGTAGGGGTTGACCTTCTGACCCAAGATAGCCTCCGTTATTTCGCGCGGGCGCGGCCTTTGCCGCCGCTCCGCTCGTTGACCGCTTTGACTTCGTCCGACACATGCACCGTCACGTGCGCCTGCCGCTTCTGGATGCGATAGGCACGTCCCATCGGCGCCGGCTGGATGCGCTTCTCGCGCGGTCCCTCGTTGACGTAAATCTTCGAGACCACCAGCTCGTCGGTGTCGAGGTTCGCTTCCTTGACCTCGGCATTGGCAGCCGCCGAGCGCACCAGCTTCTCCAGGTCCTTCGCACACGTTTTCTTCGTGAAACGGAGGATCTGAATCGCTTCGTCGACCTTCTTTCCGCGCACCAGGTCGGCCACGAGGCGGACCTTCTGCGGGGACATCTTCAAATACCTGAGAGTTGCAGTCGCTTCCATCGGATTGTCCTTACTTGCCGGCAGGCTTCGCCGACTTCTCCACTTTCTTGCCGCTGTGTCCTTTGAACGTGCGCGTCATCGAGAACTCGCCCAGCTTGTGGCCGACCATGTTCTCGGAGATGTAGACCGGCACGAACTTGCGTCCGTTGTGGACGGCAATGGTGTGGCCGACCATGTCCGGGATGACGGTGGAGCGGCGCGACCAGGTCTTGATGACCTTCTTGTCGCGCTCGCGGTTCATCGTGTCGACTTTCTTCTGCAAGTGCTCGTCGATGAACGGGCCCTTCTTGAGTGAACGTGCCATTACTTGGTTCTCCGCTTGACGATGAACTTGTTCGTGCGCTTGTTCTTGCGGGTCTTGTGGCCCTTGGTGGGCTTGCCCCACGGCGTGACCGGATGACGGCCGCCCGAAGTCTTGCCCTCGCCGCCGCCAAGCGGGTGATCGACAGGATTCATCGAGACGCCGCGGTTGTGCGGCTTCTTGCCGCGATGACGCGTGCGTCCAGCCTTGCCGATCGAAACGTTCTCGTGCTCGAGATTACCGACCTGGCCGATCGTGGCGTAGCAGCGGATGTGCACCTTGCGCATCTCGCTGGACGGAAGACGGAGCGTCGCCCAGTCGTCTTCGCGCGCCATGAGCTGCGCAAACGCACCGGCCGAACGGGCCATCTGGCCGCCCTTCCCTTCCTTCAGCTCGATGTTGTGAATCGTCGTGCCGAGGGGGATTTTCGAGAGCGGAAGCGAGTTGCCGACCAGGATGTCCGCATCCGGACCGGACGTGATTGTCGCGCCGACTTCCAGGCCGTTCGGGGCCAGGATGTAGCGCTTCTCGCCGTCCGCGTAATTGAGCAGAGCGATGCGTGCCGTGCGGTTCGGGTCGTACTCGATCGCGGCCACTTTGGCCGGGATGCCGTGTTTGTCGCGGCGGAAGTCGATCTCGCGGTACTTCTGCTTGTGACCGCCGCCGATGAAGCGCGAGGTAATCCGGCCGATGGCGTTGCGGCCGCCGGTCTTCGGCTTCCCCTTCGTGAGCGCCTTCTCGGGCTTCGTCTTCGTAATCTCATCGAACGTGTGATGAGACTGAAAACGGATGCCGGCGGAAGTCGGCTTGTATTTTTTGACAGGCATAGTGTCCTCTGTTTATCGCCTATTCGGGGGTTACACGCCCTCGATGAAATCGGGCGCCTTTTCTCCCGCCATGAGCCGCACGTAAGCCTTGCGCCAGTCGCGGCGCTTGCCCTGGTAACGGCCCATTCGTTTGATCTTGCCGCGGACGTTGAAGAGCCGGACTTCCTGGACCTTCACCTTGAAGAGCTCTTCGACCGCCGTCTTGACCTGAATCTTGTTCGCCTTCGAGTCGACCTCGAACGCGATGATGTTGTCGCCGGCTTCGCGCATCATCGTCGACTTCTCGGTGACGAGCGGGCGGCGGATGATCTGGTTCGAATTCATGATTCGAGTGCCTCCGTCAGACGCTGCAGCGCGTCCTGGCTGAGCACGACGTAGCGCGCATTGACGACGTCGTAGACGGTGACGTGCAGCGCATCGACGAGCGTCAGCTTGGGATTGTTGCGCGAGGCCAGCATGAGGTTCGCGTTATCGAGCGAATCGACGAGCAGCGCTTTGCCGTCGACGCCGATGCCGGTGAACTTCTCGGCCAGCGCCTTCGTCTTCGCTTCGTCGACCGCGAGGTCATTGAGAAGGACGAGCTTCCCTTCCTTGACCCGCTGCGAGAGCGCCGACTTCAGCGCGTTCTTCTTCTCCTTCGCGTTCATCTTGTAGGAGTAATCGCGGGGAGTAGGACCGAAGACCGTGCCGCCGTGGCGGTGAATTGGAGGACGGTTGCCGCCCTGGCGCGCGCGGCCGGTGCCCTTCTGGCGGAACGGCTTCTTGCCCGAGCCGCTCACTTCCGAGCGGTTCTTGATCTTGTGCGTGCCCTGGCGCAGCGAGGCGAGATAGTTGCGCACCGCCTCGTGGATCAGGTGCTCTTTGTACGGATAGGCGAAGATCGCCTCCGGCAGGTCGACCGAGCCGACCTTCTTGTTGTTCCAGTCTTTGATGTCGATGGTCGGCATGTTATTCACCCCGCTTCCCGTTCCTGGAGAAGCGCACGACCACGAGGCCGTTGCGTCCGCCCGGAACTGCGCCGCGGATGTAGAGCAGGTTGTTCTCGGCGTCCACTTTCGCAACGCGGAGATTCTTGACCGTGACCTGATCGCCGCCCATCCGGCCGCCCATGCGCATGCCCTTCATGACGCGCGACGGGAACGCCGAGGCGCCGATCGAGCCGGGAGCGCGATGGAACATCGAGCCGTGCGTGGCGCGGCCACCGGCGAAGTGATGACGCTTCATCACGCCCTGGAAGCCCTTGCCCTTCGACTGGCCGACGACGTCGATCGAGTCGCCCGCCTTGAAGATGTCGACCTGCACGCGGTCTCCGACGTTGGCGTCGCCTTCGTACGGAAACTCGACGAGCGTCCGCACCGGCGGGATGCCTGCCTTCTCGAAGTGTCCGCGCGCCGCGCTGGTGATGCGGCGGTTGGAGATCTTCTCCACGAGGCCGACCTGGACGGCGTCATAGCCATCCTTCTCGGCGGTCTTTTTCTGTACCACGAGGCAAGGTCCGGCCTGGATGATCGTCACCGGGACGAGTGCACCGTCGTCGGCGAACACCTGGGTCATCCCCATCTTCTTGCCAATGATTCCTTCGATTGCCATGTCGTTCACCTTGGAACCTTTCGGTTCGTGTGTGGGCTATTTACCGAACGCCTTGATCTCGACGTCCACACCAGCGGGCAGCTCCAGCTTCATGAGCGCGTCGACCGTCTGGGTCGTCGGCTCGAGAATGTCGAGCAGCCGCTTGTGCGTCCGCATCTCGAACTGCTCCCGCGACTTCTTGTCGACGTGCGGGCTGCGCAGAACCGTGTAGCGGGCGATCTGCGTCGGCAGAGGGATCGGTCCCGCCACCTTCGCGCCCGTGCGCTTGGCCGTGTCGACGATTTCGGACGTCGACTGGTCGAGAACGCGGTAGTCGTACGCTTTCAGACGGATGCGGATTTTTTCGTTCATCATGATTTCGGCACCTTATAAAGAACAGAAAGCCGGGGAGTGACCCCCGGCTCTCGAATGATTACTCGATCACTTCCGTGACCGTGCCGGCGCCGACGGTGCGGCCGCCTTCACGGATAGCGAAGCGGAGACCCTTCTCCATGGCGATCGGGTGAATGAGCTGAATCGTGAGCGACGTGTTGTCGCCCGGCATGACCATCTCCGCTCCCTCGGCCAGCGACGCCACGCCCGTGATGTCGGTGGTGCGGAAGTAGAACTGCGGACGGTAGCCGTTGAAGAACGGCGTGTGACGGCCGCCCTCTTCCTTGGTCAGGATGTAGACCTCGGCCTTGAACTTCGTGTGCGGGGTGATCGAGCCCGGCTTGGCGCAAACCTGGCCGCGCTCGACGTCCTTGCGCTCCACGCCGCGGAGCAGGAGACCGACGTTGTCGCCAGCCTGACCCTGATCGAGCAGCTTGCGGAACATCTCGACGCCCGTGACGACCTTCTTGATGGTCGGACGGATACCGACGATCTCGATTTCCTCGCCGACCTTGACGATTCCGCGCTCGATACGGCCGGTGACGACCGTGCCGCGGCCCGAGATCGAGAAGATGTCTTCGACCGGCATCAGGAACGGCTTGTCGATGGCGCGCTCCGGAAGCGGGATGTAGCTGTCGACCGCGTCCATCAGCTCGATGATCTTCTTGCCCCACTCGCCGTTTGCGTCGCCGCTCTCGAGAGCCTTGAGCGCCGAAACACGGACGACCGGGATGTCGTCGCCGGGGAACTCGTACGAGCTGAGAAGCTCGCGAACTTCGAGCTCGACGAGATCGAGCAGCTCCGGATCGTCGACCATGTCGACCTTGTTCAGGGCGACGACGATGTACGGAACGCCGACCTGGCGGGCCAGCAGGATGTGCTCGCGCGTCTGCGGCATCGGGCCGTCAGCAGCGGAGACGACCAGGATCGCCCCGTCCATCTGCGCGGCGCCGGTGATCATGTTCTTGACGTAGTCGGCGTGGCCCGGGCAGTCGACGTGCGCGTAATGGCGCTTTTCCGTCGAATACTCGACGTGCGCGGTGGCGATGGTGATGCCGCGCTCGCGCTCTTCCGGCGCCTTGTCGATCATGTCGAAGGAGGTGAACGTCGCCGTTCCCTTCGAGGCCAGAATCTTGGTGATTGCCGCGGTCAGCGTGGTCTTGCCGTGGTCGACGTGACCGATCGTGCCGACGTTCACGTGAGGCTTACTGCGATCGAATTTCTCTTTAGCCATTGAAGTCTCCTGCTCGTTCTTTTCTTCGCGACGAAAACTGGTTTCGTTTCTTTAGATTCGTTGTGTGGTGCCCGCGGACTTGGCGATGACTTCCTCGGACACGGTCTTCGGGGCCGGCTCGTAAGCCAGGAACTGCATCGTGTAGCTGGCGCGTCCCTGCGACATCGAGCGCACCTGGGTTGCGTAACCGAACATCTCCGACAGCGGAACGTGCGCGCGAATGACTTTCGCGCCGGCGCGCTCTTCCATCGCCTGGATCTTGCCGCGGCGGCGGGAGAGATCGCCCATGACGTCGCCGGCGTAGTCTTCCGGCGTGACGACTTCGACGTCCATGATCGGCTCGAGAAGGATCGGACCGGCTTTCTTCGCGCCTTCCTGGAAGGCCATCGAGCCGGCGATCTTGAACGCCATTTCCGACGAATCGACGTCGTGATACGAGCCGTCGTACAGAATCGCGCGGACGCCGGTGATCGGGTAGCCCGCCAGGATTCCGCGCTCGAGCGCTTCCTTGATGCCCTGCTCGGTCGGCTTGATGAACTCGCGCGGGACGGATCCGCCGACCACTTCGTTGATGAACTCGAACCCGCCTTCCGGCATCGGCTCGAATCGCATCTTGACGTGGCCGTACTGACCCTTACCGCCCGACTGCCGCACGAACTTGCCCTCGGCTTCCGACTTCCGCGTGATCGCTTCGCGATACGCGACCTGCGGCTTGCCGACGTTGGCGGCGACGTTGAACTCGCGCACCATGCGGTCGACGATGATCTCGAGGTGCAGCTCTCCCATCCCACGGATGATGGTCTGGTTCGTTTCCGGGTCCGTGTGGACCTTGAACGTCGGATCTTCCTGCATGAGCTTCGCAAGCGCGACGCCCATCTTTTCCTGGTCGACTTTCGTCTTCGGCTCGATGGCGACGGCGATGACCGGCTCCGGGAACGTCATCGTCTCGAGGACGATCGGCTTGTCCTTGTCGCAGATCGTGTCGCCGGTGGTGACGCTGCGCAGGCCGACGGCCGCGCCGATGTCACCGGCCCACACTTCCTTGATCTCTTCGCGCTTGTTCGCGTGCATCTGCAGCAGGCGTCCGATGCGCTCCGAGTTGCCCTTCGTCGTGTTGAGCACCGAGGTGCCCGACTCGACGTGGCCCGAGTAGACGCGGAAGAAGGCCAGCTGGCCGACGAACGGGTCGGTCATGATCTTGAAGACGAGCGCGGCGAACGGCTCGTCGTCCGAGGCCTTGCGCTCGGTGAACGACTCGTCGTCCGGATCGACGCCCTTGACCGGCGGGATGTCCAGCGGTGAAGGGAGATAGTCGACCACGCTGTCGAGCAGCGGCTGGACGCCTTTGTTCTTGAATGCTGATCCGCACATGACCGGCGTGATCTTCTGGGCGATGGTGGCCTCGCGAAGAGCGGACTTCAGCTCGCCGATTTCCAGCGGCTCGCCGGCCAGATACTTCTCCAGCAGCTCGTCATGCTGTTCGGCGATCGACTCGACCATCTTCTCGCGAAGATGCTCGGCCTCTTCGCGGAGCTCGGCCGGGATCTCGGTGACTTCGAACTTCGCGCCGAGGGTCTCGTCGTTGAAGACGAGCGCCTTCATCTGCACGAGGTCGATGACGCCTTTGAACTTGTCCTCGGCTCCAATCGGGAGCTGGAGAGGAACGGCGTTCTTTCCGAGCTTGGTGCGGATCTGGTTGACCACGGCGGTGAAGTTCGCGCCGATGCGGTCCATCTTGTTGATGAAGGCGATGCGCGGCACGCCGTACTTATCGGCCTGACGCCAAACCGTCTCCGACTGCGGCTCGACGCCGCCGACAGCGCAGAAAACGCCGACCGCGCCGTCGAGGACGCGCAGCGAACGCTCCACTTCGACCGTGAAGTCGACGTGGCCGGGAGTGTCGATGATGTTGACGCGGACGTCGCCCCACATCGCCGTGGTGGCAGCCGAGGTGATGGTGATGCCGCGCTCCTGCTCCTGGACCATCCAGTCCATGGTGGCAGTGCCGTCGTGCACCTCACCGATCTTGTGGGTACGGCCGGTGTAATACAGGATGCGCTCCGTCGTCGTGGTTTTACCCGCGTCGATGTGAGCCATGATCCCGATGTTCCGCGTTTTTTCGAGTGATACCTGACGTGGCATGACTTGACTTACCTTTTCGCGACGACAACAAACGCTCGGCGAAGGCAGACCGCCGCCGGGCGCAGAGAAAAGCCAGATTGTTGTTTTTCCCGTTGCTCGGTCCGGAACCGCAGAACCCGTTCTGTGTTATCCGGTCGAGACGGAGCTACGGAAATCTCGATGGTGTTGAAAACTGCGTTTTGCTGCGTGAAACCGGTACAACTTCGGCGAACCGAAAAATATTACCAGCGGTAGTGCGCGAACGCTTTGTTCGCTTCCGCCATCTTGTGCGTGTCTTCCTTCTTCTTGATCGCGTTGCCGCGGTTGTTTGCGGCATCCATGATCTCGCCGGCCAGCTTGTCCATCATCGTCTTCTCGCCGCGGCTGTTGGCGTACGAGATCAGCCAGCGGATGGCCAGCGCCGTACGGCGCGACGGACGGACTTCGATGGGAACCTGGTAGTTCGATCCACCGACGCGGCGGCTCTTCACTTCGAGAGCCGGCTTGACGTTGTCCACGGCCTTCTTGAAGAGCTTGATCGGATCGTCCTTGGCGCGGTCTTCGACCTTCTTCAGGGCGCTGTAGAACACGCGCTCGGCAACCGACTTCCTCCCCTGCGACATCAGGGAGTTGATGAACTTGGTCACGAGCTGGCTGTTGTAGACGGGATCCGGCAGGATCTCGCGTTTCGGAACTTCTCGGCGTCTCGGCATCTGAGTTAACCCTTCTTCGGCCGCTTGGCCCCGTACTTCGAGCGGCTCTGCATCCGCTTGGCGACGCCGACGGTGTCGAGCGTGCCGCGGATGACGTGATAACGAACTCCCGGAAGATCTTTGACACGGCCGCCGCGGATGAGCACGATCGAGTGCTCCTGCAGGTTGTGTCCGACGCCCGGGATGTACGTGGTGACTTCCACTCCGTTGGTCAGGCGGACGCGGGCAACCTTGCGGAGCGCCGAGTTCGGCTTCTTCGGAGTCGAGGTGTAGACGCGCGTGCAAACCCCGCGCTTCTGGGGGCTCGACTGCAGCGCCGGCGATTTGGTCTTGTAGGCGACCTTGTCGCGCCCTGCGCTGACGAGTTGGTTGATCGTTGGCATTCCTGTCCTATCCTTTTGAAGACACGTGGAGCGAAAGAGGACTCCCGCTGGGGGAAAAACCCGCGCACTCTAAGCGCACGGCCGGCAAATGTCAATACCATGATGATTACGCCGGACCCGACCTAACGGTGCCCTCGGAGCCTGTATTCCTACCTAGAAGTCGACCCACGTTCCGGCCCCTTCGCGGCCTGCTTTTTCGTAGAGGAACTGCGCCGCGGCGAGGTCTTCGACCGCCAGTCCAAGTGATTTGAAGAGAGTGATTTCCGTCGGCGACGTCCTTCCTTCAGCGCGCCCGAGGAGGATCTCGCCGAGCTCGGCGCGGATGTGGCCGTCCGTAATGGCCCCTTCGCGCAGCGCCGAGAGGTAGTCGCCCGACTCGTTCACCGTCGATTCGCGGCGATCGACGAAGAGGCTCGATGCTGCGACTGTGTCGCTGTCGAGCTCGCGAGCAACGGCAACGCTCGATCCGACGGCATTGATGTGCACGCCATCGTCCAGCCAGTTGCGCCGGATGATCGGCTCGCGCGAGCTGGTGGCGGTGACGATGATGTCGGCACCTTTCACCGCCTCTTCGACGGAATCGACGACGCGAACGCCCTTTCCGGCCAGCGCATCGGCCTTTTCGCGTGTCCGGCTGACGATGCGGACCTCGCGGATGTCGCGGACGAGCGGGATGGCCTCGAGATGCGACTTCCCCTGCACGCCCGCGCCGATGATGGCCAGTGTGTGCGCGTTCTCGCGCGCGAGCAGCTTCGTGGCCACAGCCGAGACTGCCGCCGTGCGGATGGCGGTGATCGCCGAGGCGTTCATGACCGCCATCAACTGTCCGTTCTCGCCGTCGTGCAAAAGGACGGCGCCGAGGTGCGTGTCGAGTCCGCGGGCCGGGTTGTTCGGGAAGATGCACACTTCCTTCAGCCCATACCGTGGTACGTCGCCACCTCGGTACGCCGGCATCAGGCCGAGGAATCCGCTGGCCTCGGAGGCGCGAACAATGCTGCGCAACGGGTTGTGGACTTCGCCCCGCGCCAGCGACGCCAGCGCCTGCTCCATCACCTCGATGCATTCGCGCATCGTCAGGAGCTGTTCGACTTCGTTCTCGTTCAAAATCAGCATCTTGCTCATTGAAGCGGAGCGTACAACCAATACCGCTCATCCGTCTTCTCGAACGGCTCGGCGGTGACGTGCAGAAGCCGGAAGCCGTGCGACGCAGGATCGGGAATCTCGACGTTGAACAAGAGGAGCCACTTCCTCCCCGCAAACTCCCTCCTGGCCCGATCCTCGGCGATCGGATACGGCATCTCCAGCGCCCGCTCCTGCGCGGCATCCCACTTCAGATACGTCCCGTACGTGCCGAGGCCGGCGTACCAGAAACGGCGATGCGGAAGATATGGAAGGAGCGCTTCGCATTGCGTGAGGTTGTGCGCGGCGATGTCGACGTTCGGTTGGCCGGCGATGAATGCCGCCATCTCCTTGGCCCCAGAAAACGGCTCGCGCACGTCCCTGATCCAGTATCCGGCCGCAACGCAAAGCGAAAGGAGGAGCCCGCCGTTGAGCAGGAGCGCGGCCGCCGAGGCGAAACGAAGATCCGTTTGATCGGCGATCCAGATCGCGGCCAGGACGATCACCAGCACGAATCCGGCGTGACGCAGTCCTCCCAGCCAGACGAAGGAGTAAAGAGTCAGCAGTCCGCCTACGGCGATCCAGAGAATGCCGACGGCGGCACGGGAGCGATGAATGGTGAGCGTGACGGCGATGAGCACAGCGACCGCGATGGCGCAGCCGGCGACGATCGGCAGCGTCGGCGTGAAGGCATTGCCGAGCGTCCACGGAATCGCAGCGGAGTTGAACAGATGCCGTGTACCTTCACGCGCGGGATCGGCCGGCGTCCGCACCTGCCACCACGCTGCGATCGCGCCGACGGCCGCGATCGCGGACGGCTTCACCGCTCGTTCGGCCAGCAGTGCGATGGTGAACGCTCCCGCGATCACAAACCCCTGCGCGTTCGTGTTGCACAACAGCGCCAGCACGAATCCGATCGCGATCGGACGCTCGCCTCGCACACGCCAAAGCGCCGCCGCGGCGAAAACGAGCAGGATCGCCAGCGCGTAGCTGCGCACGATCACCGAGTATTCGTACGCGAAGTAGTACGAGAAGACCGCCAGCACTTTCGTCAGCCGCGAGAGCGGCGCGCGCGCGGCGAAAATCGCCATCGCGGCGGTGGCGATCGCGAGGTGCAACCATTTCTGGCTCTCGTACGGCAGTCCGAGGCGCGCCAGCGGCGCGAGGAGGCCGTACCAGAGCGCGGGTGTCCCAGCGTGACGCGTCCAGTCGAAAAAGTGCGCAAGATCGATGTCGCGAACGACCAGCCACGCGTCGGCCTCATCGCGCCACGGCTCGTGATGCGCAGCGACAAACGCGGTGATGGCTGCGAACCCCGCCACGATCGCGGCCACGAACGTCCGCGGCGTCCGCCCCTCGGAAGTAAGGCGCCGCGGATCCCACTCGTGCATCACACGTCGCGGTGCACGGTATCCATGGCGAACGCCGGCAGGCACACCGCGATGTACTCAGCCCCCTCGGCGCCCGGCGTCGAGTACTGCACCCACTCGCCGCGATGCGTGATGACCGCCTCGCCGGCGCCGACGTCGATCGCGCCGTCGCGCGTGGTGACCCGCAGAGAGCCGCGCAGGACGACCGTGTATTCGTCGAACTCCGGCGTCTGCCCCGGCTCGACCCAGCCGCTCGGGCTGGTCATTCTCGCGATACTGCACGCGGAAGTCTTCGAGTTGACGCGCCCGATGAACTCTTCGATCCGTTTCGGTTTGTTACCGGCCGCTTCGATGACGGAAGGCTGTTTGATGTGCGTCGGCATCGGCGGAGTTTACCTGCTCCGCAATCCAGCGCTCGATCACCCGCAGCACGTACGCGGTCTCTCCCTCGCTCAACGCCTGCCCCTTCGCAATCTCGTGGACTTTCTGCAGGCACCCGCGACAACACGTAGCGGTCGCATGCTGGGCAACGAAGATCGGATGATTCCGCCACGGCGTCTGCTTCCCGTCATTCCGCGGAAAGGCCGGCGCCAGCCGCTCCGCGATGAACTTCGCGCCATGCTTCATCACCGCCGCGATCCCCCACGTCTCGACGTACGCGAGCTCGCGTCCCACCAGCCGGAACTTGCGCCGGAACGGCGCCGCGGCAAGACGGCGGAAGGCTTCGTCGATATCGATCACGATGTCGGATCAACGTAAAGGGGGACGAAAGGCTTTCACGCGGAGTTCGCGGAGAGGCGGAGAACGGCGAAGAAAACCTCCGCGAGCTCCGCCTCTCCGCGAACTCCGCGTGAACTACTTCGCGACGCGCCGCCTCACTTGATGCTCGAACGGAGGCAGCTCCGCGGCGGGCGCGGGCGGTTGGAAATCGGCGATCGCGAGTTTTGGGCCGGTCGTCACGACAGCTCCGAGGTCGATCCCCACTTCCTTCCAGGCTTCGATCACCGCGCGTTCCGGCTCGCTCTTCGCGCCGTAGCGCGCGGATGCCGCGGCGGCCGTGGCGCGGGCGCAGTCGCGGAACGTGGCGTTCGGTTTGAGCAGCGTCGTCAGCGCGTCGTACCAGATGCGGCCGGCCACCGTCCATGCCTTACCGCCGAGGAGGGTGGCGGCGAGGTAGAAGGCGTGATTGGGGATGCCGGAGTTCACGTGCACGCCGCCGTTGTCGGCGGTCATGGTCTGGAAGTTCTTCATGTGCGCCGGCTGCGGATCCTTGCCGAGGAGCTTGTCGTCGTAGGCGGTGCCGGGAGCTTTCATCGAACGGACGGCGGAACCGTGAACCGCCTTCGTGAAAATGCCGGCGCCGATCAACCAGTCGGACTTGGCTGCGGTCTGCTTCAGCGCGTACTGCTTGACGAGGATGCCGAAGACGTCGGAGAAATGTTCGTTCAGCGCGCCGGACTGGTCCTGATAGACGAGAGCGGCGGTGTGTTGGGTGACGCCGTGCGTCAGTTCATGGCCGATGATGTCGAGCGATTCGGTGAAGCGGTTGAACAGCTTTCCGTCGCCGTCGCCGTAGATCATCTGCTTCCCGTTCCACAGCGCGTTCGTGTAGTGGACGCCGTAGTGAATAGAGGAGTCGAGCGGCAGGCCGCGCCCGTCGACGGAGTTGCGGCCGTAGATTTTCGAATAGAAATCGTAGGTGACGCCGGCGCCGGCGTAGGCCTCGGTGGCCGCAAGGTCGGCGACCGGCTTCGCCCCTTCGCCGCGGAGCAGTTTTCCGGGAAGGGCCGTCTTCTGCTGCGCGTCGTAAATCGTCCGGCGCAGTTGCGACGCCATCAGCTCTTCAGCGACCGCCGTTTTCCCCGCTGCTGCACGCGCGCCGCGGAACTGCGCCGTCGTTTCGAGCGCGGCGTGGCAGCGCTCGCGCAGCGCGGGATCGTCCGTATTCTCCGCGATCGACCGGAGGATGTGCGGCGGAAGAAATGCGCAGACGGCGTGCGGGCGTCGGCTCAAGGTGACCTCCTTGTCGAGTGGATTCCGACAAGGTACCGCCGCGCTGCGCCGCCCGCAACCTTACTTCCTCAATACCTCCTCGATGGCGGCAAGGGCGCGCGCATCGTGTTTCTGGCCGAGCCAGAAGGCGGCCTTCTTGCGCACGTTGCCGTCGCGGTGCGTTTTCATCAATTCGATGAGCATCGGCACGGACTGGTCGTCGGGAAGTTGGGATACCGCGAAGACGGCCTTTTCGCGCACGTGTGCATCCGGATCGTCGTCGATCGATTGCCGCACCGCGCTCGCCGCTTTCTTCCCCGCCTTCTGCGACAGCCAGAAGATCGCCTGCCCTCGAACGTGCGAATCGGGATCATGTTTGGCGAGGTTGATCAGCTCATCGATCGCGCCCGCTTCTTTCGATTGCGAGATCGCGAAGACGGCTTTCTCGCGCAGGCGCTGCGAGGATGACGGCGATTTTGCGACGGCCAGCACGTCTTCGTAGCCGCGGCGGCCGCGCGTCTGGCCGAGCCAGAAGGCAGCGTGCCCGCGCGTTTCGTCCGATTCGCTCGCCGAGTGCAGCAGCCGCTCGAGCTCCGTGGTCGCGGACGGATCGGCGTGAAGGGCGAGCGTGCTCATGACGGAGTCGGAGTGATGTCCGGGAGTGCTGAGAATCGATGCGATCAGGGCGACGCTCTTGCGCGGATCGACGCCATCGATCCACGTCACCGCGGCACCGTTCGCGTCGAGCACGCACTCCATCGAGTAGCTGCGCGCCCGCTCGATCTCGCCGTTCACGACCGTGTAGAGAACGGCGAACGTGCCAGGGCCGGCCGGATGGACGTCGTCGCGATCGTCGTTCGTGAAGGAGTTCCCCTCGTGATCGAGAGTGCAGGTGCCGCCCGATCGGAACTCGCCGTAATTCTGATAGCAGCACATGACGTGCTCCCCCTCGATCTCGGGGACGGCGTAGCCGATGTACTTCGTTCGCGAGCCGCGAATCTGCGCGCCGAGGTCGGGCGATGCGGCGACAGAAGTGACCGTCCCATGGACGATGCGCGGGTGCTGCGCGAAAGCGGTGGCGGAGAGAAGGACGAGCGCGGCGGCGAAAGCGAGCTTTCTCATGCTCGCTTAGACCGCGGTCGAGGGACGATGGTTAGCTTCTCAGCGTTCGCGGTCGGAGCGCTGGCGTCTCGCCGGCTGGCTCGGCGGCGTCCTCGCCGCCGAATGGGAGGCTCGCGCGAGTGTTGTGTTACCAGCAAACGTTCGGGGTTTGCCGGTTCGGCAGCGAGGACGCAGCCGGGCCAGCCGGCGAGACGCCAGCGCTCCGTTAGGAAACCGGGTAGATCGCGTCGTTCAGCGCTCCCTTCGCTAAAGCGTCCAACCGCGCGGCGTGCGGCTGGAGTGGCTTTGGGCGGTACTTGCCATCCGCGGCGCCGTCGCGCCAGCGTTCGACGATCGATTTGTGAAAGTACTCGGTGCCGAACTTCGTACCGCCGACCGTTCGGTCTGCGCCGCTGAAGGTGTAGATGATCGATTTCGAGTCGTGCGCTTTCTGCGCGGGGTCGGGGCTGGTGGGAAGCTTGGCGACGATGTCCGGATCGACCTCCAGGCCAGCCGTCGCCGCGGCGTCCATCATCCAGTCGAGGGCGATGTCGGAGAGTCCGTGTTCGGGATAGCCGCCGCCGACGTCGCTGTGCGCGCCGGCGAACCAGACCTGCTGGACCGTCTGGCCCGGATTGGGTTGCGTGTCCCATAGCGTCGGAAGAAATGGTTCGCGATGCTCGTCGACTGCAAGCGCGTGGAACGCGTACTTCACGACGCGGCTGAGTCCCGTGTCGAGGAACTGATACTTCTTCTGATTCGCCGAGCCGAAGGCGCGCAGCGGGATGCCGAGGGCGCCGACCGTGTCCCAGACGCCGACGCAGTGGACGGGTGTCTCCGGCTCGATCGCGAAATCGGTCCGGAACTTGAGTGCCATCGGGTCGGACGCCTGAATTCCGCTCCGGTACAGCGCCCGCGCCTCGGGGTACTGCGTGACGGTGTCGCGGCGAAGGATTCCGCAGCGGCGGATCATGCCGGCGATGCTGCGCGCCGTGTAGGCGCCGCGGCTGAATCCGAAGAGGTAGATATCGTCGCCGGGCTGATAGTTGGCGATGAGGAAGCGGTAGGAGTCGTTGATGTTGCTCTCCAGCCCGTCGCCGAACGCGCCGCCGCCGATGCGGTCGGCCAGGTTGCCGGTGCCGACGCCCTGGTCGTAATAGACGATCTGCAGCGAGCCATCCTTCTTCTTCTTGCGCAGGCGGCAGGCGATCTTGAGGACGTTGGTGACGCAGAGCTCTTCGACTTCCTTTCCCTTGACCATGACCTTCTTCTTTGCCTGGTCGGCGCTGTTCCAGGTCCCGTCGCAACAGATCACGATGCTCGACATAGAGATGGCCCTCCTGTTAAAAGTGATTCTAGCGGCCCGAGTGTTACAATCCGCGCCCACTATGCGAACGTCATCGACGACCGCTACCACACGAACGACGGAGACGCCTCCTCCGCCCTGTCGATGATCTGAACCTCGAATGAACATGCGACAGGGCCGAGCAATCGGCCCTGTTTGATTTTGGAGAGAAACGATGCACGTCGAATTACCGGACGGATCCAAACGAGAAGTTCCTGACGGCGCGACCGTCGCCGACGTGGCCGCGTCGATCGGCCGCGGTCTGGCCAAAGCCGCCATCGCCGGCAAGGTGAATGGGAAGGTCGTCGACGTCTACACGCCCGTCTCCGACAACGCAAAGATCGAGATCGTCACGCCGAAGAGCGAGGCCGGACTCGATACGATCCGTCACTCCACCGCACATTTGATGGCCATGGCCGTGCAGGAGCTGTTTCCGGGAACGCAGGTCACCATCGGGCCGGTCATCGAGAACGGCTTCTTCTACGACTTCGGCACCGACCGGCCGTTCACGGACGACGACTTGCGCCGCATCGAAGAGAAGATGGCCGAGATCGTGAAGCGCGATCTCCCCGTCCGCCGCGAGGTTCTCACTCGCGAGCAGGCCATCGAAACGTTCGAGAAGCTCGGCGAGAAGTACAAGGTCGAGATCATCAAAGGCATCCCCGGCGATGAGCCGCTGACGGTTTATCACCAGGGCGACTGGTTCGATCTCTGCCGCGGGCCGCACGTCCCCTCCACCGGCCGCCTCGGCGCGTTCAAGCTCAGCTCCGTCGCCGGCGCGTACTGGCGCGGCGACGAGCACAACGCGATGCTGCAGCGCATCTACGGCACCGCGTGGGCGGACAAGGACGAGCTGGCCGCATATCTGAAGCGCATCGAAGAAGCGCACGCGCGCGATCACCGCAAGCTCGGCAAGCAACTCGGCCTGTTCATGTTCTCGAACTTCGCGCCGTCGATGCCGGTCTTCCTTCCGAAGGGCGCCGCGATCTACAACGAGCTGGTCGACTTCGTGCGCGCCTTCTACATGCGCGACGGCTACAGCGAAGTGGTCACGCCGCTGATCTGGGATACCGAGATCTTCAAAATCTCCGGCCACTACGACAACTACAAAGACAACATGTTCTTCTCCGAGGTGGACGAACGGGAGTACGGCGTGAAGCCGATGAACTGCCCCGGCCACACGCAGATTTTCGCGATGGAGCGCCGCTCGTATCGCGATCTCCCCATCCGCTACGCCGACTTCGCGCGGCTGCACCGTTACGAGCGGTCCGGTGTGACGCATGGTCTCGTGCGCGTCCGCTCGTTTGCGCAGGATGACGCGCATCTGTTCGTTACCGAAGATCAGATCGAGTCCGAGATCGACCGCGAGTTGCGGCTGATCAAGGAGATCTACGACATCTTCGACTTCAAGGAAGTCCGCATCGCGCTCTCCACCCGTCCCGAAAAACGGCTCGGCGACGATGCGATGTGGGACAACGCGGAGAGCGCGCTCGAAAACGCGCTGAAGAAGAATGGCGTCGAGTACCACATCAATCCCGGCGAAGGCGCGTTCTACGGACCGAAGCTGGAGTTCCAGGTCACCGACGCCATCGGCCGTCCGTGGCAGCTCGGCACGATTCAGCTCGACTACGCGCTGCCGGCGCGCTTCGAGCTTCGCTACATCGGCGCCGACAACGGCGAGCACCAGCCGGTCATGATCCACCGCGCAATACTCGGCTCCATCGAGCGGTTCATCGGCATCATCATCGAGCACTTTGCCGGAGCCTTTCCCGTGTGGCTCGCTCCGGTGCAGGCGTCGGTGCTGCCGCTGTCGGAGAAGTTTCTCGACTACGGCCGCGAAACGGCAATCAAGCTTCGCGCGGCCGGTTTGCGGGTCGAGACCGACGAGTCGAATGAGAAGCTCGGCGCGAAGATCCGCGACGCGCAGATGAAGAAGATCCCGTACATGCTCGTGGTGGGTGAGAAGGAAGTGGCGTCCGGAACGGTGTCGGTCCGGAAGCGCACGGGCGGGGAGCAGTTGTCGATGTCGATCGATGAATTCGTAGCCGAGGCCAGGCGGGTCATCGCCGGGCGCTCGTTGACTTTGTAGAGGTTTATTCGTAGATTTCGCGCTTCCGCGCAAACGCATAACAGGAGGATTTCCGCATTTTCCCACCACGACGAGGATCGCGATTCGACCGGAGACCGGCAGAACCTGAGTCCAGAATCAACGACATGATCCGCGGCATCAGTGAGGTTCGCCTCATCGGAGCTGACGGCGCACAGATCGGGGTCGTCCCGCTGCAGCAGGCGCAGGACATGGCCCGAGAAAAAGACCTCGACCTCGTGGAGATTTCGCCGACGGCGAACCCTCCCGTCTGCAAGGTCATGGATTACGGCAAGTACGTTTTCCAGCAGAAGAAGAAACAGACCGAGGCCAAGAAGAAACAGAAGGTGATCGTCGTCAAGGAGGTGCAGTTCCGCCCCCGCATCGACGAGCACGATTTCGATTTCAAGAAGAACAACATCGTCCGTTTCCTGCAGCACGGCGACAAGGTCAAAGCGTCGATCCGCTTCCGCGGACGCGAGATGACCCACATGGAGCTCGGCCGGGCCGTGCTCGACCGCCTGCTGAATGAGATCAAGGAGTTCGGCGCTCCCGAGAATGCGCATCCCGACGTTCAGGGGAATCGCATGACGATGGTGATATCGCCGGTGAAATAGCCGGCACGGCCGGCGGCGTAAGTTGCCCAAGGCTCCGCCACCGAGGCGGTGACGAGGTTCTTCTCGCGCGCACTTAGGAATTCATCGCAACTTCAGCCAGTTAGGAGCCAGGCTATGCCGAAAATCAAGACGCATCGGGGAGCCGCCAAGCGGTTCAAGAAGTCGGGAACGGGCAAGATTCAGCGCAATCACGCCTTCCACTCGCACATCCTCACCAAGAAATCGCCCGGCCGCAAAGCGGAGCTGGCGCGGGAGACTCAGGTGTCGAAGGCGAACGAGAAGACCGTGAAGCGCATGCTTCCGTACCTGTAGCTCTTAGCTGCCAGCTCTTAGCTCTTAGGAGTACGACCGCGAATGGCCATGCGCCTCCGCCGTTGCCCCTAAGAGCCAATAGCTAAGAGCTGAGAGCTTTCATCAACCCCGAGCGAGGCGCGGTAATCACCACTCCTGACCCGCCCGCTCAGAACGATTCAAACGAGGAGACAAGATGCCGAGAGTCAAACGAGGTCCAAAAAGAAAGAACCGCCGCGCGAAGATCCTGAAGCTCGCCAAGGGCTACTGGGGAATGAAGTCGCGCGGTCACCGGATCGCGAAGCAGCAGGTCGAGAAGGGCCTGAACTCCGCGTTCGCCGGCCGCAAAGATCGCAAAGGTGATTTCCGCAAGCTGTGGATCGCCCGCATCAACGCCGCCGCCCGCCTGAACGGAATCTCCTATTCGCAGCTGATCGCAGGCCTCAAGGCCTCCGGTTCGCTGGTCGACCGGAAGATCCTGGCCGACATCGCCGTCCGCGACGCCGCCGCCTTCACCGCCTTCGCCGACGCCGCCAAAGCCGCGCTGAACAAGCAGCAGCTCCGCACCGCGCTCGACAAGGAGACGTCGGCCAAACGCAAGCCGGCTTCGGCATAACGCAATCCGATCGATCCACCCCAAACGCGGGCCTCGGCCCGCGTTTTTGTTTGTGTGGCACAGACACTCTTGTCTGTGCTTCAATCGCCCGCTCCAAATGCTCGACGACATCGCACGCATCAGTTCTGAATTCGACGCCGCCCTCGCCGCCGCGAATACCGCCTCGGCACTCGACGAGCTGCGCGTCCACTACTTCGGCCGCAAGGGCGGTCTGATCCCGGCTCTCTTCTCGCGATTGAAAGAAGTTCCGAAGGATCAGAAGAAGGATGCCGGCGACGCGCTGAACAAACTTCGCGACCGCCTCGAATCGGAGCTGAAGGAAAAGCAGGAACGCGTGGCCGCCGAGGAGTCGAAGCGGAAGGAGTCGCGCGACATCATCGACGTCACCCTCCCCGCCCGCCTCCCGAACCTCGGACATCTCCATCCGGTCACGATCATCCGCCGCGAGATGGAGACGATCTTCAGCGAGATGGGCTACTCGCTCGATCCCGGCCCCGAGGTCGAGACCGACTGGTACAACTTCGAAGCGCTCAACTTCACGCCGGACCATCCGGCGCGCGATACGCAGGACACGTTCTTCCTGGACGTCGAACCGTACCTGCTGCGCACGCATACATCCAACGTGCAGATTCGGTCGATGGAGAATCACAAACCGCCCGTGAAGGTGCTTTCCTGCGGTCGCGTCTATCGTCGTGACGAGATCACCATGCGCCGCTCGCCGATGTTCCACCAGGCCGAGGGCTTCCTGGTCGACAAAGGGATTCACATCGGCCATCTCCGCGCCACGCTCGAGCACTTCATCAAACGCCTCTTCGGCGCCGATTCGAAGATGCGCATGCGCCCGAGCTTTTTCCCCTTCACCGAACCATCCGCGGAAGTCGATATGTCGTGCGTCTTCTGCAAAGGCGCCGGCTGCGGCACCTGCTCGCAAACCGGCTGGATGGAAATCCTCGGCTGCGGCATGATCCACCCCCAGGTCCTGCGCAACGTCGGCATTGACCCGGAGGAGTGGAGCGGCTTCGCCTTCGGCCTCGGCCTCGACCGCTGCGCCATGATCAAGTTCGACATCCCGAACATCCGGACGTTGTTTGAAAACGACCTGCGCGTGCTGCAGCAGTTTTGATCTGCGTCATCTGCGGATAAAGCTTCATCCGCAGATGACGCAGAGATGACGCAGATTAAATCTACCCGCCCGTGATCATCCTCGTCGCGCCTGTGGCTGGGTTCCAGGAGATGGCGTGGCCCTGAGCGTCGATGTCGAGAACGTCGCGCAGCGGCTCGATGGACGGCCGCGGGTCGAAAACGACGGAGGCGACGGAGTTATGAGCCGGCTGGCGATGCTCGATGGCGCCGCTGGTGATGTTGACGGCCTCGAACATGCGGTTGCCGGACGCAACATCGGTGTCCGTCAACACGACGCGAACGCCGTCGTCGCCGAGGATCGTCACCCATTTCTTTGCGCCGAGGGAGATGTCGCGCTGCGGCGTGCCGTCGGCGGCGAGGATGTGCAGGACGGCGGCTGAGTTCTGCCCGTCGACGAACGCGATGCGTCCGTCGCGGAGGTAGCTGGCGGCCTTCACCGGGGCGCTGGTGCTGAGCGGCTTGATCACTGCGCCCGTCCGCGCGTCGTTCAGGAAAAGCACGTCGCTGCGAAATGCATGAACGAGCATGTGCGCCGCGGAAGGATCGGGGACGGCAACCATGAAAGCCTGCGATGGCACCGAGCCCGTTTCGCGCAGCGCGCGGGTACGGACGTCGAGCTCCTCGATTTTCAGATCGGGAACGTTGAGGTAAATGCGGATGACGTCCGGACTGACGAAAAACGCGCGCATCGATTTCGCGAACGGCAATCGCACCGAGGCGAGCGAGCGTTTCTGCGCGACGTCGTAGACCGAGAGGAGTAGCTGGTCGGAAATCGTGGCGATGCGCCCTCCATCGTCCGAAACGAAGAAGTCGCGATCGGAAGTCGTCAGCCCGGTATCGACCGGCTCCCCCTTGCCGCGCGTATAGACGAACATCTCCGCTGCCGTGGCGGCGAAATGCGGAACCACCGCGCTGCGGCCGTCGCGCGTGAAACGCACTCCCCATTGAGCGCGCGGTTCCAGCCGCCACTTCGAGCCGTCATCCAGATTGAGAAGAAACGCGGCGCGATAGTCCGATCGCCCTTTCGCGTTTCCGGAGATCACGGCGAAAGGACCACTTGATGCGCGGGACGCTTCGATGTGGCTCGTCAGATCGCCCGGCTGCGCGGAGACGACCCACCCCACGTAGCCTGCGGCGATGAGCAGCGCCGCTGCCATCGTCGTCCAGAGAAACTGCGAGAGCGCCAGGTGATTGCGGCGCCGGTCGGTGCGTCCGCGCTCGAGTTGCCACGCGCCTCCGCCGACGATCGCCACGACAGCGGCGATGCCCAGCGAGATCGCCAGCCACTTCAGTAGGACAATCGCGCCGCCCGCGACGAGCGGGAGCAACAACAGACGAATTACGACCCCGCAGATCACCGCCGCGGCGAAATCGAAGACGATCAGCGGTGAGCGCGAGCGGGCGAACGTGCTGATCACGTGCGCGATCAGAAAGAGCGCGATGGCGATCGTCAGCAGGTAGACGACGGACCAGGTCGACGAGGAGCTGATCATCCGCGTCCAACGATCGCCCGTCGCCAGGCGCGCCGGAACGATGATGAAACCGAACGTGCCGACGATCATGAGGATGCCCGCCGTCAGCTTGCCGAACCAGATCGACGCCGATCCGGCCGGGCGCGAGAAGTAGAACGACATCCGTCCATCGGAGAGATCGCGGCCGATGAAGCTGGCGCCGGAAATCACCGCGACGGCGATCGCGAACGTCGTCCCGAAGATCAGCGCCGAGAGGACGATGGTGTCCTGCGGCGACTTGCCGCTGATCCCGGGGATGACGGCCAGAAGGAACGGCAGAATGGCGAAGGCGACCGCCGCGTAGATGACGAAGCGCTTCTCCTCGAATTCTCTTGCTGCAATGACCAGTGCGTTTTTCACGAGTTGTTGCCTCCGGCAATGGCGATGAAGATTTCTTCCAGCGACATCGCCTCCACTTCCGCGGCGCCGATGTTGTTGGTGCTGCGCATGCGTTCGAACGAGACATCGTCGTAATTGCTGACGATCGCTTCCGCGCCGCCGCCCCAGCTCCGCATCACCGTGGGCCGGAGCGCGGCCGTGTCGATCGCCACCGGCTGCGCGGCGAAACGGATGCGCCGGAAGCGCGACTTGAGCGCGTCGACGTCTTCGTCGAGCACGATGCGGCCGTGCTCCATCATCCCCACGCGGTCGGCAAACGTTTCGACGCCGGCCAGGTCGTGCGTGGTGATGAAGATGGTCGTGCCGCGGTCTGCGAGATCGCCGATGACTTCCTCGAACAACGACTTGCGCGCCACGACGTCGAGGCCGAGGGTTGGGTCATCGAGGACGAGGAGCTCGGGCGCGATGGCCAAAGCCATCGCCAGCGAGACCTGCTTCCTCTGGCCTTTCGACAAACTTCCGAAACGGCTGGTCAGCGGCACGCCGAACGTCCGAAGGCGCGCCTCGACACCGTCCTGGTCCCATTTGTCGTACAGCCGCGAACAGAATCGGGCGATGGCGGCAACGCTCATCTCCGGCGGAGCATCCGCGTCTTCACTGACGACGCCGACGCGCTGCATGAGCGACGTGCGGCGCGACCAGGCGTCCTCTCCGAATAGCGAGGCGCTGCCGCTCTGCGGCCGCTGTTGTCCCAGGAGACATCGCACGAGCGACGACTTGCCGGCGCCGTTGCGGCCGACAAGCGCGTAAACGGAACCGCGCGTGACGTCGAGCGCCGCGTGATCGACGGCGATCATGCGCCCGTAGCGCACCGTGAGATCGGATATTCGAATGGCGTTGTCGCTCATGCTTTTCTCCTGTGCTCGCGTACGACGCGGTCGTACGCGGCAGTCAACTCTTCGGACGCGTCGTCCAGCGCCGCGCCGACGGCGATTGCGGTCGAGGCGTACCGCGTGGCCGCGTCGCGCAACGCCTCGTTGCGCTCCGCTTTCCTCGGCACCGGCGGTTCGTCCGCCACATACGTTCCCTCCCCTCGCTTCACCGACAGCACACCTCCCTCGGTGAGCCGCTGGTAAGCGCGGGCGACGGTGTTCGGATTCACGCGCAGATCTTTGGCAAGGTCGCGGACCGAAGGCACCGGCGCGCCGGGCTGCAGCGCGCCGAGCGCGATCAGCCGCCGCACGCCTTCCTCGATCTGCCGCCAGATGGGCGCAGGGTCTGCCGGGTTGATGGCGAACATGGCCTTATTTCATCGACCAATGGCGAAGGAGCCAGCGCCCCTCGTTCGTGGCCACGGCGTCCTCATCGAACGAATTCAGAGTCGCGCCCGTCGACCACGTCTGCTTGTCGAATTTGCCGTCCGCGCCGGCGCTGACGACGGTGAAGCTGTTCGCGTTCGATTCGACCGCGTAGGCGCGGCCCCAGGCATCGGTCAGCGGAAGGTGCGCGATGTAGACCGGTTCGAGCGCCGCTTTGGCCTCCTCCGCCGACTTCACCTCGGGATATTTGCCGTGGTCCTGCTTGTAGGCGGCGAAACAGATGCGCCAGCTGACCATGTCGCCCATCGTCCAGCGGGCGCGCTCGGCGTCCGTCGGGGCGTAAAGACCGTTGGCGGCAAAAAGAGGGGCAACGAGGGTGGCAAGCATCAGCGCAAACAGGGTTTTCTTCATGGCGTATCCTCCGTAGCTGTGTATTAGGTATCTAATACAGTAAGTCGGCGGATTTCGATTGTCAAGCCCCTTTCGATAGATGGCACGACGCTTGAGTTGATTCGCAGTATGAGAAACAGCCAGAAGGTAGCGATTGCAATCGCGGCGGTTGTCGCCGTCGCCGGAGTCACCTCCATCGTCATGCGTCATAGCGGCAGCCCGGTCACCGCGCGAAACACGCGCGCGCAAGTGGTGACACCGCAGATCCCCGACACCGCCATCGTCCAGGCCGTGCGCGATGCGAACCTGCGCATCGACGGCTTCTCCGCGACGAACGTCGGCGGCATCGTGGTTCTGAAAGGCACGTCCGACGCCGCCTCGGCACAGCAGGCCGCGACCGTGGTCCGGCAACTCGGATTCGCCCGCGTCGCGAACCTGATCGTCACGAAGGTGGCGGCCAACGACGACAGCATCCGCCGCGAGGCCGAACGCCAGTTGACGTCGACGCGCGCCCTGGACGGCTGCACGCTCCACGTCAGCTGCGTCAACGGCATCCTCCGCGTCGACGGCACCGCCTACAACGAGCTGCAGGAAGACGTAGCCCGCAAAGTCCTGCGCAACGTCGGCGCGCAGGAAGTGCAGGTCGCGCTGAAGAAGCTGTAATCAAACAAGACCGCCGGGCGAAAGCCCGGCGGTGTGGCACAGACACTCTTGTCTGTGCTTTTGAAGTCGCGCAGCTTGCGAATTCAGCGCAAGCCTCCCAATGCACAGACAGGAGTGTCTGTGCCACACGCTTACGCGGTCACCGGCTCCAACTCCTCGTCCACCCGCTCCGACTTCTTCGCGCGCATGCGCTCCTGGAGATCGTCGAAGAGCGAATACGCCACCGGCGTGGCCAGCAACGTCAGCAACAGCGCCAGGCTCTGGCCGCCGATGATCACCGATCCGATGGCGCGGTTCGTTGCCGCGCCCGTTCCGCTCGAGGCGACCAGCGGCAGCATGCCGGCTACGAAGGCCAGCGTCGTCATCAGGATCGGGCGCAGGCGGTCGCGGTTCGCTTCGCGGATCGCTTGCGCGCGCGGCATGCCGTGCGCGCGAAGGCCGTTCGTGTGGTCGACCTGCAGGATTCCGTTCTTCTTCACGATGCCGAAGAGAACGAGGATGCCGAGCATCGAGAAGATGTTCAGCGACTGATTCAAAACGAGGATTGAGAACAACGCGAACGGCACCGTCAGCGGAAGCGCGAGAAGAATCGTCACCGGGTGAACCCAGCTCTCGAACTGCGCTGCCAGAATCAGGTACATGAAGATGATCGACAGCAGGAACGCGAACATGAAGTTCGTGAATGCGCGCCCCTGCTCGCGCGAGCGGCCGGTGAAGCCGGACGAGTACTCCGGCGGCATGTTCAGCTTCTTCGTTTCCGCGAGGAGGTTGTCCATGACCGTCTGCGCGGAGTGACCCGGCGCCATGTTCGCGGTGAGCATGACCTGGCGCTGACGCTGGATTCGATTGACGGATGACGGACCGGCGCCCGGCAACATCGTCACGACGTCGCGAAGCTGCACAACGCGCGCGCCGACGGACGGCACCTGCGCCTGTTCGATTCCCGCCGGATCCTTGCGGTACTCGTGTTCGGCGCGCACGTGAACCTCGTACTGCTCGCCGCCTTCGTAGTAGTCGGTGATCTTCAGACCGCCGACGAGCACGTTCAGCGTCGAGGCGATGTCCTGCACGCGGACTCCCATGTCCGAGGCCTTGTCGCGATCGATGCGGACGCCGAGCTCCGGCTTGCCGGTGATCAGATTCGTATCGGGATCGATCACGCCGAGGTTCTTCATCCCTTTGAGATCGGCGAGCAGCGTGTCGGAGTACTTCGACAGCTGTTTGAGATCGGGACCGCCGATCCAGTACATGATCTCGGCGTTCACGCCGCCGCCGAACGCATTGACCGGTCCGACCGAGGTGCGCAGATTGAGACGTTGGTACTGCGGCATGATGTTGTTCCGGACGTCGGCCATGACCGCGAACTGATCGCGCTTCCGTTTGTCGACCGGGATCAGCTTGACGTAGACCGTGCCGAGGTTCTGCGTGACCTGCGGATCGTCGCCGATGGTGACGACGGTCGTCTCGACCTCGGGCAGCTTGCGGACGCGTGCGGCGATCGACTCCATGATCGTCTCCGTCGTCTGCAGGCTCGCTCCCTCGGGCGCGCGCGCCTGCACCTGGAACTGCGATTCGTCGTCCGAGGGGAGGAAGTTCTTGTTGACCGCGATGCCGAGCGGAACGATCGAGATGAGCGCGATGCCCATCGCCAACACGATCACCCAGCGGTGACGCATCGACCAGTCGAGCATGGCCAGATAGACGCCTTCGATCTTCGCGTAGAAGCCGTGCTCGCGCGTCGAGGCCTCGTGCGAAAGATCTTCGCGGCGCAGCCAGCGCGCCGACATCATCGGCGTCAGCGTGAACGAGACCAGCAGCGACACGGCGATGGCGATGGCCATGGTCACGCCGAACGAGTGCATGAATCGTCCGACGATTCCGGCCATGAACGCGACCGGCAGGAAGACGGCGATCAGCGAAAGCGACGTGGCCAGAACGGCCATGCCCACTTCCTTCGTCCCTTCCACCGCGGCTTCGGCAGGCGCCATCTTCTTCTCTTCCATGAAACGGAAGATGTTTTCGAGCACGACCACGGCGTCGTCGATGACGATACCGACCGCCAGCGTCAGCGCGAGGAGCGTGATGACGTTAAGCGTGAAGTTTTCATAACGCATCGCCGCGAAGGTGGCGATGATCGAGCTGGGGATGGCGACGGCGGCGATGATCGTCGGACGCGAGCGGCGGAAGAAGTAGAGCAGCATCCCGAACGCAACCAGCGCGCCGGCCAGCCGGACCGGATTGATCGGCAGCACGATTCCCTTTGGGATGAACGCGGCGATCGCGAAGGCGACGATGGCAACGCCGATACGGAACGCGAACGGCAGCTTTTTTCGCGACGCCAGCCAACTCCCAAGTGCGAATAGCGCTAGGAACGCCAGCAGCGAGACGTGCAGCGTCGGCGCGCGCGCGGCGATGTCTTTCACGCCGAACAACAGCGTGTACGTGGCCAGCGTCGCGGCGAGCATGATCAAAGCCTCGCGCAGTTTCGGCGACGAGAGGAAGAACCAGACGATCAGCGCGGCGAAGAGCGAGCCCAGGATGAGATGCTCTTTCACGGCGTCGACGGCGGCCACGATGTAGTCGGACTGGTCGCGCACGATCTGCATGTTCCAGCCCTTGGGCAGATCGGTGCGCACCTGGCCGAGCTGCTCCTTGAGCCGCTCGATGACTTCGACCGTATTCGTGCCCGACTGCTTGCGGATGTTCATGACCACGGCGGGCTTGCCGTCGACCGTGGCGATCGATTCCGCCTCGGCCACGCTGTCTTCGATGTGCGCGACGTCGCCGACTTTGACGACGTAGCCGTTCGCGGTGGTCAGCGGAATGTTGGCGAAATCCTGCGGCGACTGCACGCGGCCGTACGTGCGCAGCGTGAGATCGCGCAGACCCTGCTCGACCTTGCCGCCTGGGATCTGCACGTTCTGCGATTGCAGCGCGGCCACGAGCTGCGCGGTGGTCAGGCCAACCGCGGAGAGCTTGGCGGAGTCGACGACGACGTTGATCTGCCGCGGACGTCCGCCGACGATCAGCACCTGGCCGACACCGTTGATCGACTCCAGACGACGGCGAAGTTTCTTGTCGGCGAATTCGGTGATGTCGCGAATCGGCGCCGGACCGGAAAGGGCGATGCCGAGAACCGGAACAGCGTCGGGATCGATTTTCTGGATAATGGGAGGATCGGCGTCCTTCGGCAGGTCGCGCAGGATCGTGTTGACCTTGTCACGCACTTCCTGCGCGGCGACGTCGATGTCCTTCTCCAGCACGAAACTGACGATGACCTGCGACGTTCCCTCGGACGAAATCGACTGCAACTGGTCGATGCCGCTGATGGTGTTGACGGCTTCCTCGACCTTGTCGGTGATGTCGGTCTCGATCTCTTCCGGAGCCGCGCCGACAAGGCGCGTGGTGATGGTGATGGTCGGAATGTCGACCTTCGGAAAGCGATCGACGCCGAGCTGCTGGTACGCAAACCAGCCGACGACGACCAGCGAGAGAACGATGACCGTCGCAAAGATCGGACGGCGGACGCAGAGTGCGGCGAGTTTATGCATTGGTGGTTTCTCCGGTGCTCTACTGCCCTAGTTCGACTCTCGCGAACATCCCCGGCTTCAACTTGCCGTCGCGATTGGGGAACTCGGTTTCGACCGTGAACGATCGCGTGGCCGGATCGATCACGCCTCCGACGACGGAGACTTTGCCCTGGAAAACGTCGCCGGCATAGGCGTCGACGGTGGCCTTCACATTCTGTCCCTGATGAACGCGCGAGATCTCTTTCTCCGGAACGCGGAAGCGGAGCTTGAGCGGCGTCGTCTGCACGACCACGAGCGCGACGGTGGCGTCGCCGAGGCGCTGGCCTACGTCGGTGCGTTTCTCGGCGACCACGCCGTCGATCGGCGAACGAAGCGTCGAATCGGCCATCTGCTGGCGGAAGATGTTCGCCTGTGCCTGCGCCGATTGTTTCGCCGCGCGGGCCTGATCGAACATCGCCTGCGAACGGTCATACGTCGCCTGCGGGATCGACTCTTTCGCGATCAATTCTTTCTTGCGATTGAGGTCGCGCTGCGCGTCCTGCTCCGCCGACACGGCACGCGCGATGTCCGCCTGGGCTTTCTCGAGATTGAGACGCGGATAGTCGGTCTCCAGCTCGAGCAGCGCCTGACCGCGGCTGATGCGCGAACCTTCATCGACATACATCTTCGCCACGCGTCCCGGAACTTTGACGGCAAGTTCGGAGCGAACGGGCGAGATGAACTCGCCGGTGGCAACGATGGTCCCGCCCGATTCGCTGGCAATCCCCGAGGCCTCGGTCGTCGTAGCCGGCGCGGATGCCGCGGTCGCCGCGGCCGCAACATTCTGCACGTCGCTCGGCAGCGCCGGCGCGGCCTGCGTCGTCGTCGCGGACACGGTGGCGTCCTTCTTCGCGCAGCCGAACGGCAGCAGCGCCATCATCAGAATCGAAATCGTCAAACGCTTCATCGTTGTGTAGCTCCCACGCCAACGGCATCTTTGATCGCGCCGGCGGCATACCAGACGCGCAGTTGTGCAAGGTTGTGATTCAACGTTTCGGCGGCCACCGCGCGGCGCGCGTCGGCCAGCGAGACTTCGGACGACGCCAGATCGAGCGACGTCGCTTCCTGCGCCCGATATAGCTCGAACACCTGCGCGTACTCCGCCTCGGCGGCCGCGAGCTGCTCCTTCGCCAGCTGCAGCGTCGTGTCCGCCGCGTTCAGATCGGTCACGGCGCGATGCACGTCCTCGCGCGCGGCCGTCTTCGCATCTTCGAGAAGGAGCCGCGCCTGCTTCTCGCGCTCTTTGGCCTGCGCGATACGCGACGACACCTGACCTGATTGCCAGATCGGCACGCTGAAACGGAACGCGCCGTAGCCGTAGCGGCTGGCCGGGAACGCGGCCTTCTGATCGATGTAGCCGGCGTCGAACGTGACCACCGGAAAATACGCGCCGCGCTGCTTCTGCACTTCCAGCTGCGCGACGCGGATGTTGTTCTGCGCGATGGCAACGTCCGGCCGCACCGACTCCGCTTTCGAAACGAGCGTCTGCTCGTCCGGCATCGGAGCGATCGACGGATCGGGTGAGGCGACGACGATGTCGCCGGTCAGATCGAGATCGGCGCGCAGCGCGCTCTCGGCCGCCTCGCGTTGCTGCTGCGCCGCCGCGAGCAATCGCTGCGACGCTTTGATCGCAGTCTCGGCGCGAAGCACATCAACCTTCGTCACTTCACCGGCTTGATAAAACGCATTCGCCTGCGTTTTTCTCTTCTCGGCCAGTTCGATGTTGCGCTGCTCGATGGCGATGTTCGCGTCCGCGTTGGCCACGCCGAGGTAGTTGGAGGCGACGCGAAGGAGCACGGCGTCTTCCGTGCCGAGCACTCCCTCTTTCGCGTTGACGATGCCGATCTTGGCCTGGTCATACGCGCGCTTCTCGCGCAGTCCGGCGTAAATCGGCTGCGAGAGAACTACGCGGTAGTTCCAATCGGTCGACGGCAGAATCGTCCGCGCGTCGGCGCCGCTTCCGAACGCCACTTCCTTCGAGTTCTCGATCGTCGAGCCGGTCAAATTCACCTGCGGCAGGATCGACGACAACAATTGCTTGCGATTCTGCTCCGCGACGTCGATCTCGATGCGAGAACGCTCGACGGTGTTGTTGACCTGCAGCGCGCGGTTCAGCGCTTCCTGCAGCGTCAGTTTCGTCTGCGCGCGAACGCTCAAAGGCGCCGCGAGCAGCATCAGGGTCACGACTGCACGTTTCAATGTGAGCTCCGTTTCGATTTCGGAATGGCGATGCCGCCGAGGAGCGTGGAGACGATCAGCTCGACGTCCTCGCTTTCCGGCGGCGGCGCGTCTTCGCTGAGGCGTTCGAGGACGATGGCGGTGCTTCCTTCGATGAGGAAAAGCGCCAGTCGTTTCGGATCGAGCGGCCGCACTTCGCCGTCGTCCATTGCCTGCTTCAGAATGTTCGCGAGCCGGTCGACGCGCGCCTGAAACTGCGGCTGGCAATTCCGCTTCTGCCGCCGCTGCTGCGCCGACGTCCCCTCCGGCATCCGCAGCGAGTGATAGAGCCGGAAAAACTCGCGGTTCTCGTTGAAGAACCCGAGCTGCGCCGTCATCACCGCGCGCAGTCTCTCTTCAAACGTTCCGTCGCCTTCCAGCGCCGCGTCGAGCCGCTTGTGCAGTTCGCCGATGGCGGTCTCGAACGTCTTCTCGACCAGCTCTTCGCGATCGCGAAAGTAGAGGTAAATCGTCCCCTTGGCGACGCCGGCTTCCTCGGCGATCTCCTGCATCGTCGCCGCCGCCATCCCCTTGCGCGAGATGACGCGGATGGCCGCCTCCTGAATCGACTGGACGCGAAACTCCTGTACGACATCTTCCTTGGATTTAGCCATTGGTCACCGCGCTGAACGCCCGGTCAGTGTATCGGAATTCCGGGTCATCGGCATCATGAGGAGTAACGATTCTGCAAACGTGCAGCGGTAGAATCAAACAATGACCGCCGACGAACTTCTTCGTTTACAGAGGGGCGAGATGAGGTACGAGCTCGTCGAAGGAGAGTTGCGGAAGATGTCCCCTTCGGGCGCTCGCCACGGCCGCGTGGCAGCGGAAATCGCCGGAAGTCTTGTCGCATATACGAAGAGCCATCGGACCGGCGTGGTGTATTCATCGGAAACGGGATTCCGAATCTCGCGACAACCTGACACCGTCCGCGCCCCTGATGCGGCATTTGTGCGTTCCGAACGCGTCACCGACACCATCGGATTCTTCGACGGCCCACCCGATGCCGCGTTCGAAGTTGTATCACCCGGCGACACTTACACCGAAGTCGAAGAAAAGACGCTCGCTTGGCTTCGCGCCGGCACGAAGGTCGTGGTCATCGTCGATCCCCGCACCAAGATGGCGCGCGTGCATCGTGCAGGCAGCACGTCAAATGTCGAGGATGTCATAGAGATCGACGACGTAATCCCGGGGTGGCGCCTATCTCTCGCTGAGCTCTTCGAGTAACTCCTACGTGAGCGGCAAGCGGCGAATACCGGCCACGCGATCGAAGTCACTGTCAAACGTAGCGACCCACTCGATCCCATGATTCAGCATCACCGCGGCATGGATCGCGTCGCGAGCTCCCAACCCTCCGTGCTCCATCAGTAGGTCGCGAGCGCGATCGGTGTCGGCGAGTGTTACATCCAGGACATTCGAGCAAACTGTGGTGAAGAAGTCGTAGACATCGCGCGCCATGTCTCGCCGTTGCAGAGATGAATAGCGGTAGAGGATCTCCTGCAGGACCTCCGTGCTCGTGCAAGCTTCGACCTGGCCCGCGCCAATCGCTGACAGAAGACGCCTAGAAGGATCACGATGCACGTGCTCCCGTCCCGCGGAGTACATTGGGATATTCGAATCGACGAAAACGATCACCGGCGTCCGGCTTCGATCTCGGCCAGCATTTGCTCGATATCGGCTGTTGGCGCTTCAAGTGCGAAGAGCCGCCTTAGTGCATCGTCGACTACCGGTCTACGGGCGTCACCCGCCGTTTCTACCAAGACACGAACCTTTGCGCGATCGCTCACACCCTTCAACGGCTCGACAAGACGAAGCGTGTTCTCGGCGGCGTCATATTCGGCAACCACTGCGCGTGACATGGAGGTTATTGTAGCGCGTCCGCTTTCTCGCCTCGCATCACCACGACCAGCAGCACCGCTGACACCACCAGCGCGCCGCCGAAGATCACGAACTGACGGGTGTTGTGGAAGATCGCGGCGCCGGTGGTGAACATGATCGAGTAGACCAGGACGATGCCGAGGATCCAGGCGATGGCGTTGCGGGAGAGCTCGCCGCGGACCGGCTCGATGCCGCTCTCGCGGGCGATGACGCCCCATCCCGGTCCGGCGGGGCGCACTTTTTTGTAGAACGCGTCGAGCGTCGCCCGCGGTTCGGGTGAGGTCAGCAGCGTCACCGCAAGCCAGACGACCGTCGTCGAAAGCGTGGTGATGATCAGGCTGATGGCGAAACCGCGGGGCGAGGCGGCATCGAGAAAATTGCGCAGCGTCAGCGACACGACCAGCGCCGCGGCCATCGCGCTCACCTCGGACCATGCATTGATGCGCCACCAGTACCAGCGCAGGATGTAGACGAGGCCCGTGCCGGCGCCGAGCATCAGCAGGAACTGCCAGGCGTGGCTGATCTGGTCCATGAACTGCGTGGCGATCAGCGAGAGCACGAGCGTGAGCGCCGTGGCCAGCCGTGCCGCGAGGACGTAGTGCTTTTCGCTCGCGTCTTTTTTGATGAAGCGGCGATAGAGATCGTTGACCAGGTACGACGAGCCCCAGTTCATCTGCGTCGCCTGCGTCGAGCTGAACGCGGCCACGAATGACGCCAGCATCAATCCGCGCAGTCCGGACGGCAGCAGGTCGACCATCGCGCGCACGTAGTTCACGCCGGGATCGGCTTCGTGCACCGCGCCGCCGTACATCACCAGCGTGCAGAGCGCCGTGATCACCCACGGCCAGCTGCGCAGCGCGTAATGCGCAATGTTGAAGAAAAGCGCCGCGCTGCGGGCCTCGCGTTCCGTGCGGCAGGCCAGCATGTTCTGCACGACGTAGCCGCCGCCGCCCGGCTCGGAGCCGGGATACCACGACGCCCACCAGTTGAGAGTCAGCAGCGCCGCCATCGTGATGATCGGCACCATCCAGACCGCGTCGCCGGTCGGCCAGAATGACATCGCCGCCGCGGAGGTGCCGAACGTCGTTCCGGCGGGCGATCCTGCGGGATGCGCGAAGGCCAGCTTCGCCTTCAGCACGTTCACGCCGCCGACCGCGCTGAGCGCAACGACCGCGAGGATGATCGCGCCGCCCATTTCGAACAGGTACTGCACGCCGTGCGTCGTGGCGACGCCCCAGTAGCCGGAGTAGACGGTGTAGGCGAAGACGATGATCAGGCAGGCGAAGAGCGCGCCGCGATTGGAAATGCCGAGCGTGCCCTGGAGCACCTTGGCCATGCCGAGGTTCACCCAACCCATCACGATGATGTTCGCGATCAGGCCGAGGTAGGCGGCGCGGAAACCGCGCAGGAACGCGGCCGGCTTGCCCGAGTAGCGCATCTCCGTCATCTCGACGTCCGTCACCACTTCCGCGCGGCGCCAGAGTCGCGCGAAAAAGAAGACGGTGAGCATGCCCGAGCCGAGCATCGACCACCACAGCCAGTTGCCGGCCACACCGTTCTTCACCACCATCTCCGTCACGGCCAGCGGCGTGTCGGCGGAGAACGTCGTGGCCACCATCGCCGTGCCGGCCAGCCACCACGGCATCGACCGGTGCGAGAGAAAGTAGTCGAGCATCGAGCGCTTGGCCTTGCGTCCGAAATACAGACCCATGCCGACGATGAGCGCGAAATAGGCGGCGACGATAGCGTAGTCGAGCGGCCGAAGTGCGAAGGTGCTCATGGTTTGGCGATCCCCGTTCCGCGCGCAGCCAGTCCCGGGATGGTGACCGGCAGTTTGCCCGACAGCGGCGCTTCGCCGAACAGCGCGTGCACCGCGGCGACCTGCATGACCGGCTGGACGCCGTATGCACAAACGTATGTACCGGCCGCCGGAATCTCGCGCAGGAGGTACGGCGTGCCGAACGAGACGGCAATGACTGGCTTTTGTAAATCCGCGAGCAACTTGCGCGCGACTTCCGGCACTGCGATCGATCCCGATCCCGATCGCGCGCGAACGGCAAGCGCGAAAATGACCACGTCCGCATCCTTCGCCGCGGCCGCGATCGGACCGGCGTCGAGCGTGCGCGCGTCGATGAGAAACGTCTGCGGCGGTGCCGTTAGCCGCTTGCGCATCTCGCGCTCGAAATCGGGCAGCGGCGAAAGAACTTCCGGAAAATCGCTGACCGTGACGATGACGACGCGCGACTCTTTTTTTAATGGAAGCATCCCGTTCGCCTCGCGCACGAGCGTGAGCGCGCGCCGGGCGATGTTCGCGGCGAGATCGCGATGCTCTTTCGTGTCGAGGCCGCGAAAAATCTCGTCCGGCGTTCCCACCGCCGCGCCGGCGAACGCTTTCGCATCGAGGATGCGACGCACCGACTCATCGATGCGCGCCTGACTCAGCCGCCCGCTCGCCACCGCCGCCTTCACCGCCTTGATCGCGGCATCGACGTTCGGCGACATCAGAATCTGATCCTGCCCCGCTTCGATCGCGCGGATGGCGGCCTCGCCGGCGTCGAAGTGCTCGGTGATACCGCCCATGTCCATGGCGTCGCTGACCACGAGGCCGTCGAACTTCAGCTCGCGCCGCAGCAGTTCGCCGACGATCTTCTTCGACGTAGTCGCCGGCATGGTCCCGTTCTGCGGCACCTCGGAATCCTTCGTCCCGTACGGATTCTCACCCGCAGCCGGACGGCGCACGGGCACAAGATCGTCATCGAGCGCGGGCACGGCCAGATGCCCGATCATGATCGACTTCACGCCGGCATCGATGGCAGCGCGGAACGGCAGGAGTTCGACCTGCTCCAATCGCGCACGATCGACGTTGAGAATCGGCAGCGAGCGATGCGAGTCAACATGTGTATCGCCATGTCCCGGAAAGTGCTTGGCCGTCGCGAGCACATGCTCCGACTGAACTCCTCTTAAAAACCCGACGACGTACTTGCTGACCTCGGCCGGATCCTCTCCGAAGCTGCGCGCGTTGATGACCGGATTGTCGGCGTCGACGTTCACATCGGCGATCGGGGCGTAGATGTGGTTGATCCCCACCAACCGCGCCTCCCGCGCCACCACCCGCCCTTCTTCTTCCGCAAGTGCCGGATCGCCCGTCGCCGCTACCGCCATCGCCCACGGCCAGTACGTCGTGTCGAGGAATCGCATCCCCATCCCCGACTCGAGATCCGCGCTCATCAGCAGCGGCACGCGCGCCTCGCCCTGCAACCGCGCGGTCAATTGCGCCGTTTCGTAGACGTTCGACACCGTCCAGATCACGCCGCCGACGTGGTTGTCGCGAACCTGCCGCTGCAACTCCTGATACGCCCACGACGACTCCGGCATGAACACGCCATGCCCGAGGACGACGAACATCTGCCCGACTTTTTCGTCGAGGGAGAGCTCGTCAACGCGAATCGCATGATGTTGCGGGACCGACGCACACATCGAAGCCAGAAAGGCTAGCACGGCAGGAACAACCGATCGGACGCGGCGCAAGTGCGGAGAAGGATAACGCGAGAACGCCTGTCATCTTGAGCCGCCGTAGGCACGAAGCCGCGAAGCGGCGAGATGCCGGAGGACGGAGAAGGATCTCCAGCTCGCAACCTGCGTTGAATCCCAGGGGGTTTCAGCAGGAGTTGCGCATCTTGAGATCCTTCGACCGTCCTGCGGCGTTCCGCGCTTCGCGCTCCAACGCCGGAGCCTGCCCTGAGCGCCGTCGAAGGGGCCGCTCAGGATGACAGCGTCACCGTTCGAACGCGGCGCGCAATTGCTCCAAATCTCCCTCCGGCACATCGGCGACGGCGACAAACGTCAGCCCCTTGTCCTGCCACGACAGAGCGCTCATCGACGCTGGCGGCGTGCCGAGCGTTCGCGGCGCGTCCTGCGGGCGGAAGATGAAGAGCGAGATGCGGTGTGCGCCTTTTCCGACGAGCAGATACGCGGCTTGACTGCTGTGCCAGTAGACGACGCGGCCGCCGATCAGCCGGAACGGCGTCGAGGCGAGATCGGGAACGGGCACGCCGAACGGGACGCGCCCTTCGAACCACGGCCTCACCGTGTGTCGGTCGGTGGAGATCACGTCGACCGGATTGGCGCCGGCGAGCATCGTGACGTGCATGTCGGCGAGCTCCGTGACCGCGGTCTGCCCTTGCCGCCGCCACGCGAGCGCCGACAGCACGAGAACTGCCGCCAGGACCGCGGCGATCGCCATCCACCACGGCGTCGATACATTTCGCTTCTGCAATCGCGCGCGAAGCCGCGGCGGCGCGTCGCCGATCAACATCGCTTCGCGCACGCGCCGCTTCATCAATCCGTTCGCGATCACGGCATTCGCGCATTGCACGCATCCGCCGAGATGCACCTCGTCCCCCGACACTTCCTCGATCTCCTCGGCAGTCCAGTGGCGATCCATCACGTCTCCCCGCGCAGCGCCTTGCGCACCTTCTGCCGCGCCCGGATCAGGCGCGACGTCACCGTCCCGACCGGAATCGACAACGTCTCCGCGATTTCCTTGTAGCTCATCTCTTCCACGTCCGACATCAGCAGCACCTCGCGAAACTCGAGCGGCAGATTCTCGATCGCGCTTCGCAGCGATTCAACGTCCGCGCGCTGCAGCAGCTGCAACTCCGGCGTCGCAGCGTCCGCGATGGGCGGCTCGTCATCGAGCGGGATCGTGGGCACTGCGCGAAGTCCCGTGCGCGACGTGAGAAACGTATTGCGAAGGATGCGGAACATCCACGCGCGAATGCTCGACCCGGCGTGAAATCCGCCGAAGCCGCGCAGCCCTTTCAAATAGGCCTCCTGCACGAGGTCCTCGGCTTCCGCGGTGTCGCGCGTCAGCCATCGAGCGTAGCGATAGAGCGCATCGAGCAGCGGCAGCGCCAGCTCTTCGAACGTCGACGTGCCCGCTCGCTCCTCCATCAACACGTTCTACACCGTTTCACTCGACATTAATGACCATCTTCATATTGCCGTGGCCCGATCCGCAGAAGTGATCGCAGATGGCCACGAAGTGTCCGGCCGTATCGGGCGTGATCGTCACCACCGACTCGTGTTCCGGCGAGAGGTCGAGATCGATCTTCAGATCCTTCTGAAAAAAGCCGTGACTGCGGTCGAGCGCCCATACGTGCAGCGTCACCGGTTCGCCGCGTTTCAGCGTGATCTGGTTCGGCGTGAATTCGAATCGTTTGGCGGTGATGGAAATCTCGCGCGGCGGCGCGTCCTGTGCGGCGCTGAGACTTCCTGCGAGGATGGCGAACGCGATGATGACAAACCGTTTCATAGAAGAACTCCTGGTTTCGAGATTTGCTGGACGCCGTCCGTTCCGCCGAATTCGCGAAGGGTCAGCTCGACGTCGTTGATCGAAAGTTGTCCGCGCGTTGCAGCCACGCGCTGCATGCCGAGGTGCTGGAAAGGTTTTTCTTTGTCGAAGGGAAGCGGCTTCTTGTCGCCGGACGTGGCCGGATCGGGGAAGCCGAAGATCAGCGACCGCGATGCGTAGTGCGTCGCATGCTCCGTCTGATGCACGTCGTGGCGATGGATGTGGCCGTAGAGGATGGTCACGTTCTCGAACGGCGCGAGCGCGTTGAGCACGGCGTCGCCGTCGCGTGTGAACCATTCCCAATCCGGCCGCAAATCGAAGAGCGGCCGATGCGTGAAGACGATGATCGGCGCCGTGTGCGGATAGCGCGCAAGATCGCGCGTCAGCCAGGCCAGTTGCTCTGCGCCGACCTCCGGCGTGCCGCGCGAGACGTTGTCGAGCGCGACGAAGTGCACGCCGCGGTGATCGAACGAGTAGTGCGTCTCGCCGAAAAACTGCCGGTACAACGCGCCGCCGTCGAGCGCCGCATCGTGCTCGCCGGGAACGTGCATCACCTTCTTCGCCTTCAGCCGCGCGGTGAGCGTCTGGAAGAGCTGCATCCGTTTGGCGTGCTCGCCTGCGGTCTCCGACTCATGTGTCAGATCGCCGGTGAAGAGAATCAGGTCCGGTTGCGGATCGAGTCCGTTGACGATCTCGATGGCGCGCTCGAACGCCTTCGTCCCGGTCGGATTCGGCGGTCCCGAAAATCCGACGTGCGCGTCGCTGAGCTGGACGAGGCGGAACGGTGTGACCGCTTCGCCGTTCTGCCGCCGAAACCACCGCGTCATCGCCGACGCCGTCCCGCCGCCGACCATGCCGGGTGCAATTGTGATGAGCGCTCCGACGCCAAGAGACACGCCGGAGACTCGCAAAAACTTACGCCTGTCGATCGGTTCCACCATCGTCAACCCCTTTCGGTTCGACGATGGAACTGGCGGGACGCCGTTTCCATCCCGGCGTCACAGAACGTTCACTCCGCGTGTTACTTGATCACCGCCCGCACGCCGATCGTCCCGGTGGCATTCGGATCGTCCTTCGAGCTCACGGCGATCGACTCGTTCAGCGCGCCCGCTTTCGCGCGGGCTCCGTCGACCGTGACGGTCAGCGCTTCTTTCGCCTTCGGCGCCAGTTTCACCTTCGTGTCGTACTCGTAATAGAGGCACTTGCACGTCGAGCGGGCCACGGAAATCGATAGCGGCGTCGCTGAGAGGTTCGTGATCTCGAACTGCCGCACCGCGCGCGTTCCCTTGCGGATCGTTCCGTAGTCGGCGACTTCCGGCGTGATCCGGATCGAGTCCGCCGCCGCAACCGGCACCGGCGTCACGGCCGGTGTTCCCGCAGTATCCGCATTCGTCGTCGACGCGGGCTGCTCGATCACCTGCGGCGTGGTCTTCTTCTTGTCCGAACTGGCGCGCCAGATCAGCCAGCCGATGATGCCGAGGACCGCCACTGCGATCAGAAGCATCAGCAGCATGCGCGAGCCGTTGTTCGAGGGACGATCGACCGGACCGTCGTAGCTCGTGATGTCGTGATCGGTCACCGGCTCGGGCGAGACGAGCGGCCTGTTCCCCGGCGCCGTCCCCATCCGCTGCGTCTCGGCGAACGCCGGCGTCGGAACCGCCACCGTGCCGGACGCCGTTCCCTTCCCCTCCAGTTCATCGAGCTTGCGCATCGACGCGTCGATCGACCCGACCAGCCGCTGATACTCTGCCGCCAGCTGCTCGGTCGGCGCATCGGGAATCATCCGCATCAGCGCGTCGCGATGCGTCCGGTAATGCTGCCGCAACACCTCGATCTCCCGCGCCCGGTCCCCGCGCTTCACATTCACGGTCCCAAAATCATCAGACATCGGTCACCTCGGACTGCCCATCTTTGCAAAAACCGGGCGGAGGGACAAATGGAGAGCGCTGTCATCCTGAGGCTGCCGGAGGCGTTGGAGCGCGAAGCGCGGAACGCCGCAGGACGGCGAAGGATCTCAAGATGCGCAACCCTAGCTGAAACCCACTGGGATTCAACACAGATTGGGAAGGTTGAGATCCTTCGCCGTCTTACGGCGCTCCGCCTTCGGCTCCGACGCCTTCGGCGGCTCAGGATGACAGGCGTTGGTAACGCTCCCAATCCGCAACCACATCGATATCCCATCGCACGGGCAAGACGGCCACGTTGCTCTGCCACTCGGCGATTTTCGAGATGGTGGTGGTGAAGACGGAGTCGGTGCTCCAGGCAACGTCCTGGAAAATTGAGGGATCGAAGGCGGCGGCGCGGCAGCCGATGAGGTAGTAGCCGCCATCCTCGGCAGGGCCGACGACCCATTCGCAGGAATCGAGGAGCGCGAGGGCGTGGTCGATCAGCTCGCGCGAGAGCGACGGATCGTCGACGCCAATCGCCACGATTTTTTGCGTGGCGTGAAAGAAGAAGCGCTCCGAGAAGGCCATCGACAGGCGGTCGCCGAGGGTTTCGCCGGTTTGCATGGCGGTGGGGAGATTGCCGAAGGCGTTCGCGAGCGACTCGCCATTCGCGGTCTCGGTCGGTGCCCAGAGGATTTCGATTTCGGTTTCGGGCGACGGCTGTCCGATCGACGCAAGCAGATCGCGCAGCATCGTCTGGTACGCGGCGAGCGCGGCGTCGTCGCCGATCGATTCAGCAAGGCGCGTCTTCACGCGGCCGCGCTCGGGCAGGCGGGCGAAGACGAGCAGGCGCTGCGCGGGCGGAGGGATGGTGGGGAACACGCGCCGAGTATAGTTTCGCGCTCGATGCGGAACCTCGCACTCCTGACCGATTTCGGCGCGCGCGATCCGTACGTTGCGGCGGTGAAGGGCGTGATCGCGTCGCGGTGTGAGTGCCACACCATCGACCTCACGCATGACATCGCGCCGTTCGATGTTTGGGAAGCGGCGTTTTTTCTGCGCGACGTCGTGCGCTACTGGCCGGCGGGAACGATTTTCGTCTGCGTCGTCGATCCGGGCGTCGGGACGGCGCGGCGGATTCTCGCGGCCGAATCGGATGGGAGGATTTTTCTTGCGCCCGATAACGGGTTGCTGCATTTCGTCCGAGGGACGGCGTATGAGGTGAAGGACGAGTCGCTATTTCTGGCGGACGGCTCGACCACGTTTCATGGTCGCGATCGATTCGCGCCGGTGGCGGCGGCGATCGCCAATGGAACGCGCATCGAAGACCTCGGGCCGCGTGTCGACGATCCCGTACCGCTCGACTACACGCCGGGATGCATCATCCGCGTCGATCGGTTCGGCAACTGCGTTACCGATCTCGTTCCGCCGCCGACGCCGTTCGCGGTAATGATTAATGATCGTCGGATTGACGATATCCGCACGAACTACAGCGGCGAAGGCGTGTTCCTCATCATCGGCTCGACGGGCGCGATTGAAATCTCCGTCGCCGGCGGCAGTGCGGCGTCGCTCTTGCAACTTCGGCGCGGCGATCGCGTCACGATCGTTCCGAAATGACAACCGACTACGTGCAATCCCGCGAAGTGCAACGTCCACGCGGACGGCTGCGGCGGCTCGTGCTGCCGCTGCTCATTGTGCTCGTAGTTCTGGTCGCGGCGCTGTTCGCGATCGCGTGGATTCCGTTGTCGCGGTCGCGCGATGCCTGGCTGCACAGCAACGATGCCGCGGCAATCGCGGGCGGCGAGCAGTGGTCGCGTCTGCATCTCTGGCCGTCGCAGTATCACCAGCTCCTCGCGGCCGCATATCTCACCTCGGGGAACACGGCTGCGGCGCGCGCGCACTTCAGCGGCATCGGCAACATCCGTTTCTCTGTGATCCCGAAAGACGAAGTGGCGCGGCGGCTTTTCGCACGCGAGCGTTACGACGATTTCCTTGCCTACGACGCCGCCTCGCGCGATGTGCACGAAAACGCGGATGTTCCTCTCTACCGCGCCGCGGCGCTCGCGGCCACGAATCGCGTGGCCGAGGCGCAGAAAGCGTTCGCATCGATCGATCGCGCGCATGTGAACGCGTCGCGCTACGCGTCACTGCAACGCAATCTCGCGGCACGCGCATCCGGCGATGCGCCGTATGTGTTCGACCGCGACGGCGGCACGATCGCCACGATTCGCGCGAACGACGTCGTGACCACGAACGACGACTTCGCGCCGCTGATCGACAGCGAAGCCGGTTCGTTGACCATCGGCGCGAAACTGCCGCAGCTCGGCGCGAACGACACCATCGAGACGACGCTCGATCCGTTCGTGCAGAAAGCGACGCTGAAGGCGCTCTCCGGATTCCGCGGCTCGCTCGTGGCCATCGATCCGCGCACGAACGAGATCCTGGCCATCGCCAGCAGCGCGGGAAAGGGCCCGATGGCCAACCTCGCGATCGAGCATCAGTACGAGCCGGGATCGGTAGTCAAGGTGTTGACCGGTTTGAACGCCGAGGACGGCGGCGCCGATCTGACGTCGCTCTTTCCGTACAACTGCAAAGGATTTCTCGACATCGACGGCCGCCACTTCGGCGACTGGCTCGCCGCCGGCCACGGCAATCTGAGCTCGATCGACGATGCACTGGCCGTCTCCTGCAACGTTTTCTTCGCCGACGTCGGCCTGCGCCTCGGCGCCGATCGCCTCACGCGCTTCATGACCGCTGCCGGTTTCAACGGCCAGGCAAACCTCGGCGTGTTCCAGGTGCCGCTCGGAAAAATCGTCGGGCCGGTCTTCAACCATTTCGAGACAGCATTCCTCGCCATCGGCCTCGAACACGAGTCGATGAACGCGCTGCACGTGGCGATGATCGCGTCGATGATGGCGAACCGCGGCGAGCTGACGACGCCGAAGCTGCTCGTGCAACGCCGCTCGATTCTCGGCGACGTCGTCTACACCGCGCCGAAACAGGGAACTACGCGCCTGGCCTCCCCTGCCGCCGCCGAAACGATCGTGCACGCGATGGAAGCCGTTGCGACGGAAGCAAAAGGCACCGGCCGCCGCGCGCCGGTGGCGGGCATTTCGCTGGCCATGAAAACCGGCACCGCCGGCGAACGGAAGAGCGGCCTCGAAGCGCTGATCCTCGCCTTCGCGCCGGTGGAATCGCCGAAGATCGCCTTCGGAGTGATCGCCGAGGATGCCGGCCCCGCGGAGTTCGCGGGCGCGAAGATCGCGCACGATTTTCTGGAAGCGATGGCGCCGCGGTTGAGGTGAGACTTCTCAGCCGTCCCGAGCCTCACCAGCACAGACAAGAGTTGATGTGGCTCAGCACATCGTGGACATCTTGAAGGCTCATCACATCGTGGACAAGCGATGGGAGCCGTACGACGCTGCCGAAGGAGGTGGCGTTGAATGGATGGTCGCGAAGTGGAGAGATTACTG